>Ga0207789_1000052_pt1 | contig 127520 bp, 131 predicted proteins | sample HigsolmetaGSP12D_FD_184840 | JGI IMG/M metagenome (GOLD analysis project Ga0207789, IMG submission 184840) | High solid enriched microbial communities from the Joint BioEnergy Institute, USA - SP1-2-D (SPAdes) | ecosystem: Engineered > Bioreactor > SSF (Solid state fermentation) > Aerobic >... | reverse complement strand
TCCATCCAATGTCAAGGGAATATGTGTTCGTTTAATGACAATTTCATGAATCTTCATTTCCAGTCAAATTGGAAATGAGCATAAAAAAATCCCCTACCGTCGTAGGAGGAAGCATGATTCAGGGGTATAGGAAAATCCTTGCCCCATCTGCCTCGGCGAATGCCGAGAGGCTATTAAATCAACCGGAGGCGACAAGTGTCCCGGTTTCGAGCCGTCGGGTTCCATCATTTGAACCGGCGGCTGTTTTGTGTTTGCGTGGTTTCGGTCGTATTGGCGCATGCCCGGGCCCTGGCAGAACGGCGGATCAGCAGACATAAGCCTGAGCCGATGAAGACCAACCCGCATTCTCGCAACTAAGCCGCCGCATCTATTCGGAAAGAGGGCCGTTATGTTATGTTATACCTGTACGGGAAATGAGAACGGCCAGTGGCAGAAACTTTACGTTCCGTCGCCCGGACATCCTTACTGTCGCTCACGCACCGGGATGGATGCGCAAGGAGGTATCCGTCATGACAAGTGTCCTTGTCGTGGAAGACGATGCGAATATGTTGAATATGATTTTGTTTGTTTTAAGCCGGGAAGGTTACCGTGTCCGGGGAGCGGTCAACGGCCGGGAGGCGCTGGCGGAAATGGAACGCTCGCCGGCGGATCTGGTCGTGCTGGACGTCATGATGCCGGTCATGGACGGGTGGGATTTGTGCCGCGAACTGCGGCAGATGAGCCCCGAACTGCCGATCATTATCATTACTGCCAAGTACGAGACAAGTCAGAAGGTCAAAGGATTCGGCCTGGGCGCCGACGATTACCTGGTCAAGCCTTTTGATCCGCAGGAGTTGGTGGTTCGGATCAAAGCGGTGCTGCGCCGGTACCGGATCGCGGCCGACAAGCGAATCGTCCTGGGGAGCTTCAAGCTGGATCGGCTTCAGGGAACGGTGTCGATCGACGGCATGAAATGGCATTTGCCGCTCAAGGAATTCGAGCTGCTCTATCAGCTTGCCAGTTATCCCGGCCAGATTTTTCTGCGGGAGCAGTTAATCGAAGCGGTATGGGGATTCGACCACGAAGGGGACGAGCGGACGGTCGATGTTCATATCAAGCGGCTGCGGGAGCGCTTCGCCGCTTATACCCATCGGTTTCGCATTGTAACGGTTCGGGGCCTCGGATACCGATTGGAGATGGCCAACGATGATTAGGAGCTTGAATGTCAAAATTTTATTGATCTTTATCTTTGCGTTAACGATAGGTTTCCTCATCTCCATTCCGATCACCGTGTATTTGTTCCAAAAACCGATCACGCAATCCATCCGTAACGAGTACGCCATGCAAGGCAAATTGATCGCGGATGCCTATTCCCGAATGGAGCCGAACGAGCGCGACCTCTATTTGAGGCAATTGTCCGAAACGCAGAAGATCTCCTTGTGGATATACGATCAGAACGGTTTGCGCTTGGCGGCCGGCAAGGCAAAGAAGTCCCCGTTGACGGACAAAGATATCCTTCTCGTCCGGAACGGTGCTGAAGTTGTGCGGCGCACATCCGCCCTGCCCATGCCGACGAACCTGTACATGGGTTTCCCCGTGCGAACGGCGGACGGGAAGAAGGCGCTCGTCATCCATCCGGAAAGCTCCGATACCCATCTTGTATTCGCCGTTATTGGCGCTTTTATACTGATTGCGCTCACGATCGGCAGTTTCAAGTTCATCCTCTTTACAAGAATCGTCGTGAAGCCTCTCAAAGCTTTGACGGCCGCAACCCGCAAAGTGGCCAAAGGGGATTACAACATCGTTCTTCGGACGAAGAGCAAGGATGAATTGGGCGTCCTGTCGGAGCAATTCCAGCAGATGGCCCGCGAGATCAGCCAGGTCGAGAAGATGCGGCAGGAGTTCGTGTCCAACGTGTCCCACGAAATCCAAACGCCGCTGGCATCCATCTCAGGATATATTTCCATCTTGCAGAATAACGATCTGAGTGAAGCCGAACAACTGCACTGTCTGAACATTATCCGGCAGGAAAGCATGCGGTTGTCCCGGCTCAGCGAGAACATGCTCCGGCTGGCGGCGATCGACTCGAACCATTATCCTTTCCATCCTTCGCTTGTTCGGCTTGATCGGCAACTGCGCCGCGTAGTCGTAACCGCAGAACCGCAATGGGCGGCGAAACGCTTGAATATTCATCTCGAGCTTCCCAAAACGGAGATTTACGCGGACGAAGACTTGTTGAGCCAGGTATGGCTGAATCTTTTCGGCAACAGCATCAAATTTACGCCCGAGTGCGGCGACATCTTCATAGAGCTTCGGTCCGGAAACGGCAAGATCGGAGTCGTCTTCCGGGATACGGGCATCGGCATCGCCGAAGAAGACCGCAAACGCGTCTTCGAACGGTTCTATATGGCCGACAAATCCCGCAACCGGGAAGCGGGAGGAAGCGGTCTCGGTCTTGCGATCGTCAAGCGCGTTGTCGAATTGCACAGCGGCTCGGTCGAGATCGACAGCGCGCCAGGCCAGGGAACGGTGGTAACCGTGCTCCTGCCTGCCGTGTAACTTCGTCAACCAACTTGAATACGCGAGTGAGTAAAAAAAGGTGGACCATTCGTCCGCCTTTTTTGCATGTACGGCCTTATTGCCGCCTTCTTTTTTAACATTTCCTTCCATTTGGTTCAAATTGCGTTCATGCAGCATGCGTAGTATCCGTTACGAAATGGGTTGCAAGCTCTTCGTGTCGATCCGTCCGCGCTGACCCGGAAAGAATGGGGGGTCATCGAAGGGCGACAGCCGCCGCAGCCATCCGGCAAGCGATGCCGCCGGTTGCCGTGTGCGGGGCAGTCGGCGCGCAATGGCAGACATGCAAAAAGGAGAGGTTTGACATGATCTGGTTGTTCGTGCAATTTGCTTCAACCATTTTATTGGCTGTGGTTTCGGGAATTGCCGCCCTATGTGCGAGCCGGATCTGCCTTGCGAAGACGATGGGGAAAATGCATTCCCGACTGCGGTCGTCGTTCATCTGGATCGGTATCGGCGCTTTGGTCCTTCTCGTCAAGCTCGCGGCAACGGTCTTGCTGGCGGCGACGGCGGGCTGGATATTCGTTGAAGATAAAGCGGTGATGCAACTGCCGATGCTGGTGATCCCGGCCGCGGCCGTTCTGTGGTGCTCGATTCCGGCCGCGAAGGCGATTCGGTCCGGGATTCGGGCAGCAGCCGCCGGAGCGCCGAAGGAGCCGCCGTCGCTGCAGGACCGTCTGACCGCGGCCGCGCCGCGCTGGGTATTCCCGCTCAAACTGTGTTTCATCGGCGCGCTCCTGTCGGTGATTCAACAGTTCTTCATCGCGGAGTGGCCGCTCCCGATCGGCAAAGTTCTCGCGATCTGGGCGGTGTTCGCCGCAGCCGCCTGTCTGCTGTGGCGGGGCATAAGACGCCGGCACCGCCGACTCGCGGACAACGGCTCGCCGAAATGGGGAATCCTGGCCGCACGGCTGTACCGGAGAGCGGGCGTTTCGCTGGTCATCGCGCTCGTCCTCGCCGTATGGTTCATGCTCGGAGCGCAGTCGAGCCGCGTGCCGGATCGGCTGAGCATGGCCGGTGAAGAGCATGGGCACCCTCACGGGCATGTTCATGAAGCAGCTGCCGGTTCGCCATCCGCAAGCGTCGCCGAGCTTACCGGACCCCAATCCGGAACGCCCAATCGCTCCTTTGTCCTGGAGGCGAAAAAAACGCCGGTTACGCTGCCTTCAGGAGAGAAGAAAGAAGCCTGGACTTTCAACGGACAACTGCCCGGACCGGAATTGCGGGTCAAGCAAGGGGACCTGGTTGAGGTGACCTTGATCAACAAGGACATCGATGCCGGCGTGACCATCCACTGGCACGGCATCGACGTGCCGAACGCCGAAGACGGCGTCGCGGGCCTGACGCAGGACGCCGTCATGCCGGGGCAACGGCATGTATACCGGTTCGTTGCCGATCAGGCCGGAACCTATTGGTATCATTCCCATCAGCAATCCTCAAGGCAAGTGAGAATGGGCCTGTACGGCGTCATCATTGTGGAACCGGCCGAAGCGCCGGAGCAGCCTGCAGTGGATCTCGCGGTCATGCTGCATGAATGGCCGACGGAGAACGGGACGACGGTGACCCTGGGCAGCCTGGACCGGCTGCAGCGCGCGAAGGCGAAACCCGGCACGCCCGTCCGGCTCAGGTTCGTGAACGCGGAGAATTTGCCGGCTTCGCTTTACATCTCGGGCGTTCCGTTCCAGGTGGCGGCGATTGACGGCGCCGATCTTCACGAGCCGGGCGATCTGACCGATGCCCGTCTGGAACTGGCGGCCGGCGGTCGATACGACGTGACGTTCGTGATGCCGGAGACGGCCGTGGGCGTCGCGCTCTGCGGCGGACCGTTCGAACCGGACGAGAGCGCGCTTGTGATCAGCCCGACCGATGAGGGGCTGCCGCCGGAGGCCGCCGCGGATTCGGTATTCGATCCCGCTTCCTACGGGACGCCCGGCGAGGCGAAGTTCGGTCCCGATACCCGGTATGACCGGCATTACACGCTCGTCTTCGACAACCGGCTCGGCTTCTACAACGGGAAGTTCAACTTTGTGCAGACGATCAACGGCCGGGTTTTCCCGGATGCGCCGATGTTTATGGTCCGTGAAGGAGAGCTGGTGAAAATGACGTTTGTCAACCGCGGCTTCGAGGATCACCCGATGCATCTGCACGGCCACCACATTCAGGTACTGAGCCGAAACGGCAAGCCCGTCACCGGCAGTCCATGGATCGCCGACACGCTGAACGTGGCGCCCGGCGAGTGGTACGAGGTGGCGTTTAAGGCCGACAACCCCGGCATCTGGATGGATCATTGCCACAATCTCGACCACGCCGCCGTTGGCATGTCCGCGCATGTCGCCTATGAGGGCTACTATTCTCCGTACGAAATCGGCAGTGGGACCGTCAACCTGCCGGAATGAGGGAATTTGATCCAAGTTGGGGGTGAATGGCGTTGAAATCCAATTTTACCGTGATGTTTCTGATCGTCCTGTGCGGCGTCATCTCGATTGCGGTATTCAATCCGATCATCGGTCCGCTCTCCCGCGACCTCGGGCTGAGCGAGTTCCAGTCGGGATGTCTGGTGTCCGCGACAGGGCTGTTCTGGCTGCTCGGCGGAACTTTCTGGGGCAGGACGACTTTCCTGGGCAGCAAACGGCTGCTCTCACTCGTCATGCTCGCCTATGTCGCGACCGTGGCCGCTTTCGCCTGGCTGGCCGATTACGCGGGTACCCATGCGCAGTCCGCAACGGGCCTCTTCTGGATCTTTCTCGCGCTCAGGATCGTCTCGGGCTTCTTCTTCGGAGGCATTCCGGCCATCGCGCAAGCTTGCATCATGAGCTGGACGACGCCGGAGACGCGGACGCGAGGCATGGCGCTGTTCGGTACGGCAAACGGGCTCGGCTTCGTCCTGGGACCGGCCATGAGCGGCGCCATGGCGTCCATCGGACTCACGGCTCCCATGTATGCCGCCGCCGCCCTGCTCCTCGTCATGAAAATCTGGCTGTGGCTGGCGGTACCGAACGAATCGGAGCTTCAGCGGGAACGTTCGGCTGCCCGGTTGTCGCCGCTTGATCCGCGCATCCGCTATTACCTGTGGACCGGGCTTCTTCTGACGGTGACGCTGAACATTATTCAGGTGACGATCGGTTTCTTCATCCAGGATTCGCTCGGGCTGGACGCGGAAGCGACGACGCGGCTGATCGGCTACGGGCTGGCGGTGGCGGGCGTCATGGTGGCGGTGACCCAAATTTTCGCCAGCAAATATTTGAAGCGCCGCCCCGGACGGATGCTGCGTCTCGGCCTCTTCATCCTCACCCTTGGCCTGGTCGGACTGCTGGCACTCATCAAGCTCACCTACGCGCTTTTCATTACGGCGGGAATCGGCTTCGGGTTCGCCATGCTGGGATACAGCACGAGCGCTTCCGTCGCGGTGCGGGATCATGAGCAGCGCGGCATCGCTTCCTATGTCACGGCCATCCAGGGAAGCGGCGCCTTCCTGGGGCCGGCCGCCGGAACGGCGCTGTACACGGCCCATATGAACGCGCCGTATTCAATCTGCGCGCTGCTGATCGGGCTCACGCTGCTCGCCGGTTTCTCCAGGAGAAGGGCGGCCGTTCCGTCTCCGGCTTCGATCGAGGGTGAGGTCAAATGACCCGGAAGAAAGGGTTCGCGCGGCTGCTCGAAATCGCTGGCGAGAAGCGAGGGCTGCTGATCGCCGCCGGCCTGTTCTCCGCGGTCAGTGCCGTCTGCATGCTGGTGCCGTACGTGTCCGCCTATTTCATTCTGCGGGAGCTGCTGGAACATGCGGCTTCCCCGGCGCTGGCCGACGGGGCAAAGATGATCCGCTGGGGCGTCATCGCCATCGCCGGCTTCGCGGCCGGCCTGGCCACGATGTACGCGGGAGGTCTGATCGCGCATATCGCCGCGTTCCGCATTCTGTACGGCCTGCGGATCAAGCTCGCCGGCCATATCGGCAAGCTGCCGCTCGGATGGCTGAACAGCCGTTCGACGGGGGCCGTCAAAAAGACGCTGGAAGAGAACGTGGACAAGGTCGAACTGTTCATCGCCCACCAATTGCCCGACCTCGTTCACGTGGCGGTGACCGCGATTCTGATGATCGCCGTCATGTTCTCGTTCAACGCCTGGCTGGCGGTCGCGTGCATCTTGCCGATAGTGGTCGGCGTCGCGGTGCAGCTTCTGTCTTTTGCCAGCTCGAAGACGAGGAATACCCTCAAGTCGGCTTTGGATGCGCTGGAGCGTATGAACGCTTCCGCCGTGCAGTACGTGCGGGGCATGCCGGCCGTCAAGGTGTTCGGACAGACGGTGCAGTCGTTCCGGCAATTCTATCAGGACATGCTGCGCTACCGCGACCACGGCGTCATGTTGACGCAATTGTTCCAGAACGGGAATCTGACCTTCAAGGTCATCCTGAATTCGCTCGCCGCGTTCATCCTGCCGGTCGGCGTGTTTCTGCTGAACCGCGATCCGGAGAGCATCACCGCCGCTTCCGCGGTGCTGTTCTTCTTGGTCATGGCGCCGGGCATCGCCGCCCCGCTGTTCAAGATCGTATACCTCGCGGATACGATCCGGCTGATCAACGAAGGCGTGGAGCGTTTCGACCGCATCCTGGCGGAGCCGCCGCTGCCGGAACCCGAGATTCCGAGGCGGCCGTCTTCCTTCGACGTGACGTTCGACCACGTCTTCTTCTCGTACGGAACGGAGCCAACGGATACGGACACGCTGGCGGACATCTGTTTCACCGCCCGCCAGGGGGATGTGACGGCCCTCGTCGGCCCGTCGGGCGCCGGCAAGTCGACCGTCGCCCATCTGGTGCCCCGCTTCTGGAACGTGAACATGGGGGCGATCCGCATCGGCGGCGTGGATATCCGCGACATGACGATTGCCGATCTGATGGACACCGTCGCCTTTGTGTTCCAGGACTCGTTCCTGTTCTCCGACACGGTGTACAACAATATCGCGGTCGGCCGGCCGGACGCGACGCCCGATGAGGTGTACGCCGCGGCGAAGGCCGCCCAGTGCCATGCGTTCATCGAGAAGCTTCCACACGAATACGGCACGCGGATCGGGGAAGGCGGCGTTCATCTGTCCGGCGGGGAGGGGCAGCGGATCAACGTGGCCAGGGCGATCCTGAAGAACGCCCCGATTCTTGTCCTTGATGAAGCGACCGCTTTCGCCGATCCGGAGAACGAATACGAGATGCAGCTGGCGCTTAAGGCACTGATGAAGAACAAGACGGTCCTCGTCATCGCGCATCGCCTGTCGACCATCCGCGACGCGGACCAAATCCTCGTGATGGAGGACGGAAGAATCGTCGAGCGGGGAAGGCATGAAGCGCTGCTCGCGGCAGGCGGCCTGTATACGCGCATGTGGCAATCCTATCGGCAAGCCGCGCAGTGGCACATGGGCAGAGGGGAGGTGGACGCCGATGCGGCGCATGCTTCGCAACATCACGGTGGATAATCCGCGCTCGCTCGTCAAGCCGGTATGTCTCACGACGCTGGCCTATCTGGCGGGCATCCTCCCGTTCGCGCTCCTTACGGAAGCGGCGAGATTGATTTTCACCCCGTACGTCCATCCAGGTGTTCCGCTTGACACGGCGAGACTCTGGTGGGTGTGCGGCGGGCTGGCCGCTTCGATGGTGCTGCTGTTCGTCTGCGAAGTTCCCGCCTATCGCGCGCAATACCGCGACGCCTACGGCGCGGCGGTGGAGGGACGGTCCCGGCTGGCCGAGCATCTGCGGAAGCTGCCACTGGGGGTTCTGAACAGACGCGACCCGGGCGAGCTGGCCAACATGATGACGAGCGATTTCTCCATGGTGGAGCACGGCGTCTCCCATGTCGTACCGCAGATGATCGGCGGCGCCGTCATGCCGGTGCTGGCGCTCATCGGCCTGTCGTTCTTCGACTGGCGTCTCGCACTCTCCCTGTTCGCGGCGCTGCCGGCGGCGATCCTGCTGCTTGTGCTCACTTCCGGGATCCAGCGCCAGCTCGGCTCGCGGCATTTGCAGGCCAAGATCGACGCGGGCGGGCGTCTGCAGGAATATCTGAACGGGATCAAGGTGATCAAGGCGTACAACATGACGGGCGAGCGGTTCGTCCGCCTTGAACGGTCCTTCCGGGAATGGATGCATCAGAGCATCCGTTTTGAAGGGGCGCTCGGGCCGATCCTGCTGAGCGCGATCGGCTGCATCCGCGCCGGTCTGACCTTGATGGTCATGGTCGGCGTTCATCTGCTCGTCGGCGGCAGCCTGGACGTCATCACGTTCGCGGCGTTCCTGATCATCGGAACCCGCATCTTCGATCCGCTGACAGCCGCGCTTGCCGGTTTTGCGGAGTTCCGCTATATCGGGCAGGCGGGCGAACGGATGGTGAAGCTGATGCAGGAGCCGGTCATGCCGGGCGAGCGGACGCCACCTGCAAGCCATGCGATCGAGCTCAAAAAGGTGACGTTCGGCTATCTGGATCAACCGATCCTGCAGGACGTGAGCCTGAGCATTCCGGAAGGGGCCTTCACCGCGCTGGTCGGACCTTCGGGCAGCGGCAAGAGCACGATCCTGCGGCTCATCGCCCGGTTCTATGATCCGGATCGGGGCAAGGTGACCATGGGCGGGGAAGATATCCGCGGAATGGACCCGGAAGCGCTGCTGCAGAAAGTGTCGATGGTGTTCCAGGACGTCTACCTGTTCCAGGATACGATCGCCGGCAATATCCGGTTCGGACGGCGCAACGCCACCCGGGAGGAGATCGAGGAAGCGGCGCGGCTCGCCGGCTGCCACGATTTCATCATGAAGCTGCCGAACGGTTACGACACGATGGTCGGCGAAGGCGGCAGCACGCTGTCGGGCGGAGAAAAACAGCGGATCTCCATCGCCAGAGCGATGCTGAAAAATGCGCCGATCATCCTCCTCGACGAAGCAACGGCTTCGCTCGATCCCGAGAACGAAGCGGAGATTCAGCAAGCGATCGATCGCCTGGTTCGGGGCCGAACGGTGATCGTCGTCGCCCACCGGCTGAAGACCGTGCGGCATGCCGATCAAATCGTTGTACTGGATCAGGGACGGGTCGTGGAGCAAGGACGTCATGACGAATTGCTTGCGTTAAGCGGCTTGTATGCCCGGCTGTGGCGACGGCAGCATGATGCAGGCGAGGGGTGGATGACTCTGTGATGCCGCGGCGGCTCATGAAATGATGGGCAACAATTCCTGTACTCGTTTCACATCCTGGTCAATAACGAAATCTTACGTTTCAACCCTTGTAGGCATCGCAGTAGATGAAGACAAAATTAAGAGTATTGATGTCAACGTCACCAAGTATATTCCTGAGCTTAAAGGTTCAGGCTTCGAGGAGGCGACGATTCGTGATGTCCTGCAAATGTCTTCAGGGGTAGATTGGGACGAAGATTACAGCAATATCGATCTCGGCTAGGTCCGGCTCCATCCGCCGATTTCCGTTGCCCAAGTATCGGCAGTGACCTCTGCCATCACGCCGAGAAAAGCATACCACCAGAGCGGGTGAGGCCATGCGCGGTCGGCGATGCAGAGCAGCAGGGCAAGCCCGCCGTTGGCGAGCACTTGCCCGCCACCGCTGCCAGGAAGCCGGAGCCGGACAGCGACCGTTTGGCGTAAGCCGCCCCCACGATTCCTGCGCTGCCGGACAGACCGGTCAACCACTCCCCCCTCTATGTTTCCATTCATTAAACGCTTTCTCATTTCGCTTACCAACAATCACTGACCGCGGATGTCAGGGATTGTTGGGTATGCTTAGAGCGTGACAATATGAATTGATGGAGGAATGAGACGCCGATGTTTAACAAAATCGAAGATTTCGCGGCAGCATGGACCGTGGAGGCGGAACTTACGTGCAAAGTGTTGGACGCGCTGACGGATGCTTCCTTGGCGCAGAGAGTATCGGAAGGACGTCGGACGCTGGGGCAGATTGCGTGGCACCTCGTCACTTCGGTTCATTACGTGACGACATTGGGGCTTGAATTTGACCCGCCCGCAGGCGGCAAGGAAGCGCCGGATTCGGCGGCATTCATCGCGGCGGAGTATCGGAGGATCAGCGCTGCCATGCTGCATGCCGTGAAGACGCAGTGGACCGACCACACATTGGCCGAAACGCAGACGGTGTCGGCGAAGAGTGGTCCAATGGCGGTTCCCTGCATTTCATGATGATGCATCAATCGCACCATCGCGGTCAGATGACCGTTCTGATGCGACAAGCAGGCTTGCGGGTGCCGTATATTTACGGACCGGCGTATGAAGACTGGGTCGAACAGGGACTGGAACCTCACATCTAAAACGATTACAATAATCGGGAAGTCATCTGGCGCGTGAAGGAGGGGAGCGATGTCCAAAGCCGACAATATGTTGTCCATTCTGTGGATGCTGCGTTCGGGCCGGAAGATGACGGCCAGGCAGCTGGCAGATGCGTTGGAGGTCCACATCCGCACGGTGTACCGCTGCATCGACTCTCTGTGCGCTAGCGGCGTGCCGATTATCGCGGACTCCGGACCGAACGGCGGCTACCGGATTCAAGGGGCTTTCGCGGAATCCCCGCTTCTATTTGATCTGGAAGAGCAGAAAGCGATCGTGCATGCATCGGTTTTCGCCCGGGAGGCCGGTTACCCTTTCTCGGACGCGCTGGCTGGGGCGGTGGACAAGCTCAAGCGGTACACCAACGAGGAGCAGCTCGAACGGATCGAACGACACAGCGAGGGGCTGGCCGTCATCCAGGCGCCGACGGACGCAAAACAGCAAAGTTGGCTGCAAATGCTTGAAGAAGCGGCGGCGCAAGGCCAAGCCGTGGAGATGGAATATCTCAAGGGGACCGACACGGCTCCTCGTCGGCGGGAGTTTGACCCCTACGGCATCGTCCATTGGAAGGGCGCATGGTATACCGTCGGGTTCTGCCGGCTTCGGCAGGAGGTGCGCAGCTTCCGCGTGGACCGCATCGTCCGGTTGGAACCGGCAGATCGCCGATTCGAGCGGCCCGCTTCCTTTTCCGCCAGAACATTTTTGTTGCAATCGCTTCTCCCGGACTCGCTGCGGGCGGAGACGCTTGTGGATGTGCGGATTCAGGGGTGCGAACAGGTACTGAACGAACTGTGCCGGCATTGGCTGTTCGGTCACGCCGTGGTGGAGCGCAAGCCCGGGGAAGCCGTTTTCAAGCTCGGCGCGCCGTCGCTGATGACCTACGTGCCTTACTTCCTGCTGCCTTACGGGAAAGCGCTCCACATTGTTGAGCCCGCTGTGCTCGTCGCGCGAATGGCGGAGGTCAGCCAGAACGTGGCGAACCATTATGCGGCCATGAAGGCCAATTTAGAAGAACGAAAGGGTGAATTGCGTTCATGACTACGTTCTCCATGTTTGGAAAAATCACGGCACACCCCGGCAAAAGGGACGAATTGCTCGCGATTTTGCTCGAGGCCTCCCAAATCTTGAAGGAAGTGGAAGGTTGCGAGCACTATATCATCAACACGTCCGATGACGATCCGGACGGTATTTGGGTGTGGGAATTGTGGCGGGATGCCGAGGCGCATGCGAATTCGCTCAAGAATGAGCAGGTGCTGAATACCATCATGCGCGGCAAGCCGCTCATTGCAGAGATAAAGCCGCTTCGCCTCCGTCCGGTCGGCGGCAGGGGCATGCCGTGACGGGAAAGTCCTGGGAGGCATTCGGCAGCCGATGCGCAAGAAGCCGCGATGAGATCACTCATCGCGGCCAGCCCTCATGGGCTGGATGGGATACATTGCACTCATCAAGACGCCAACCCCCATCAAGGCGTTGAAGGAATGGGTTCGACGCAGACTTCGGCTGTGCCTGTGGCACCAATGGAAACGAGTGAAGACCCGCATCCGCGAGCTCAGAAACCTGGGCCTCAAAGAGCGAAAAGTCCTCGAAATTGCGAACCCGCGCAAAGGCGCATGGCGCGCCGCACATCGAGTTTGACAAGAGCGGTCGGAAGAGGCTTCGATTCGAGAACGGCTCCGACAAGCGATGGATCCGCAATAAAACCGGGAATGGCGGAGATCTGGGACGGGGTATTGTTTGGGCTCCGCGGCATATCGCATCCATTGTCTGGCAAGCCGCAAATAGTACAGGCAGGTGGGTCCCCCAACCACAATCAGATAGGCCAGCAATTCCTCCGGTGAAATCGACCTGCGGCCGGCCAGCGGATGAGCGTCGCCCGCAACGAAGACGATATGTTCCGCTTAGAGCGGTTCGAAGATGATAAGCGGACGGCTCCAAAGGTTCTCCGCATTGGGCAAAGTCCAATTGCCGCTGAAGGACCGCCTGCGTCAGAAACTCGGTATTGCCGCTCACAAAATCGCAGATGACGCCCGGTTTTTGTTGTGCGAAAACGGCGCATGGCGTTGGGAAACACCTTGTCGAACATCGATTCCAATCCCCCGATGCGAATCCGGCCGATCTCCTCTTGCTGCAATTGACGGGCCTGCTCCTTCACAAATTTCCAGCGGGCGATGAGACTTTCGACTTCTATGCGAACAATCGACCCGCGTCCGTCAGCTCCGCTTCCCAATTCCGGCGGAACAATTGGACGCCCATCTCTTTCTCCACCCGCTGAATCTGACTCGTAATCGTCGATTGGGCATAGTGCAGTTTGTCGGCCGCTTTCGCGAACGTGCCTTCCCGGACGATCGTTTGAAAGGTGATCAGCTCTTTCAGGTTCATTTTGTCGACCTCTCCATCATCGAATATATTGAACAAGAAAAAAAAAGGCATTCCGAACAACATCGTCGAGGAGTATGGGGAAGAACGATTCGTCAGCGAAATCCAGAACGCCTTAAGAAACGGAAAATACCATCCGCAGCCCGCAAGACGGAAGGAGATCCCAAAGCAGGACGGCAAGATGCGTCCGCTGGGCATCCCCGTCATTCTGGACAGAGTCGTGCAAATGGACGAAGATGGTACTGGAGCCAATCTTTGAAGCGGACTTCAAAAGACGGCACCCCTGAAATTCCCCTTTCGTTGCTGCTTTCGCGAACGTCGTCCGGGGATGAGAATTCAACCGCACGATACGCGGCTCCAACTAGGACGATTTTTTTGTCACAGATCAACCCCCCGGTCCGTCTTACGGGTGAAGACCATCAAACGGGGGATGACTTGTATGAGAAATGCGAAAATCGCCGTCATCGGCGGCGGGATTGCCGGAATGATCGCGGCCTACGATCTGGCCAAGGCGGGAAAGCCGGTCGTCGTATTGGAGAAATCGTCGCAATTCGGGGGAAGGGCAATGACCGTCCGCAAAAACGGCGCATTGTTCAACCTGGGCAGCCACGCCCTGTACCGCGGCGGGGCGGCGGACCGGATTTTCCGGGAGATGGGGGTCGAGCTGAAAGGGGGCAGCCCGTCGCCGAACGTGTCCGTCCTCTGGAACAGGCAGGTCATCTCGCTCCCGAAGTTCATCTTCAGCCGCAACCTGACCTGGTCCGGGAGAATCGAGCTGATGCGGATGTTTGCCAAACTCTTGCGGATTGATCCCCATGCGGGCGATCTTGCTTCCACCAACGTCAGGGCGTGGATCGAACAGAACATCCGCGAGCCGATGGTGCGAAATGTGTTTTACGGCCTGATTCGCACCAGCACCTATACCCTTGCGCCCGATGTGCAATGCGTCGGACCGGCGCTCGAGGTTGTCCGCAGGGGGTTGCGCAGAAATGCGGTGCTCTACGTGGAGGGCGGTTGGCAATCGATCGTCGATCAACTGAAGGAGAAGGCGATTCGTGCGGGAGCGGAGCTCCTCCACTCGGCCGGGGTCGACGCCATCGAGCATGACGGGGGGGTCCGCAAACTGCGCCTGTCCGACGGCGCGGAAATGGAGGTGGAACGGGTCATTGCCGCCGTGCCGCCGGCAGAAGCGTTCCGGCTCGTCCGGGATGCCGACCGCACTTCGCTTGGGACCTGGAAGGATCAGGCGAGACCCGTGATGGCCGCGTGCCTGGATCTGTGTCTCCGACGCCTCCCCTTTCCGCGCCGCAAAGTGGTGCTGGGCATTGACGAACCGGTGTTTTTCACCAACCAGTCCGGGCCGACGCCTTCCCTTGCGCGGGAAGGATCGGTGATTCACGTTGTCAAATATCGCGGCGCCGGAGATCATGACCCCAAGAAGGACGAGGCGATGCTGGAGCGGGTGATGGACATCGTTCAGCCCGGATGGCGGAAAGAAGTCGTCGCCCGCCAGTTTTTGCCGAATATGACGGCCGCTTTCGATTTTGTGCACACCGGTCGTCAGGACCGCGCGCCAGGCCCGGCCGTGCCGGAAATTCGCGGGCTCTATGTGGCGGGAGAATGGGCGAGCCACGGAGAACTTCTGGTCGATTCGGCTGCGGCAAGCGGGAGGCGGGCGGCGCAGCGGCTGCTCCGGGATCTGCGAACGGAGAACGTTGCGTACAATTGAAGTGGTCCGTGAAGCGGTCCGGCAGGATGATGGGCGGCCTGTGTAGAAACTTAAAGCAAAAATTTCTCCGGAAAGGGCGATGCCTGTGCCGAGCGACGAGGATTTTCCCGAATCGCTATACAACACCTACAAGCCGCTCATGTTCTCGCTGGCTTACCGAATGCTGGGAAGCGTCATGGATGCCGAGGACGTCGTCCATGAATCGTTCCTGGCGCTGCGCAGGACGGGATGGGAACACGTCGGCAACGTGCGGGCCTATTTGTGCAAAATTGTGACCAACCGGTGTCTCGACCTTCTGCAGTCTTCCGCCAGGAAGCGGGAACTGTATCCGGGCCCGTGGCTGCCGGAACCGCTGGTCGGCGAGATCGGTCATCACGGAGACACGGACGATCCGCTGCAATCCTTTGTACACAAAGAATCGCTCGCCACGGCCTACCTGCTCTTGCTGCAGCAGCTCTCTTACGTGGAGCGGGCCGTGTTCCTGCTCCGCGAGGCGCTGCAGTACGAATACGACGAAATCGCCGACATCGTCGGGAAGAGCAGCGTCAACTGCCGGCAGATATACCATCGCGCCAAGCGCAGCCTCGGCAACCGGACGTCTGCGGCGGAGCACGGATCGCCCCCTGCCAACCTGGCCGCCCCGAACCAGCTGGTCGAGCAATTTGTGCGCGCCCTGGCGAATGCCGATGTTGACCAGCTGATGAACGTGCTGTCGGCGGATGCGGCGCTCGTGATGGACGGAGGCGGCAAAGTCGTCGCTCCGCCCCACGCGGTTGGCGGAAGCAAGCGAGTCGCCGCATTTCTGGCGACCATCCCTTCCAAATTGCCGCCGGAGACGGCTTACCGCCTGACCGAAGTCAACGGCGGGCCCGGGGTCGTCGTCGGGACGCGGGAACAGACGATCGCCGTCGCCTCCCTGCGCATGGAGAACGGCCGCATCGCGGGGATTTACGTCGTCGTCAATCCGGATAAGTTGCGCCATATTCGCCATATTTAATGTAGAATAACGGATTGGCCGTCCCCTGCCGCGGTATTCGGCGCCGTGTTCAACGCATTCGTATCCGGAGAAAGAAAGCGGTGATCCGGCGCAAGGATTCCACGCGGTTTTCGTCGGCTTAACCTCCGTTATGGCACTGACCTTTCTGCTCTCGCTCCGGCTGCCGGCCGTTTCCCGACGAGAACTGTTCGGCGGCCGACAGGCCGCAGAGGCACGGCAGGATTGAAACGGATCTTACAACCGGAGCCCGCCATCGTTGGCGGGCTCTTCTTTTGCTGATTGACACCCCCGGGGTTTCATTCTAGAATTTGACCATAGACATTTTATGACTGCGGTCATCGTTGAATTTCCCTGTTTATGTTTTACCTTAAAATTTCGAGGTGGGACAGGACGGCTGCCCCGTTTTTCGTAGCGGAACGTGGTTCCCTTATTTCGCCGCGGCGGGGCAGGATGGGCGAAATAGCGGAAAGGAGCGGACAAATGCGAATTCGCGACCGGCAGAAGGACATGATACGGTCCGCGCTGATCCGGGCCGGCATGGAACTTTTCGAAACGCAGCCTTTTGCGAAGACAACCGTGGATCAGATTACAAGCGCCGCCGGTGTCGGGAAGGGAACATTTTACAATTACTTTGAAACCAAGGAAGATCTGCTGGTCGCCGGGATGGCCGTTCTGCAGGAGCAGGAAACGGGGCTGACCGACGCGCGGGTGCTGGAACCCGCTTCCATGCGGGAGAAGCTCGATCGGCTCATTCAGTGGTCGGTCACCTGGCTGGAGGCGCACCCGGAACTGTCTCTGATCTGGTGTCTGGAAAGACTGCGGCGCGGGATCGTGGATCACCGCCCGCACAGCTTTGACGGCCATTTGCGATCGATTATCGCATCCGGACAGCAGTCCGGCGAACTCCGCAGCGATCGGTCCGCCGATCAGCTGATGCTGGAGATGACGGCGCTGATCGTCTTTGCCCTTTCCTGCTGGGTCCATAACCGGCAAGAGCACGATCTGGCGTCCGCCATCAAGGCCTCTCTCGATACCTATATTACCGGCGCGAAAGGCGCCTTAAGGGGAGGTGAAGGAATGTGAAGTTTTACGAAGTCACCGTTGAAAGAAGATTCCATGCGCCACCGGAGCGGGTGTACAACCTGATTGTCGATATGGAGGAGCATCGCCGCATTCTGCCCAGGCCATTCGAGTCGCTTGAAGTGCTGGAAGGCGGCAAGGGGGAAGGCACGGTGTTCCGCATGACGATCAATGTGATGGGTTCCCGCTCTTCCCTGGTCATGACCGTGTCGGAACCGGAACCCGGCCGGGTCGTTCAGGAGCAGGACCCATCGGCCGGCGTTACGACCATTTGGAAGCTGATTCCCGAATCCGGCAACGGCTGCTCGCTTCGGCTCACCTCGCAATTCCCGAACAAGCCGGGGCTCTCCGGTTGGGCGGAGCGGCTCACCACGACTTGGATGATCCGCTCGATTTACAAACGGGAGCTGGAAAATATCCATCATGATTTGACAACGGATTCTCCGGCGAAAAAGTAATTCCGTCATCATCCCTTCACCGGCACGATCCGTCGCGGCATCACCCTGAACGTCCGTTTCCATGGATGTTCGGGGTTTTCTTTTTCCCGTATCCGGGACCCATTGCCCGGCAGCATCATCGCGCCCGCACCCCGACCTTCTCCTTCACGCCTGACGCAGGGTCTGAGACCGATGCCGGGCGGACCCGCGGTCCGAAGGCATCCCCGACTGCGGTCCAGGGTCAAAAACATGCCCGAGTCCGTTATGGGAAAGCACGGCAGCGTTTAGAATGAAATTGTGAGCGAGGGAGAGACGGAAAAGAGGTGAGGACAAAATGAAAAGCGGAAACGCTTTGGCTTGGCTGCTCATCATTTTCGGCGGGTTGTTTCTGCTTGGGAAATTCGGCCTCGGGTTGGGGTTCCTGATGGGGCTCATCGTCCCGATTCTCGTTATTCTTCTGGGGGCGTTTGCCTGGAGAAACGGAAGCAAGTTGATCGGCGGCGTCATCGCGATTATCGGCGTCTTCATGCTGCTCGGCAAGCTGAGCGTCGTTATTTTCTGGCTTGCGGCCATTGCGGCCGTCGTGATCGGCATTTCGATGCTGACGAGAAGCAAAAACCGATTTTGACCCAATTCCGGTAAAAGCGGCAGAAAGGCAGGGAGGAACAAGCCATGAGTGTGATGAAGCGGGTGCGCGACATGACGGTCGCGACGCTGAACGACCGGCTGGAGAAATCCGAGGACCCGGTTCGGCTCATCGATCAGTTTCTATGGTCGACCCATCAGGAAATCGTGCAGAGCGAACAGCTTCAGCGGCAGTACGCGGCGCACACGGATTCGCTGCACCGGCAGTGGAAAGAGGCCGAGCAGTGGAAAGAGCGCCGCGAAGCGCAGGCGCTGACGGCGCTGAAAGCGGGGGAAGAGCATGCCGCCAGGCTGGCCTTGCAGGAGAAGGTGATGTATGAGGAGCGGGCGGCCCGCTACCGCGAGCTGTACGAGCAGAGCCGCAGCGAACTGGCGGAGCTCGAGCAATTGCTGCAGGAGTTGCGGGACGAATACCGCATCGTGTACGACAAGCGCCAATTCTATTTGGCGCGGATGGAATCGCTGCGGCTTCAGCAGCGGCTCAATGCGCGGTTCGCCCCGGGCACCGGCAGCGCGGCGCAGATGTTCCGCCGGCTCGACGACCGGCTCACCGATCTGGAGCTGGAGACGCGGAGCTTGCGCGATCTTCGCCGGATGGGCCAGGAGTTCGCGCTGCAGGCCGGCACGGTCGTCAGCGAAGTGCTCGAAAGGGAGCTGCAGCAGCTGAAGCAAAAATTGCAGCAGGGAGGTTAACCGATGCGCAGACTGTACCGTTCCACCCATGATCGCAAAATTTTCGGCGTCTGCGGCGGACTCGCGGAATATATCGGCGTCGATTCGACGCTGCTGCGGATTTTGCTCGTCATCGTCACGGTGTTCTCGGGCGGATCGGTCATCCCGGTGTATATTATCGCCGGTTTCATCATTCCGCGGGAACCCGGATTCGGCGGCGGCTACGGGGCGAATCCTTACGGCCCGGGAGGCTACGCTCCCGGCGGTCCGTCCTGGAACGCTCCCGGTTGGAATCCGCCGCCGCAGCAGGGGCCCGGTCCCGCTGCCTGGCAGAGCGGCGGGCCGTGGCCGCCGGGGGGCGGCGCCGGCAATCCGGCCGGACCGCGTCAGGGACCGTCGCAGACGGGCGCGGCCGCTTCGTCGACGCATGGATTGGACGCGATGATGGAAGATATCGAGAAAAAGGCGCTGAAGCGGGAAATCGAAGAGCTGAAAGCGCGCATTGCCAAATTCGAAAATCAATCGAAGGGAGAATGACACAATGGGAGTATTTCAACGGGTTAAAGACATGACGAAAGCCTCGATTCACGAGCTGCTGGACAAACTCGAAGATCCGGTCGTCATGCTGAACCAGTATTTGCGCGACATGGAGAAGGAGATTCACGATGCGGAAGTGACGGTGGCCCGGCAAATGGCGGCCGAGCGCCGGTTGAAGCAGCGCCTCGACGAAGCGGTTCGCCTCGGCGTCGAGCGCGAGACGCAAGCGGAGCAAGCGCTGCGCGGCGGCAATGAAGCGGCGGCCCGCAAGCTGCTGGAAGAAAAGCTGTATTACGACCAGCAGGCGGCCGATCTGCACAACCTGCACGGCCAGGCCAGCGCCCAGGTCAGCGAGCTGACCATCCAGCTGCACGAGATGAAGGAAGAATTCTACAAGCTGCGCAACAAGCGCAACGAGCTGGCGGCCCGCGCCCAAATGGCCAAAGCCCGCAAGCAGATGGCGCAAGTGAGCGCGCTGCATACGATTGAAAGCGGCAACGCGTCCCGCGGCTTCCACCGCATGGAGGAGAAAATCATGCAGATGGAAGCGGAAGCCGACGTCGTGCGGCTCCCGGGCAGCCCGTTCTCCTCGCCGGAGCCGGCCGATCCGGACAAAGCGTTTCGGGTCGAGCAGGAGCTTGCCGCGCTGAAAAGCCGGATTCAGCCGAATACGCCGGAAGCTTGATCGAATCGGACCCAAGTCGAAACCGGACGCTTTAGGCGCCGCAGAAACGCCCTTCCAGGCTGTCGAAGCCGAAAAGGGCGTTTCTGTCCGCGGGCAAGATATGGTATGCTATCAACGGCGTGTTCAAGCCATGGCGGTTGACCGCTAACCTTTAAGGGCTTCCGCCGTTGGCGACAGATTGTGAGACGCGACAGCGAGGGGGGCGGCCCGATATGAAATGGTCCGTCAGAGCGATGGCGTTCATCGTGGCCGGACTTTATCTCGTTCTTGGCGGCGCAGCGGGTTATGCGACGGTAAACGCGCTTGTGCTGCTGTGGCTGGGCTATGACCGCTTCCGCCTGGACCGCAATCGCCTGGCCGCCGTGCTGATCGCCGTCAGCGCATTGACGCTCATCATTCAGCAGTTCGCCTTGTTTGCGGTTATTGCGCTTCTGTCCATCGGCTTGTACTATTGGCGCGTCCGCTCCGGCACCGGCCGATCGGCTTCCGGCAAGCTGAAGCTTTATCAGCGAATACTGCTGGACGAGCAATCGTGGGTTCTTCAGTCTTTCAGTTCCTGGCATGCCGTTGGGGATGTGCGCATGGATCTGTCGCTGGCCGTTCCCGAAGAGAAGGAAACGACGATCGTGCTGGAAGGTCTCGTCGGGGATATCGATCTGATCGTTCCCGACGATTACGGAATTCAGATCGACGCTTCGGTGCTGATCGGCCAGATCGGCTGGCAGCAGCAGAAGGACGGGGGCATGCTCAATCGCTTGTCCTGGCGCTCGCCGGATTACGACAAGAAAGAGCAGCACGTGAAACTTCATCTGTTTTATCTCGTAGCAGATATTAAAATGAAGCCGATCTGAGGAGGGACCCGGGTGGAAGGCCGCAAATGGACCAATCTGATATGGCGCCATATGGGCGAAACCGTCCTGTTCTCCCTCTTCATCGGCATCGTTGTCGTGTATTTGCTGGAAACGCAAGGCATGGCCGCGCCGTTCCGGTCCTGGTCCGCCATCGCCCGGTTCGGCGTCGTGTCGGTCGCGGCGCTGATTGTGGCGGGAGCCGGATTCGGTTTCTGGCGAAGCTATCCGATCCGCCATCGGATCGGGCTGCTTCGGGACGCGATGCAGCAGCTGGAGAAAGGAAATCCGAGCCCCGTATTGCCGGACATGGGCAGCGACGACATCGGCCGGCTTGCGGAACAGTTCAATAAAATAAAGACCAAGTGGGAAGACCAGGTCTCCACGCTGCAGCGCTTGTCCACCAACATCGCGGAACTGGAAAACCGCGCCCGCACAAGCGCGATCATCGAAGAGCGGCAGCGGCTGGCGCGGGAGCTTCACGATGCCGTCAGCCAGCAGTTGTTCGCCATTTCGATGACGGCGACGGCGGTCGGCCGGACGATGGACCAAGATTTCGAACGGGCGCGCAGACAAGTAGCGCTGATCGAAGAGATGGCGGCCGTCGCGCAATCGGAGATGCGGGCGCTGCTCCTGCATCTTCGCCCCGTGCACCTGGAGGGCAAGCGGCTGTCCCAGGCGATTCCGGAGCTGGTCGAAGAAATGCGCGCGAAGGTGCCGATGGACATTTCCCTGGAAATGGACGACGACTTGCCGCTTAACAAAGGCGTGGAAAACCACCTGTTCCGCATGCTGCAGGAGGCTTTCTCCAATACGCTGCGGCATGCGAAGGCGACCAAGATGGACATCGTCCTGCAGCGGCGGGGGGACACGGTGCGCCTCGGCATTCGCGACAACGGGGTCGGATTCGACGTTCAGGCCCGCAAGCACACTTCTTACGGGCTCGCCAGCTTGCAGGAGCGGGTCAGCGAACTCGGCGGTTCGCTGAGCATCGTCAGCGCGCCCGGCAAAGGAACCCGCATCGATATCCGGGTGCCGATCATGATCGAGGAAAGAGGGTGACACCGTGGGTTCGGAACAACCGATTCGGGTGCTGCTGGTCGACGATCACGAAATGGTCAGAATCGGCCTCGCTGCCGTTCTCGGAACGGAAGAAGGAATCGAGGTGGTCGGGGAAGCCGGCAACGGACAGGAAGGACTGAGGCTGGCCAGAGCCTACAAGCCGGACGTCGTGCTGATGGACCTGGTGATGGAAGGGATGGACGGCATCGAGACGACCCGCCGGCTGGTGGAGGAGATGCCGGATTGCCGCGTCATCGTGCTGACCAGCTTCTTGGACGATGAGAAATTGTATCCGGTCATCGAGGCCGGCGCCTTCAGCTATTTGTTGAAAACGTCCCGGGCTTCGGAAATTGCCGATGCCATTCGGGCGGCCGCCCGCGGCCAATCGGTGCTGGAATCCCAGGTCGCTTCCAAAATGATGAACCGTTTCCGCAAACCGGCGCAAACGGCCTCTCTGCCGCACGAAGATCTGACCGAGCGGGAGATGGAAGTGCTCAAGCTGATCGCCCAAGGCAAATCCAACCAGGAGATCGCCGACGAGCTATTTATTGGCATCAAGACGGTCAAGTATCACCTGACGAACCTGTTCGGCAAGCTGGGCGTCGAGGACCGCACGCAGGCGGCCATTTACGCTCACCGCAACGGCATTGCCGATTAAAGAGCGACAAAGTCGTCTCGACCCGTGCAACCGAAGAAAGCAATGCCGGGCATTGCGGTGAGGTTGCAACCCACGAGCGCCGAAGTCGTCCCGACCGTGCAGGCGCATGCAGCGCCGCGCAGCAACGCGGTGCGGTCGCACGCCCCGGGCGCAAAGCGCAAGGCGCCTCCCCTGACGCCTTCCTGCGGGAGGATGCCGGGGCAAGCGGCAGGGGCGGCCACATTTTCCGTTACATAATCAGCACGGTTTCGATCGGTTTCAAAGGAAGAACGATCCGGGGACCGGCGATCGGCTCGATAGGGCCCAGACTGAGCGGCGGCATGAAGGGCTCTTTCGGCATCGACAAGCCGGTTCTGCCTTTGCCTTGCACATCCAGCCTTTTCCGGGGACGCTGTCCCCTTTTTTTGGCTCTTCGGGACGGAAGCGGGGAGTCCTCTTCGGGCTGTCCGTTCAGCACCAGCTTGCCGTCGCGGCACGAAGTCAGGACGCCGAAATGTCGGGTTCCGTCCTTCATCACCACGCAAACCGGGAGTCCGCAGAGCGGCAGCAGTTGTTTCTCGTTCAAGCGCTCGCACCTCCTTCACGGGAATTTGCTGACTTGGTCCAATCGCGCCGCAATGCACAGATTTGCTTTCCGCGGCTGCACATTCCGAACGACCTCGTCGCTCGGTACCTAGTGTATTCGCCGAAGGGCAATCGCGTATGGACACCGACCCAGCAAGCCGCAAAAAGGTCGTGACGCCGCTGGCGGGCAACGACGCGCCGGCAGGCAAGGACGTGACGGCGGTGCTTTCTTATGCTAAACTACAGTACATGGGATTTGGACGACAAACCCAATTTCGACCAAAGAAAGATGAGGCCCATGACGGATAAAACGATCGAAGCGATTCCCGCCGGCGGCGCGGTTTACTTTATTTTCGGAGCGACGGGCGATCTGGCCAAGCGCAAGCTGTTTCCGGCCTTGTACAGCCTGTACCGGGAAGGCAAGCTCGGGGAGCGGTTCGCCGTCGTCGGGCTGGCCCGCCGGCCGCGCACGAACGAGCAGTTCCGCGACGACGTGTACGAATCCATTCGGGAATTTTGCCGCTATAAGGCGGAAGACGGCGGAACGTGGAACGATTTCGCCGGCCGTTTTCATTATCAATCGCTCGATATCGGCAATGTGGAAGGATTCCGCGAGCTGAAGTCGCTGACGGAAGAGCTGGAGAAACGGTACGATATCGCCGGCAACCGGCTGTTCTACCTGGCGCTGGCGCCGGAGCTGTTCGGGACGGTCTCCCGCAACCTGCGCGACGGGGGCATGCTGGAAAGCGAAGGCTGGCACCGTCTGGTGATCGAGAAGCCTTTCGGATACGACTATCCGTCGGCACAGCGCCTGAACGAGGAGATCCGGCAAGTGTTCCGCGAGGACGAAGTGTTCCGGATCGACCATTACCTGGGCAAGGAAATGGTGCAGAATATCGAGGTCATCCGGTTTGCCAATTCTTTGTTCGAGCCGCTCTGGAACCGCCATCACATCGCCAACGTGCAGATTACGCTGGCGGAAACGGTCGGCGTCGAGGAGCGGGGCGCCTATTACGACAAATCCGGCGCGCTGCGGGACATGGTGCAGAACCATCTGCTGCAGATGCTGACGATGATCGCGATGGAACCGCCGAGCCGGCTGGATGCCGAGCAGATCCGCGACGAGAAAGTGAAGGCGCTGCGCTCCATCCGCCCGTTCGCCGCTGCGGAGGATGTCCGCCGCGACGTCGTCCGCGGCCAATATGCCGCCGGTTCCCTGAACGGCAAGGAGCTGAAAAGCTACCGCAGCGAAGACCGCGTCGATCCCGCTTCGGGAACGGAGACGTTCTTTGCCGCCAAGCTGCACGTCGACAATTTCCGCTGGGCGGGCGTCCCATTCTACGTCCGAACGGGCAAGCGGCTGCCGGTCAAATCGACGGAAATCGTCATCGAGTTCCGGAATACGCCGGAGCATGTCCTGTTCGCCCGCCGGCAGCAATTGCAGCCGAATCTGCTCGTCATTCGGGTCAATCCGATGGAGGGCATCTACATCAAGGTCAACGCCAAAAAGCCCGGCAACGAGACGGCCATTCAGCCGGTCGCGATGGAGTATTGCCAGAGCTGCCAGGTCGGGCTCAATACGCCGGAAGCTTACGAGCGGCTGATCTTCGACGCCACCCGCGGAGACTCGACCTACTTCACGCGCTGGGACGAGCTTGCCGCCGCGTGGCAACTGGTCGATCCGATCGCGGCGGCCTGGCGTGAAGATCCGTCGGGACTGCAGTTTTACCCCGCCGGGTCCTGGGGCCCGAAGCAGGCGGAAGACCTGCTGCAGCGGGACGGTTTCCACTGGTGGCCGGTGAACGGTCAGGACGAGGACAACGTCATATGGGTGACCAATACCGGAAAATAACGGGAACCCGCGCGGAGGAGGATGGAAAATGTATCGGATCTACGATATTTCGATGACGATTCAGGAAGGCATGCCGGTCTGGAAAAACTACGAGCACAAGAAGCCGAAAATCACCAACGTGCAAAACCATGACATGGGCAAGCCCCACGAAAGCCGGCTGGACATGGACGTGCACTGCGGCACGCACGTCGACGCGCCGCTCCATATGCTGCCGGGCGGCGCGACGATCGAGACGATCGGCCTGGAGCAGCTGGTCGGCACCGCCAGAGTGCTGGATTTGACGCATTGCAAGGAATACATTGCCAAGGAAGATCTGGAGCCGTACGCGCCGCAGAAGGGCGAGCGGATTCTGTTCAAAACAAGCAGTTCGCTTCACGAGGAATTCGATGCGAATTTTCCGTTTCTGCGGGAAGACGGCGCGAAATACCTCGTCGAACGCGGCGTTTCCTTGGTCGGCACAGACTCGCTCGGCATCGAGCGGGCGCAGGCGGAGTATCCGACGCATCGGACGCTCATGCGCGGCGGCGTCGTCATCGTCGAAGGGCTGCGGCTGAAAGAAGTCGAAGCGGGAACTTATCTGTTGGTCATCGCCCCGCTCAAGCTGACCGGCATCGACGCCGCTCCCGCCAGAGCGTTTCTGCTCGGACAGTAGGTCCCAAGCGAAGCCGACCATTTCAAATCCGGGCCTTCGGATTCGCGCCTTGCGCAAATCCGGAGGCCTTTGTCCGTTTTAAGCGCTTGCTTCATCCCGCGGCGCGCCGCCCGTGACGAAGCCCGGGGTCGAACCCGTTCATCCGTCCCGGGACCGAGGCGAAAATCCCGCTGGCGACCGTCGATCGCGGCGACCTGCCCCTTTATACTGGAAACGTTGGTTGGGGACAACGGCAAAAAACAAGCGCGGTTCGAAAAAAAACGCATTATTTGCTTTACAACGTAACAATGTTATGTTACATTAATGGCGGAGGAGATGACGATGGACCGTGATCTGATATCCAAAAAGGATTTGCTTGAACTGACCGGAATCTCCTACGGCCAACTGTATCGGTGGAAACGAAAGCAGCTGATCCCGGAAGAATGGTTCATCCGCAAGTCGACGTTTACCGGGCAGGAGACGTTTTTCCCGAAAGACTTGATTCTGGCGCGCATCGACAAAATTTTAAACATGAAAGAGGACTTATCGCTGGACCAGCTGGCGGGAAAACTTTCGCCGACGCTTCCGGACTATGAGCTGAAAAAAAGCGACTTGATAAAACGTAACATTGTTTCGAAAGTGACGCTGGATCATTTTGCCGGGAACGATCCGGAAGACACCGTGTACGCTTTCGAGCTCATCCTCATCTTCCATGTCGTCGATCGGCTGCTTCAGGCGGGAGATATGAGCATGGAAGAAGGCGAACAACTGCTGAAGACGATGCGCGAGCATTTTCCGAAATTCGAAGGCCGGCCGTGCGACCTGCTGTTTGTCCGGAAAATGGGCGTTTCCGCGTTCGCGCTCGTCTCCGCTGCGGCCGAGCTGCATTTCGAACCCGCCGTTAAAGTGGTGGCCCGCGTTTCCCTGGCGGAAACGATCGAGCAGCTGAAAGGAAAAATCGTATGAAGGAGAGCGCAGTTATGGAACAGAAGCGGGCGGATCTTCGGATTCAGGGGGTCAGCAGAGCACCCGGCGGGCATTACCGCTCCGTGGCGATCGATGGCGTCAGCAAGGTGGAAGGCCCGGTCCGGTCCGATGGACCGTTCGTCATGAACGGGACGGTTCGGGTATTCGGAGACGTCCGGACGGAAGAACTGAATGTCAACGGCCAATTGAAAATCAAAGGCCGGCTATCGTTCGGAACGTCGCAGATCGACGGTTACTTGAAAGTCGACGGTTCCGTGGACGGGGAGCGGCTGGCGCTGCACGGCTTGCTGAAAGCCGGCGGCGATTGCGAAGCGGAACGGTTCGAGGGAGAAGGGGGCTTCGACATCGGCGGGCTGCTGAACGCCGGAACGCTGGACGTTCGGCTGTATGCCGGCGGCAAAGCCCGGGAGATCGGCGGCGACGTGATCCGGGTGCGCCGGACGGCGCGAAGCGTCTGGAAGAAGATGTGGCTCTGGATGGTGCCGAAGCGGCACCTCGAACTGAAAGCCGACCTGATCGAAGGGGACGAGGTGGATTTGGAAAACACGATCGCTTCCGTCGTTCGCGGCAACCGCGTCGTGGTCGGCCCGGGCTGCCGGATCGGCCGGGTCGAGTACCGCAGCGAATTGATTAAGCGTCCGGGAGCCCGAATCGAGGAGGAGGTGAAGTTCGGTGACGGAAATCGCCTTGCCTGATTTGAAGCTGGTCGGCAATACCGCATCCGCCGGCGGGCGTTTCGGCAACGTCCGGGTGACGGGCGAAGCGGAATTGACCGGAGACATCGAGTGCCGCAGCATGAACTGCGTCGGGACCATTCAGATGAAAGGAAACTTGCAGTCCCAAACGCTGCGGCTCACCGGGGAATGCCGGGTCGACGGGAATCTGCAAGCCGCCAAGATCGCCGGCGTCGGCGAGATTCGCGTGTCCGGCGCGATTCGCGGAGAATCGATCCGGCTGAAGGGATCGATCCGGGTTGAAGCCGATTGCGAAGCGGAAACGCTCGACGTACGCGGCGCGCTCGACGCGGAAGGATTGGTCAGCGCGGACCGGATCCACATGCGGCTGTACGGTTCGTGCGGGGTGAAGGAAATAGGCGGCGGAACGGTCGTCGTCCGGCGTGCCCGGACCGTCCTGCTCAAGAAGATGTTCGACTCCGGCGTGCAAGCCGTCGAGTTGACGGCCGACCTGATCGAAGGGGATAGCCTGGATCTGGAGCATACGCGGGTTGCCGTCGTGCGCGGCAACCGCGTCGCGATCGGGCCGGGATGCCGCGTCGGCCGGGTGGAATATCGGGAAGAACTGCGCGTCAGCCCGAGCGCCGAGGTTGCGGAACGCGTGCAATTGTAGGACGTTCTGCGGACGAATATAACTTCAAGAGGAAAAAGAGAAGGAGTGGATCGAAAGTGAAACCGACCGGACAAAGCCGCCTCGGCATTGTCATATCGGGTCTTTTGCTCGGCATTCTGATGGCGTCGATGGACAATACGATTGTCGCCACCGCGATGGGCAACATTATCGGAGAATTGGGCGGATTGGACAAATTCGTTTGGGTTACCTCGGCCTACATGGTGGCCGAAATGGCCGGCATGCCGATTTTCGGCAAGCTGTCGGACATGTACGGACGCAAAAGATTTTTCATCTTCGGCCTGGTCGTCTTCATGCTCGGGTCGGCCTTGTGCGGCACTGCCACCTCGATCACCCAGCTTGCGCTGTACCGGGCGATTCAGGGCATCGGCGGCGGCGCCCTCGTCCCGATCGCTTTCACGATCATGTTCGACGCCGTTCCGCTGGAAACCCGCGGCAAGCTCGGCGGACTGTTCGGCGCGGTGTTCGGCATGTCGAGCATTTTCGGCCCGCTGCTTGGCGCGTACATTACGGACCATATCCGGTGGGAGTGGATTTTCTACATCAACTTGCCGCTCGGCTTGATCGCCTTCGTGATGATCGGGTTCTTTTACAAAGAATCGCTCGAGCATTCGAAGCAGCAGATCGACTGGTGGGGCGCGATATCGCTTCTGGGCGCCGTCGTGTGCCTGATGTTCGCGTTGGAGCTCGGCGGCAAACAGTACGCCTGGGATTCCGCGACGATTCTCGGCCTGTTCGCCGGATTTGCCGTTCTGGCGATCTCGTTTCTCATTGCCGAGACGAAGGCGGCGGAGCCGATCATCTCCTTTGCATTGTTCAAGCAGCGGCTGTACGCGACCAGCATCCTCGGCGGACTGTTCAGCAGCGCCGCGTTCATCGTCGCCTCCGTCTACATTCCCATTTTCATTCAAGGGGTGCTGGGCGGAACGGCGACCAATTCCGGGCTCGTGCTGCTGCCGATGATGCTGGGCTCGGTCGTCTCCGCGACGGGCGGCGGCTTCTTGATGGGGAAAATGTCGTACCGCAACATCATGATTCCGTCCTTCATCGTGCTGACGGCCGGTTTGATCCTGGCAGCGACGGTGACGCCGGATACGACGCGGCTGATCGTAACCGTCTATATGGTGGTGATCGGCCTCGGCATCGGCGCCTCGTTCTCGGTGCTCGGCAACGCCGCCATTCACGGGCTGCCCGCCAGACAACGCGGCACGGCCAGCTCGACGGCCAGCTTCATCCGCTCGCTCGGCATGACGGTCGGCATTACGACGTTCGGCATCATTCAGAGCCACCGCTTTACAAGCCTCCTGGCGGACGCTTTCGCAGGCCAGGGAGGAACCCGCGGCCCGGGGACGGCGGGATTCGATCTCCAAGATCCGCATTCGCTGCTGTCTCCGGAGACGCGCGCGGCCATCCCGCACCAGGTGCTGGACCAAATTACGGGCTCGCTGTCTTCCTCGATCGCGTACACGTTCGCCTGGGCCATCGTTCCGGCGGCGCTGGCGCTGCTGACCGCCTGCTTCATGGGAAGCCAGAAGCTGGATCGGAGCGCGGAATCGCAGGAGATGGCCGTGTCGCCTTCGCACTGAGAGAGATCGAAACGCAAACTCCGCTTTCCTGCGCTTTGGGAAGCGGAGTTTTTGCGCGCAGGACCGCTTAGCGCCCATTCGGGGGAACGTCCAAGCGTTCGGCGCTCCGGTTGTGATATAATGAGGGCGGTCATTTTCAAAACGGAAAGGGACATGGCGATGACGAGCCCCACATTGCGCGAAGAGCTTGAGCAGGAAGTGGCCAAGCGCCGAACGTTCGCGATCATCTCCCACCCCGACGCGGGGAAAACGACGCTGACCGAGAAGCTGCTGCTGTTCGGCGGCGCCATTCATATCGCCGGCTCCGTCAAGGCCCGCAAGGCGGCGCGGCACGCGACGAGCGACTGGATGGAAATCGAGAAGCAGCGCGGCATTTCCGTCACTTCCTCGGTGCTCCAGTTCCAGTACGCCGGCCGGCAGATCAACATTCTCGACACCCCTGGGCACCAGGACTTCAGCGAAGACACCTACCGCACGCTGACGGCCGCCGACAGCGCGGTCATGCTGATCGACGTCGCCAAAGGCGTCGAAGCGCAGACGATCAAGCTGTTCCAGGTGTGCAGCAAGCGCGGCATCCCGATCTTTACGTTCATCAACAAGCTGGACCGCGAAGGGCGTAACCCGCTCGATCTGCTCGAGGAGATCGAACGGGTGCTCGGCATCCGCTCGGTGCCGATGAACTGGCCGATCGGCATGGGCCGGGAACTGTGCGGCGTCTACGACCGGATGAAAAACCAGGTGGAGCTGTACCAGGGCAAGGACCACAACGCGATCGAAGTCCGGCCGACCGCCGATTACCGTGATCCGATCATCCGCGAGATGGCGGGAGACCATCTGGCCGACCAGCTCGCCCAGGATTTGGAGCTGCTCGATGTGGCGGGGGATCCGTTCGACTACGACAAAGTCCGCGCCGGCGAGCTGACGCCGGTGTTCTTCGGCAGCGCGATCAACAACTTCGGCGTGCAGACGTTTCTGGAAAATTTCCTGCAGCTCGCCCCTCCGCCGACGCCGCGGCGCAGCACCAACGGGCCGGTCGATCCGAACGACGAGAAGTTTTCCGGCTACATTTTCAAAATCCAGGCCAACATGAATCCGGCGCACCGCGACCGGCTGGCGTTCCTGCGCATCTGCTCCGGCAAGTTCCAGCGCGGCATGACCGTGCGGCACGTTAGGGCCGGCAAGGAAATCAAGCTGTCGCAGCCGCAGCAGTTTCTGGCGCAGGACCGGGAAATCGTCGAAACGGCCTACCCCGGCGACATTATCGGGCTGTTCGACCCGGGCATCTTCCGCATCGGCGATTCGCTCAGCGAAAGCCGGGACATCGTCTTCGACGAGCTGCCGACGTTTTCGCCGGAGATTTTCTCCAAAGTGACGATCAAAAACGCGCTGAAGCAGAAGCAGTATTTGAAAGGGCTCGATCAGCTGACGGAAGAAGGCATGGTGCAGGTGTTCCGCACGATCGGGCCGTTCGAGGAGACGATTCTCGGCGTCGTCGGGCAGCTGCAGTTCGACGTGTTCGAGTACCGGATGAAAAACGAGTACGGCGTCGACATCCAGCTGACGCGCACGCCGTTCCAGTTCGCCCGCTGGGTGGTCGGCGATTCCGTGGATCCGGCCAAGTTCCGCATCAACTCGACGCTTGTCCGGGACAAAAACGGCAACAACGTCGCCTTGTTCGAGAACGAGTACGCGATGCGGACGGCGATGGAGCGGATGCCCGACGTGAAGTTTCTGGAGACGGCGCCGTAAGCGGTCCGCAAGACGCAAACGAAGACGCAAACGAAAATCTCCGTTTGCGTCTTTTTTATTCAACCGGAGAAAAGAGCGCTTCATTCGTAGATTTGGCTCATTACAATTGTTTTTTCACTATGGTAATTTTCAAAATGGTAGGCGCTTACAATTATTTCTCGATTGAAAGGAGGGAAGCGGTGCTGCTTTGAATTCCAGGCGGATCATCCTCTGGGGTAGAGGGATAATGGTACCTGCTTGCCTGGGGCGGCCCCCCGCTAAGTTAACAACCGGTTGAACCAATTGTAAACGCAATGTAAAATGGGGAAAACCGCAACGCTAGGAGAGTGGAGCCGTTGAACGGGCCAATCCTCATCCGCGGCGGCCGGGTGGTCGAGCCGGACCGCGTGCGGCGCGCCGATGTCGCCATCGAACGGGGGCGGATTCGGGCGGTCGCGCCGGACCTCGCATCCGGCCGGGAGGCAGACCGGGAAGCAGCCGAACGCACCGCCCGTACGATCGACGCCTCGGACGCGTGGGTGCTGCCGGGGCTGGTCGATATTCATTGCGACGCGATCGAGAAAGAAGTCGAGCCTCGGCCGAATACCCTTTTCCCGCTGCCGATGGCTTTTTTGCAATTCGAACGCAAGCTGGCCGCTCAAGGCATTACGTCCATGTTCCACTCGCTGTCGCTCGGGGTCGGGCTCAGCCTGCGGGGGGAAGACCTGGTGTCCGAGATGATCGCGCTGATCCACTCCTGCCGCGAGGAACGGGCGATGATCCGCCACCTTATCCACCTTCGGTACGAAGTGTCCCACTTGACCGGCTTGCCCCTTGCGCAGCGGCTCGTTCGGGAGAGAGCCATCGATTATTTATCTTTTATGGACCACGCGCCGGGGCAGGGGCAATATCGGCGTCCCGGCGCTTTTGAGCGGTACGTGATGAAAAATCAGGGCGTCGACGCCGAAGAAGTGGCGCAAATCGTCGCAGAGCTGCAGTCTCGGCGAAGCCGGATCGATTGGAGCCGTCTGGCCGAACTGGCGGCGGAAGCGCGGCGGAAAGGGGTCCCCATCGCGGCCCACGATGACGACTCGCCGGAGTCGGTGGAGAGATCGCTGTCGCTGGGCGCCGGGATCACGGAATTCCCGCTGAATCTGGAAACGGCCGTATACGCATCCGGCCGAGGGCTGCACGTGTGCGTGGGAGCTCCCAACATCGTGCGCGGAGGTTCGCACGACCAGAATTTGCGGGCGTTGGACGCCATCCGGGCCGGGGCCGCCGACATCATCTGCTCTGACTATCACCCGGCTTCTTTGCTTCATGCCGTTTTTATGCTGGAAAAGGCCGGCCTTCCGCTGGATCAAGCCGTCCGCATGGCGTCGCTCCATCCGGCGAGAGCCATGGGCATCGGAGACGAGATCGGCTCCGTGGAGCCGGGCAAGAAAGCCGACCTGATCGTCGTGCGCAAAGTGCGCGATTGTCCGGTCGTGTGCGCCGCTTTCGTCAACGGTTCGCTCGTGTACGAAGCGTCCGATTACGAGGAAATCGGCTCGTGAAGATGATCGTGCAGAACGGCGACCATTCGGTCCCGCTCCTGCGGGTTGCTGTGCGACCAGATGATCTCAAACAGCACGCCCAGGCCGGGAAGCGCCATCTCGGCGTTGCCGATCGAGTCCTGGATGACCTCCTGCAGCTCTTCGCTGCTTTTGTCCTGGACGCGGCTGACGATCGCCTGGCGCAGGTCGATATCCATGGTGAAGGACCTCCTTGGGGGAATCTTCCTTTTCCCGCGTAGCTTTCCCCGGCGATTTGCCGGTTATGCCGGAGACGGTGTGATATAATGGTAACGCAGCATGTCAAGGGAGGGGATCCTTCGTCGGATGGCAAAAAAGCAGTTCGTCGTAATCGGGCTCGGACGTTTCGGATCCAGCGTGGCCAAATATTTGTCGGAGATGGGCTATGAAGTGCTGGCGATCGACGAGAACGAAGAGCGCGTGCAGGACGTCGCCCATCTGGTCACGCACGCCGTATCCGCCGATTCGACCGACGAAGAGGCGATGCGGGCGCTCGGGGTCTGCAATTTCGATGTCGTCGTCGTGGCGATCGGCCAAGACATCCAGGCAAGCATTTTGACCACTTTGATCTTAAAAGATCTCGGCGTGCCGCAGCTTATCGTCAAAGCCCAAAACGAGTTGCACGGCAAGGTGCTGAACAAGATCGGCGCCGACAAAGTGGTGTTCCCGGAACGCGATATGGGGCTGCGCGTGGCGCATCATTTGATTTCCCCCAACATTCTGGAGCATATCGAGCTGTCCAGCGACTACAGCATCGTCGAGATGAAGGTTCCGTCGGCCATGGTCGGCAAAAGCCTGAAGCAGCTCGACCTGCGGGCAAAATACGAATGCAACGTGCTGGCCGTCAAGCGCCACGGACAGCTGAACATTACGCCGCGGGCGGACGAGCAGCTTCACCCGGAAGATGTGCTCGTCATTGTCGGGCGCAACGAGTTGCTGACGCGCATGGAGCAGTCTTATGCCGAGCCGTAAGCGCCAGCCGGTACTCGTCTCGACGGCCAATCCCCGCGTGAAGGCGTGGGCGCGTCTGTCCGAGCGGAAATACCGGGAGCGGGAAGGCCGGTTCCGGCTGGAAGGCGTCCATCTGGTGCAGGAGGCGCTGGACGCGGGCTGGCCGCTGGAAGTGATCGTGTACGACGCGGATCGGGGAATCCCGGACGAGCTCGCCGCGCACGCGGACCGGGCGGCGGCCGGGGGCGGCGTCGAACCCGAGTGGATTCCCGCGTCCTATGAGGTGATCGCCAAATGCAGCGACACCGAAACGCCGCAGCCGGTATTCGCCGTCGCCAGGCGGCGGCCGGTGTCGCCGGACGCCTTCTTCGGCGCGTCCGGCGGTCCGGTCGTCGTGCTGGACGCCGTCCAGGATCCCGGCAACGTCGGCACGATCATCCGCAGCGCCGCCGCGAGCGGCGCTGCGGCTGTCGTGCTCGGCCGCGGAACGGCGGACTTGTACAACGCCAAGACGATCCGGGCGACGATGGGCGCGCTGTTCCGCATCCCGGCCGCCGAAGCCGACCTCGCCGAGTGGCTGCCGGAAGCGCGGCGCCGCGGCGCCCGCCTGATCGGCGCCAGCCTCGGGGCGTCGGTCTCCTGCTACGATGTCGACTGGACCGGCCCGGTGTGGCTGGCGCTCGGCAACGAAGGCGCCGGCTTGTCCCCCGGCGTGTCCGCGCTGCTGGACGAGCGCGTGATCATCCCGATGACCGGCCGCGCGGAATCGCTCAACGTGGCGATGGCCGCCACCGTGCTGCTGTTCGAAGCGCAGCGGCAGCGGCTGGCGCGCGCAAAATAAACGAACCGCGGCGGATCATCGGGCGAATCTTCAGCCCGGCAAATCCGCCGCGGCGTCCACAATCTGTCCGATCGTAAAGGAAACGCACGGGAGGCGGTCCGATTGAACCGTCTCTTCCCGTTCGTAGATCGTCAGAAGCTCCAGCCGCTCTCCCGACAATACGTACTGTTCCAGCGCTTCGTTGGCGGGATCGACGATCCAGTATTCGGGAATGCCGTATTTGGCGTATACCGTCAGCTTATGTTTCCGGTCCCGCTTGACGGAATAAGGCGACACGATTTCCGCCACCAGGTCCGGAGCGCCTTCGATCCCTCTGCGCGTCACGATGTGGAGACGGTTGCGATGCACCATGACGATGTCCGGCTGGCGAACTTCGGTCGGCGATAAAATCAGGTCGATCGGAGAAGCGAACACAATATATTCGGACTGGCAACTGTTCGTCAAAGTCGTTTGCAGCTGAAAACTGACCGCTTGATGTTTCGGCGTCGGCGCGGGCGACATCAGCTCCAGCACGCCGTCCGCCAATTCGTAACGCTTCCCGTCATCGGGCAAACGTGCATAATCGTCGTAGGTTACAGGCTGCTCCCGGATGATCGGCTTGTCATCTTGCTTTTTCATCCTCGCTCCTCCTCCAACCCAATGTTTTTCGTTGGTTCGATTATACCAAACATTTGTTCGGGAAACAATGCTTCGTTTACGAACTCCTGAGTGTCGGAAGCGTTCTGGGTGGCGATCGATCTGCAGGCGAAACCGATCCGTGCGGAAGAAGGAACGCGGAGGCTGACGATGAAGGCGATGTATTCAAACAAGGTCTATACGCCGGTCGCAAGGGAAGGAGGGCAGCCATGAAATACGAGTACAAGACGGAGATGTTGGAAGTCGGCGAACAGAACGTGCTGGTTTTTCGTTTGCCGCAGGAGATCAAGCTGGTGGAAACGTTCCTGTTCTCGGACGTTCCGTCGCGCGCCGGCAGCGGGGAATGGGTGCTGGAGGCGATCGACCGCGTTCTGGACGGACGTTCGGAGGCGGAGGAAATCACGGGCAATGTCTGCACCCTGGAAATCGGCCGGGAGTTCACCCGGGTATCGGACAGCTTGGCCGACGACAGCGAGACATGCGTCATCGAAACGTCCGAGCTGAAGGAGCTGATTTTGATTTGGCTCAAGGAAAAGGAACGTTCCAACGCCTGAATCGCTGATCTAGCGGAGCCGCTAATCATGGAACGCAACATGCCCGATACTCCAGGCAGCTGTCGAGCGATCCGCGCGAGGAGTTGACAATGTTGGTTGCTTTTGTAATAGTCTTGTTCACCGCTTTGCTAATGAAGGTGACTGAATGGAATACCGATTCGAAAAAACGCCCCGCAATTACGAGGATTTCGCAAGCGGAAAAGTTTTGTACAACGCCAAAAGGACGACGGCTTTTCCGGTCCGGCTGGCCAGCGAGATTTACCTTCGGGGCAAATCCTATTTGCAGCGCAAAACGCAAAAATCGACCTATACGCTGTACGATCCGTGCTGCGGCGGCGCCTACATGCTGACGGTCCTCGGCCTGCTGCACGGCGGAGATCTGGAGCGGTTGATCGGCTCGGACGTCGATCCCAAAGCCGTGGAATTGGCGGATGTCCCTTACGGCAACATCGTTCACCCTTTGCAAACGTCTTCATTCCGACCGTATAGAAATCGGGAGCAAAAGTCAATGGCGCAATGGCTGGGCGGATGCGGGATGCGCAGAAACGAACTTCTGCAGACGAAACAAAGGTGGTACAATGGAATAGATTTCATATGCGCGAGATGCGCGCGGCGTCGGACCGCCGACGCCGACCGGGAGGACAGCGAATGAACGCAATCGACCGACGCATTCGGGAACTGGAAGAATACGCGCCGCCGCGAACGGCGCAGCCCGATTTTGCCGATTTTTGGAACCTCATCCAAAGCCGGTACCGCGACCGGCCGGCGCAGGACGCGCGAAGTCCGGCCGACGCGCTCTCTTCCTGGAACACCCGCGTGTACGACATTGCCTACCGCGGCTTCGACGACACCCCGATCCGCGGGTGGTTTCTCGTCCCCGCCGGGCAGCAGCGGCCGGTTCCTTGCGTCGTCGTGTTTCCCGGCTATACGGGGGGCAGGGGCTACCCGTTTCAGCACGCCGCGCTTGCGGCGCTCGGATTCGCCGTGTTGGCCGTGGACGTCCGCGGCCAAGGGGGCGCGACGGGCAACCGGCTGACGAGCGAGTCCGGCATGAGCCGCGGATGGGTGACGCAAGGCATCGAAGATTTGATGCGTTCCTACTATTTGGCGATGCTCGTGGATGCCTGGCAGGCGATCGAATGGGCGGCCCGCCAGCCCGAAGTCGATCCGGCCCGCATCGCTTCCTTCGGCGCCAGCCAGGGGGGCGGGCTGGCGCTCGCCGCCGCCGCGCTCAGCGGCCGAACGGCTGCGGCTGTCGGCCACATTCCGAACTTGTGCCACCTCGATTACGCGATCCTGCACTCGACCGGATCGGCTTCCGAAATCGCCGCCTACTGCGAACGCCATCCGGACCGGCTGGCGGACGTGCTGAAAAACCTCAGCTATTTCGACCTGATGAACTTGGGCGAGCGGATTTCGGTTCCAAGCTACTGGAGCGTCGGACTGAAGGACGCGGTCTGCCCGCCGGAAACGGTGTTTGCCGCTTACAGCCGGGCGGGCGGCGACAAGCGGATCGCGGTTATGCCGTTTACCGGGCACGCCGTCACCGACTACCACTTCTACGAAAGCATGCTGTTTCTGAAAGAGCGATTGGGCGAAGGAGCCGAAGCTTAGCGCCATCGCACCGCAATGCTCGGCATTGCTTACTGCGATGGCACGGTGGAGTCGACATCGTCGCTCCTTAGCTTTTCCTAATATCCGAAATGGAGGGATGAGCTTGGAGATTGTCGTAACGCCGTCCGCCGCAGCCTGCTTTCGGGAGGAGTGGGGGTATGAGGCGGGGGACCGGGTGCGGGTGTTCGTCCGTTATGTGAGCGGCGGAGCGGAGCCTTACGGCTTCGGCATCATGCGGGACGACCCGATGGACCCGGCCGCGCTGGTCGCCGTGCAGGGAATCACATTTTACATGGAGCAGAAAGACGCTTGGTTTCTGGAAGGGAAACCGCTGACGATCGACCTGCAGGAGGACGGCATCGTGTTCCGGTTGGGCGGTTAAAAGGCTTTACCCTTCCCCAGAGGATTGCCGGGACGGCCCGGCGGTCCTTTTCGATTTGTGCGGAAATTTTTGGCCGGAATATTGACAACCTGGTGTATGATGTGCATAATACACCTAGAGTGTATGAACTAGTTAGTACACACACTGACGATGGCGAGGTGCGGAATGAAAAAAACGGCCGAAGGATGGGCGAACGCGGCGTTCAACAACCGGGACCCGGTCTATCTGCAGGTCGTCCGGCATTTCAAGGAGGGGATCGCCACCGGCCGGCTGACGGCCGGGCAGACGATTCCGTCGAGGAGGGAGCTGGCGGCCTTGCTGAAAATCAATCCCAACACCGCGCAGAAAGCCTACAAGGAAATGGAGGATCAGCGGTTGATCGTCACGGAAGGGAACTCCCCGAGCCGCATTACGCAGGATGCGTCGGTGCTGCGGAAGGTCCGGTCGGAGCTGATCGACGAGGCCGTCGGCCATCTGATCGCTTCGATTCGGACGATCGACGTTTCGCTTGAGGAATTGCTCGACGCCATTCGGAGCAAGTACGCCGAAGCGATGCGGAAAGAAAGCGGGCCCGAACGAGAGGGAGGAAGCCATGATTGAAGTTGTGAACCTGCACAAAAATTATCGCGGCCGCCGCGTGCTGAACGGCGTTTCCTTCACCGCCGACAAAGGGCGCATCACCTGTCTGATCGGGGTGAACGGCGCCGGCAAATCGACGATCCTGAAAGCGATCATGGGCCTCGTTCCTTTGAAGGACGGCGTTGTCCGGATCGACGGGAAACCGGTCGGCAAGGAAACGTACGAGAAAATCGCTTTTATTCCGGATCGGCTTGCGATGCTGCCCGGCATGACTTTGTCGGAAGGGATGCGGTTTATGCAGGACTTCTACCGCAGTTGGAATCCGGAGCGGGCAAGGCGGCTGATGGCGTTTTTCGAACTGGACGAAAAACAGAGAATCGGCCATCTCTCCAAAGGAACCGCGGCCAAGTTCAATCTGGTGCTCGGCTTGGCGCAGGACGCCGATTACGTGCTGATGGACGAACCGTTCGCGGGGATCGATCTGTTCAGCCGGGAGCAGATCGCCGAAGTGTTCTCCAGCGAGCTGATCGAAGACCGCGGCGTGCTGCTGACGACGCACGAAATCGGGGAGATGGAGCATTTGATCGACAAGGCCGTGCTGATCCGGGACGGCGCGGTCGTCCGCGCGTTCGACTGCGAAGAGGTCCGCAGCGGGGAAGGCAAGTCGGTCGTCGACGTCATGAGGGAGGTGTACCGGTCGTGAACCGATATTGGAAGCTGGTTCATCTGGAAGTCGGCCGGTTCCGGACGATGATGGCCGGATTGATGGCTTTGACCTTGATCTGCCAGGTCGGCGCCGTGATATGGGGAACGGCCGACGCGCTGTCCAAACGGGATCCCGGATCGACGGACGCCTGGAAATGGCTGTTTCTGCCGAACGGCAAGCTTTCGTTGGCTTTGGTCATTTTCCATACGAGGGTTCTGTTCATTCTGCCGATCTTTCTGTGCATTGCGGCATTGGCCTTGTACGTTTTCCTCATCTGGTACCGCGACTGGATCGGCGGCCATACGTTCATTTACCGGCTGCTGACGCTGCCTACGGTCCGAAGGCATGTATACACGGCCAAAGCGACGGCCATCGTCCTGTTCGTATTGGTGCTGCTGGCGTTCCAGCTGCTGCTGCTCGTCGTCGAAAATCTCATTTTTAATGGGATGGTTCCGGCCGATCTGCGGGAATCGTCGAGCTGGCCGGATCTGATCGATGCCAGTCTGGTGCTTGCCGTTTTGCTGCCCCGTCACTTGGATCAGTTTCTGTGGTCGTACGGGCTCGGCATCACGGCCGTTCTTGCGGTGTTTACGGCCATCCTGCTGGAAAGAAGCTATCGCCGGCTGGGGATTCTGTACGCGATCCTGTATTTGGCGGCTTGCTGCGCCGCGGTGGTCTGGCCGCTGGCCGCGCTGGGACTGGGCCATCCGGACGCCTATCTGTATCCCGAGGAAATTGCCGCCATCGAGCTTGCCATGGAAGGGCTCGTTCTGGTCGCATCGGTATGGCTCGGTTTCAGGCTGATCGCGAAAAAAGTTACGGTATAGGAGGACGGGCATGAAGCGGTACCTTTTGACTTTGCTGTCGGCCGCGTTTGCCTTCTGCGGCATCGGCGCGTATTACGCGTTCGGCACCCGGGAAAGCTTGCCGGAATTCAGGCTGGCCGCGGTGAAGGGCGATGCTGCGGAAGCGGCGGCCATCCGGCTCGGAGCCACTTATGGGAGCGGAATAGACATATACCCGGAACATTTGGAGATCGGTGCCGAGGGCAGCGAATACGATGACAAAGCGTCGTTTTATCGCCGCACGATCCTCGAAGCCCGCTGGATTTATCAAGATCCCGATATTCGGCAGTGGATCCGGGATTACCGGCAATTTATGCGGGGCAAAGGCAACATGGCGTCGTTCTACAAGGACGGGGAATGGCTCATTTACGCCGAGGTCGCCCCCGCCGGCCATCGCGCGGCCGAACCGGAGGCGGTGCTTCGCGTCCATCTGCTGAATTTGGCGTCGGGCAAGGGGAGCCGCCTGGAAATGCGGACCGCCGGCCGAATCGCGGGCGGCTATGCGGGGGTCGAAGACGTGCAGCGGCTGGGCAACCGGCTGCATATTCTGACCACCCAGCGGGTATGGCCGGCGCCCGGGAACGGCCCCGCCAAGGAGACCGTCCCCGAGTTCCACGATTACGTCGTCGATCTCGATAGCGGAAAGCTGGCGGAAGACCGGAACATTCCGTACGGGACCGAAGACGGCAGCAAAGCCGGCGTTTATCTGAGCACGATTACCGAGAGCGTGTTTTATGCGCCGAGCGATTGCGCGATCTTGCGCGTTCAGCAGTACGGATCGGGCCCTTCGTCTTCGAAAGAAGAACGGGAACGCTTCTACGCTTACGATTACGCGTCCGGCCAGGCGACGGAACTGCCCGCATCGTGGACGAAAGCCGGCGAACACCGGGTCCTCGTCTTGCGGAACGGACGGCTGAACGTGCTGGACTGGACGCAGCCGGCGCTTCAGGCAGCCAGCTACGATTTGCGGAGCGGGCAAGTTCGGTCGGAAATATCGCTGAAGGCGTCGCAACTCGGCGCTGATGCTTTCAAAGAGGCAAGGGTCCAGAACGGCCGGATTTACGTCCGCTACGTCAAAGACGGTACGCCGATGTTCGCCGTGGCGGATGACGGAAGCGGGAAATGGCTGTTCGAGGGCCGGGTGGAGCCGGTTGGCGCTTTGGCGGACGACGATGAGGCGATGAAAAATTTGCAAATTATTGCCATGAGCGTCAACCGGCTGCCGGCCGGAGACGCGGAGTAAGCGCGATGCGGCAGGACGCCGTTCTGATGCGGGCGGCGGAGGCGCTCAGGCGGTTCGAGATTTACGGCTACCGCGTCGCTTACTGCCTGCTGGAGAACGAAGATTTGGCCATGGAAGCGGCGATGGCGGCCTTGCTCGAACTCGGCGCAGACCGCCGCTTTGTGGATGCGCCGCCCGACGCGCAGCGCCGTCTCGTGACCCGATCCGTCATCCGCGCTTCGATCGCGATGAAACGACGCGACGCACGATAGCCGCGGGCGGCGCTGTTTCCTTGGAGACGCCCTTCGGGCGTCTTTTTTGTCCGACTTCCGCATAAGTTGGGGAAGAGAACCCGTCTTGACGAACAAGCGGCGCGGGCTGCCGGCAGGGAGGGGTGCTTCCTTGAGGAGAAAATGGGGAAGGCCGGTCATCGGAAATTTCAAGTGGGCGCCGCCCAGGCGGCAGCGCTGGGTTTCCCGGCCCGCCAGGTGGAAGCCGCTAAGCGCCGGATGGCCCGCGAAACCCGCGGGCACCGCCGGCTTTAAACCGCGAAGGGTAAGGTGGACGGCGCGCGCTTCGGGATGGCGGCCGAAGCCCGGCGGAGGCAGGGAAGCGTCCGGCCGATGGAGGACGAGGCGCCCCCGCAGGCTGAAGCGGCTGCACGTCTGGCTCATCGCCGTTCTTGCGCTGACGTTCCTGTTTTTGCAGACGTTCGCCTTTTTCGACAAGCATTTGAAAGATCCGCTGCTGTTTCTGGCCAAAGTCCGCATTACGCAAATCGCCTCGGAAGCGATCAATACGGCGATCGCCGAGCGCTTCTCCGACCAGGAGGAAGCCGGCAAGCTGATCCAGTGGCAAAAGAACGAGTCCGGCAAAATTACCGGCTTCCTGATCGATTACAAGGAACATCTGCGAATTACCGCCGACACGATCCGGGTCGTCGAGCGCGTGCTGAAGGAGAAAGAGGAAGTGCCGGAGCACATTCCGATCGGACACGCGCTGAACAGCCCGCTGCTGTCCTCGATCGGCCCCCGCATCGCCGTCCGGTTCCAGCCGGCGGGCGCGGTCAAGGTGGACGTCAACACGCGCCAGATGGACGCGGGCATCAACATGCTGCTGGTGGAGGTCTACATCCATATCCGCACCGACATCGCGGTCATCATTCCGTTCGACGAGGCGCCGGAAACGGTCGAGACGGAAATTCCGATCTCCTATCTGCTCGTCGTCGGCGACGTTCCGATGTACTATTACGACAACAAAGGCAACCCGATCGGCAACGGCGCCGCCCAGGCTCCGACCTTGTCGCTGCCGCCCAACCCGGTGATGGGCGGCGGCGCGTCGGCGGGGAGCGGCTCGGGCGGGTCGGTCAAGGTGGACGCCGGAACGAAAGAGCCCGGCGCCTCCGCCTCCGAAGGCAGCCCGGCGCCGTCCGCCGCCGGTCAACCCGGGCCGCCGGCGTCGCAACCGTCCGCGCCGGGTCCCTGAGGCCGGCCGGGGCGCGCTTTCGGATGCCGCCGGTTTAGGACCGCCGCTGCCGCTGCGCCCGGCTTTCATCCCGTTCCCACTGCCGAAGCAGCGGGTACGGGTCGAATGCCCATTCCACCCAACCGCGGTCGCGGTAAATGCCATAGTGCAGGTGGGGCGGGAACTTGCCCTGCGTGCCGGGCTTCCCGTATCCCGAACTGCCGACCCAACCGATCACCTGGCCCGGCCGGACGATGTCCCCGGGCTTCAACGCTTTGGCGTAACCGGACAAATGCGCATAATAATGGTACAGATTGTCGAGGTCGCGGATGCCGATGCGCCAGCCGCCGTATTTGTTCCAGCCTTTCAGTTCGACGATGCCGTAGCAAGCGCTGCGCACAGGCACTCCGTAGCCGGCGAACAGGTCGGTTCCTTCATGGATGCGGTAGCCTCCCCAGCTGCGGCTGTAGCCCCAGGTGCTCCGATACGTATAGGTGCTCGTGAGCGGAAGCGGAAAGGCGTACCCCGGCGCCTGAAGTCCGCCCAAAGCCGCGTACAGCTTATTGAATTGCAGGACGCGCTGTACGGCGCGGGTGTTCCGGTAATATTCCCACAGCCCGATGCCCAGGTCGTCCGGCGAAGTGCCGTAGCGCACGATATGATGCGCCAGCGTGTACAGTTGATCCGCGGGATCGAGGCGGTCGGCGCGCCCGTCGGCGTTGCCGTCCAGGCCGATTCCGCCGAAAAAGCGGATGGAGGACGGATGGACGTCGTCCGGGTCCGGGTTGAGCGGGCCCGCCCACTTGTCCGGCGCGATGTAAATGCCGGTGAGCGATTCTTTCGGGACCGGCCGCGACTTGGGGAGGGCCCGCGTCAACGTCCGCTCGTATTGGTCGATCGCGGCCAACAGGTGCCACGGCACGCCCATCGGGACACCGATCCGCTCATACAGAAGCCGGCGCTGCTTGAGCGGATCACCCGGATCCCCCGCCGGATCGGCGGCGGCTTCGGCGCGCCCGCCTGAGCCGGCGGCTAAGGCCAACAGCATGCAAAACGCAACGAACAGGCGCAAGGCAGTCGGTCCGCTCAGACGGTTTCGTCTGTTCCGCAAAGGGACTTCCCCTCCTCTTCGCGCATCGCACCGCAATGCTCGGCATTGCTTTCTGCGAGCGAACGTTGTTGCAACAAGGGTAGGTTTTGCAGAACGTTCGTTTTTATCCGAATCATGCTATAATGGAACGTGCTACGATTAGGCGACAGAAGGTGGGGAACGGCAATGGCGATCAGGACCGGGGAGCGGAAGCCCGACTGGCTGCGCATTCGGCTGGCGACGGAGGGCAATTATCGGGAACTCAAGGACATGATGCGGTCCAAGACGCTGCACACGGTGTGCGAAGAAGCCCGCTGTCCGAACATTTACGAGTGCTGGGCCAACCGCACCGCCACGTTTATGATACTGGGCGACGTCTGCACGCGGGCTTGCCGTTTCTGTGCGGTGAAGACCGGCCTGCCGACCGAGCTCGATCTTCAGGAGCCGGAGCGGGTGGCGGAAGCCGCCGAGCAGATGGGGCTCCGGCATTGCGTCGTGACGTCCGTCGCGCGGGACGATCTGCGGGACGGGGGCGCGTCGATTTTCGCGGAGACGATCCGGGCCATTCGCCGGAAGCTTCCGCTTTGCGGCGTGGAAGTGCTGATCCCCGATTTTCAGGGCAACTGGGAAGCGCTTCGCATGGTGATGGAGGCGAAGCCCGACATTTTGAACCATAATATCGAAACGGTGGAGCGGTTGTCGGACCGGGTGCGGGCCAAAGCGAAATACCGGCGCTCGCTGGAATTGCTCCGCCGGGCGAAAGAGATGGCGCCGCAAATTCCGACCAAGTCCAGCATCATGCTCGGCGTCGGGGAGACGAGGGAAGAGGTGCTGCAGGCGATGGACGACCTGCGGGCCGTCGGCTGCGACATTTTGACGATCGGACAATACTTGCAGCCTTCTCCGGCGCATTTGCCGGTGGAGCGGTACGTGCATCCGGATGAATTCGAGCGCTTCAGGGAGGACGGGCTGGCCCGCGGCTTTTCCCATGTGGAGTCGGGGCCGTTGGTGCGAAGCTCGTATCATGCGCATGAGCAGGTAAAATCGGCGTCATCCTCCGGCGCGTTGAATTTTGGCGGAAATCGGGTATAGTGAAAGCAGGGACATCAGCCCGGGAGGAGTGCCCAACGTGATATTGATGGCCGGCAACCACGCCTATCAATTGGTTTACGAGCATAAAAACGCCTGGAACGCCGAAGCTTTCCGGGATCGATACAGCGAAGTGTTGGAGCGGTACGACTACATTGTGGGGGACTGGGGGTACAATCAGCTTCGGCTGAAAGGCTTTTACCGGGATCAGCATCCGAAAGCGTCCAAGGACAGCATGATCTCCAGCCTCGTCGATTATATCAACGAGTATTGCAATTTCGGCTGCGCCTACTTCGTGCTGGCCAAGCTGGATCCGCGCTCGCTGCCGCCGGGCGAGACGGTGCTGCCCGATCCCGCGGCGGAAACGGCGACGACGGCGTCCTTGTCCGCCGCGGCCGAAGCCGAAGCCGGAGGGGCCGCCGAGCCGGCGGCCGCAAGCGCGGGCGGCCGGCTGATGCGCTGGCCGCTGAAGGAGCGTCCGGGCGGGCCCGGCAAAATTCCGGGCACCAGCCCGGCGGCCATTTCCCGCGCGGCGGCCGAGAACGCCGAGCGCAAGCAAGCCGCGGCGGCGGCCGCGGGCCAGGCGGCGTCCGGGCGCACCGGCTCATCCGCCAAAGCGGCGGACGGCCCCGGCTGGCCGCAGGGCGGCGGAGGCGAGCGGCGCGGCGGCGGGCAGGCCAATCGCCCGCAGGGCGAAGGCCGCAGCGGCAAGCCGCCGTACAACCGCGGGCCGAAGTCGGCCGCAGCGGGGAAGCCGGACGCGCAGCGGAGCGCGGATGCGCCGGACGCCAAGCCCGACCGTCCGCCGGGCGGCCGGGGCGGCCGCGGCGGCTTTCACAAAAACCGCCGGCGCGGCCGCTTCTACGACAAGCCGAATCCGCCTTCGGCCGACGGCTTATCGAACGGAAGCGGGCATCCGAAGCGCGCCGAAGGGGTGCAGCCGCAGGGGGACTGACGTGGCGCGCCGCCTAAGGCCGGGAGCCGGAAGCGCCGAGAGCGCAAGTCCGGCTCCCGCTTTTAATCCGCGCCGGGCGTCAATCCGAGCCGATAAACGCCTCCCGCACCCGGTTCCAGAACGGGAACGGCCGATAGCGGGCGAAGGTGACTTTGTCCTCCGCCACCCGGAACGTGATATGCCGGACGCCGTTCAGCTGCATCACCAGATGGTCGATACCGATATACAATAGCTCTTCCGAATCGGGAACGAGATCGCAGTGATGGTGCTTCGGCAGAATGATCGACGAGCCGAGCGTCCGGTACACCCGGTTGTTGATCGAAGCGATCTCGGCGATTTGCAGCGCTTCGAGCGAAGGGTGAATGACCGCTCCGCCGAGCGACTTGTTGTAGGCGGTGCTGCCAGTCGGCGTGGAGATGACGATGCCGTCGCCCCGGAACATCTCGAACGGCTCGTCGTTGATGTTCACCTGGGCGACCAGCGTCCCGTCCACGCTCTTGAGCGTGAACTCGTTCAGCGCCAAATAGACCGATTTGCCGGCGTCGGTCGTAATTTCGACATGCAGCAGCGGATAGCGGACGAACTGCGGCTGGCCCGTCGCCATCTGGTTGACGAGCTCCGCCAGTTCCTCCTTTTGCCAGTCGGCATAGAAGCCGAGATGGCCCGTATGCACGCCGACAAACGCAACGTCGGCCACGCGGTCCCGGAAACGGTGGAACGCCTGCAGAAGCGTGCCGTCCCCGCCGATGGACAGCACGATCTGCGGCGCCTTGTCGTCCTGGATCAGGCCGCGGGCGGCGGCCAGACGGTGAAATTGCTCGGCAAGTTCCCGGGACAGCTTGTCTCCCCGGTCCAGTAGCGTATATTTCAAAAGCGGGGGCTCCTTCCGATCGTTGTTCGCATCTTCTCCCCTGATCATATCCAATTCCGGACCTCAGTACAACTTTAGCCGCTCCGGCCTTGCCAAAGCTTTCCAAAGCTTTTCCCCCGACCCGCTCTTTTCGTTTTCCATCATCCGCGGTACAGAACCGGCCACAGCGCATAGACCAGCAGCACCGCAAGCAGGGCATGAAGCAGCCGGGCCCGCAGGAAAGGGCCGTATCGCCACGAAGTGCGGCTCATCAGGCCGGCGACCTGCGCGTGGACCGACAGCCCCGCCCAAGACAGCACGAAGGCTGCGGCGGCCACCCGGTCTTGCAGGGACGGCAGCGTTCCGAGAAGCCCTGCTCCGGAAGCGGCCCGAGCACCGAGCGTCACTTCGAACGTGCCTTGGACCAAAGCGACGGACAGTTCCCGAGCCAGCCCGAACCGATGAAGCAGCCAGCCGAACGCGTCCCGCAACAGATCGAGCAGACCGCTGGCGGTCAGCACCTCCAGACCCGCGGAGAAAAAGACGACCAGGCCGCCGACGACGATCATAAGCTGCAAAGAAGACCTTAGCGCCTGCTCCAGCATTTGCGCGAACGGCCGGCCGTCCGCCAGCCTCGCCCGGTGCATCGCCTGCAAGGCCAGGCGAAGCCTGCCGCCTGCCGGTTTCGCCTGGCCCCGCTCAGCGGCGGCTTTCGGAACGGTCCAGCGAAGCAGCAGTCCGAGCCCGATCGCGCCGCCGTAATGGGCGGCGGCCAGCACCGCGGCGATGCCGGGCCGGCCGAAAAAGCCGGTGCACACTGCCCCGATCAGAAAGATCGGATCGGACGTGGTCGTCATCGCCACCAGCCGCTCCCCTTCGCTCCGGCTGACCAGGCCCTGCTCCATCAGGCGCGAGGTGATGCGGGCGCCGACCGGATAGCCGGACACCGTTCCCATCGCCAGCACAAACCCGCCCAGCCCGGGAATGCGAAACAGCGGCCGCATCAGCGGGTCCAGCAGCGTGCCCGCCATATGGACGACGCCGAAGCCGAGCAGCAATTCGGACAGCACAAAAAATGGAAACAGCGCAGGGAACAGCACTTCCCACCAGATGGAAAGCCCCCGGATCGAGGCTTCCAGGACGGTTCCGGGCATGGCCAGCGCCAGACCGCACACGAGCAGGACCGCGGCGCCGATACCGATCGCGGCTGTCCATCGGTTTGCCGGCCGGGAAGCTTCCGTCCGGGTCGGTTTGATCGACATTTTTCACTCCCCCCACCGCTTCGCAACCTGTCCCATTATATGCCCGCCTTTTCGCGAAAATTTCATGGAAACGGTTACAAAAATGTAATGAACCCGTAAAATTCGTGTGTTATACTTAGGTCAAACAACCTAATATCGGGCTGGAGTGAGATTGATGGCGGGAATCGTGGCAGGTCTCCTCGTTTGCGCGTTTGTGTTTGTCATACGCGAATCGCTCGTTCATTCGGAAGAAGAAATGGAAAATTGATCGGCTTTGTTCCAGCGCCCCCGGGGCGTTTTCTTGTTTGGCCGGATTCGATTTTATGGGTATAAAGCCTTTCCTTCTTTGTGATATAATCCAGATGTGCAGGATATAAGTCCCATGTCTGCCGGGGCGCGGTTTTCAAAAGATCTGCGGGAGGAAAGGCGATGGAGCCTCTTTATCAAGTGCAAATCGTATGTCCCTGCTGCGGAATGAAGTTCCAAACGTCCCGCGCCCGTCCAAGCTTCAAGAAGCCGGTTCGGACCGACAGCGACTTTTGCGGATATTACCAAGACGTCAATCCGGATTACTACATCGTGCGGGTATGCCCGACGTGCGGATTCGCTTCGACGGAAAATTCCATCGGCGCGCTGAGCGAGAAGCAAAAGGCGAGTTATTATGATAAAATCGGGAGCAAGTGGAAGCCGCGCAGTTACGCCGGGGAGCGCAGCGCCGAACAAGCGCTGGAATGCTACAAGCTGGCTTTGCTGTGCGCCCAGGCCGTCGGGGAGAAAGAACGCGTGGTCGCGTCGCTCTTGCATCATATTGCCTGGCTGTATCGCTATGACGGCAAAGCGGAAGAAGAGCGGCGCTTCATGCGGTTTGCGGCGGAGGCGTACGTGCGGGTGTTCGAGAGCGACCGGGACGGCAGCAGCGCCCGGATCATGTACCTGATCGGCGAGCTGCACCGCCGGCTCGGCGATTACCACGAGGCTGTCCGCTGGTTTTCCCGCGTCGTCAACGACAAGCGGATCATGGATGCCGCGATGATCAAGATGTCGCGGGATCAGTGGCAGGTCGCCCGCGAAGAAATGCTCGGGCAGGGGCTGGATCTGCCCGAAGAAATGGAACGCAGCGGCGCTTCATGAATCGCGGGCAGGCTGCGCCGGCGCTCTATCGGACCGGCCGGTCCGCCAGCAGATAGTCGCCGTCCGCGTCGACCAGCCGAAGCCGCGTGTGGCAGCAGGGGAACACGATCGTCTTTTTGCGCTTGCCCCCGGCCAGCTCGCCGATTTCCGCCGGCTGGATCGGCAAGCGGACATGGGAAGCGTTGCAGAATGGGCATTCGGATACATAGACGTCATGAAATTGAATGTCGTAGGGCAAGCTGTTGCGAAACGGAATCAGGGGTGCCACCTCCTCCGCATTTAACGATACACACTCCGTCGCCGGACCGCAACAAGCGTGATCGCGGCTTCGCCGCTCGGGTAGCGGGCGCAATCGCGCCGCAAAGCCCCGCAAAGCCCGCATTGACCGCTTGGCGGCGGCAGAAAGGATGTCGCGCATATGGATGGGAAGCTGTCGCAAACTTGGGATTTGGACGTGTTCTTTGCCGGGGGATCGGATTCCCCGGCTTTTGCGGCTTTTGTAGAAGAAACGGCGAAGCTGATCGCTGCGCTGCTCGGGGAATTGGGCGGAGCGGATGAGGATTGCTGGAGCGCGGAACGCCTGAGCCGCTGCACCGCGCAGCTGCAGGAGGCGCTGTCCCGGGTCCGGGAAGCCGAATCGTTCGTGTCCTGTCTGGCGTCCCAACGGATGAGCGATCGGAAGGCGGCGGCCTGGACGGAGCGGATCCAATCGATGTCCGCGCGCTTTCAGCAGGCGCTGAGCCGGTACGATGCCGTGCTTGCCGGACTGCCCGACGCGCTGTGGGACGAATGGCGCCGTGCGCCGGAGCTTGCGCCGATCGCCTATCCGCTCGAAGAAAGACGGGAGGCGGCGCGGGACAAACTGCCTCCCGAGATGGAAGGCTTGGCCGGGGAACTGGCGGTGGACGGCTACCACGGTTGGGGGGAACATTACCAGACCATCGTTTCGCGCATTGCCATCCCGTGGGAAGAGAACGGACGCCGGGTTCTCCTGTCCGCTGGGCAGGCGGCCAACAAGCTGGAGGACGCCGATCCGGCCGTACGGGACGCGATCGCTCCGCTATGGGAAGAGGCCTGGGCCGGGCAAGCCGATTTGTGCGCCGACACGCTCAACCGGCTGGCCGGATTCCGGCTCAAGCTGTACGGGATGCGCGGCTGGAACGACCCGCTGCGCGAACCGCTCAAGCTGAACCGGATGAGCCGGGAAACGCTGGATGCCATGTGGGAAGGCGTCGCAACGGGGATCGAGCCGATCAAAAAATACCTGATCTTGAAAGCCCGGCTGATCGGCAAAGACCGGCTGGGCTGGCATGATGTCGAGGCGCCGCTCGCCTCGGACGGCCGACAAATTCCGTTTGACGAAGCGGCGCGCATCATTGTCGGGGCGTTCGAGCCGTTCTCTCCCCGCATGGCTGAGCTTGCCCGGAGAGCGTTCAAAGACCGGTGGATCGAAGCGGAGAACCGCCCGGACAAACGGCCGGGAGGCTTCTGCACGGGATTTCCCTTGAGCAGGCAGAGCCGGATTTTCATGACCTATTCCGGCACGCCTGGCAACGTATCGACGCTGGCCCACGAGCTGGGGCACGCTTACCACAGCTCGCTGACGGACGAACTGCCGCCGCTGGGGCAGGAGTATGCGATGAATGTGGCGGAAACCGCCTCCACCTTCGCCGAAGCGATCGTGACCGACGCGCTGCTGCGCGAGGCGGAGACGCAGGCCGCTCGGTTGGCGCTGCTGGACGACCGTCTGCAGCGGGCGGCCGCTTTCTGCATGAACATCCGGTCCCGGTTTCTGTTCGAAACCCGTTTCTACGCGCGGCGCGCGCAAGGGATGCTGGAAGCCGCGGAGCTGTGCGAACTGATGACCGAAGCGCAGCGCGAAGCGTTCGACGGCGCGCTCGGTTCCTGGCACCCCCATTTCTGGGCGTCCAAGCTGCATTTTTATTTGACGGATGTTCCTTTTTACAATTTTCCGTATACGTTCGGCTACTTGTTCAGCGCCGGCCTGCTGGCGGTGGCGGAACAGGAGGGGCCGGCTTTCCGGGACCGCTACGACCGTCTGCTGCGGGATACCGGCTTGATGAGCGTCGAGGAATTGGCTTCCCGCCATCTGGGCGTGTCTTTGTCCAAGCCGGATTTCTGGAAAGCCGCGGTGTCCCGCGTCACTTCCGACGTCGGCAAGTTCGAAGCGCTTTGCTCTTCTTGACCGGGAAGCATCCTGACGGGTGCTTCTTTTTCTTCTGTCGGAATCCCTTTCGTTCAGGACGGTGTGCAGTACGCGTCGGGTTCTCTTCTGTCGGAATCCCTTCCGTTCAGGGGGCGACGCTGCACAGGTTCCTGGCGAGGAAAAAGCGTTTGATGCAGAGAGAGAAACGTGCGCCAAGGCAGAGGTTCTGATCGAACGGGATATCGTCAGAAGGGTTGCGGAACATCAACCATCGGTTGAATGAACGGGATGAGCATCATCCCAAACGCCCGAAAAAGAAAGCGGAAACCGATTGACGGCCCGATTTGGCCTATGAGATAATGTACGCGCGTTCATTTTGGATAACCAAGAAAGGGATGATCTTCAATCAGGGCGACGCGCAAGGATGTGGCTGCGTTGGCCGGCGTTTCCGAAGCGACGGTGTCCCGGGTCATGAACGGAGTCGGACCGATGAAGGAATCGACCCGGAGAAAGGTGCTGCAAGCGGCCGAGCAGCTGAATTACCAACCGAACGCCGTCGCATCCAGCTTTGCCAGCGGCAAAAGCCGCAACATCGGGGTTGTGCTGCCCCATGTGCCGAAAGTCCATCTGTTCTCGACGTACTACTTTTCCGAAATTTTGAGCGGCATCGGAGAAGCCGTGCGGACCCGGGAATACGGGCTGCTGCTGCTGTATCGGGATCCGGGGCGCGCTTACGACTACGTTGCGCTGTTTCGCGCGATGCGGGCCGATGCTTGCCTCATTCTGGGCGCAAGCTCCCTGCCGCAAGAGGAGGAGGCGATCGCGCGCCTGGCGGCGGAACGGCTGCCCTTTTGCCTGGTCGATCACCGGAGCGACAACCCGCTGGTGTCCTCGGTGACGGCGGACCATGCCGAAGGCAATTATCGGGCGGCCAAACATCTGCTCGATTCCGGGCATCGGAGGATCGGCTTTTTGAACGGCTCGCCGCAGTATTCCAACAGCCGGGACCGGCTCGCCGGCTATCGCCGGGCGCTTGAAGAAGCCGGGGTTCCGTACGATCCCGGGCGCATTTACGAGGGCAACTACAGCCGCACAAGCGGATACGCGGCTGCGGACGCCATTTACCGCGATCTGGACCGGCTGGATGCCGTGCTGTGCGGCAACGACCGGATGGCGATCGGCCTGATTCAAGGCTTGCGCGACAAAGGATGCCCCGTTCCGCAGCGGCTGCCGGTGGTCGGTTACGACAATTCCGATGCCGCTAGGCTGACCGATCCGCCGCTGACGACGGTTGAGGTTCCCTTTTACGAGATGGGCCGCCTGGCGGCGGAGAAGCTTCTCGCCGTGCTGACGAATCGGCCGGACGCCGAAGCCGTTTTTCGCGAAGTATTGCCGACGCGATTGATCGTGCGGCAATCTTGCGGCTCGCAGCCTTCTTTCGGAGGACGTTCGGATGACAAGAAAAAATAGAGAGGACGATTGAAACATGAGAAAAGCGCTGATCGTATGGGGCGGATGGGACGGACATCAGCCGCGGGAAGTCGCGGGCATTTTCCGGGAAGTGCTGGAGAACGAAAATTTCTCCGTGGAAGTTTCGGACTCCTTGTCGGCGTTCGACGATGTCGAGAAACTGAAAACGCTCGACTTGATCGTGCCGGTATGGACGATGGGGAGAATCGAGCAGCAGCGGGTCAACAACGTTTCCGCGGCGGTGCAGAGCGGAGTCGGTCTGGCCGGATGCCACGGGGGCATGTGCGACGCCTTCCGCGAAAACGTCGATTGGCAATTCATGACCGGCGGCCAGTGGGTGGCGCACCCCGGCAACGACGGGGTCGAATATACCGTGAACATCAAGCACAGCTCCAGTCCGCTCGTGGAAGGCATCGAAGATTTTACGGTTGCGACCGAGCAGTACTATCTGCATGTCGACCCGGCCGTTGAAGTGCTGGCCACGACCCGCTTTCCGACGGTACCGGGCCCCCATTCGCTGAACAAAGCGGTCGATATGCCGGTCGTCTGGACGAAGCGGTGGGGCGTCGGACGCGTTTATTACAACTCGCTCGGCCATCAGGCCAACATCGTCGAGCTGCCGCCGGTCAAGGAACTGATGCGGCGCGGTTTTCTGTGGTGCGCCGAAGGCAAGGCGCTGGCGCAGCAAGCCGGCACGGCCGGGCAGACGGCTTATACCGGCATGGCGGACAGCCAGCTGTAAAACATCCGCGGAGGAGCGATCGGAATGAGGAAAATTCGAGCCGGCATCATCGGAACCGGCAACATCAGCGGCATTTATTTCAAGAACGGGAACCGGTTCCCGTCGATGGAAATCGTCGCGTGCGCCGATCTGGACGTGGAGCGGGCCAAGGCCAAAGGGGCCGAATTCGGGGTGCCGGGGTACACGGTGCAAGAGCTGCTGGCCGATCCGAATATCGACATGGTCATCAATTTGACCGTTCCGCAGGCGCACGCTTCGGTTTGCCTGCAAGCGCTTGATGCCGGCAAGCATGTGTATGTGGAGAAGCCGCTGGCGGTCACCCGGGAAGAAGGCATGCGCGTTCTCGAACGGGCGAGGCAGCAGGGGCTGCGGGTTGGCGGTGCGCCGGACACGTTTCTCGGCGGCGGCATTCAGACCTGCATCAAGCTGATCGAAGACGGGTGGATCGGCACGCCGATCGGGGCGACGGCTTTCATGGTCAGCGGCGGCCACGAGTCGTGGCATCCGGCGCCGGAATTTTACTACCAGGCCGGCGGCGGCCCGATGTTCGACATGGGCCCGTATTACTTGACGGCGCTGATCGCGATGCTCGGGCCCATTCGGCGCGTCACCGGATCCGCGCGCATTTCGTATCCGGAACGGACGATCACGAGCCAGCCGAAATTCGGGCAGAAAGTGAAAGTGGAAGTCCCGACCCACGTCGCCGGCGTCCTCGACTTCGCCTCGGGCCCGATCGGCACGATTTTGACCACTTTCGACGTCAAAGGCGGCTCCGTTCTTCCGCGCATCGAAGTGTACGGCAGCGAAGGGACGCTGCAAGTGCCCGATCCGAACACGTTCGGCGGTCCGGTGCGCATCCGGCGGGCGGGGGCGAACGAATGGACCGATCTGCCGCTGCTTTACGGCCATGCGGACAACGCCCGCGGCATCGGCCCGGCCGACATGGCGGAGGCGATTTTGACGGGCAGAAACCATCGGGCGAGCGGGGATTTGGCTTATCACGTCCTGGAAGCGATGCACGGCATCCATGACGCATCCGCGCAAGGGACGCACTACACGATGCGCAGCACCTGCGAAAAGCCGGCTCCGCTTCCGCAAATCCTATCCCTTTGAAATCGTGCAAAATTTATTGTAAATTTCTAAAAATTCGCTATAATGGGACATAAGTCGCATTTATCAATACCTACATAGCGAATTACGAGAGAGGAGTTGATGCTTTGAGACCTTTATCGCTGGCCAGGCAGGTCGATTTCGCGCTGCAGCAGATGGAGGATGAATTGAAAGGGCTTACGGCAGGTACGATTCTGTTGCAGATCCGCAACGACGAAGTCGGCAAATTCGGCATTCGCCATCTCCCGGTCGATTGCATCGATCGGCAGCTTTCGGGAACCGCCTCATCCGGGATGTCGGCGGATCAGGTCCGGGAACTGCGCGATTTGGCGGTATCGGCGCTGCGGCACAAGCAAAACTGGACGCATGGCGAAATCCTTTACGATTTTGCGCTTCGGCAGGGCAAAGTTTCCGTCAGCGTCACGTTCGAATCGAACTATAATATGGCCAACCACTTATTCCGGCTGTCCTCGAAGCATCGCGACCGCCTGGGCTTATCCAACGAGCAGGCCTGACAGTCCCGGGCAAGCGAAGACCGGCCCTCTTTCGTCAAGAGAGGCCGGTCTTTGCCGTCGTTTCCGGTTTACTGGAAGCGTCCTGCCAGTTGAGATTCCGCCATTTCAACCAGACGGCGGGTAATGTTGCCCCCGATTCGCCCCGCATCGCGGGTCAAAATTTCGCCGTAGTAGCCGTCTCTGGGAAAAGAGATTCCAAGCGATTGCGCAATCTCGAACTTCATTTGGTCCAAAGCCTGGCTGCATTGGGGCACAACATGCTGATTGCTGCGCGCCATCCAGCTCACCTCCTTTTGAGAGGTAGTATGGCTGCCTGGACAAGGGCTATGCATTTTTACCCAAACTTGCCAAAGGGAAAAATTGGTCGTCCGGACCGCCAAGCTCCTTCGTTTGTCCCGGCGGAGAGGCCGCGCCGCGCGCGGAAAAAGTTGACTTTCCGGCGATTCGGGGTATAATGAACTCCGACTTTGATGAAAGGCGGCTGTTGTTTCCATGTCCAGGCTACGCGTTCTGTCCGGCATTCAACCGAGCGGCAAGCTGACGCTCGGCAATTATATCGGCGCCATTCGCAATTTTGTGGCGCTGCAGCAGGAGCACGAATGTTTTTTCACGGTCGTCGACCTGCACGCCATCACCGTGCCGCAGGAGCCCGCGGCGCTGCGGGAGCAGTCGGAGGCGGTGGCGGCGCTCTTCGTGGCGGCGGGGATCGATCCTGCGCGCTCGGCCGTGTTCCTGCAATCGCACGTTCATCAGCACGCCGAGCTCGGCTGGCTGATGACGACGCTTGCCTACATGGGCGAGCTTGAGCGGATGACCCAATTCAAGGACAAGTCGGCCGGCAAGGAGGCGGTCGGCGCCGGCTTGTTCGTGTATCCGGCGCTCATGGCCGCGGACATTCTGCTGTACGACGCCAACCTCGTACCGGTCGGGGAAGACCAGAAGCAGCATCTGGAACTTACCCGCGATTTGGCCATACGGTTCAACCGCCGGTTCGGCGAGACGCTGGTCGTGCCGGAGCCTTATATTCCGAAGGTGGGGGCGCGGATCATGTCGCTGGACGACGCCTCCAAAAAGATGAGCAAAAGCAATCCGAATCCGGGCAGCTACATCGCCCTGCTCGATTCTCCGGACGACATCCGCAAAAAAATATCCCGGGCCAAGACGGACACGGGCCGGGAAGTGGTCTACGATCCGCAGAACAAACCGGAAATCAGCAACCTGATGAGCATATACGCGCAGTGCGCCGGCATATCCCTGGAGGAAGTCCGCTCCCGTTACGAAGGACAAGGCTACGGCGCTTTCAAGAAAGACCTGGCCGAGCAGGTCGTGGCTGCGCTTGAGCCGATCCAGCGCAAGTACGCGGAAATCCGAAGGTCCGGCGAGATTTACGACATGCTGCGCAGCGGCGCCGAGCGCGCGAGGGAAGTCGCGGAGCGGACGCTGCGGCGGACGATGGACGCGATGGGGTTCCTGCCGCCCCGATGACGAACCGTTATCCGCGCGGCTGCCTGCGCGACAAGCGCGCCTTGAGGATGAAGCCGTAAGCGACGTTGGCGCAGGCCAGCACGGCGAACAGCGCCGCCAGCCACCCGTTGTAGTCGATCGAGAAGGCGGTGGCCAGCATCCAAAGAGCGGAAGTACAGGCAAACAATAAAGCGAGCGGTTTGTTCATCGTTTCGATTCCTCCGGCATATTTTTCTCCGAGCTTAGCATACTAACAACGCAAGCTTGCAACCCACAACAGCTAGGCGAAAGGAGCAATCAACCATGGCAGGAAACAACCGCAGCAGCAACCAGCTGGTCGTTCCGCAAGCCAGAGCCGCGCTGCAGAACTTGAAAATGGAAGCAGCGCAATCCCTCGGCGTGCAAGTTCCGTCCGACGGATACTACGGCAACGTAACGGCTCGCGATGCCGGATCGCTTGGCGGTTATATCACGAAAAAGCTGGTAGCGATTGCCGAGCAACAGCTTTCCGGCGGTCAGCGCTAAGACCCGCGCGGTCCCTGACCGAAAGCCCGGGGATTCTCCTCGGGCTTTTAGCGTTGCCAGTATTCATCTTACCCCATCGGCAGCCCGGCGACAACCGCCGCCATCATCGGCCGAGACGACTGCGCCGCTCGATCATCGCTCGATAAATAACTCGATAATTAATACGAGTTCATCTTGAGCCTCCGCTCGAGCCGCTCGTCGCTCAGCCAGCCGACGCAGGACTGCAGCGGCTTGTAATCGGCGTCCATCAGCACGACCGCGACAAACGGATACTGCCGGCGATAATGGTAGCGGATATCCGCCCAGCGGACTTCGTATCCCCAGTCTTTCTCCTTCACTTGGGCGCAGGGAAACGGAGTCAGGTTCAGCAGCGCCTGGACGTCCTTGTTCCGTTTCGAAGCTTCCGCCGCCGGATGGCGGTCGCACTTGAGCACGTCGATCCAGGCCAGCCGGCCGCGGTCCCATTCCCCGACCGCGTAGGTCCCGTCTTCGGACTCCCGAATCACGTTCCAATGGTTTAGCGGCATGGCGGGAAGCACCGTATAGCGGTCCCCCGGCTTTTTTCCGGCGTCCTGGCGGGGAACGAGCCGGGTCACCCGGCGGTGCGTCCAAGTCCGCCAGCCGTAGTATAGAATCAGCAGGCCGTACATGACCGGAAACAGCGCGCGCGGATCCGCTTGCCCCGACGCCCACAGCACGATGGCCGCCAAGTGCAAAGCCAGGATGACCGGATCGAAAATGTGGATGACGTTCCAGCGGATCCGCTTTCGGCTGAACGGCCAGAGCGCCATCGTTCCGTAGGAATTGAACATATCGGCCAGCACGTGGACGGCGACGGCCAGCAAAATCCACAGCGCCAGATGCCACCAGGGAATCGTGGGAAAAAGAAGCGCGTCCAGCAGCGCAATGGCGGCCGTCCAGGCGGCGACAAAAGGCAAGGAATGGGACAAGCCGCGATGATGTCTGATATAATCGGCATTGCTTTTGAAGCGAAGCAAGCCGTCGAAATCCGGAGCCTGAGAGCCGAGGATCGTGCCGACCAAGGCGGCGAAAGGGCCGTTCGGATCGGAAGCGAGGACCGGGTCGGTCATGGCCAGGCCGGCAAGGCCGAGGCCGAAGGCGAGATGGGTGCCCGAATCCATGATGTACCCCCTTTGGAAAATAGGCTGCCGCTTGCGGCGCATGTTTTTCCAGTATGCGCATCGGCAGGGGGAATTATGACAGGGAGGAACTGGGGATGGTCGTGTTCTGCGAGTATGTCGTGGAGTCCCGCCACCGGGATGCTTATCTGAAGTGGGTGCGAAGCGATCCTGAGCGCTGGGCCGGGGTCGAACTGGCCGAAAATGAGGGACAGCCGGGCGTGTTCGTGGAAATTCGCCGGGCGTCGGGACCCGAGGAGGCGCTGGAAATGGAAAAAGAACGCCGAGATGGGCGTTCCTGGCAGGCGATGCTGGCGTGGATCAAGGGAGGCAGCGACGGCCTGCGCATCTGGCGGTTCCGGCCGGTGCCTACCGGCCGGCCGCAGTCGTTCCCGCCGTCCCGAACGGAAGGGTGTAATTGAGCGGCTCGTCGAACGTGATGTAGTCCAGATTGACGGTCAGCAGCAGGAACCGTTTGCCGGTCGCGGGATCGCTGATGATGATGTGATCCCGGCCGGCCGCTTCCAGCACGCCTTTGAATACTTTGGCGTTCCATTCGCTGTTGTTTTCGTAAGTCATGTACAGCGTGGCGACTTTGCCGAGGTTCATCCGCAGGATGTTCTCCACGTAGGACTGCTCCGACGGCAGGCCGGCCGCGCCATTGGCCGCAGGCGAAACCGGAACGCCGCCGGGCGAAGGACCCGGAACGCCTCCGCCGGGCCCAACCGGAATGCCGCCACCGCCGGTTGGCCCGTGCGGTTTCGGAACCGTCTGCATGATGCCCGGATACGGCCACGGCGGATAGGCCTGAGTCGTGATCGGCGCGATCGGATAGGTCGGCGACGGAGCATAAGGGTCGGACGGCCACGGTAACGTCGAATACAAGGGTGAAACCCTCCTTTACGGATCGTATTTTCGCTTCGTTGTCCCGGCAGTTCCCGCAAGGTGCTGGGCGACTGCCGCCATACATTGTATGGCCCGCCGCCGATGATGGTGAATGCCGGCGCCTTGCAATGTTCGCGCAAGTGTTGGCGATTTGTTGAACAGTGAGGGCGAACATTGTCACCGACGGAAGATTTGCGGTATCATTCAAGTAAAACGTTTGGCGCCGTCCCCTTCGCGCATCGCTTATTGCGATTGCACGCTTTAGGCGCGTTACGTTTTATGGAGACGATACAGAATGGCATAGGCGCGCAGCTTATGGCAGCTTATAAATGACGTATCGTTAAAAAAACGAACAGGTGGAAGAACTCGTGCTCAAAGATTTCGTGGCCTTAACGAAGCCTGGCATTCTCCGTCTGAACCTGATCGCGGCGTTTGGCGGCTTCTGGGTCGCTTCCCGCTGGCGCATCGACTGGCCGCTGCTTGTCTGGATGCTGGTCGGCACCGCGCTGACGATGGCATCGGCCTGCGTTCTGAACAATTATTTGGACCGCGATTTCGATACGAAAATGGCCCGCACGCGCGACCGCGTTCTGCCGCAGGGACGGCTGTCTCCAACCGCCGTGCTGCTGTACGGGGTTGCGCTCGGCGTGGCGGGCCTGGCCGTGTTGTTCCTGCTGGTCCAACCGCTGGCCGGATGGCTCGGCCTGCTCGGCATGTTCGTGTACGTCGTCGTCTATACGATGTGGCTGAAGCGGAATTCGACCTGGAGCACCTCCGTGGGCGGCATTGCCGGCGCCATGCCTCCGGTGATCGGGTACTGCTCCGTTACCGGCACGGTGGACGAAGGGGCGTGGATTTTGTTCGCCCTGCTGTTCCTGTGGCAGCCGCCGCACTTCTGGTCGCTGGCGATCCGCCGCCGCGACGAATACCGGGCGGCAGGCTACCCGGTGCTGCCGGTCGTCAAAGGGGTTTTCCGCACGAAGGTGCAGATGATTCCCTATATCGCGCTGCTCATCCCGGCCTCCATTCTGCTGTACCGTTACGGGTATACCGGCATTTTCTTTCTCGTCTTGTCCGTCGCGCTGGGAGCGGTCTGGCTCATTCATTCGCTGTCGGGCATCCGGTCCGGCAACGATGAGAAATGGGCGAAATCGGATTTTCTCATCTCGGTGAATTATTTGATGGCCGTATTCATCGTCATGATTCTGGATACAAGGTGGGTGTAAAAGAAAATGGGCAACGAAACGCCGGAAGCGCGGGAAATCCTTGCGGCGGCTGAAGCGGGCGAAGGCAGGACGGAAGACAAGGGCAAGCGCCCTTTCTGGAAACGATACGCTTTTCCGCTGGCGGTGCTGGCGCTCTGCCTGATTTTGGCGGGATATTTGGTTTGGAATTTGAACCCGAAGCAGAAGATGCCCGTCATCGGGCCTGCGCCGGAATTCACGCTGCAGGATCTGGACGGCAACAGCGTCAGCCTGAGCGGGACCAACGGCAAGGTGAGGCTGCTTTATTTCTTTTTCGCCAATTGCCCGGACGTCTGCCCGCCGACGACGTTCCTGCTGTCGAAAGTGCAGGACGAGCTGAAGGCGAAAAACCTGTTCGGGAACAAGGCCGAAATTCTGTCCGTCACGATCGACCCGCAGCGGGATACGCCGGAGGCGCTTCGCGCCTTTGCCGGAAATTACCACGCCGATTTTTCCGGATGGAAGTTTCTGCGCGGGGAAGAGAAAGCGACGGCCGATCTGGCCGCCAAATACGACGTGCCGGTCGTGAAGGACGACCAGGGCAATTTCACGCATTTGAACCTGTTCGTGCTGATCGACAAGGAAGGGAAAATCCGCGACTACATTTCGGCCAACGACTACATCGAGAACGGCTCGAACAATTTGCCCGTCAGCGACATCGTCCAGAAAATCGAAAGCCTCACGTGACGCCGTCCGCGCCGCCGCGGCGGCGCGCGCCTTCCTTCGGCGGGCGGCCCGCCGCGCTACGGGCGGGGCAGCTTGTCCGCCGGCGGAGCGGTCCCCGGCTCCGGGTATACGATATATTTCTCCAGCCCGGCTTTCTCCAGTTGCTGAATCAGGTACGCCTCCGGCGTTCCTTCCACCCCGCTGTAGCCTTTTCGCGTATAGATGTGCTCCGCGTCCGGGAAAATGTCGCGAAGCACGCCCCGGATTTTGCGGCCGGAAGCGTCCGGGTCCGTAAACAGGTATACCTGCCGGTTCCCTACCGTTCTGCGCAGCTGTTCGATCCGCTCGCCGCTCGGCGTGCCGTACGTGCAGCAGATCGCCACTTCGGGGGAAAGCACGCGGGACAAGCGGCTTTTGTCGTTTTTGCCTTCCACGATAATGACGACCTTGTCCATGGCGCTTCCTCCGGTCCGTTCTCCTTCTTGCGCTGCTTGTTATTATAGCGCGGGCGGCCCGAACCGACAAACGCCGGCGGAACGGATGAAGCCGCCGGAAGGCGGCGAACGGCGAGAGGCCGCCTGCGGGCGGCCTTCGCCGGAACGCTACAGATGCAGGACCAGGATCAGCAGAATGAACAGGATCAGGATAAAAGCGGCGGTCACGTAACGGAAACCGGGCCAAGCGCGCACCGCGTCCCCGACGACATGCGACATCCGACTTCACTCCTTCCGACGCCCGGAATGGCAGCCGCGGCCGGGCGATCGCAGGCCGATGCAACGCGGAGGATGGGCGCCCATACATCCTATGCCCATCCGGCTCCCGCGACATGTGCGGACGCCCATTGGACGGCGAAGCCGTTTTGTGCTTGAAGCGGGCCGCTAATGGCCGGCAGGCGGGGCGGTCGGGCGGCCGTTCCACCCTTCGGAGAAGGCGGGCCGGGGCGACAGCGCGACAAGCGCGATCATGAGCACCGCAAACGAGATGAAAAAAGGCGAAACGGACTTGCGCAGCGTTCCGGCGGCCACCGGTCCGAGAAACGATCCGATGGACAGGGCGATCGACAGAAACGAGAACGTTTTGCCGTAGCGGGACGGGCCGCTGAGCTGCAGCAGGAAGGAAGACAGCGCCGGGAAAATGACGCCTTTGGCCATGCCGACGACGAACAGCATGACGGTGAGCGGCACCGGCCAATCCGAAGCCATGCCGTAATAAGCCAACGCCAGCGCCAGCACGCCGATGACGGTGCGGGCATAAGGGAGCAGACGGTGCAGAAACAGCAGGCTCAAGGTGACGAGGGACCCGAGGCTGACCACCGAGAACAATAGTCCCGTCGTGAGCACCTCGTCCGCCGTCCGCGCGGCGAGCGGAAGCTCGAACGACAGAATGCCCTGTCCGCAGGAGATGGCGATGGGGAGAACGTACACGACCCACGGAAAGCGGGCGGGGGAGCCGTCCGCCGCCGGGGCGGTTTCGGCCGCTTCCGCCGCGAGCGGGGGCGCGCGGTCCGGACCCGCGGCAAGCGGGCTGGACGCGGGCTCTTTGACGAACCAGGGCGCGAACAGCCCGGTCGTCAGCAGAATCCACCCCAGGATGGCGAACGATTCGGTAAAGCCGATTTTGGCTGCCAGCCAGGCTCCGGCTGCGGGCGAGACGACGGAAGCGATCGTATGCACGAGCCCGTTGCCCGCCATCAGCTTGCCCTGCTGGATGTGATCCTTGGCCAGCCGGGCCAACAGCGACATGCACGCGGGCGACAGGAACGCGAGCACGAATCCGCTGATGGAGCGAATGTAGAGCAGATGCCAAGGATCGGTGACCCGGGACTGCAGCAGCAGCAGCACGCCGGCGCCGACCAGACTGAAGGAGATGAACCAGCGGCTGCCGTAGCGGTCGACGCCGTAGCCGGCGATGATATTGCCCGGCAGGTGCGTCAGCGAATACATGCCCATCACCAGGCCGATAAAAGAGGGAGCCGCGCCGAGAGAGATGGCGAAAGGCGTCAGCATCGGGTATTGGGCGTGCAGGTCGAAAAAAGCGACGAACAGGAACAGGTAGAGCCAGACGGCGGTTTTCACGGTCATCCCTTCCTCCGGTCATGGTGCCGATCGGCGCGAAACCTGGCGGCGGCCGCCGGCCGGAAATTTTTCGGACAAACGGCGGCCTCATCCTACTTGTACGATACTTGGACGGGGGATATGACCGGCGTTTTGGCGGCGGCTGCAACTTTTCGGGCTTCCGCATCGTAACGTTATCGGGGCAAGGCGGACGAAACCCCCGGCGGACACGGGCAGCGCGCGCATTTACGGGGCGGGAAACGGTAAGGTATAATAAAAAAGCATGCGATCCGGCTGGTATCGGCCACAGTTAACGGGGGAGATATCGTGAACTTTAACGCCGAGGCATGGATGCAGTTCGTGCAAAACCATTGGGTTCTGATCGCGGTTGCCGTCTTGGCGGTCATCGTCATTTTGAAGGTGGTCAAAACCGTGCTCAAATGGGTGCTTGCCGCCGCCATCGTCATCGGGGTTCTCGCATACGGAGGATACAATGTCGACGCGTTGAAGGCGCTCGGCACGCAAGTGACGGACGCCGCCAAGGACGAGGCCGTCAAGGCGATGGCCGGCGAAGCGAAGCAAGCCACCTATACGCTGAACGGCGACGGGACCTATACCGTCAAGACGCCCAACCTGGAGCTGAAAGGCGTGCCGAACTCGGACAAAGTAACGGTCATTTTCCGCGGGATCCATCTCGGGGAATGGAAGATGGAAGGCGCCGTCCGCGAGCTGGTGACCGGGGCCAGAGAAGCGTCGCAATGAACGTGCTGGACGGGAACTGGGTGACGCTGGGCCTGCTCGGCGTGGTGGCGGTATCGATGCTGCAAGGTTTTTGGCGGGGAGCGTCCGGTTCGGCGCAGCGTCTGTTCTTTTTTTTGTCCGGATCGCTGCTGTCCCTGGCGTCCGTCGTCCTGGCCGGCTGGGCTGCCGCCCGGCTGTCCCCGGTCGTGCAGAGCTGGCTCGCGTCCCGGGATTGGACGCGCCCTTCGGCGGACGGGTCGGCCCTCAGGCAGTTCGGGTTCACGCTGGCGACCGGCCTGCGCGATTTGCCGCTGCTTCGCTTCGCGATCGTCTTCCTCGCCTGCTACCTGGTATTGCGCATCGCGCTCGGCGCGATCGGCCCGCTGGTCGCCGGAATCGGCACGCTTCCGCTGCGGTTGTTGCCGTCCGGCGGCTCGGTCAGCCGCACCGTCGGCGGCCTGTTCGGCGCCGCGCTCGGCGGCGGCCGGGCGCTGCTGCTGACGGCGGTGCTGTTCGGCTACTGCTCGCTGATGCCGCAAGGACCGTTCGCCGACTATATTCAGCAGTCGGTCCTGTACCGGGAGATGGCGGCGCAGATCATCCGTCCGGCTGCCGGCAAGCTGTTCGAAGAGCGCCTGCCGGTGTTCGCCCGGAACATGCAAAGCGAGCTCGACCAACTGTGGCAGAAGCGCTACGACGTGATCGACGCGAACTTGCCGAAGGACATCGTCGCCGCCGCGCAGCAGATTACGAAGGGCCAGACGACGGACGAAGGCAAGGCGCGCGCCCTGTACGACTGGGTCGGCAGCCGGATCGCTTACGACAACGACAAAGTTGCGGCATACGAGCAGCGCGGCGAATGGCGCGAACAGACGCCGGAAGACACGTACCGGACGCGTAAGGGCGTCTGCATCGACTATGCCCGCCTGTACGCGGCGATGGCCCGATCCGTCGGGTTGAACGTGCGGGTCGTGACCGGCTTAGGCTATGACGGTCAGGGCGGATACGGACCGCACGCGTGGAACGAAGTGTTCCTGTCCGAACAGAACCGGTGGGTTCCGCTCGACACGACCTGGGCCAAGACGGGAAACTGGTTCGATCCGCCCAAGTTCCAGGACACCCATATCCGCACGGTGTAGCCCCGGCAGTTCCGGAAGACAAGCCGGCTAGGAGGGAGAGGCCATGAGCGACCCCAAGACGGAGGAGGCGCAGAAGCGGGAAATCCGCAACCGCCGCCAGTTCAGTCTTCGGCTGAATATCTTTTTTTTCGCCACCTTTTTCGCTTTTTCGCTTCTGATCGTGCGCCTTGCGTTCCTTCAGTTTGTGGAAGGGCCCAGCCTGAAAGAGCAGGAGCAGACGCTCAGCACCCGTCCGGTGTCGATTCCGCCGATCCGCGGCAACATCTACGATTCGGACGGGCAGCCGATCGCGTATTCGACGTCGACCCAATCGCTCTATTTCACGCTGGAGACCGGCTATACGAAAGAGGAAGGCCGGGCGCTTGCGGCCAAACTGGTGGACATTTTCAACAAATACGGGGACAAGTCGAAGCCGCCGCTGACCGTGGACGAAGTGTTCGACGACATGGATTTCGACGGCAAAGTGCATCTGCCTTACCAGCAGCGGCGGATCAAGTCGGGCCTGACCCAGCAGGAAATCGCCTATTTCAGCGAGCATAAGGACGAATTCAAAGGCATCGACATCGTCGAGGAGAGCATTCGCCAGTACAGCCCCGACCGCGTCGCCGTCCAGCTCGTCGGCTATATGAAGAAGCTGAGCGGCGCAACCTCGCTGGACAAGTACAAAAACGTCAACCAGAACCAGACCGACCCGACGCTCAAGTATTTGGACTCGGAAGAAGTCGGGTTCGACGGGCTTGAGCTGATGTACCAGGACGAGCTGCGCGGCCGCAACGGATTGAAGACGTATCCCGTCGACAGCATGAGCCGGATCATCGGTCCGATGCAATTGACCAAGCCGGTCAAAGGGAACAACCTGTACCTGACGATCAACCGCCACGTGCAGCTCGCGGCGCAGAAGGCGATCACCGACCAGCTCTACCACCTGCAGCACGAAACGAGGCCGGGAACGGTCGAGTACGAAGGCCACAAAGCGGAGACCGGCTATGCCGTGGCGATGGAAGTCGATACGGGCAAAGTGATCGCGATGGCCAGCATTCCGGACTACGATCCGAACATTTGGCAGGGCGGCATCAACCAGAAAGAACTGGACGATATTACGTACGCGATGAGCAACGGAACGATCCGCGACGTTCAGCCGCCTTACAACAAAGATCCCAAAGAAGTCGGCAAGCATCCTTCTTCCTTCGTCTATTTGGGCTCGACCCAGAAGCCGCTCAGCATTCTCATCGGGCTGAACGAGAAGCTGATTACGCCGTCGACCGAATGGTACGATCCGGGCGAATACCGGTTCGGCAGCAAGGGGCACGAAGTGACGATCCAGAACGCGAGCCACGCCGTCAACGGCTGGCTGACGCCGTGGAAGGCGATCGCCAAGTCCTCCAACGCGTTCATGGCTTCCCAGATCGGCAACGGCCTGTACAACAAGTACAAAGGCAAGAAAGGCATCGACGTGTGGGACCAATACATGAAGGAGTTCGGCCTCGGCGTGCTGACCGGAAGCGGGCTGCCGAAGGAATCTCCGGGCAAGGTCGATTACTACCACGAGGCGGAGAACGCCAGCGTCCAATCCGCGCTGATCCGGGCGTCGTTCGGGCAGATGGGCAAATATTCCACGCTCCAGCTGGCGCAGTACGCGGTCATGCTGGCGACGCACGGGGAGCGGCTGAAGCCGCAGTTCGTGGAGAAAATTACGGACGCCGAAGGAAACACGATTCAGACGTTCCATAAAGAAGTGCTGGGCACGGTCCATTTTCCGGAAATCTATTGGAAAACGATCGAACAAGGCATGGCCCAAGTGAAAATTCAGGGCTTCGACGATGCGCCCTACTCCGTACTGCGCAAAACCGGCACCTCGCAGCAGGACGTCAAGGGCGGCCGTGTCGAGAACGCGGTGTTCATCGCCTACGCGCCGGCCGACCATCCGAAGCTCGCCGTCGCCGTCGTCGTGCCGGAAGGCGGGTACGGCGGCTGGGGCGCCTCGCCGATCGCGCGCAAAATTTTCGACGCATACGACGAAGCGGTCGGCCTGTACGGCAAGCCGCGCCAGACGAACGCGAACGCGGACCCGACCGGCGGCGCGGCGTCCGGCGCGGCCGTGCAGTCCGGGCAGGCCCAGGCCGGCCAAGGCAGCCGGCCGTAACTTGGGTCATCGATTGCCGCAGCGGTACTTTTCCAGTATTTTGCACAAATAGTTTTTGAAATTTTGCCTGACGCTCTCGGGCTCGACGATTTCGCATTTGGCGCCGAATCGAAGCAAGACCTGGTACCCTTCTTCACGATCCGCGATCGGGTATTTCGCCAAATACCCGTTCTCATCGCGCGCGAGGAGATGATCTTCCCCGAACCGCTCGACGATCTGGTCCTTGATCGACGGGTCGATGCGGATCAGAACCGGCACCAGGTCTTGCGTCATCCAGTCGGAGCCGTCCATGGGCAAGGGAGTGAAATCCCGCGGCGTGAACGTTTCATTCGACAAGCGCACGTCGCTCATGCGGGCCAGCTTGAAGATGCGGTATTCTTGCCGGTCGACGCAGAAAGCTTGCAAGTACCAGTGACTCTCCTTGTACACCGCTTTGTAAGGCTCCGCCTTGCGCAGCGATTCCGTCCCGTTTTTGTCCGTATAATGAAACAGCAAATACCGTTTTTCGCTCCAGGCGGTTTCGATCACTTTGAGCAGTGTGCGCAGCGCGCGGTTCCCACGGTTCGGCTCCAGATCGACCGTTACGTATTCATCGCGGGTTCGGGCGTTCGGACCTTCCTTTCCTTCCGTCATGCTTTCCAATTTGGCCAATATCGGGGCGTACTCGCGCTGTTCCAGCAATTGACCGTAACTTTGCAGACCGGCGATCAATTGGCGAACGTCTTTCGGCGTGAACAGCTTGCGGTCCACTTTGTACGTTTTCATCAGGCCGACGCCGCCGGCGGATCCTCTCGTGACGACGATCGGCAGCCCCGCCGCGCTCAGCGTGTCGATATCCCGGAATATCGTCCGCCGGCTGACTTCCAGTTTATCCGCCAGTTCGCCGGCGGACACGGTATCCCGTTCCATCAGCAGCATGACGATCGCGATGAGACGTTCCATTCTCATAGAAAAAAGTTCCGCCTCCCGGTACGATTATGACAACCTTCTGTCATATTGGCTTTGGTACATTCAAGATGCAGTTGAAAACAATGTACCAGGAGGAGTCGCACATGAGCAATCCCCAAATTGTCCGAAAAGAAGGGTTCCGGTTCGTCGGCTTCAAGACCCGATTGGACGGGCCTGCCGCCATTCACGCGGATTCGTTTTCCGGCCAGAAGACGGCGTTTTTCAAGGACGCCATTCAAAGCGGCAAAATGGCGCAGCTTCAGCCGCTGTCGGAAAGCAAGTACGGTTTCGCCGCGGTGACGCTGGACGCGGACGGCGCGTGCTACTACGCCGGGGTGCAGACGTCCCGGCCGGCAGTGGACGGAAGCGAAGAGGTGTCGTTTCCTTCGGGCGACTATCTCGTTCTGGCCGGGAAAGGCGGATTGTCCCGGCTGGCGTTCGACCGGCTGGAGAACGAGGCGTTCAACGAGATTCTGCCGGAAAATGGCGACTACGCCTATAATGGCGGCCCGGTGGCGGAAGTGTTGCTGAACGGGAATCCGATGGACGCCGAAGTCGAAGTGTGGATCCCGGTTCAACCCAAATCGTAAAGCGGCGAAAGGGCAACGAGCCCGGCGGCCGGCGGACAACCCTGTTCGCCGGCCGTCGTTTGTTCTAACCGCCCGTCAGCTTCCGAAGATCGTCGGGCCCGAACGTATAGTTTTTTCCGCAGGCGTTGCAGACGAGCCGCACGGCCTCATTCTTCCGAACGGCTTCGGCGAGCTCGTCCGCTCCCAAGGCGTACAGCAGCGGAAGCATCGCTTCTTGCGAACATCCGCAGAACGCCCGCACCGGAACGACATCCAAAATTTCCGCGTCTTCAAACAGCAGGGAAGGCAACCGCTCGAACGCTTCGCGCATAACGTCTTGCGCAACGTCCGCCAGGCGCGCCATCCGGCCGCGTACCCGGGCCATGACCCCGTCGTCCGCGCCGGGAAGCGCCTGCGCCATCAGGCCGACGCACGGGCGGCCGGATTCCCGGCCCTGGAGATGAAAGAAAAAAGCGGTGCGCGTCTGTTCGCTCTGCCGGAAATAGTGCGACAGGTCGTCCGCGATATGACGGTGGGGCATGTCGGTCATCCCGACCTGGCTTCGGTACATGCCGATGTCTTTGACAACCTGGATGCAGCCGCGGTCGCCGATCCACCGCTCGACGGACTGCGCGTCCAAACGTTCGGGATCCGCCCGGATCAGGTCGTCGCTCGGATAGCCCCGCACGTTTCCGTCGGCGTCGACATCGGCAAACAACGTGCCGGCCGGATTGCCGACTTTGATTTTCAGGCTGAGGCGCTGGCGGTCTTTCAGCGTTCCGGCCAGCAGGCTCGCTGCGGTTACGGTTTCCCCGAGGGCTTGGCGCAACAGCTTGCTGCGGATCGCGGGGCGGTCGCAAATGTCCCGAACCAGGTTCGTGTTTCGGACCGTCAGCAGGCGAACCTGCTTGCGGCAGATGAGCGATTTCACGAGACAATCGGACATTTCCATCCCTCCCGGTTCGAATTGATCGTTGAAGCGGATTTCATTATAATGCATGACATAGTGTCAGGTTCAACCGAAATGCGCTGCAAAAACGTCATTCGAAAGGGGAACGTTCGGTGGCCGAAACGGGGTGGAAAATCGGGGAGCTGGCGAAACGCGCCGGCCTTACCGTCCGCATGCTGCGCCATTACGACCGGATCGGGCTGTTTTCCCCTTCGCGGCATACCGAATCGGGACACCGGCTGTATACTTGGGACGATTTGCACAAGCTTCAGCTCATTTTGTCGCTCAAGCAGCTGGGATTCCGACTGGAACAAATCAAATCGATGATGGACGACCCCAACTTCGACGCCCGGTCGATTCTGGAGCTGCAGATAGCCCGTTGCGACGAGCAGATCGGGGCGCTAACGGAGTTGCGTCTCCGCTTGCAGCGGATTTACGACGATTACCGCTCAGGGAGAATGGACTCGGGCGAACAGTTTCTGACGATGATCCGCTTGATGAGCCTCGCGCAAAGCCCCCACTTTAAGGCCGATCAGATCGACGCGTTGAAATCCCGGTATGCGAGATTGACGCAAAGCGCGAAACATGCGGCATCCGTTCGGCAAATGCTGGCCGATTTCGAGCGGTTTCGCGCCGCCGGGACGCCGCCGGATGCGAAGGAGGTGGCAGCGCTGGCGCGGCGCTGGAAGAAGGAGATGGACGAATTGGCGCTGGCGGATGAGCGATGGATCCGGTCCGCGGAACGCTATTACGCCGAGCGGCCCGAGGAAGGCCGGGCCTACGGCATGAGCCGTGAGCTTTATCTATATATTAAGCAGGCGGTGTCTCTGATCCCGTAAGTTTTGCCGCCGACGGGACAGAAGGGTCGGGAAGCGGGCCCAAGGGATGAAAAAGGTGCGGACGGAAGACCTGCTCCGGGTATGGTATTGGTTCCCGCCAGCGGCTATAATGGACATAAACTGCCGACGTTCGCAGAAGGGCAGAGCGTTGTTGGAAGGAGTGGCTGCAGAAGTGGCGGTTGCGTATCGGTTGCTGGCGCTGGACATGGACGGGACGCTGCTCAACGGGCGGGAGGAGATTTCTCCGGCCAACGCCGAATGGATCCGGCGGGCGGGGGAGGCCGGCGTAACGGTCTGCCTGTCGACAGGGAGAGGCTATGATTCGGCGCTGCCCTACGCAGAGCAGCTCGGCCTCGATACGCCGATGATCACCGTGAATGGGGGCGAAGTGTGGCGCAGGCCGCGCGAACTGCATCGGCGCGTGACGATGTCCCCGGAAACGGTGCTGAAGCTGCACCGGGTGGCGGAACGCCACGGCAGCGTCTGGTTCTGGGCATACGCCACCGACGGCATCTACAACAAGGAGTCGTGGACGAACGACGTCCTGGAGAAGGAATGGCTGAAATTCGGCTATCATACCGAAGACGCGCGGGAATTGCGTGCGATCTGGGAAGAAATATCCGAGTGGGGGGACCTGGAGATCAGCAATTCCGCCGCCGTCAACATCGAGGTCAACCCGAAAGGCGTGTCCAAGGCGGCCGGGATGGCGGAGGTGTGCCGGCTGCTGGGCTGCAATCTGTCCGAAGCGGTGGCGATCGGGGACAGCCTGAACGACATCGCGGCGATCCGCGCGGCGGGTCTCGGCGTGGCGATGGGCAACGCGCAGGACGCGGTCAAAGCCGCGGCGGACGCCGTGACCGGAACGAACGAGGAAGACGGCGTGGCGCAAGCGATTCGAAAATATGTGCTGAAGGCGTGATTACGGATGGCTGCCGTCGGTTGGATTGTCGTCATCGCCCTGTTCGCGCTCGGCATGATCGGCGCTGTCATGCCGGTGCTGCCGGGGGCGCTCGCGATCTACGCGGCCTTTTTCGCGTACGGTCTGTTCATTTCGTTCGAGCCGTTCGGCGTCTGGTTCTGGATCATCGAGACGCTCATTCTGGCGGTTCTGCATCTGGCGGACTACGTCGTGAGCGCCTGGGGCGTCAAGAAGTACGGAGGCTCGAAGCTGTCGGTATGGGGCAGCACGATCGGCGTGCTGCTCGGCCCGTTCGTCATTCCCGCCTTCGGGCTGATCATCGGCCCGTTTCTCGGCGCGGTGCTGGGAGAGCTCCTGTCCGGTTCGCCGCTGGACAAGTCGCTCAAAGTGGGCTGGGGCTCGCTCGTCGGCCTGTTCAGCAGCACCGTCGCCAAAATTTTGCTGCAACTCGTCATGATTGCCGTATTCGTCATCTGGGTCGCCGCCAACTAGCGGCCTGCCCGGAGCGAAAGCGATTGGAAAGGATGAAGCCGCATGATCAAAGTCACGGTATGGAACGAATTCAAGCATGAGCGCATTCACGAGGAAGTCCGCCGCGTCTATCCGGACGGCCTGCACGAAGCGATTGCCGAAGGGCTGCGGCAGGAAGAGGGCCTAAAGGTGCGAACCGCGACGATGCCCGAGCCGGAGCACGGCCTGACCGATGCGGCGCTGAACGATACCGACGTCCTGATCTGGTGGGGCCACATCGCGCACGACGAAGTGGACGACGCGGTGGTGGACCGGGTGCACCGGCGGGTGCTGGAAGGCATGGGGCTCGTCGTGTTGCATTCCGGACATTTCTCGAAAATTTTCAAAAAGCTGATGGGGACGAGCTGCGATTTGAAGTGGCGGGAAGCGAACGAGAAAGAGCGCATCTGGGTCGTCGACCCGGCCCATCCGATCGCGGCCGGGCTGCCGGAATTTTTCGAGCTGAAGCCGGAAGAGATGTACGGCGAGCACTTCGACGTTCCGGCGCCGGACGAGCTGGTGTTCGTCAGCTGGTTCGAGGGCGGCGAGGTGTTCCGCTCGGGCTGCACGTACCGCCGCGGGCAGGGGAAAATCTTCTATTTCCGGCCGGGGCACGAGACGTACCCGACCTACTACCATCCGCTCGTCCGCCGGGTGATCGCGAGCGGCGTCCGCTGGGCGGCTCCTTCCGGCGCGGCCCGGCCGGTGCGCGGAAATCACCAGCCGCTGGAAACGATAGGTTGACGGCCGCATGGTCCGCAAAGATTCGCTGGTCAAAGGCACGGTCATCATAGCCGCCGCGGCCATGGTGGCGAGGGTGCTCGGCGTGTTCCAGCGCGTGCCGCTCGACCATCTGATGGGCAAAGTCGGCGGGGCCGCGTTCGGAACGGCGAACAACGTCTATTTGCTGCTGCTGGTCGTGGCCACCGCCGGCATTCCGAGCGCGATCAGCAAAATGGTGTCGGAGCGGCTGGAGCTCGGGCGGGAAGCGGAGGCGCAGGGCATTTACCGGGCGGCGCTCGGATTCGGGATCGGCGCCGGCATCGTCATGGCGGCCGGCCTGTTTCTGGCCGCCCCCTGGTACGCCCGGCTGGCGGACAACCCGGACGCCGCGCCGGCGATCCGGGCGATCGCGCCGTCGCTGCTCCTGTTCCCGGTCATCGCCATGATGCGGGGCTACTTTCAGGGCCGGCAGTTCATGATGGCCGGCGGCGTGTCCCAGATCGTCGAGCAGATCGCGCGCGTCGTCACGGCCGTCGGCCTGGCGGTGGCGCTGGTCGAATGGGGATACGGCGACCCGGAAGTGGCCGCCGGGGCCGCGTTCGGCAGCGTGCTCGGCAGCGTCGCCGCCTTCGCCGTCATGCTCGCGTACGCGCGCAAGCTGCGGCAAGCCGGCGCGAACGAAGGGCCGGCCCCGCGGCCGGCCGCGCCCGCGGGCAGCGCGGCTCCCCCGGTATTGCGGCGGACCCGAGACATTTACGCCGCCATTTTCCGCACGTCGATCCCGATACTGCTGACGGCGATGACCATTCAGCTGATCTATCTGATCGACCAGACGCTGCTCATCCCGCTGTCCAAAGCGCAGTTCGGCAAGGAGACGGCGATGCAGTGGCTGGACATCCTGCAGATGCGGGCGCAGTCGATCGCCGGCATCCCGCCGGTGCTGGCGATCGCGCTCAGCACCTCGCTGCTGCCGGTCGTGGCCGCGGCGTACGCGGCCGGCGACGCCGACCGGGTGCGCAGGCAGATCGCGCTGGCGATGCGCATCGCCGTGTTCACCGGCCTGCCGGTCGTCGCCGCGCTGTCCACCGGAGCCTATGCGGTGAACGCGCTGCTGTTCAGCTCGGCGGAAGGCAGCCTGATCGTCGGCTGGCTGACGGCCGGGACGCTGTTTCAAATTACGATGATGACGTCCAACTCGATTCTGAACGGGCTGAGCCGCAACCGGACCGCGATGGGACATACGCTGACCGGAATCGGCGTCAAGACGGCGCTCAGCTTCGCGCTGACGCCCTGGGCCGGCGTCTACGGCCTTCTGGCCTCCGATACGGTCTGCTTCATCGTCGTCACCGCCTGGAACATGGCCTCGATCCGGCGGTTGACCGGCGTGCGGGTGCTCGCCGGCCGCTGGCCCGGATGGATCGGCGCGGTCGCCGTCGTGACGGGAGTCGGCTTTCTGGCGGCCTGGGCGGGATCGGCATGGTTTGCGCCGCTCGGCTGGAAGTGGCCGTATTTGCTGACGGCCGTTCTCGTCGGGGCGGCCACGTTGGCGTCCTATCCGGCGGTGCTGGCCGCGTTTCGGGTCGTTCGGCCTGCGGACCTGGAAGCCTACCCGTCCCGGCTGCGGCGGCTGCTGGCGCCGTTCATGCGGCTGCAGGGACGCCGCAGCCGGCAGGGCGCCGGCGTCAACTCTTCGGACGAACCGCCGCTTTGAGCAGCGCCGCAAGCCGCGGCCCGCGGGCTGGCGGCCAAGGCTCAAGGCCCGATGCTCGCCGTCAGGCGGGCATCCGCTGCGGTCGGCGGCCCGGTCCGGCCATGCCGCGGAAATCGGCGGGCATGGGCACCGGCTGCATCCGCAGCGGCTGCCTTGGCCCGCAAACTTTCCGCCAGCCGTTCCGTCCGTCTTCCCGTCGGCCCCCCTCTGTTCGCCTCCTCCCTTCGCTTCGGAATTTTTTTCTCCCGCGCAAGGATTTCCATTCACGGCTGTCGAATAAATCTTCCGCTAGTCTTTTTTTACCGCAATTGCAGAAGGGGAGTATGAAGAGGATGAGAAACCGGTTGTTGAAGCGATGGGGACTGCTGTTGTCCGCGGCTGTTCTGGCCGTGCTGGTCGGCTGCCAGTCGGTCGGCGGCCTGAACCTGAACGATGTGCTGCTGAAGCAGTTCGATGTGGCTTCGGTGGAAAGCAGTTCCGCCCTGGAAGTGAACATCGATTGGAATGACGATATGCTGGCGGGCGAGGACCCGGAACTGGCCAAAGTGCTGGGGTGGTTCGAGAAAACGACGCTGCGGATCGATCAGGCGAAAGTGTCCAAAGACGGCCGCATGCTGATCCGGGGGTCGTTCGGCTTCGGCAAAGGGACGATTCCGTTCGAAATGCATTCCGATAACGACAAACTGCTGCTGAACGTAGACGGAGCGAAGCATCCGCTGGTGATCAGCAACGCCGACGAACAAAGCCTGCTGGGCGGCGTTTCCGGCGCGGGCACGGTCCAGGATGCGACGCCGGAGATGACCGAAGCGCTTCGCGGAATTGTTAAGGAAGCCGCTTCCTATTTCATCGAGCATCTGCCGAATCCGTCCCAAATCAGCGTGGATCGGGTCAGCGAGCCGATCAACGGAAGCGCGACGACGCTCAGCCACGTCCATGCGGAACTGGACGGCGCGGAGTTGGCGCAGCTGATCCCGAATTATCTCGACGCCATCGCGGGAGACGAGGAGGGGCTGAAGGCGTGGCTGCAGCGCCTGTTGCAGCTCGCATCCGAACTGCCGCCGGACGCGCTGGAAGCGCTCGGCACGACGCCGGAAGAGCTGAAGGCCGAGCTGGACGACGCCAACGCGAATCTGGACGACACCGTTCAGCTGATCGTCGGCGAGTTCAAAATGCTGCGCGAGACGTGGGACAGCATGAAGCAGGAAGATCCCGATTCGTTCAACCAGATTTTCAATGCAAGCGCCAAGCTCAAAACCGACTGGTACGTGGACAACGATTTGCGCCTGCGCAAAAGCGTGGCCGACTTCTCTTACGTGACGCCGGCCGAAGTCAAGGACGAACTGCCGTTCCGCAGCATTTCGGTGCATTCTTCCGAGGAGATCTGGAACATCAACGGCGACGTCCAAGTGCCGGAAGTATCGGTGCCTCGCGACGCCTATACGCCGGAGGAACTGGCCGATCTGAATCCGGTTCGCACCGTGCGCCTGTTCGAACCGGACTCGGTCATCTATGATCTGCTCAAGAACGAGTTCGCCATCGACGATCAGCATTTCGCGATCAGCTCGGAGTGGGGCGTTCCGTTCAAATACGGCAAAGACGGCAAAACGCTGTACGTGCCGCTGAAATCGACGCTGGAAGAAATAGGCGATCAGGTCGCTTACGAGCCGCAGACCAAGTCGTACCGCTTCTACGACGAGGCCACTTCCCAGGAGGTCGTGCTGCATCTCAATTCCAAGGAAGTGACGGTGAACGGCCGGAAAACGAACTGGTCCGAGCCGGCGGCGATCGTCATCGGCGGAACGGCCTACGTCCCCGCCAAACCGTTCTTCGAGCTCGTGCACGCGCAATACTCGCTGGATACGTTGCAGGACGGCACCAAGCTGCTGTCGGTAGACCGCGACCTGTAAGTTCCGCCGGCACACAGGACCGTTTCCCGCTCCCGGGAGACGGTCCTTTTTAAGCGGCGCGGCCGTTCGGCGTGAGCGGGCCAACGCTCGCGGCCCGCGTTCGAGGCGCGTCGGGTTGCCGGCTTCGCCGCCCGGTACGAGCACAACCGCACCGCAATGCTTGGCATTGCTTACTGCGGTTGCGCATTCCGAGACGACTTCGTCGCTCGGTTGTTCACAAAATGAACATGGCTTTCGCAGGACGGGTTCGGTTATAATGAGGGTGGCCTTTTGAGCGATCTTTCACAAGGAGCCTTCAATCGACATGTCTGCCAAAACGTATCGTCTGCTCGCGCTGCTGACCTGTGCGGGCATGTTCCTCGTCCTTATCGCAGGCGTGCTTGTGACCAATACCAAGTCGGGCCGCGGCTGCGGAACCGATTGGCCATTGTGCAACGGGAAGTTCATTCCCGCCTATACGCTGGAGTCGATGGTCGAATATTCGCACCGGGCGATCAGCGGCATCGTCGGCTTGCTGACGGCGGCCGCGTTCGCGGCCACGCTGCTTCGCCGCCCGCGGTCGGCCGAAGCGGTGCTGTACGCTTCGGGGGCGCTGCTGTTCACCGTGCTGCAGGCGGTTCTCGGGGCCGCCGCCGTCCTGTGGCCGACTTCGTCGGCTGTTCTGGCGCTTCACTTCGGCATTTCGATGTTCGCGTTCACCTGCACGTGGCTGCTCTACTCGGCCTCCAAGCAAGCGCAGCCGGCGGCGAGCGGCCCGCAGCGGGGAGCCGCGCGCGCGCTCCGGGCAGCCCCGCCGGCGGGCCGCCGGCCGCTTCCCGGCGGCGTATTCGGCGCGATCGCCGTCCTCGTCGTTTATTGCTACGGGGTCGTCTATCTGGGAGCGTATGTCCGGCATACGAGCTCGGCAGGCGGTTGCGCCGGATGGCCGTTGTGCAACGGCCGGCTCGTTCCCGAGCTGACCGGCGCGGCGGCGATCGTCTTCGCGCATCGGGCGGCTGCGGCAGTGCTGCTTCTCGCGACGCTCTTGCTGCTCGTCTATGTTCGCCGGCGCGCGGAAGCGCACCGCGAGCTGACAGGGCTTGCGGCCGCCGCCGCCGTTCTCGCGCTCGCGCAGGTGCTGAGCGGCGCGCTGCTGACCTATACGATGGGCGACGCGGACGTGTACGTCTTTACCAGTTTGCTGCATACGATCATTATTTCGGCTTACTTCAGCCTTCTATGCCTGATGGCGGTCCGCGCCTGGCGGCTGTCCCGCCGTTGACCGACGGGAGGAGAACGATGGGATTCACTTCGCTGAGGACTTATTTGGACGCGCTCCGGGCGGAGCGCGACTTGGCCGTCATCGACGTTCCGGTCGATCCGGTGCTGGAAGTGGCGGAAATTCACCGCCGGGTCATCCTGGAAGAAGGCCCGGCGCTATTGTTCACCCGCGTCAAGGGCAGTCCGTTCCCGGTCGCGACCAACCTGTTCGGCACCAGCCGCCGGGTTCAGCTGGCGTTCGGCGCTCGGCCCGAACAGCTGGTGAACCGGCTCGTCGGCGCGATCGACCGGCTGCTGCCGCCGACGATTCCGGCTTTGTGGCGGGAGAAGGATCTGCTGCTGAGCCTGGCCCGGATAGGCCTGCGCCAAGTCCCGTCCGAGCAGGCCCCGGTGCTCGGCGTGTCGGTCCGGGAACGGCCGCTGGCCGGCTTGCCGGCGCTGACCTGCTGGCCGGAGGACGGCGGACCGTTCGTGACGCTGCCGCTGGTGTACACGGAGCATCCCGGCCAAGATCGGAAACACAATCTCGGCATGTACCGGATGCAAGTGTTCGACGAGTCCACGACCGGGATGCACTGGCAGATCCACAAAGGCGGCGGATTCCATTACCACGAGGCGGAGAAGCGCGGGCAGGCGCTGCCGGTGAGCGTATTTCTGGGCGGTCCGCCGGCGCTGATCGCGTCGGCGGTCGCCCCGCTGCCCGAGAACGTGCCGGAGCTGCTGCTGGCTTCGCTCATTCTGGGCGGCAAGCTGCCGATGACCGACGATCCGCTGGGCGGCCACCGCATTCCGGCGGAAGCCGAGTTCGCCATCGTCGGCCGGGTGCCGCCGCACGAACGCCGCCCGGAAGGACCGTTCGGCGATCATTACGGCTACTACTCGCTGACGCACGATTTTCCGGTTTTTCACGTGGACCACGTCTGGCACCGGAAAGACGCCATCTACCCGGCGACGGTCGTCGGGAAGCCGAAGCAGGAAGACTACTATTTGGGCGAATTTCTGCAGCGGCTGCTGTCGCCGGCCTTTCCGCTCGTCATGCCGGCCGTCCGCAGCTTGTGGACGTACGCGGAAACCGGCTTCCATCCGCTGGCGGCGGCCGTCGTGCGGGAGAGCTACGCGCGGGAGGCGCTCGGCACGGCTTTCCGGATTCTCGGCGAAGGCCAATTGACGCTGACCAAGTTTCTGATGCTGACCGACCGGCCGCTCGATCTGGCCGATTTTCCGCGGCTGCTCGAAACGGTGCTGGAGCGGTTCGATCCGGCCCGCGACCTGTTCGTGTTCGGCCACACTTCGCACGACACGCTCGATTATACCGGCCGGCGGCTGAACCACGGCAGCAAGGCGGTGCTGCTCGGCGTCGGCGACCCGGTGCGGCAGCTGCCCGGCGTCTACGCGGAAGGCCCGCTGCCCGGCATTCGCGACGCGAGGCCGTATTGCCGGGGCTGCCTCGTCGTCGCGGGCGCTTCTTACGCCGACGACCCCGCGCTGGCGGAACGGCTGGCCGGGCAGCTGGCGCGTCCGGACTGGCCGTGGCCGCTCGTCGTGCTGGCGGACGACGCCGCGATCGCCGGCGGTCAGACGCCGTTCCTGTGGACGACGTTTACCCGCTTCGACCCGGCGCACGATCTGTACGCTGCCTCCGCCGTGCGGCGCCACCATCTCGAATACGGGCTGCCGATCGTCATCGACGCCCGCATGAAACCGGGATATCCGGACGAATTGCTGCCCCGCGAGGACGTCGTGCGGCTGGTCGATCGCAGGTGGAACGAATATTTTCCGAAATGAAGGCTGCATGAAGCTGCGGGCTCCGGTTGAGCCCGGCGGCTTTTTTGTGGTATAAGTGGGATATGCGCCGGCATAAAGCGGCGGGGGCAGGAGGGATCGCGCATGCTGCGCGCGCTGTTCGGGGAACCGCCGCGGGAATGGGGCGGCCCGGAGCTCGAAACGGTTCGGGTGATGGAGCAATTCATCCGCAAGATGGAACAGGACGCTTTGTCCCGGCCCGACAGAAGCGCCAAATGCCGCACGTACGCGATGTGGACGGAAGGGCTGCTTCGGTCGCTCGACGAGCTGGAGCAAAGCCGCTATGCGGCCGCACGCTACGCCGGGCAGGTGCACGCCCGGGAGACGGACCGCCTGTCCCCGCAGGAGAGGCTGAGCTACGACCGGCACGTTTATTTTGACAAAAACGCCTACATTCGCGTATTCGCGCTGCTTGACAAGCTCGGTACGCTGTTGAACGATTATTTCAAGCTGGAGACGGAGCGGATCAAAGTTCGTTTTTCGTATTTCACCGTGCTTCGGAAACTCCGGCAGGAAAGGCGCCACCCCGAGCTCGCCGATCGGCTGGGAGAGCTGAAAGACCGGCACCGGGACGCTTTGGACCGGCTCCGCAGGCGGCGCAACGCCGAAATCCATTACATGAACGCGGAGCTGCTGGACGATCTCCGGCAGACGCTGGAGCACGCCGGCGGAGAAGCGAAGCTGGAAAATCTGGCGGCCAACCTGTCCGATCTGGACGAAGCGTGGGAGTTGATCCAAGGCACGCTGCTGCACACCTTTCGGTACGTCCTGCGCGGAGAGCGCGGGCATCGGTGAATCCAAACCGGGGAAGGCGGGAATCTTCAAAGTGAAGCTGGAGGGGAGAACGGCGCTCGTCACCGGAAGCGCGAAAGGGCTGGGCCGGCGGACGGCGCTGGAACTGGCGTCGCTCGGCTGCGACGTGGCGCTCAATTATGTACACAGCGAGAGGGAAGCCGAGGAAGCGGCGGCGGAAATCCGCGCGCTCGGACGACGGGCGATCGCGGTGCGCGCCGACATCGCGCGGGCGGAGGAGGTCGAGCGGCTCGTGCGGGAAACGGAGGATCGGCTCGGCGGCGTCGACATTCTCGTCAACAACGCCGGTCCGTTCATTCGCGAGCGCCGGCTGTTCGCCGACTACACGCCCGAGGAAATCCATTATTTAATGAACGGGAACCTGGTCGGCACGATGCTGCTGGACCACCGGGTGCTTCCCGGCATGCGCCGCCGCGGCTGGGGGAGAATCATTCATTTCGGCTTCGGGCACGCGTCGGAGGCGCCGGGCTGGCCTCACCGGGCGGTCTATGCCGCGGCCAAGGTCGGACTCGTGTCGCTGACCAAGACGCTGGCGGTGGAGGAAGCCGCCAACGGAATTACCGTCAATATGATCTGTCCGGGGGACATTCGCGGAGACAACAAGGAGAAGGGAATCGCGGACGTGCAAGGGTTGTCCGACGACGAGTCGCCCCGCGGAAGGCCGGGCACGGGCGAGGACGTCGCGCGGGTCATCGCGTTTCTCTGCTTGCCCGAGTCGGATTTCGTGACGGGCAACCTGATCGAAGTGTCCGGCGGTCTCGATCCGATCCGCAGCCAGGTGAAGATGCCCTGCGCAGGCCGCCGGACATGACAAAAGGTCCCGGCCGAATCGGCGGGACCTTCATCTTCCGTCCGCAAGCAGGACGGTTCGCTTGCTTCAAATTTGCCTCAGAAGACCTGAACGACGTCCTTAATGCCTTCCACTTCTTCAAACAGCGCGCGCTCGATCCCGGCTTTCAGCGTGATCGTCGAGCTCGGGCAGCTGCCGCAAGCGCCCATCAGCTTCAGCTTGACGACGCCGTCTTCCACGTCGACGAGTTCCACGTCGCCGCCGTCCCGCTGCAGGAACGGACGCAACTTGTCCAGCACTTCCAGCACTTCGTCGTACAGAGTGTCTTGTGCGTTCGCACTCATGGCCATCCACTCCCTTCGAAATCATTATAGTACAAATCGGGCCAAATTCAAACGGAAACCTCGCGGAAAGGAGCGGGTCAGCGATGCACGTCGTCGAATATTGCGTAAGCAACGCCTTCCACGGAACCGACGAGGCTCTGCGGCGTCTGAAAGAACTGCCGGACCTCGAGGTCGAAGTGGTCGAATACGGATGTCTCGGCAACTGCGGCGAATGCTACCTGTCTCCGTACGCGCTCGTGAACGGCGAGACGGTCGTTGCCGAGACGGCCGAACAGCTGTATGACGAGATCGTGGCGGAGATTCGCCGCCAGGAACAGGAGCGGTCCGCCCTGGACAAGCTGCTGGACGATCTGTAACGGATCAGCCGATGTGATGCTTGCTCATCCACAGAACGCCCGACTTGAGCAGGCGCGGGACGCGCCCGATGATCGGCGTGTCGCCCATCAGCCAGAAGCCGTTCTTTTTGCCGAGGGAGCCGAGCAGCCCTTTCAGCTTGATGCGGCCCAGCTTCGGCTCCCGGTGATGCAAGCGGGCGGCGATCACTTCGGCGGCCTGCTTGCCCTGCGCTTCCGCCAGCTGCGCGCTCGGAGAGAATGTATGGCTCGCGCAGTCGCCGACGACGAATACGTTCGGATAGTCCGGAAGCTCGTGCCATTCGCTTACGATCAGCCGGCCGATCCGGTCTTTCGGCAGCGCCATCCGCTGCACCAGCTCGACCGGCTGGATGCCGGCCGTCCATACCGTGACGTCGGTCTCGATGGCGCCTCCCTGATGGTGGACGACGCCCTTTTCCAGGCGCGTGATCGAGATATGGGACAGCATCTCGACCTCGTGGTCGCGGAACCAGGAGGCGACGTATTGCTGCAGTTTGACCGGGGAGGAAGACAAAATGCTGGCGCCCCGGTCCAGAATGCGGATGTTCAGATCGGGCCGGCTTTCTCTCAGTTCCGCGGCCAGTTCGACGCCGCTCAGCCCCCCGCCGACGATGGTGACTTGCCCGTATGCCTTAACGTCGTTCAGCAACTGGTACGTCTGGCGGGTGGAAGCGAACGACTGGATGCTGCAGGCGTGCTCGCGCGCCCCTTCGATGCCGTGGTAATTGTCGGTGCACCCAAGCGAGATAACCAGCGTATCGTAAGAAATCGAATTTCCGTCGGCCAGCCGGACGATCCGCTCGTCCAGCCCGATATCGGCCACTTCGCCGTAGATCCTGCGAAGCTGAGGATGGGAAGGGAAATTGACGCGAATGTCTTTGTCGCAGACGGTTCCGGCCGCCAGCGAATAATACTCGGTTTTGAGCCCCTGAAAAGGCATGCGGTCGATAAGAACGATTTCGGTGTCTTCCGGAGGATTTTTCTCCAGCAGATGATGGACGACGGTGACTCCGCCGTAGCCTCCGCCCAAGATGACGATTCTGCTCAAGACCTATGCTCCTTTGCCGCCGTATTGCAGCCGATTGTGATAGTATGTGTAAGGCGGTGCCCGGTCAATCGTAGACGCGGATTTCGTTGTAGAACGTATCGCGCTCGACGGGAATCCGTCCGGCCCCTTTGATCAGCCAGATCAGGTCTTCGCGCGTAATGCCCGCGGGCGTCAGGGCGCCGGCCGAGTGGCTGACGCGTTCGCGCACGATCGTGCCGTGGGCGTCGGAGGCGCCCATGGTGAGCGCCACCTGGGTGAGCTGGGTGCCGATATTGATGAAATAAGCTTTGATGTGCTGGAAATTGTCGAGCATCAGCCGGCTGATCGCAATCGCCTTAAGGTCGTCGAAAGCGGAATTGCGGCGGCGAATGCCGGCATTCGGGTTTTTGGGCTGCATCGACAGCGGAATGAAGACGAGGAAGCCGTTCGTTTCGTCCTGCAGATTGCGCAGATGAATCAGGTGCTGCACCCGCTCCTCGATCGATTCCACCGGGCCGTACAGCATCGTCGTGTGCGTCTTGAGGCCGAGCCGATGCGCCGTTCGGTGCACTTCCAGATATTGTTCGAGCGTCGCTTTCTCGACCCGCATTTTCGTCCGGTACTGCTCGGACAAAATTTCCGCTCCGCCCCCGGTTAGCGATTCGAGGCCGGCGTCGATCAGCCTTTCGAGCACTTCCCGGTAGCTGAGTCCGGACAGACGCGAGAAAAAGTCGATCTCCGCCGCCGTGTAGGCTTTCATCGTCACGTGCGGATAGCGCCGTTTCAGCGCCCGGATTGATTCCACATAGTATTCGAACGGCACATGGGGATTGTGCCCGCCGACGATGTGGAATTCCCGCACGCCGGGATGAATGTGCTGGTCGACGTAGGCGATCATCTCCTCCGGCGTCAGCGTGTAGGCCCCTTCTTCCCCCGGATCGCGGCGGAAGCTGCAGAACGCGCAATGCGCCTCGCATACATTGGTGAAATAAAGGCTCATATTTTCGATAAAATAGACTTTCCTGCCGTTTTTGCGCAAATTGACCTCGTTGGCCAACTGCCCGATCGTCAGCAGGTCGTCGGAACGGTACAGAAACACGCCGTCTTCGAACGACAGACGCTGGCCGCTGCGGACTTTGTCGGCGATTTCCGCCATTTGGCGATCGCGGCTGGCCGTAAATATCGGGACACCCATCCATGATACCGCCTTTCTCTGTTCTTTGCACGGTCGGCCGCCCTGGACCCCGATCCTGAACGATGAAGACGAGGTTTGGGCCGCCGGTGGCCGCCTATGCTTGTGAAAAAAGGAACTAATGCGGTTGCGCAAGCCAAATTTCCGGGTCAACAACCTGAAAACATTATAAACCTCCGCAAAAAGCCCGGCAACTGAATGTATATTTCATTGCAATTTGGGGAATCAACTTGAAATATAAACATTAATTGGTTATGTTAATCGTGAAGATTGACAATGTAACCGGGCGACAAAGTCGTCTCGGAACATGCGACCGCATTCGGCGTTGCAACCGCAGCGCTGCGCGGTTCAAAGAAAGGGGCGTTTCATAATGACGAAACCGGAAATTATGCCGCTGGAGCAGCTCGACGGGTTGGAGCAAGCGGAGAAGGTGCGGACGCTGCAGGAGTACCGGGCGGCCTACACGATCAAGGAGCTGACCCAGGCCTGGGGGATGACCAACCCGATTCAGTACTACATGTGGCTGAAAAAGCAAAACATCTACGACCAGCTGGTCCGCCGCTCGGACAAGTTCGACCCGTCCAAGGAATTGCGCCGGCTCAAAGAAGCGGAAAACCGCGACGAAGACGGACGCATGCGCGGCGTTTCCGCCGATCAGTTCCGCTATGCGCTGGATACCGATTCGTCCGGTCCGGAGCTGGCGCAGGTGTTCCGCCGGCTGGCCGACTTTCTGATCAACGAACCGGGTCCGTTTCGCTGCCGCATTGAGCTGAAGGCGCTTCAGCAGCAGACGTCGGCGCATCAGCCGGGCTGGAAGGAAGAGGAGCCGGGCGCCTGAGGCGCCGGGCAGCGCATGCCCGCAAGCGGCTGCCGGAACGATTCTCCGGCGGCCGCTTGTGTTCTTCGGTCGGGCTGCAAGTTCCATACGAGATGCCCGTTCGCCGTAAGCCGGTGCAAGGAAGAAACGCCAGAATTTTGCGAGGCGGGCGTCGGTCATTACGTCGCTTGTCATTTGGTTTGATGGCGGCAGCGTCGGTTCAGGGGCGATCTTCCTGCGCCGGGCGGTATTCCACCCTTGAGCAAGGATGGCGACTGAAGTATACTGAAAGTACATTAAAGAAAGAACAAGCGGCAAGGAGGGACCGGACATGATTCAAATCAGCGAAACGGCCGGAGAGAAAATCATGGAAATGCTGGCCGCCGAAGAAACGCCGAATTTGTTTTTGCGGATCGGCGTGCAGGAAGGCGGGTGCAGCGGTTTCTCGTACGGCATGGGCTTTGACGACGAGCAGCACGAAGATGACCGCGTGCTCGAAATCCGCGGGCTGAAGGTCGTCATCGACGAGAATAGCGCCAAGTATTTGAACGGCCTCGAGATCGACTGGAAAGAGTCCGGCATGGGCGGCGGCTTTACGATACACAATCCGAACGCGATTGCCACGTGCGGCTGCGGGCAGTCGTTCCGCACCGCGACCGACGCCGGCAAGCCGAATCCCGACGCCTGCTGATTGACGGAATGTCGAGGGGCAAGGATGAATAACAACCCTTAAAACAGGAAATGAGGGTTGTAGATAACAGGCCTCCTGAGTGGTTGATGTTGCATCAACGACAAGGGAGGTTTTTGTTTTGCTTGCAAAAAGGCAGAGGCGAGTACCAATCGGCAGACGGCAAGACGAAACGGAGTATCCCATGGCAATCGCATTAGACATTCTTAGCGGCGTGGGAAAGGACCTTTAATAAATAGTCATTGTCCCACCCGCACATTTTTCGCTTCGCCGCTATGCCGCATTTGGCGGATGTTTCTAGCTTCAACAGGTTCAGGGGGGTATCTAATGGCGAGATCTACAACGTGGCCGACGACGAGCCGGCTGCCGCCGGCGAGATCATGCGGCTGATGAACGAACCGCTGCCGGACGAAGCGGACAAGCGGCCGATCGACGTTGCATGGCAGCAGCTGGTCGAAATTTCCAAAATCAAGGAACAGCTCGGCTATCGCCCGGTCTATCCGACGCTGCGCAGCGCGGTTCTCGGCAATGCCCTGTAGGACGGGGACGTTCGCCGCACCGCGGCCGGCGCCTCAGCAGCGATAGCGGATTTCGCCGTTCCGTTCGCTTCGGCGGTATTCGCTGGGCGAATAGCCGTAGCGGGCGCGGAACTGCTTCGAGAAGTACAGCGGATCGGCGAAGCCGACGGAAGCCGCCACCTGCTCGATCGTCAGCGGCTCCTGCAGCAGCTGCCGGGCCTTCTCCAGCCGCAGCCGGAGCAGGAACTGGACGGGCGACACGCCGGTGTGCGCCTTGAACTGCTTCGCCAGGTAGGTGCGGTGGTAGCCCAGGTCGCGCGCCATCTGCTCGATCGAGATCGGCTTGTGGTATTGCAGCGTCAGCCAGCGGACCGCCTGCTCCGCCAGAAGCGTCCCCGGTCCGGCCGCTGGCGAGCGCTTCTCCGGCATGCCCAATATTTTGGCGATTTCGCCGAGCAGCACCCGCATGTAGCCGCCGGCCTGCCAGTCGGCGGCCGGCAGTCCTTCTCCGAGCGTGCGCTCGATGCGGCGATAACACGCCGGAATTTTCCGGCTGCCGCCGGTGTTCACCGTCGGGCGGCTGGCGGAGATGCCGATGCCGGCGAGCATCGCGTCGGCCTGCGTGCCTTTGAAGCCGATCCAGCGGTAGCTCCATGGGTTGTCCCCATCCGACGCGTAACGCACCAACTCCCCCGGGAAAATGAAGAAGTGGTCCCCTTTTTCCAGCATGTATGTCCGTCCCCGGCATTCGAACGTCCCCCGGCCTCCCGTCACGAAATGCACGAGATGGTAGTCCAAAATTTGCGGACCGACGTTGTGCAGCGGCGGCGTCTGTTCGTGGCCGGCAAACAGAACGACCAGCTCTCCCTGCCCGGGATAAAGGTTGAACGACACGTTCCAATCGTTCCGGCTCACCGATTCGCATCTCCCTTCCGAAACTACATTTCTCCATATAGTGGTGGCATGGTTCCATGGTACGCGCGCAGCGGCGGCATTATAATCGAGTCGTAATCCGCCAATACCTTTTATTGTAATGGAGGAATTATTCCATGTCCAAGATTACGTTTCTCGGCGCCGGCAGCACCGTTTTCGCCAAAAACGTCCTCGGGGACTGCATGCTGACCCCGGCCCTGCAAGGATTCGAACTGGCCCTGTACGACATCGACCTGGAGCGGCTGAAAGACTCGGAGAACATGTTGCTCAATCTCAAGCGGACGACCGGCAGCACCTGCCGCGTCAAAGCGTACACCGACCGGAAGGAAGCGCTGAGGGGCGCCAAATACGTCGTCAACGCCATCCAGGTGGGCGGCTATGATCCGTGCACGATTACCGACTTCGAAGTGCCCAAAAAATACGGGCTGCGCCAGACGATCGCCGACACGGTGGGCATCGGCGGCATTTTCCGGAATTTGCGGACGATCCCGGTCATGCTCGATTTCGCCGACGACATCCGTCAGGTGTGCCCGGACGCGCTGTTTCTGAACTACACGAATCCGATGGCGGTGCTGACCAATGTAATGAATACATACGGCGGCGTCCGCACCGTCGGCCTGTGCCACAGCGTGCAGCATTGCGTCCCCGGCCTGTTCCAAGCGCTGGGCATGGATCCGACCGGCGTGCAGTCGAAGATCGCCGGCATCAACCATATGGCCTGGCTGCTGGAAGTGACGAAGGACGGGGTGGACCTGTATCCCGAGATCAAGCGGCGCGCGCGGGAGAAGCAGAAAGAGAAGCACGGCGACATGGTGCGCTTCGAGCTGATGTTCCGCTTCGGCTATTACGTGACCGAGTCTTCCGAGCACAACGCCGAGTACCATCCTTATTTCATCAAGCGGAATTACCCCGAGTTGATCGAGAAGCTGAACATTCCGCTGGACGAATATCCCCGCCGCTGCGTGAATCAGATCGAGAACTGGAAAAAAATGCGGGAAGCGCTCGTCAATAACGCCAATCTGGAGCATCAGCGCTCGCACGAATACGCGTCCTACATTTTCGAAGCGATCGAGACGAACGTGCCGTTCAAGATCGGCGGCAACGTCATGAACACCGGCCTGATCACGAACTTGCCGAAGGAAGCTTGCGTCGAGGTGCCTTGTCTGGTGGACGCCAGCGGGGTGACGCCGACGTATGTCGGCGACCTGCCGCCGCAGCTGGCCGCGCTGAACCGGACCAACATCAATACGCAGCTGCTGACGATCGAAGCGGCGATTACCGGGAAGAAAGAGCATATTTATCATGCGGCGATGCTCGACCCGCACACGTCGGCCGAACTGTCGCTCGACGACATCGTCGCGCTGTGCGACGATCTGATCGAGGCGCACGGAGATTGGCTGCCAAAGTTCCATTGAGCATCGTGAGCGTCGCTGGGCGTTGAACGCGCAAGCGCTTCTCCGCGCCGCCGCGCCGCACCTCAGACCCGCCCCGAGCCGTACCGAGCGGCGAAGCCGCTCGGCGTACGCAACCGCAGGAAGCAATGCCGAACATTCATGGCGATGCGGTTGCGCACGTATCCGGCCCGGGGCTTTTTGCGTTTTTTGAGGCAAATCGCCGGCGGCATCCATCCAAGAACCTGTCCGTTCTTTCGAGTACAGTATAGGGAGGGAGGATCCATTGGAAAGGAGCTAGCGGCGATGGATGAGACGCTGGGCCGACAGCTTGCCAGCAAGTGGTTGAAAACGAACGCTTTACGGTCCCACCCGGGCCTCGCGCGTCATATTCCCCCGACGAGCTTGTACAGCTCCGCCGGGCTGCGTCGGATGCTAAGCCGGCACGGAACGGTCGTACTCAAGCCGGTGCGCGGGTCGGGAGGACACGGTGCGATGAAAATTTCCCGCCAAGGCCAAGGCTACGCCTTCCATTACATGACGAACACCCGGACATTCCACAGCTTCGAAGGCTTGCTCGGCGCGGTGAACTTGACGCGCCGGGGCCGCCCCTACCTGATTCAGAAAGGAATCCGGCTGGCGACCATCGACGGAAGGCCGGTCGATTATCGGGTCAAATACGTCAAAACGAACGGAACGTGGGGCATTCGCGCGATGGTCGGCAAGATTGCCCGCAGAGGCCTGTTTGTCACGAACCTGTGCCGGGGAGGAACGCAAGTGTCCGCCTCCTACGGGATTCGGCACTCGCTGTCCGCGGGGGTGGTCGGCGCCAAAAAGCGCCAAATGCGCGAATTGACGCGAACGGCCACCCAATGGCTGGAAGAGCGCTTTCCCGGAATCGGCCAGCTCGGCTACGATTACGGCATCGACCGAAACGGACACATTTGGATACTGGAAGTCAATACGCGACCGCATTAATCGCCATCGATTTACAAAATTTTCTATTCAAACCTTTAATCAGGATACCGCCCGTCATGAAACTTTTTTATGAATCGACGTCGAAAACTGTATGTGCATAACTTCATCCACAATATCCACGCGATAATGGCAAGGCGTTCGGCATTTTTCAACAGATTGCCCACAGATTATCCACAATGCGATGTGGATGAAGGCGAACCTTGTCCGCTTTCCGGCGGCGTGCTATGATGCTGGCACGATCCTCGATAAGCAAGGAAAGGGTGACGGCCATGCTGCCTCTTCTCTCGGACGAAATGCTGCTGGAAGCGTACCATCACGCCAAGCGCTTGAAATTGGAAAAGGAATTCGTGCATATGCTCAGGGCGGAAATTCGGCGCAGGCGGTTGTCGTTGCCGGACGAGCGGGCTCTGTAAGCGCCGTTCGAAGGCGAACGCGGGGACTGGCGGACAGCCGCACGGCGGCGGTGCGGGTCCGCTCCTCCGCAACAAAGCGCAAAGGCATCGTCCCGCGCGAGAACCGGCCGGCCCGCCGATTCCGCGCGAAGGAAGATGCCTTTGCCTTGGCATGCTGCGGCTGCTGCCTACAGCTTCATGTTGCTGCTGTGGCCCGGGGACAATCTCGCCTCCGGGTCGATGTACACTTTCGCGTTGTTGATCGCGGTCGGCGCCTCGCCGAAGCCGACCGCGATCAGCTTCAGTTTGCCGGGATAAGTCGCCACGTCGCCGGCCGCGAAGATGCCGGGCACGCTCGTCTGCATGCGCGAATCGACGACGACGGCGCCGCTCTCCATTTCGATTCCCCATTCCGCGATCGGACCGAGCGTGCTGACGAAGCCGAAGCTGACGATGACGTCGTCCACCTCGAGCGGGGTCTCGGCGCCGGTCTTCGCATCTTTCAGGACGGCCCGCTCGATGCGCTCGTTTCCGTGCAGCGCGGCGATTTCGGCCGAAGTGACGACGCGGACGCCCGAGTTCATCAACTGCTCGACGCTGTGCTCGTGCGCCCGGAATTTGTCGCGCCGGTGGACGAGCGTCACTTGCGCGGCGATCGGCTCCAGCATGAGCGACCAATCGACCGCCGAGTCGCCGCCGCCGCAGACCAGCACCTTCCGTCCGCGAAATCGCCCGAGGTCGCCGACAAAATAATGAAGGTTCGTCCGCTCGAACCGGGACGCTTCCGGAAGCTCGAGCTTCCGCGGCGCGAACGCCCCGATGCCGGCCGTCAAAATCACGGACCGCGCATGATGCACCGCTTTGTCGGTGACAATTTCAAATAGGCGCTCGCCGAGCTTGGACACCCGCAGCACTTTCTCCTCCAGACGAACGTCGGGCCGGAACCGCTCCATCTGCTCCTTGAGCCGATCGACCAGTTCCTGCGCGGTCACTTTCGGGAAGCCGGCCACATCGTAAATGTATTTCTCCGGATACAGGGCTGCCAACTGACCGCCGAGCTGCGGCATGTTCTCGATCAGCCTGACGGACATTTGCCGCATGCCGCCATAGAAAGCGGCGAACATGCCGGTCGGGCCGCCGCCGACGATCAGGGCGTCTACGGGAGCGTCTTGAGAAGTGGCCTCCACTATCGATTCAGTCCCTTCCAAATCATGAAAATCGTGTTTACCTTTATTCATTATAAACAGCCGGTATCCATAAAAAAAGAATCATGCAAGTCTTTTTTTGTACGGATATCCAAACAATTTCGTGAAAAACCATGTTGAAAATTCGGGATAAAGCGATTATGATTCTGAATATGGCAAAAGGTTATTTGTCGGAAGTCATTGTGTAAAATTTCACAATGTACAAAAACAAGTGGATTGGATGGGATCGACATGAGCAGCATACCGAAAATTGTCATTTTGGGAGCAGGGTACGGCGGCATCCTGACCGCGCTTCGCTTGCAGAAAGAACTGAATTACAATGAAGCGGACGTCACCCTGGTCAACAAACATGATTACCATTATATTACGACCCACCTGCACATGCCGGCGGCCGGCACCGACCATCCGGACAACGCCCGGGTCAACATCTCGAAGCTGATCGACGAGTTCAAGATCGATTTCGTCAAGTCGACCGTCGTGCAGATTCGCCCGCAGGATCGCAAAGTGATTCTCGAAGACGGCACGCTTTCCTACGATTATCTCGTCATCGGACTGGGCGGCGAGCCGGAAACGTTCGGCATTCCCGGTATGACTGAACATGCGTTCTTCATCCGCAGCATCAACTCGGTCCGTCTGATCCGCGAACACATCGAATACCAATTCGCCCGCTTCAAGCGGGAACCGCACCGCACCGACTACTTGACGTTCGTGGTCGGCGGCGCCGGTTTCAGCGGCATCGAGTTCGTCGGAGAACTGGCCGACCGCGTGCCGGAGCTGTGCAAGCAGTTCGACGTCGATCCTTCGCTGGTCAAAATCTACAACATCGAAGCCGCGCCGACCGCGCTTCCGGGCTTCGATCCGGAACTGGTTGAGTACGCGATGCAAGTGCTGCAGAAGAAAGGCGTCACATTCCGCATCGGCACGCCGGTCAAGGAATGCCGGGCGGACGGCGTCATCGTCGGCGACGGCGAGGAAATCAAGGCGGCCACCGTCGTCTGGACCGGCGGCATCCGCGGCAACCGGCTGCTCGAAGAAGCCGGCTTCGAGACGATGCGCGGACGGGTGAAAGTGGACGAATATTTGCGCGTGCCCGGCCACGAGAACATTTACGTGCTCGGCGACAATTCGATCGTCTTCAATCCCGATGGAGGACGTCCATATCCGCCGACCGCGCAGATCGCCATGCAGCAAGGGGTCAATTGCGCCCACAACCTGGTCGCCGCAATCCGCAACCAGGCGCCGAAGCCGTTCGTGTTCCATAACAAAGGAACGGTCGCTTCGCTCGGCAAAGGCGAAGGCATCGGCGTCGCCTTCGGCCGCAAGTTCAAAGGGCGCACCGGCGCCTGGCTGAAGAAGCTGATCGACCTGCGCTACCTGTTCATCATCGGCGGCATTCCGCTCGTGCTGCGCAAGGGCAAATTCCTGTAATGCGCCACTGCAGCGTGCAGGTGCGGGGCCTGCTGACCCGGGAGGAACTGGACCGCTACAACGCGCTGATGGAAGTGGGACACTACCTGGAATCGCAGAACCGGTACGATCTGGCCGCCATCGTTCAGGCAGAGGTGGATCGGCTCATTCAGCCGGCTATCGAACGGCTGAAGGAGAAAGGCCGTCAGCGCGACCGGATGACGCAGGAATATTTGGAACAGAAGCGCCGCGAGCAATGGGAAGCGCAGATGCGGCAAACGGAAGAAGAGGAATAAACGGCAAAGAAGGCTGTCCGCAGGCGACACGTTCATGAAACGTTCATCGCCCGAAGGCAGCCTTTTTGCCGTTCGAGGGGCTAGACGCGAAGCAGGTTGCCGATCGATTCGGGGTCCAGCCGGTTGCCGACATAAAAGGGGCCGAATTCCCCGAACCGGGCGCTTACTTCGTCAAACCGCATCTCGTAGACCAGCTTCTTGAACTGCAGCGCGTCGTCCGCATACAGCGTCACGCCCCATTCCCAGTCGTCGAGGCCGACCGAGCCGGTGATGATCTGCTTCACCTTGCCGGCATAGCTGCGGCCGATCAGGCCGTGGCTGCGCATCATCGCCTTGCGGTCTTCCATCGGCAGCATGTACCAGTTGTCGCCAAGCAGGCGGCGCTTGTTCATCGGATAGAAGCAGATGTGCTTCGTCTTCGGCAGGATCGGCTTCAGGCGCGCGGCCACTTCCGGAATCTGCGTCGGGTCGACGCCGGGCTGCCCCGCGTAGTTGCTCAGCTCGACGACGCTTACGTACGAATACGCCGGTTTGGCGAAGCGTCCGAACGCCGAGCGGTTCAGCTCGGTTTCCGCTTCATTCAGCTCCTCGAGCGTCTCGCGCAGGTTGAGCAGCAGAATATCGGCTTTCTGCCCGACGATGGCGTACAGGGACAAGCTGCCTTCCTTCCGGTTCTCCACCGCCTGCCACCGGTCCACCAAAGCCAGTAGTTCCTGCTGCGCCCGTTTCCGTTCCTCCGGATCGGCCGCTTTCCAGGCGGTCCAATCGATCGCGCGAAAATCGTGAAGCGCGTACCAGCCTTCCAGTGTTTGCGCGGCTTCGCTCATGTGCACGGACTCCTCTCTATCCTCGTTCATGCTCGCAACACTACCTATCCCATTGTAGCCAAACCGCGCCGCCGGGGCAAACTTGCGCCGCCATGCGCCGGATGTGAACCGGCTTTCGCATCCGCCGGGAAACCCGGGCGTGTGCGCTGGCGTCCGTTGACCCTTGCCGACCGATCCTGTAAACTGGTGGGAGGAAAGGCTTTGGGCGAAAGCCGCGTACTTTGGAGGGAATACGATGCTCGGCGGGATTTTGCTGGAAATCATCGGATCGGTTCTGTGCTTCGTGCTGTTTTTCGGCATCGGCTTCATCTTGAACATGCTGGTCAAGACGACCTGGATGCCTCTCTGGCTGTTTCTGATCGTCGTGCTGCCGCTCGGCATCTGGTATTTGTGGCAGCCCAATCTCAGCCTGGCGGACAACCTGAAGTCGTTCGTGCTGTCGGACCTGCTGCTGCTTGCGGCGGGAGCGGTCGGGGCGTTTGTCAGCGGATGGGCGATTCGGGCGCTGCGCAGAAACGGCTACAAAATGTTCTGAGAAACGCGAAACGGGAGGCGCCCATGAAACGGGAATGGTGGCGGATGGCGAAATTCGCGCTCGTCGGGGGACTGAACACGGGCGTCGATTTCGCCGTTTTCGTGTTGCTGGTCTATGCTTTTGCGCTGCCGCCGGCAGGGGCGCAGCCGATCTCCTACGCGTGCGGCGTGCTCAACAGCTATTGGTGGAACCGCAAGTGGACGTTTCGGTCGAGCAGCCGGGCTCATGCGGCGGAACTGGTAAGGTTTGCGGCCGTGAACGGGCTGTCGTTCCTGGCCGCTTCGGCGGTGCTGGTCGGCCTCGGCCAGGGCGCCGGCTGGAGCCCGCTGACCGCCAAACTCGCGTCGATCGCCGCTTCTCTGGCGGTCAATTATGCGGGAAGCCGCTGGTGGGTGTTCCGCGAAGCGCGGCAGCGGCATCCGTTGCCATAATCCGTCTGTGCGGCCGGCGCATGGGCGGCAGGCCGGGTCGGACACACTACCGGACAGGAGCGTCTAGCCTTCCTGGAGGTGTGCCGACATGCCGCGGATTCGGGCGAACGGAACCGAACTTCATTACCATACGCAAGGCCGGGGGACGCCGATCGTATTCCTGCATCCCCCTTGCATCGGCAGCCGGGTGTTCACGTATTTGCGCAACGACCTGGGCCGGGACCATCGAACGGTCGCGGCCGATTTCCGCGGCCACGGCTTCAGCGCGCCTTCGGCGGCGCCTCTTACCGTGCCGCTTCTGGCCGAGGATGTCCGCGCGCTGCTCGACGCCTTGGACCTTCCGTCGGCCTATCTGGTCTCGTATTCGATGGGCAACCTGGTGTCGCTCGAGGCGCTGCTGGCGTATCCGCAGCGGTTCCGCGGAGCGGCGCTTCTGTCGGGGCTGCCGGAAGTGGCGGATCCGCGCACCCGCGCCAAAACGGTTGCCGCGATTTGGGCGCTCCGGCTGAAGGCGAGGGGATGGGTGTCTTTTCCGATCAACTGGGTCAACGCCGACATCCCCGAGACGTATTTCCGCCTGCGGGACGAGATTCGGGCCGGCGACAGCCGCAATTGGCGCGAATATCTGCAGGCCGCGCTGCGTTATTCGGCGACCGACCGCCTTTCCCGCATCCGCCAGCCGATGCTGCTCATGTGCGGCGAACGGGACGCCGTGTTCCGCAATTACGCCCGGATGATGCACGAGCGGCTGGCGAACAGCCGGGTGGCGGTCATTCCCGGCGCGCGGCATAACCTTCCGACCCGGGCGGCGGACGAAGTCGCCGCCTTGATTCGGGCGTGGATCCGGGCGCAGGAAGGCGCCGCCCTGGACCGCAAAGGGGAGAACGCCGGAGCGGGGCCGAATGCCGGCGTCGCCATGCCGGATGAGGCGGTCCGCGAGGAAGCGTCGCCGATCTTACGGTAACACGCTTGCGATCACCAGTTGACGACTTCGGTCACGGTGCAGTACTATTTGGGTAATGCCCCTCGACCCGGTCAAGCAGGAGAAGGCAGCGATGCTGCGGCAGGAGTCCGCCAGCGTGGCTGCCTTTTGCATGAATGCCGAAGTCGAACCCAAGGGTCGCCCAAATAAGCAGCCAATCGACAAGGAGGCGCAATCATCCCATGTCTGAATCCAGACAACTGCAACCCGAAACGTTGGCCGTTCACGCCGGCCAGGAGCTGGACCCGACCACGCTGTCGCGGGCGGTGCCGATCTATCAGACGACGTCGTACGGTTTCCGCGATACGGAACATGCGGCCAACCTGTTCGCGTTGAAAGAATTCGGCAACATTTACACCCGCATCATGAACCCGACGACGGACGTGTTCGAGAAGCGGATAGCCGCCCTGGAAGGCGGGGCCGGCGCGCTGGCAACGGCGTCCGGACAGGCCGCCATCAGCTACTCGATCTTGAACATCGCCGGCGCCGGCGACGAAATCGTGTCGTCGACGAGCCTGTACGGCGGCACGTACAACATGTTCTCCACGACGCTGCCGAAGCTGGGCATAACGGTGAAGTTCGTCGACCCGAGCGATCCGGAGAACTTCCGCAAGGCGATCACGCCGAAAACGAAAGCGCTGTACGCGGAAACGATCGGCAATCCGAAGGGCGACGTCCTCGACGTCGAGGCGGTGGCGCGAGTCGCCCACGACAACGGCATTCCGCTGATCGTCGACAATACGTTCCCCAGCCCGTATCTGATGCGTCCGATCGATTTCGGCGCGGACATCGTCGTTCACTCCGCCACCAAATTCATCGGCGGTCACGGCAATTCCATCGGCGGCGTCATCGTCGATTCCGGCAAATTCGACTGGAAAGCCAGCGGCAAATTCCCCGGCCTGACCGAGCCGGATCCGAGCTACCACGGCGTCGTCTATACCGATGCCGTCGGACCGATCGCCTACATCATCAAGACGCGCGTGCAGCTGCTGCGCGACCTGGGCGCCTCGCTGTCGCCGTTCAACGCTTTCCTGCTCCTGCAAGGGCTGGAGACGCTGCACCTGCGCATGGAGCGCCACAGCGAGAACGCGCTGCGCACCGCCCGCTACCTGGCCGAGCATCCGGCGGTGCTGTCGGTCAGCTACCCGGGCCTGGAGGGCCATCCGTCCTACGCGCTGGCGAAGAAGTACATGCCGAAAGGGCAGGGCGCGATTCTGACGTTCGAAGTCAAAGGCGGCGTCGAAGCGGGCAAAAAGCTGATCAACGCCGTGAAGCTGTTCTCCCATCTCGCCAACGTCGGCGACTCCAAGTCGCTCATCATCCATCCGGCCAGCACGACGCACCAGCAGCTGACGGAAGAAGAGCAAATCTCCGCCGGCGTGTCGCCGGGACTGGTTCGGCTGTCGGTCGGCACCGAGGCGATCGAGGACATTCTGTACGATCTCGGACAAGCGCTCGAAGCCAGCCAGAAATAATCGGCGCGCCCGATTGCCGGGGCTATCTTTCAGGCCGCATCAGGCTTGGGGATAGCCCCGTTTCTTTGGGAGAAGCGGCGGGATGATATTGCTGTCCGAAAAGAACGGGCTTGTGCTACAATAAAGAAACAAGCATACAGAAAAGAGTGTCGAAGCGGTTATGCGCGTGTCGAATGTGCTGGAATTTACGGAGAATCACCGGTACGTGACCTTCCGCGATTTTGCGCTGAGCGCGCTGGCGCGGAAAGTGCTCGCCAAGCTGTACCAGCCGATGGCCGGCGCGTTTGCGTCCGGCCTGTACGACTTGCTCTACCACCATCTGGCCGAGGACGCCACCGGCTATTCCGCGCCGGATGCGCAGCGCAGGCTGTTTCTCGGACTCGGTCTGGACATGAGCCCGGCCGGACGCCGGACGCTGATCGAGCACGCTTCGCGGCTGGAGGCGGTCGGCCTGCTGCAAGTGTTCCGCCGCCAGGATCCGGCAACGGACGAGACGCTCTACGAATATGTGCTGCAGCCGCCCTTGCCGCCGGCCGAGTTTTTCACGAGCCCGCATTTGACGCTGTTGCTGCGCGACTGCATCGGCCAGCACGCGGTGCTGGCGTTGCACGCAGAGCTCGTGCCGGGGCCTCCCGAAGCGCTGGCCGGTTGGGTGGGCCGCGAGGAATTGACCGTGCCGTTCTACGAGATTTTCCGGCTCGGCTCCTCCATCGTCGATCCGGAGCTGGAAGCGGCGGTGGCCGAGCGCGCGGCGGCGGCGGAGCGGCCGGGTCCCCCGCCCGCCCGCATCCGGCACGGCGACATTCTGCTGCGGTTCCCGCGCGGTTCGGCCAACCGGCCGTACGTGGAGCGGCTGGACCGGGCGCCGGAGGCGATGGCCCAGCTCAATTATTTGGCGTACAAGTACGATTTGGAAGCCGCGGAGATCAGCCGGCTGCTGGACGAGGACGGCATTTTCCGCAGCGACGGGACGCTGCGCTGGGACGAGCTGCAGCATCGGGCCAACCTGATGTACCGGCAGGACCGGAAGCGGGCCGAGGAGCGCGAGCGGCAGCTCGCGCGGATCGCCCGGCCGGAGCGGGAGCCGGCCGGCGAAGCCGGGCCCGCGGCCGGCCCGGCCGGCGATTCGCCGGAGGAGGCGCCGTTCGAAGTGCCGGAGCGGTTCAAGCCCGCCGTTTCGCCGGAACTGTACAACGCGATGCTGCGCCGGGAGCCGTACACCCGGATTTTGGAACGCTTCTTCCCGGGCGCCGTGCCCGACGCGTTCGCGCGCATTTTCGAGCGGATCGACTTGAACTACCGGCTGCCGGAACCGGTCATCAACGTGCTGATCCATTACCTGCTCGGGACCGACCATGCGCAGCGGCTTACCGCCAAGTACATCGACTCCGTCGCTTCCAATATGCTGGCGAAAGGCATCGCGACGTTCGAGCAGGCGGTCGCGTACGTCCGGGAGCAGATGCGGCTGAACGAGAAGCTGGAGCGCCGGCGGCGCGGGGAAGAGGAGCCCGGCGGCGCGGGGCGGACCGCCGCTTCCGGCGGAACCGGGGGCCGAAGCCGAACGACGGCGCGGCGCAAGCCGTCCATGCCGGTGGTGGAGGACCGCGGTCCGGTTCGGGAAATTCCGCCGGAAGAGCTGGAGAAAATGCGCGAGCTGGTGCGCAAGTTGAAAGACGACAAACGATGATCGGGAACGCTTCCGCGAAAGGAGGAGACGGCGATGGAATCGCTGGGAGAGGCGCTGCGCGGGTGGCGCGAGGCGGCCGGCCTGCGCGGGGCCGAAGGAATCGCCGCCCGCATTCTGCGCGATCCGCTGGTGGAGAAGCTGCGGGAACGCTATCCCGGGCTGGACGATCAGACGCTGAAAGTCAACTTGAACCGGCTGCATCAATGCATCGAGGAATACCGCCATTGCCGGGAATGCCCGGGTCTGGAGCGATGTCCGAACGATTTGCAGGGCCACTACACCCGGATCGTCTGCGCCGAAGTCGGCGGCAAGTGGCAGCTGTACGACCGCAAAACCGCCTGCAGCAAGTGGCAGGCCCATGAGCAGGAGATGCAGGTGCGCCGGCGCATCACCAGCTTTTACTCCAACGTGGATTTTGCCGCGGAATACGATCTGGAAGAGATGTTCGACAAGGATGCCGAGCGCCGGGAAGCGGTGCATCAGATGCTGGCCTACATCGACCGGACGAGCCGGTTGGGCCTGCAAAGCCGCGGACTGTACTTCATGGGCGGCTTCGGCACCGGGAAAACGTACTTGGCGGCTTGCCTGCTGCACAAGCTGGCCAAGGAAGGCTTCTCCGGCGCGATCGTGTACATGCCCGAATTCGTGGAGGACGCGAAGGGGCTGATGCTGGAGCCGCAGAAGCTCAAGGAAACGGTCGCGCTGATGAAGGATACCGATCTGCTCGTCTTCGACGACATCGGCGCCGAGAATTTGAACCCCTGGGTGCGCGACCATGTGCTCGGCGCGATTCTGAACTACCGGATGAACCGCAAGCCGACTTTCTATACGTCGAATCACGATCTGGACGCGCTGGAGCGGCATTTCAGCTTTACGCACAAGGAAGGGGAAGAGGTGCATAAAGGGCGGCGGCTGATGGACCGGATCCGCCCGTTTGTCGATGTGGTCCACGTTCGGGGGAAGAACCTTCGGAACGTCGGCGCCGCCGAATAACCAGCCGGACACACCCGCCGCGGATTGCCGTTTTCCGCGGCTTTTTATATTGGATTTATTTATGCCCTTATTCAAAATTTTTTATAGAACATATTGACAGACGGCCCGGGCGCTTGCTATCATTTGCTCAATGCCAACTAAGTGGGTAGGAATAATTGATTTTCTGCGACCGGACGACCGGAGTCAGAAAACGGTTTACTTCTGCCAATTCATGGAGGGAGTTTTCGTTCATGAACCAGACGGGTCATCGCACCATCGGATGGTTATTGATCTTCACGCTGCTCGCTGCGGTTCTGTCGGCATGCGGTTCTCATTCGGATAGTTCCGGTTCGCCCTCTGCCGGATCCGGGGCGGCGCCGTCGACGGCCGCGGCCGGAGGAGAAGGAGGGGCCGGAAGCGGCGACGCGCAGAAGCTGATCGAGCTGCTCAACGTTTCCTACGATCCGACTCGCGAACTGTACGAGGCGTTCAACGCGAAATTCGCGGAATATTGGAAAAAACAAACCGGCCAGACGGTGACCGTCAGGGCGTCGCACGGCGGTTCCGGCAGCCAGAGCCGGTCCGTCATCGACGGCCTGGAAGCCGACGTCGTCACGCTCGCGCTGGCCTACGACATCGACGCGATCGCCGAGAAAGGGCTGATTCGGGCCGATTGGCAGAAAGCGCTGGACAACAACAGCACGCCGTATACGTCCACGATCGTGTTTCTCGTGCGGAAAGGAAACCCGAAAGGAATCAAGGACTGGAACGACCTGATTCAGCCGGGAATTCAAGTCATCACGCCGAACCCGAAAACGTCCGGAGGAGCCAGGTGGAACTTCCTGGCGGCTTGGGGATACGCGCTGAAGCAGAATGGCGGAGATGAAGCGAAAGCGCAGGCGTTTGTGAAACAGTTGTTCGAGCACGTGCCGGTGCTCGATTCCGGGGCGCGCGGCGCGACGACGACGTTTGTGGAACGCGGCATCGGGGACGTTCTGCTCGCCTGGGAGAACGAAGCGTATCTGGCCAAGAAGGAATACGGAGACAAGTTCGAGATCGTCACGCCGTCGCTCAGCATTCTGGCGGAACCTCCGGTCGCGGTCGTCGACAAGGTCGTCGACAAGAGAGGGACGCGGCAGGTGGCGGAAGCTTACCTTAAATATTTGTACTCGCCGGAAGGCCAGGAAATTGCCGCCCAGAACTTTTACCGTCCCCGTCTGCAAGAAGTGGCCGACAAGTACAAGGACCAGTTCCCGCAGCTGAATTTGCTGACCATCGACCAGGATTTCGGCGGATGGAAATCGGCGCAGGCCAAATTTTTCGCCGACGGCGGCATATTCGACCAAATCTATGCGCCGGGTGCATGAGCGATGGCGGTGTATGCGAGAAGAAAGCGGGCGATCCCCGGCTTCGGCTTGACGCTCGGATTTACCGTCTGCTGCCTGAGCCTGATCGTGCTCATTCCGCTCGCCGGACTGTTCGTTCAATCGGCCGGTCTGTCGCTGTCGGAATGGTGGCATACGATCGCGAGTCCGAGGGTGATCGCCGCTTACAGACTGAGCCTGCTGACGTCCTTGTACGCGGCCGCCGTCAATCTCGTGTTCGGACTATTGATCGCGTGGGTGCTGGTCCGCTACCGGTTCCCGATGCGGAAATGGATCGACGGGCTGATCGATCTGCCGTTCGCGCTGCCGACCGCGGTGGCCGGCATCGCGCTGACTTCCATCTATTCGCCGAACGGCTGGATCGGCTCGCTGCTGATGAAGTTGGGAATCAAGGCGGCGTATACGCCGCTCGGCATCACGCTGGCGCTCGTGTTCATCGGCGTTCCGTTCGTCGTCCGGACGGTTCAACCGGTGCTCGAGGAGCTGGAGGCGGAGACGGAAGAAGCGGCCGTTCTGCTGGGCGCTTACCGCTGGCGGACGTTCCGCCGGGTGATTCTGCCGGAACTGGTTCCTCCGCTTCTCACCGGATTCGCGCTCGCGTTCGCCCGCGGAATCGGCGAATACGGCTCGGTCGTGTTCATCTCCGGCAACATGCCGATGAAGACGGAGATCGCGCCGCTTCTGATCATCACCAAGCTGGAGCAGTTCCAGTACGGCCAGGCGTCGGCCATCGCGGCGGTGCTGCTTCTTCTGTCGTTCGCGCTGCTGCTCGTCATCAACTCCCTGCAGCGGTGGTCCAGCCGCCGCTTCCGGTCGACCTGAGGAGGGACGCCAAGCCATGGAAGGCAATGGAACGCTCGCCGCGAAGACGCGGGCAGCCGACCGGCCGAAGCATCTGACGGAAAGCCGGCCGGTCCGCTGCTTGCTGATCGCCGTCGCGCTGCTGTTTCTCGGCCTGGTCGTTGCGCTGCCGCTCGTCGCGGTGCTGACGGAGGCGCTGCGGAAAGGCTGGGAAGCTTATGTTGCGGCTCTGTCCGATCCCGACGCCCTGGCGGCGCTGAGGCTGACCTTGACGACGGCGCTCATTGCCGTGCCGCTGAATACGATCTTCGGGCTCGCGGCCGCTTGGGCGATCGCCAAATTCCAGTTTCGCGGCAAAAATCTGCTGATTACGCTGATCGATCTGCCGTTTGCGGTGTCTCCGGTCATCTCCGGGCTCGTCTTCATTTTGCTGTTCGGGGCGCAAGGTTTTCTCGGCCCGTGGCTTATGCAGCACGATATCAAGATCGTTTTCGCCGTTCCCGGAATCGTGCTGGCCACGATGTTCGTCACCTTCCCGTTCGTCGCCCGCGAGCTGATTCCGCTTATGGAAGCGCAGGGCGTGCAGGACGAAGAGGCGGCGGTCAGCCTGGGCGCCCGCGGCTGGAAAGTATTCAGCCGGGTGACGCTCCCGAACATCAAATGGGGGCTCCTGTACGGCGTCATCCTGTGCAACGCGAGAGCGATGGGAGAATTCGGGGCCGTGTCGGTCGTCTCCGGCCATATCCGCGGCGAGACGAACACGCTGCCGCTCCATATCGAAATTTTGTACAACGAATACAAGTATCAGGCGGCGTTTGCCGTCGCGTCCTTGCTGATGCTGCTGGCCCTCGCCACGATGGCGGCGGAAATGTTGGTCGAGCGAAAATTGCGGAGGAACAAGCCAATCCATTAAGTACGGGAAGCGGGGAGTGGGAACGATGGCGAAACCGGTGGAGTTGAACGAAGGTTGGATCAGGAGGATCAACGAGGCGGTAAACGGACTGCAATACGGGACGGTGCAAATTATCGTTCACGACGGGCGCATCGTGCAGATCGAGCGGACCGAGCGGTTCCGGTTCGATGCGGCTGCCAAAGCCCGCGAAGCGGCGGCGCAGGCCGAGAAGGACGGCTGATTCCGCGAACTATGGAATGACGAACAAACAGCCAAGCCGGCTGCCTTTGCCGGCCTGGCTGTTTTCGGTACGAAGCGGGGCTGCCGCCCTTTCCCGCCGTTTTACGAGTTGAAATACTTGATCAGAACCGCGATGACAAACACGACGAACATGAAGCCGAACATGGCGGCGAAGCCGGCAGCCGTATCGGCGAAATCGTTGCGCGGCTCTTCGTTGACATGCTGGCGAGGATCCTGCACGTTATCCATGGAAAGCCTCCTGACCCGTATAGACGATACCTTTAGTATACCCAACTTCGCTTTTTGTTGTAAACCCGGAGAACGTGACAACATTGCGAATTTGCAACGCGTGCAGCCTCCCGCTTGCCGGCTGTGCTAAAATAGAAAACGACGGGCAAAAAGCCCGCGCAAGCCGGATTCAAGACCCAAAGCGTCCGCAAGGAGGCGGCCGAAAGACGATGAACCCGAACCCGTGGATGGACAATATACGCAACAAGCTGGCGCTGCTGCCGGAACAGCCGGGCTGCTACCTGATGAAAAACGCGGACGGCCAGATCATCTACGTCGGCAAGGCGAAGGTGCTGCGCAACCGGGTCCGCTCCTATTTTACGGGCAGCCATGACGGCAAGACGCAGCGGCTCGTGTCGGAGATCCGCGATTTCGAATATATCGTGACCGCCAGCAACGTGGAAGCGCTCATTCTGGAGTGCAACCTGATCAAGCAGCATCACCCCAGATACAACGTGCTGCTGAAGGACGACAAAACGTTTCCTTATTTGAAAATTACCCACGAGAAGCATCCCCGTCTGGAAGTGACGCGGCGCGTCGTCAAAGACAAGGGCAAATATTTCGGCCCGTATCCGAACGCTTATGCCGCCCAGCAGACGAAGAAGCTGCTCGACCGGCTGTATCCGCTGCGCAAATGCCATACGCTGCCGGACAAAGTCTGCCTGTACTACCATCTGGGGCAGTGCCTGGCGCCGTGCGAATTCGAGGTGGACCCGACCGAATACGAGCGGATGGTGGCGGAGATTACCCGGTTTCTGAACGGCGGGTACGAGGAGATCAAGAAAGAGCTGCAGCGGAAAATGGAAGCCGCCGCGGAAGAGCTGGCATTCGAGCGGGCGCGCGAGTACCGGGACCAGATCGCGGCGATCGAGACGACGATGGAGAAGCAGACGGTCACGATGAGCGACGCGGTGGACCGCGACGTGTTCGGGTACGCCGTGGACAAAGGCTGGATGTGCGTGCAGATTCTGTACATGCGGCAGGGAAAAATCATTCAGCGGCACGTGTCGCAGTTTCCGTTCTACGGGGAGCCGGAGGAGGATTTCCTGACGTTCGTCGCGCAATATTACAGCGACAATCCGGCGCTGCCGCGGGAAGTGCTGCTTCCCGCCGCCTCGCAGGCGGCGGATGCGGGAGCGTCCGGAGCGGGCGCGGCCGAAGCCGGCGAATCGATGCGGAAGTGGCTGAACATCAAGGTTACGGTGCCGAAGCGGGGGCTTAAAAGGCAGCTCGTCACGATGGCGTGCGACAACGCCCGGGTGGCGCTGGAGGAGAAATTCCGCCTTATCGAGCGAAGCGAGGAACGCAGCGTCAAGGCCGCGGCCGGATTGGCCCGGTGGCTCGGCATTCCGTCCGCGCGGCGGATCGAGGCGTTCGACAACTCCAACATCCAGGGAACGAACCCGGTTTCGGCGATGGTCGTGTTCACCGACGGCAAGCCGGACCGGAAGGAGTACCGCAAATACAACATCCGCACGGTGCAAGGCCCCGACGACTACGAGACGATGCGGGAAGTGGTCCGCCGGCGGTACGAGCGGGTGCTCAAGGAAGGGCTGCCGCTGCCCGACCTGATCGTCGTGGACGGAGGCAAAGGGCAGATCTCGGCGGCCCTCGACGTGCTGCGGAACGAGCTCGGACTCGGCGTTCCGGTGTGCGGTTTGGCCAAGGACGCGAAGCACCAGACGGCCCAGCTGCTCGCCTTCGACCCGCCGGAAGTCGTGCCGCTGCCCCGCGACAGCCAGGAATTTTACTTGCTGCAGCGAATCCAGGACGAAGTGCACCGGTTCGCGGTCGCGTTCCATCGCGAGAAGCGGGGCAAGTCGATGATCGCATCCCGGCTGGACGCCATTCCCGGCATCGGGGAGAAGCGCCGGAAACAGCTGCTCCGGCATTTCGGCTCGCTTAAGGCGATCAAGGAAGCGTCGCCCGAAGACTTCAAGGCGGTGTCCATCGGGGAAGCGCTGGCGAACCGGATTTTGACCGCCCTGCGGGAAGAGGACCGGGAGTAGCCGCGCCGTGCCTGCATAAGCCCTAAGCGGCAGCGAAGGATCCGCATTACGCGGATCCTTCCGTTTTGGAATGGCCGGACGCCGTTAACCCCAGCCCCATGTAAGCCCCATTCGGGATTCGCACGGTCACTCTGGTGCCTTTGCCCGGTTCGCTGTCGAGCTTCAGTTCGGTGCCGTATTTGAATTTCAGGCGCTTGTTGATGTTCAGCAGTCCCACCCCCGACCGGTCGCGGGCGCCGTCGTCGAGGAGCCGGGCGAGCTGCTCGGCTTCGATGCCGATGCCGTCGTCCTCGATGACGAAACAATACTGCCCCGGTTCTTCGCGCGCCGCCATTCGAATCGTGCCGCCTCTCAGCCGGGTTCCGACGCCGTGGTGCACCGCGTTCTCGATCAGAGGCTGGAACAGCAGCGGCGGAATGCTGATGTCGTAAATGTTTTCCGGTATGTCGTACTCGAATCGGATACGGTCGCTGAAACGGGCCTGCTCAAGCTCGATATAGACCTGGATCAAGCGGAATTCTTCCCGGAAGGAGATGCGCGCATCCAAATTGCTGAACCGGAAGCTTCCCCGCAAATAGTCGGCCAAATCCATCGTCAGCTTTCTGGACTTCTCGATATCCGTATAGCTGGTCGCGACGATGCTGTTCAAAATGTTGAACAGGAAATGGGGCTTGATCTGCGACTGCAGAAACGCGACTTCCAGATCGACCGCTTTGCCGAACAACTCTTTCAGCGTGATCAGGTTTTCGATTCTCGCGTTCAGTTCCGCGAGGTCGAACGGCTTCGGCAAAAAATCGTTGGCGCCGGCCTGGAAGGAAGCGACCTTGTCCTGGGGCTGAATCGCCGCCGTTACCATCAGCACCGGGAGCTCCAGCATCGTATACTTCTTGCGGATGATCTGGCACACTTCGTAGCCGGACAAGCCGGGCATCATCAGGTCGAGAATGACGAGCTCGATTCCGCTCACCCGATCGAGCTGCTCGATCGCCTCGTAACCGTTTTTGACGGCGATGATGTCGCAATCCATCGATTCAAGCGCGTCGATGAGCAATTTCAGGTTGGCGAATTGATCGTCCGCCACCAGGACGGTGCGCCTCCCTTTCCGTTTCGAATAATAGGGCGTCGGGAACGCATATGCCGGCTCTTTGATCCGGCTTCTTCCGCCGGAGGCCTTCGCGCCGGACGCGCCCGCGCTGCCCGCGGCCGGAAGCGTGAAGGTAAACGTCGTTCCGGCGCCCTTCACCGACGCCACCGAGATTTTGCCGCGATGAAGCTCGACCAGCTGCTTGACGATGGACAATCCCAGACCGAATCCTTGCCGGGTCATCTTCGAATCGAACGCGATGAAAGGCTCGAACAGATGCGGCATGTCGCGCGCTTCGATGCCTTCGCCGGTGTCCCGCACCGAAATCTCGATCCATCCGTTCGCCTCTCTTGCCGTAACGGCAACGCTCCCGTCCCTCGTATGCTTGATCGCATTGTCCAGCAAATTGCCGACGATCCGGCCGAAGCGGATCTCGTCGACCAGCGCCAGGGGCAAACGTTCGGGAACCCGATTGTCGATTCGGACGTTGCGGCCCGCAGACAAGTACGAATAAATGCGCGCCTGCACTTCGACGGCCGAACGAACGTCGACCGGCTTCGGATCGATGGACAATTCACCCTGCTTCAATTTGGAAAAATCGAGGATATCGTTGACGAGCTGCAACAGTCTTTCCGCAATGTCGGTTATAAGCCGCAGCCGCTCCTGCTGTTCCGCCGTCAGCGGATGAACCGGGTCGTCCAGCATCGCTTTGGAAATATGGAACATTCCGTGCAGCGGCGTCTTGAATTCGTGGGACGTTCGGGCGAGGAAATCGTCTTTGAGCTTGTCCGCATTGAGAAGCTGAACGGACATCTCTTCGATTTTGCGGAAAGCTCCCGAGAACCGCAGCGACAGCAGCAAGGCGAGCACGAGCAGGAACAGGAACGGCCCGAACGGTTCCGCCTTGTAAATGGGCACCGCGCAATAGACATTCATGTTCTGCACGGCGTCGTATCCGTTCACGGCGACGGCGGCGATGGCGAGGGATGCGCTGCCTTCGGCTTTATGCAAGGCCGCCAGCACGAAGACGTAAGTCATGTACAGCAGCGGAAGGGTGGAATACAGCGTCACCAGCCATCGAAACGGCTCTGTGCTCGATAGTTGCAAAGGAGCGAAAGACCAGGCCGTCAAAATCCCTCCCGCGATCAGACCGAGGCGGACGGCCCAGGCGGAGCAGAAGGGACGGAACGCGGCGTACGCGTAAAGCAGAAATCCCGCGCCCGCGCAGACGGCGGATGACATTTGCACACGAAGATACAGCCGGAAGGGGACGGGGCCGAACAGGCTGAACAGCACCCTCTCGCCCCGGGTGGAGGAGTAAAGCGCGATGAAAACGCATACCAAACCGAAAACGAGCAAGGAAACGTTCTTCGTTCGTTGGGAGAAGAAACCGATCAAAAACAGCCCGATGATGATAAAAACGGAGAACGAAATCCAGTCGCGCGCAACCGCCATATCGCGCAGCGAGGAGATTTGCCCGGCGTATCCGAACAGGATCGATTCGTTGATCCCGCTGCCGGCTTTGAAATCGAAGTTCGCCGCCTGGACGACGATTTCGTTCCATCCCGGCCGCAACGGAAAGTAGCCGACGTAGGGAAGGTTCATGGCCGTATACCGGTCTCTCTGCGCCGGATTCCCGCTGGCGCCGATGATCTCGCCGTTGACGTAAATCCGGTTGGCGATCTGGATCGACGAAGTTTTGAGCCCGTACACGCGCTTGGCATCGGAGATTCGGATCTTAAGCCGGTAAGTCGCAACCCCTTGCGTGTTCATCCGATCCGACCAGGACCCCGGCACATGGATTCGCGTCGGGGACGGCTCCGCGGAAGAGCCGGCCTGGGAAGCGAAATCCTCCGGCGCCAGAAGCCGGTCCGGGTAAAACTCCCACTCCCCGTCGAGCGGTACGATCCCGTCCCTCTCGAAATTCCATCCCGTCAGATCGAGGCGCCCGTCCACGGCTTTCGGCGACGATTCCCGGTGCATCGAATCATAAACGAACAACAGTCCGTAAGTCGCCGCCAATAGGGCGATTGTGACGATGCCTGCCGCAAGTTTCTTTTTCATCGGTCCCCTCGGGTTGACTAGTCCAATTTTACTAGGTCGTATAGAGGATTATATCTCTTGCCCCGAATGGAATTCTACCCCATTTTGGTTGGACCGGCGTTACAATGAAAAAAAGGGGGGTTCATAGCCGTTCTTGTCGAGAAATTGTATAGGCGGGAAGATTATGCTACCAATTGTATCCCAAAATTTGATCTTTTCCGAAGGTGTGAAGGCGCAGGCTATGAAAGCAATTCTTCTGGACGATGAAAGTCTGGCGTTGACCCATCTGGATTATCTTCTCGCCCAATTCAAGGAAATCGAAGTCGCCGGCAAGTTCGCGGACCCGATCCAAGGAAAAGAAACGATTTTGCGCGAAGAGGTCGATGTGGTGTTCCTGGACATCCATCTGCCCGAAATCAACGGCATCGAATTGGCGGAGCAGCTTTTGGAGCGCAAGCCGAGACTGAATGTCGTTTTTGTTACCGCTTTTGACGATTATGCGCTGAAGGCGTTCGAACTGAACGCGCTGGATTACCTTCTGAAGCCGGTAAGACCGGAACGGCTGCGGATCACGGTGCAGCGGATTCGGGAACGGACGTGCAAAGCGGCGTGCATCGAGCCGATCTTCAAACGGCCCCTGCGCATGAAACTGTTCCGTCAGGCGCTCATCGAAACGAAGGACGGCCGCTTTGCCGCCATGCATTGGCGCACGTCGAAGGCGCAGGAATTGTTCCTGTATCTGCTGCACCACCGCGGCAAGCTCGTCCGCAAGTCGGCGCTCATCGAAATGCTGTGGCCCGAATACGACCCCGACAAGGCGTACTCCCAGCTGTATACGGCCGTCTATCACATTCGCAAAACGCTGGAACCGTTCCGAGGGCATTTTCAATTGACCAACGTCATGGACGGATACATTCTGAACACCGAGAACGTGCGGCTCGATGTGGAAGAATGGGAGAACTGCATGAACGCCCGGTTGCCGCTGACGGCCGAAACGATGAAAATTTGCGAGCAGGCGATGGAGCTGTACACGGGAGACTATCTGCAAGAATACGACTATTGGTGGGCCGAAAGCGAACGCCAACGGCTGAAGTCGCTGTGGGTCCGCTCATCGAATCAGATGGCCGAATGGTACGTTGCCAATCACCAGCCGGAAAAAGCGGCCGAGATGTATCTTGAAATCTGCAAAATGCACCCTCTGGCGGAAGAGGCCTATTTCGCCCTGATGAAACTGTACGCCGAGATGAAAAATCCTCTGCTGGTGCATCGCCAGTATCGGCTGCTGACCAAAGTGCTGCTGGAGGAATTGAACGAGCGCCCGCGTCCCTACATCACCGAATGGTATCGCAATTGGTCCCGCAGCTTGGAGAGCAGACGCCTTTGACGCGCCGTCACGCCTGGAAATTTCTCAGCTTGTTGCGCAATTCGATCTGCTTGGTCAGGCAAAACCGAATCACTTCCGACCGCACCGATTCTTTCATATTCAGAAACTCGACCGATACCCGATACCACCGGTCCTCCTGCTTCATGCAGTTCACGATTTGGCCATGGAACCCGATCGTGTTCCGATAGCGGCTCGTTTTCAAATGGAGCGTTCCTTTCACCAGCATTCCGGTCGCGATCTCGTTCGGATACAGAAAAGAAAGGCCCCCTCCGCTGAGATCTCTCGTTTTCAGTTTCAAAGCCCCGACTTTGCCGGGGTCTTCCGCGTTATCCGGTTCGAGGTCGATATCCACCTCGGCGGGCACGCGGAAATAGCGCCTTCTCTGCGCTTTATAGATGGAATCCTCCGGGGGGACGCCGATCGACACCGCGCCAGCGTGCAGCCGCACGCTGGCTTCGAAAAAGCACAAGCCGTTGCGGTCGTCGTGAAAATAGACAGCTACCGGCATCCCGTTCCGGACGGACATGTACATGCCGCTCCGGTTGACCGGGTTTTGAATGTACAGATCCCGGCCGTCCTTCTTGACGATCTCGGTGTGGTAAACCTCCGCTTCCTGCGTATGAAGCTCCAGCACTTGCCCCTGCCACAATTCAGCGCCGACGGCAACTTCCATGCCAAATCCTCCGTTTCGCGCATCGCGCCGCAATGCCCGGCATGGCTTGCTGCGGGTGCAAGTTCCATTACAACACAGCAAACTCTACAATTTCTCAACTTGAACCATGCGGCCACCATGCGGCGGAAAAATGTCGCATCAAGTCGAATTTTGACGCTGCGTAGAGAAGTTGTAGAGTTCGGCAGCGTATAGTGTTTTCAAGACGGATTTGCGAACGAACTGCGAAGAAAGAGGGTTGTTCGGTTGGAACAGTCGGATTCGATCTTGCTGAACGCGCTCGGGAAGAGGAGCATCCGGAATGTGTACAGCAGCAGCGGCGTTTTGCTGGTTCCCGCGTCCGAAGTGATCACGCGCGAACATATGCAGATTTTGGCCAAGCACGGAATCGTGCTGACCGATCGGGACGTCGCGGACGTCGGTCCCTATGCGGCGGCGGAATCGTACCGGCATCAGCGGATGATCGACGAGGCCGTCATGCAGGTCGGGCAAATCTTCGAGGAAATACGTGAGACCCAAAAAATACCGCTTGCGGAGCTGCGCAACGGCATTCTTCCGATCGTGCACGAAGCCTGCAACGGCCCCGACCTGTTCGGTCTGTTCGCCGCGCTGCAGTCCAAGGACGATTACACTTACCGCCACAACATCGCCGTCGGGGCGATCGCCAGCCTGATCGGAACCTGGATGGGCCTGGATCGCCAAGAGCTGCTGCAGCTCACGACGGCGGCGCTGCTGCACGATGTCGGAAAAATGTTCATTCCGCTCGATATTTTGAACAAGCCGACCCGGCTCACGGCCGAAGAATATGCGCAGATGAAAAATCACACCGTGCTCGGATACGAAGTTTTGAAAGAAACCGTCGGCATCAGCCATCGGCAGGCGCTGGTCGCGCTCCAGCACCACGAAAGGATGGACGGCAGCGGCTATCCGTTCGGCCTGGGCCAGGATCGAATCGAGAAATTCAGCCGCATCGTCGCCGTTGCCGACGTATTCCACGCCATGACCTCCACGCGGGTCTACCGGACGCCTTCGCCCTTCTACAAAGTGCTGTTTCAGATGGAGAAAGATGCGTTCGGAGCGCTGGACCCGGTCATTACCCGGCTGTTCATCGGCAAAATCATGAACGACCTGATCGGACGTTCGGTGATGCTGACGGACGGGAGCGAAGGGAAAATCCTGATGGTGCAACCGGGGGATCCGACCCATCCTCTGATTCAGGTCGGAAGCGGCTTTGTCGATTTAAGCAAAGATTTCTCCGTTCATATTCAGCAAATTCTATAAGCCTCCTGCAGCCTCTAAACCGGTTTCCCCGTCGTGCCGGATTTGGGCCGGATCGACCGGCGCAGCGCCCAAATCGCCAGCCCCGCCAAGGCGGGCGCCGCAACCGACAGCGCGCCCCACGCGTTGCCGGGCAATCCGTCGTACGCCATCTCCACGCCCATCAGCGCCGAGTCCACCGTGATATGCGCAAACATCGCGGCCATCAGGCCGAAGCGGATCATGAACCAGCCGAACAGCAGGCCCATGACCATCAGCTCGATCAGCCGGGTTGCCACCGGGTAGACGGCGTAGCCGACATGGCCGAACGCCCAGACCAGGTTGGCCGGCAGCATCGCCGCCACGGTCAGCCGGAGCGCCGCCTTGCGGGACGGTTCCCGGCGAAGCAAGCCGCGGGCGCCGCCGATCAGCCAGCGGCGGAACAGGCCGACGGCGAAGAACCGCGTCTGCAGCTCCTCCGAGATGCCGGCGCACCAGGCCAGCAACGGGAGCAGCCACGGAATGCTCAAATTGTAGATCGACTGGGTCGCGTCGGAAGAGGCGAACGAGCCGAGCATCCGCTCCAGGGCGAACAGCACGGCCGATTGCGCGCCCAGCAAAATGCAGGCGAGCAAATAGCCCAGGCCCATGCTGCGGAGCACCTGCCCGCCGTACCCCGGCTCGCGCCAGCTCGGCCACAGGCGGTAGCCCATCGAGCGCCACAAGCCGTCCCCGCCGACCGCGGCGAAATACGTCAGCCCCGCCATGCCGAGCTGAATGACCACGTTGACGAGCATGACCGCGCTCACCGCCGCCTCGCCGAGCGGCAGGCCCGTATCGGCCGCCTGGGCGCGGAAACCCGCTCTCATGTTGAACGTAATCGCCGTATAGAACAGGAAAAACACGGCCGCCAGAAACCACCCGCGGCGAAACGAGGTCCACTTGCTGTATACGGCGGCGTAGACGACCGCGAGCACGAACAGGACGAGCTCCGGCACAATGAAGCCGAACACCGACAGCCGGTCTGCCAGCGCGTTCTGCTTCTTGATGTAGGCGGTGTAGTCCGCCGGCAGGTGGATTCGATAGTCGATCGCCGCTCCGCGCCATTCCCTCCCGGCCTGCGCCGGTCCTTCCGCGCCGCCCGCCGCCGTTTCCGCCGCCGGAGGCCGGATCAAGAGCTGCCATCGGGCTTCCCCGACACCCGGCTTGCGCGACTGGAACACCGCTTCGCCGCCCGGTCCGGCGCTGCCGGCGAACTCCCAATCGGACGGCCGAACGCCCCAGCCTTCCGCCCAGCGCAGCGCCCGCTCCGCCGCCGCGGCGTCGTACGGGGCGGCTTGCGGCCGTCCGCCGGCCCTGTCGCCTAGGCCGGCGGTCGCGGGCGTATGCCGCCAGGCGACCAGCGCGCCGCTCTCCATCTGCAGCGACAGCCGCAAGCCGCTGCCGTCCGCAAGCCCGATGTCGGCCCGGTACACGTCGGTCGGGTATCGCGCATCCCATGTTTTGTTGTACTCGTCCACCCGGTCCGTTTTCGACAGGTAGCCGGTAGCGGCGCTGTCCGTCATATGCGTGATCCGGACCGACCGGACGTCTTCCGGGCCGATGCCGAATTTCCCGGAGGCGATCGCCAGCGCCTGCGCGCGGGCCTGCGCGCGGCTCAGCACGGGATGGCTGTCCCCGGTAAATAATCCCCCCGCAACGGGAAATACTTGAATGGCAAGAAACAACGCAAGGCCCAGCACGGCCGCGATTCCCCAGCGCAGGCGAACCGGCAGGCGAATCATCAGGCGAATCGGATTCCATCGGATATGCGGCAACTTAAAACGCTCCTTTCTCATGCAACCGCACGCGTCGCTCCGCAAGCGCCGAATGCGGCCGCATGGTCGGCGGCTTCGTCAAACTCGGCACCTCATCTTCAAGTAAACGCATACAGCGGGCGAACGTCGCGGAAATGTTCCGTTTGGTTCCCGCAATCGACTAAAATCGCAGAAAAATCAAGCGAAGCCAAGAAAAATCCCCGTCCAGCGCCCATTTATCGCGGATGAGACGCCTTGAAGTCCGTTAGACCCTTGAAGCTTCGCGTTTTTACCTGTTGTCCCCCGAATAAGGAAAGACTATAATGCGGTGTAAATGTTTTTAACGAGTATGAGCCGAATTTCCACAGGAAAACGGGGGAACCAACGCAAGCGCCGGCCATCGGAATATTGGGCCGGTTCCGGGGTGAATTCCGGCCCGAAGCGCAGGCCGGATAGGGCAGCCTGTTCAAGCCCGAACCCGTCAGCTAACCTCGTAGGCTGCCGATGAACAGGACTCGTGTGCGCCGAGGCACTGGAGTTCCAGTGCCTTTTTTGCTGTGCGGTCAATCGCCGCCTGCGCCTTCTTTATCATCGCACGAGGCGACCGGGCGGATCAAGCAACATCGACATCGGATGAGGTGACTTCCTGTTGTTCAAGAAGACAGCACGCTGGCTGACCGCTTCGCCGCCCCGGACGCTGACGCTCGGGTTCGCCCTGATCATCCTGCTGGGGGCGCAACTGTTGACGCTGCCGATCGCTTCCGCTGACGGCCAGCCGACCCGCTGGATCGACGCCCTGTTTACGGCTACTTCGGCCACCTGCGTGACCGGGCTGGTCGTCGTCGATACCGGCACCTATTACTCCACGTTCGGGCAATTGGTCATTCTGGCGCTGATTCAGGTCGGCGGCCTCGGCTTCATGACGATGGCGACGCTGTTTACGCTGTTTCTGAAGAGGCGGGTGTCGCTCAGAGAGAAGCTGATTTTGCAGGAAGCGCTCAACCAGACCAGCCTGGAAGGCATCGTGCGGCTCGTCCGCAAAGTGCTGATCTATGCCGTGACCATCGAAGCGGTCGGAGCGGCGCTGTTCACGATCCGCTTCCTGTTCGACATGAGTCCGGGCCGGGCGGCTTATTACGGCGTGTTCCACGCCGTCTCCTTCTTCAACAACGCCGGCTTCGACCTGATCGGCCAGTTCCGGAGCCTGACCCCGTATGTCGGCGATCCGCTCGTCAACCTTGTGACGATGGCGCTGATCGTGCTCGGCGGCCTCGGCTTCGTCGTGCTCGACGACGTCGTCGGCTTCCGCAAGAAGCGCCGGCTGTCGCTCCATTCCAAAGTGGTGCTCAGCATGACCGCGTTTCTGATCGTTTTCGGGACGATTGTCATTTTTATTTTCGAATACACCAACCCGCTGACGATGAAGCCGCTCGGATTCGGAGAGAAGCTGCTGGCGGCGATGATGCAGTCGGTGTCTCCGAGAACGGCCGGGGTCAATACGCTCGATATCGGCTCCCTTCGCCAGGCGACGCAGTTTTTCATCGTCATCCTGATGTTCATCGGGGCGTCGCCGGGCTCCACCGGGGGCGGCATCAAGACGACGACGTTCACCGCGCTGCTCGGCGCCGTCTTCGCGATGATCCGCGGCAAGGACGACGTCGTCCTGTTTCAGTACCGGCTGGCGCAGGAGCGGGTGTACAAGGCGATTACGGTGACGCTGTTCTCGCTGGCGCTCGTCGTGACGGCGACGATGATTCTGTCGACGACGGAGGACCGTCCGTTTCTGAAGCTGCTGTTCGAAGTGACTTCGGCGTTCGGCACGGTCGGCTTGACCACGGGAATAACGACCACCTTGACGCTGGCCGGCAAGATCATCATCGTTCTGATGATGTTCATCGGGCGGCTCGGCCCGCTCACCTTGACATACGCCCTTGCGCCCAAGCCGGGACGGGTGCTGTACCGCCAGGCCGAAGGAAAAATCATAATCGGGTAGGAGACGGAGAAACGGGAAGATGAAGCTGAACCAGTTTATTATTTTGGGGTTGGGCCGCTTCGGCTCGAGCGTGGGGAAAGAGCTGATCGAGCTCGGTTACGAAGTGCTCGGCGTGGACCGGGACGAAGAGAAAGTTCAGGAGATGAGCCCGGTACTCACCCATGCGCTGGCCGCGGACGCGACGGAAGAGGAAGTGCTGCGCTCGATCGGCGCGCGCAATTTCGACTGCGGCATCGTCGCCATCGGCGACGACATTCAGGCCAGCATTTTGGCGGCGATCCTGCTCAAGGATCTCGGCGTCAAGAAGGTGGTGGCCAAAGCGGTGTCCGAACTGCACGGCCGGGTGCTGGAGCGGGTCGGCGTCGACCGCGTCATCTATCCGGAGCGGGACATGGGGGTGCGGGTCGCCCACCAGCTCGTATCGCCGAACCTGCTCGACTACATCGAGATTTCGCGGCAGTATACGATTGCCGAGCTGGCCGTTCCGGACTGCTGGGCCGGCAAGTCGCTGGCCGAAGTGAACCCGCGCGGCCGGTACGGATGCAGCATCGTGGCGATCCACAAGCCGAAAGGCATCATCATCGCGCCGACCGCGACCGACGTGCTGGCGCCCAAAGACGTGATGGTGGTTATCGGCACGAACGAGCAAATCGAGGCGCTTCAGGAATCGGCCGCGCAATAACGCGCAACATACGGAAGACGGAAAGCGGCCGTTTTTCCGAAAAGCGAAGTCAGGAGGCTGAAGCCGCGTTGGAAGATGCGACACAGGTCGTTCACCATTTGATGCTTCTGCTGCTGCTCGTCTTCGCGGCGGGGATGGTGTCCGGGAGAATCGCAGCCTGGCTCCGCCTGCCCGACGTCGTGCTGTTCATCGCGGCCGGCATGCTGCTCGGACAAGGGCTGCACTGGATCGCGGAGCCGAGCACGTCGCTTACGAACCAGCTGGTGCTGGCGATCGGCTCGGCGCTCATTCTGTTTGACGGCGGCCGAAACATCCGGCTGGAAGGGCTGAAGGAGGTCGGCATCACCGTCGCGCTGCTCAGCGTCGTCGGCGTGCTGGCGACGGCCGGTCTCGCCGGAACGGCGGCGCACCTGGCGTTCGGCCTGGACTGGACGACTGCGCTGCTGATCGGAGCGGTCATCTCTTCGACCGATCCGGCTACGATCATTCCCGTATTCCGCCAGGTGAAGGTGAAGCGGCGGCTGCGGGAGACGGTGGAAAGCGAATCGGCGTTCAACGACGCCACCGGCTCGATTCTCACCTTTGCGCTGCTCGCCGCGCTGATGAGCGGCCGGCCGCCGGCCTTCGGCCCGATTGCCGCCGATTTTGTACGGACGGCAGCGCTCGGGCTGGCGGTCGGCATCGCGTTCGCGCTGGCGGCCTCGTTCCTGGTCGCCCATATCCGCTGGGGCGTGCTGAGCGAATACGCGGCGATCGCGATGATCGCGGCCGCCCTCGGCGCCTACCTCGCGGGCGAATTGCTGCATGCCAGCGGGCTGATGGCGACGTTTGCCGCCGGGATCGTCTGGGGCAACTCGCACGCGTTCCGGCTGCCGATGCAGGACAAGCAGCTCGCGGAAATCGGCCACGTGGCGGACAACGCGACCGTCGTGCTGCGGATGTTCATTTTCGTGCTGCTCGGGAGCCAGGTGGACTTGCCGCTGCTGGGCCAATATTTCGCGCCGGCGCTGGCGGTCGTCCTGACGCTCGTGTTCGTCGCGCGTCCTATCGCCGTCTGGCTGTCGGCGGCGCCCGACCGCAGGGCGCGCTGGTCGCGGAAGGAACTATTGTTCATGTGCTGGGTCCGGGAGACCGGCGTCATCCCGGCGGCGCTGGCGGGAATGATCGCCGGCCGCGGCGCGCCCGGCGCCGAACGGGTGTCGGCCGTCGTGTTCATGACGATCGTGTTCACGATTTTGGTGCAGGCCAGCACGTCGGCGTGGCTGGCCCGAAAGCTCGGGCTGGAGGAGAAAGCGGCGGCTGAATGAAAAAGATTCCATCCGCGCATCCTAACCTAAAGCCCCGGAACCGGCAGAACCCGAATGGTTCGGACCGGAATCGGACTTGAGGAGGGATGGCGATCCCATGCGGAGAAGGATACGAGGGCGAATGGCGGCGCTGGCGTGCTGCGCGTTCGCCCTGCTGTTGTGGACCGGCGGCGGGGAAGCGGCCGGCTCGGCCGGCACGGCCGGTATGCAGCCGCGCGGACCGGCGTGGTCGGAGCTGGAGAAGAGATACGACGGCGTGTTCGTTCTGTCCGCTTCCCGCCAGACGCGCAAAGTGGCGCTCACCTTCGACGACGTGCCCGATCCCCGGTATACCGGCTACGTGCTCGATACGCTGAAACGCAAAAAGGTCCGGGCCACCTTTTTCGTCGTCGGCTACCGGGCCGCAGCGCATCCGGAACTGGTGAAGCGAATGGTGAAAGAAGGGCATGTGGTCGGCAACCATTCCTACAATCATCCCGACTTCTCCAAAATTCGGCGGCTGGATCGGGTACAGGAGCAGATTGTGCGGACCGAGCGGATCATCCGGAAGCAGACCGGCTACGCGCCCCGTCTGTTTCGCCCGCCGTACGGCGAGATCCGTCCGGTGCAGCTGGAATGGGCCAAAGCGCACGGGTATACGGTCGTCAACTGGGACGTCGACTCGAAAGACTGGCGCCAGCTGTCGAAAGCGCAAATCATGGCCAACGTCACCGGCGCAATCCGTCCCGGCTCGATCGTGCTGCTGCATGCCGGCGGAGGCGTCGGCCAGAGGCTGTGGGGGACGGTCGGCGCCCTGCCCGAGCTGATCGACTGGCTGCGCAGCCACGGCTACGAGCCGGTGACGCTCGCCGACTTGCTGGACGTCCCTGCGGGGAAGTAAAAGAACAGGGAAGACCGCCGCCGCCATAGGGGCCAAAGAGGCTGGCGCAGAACGCCAGCCTCTCATCGGCCAAAACCGTTATTCCAGAATGTACAATTTGACGTTCTGGATGCCGAACTGGTTCACGTAATCCATCGCTCCCGGGATAAAGATGTCGACCCGGTTTCCGACGATGGCGCTGCCGGCGTCGCTGGCGGTCGCGATCATTCCGCCTTTCGGCAGCCCGTTGAAATCGTATCCCGTAATATAGACCTTCGTGCCGAACGGAATGACTTTGGGATCGACGGCGATCGTGCCGAGCTTGAGCGGATTGCCGAAGTAGTCGACCGCGCCCCAGCCGTTCTCTCTCGGGTCGCTGGAATACGCGGTGGCCGTCATGTTCAGCACTTTCGAGTAAGCCAGCGTCTTGCCGCTAGCCGTGGTCACCGTCCGCGACTCGGCTGCGGCGACGCGCGTCTTCGCATTGGCCTGGGTTCCGCTCGGAATGGTCAGCTTGAGTCCGGCGTAGATGTTGAGCGGATCGACGTTCGGGTTCGCGTTCATCAGCTTGTCCAACGGCACATGAAACCGCTTGGACAGCTTCCAGAACGTATCGTCGTCGGTCGCCGTATAAGTGGTGGCGGCAAAAGCAGACACCGACGGCAGCAGGATCGAGGCTCCGAGCGCCAGCGCCACTGCGCGCGCGCCCGTTTTTTTCCACGCTTTTTTCATTTCATCTTCCTCCTATAATGAGCCGGCGAGGTTAGCTGTCGGGTTCGGACCGGGAGTACGGCCCTACGCGCGTTCCGGCGCGATTCACCCCGAAGGATTCGCGGAAAGCGGATCCCGGCGTTGTTGTCCCCCGCACCTTTCGGTTTAGGCCCGGCGTGTTCATCCTGAAATTTAACATACAGCAAGAGGAAGGAGGAACAGGAAAAAAGTGGAACGCAGCGGCTTGCAACCTCGGCACCCGTTGATACGTCTGACTTTGTTCGCGGTTATGAAAAATCGCTCATTCTTGCAGGGTTTGCCAAATTCGTCGATTTGGGGCGGTTTTAGAGCGAATGTTTCGGGAATTGAGCGTCTTTCGTAAAGTAGGAGAAAATCTCTTCGACCAGGAACCGCGTCGACGAATTCATCCGGTTCAGGTCGCCGTAAATCAGCGAGGTGGTCCGCTTCGTTTCTTCCAGCTCGCGGATGTGGACGACGTACAGGTCGTTGTCGGCCAGCAACTGCGGGCGCAAGTACGACTTGGGCAGCAGCGTTCCGGCCCGGCACGAGGCGAGCAGGCGCACGATCGCTTCGAACGAGTCGATCTCCATGCGCACGTCCGGCTTCAGGCCGTACCGGCGGAACAGGTCGTCGGTAAGCGTCCGGTACCACGTGCCCGGGGCGAACAGAATCATCGGCAGGCCGTTCAGGTCCTCGATTTCGAGCTGCGTTTTTTCCAATATAAAATGGGTTCTCGGAAGAACCAGCATTAAATGGTCGTCGAACAAGGGCACGCTTGTAATGGAAGGATCGTCTTCAACCGCCGAAGCGACGAGGCCGAGATCGACTTTACGCTCCTTCACCAGCGTGGCGATCTCGTGCGATTTGCCGGTAATCGCCTTGATCTCGAGATTCGGATGCTTCTCCGTCAGCGCCGCGATCAGCCCGGGCAGCGTCGTCTGCAGCGTAGTCAGGCTGGCGCCGATGGTGGCGACGGGGGCCTCGTCCGTCTTGAACGCGCTGAGGCGCTGCAAGTATTCGCCGTGGAAACGGCGCAGTTCCAGCGCGAACTCGTAAGTGAGCTGCCCGGCCGCCGTCAGCTCCAGCCGCTTGCCGACCCGCCGGAACAGTTCGACGCCGAGCTCTTTCTCCAGCCGCGCGATGCGGCGCGACAGCGCCGGTTGGGTGACGTTCAGCCTCTCCGCCGCCCGGTTCAGGCTCGTATGCTCGACGACGGTCGCGAACATTTTCATATCTTCCAGCATGGTTATCCCCTTCATTCCGAAAAATGTGCCGGAAAGCGGATCGCAACTCTCCGGGTCGCATATAACGAGAGGTTATAAGTTTTTATAAAAAATAAGCAATTCCATTATAAGAGAAAATAGAGTAATCTTAAAAGCGTGACAGAATGGTGACAACCGGTTCGGCGTGCCATTTTCGCCGGTCGGCATCGTGTTGCACGGCAACACTGAACGCCGACTGGCGCCCTTCGCCCTTCGGCACCGTGTTGCATAGCAACACTGAATGCCGCCCGGCGCTTTGAACAATTGGATGTTGCGAAAGGAGAACGCTCACGGAAATGAAAGGAAACTCGTATTACTCCCGCAAGCTTCACTCGCTTCTCGGGGTCATACCGCTCGGGCTGTTTATCGTCGAGCATGCCCTGACGAACTATTCCGCGTTCGAGCGGGGCAAGCAGGGTTTTATCGACAGCGTGCACGGACTGCACAAGCTTCCGCTCATCTTTTTTCTGGAGCTGTTCCTGATCTGGCTGCCGATTTTGTTCCACGGCATCTACGGCCTCTACGTCGCCTTCCAGTCGAACGTGAATACCGGCCGCTTCAATTACGGGCGAAACTGGGCTTTCGCGCTGCAGCGGATTACCGGCGTGATCACGTTCATTTTCGTATTCTGGCATTTCTGGCAGACGCGGTTCCAGGTGGCGCTAGGGAACACGAATTACGACGAGCTGGGCAATCACATGCACGGCATCGTGACCAATCCGGTCAATTTCACGATCTACTTCATCGCCGTGCTCGCCGCCGTGTTCCATTTCTCCAACGGCCTGTGGTCTTTTCTGGTCAGCTGGGGAATTACCGTCGGTCCGCGGGCGCAGCGCGTCGCGTCGAACATCTGCATGGGCATCTTCGTGATTGTGTCCGTGCTGTTCCTGCTGTCGTTGTTCGCGTTCCGCAGCGACGAGTTCGCCGCCGCGGCAATCGGCTTCGGCGCAGGCACAATCGGTTGAACGGAGGAGAGAATCAGCGATGGCAAAAGAAAAAATCATCGTTGTCGGCGGAGGGCTGGCCGGCCTGATGGCGACCATCAAGGCGGCGGAATCGGGCGCCAACGTCGAGCTGTTTTCATTTGTCCCGGTGAAGCGGTCCCACTCGGTGTGCGCGCAAGGCGGCATCAATGGCGCGGTCAATACGAAGGGCGAGGGCGACTCGCCGTGGGAGCATTTTGACGATACCGTCTACGGCGGCGACTTTCTGGCCAACCAGCCGCCGGTCAAGGCGATGTGCGAGGCGGCGCCGGGCATCATCCACTTGATGGATCGGATGGGCGTCATGTTCAACCGGACGCCGGAAGGGCTGCTCGATTTCCGCCGGTTCGGCGGCACGAAGCACCACCGCACGGCGTTCGCCGGCGCCACGACCGGCCAGCAGCTGCTGTACGCGCTGGACGAGCAAGTGCGGCGCTGGGAGACGGCCGGTCTCGTGCAGAAGTTCGAGCATTGGGAATTTACTTCGGTCGTGCTGGACGATGAAGGGGTGTGCCGGGGCATTTGCGCGCAGGACCTGCGGACGATGGAAATCCGCACGTTCCGTGCGGACGCGGTCATTCTGGCCACCGGCGGGCCGGGCATCATTTTCGGCAAGACGACCAACTCGATGATCAACACCGGAACGGCGGCCAGCGCCGTTTACCAGCAGGGCGTCTATTACGCCAACGGCGAAATGATCCAGATCCACCCGACCGCCATTCCCGGCGACGACAAGCTGCGCCTCATGAGCGAATCGGCCCGCGGCGAAGGCGGACGGATCTGGACTTACAAAGACGGGAAACCGTGGTATTTCCTCGAAGAGAAGTATCCGGCGTACGGCAACCTCGTGCCCCGGGACATCGCGACGCGGGAGATTTTCCACGTATGCGTCGATTTGAAGCTCGGCATCAACGGCGAGAATATGGTGTACCTCGATCTGTCGCACAAAGATCCGAAAGAACTGGACGTCAAGCTTGGCGGCATTATGGAGATTTACGAGAAATTCGTCGGCGACGACCCCCGCAAAGTGCCGATGCGCATTTTCCCGGCCGTTCACTATTCGATGGGCGGTTTGTGGGTCGACTACAGCCAGATGACGAACATCCCGGGCTTGTTCGCCTGCGGCGAGTGCGACTACCAATACCATGGCGCGAACCGTCTCGGCGCGAACTCGCTGCTGTCGGCCATCTACGGCGGCATGGTGGCCGGTCCGAAGGCGATCGAATATATCCGCGGGCTTAAAAAATCGGCCGAAGACGTGCCCGACCGTTACTTCGACCAGGAAAAGCTGCGCCAGACGGAGAAATTCGAGGCGATTCTGAAGATGGACGGCACCGAGAACCCTTATGCGCTGCATAAGGAGCTCGGCGAGTGGATGACGAACAACATGACCGTCGTCCGCTACAATGACAAGCTGAAGCAGACGATCGACAAGATCAAGGAGCTCAAGGAGCGCTACAAGAACATCAACATCAACGACACGTCCCGTTGGAACAACGCCGGCGCGTCGTTCACTCGCCAATTGTGGAACATGTTCGAGCTGGCCGAGGCGATGACGCTTGGCGCGCTGCTGCGCAACGAAAGCCGCGGCGCCCACTACAAACCGGAGTTTCCGAACCGCGACGACGAGAATTTCCTGAAAACGACCAAGGCGAAGTGGACGGCGGACGGCCCGCAAATCTCGTACGAGGACGTGGACGTTTCGCTGATCAAGCCGCGTGTTCGCGACTACTCTCACGACAAGAAGGAGGGTTAACCGATGGCGGAAACGATTGCGAAGCAGCGCACCGTCCGGTTCATCATCGAACGCCGGGAGAAGCCGGACGCCGCTCCTTACAACGAAGAATTCGATGTGCCCTACCGCCCGAATATGAACGTCATCAGCGCGCTGATGGAAATTCAGCGCAACCCGGTCAACGCCAAAGGGGAGAAGACGACGCCCGTCGTCTGGGAATCCAACTGTCTGGAAGAAGTGTGCGGCGCCTGCTCGATGGTGATCAACGGCAAGCCGCGCCAAGCCTGCTCGGCGCTTGTCGACAAGCTGGAGCAGCCGATCCGGGTGCAGCCGATGAAGACGTTCCCGGTCGTCCGCGACCTCGTCATCAACCGCGAGCGCATGTTCCAGGCGCTGAAGCGCGTGAAGGCGTGGATTCCGATCGACGGCACGTACGACCTCGGCCCGGGCCCGCGGATGGCCGAATCGAAGCGCCAATGGGCGTACGAGTTGTCCCGGTGCATGACCTGCGGCGTCTGCCTCGAGGCATGCCCGAACGTCAACGACCGGTCCAGCTTTATCGGACCGGCGGCCATCTCGCAAGTTCGCCTGTTCAACGCGCACCCGACGGGCGAGATGAACGCGCACGAGCGGCTGGAGGCGTTGATGGCCGACGGCGGCATCGAAGGCTGCGGCAACTCGCAGAACTGCGTCCGCTCCTGCCCGAAGGGCATTCCGCTGACGACGTCGATCGCCGCGATCAACCGCGACACGACGAAGCACTTATTCAAGAAATGGCTGGGGTCCTGATCGCTTGATCCGCCCGCCGAAAAGCCCGTTGACCTGCGTGGTCGGCGGGCTTTTTTTCGCTGGCGTGCGCTTCAAAACATGCCTTAGATACCCGAAATCAAGTTCGGAATTCGGCGCTTGAAGGCAGGATCAGCGAAGACAACTTGAAGTTGAAGAAATTGGAAGTTAAGTTGGCGCCCCTGATCATTGTCGTCGACCTCCGGTCGTGCAAAAAAGCCGGGGGGTGGACGACAAGTTTGTCTGCTGAAAAATGCTGCAGCCCCGCGAATTGTTGTGTTATGATGTAGGTAGCACCGCTTTAGGGAATGCCTGCTGCCGATTCATTCATGCTTGATTTTACGCAGTCTTTTAGGGTTCTGATCGTACCTATGAGGAATTGAAACGCGACCTTGGGAAAAAGGGATACCTTGAAGTCCGGGAGTTCTGATCGTACCTATGAGGAATTGAAACTTCCGCGATGTCTTCTTCCTCATCGCGGAAGACATAAAGAGTTCTGATCGTACCTATGAGGAATTGAAACAAGGTAATGCGCATTCTGACTGTCCGCCCGGTCTGGTCGTTCTGATCGTACCTATGAGGAATTGAAACTCCCGAAGTATACGCAACAGGAGCGAACCGTATTCAAGGTTCTGATCGTACCTATGAGGAATTGAAACCCATGCCTGTATGATACGTCGTGCGGCGTAGCGTTTCGTTCTGATCGTACCTATGAGGAATTGAAACGCGACTATCAGCGACCCTTTTAGCTGTTTTTACCATGGTTCTGATCGTACCTATGAGGAATTGAAACAATATATCGGCATTGGAGTGGTCGCATGAGACTCACTGGTTCTGATCGTACCTATGAGGAATTGAAACTCCGGCAATTCGATTCCAACCGCCGCTTGAACCTTCCGTTCTGATCGTACCTATGAGGAATTGAAACCCGATCTTTCTGCCGACATCGTTTTCGAGGCGTTCCGTTCTGATCGTACCTATGAGGAATTGAAACAATTCCGCACTTTTTCCGATAAGTTACTCATCTACATTGTTCTGATCGTACCTATGAGGAATTGAAACTAGTAGGCGTCTCGTTCCTCACGCAACTTCCGGTTTTCGTTCTGATCGTACCTATGAGGAATTGAAACAATCAATATCGTTGCTCATTCTATGTTCACCCCGATTTCGTTCTGATCGTACCTATGAGGAATTGAAACATTGCTTTTACGAGTGTTTTTGTAAATTTGTATGTATGTTCTGATCGTACCTATGAGGAATTGAAACTTCGCGGCGAACGCCCAGAAAATGCGATTATATCCGGGTTCTGATCGTACCTATGAGGAATTGAAACGGCCAGATGAAGCGCAAAAAAGCTAGCAAAATCCGGGTTCTGATCGTACCTATGAGGAATTGAAACCGATTTCAAAGCGCTCAAGCAGCGTTTCAAGGTTCATGTTCTGATCGTACCTATGAGGAATTGAAACCCAATACCGAAATGACCAACTGCTGGCCGGAGTTATGCTGGTTCTGATCGTACCTATGAGGAATTGAAACTAATGTTTCCGCTCTTTTTTCTGCATTTTCTGCATAGTTCTGATCGTACCTATGAGGAATTGAAACGCCGGCGGGTTAACTCGCCTGTTCGGGGGTGAATCCGTTCTGATCGTACCTATGAGGAATTGAAACTTATAATAATGCAATCCTCCACCGCTTCCACTTCCGCCGTTCTGATCGTACCTATGAGGAATTGAAACTAATGCGGTGGTCGAAGTATGCGAATATCTCTTCTTCCCAGTTCTGATCGTACCTATGAGGAATTGAAACCGCTGGATGAGTCGACATACTGCAAAAACCATCGGGCGAGTTCTGATCGTACCTATGAGGAATTGAAACCTGCCGAAATGAACCTCGACTTCGACGGCGACACGTACAGTTCTGATCGTACCTATGAGGAATTGAAACATTTGATTATTCTGGTATCGCCCAAAATTCTACTTTGGTTCTGATCGTACCTATGAGGAATTGAAACCCTCCGAATAACGTCGAGAACTTTTGTCGGATTGTCCGTTCTGATCGTACCTATGAGGAATTGAAACCTCCGTTTCTTGTGCCTGCGCCTGCTCCATCTTCCGTTCTGATCGTACCTATGAGGAATTGAAACACCGGACGTTGGCTCGATACCCATAGACCGATGCCTTTTTGTTCTGATCGTACCTATGAGGAATTGAAACTTCCGCCCATTTCGGAGCGCGTTCCCATTCTTCCTCTGTTCTGATCGTACCTATGAGGAATTGAAACCAGGATCGCCGTATACAATATCATTTCGAAATATTTCTGTTCTGATCGTACCTATGAGGAATTGAAACCCTTTCGCATGAAGCAGACCAAGCGGGAGTCCCGCTTGAGTTCTGATCGTACCTATGAGGAATTGAAACTGGGATACGTCCTATCCAGACAAAGGATTTTCCAATGTTCTGATCGTACCTATGAGGAATTGAAACACATGATTTGTGATATTTGCACAGCATACGGCAGTACGGGTTCTGATCGTACCTATGAGGAATTGAAACATACAATTCTCATTTACGCACACTTCCGCCGACGCAAAGTTCTGATCGTACCTATGAGGAATTGAAACTTCCTCTACTTCTTCAGCCCATGCATCAATGATCGTTCCAGTTCTGATCGTACCTATGAGGAATTGAAACTCTACAACACTGCAAGCACTTAAAGGCGGAGCCGGAGGTTCTGATCGTACCTATGAGGAATTGAAACGCCGTGCTGCGGACCAAGATCAGCGTCTGGCTTTCGGGTTCTGATCGTACCTATGAGGAATTGAAACGCCGTGCTGCGGACCAAGATCAGCGTCTGGCTTTCGGGTTCTGATCGTACCTATGAGGAATTGAAACCCGGAAAGGTCCATGATCCGGACATTGTCGCCGGGCTGCGTTCTGATCGTACCTATGAGGAATTGAAACCCGCAGATCGAGGAGTCGTACAGCAGCGGACGCATGCCGGGTTCTGATCGTACCTATGAGGAATTGAAACAAGCCTGCCACCGCGTCGTCGTCGAAATAGCGCATGAACGGGTTCTGATCGTACCTATGAGGAATTGAAACAGCGAAAAATCTACATCCAATCCTTTATTGCGCTTTGCCGTTCTGATCGTACCTATGAGGAATTGAAACCAATCGAGTCCCGGATGAGCTTCAATTCCTCCCCCTCTGTTCTGATCGTACCTATGAGGAATTGAAACAGCGCCTGGATTTCTTTGAACATTTGCCTTGTCATATGGTTCTGATCGTACCTATGAGGAATTGAAACGGGATTCCTCCGAACATGAACGACTTACAAGCTGCGTTCTGATCGTACCTGTGAGGAATTGAAACACGAGCCAACTCGCATTCTCCGCGGTCACCGGGTCCGGTTCTGATCGTACCTATGAGGAATTGAAACAACCTGAACGGCATACTCCACAGGAAACGGCTGCCGGAAGTTCTGATCGTACCTATGAGGAATTGAAACCCGGCGTAACTTCTTCGAGCTGGCCAATCACCTTTTTGGTTTTGATCGTACCTATGAGGAATTGAAACAAGTGAATACAGTTATCCTTTCCGGTCGTTTGGTCCGTGTTTTGATCGTACCTATGAGGAATTGAAACTCAATCGAACGCAGCTTCAAATCGTCCGTGTTCGGGACACGTTTTGATCGTACCTATGAGGAATTGAAACCCGATTTCTTCGTCGGTCCATCCCTTTTGCGCCAGTGTTTTGATCGTACCTATGAGGAATTGAAACATTCTGATTTCGACTTGGTACTGACGATTCTTTTCTCCCTCGTTTTGATCGTACCTAAGGGGAATTAAAACTTTTCCCACATACGGGAAATAATCTTGTAAGTGGTGCTGGGTTTTAATCGTACCTATGAGATATCTATAAAACCGGAGATCGAAGTATTTACCAAATCAGCGACACCCCAAAAAAACTACGACAGCAAGATCAACTAACAGGATTTTCCTATCTTTTGTCGAAGTAATAAGGGTCTGAATTTCTCATTGGAGTTGACCCTTCATGCTTCGCAAAAATCGATTGGGCGATGCGCCAA
>Ga0207789_1000050_pt1 | contig 128215 bp, 104 predicted proteins | sample HigsolmetaGSP12D_FD_184840 | JGI IMG/M metagenome (GOLD analysis project Ga0207789, IMG submission 184840) | High solid enriched microbial communities from the Joint BioEnergy Institute, USA - SP1-2-D (SPAdes) | ecosystem: Engineered > Bioreactor > SSF (Solid state fermentation) > Aerobic >... | reverse complement strand
TGGGAAGACTATCCACTTCCATTTTACCAAACGGAAAGGTGTTTTTCTGTCAAGAACGAGATTTTTCAATAAGAAATCCTAGTCATATCAAGGCTTAACACTAATTTTCAAGGTGCGAAAGTTGAGTTATACACTTGCGTCAGGTCCGCCAGCATGTCGTTGTCCACCATCTGCCTATACTGCGTATAGCTGACGGTCATGACGTCGGTAATGTCGTTGCTGGCGATCATCAGGTTGGCCTTGTCGCCGGCGCCGGCGTTCTTGACGACGACCGGGAACTGAATGTCCAGGTTGAACTTCTTCTCGGCATCGGTAATATAGCGGTTGTCGGTGAGCGTCTCCCCTTCCGGCAAGGCCAGGAAGGACGGATCGCCGTCGGGCTCCACCTTAAAAATGCTGATGGTCGTCTTCTCCGGCAGAGGAGCCCACGGATCGATGGCGGGCAGGGAGGCGGAAGCGCCGGCCGGGGCGGATTCGGACGCGCCGCTGCCCGAATCGCCCCCGCTCGAGCACGCGGTCAGCGCGAGCAGGCCGGCGGTCATCGCGAAGGGGACGGACTTTCTCCAGGTGGATTTGATCAACACGAACAACCCCTTTTGATGAATGATTGTTTTTCTGAAAACCCTTACAGACCTCATTGTATCGGCAAACCTGCAAAGGTTATAGGCACGGGGGAGTTCGATCGGTGCGGTTCTTGTCACCGGCTGCAGGAACGTTTTTCACACCGCGGCGCACCGGATTCCCACTTCGCGGCGTCTCATGGCCTGGCGGCGGCTCTGCGCAGTTCGGTCGGCAGCTTGCCGGTGTAGTCGCGGAACAGCCGGCTGAAGTAGCGGTAATCGCTGAAGCCGCACAGCTCCGCCACGCGCGTGATCGGCTCGTCCGTGCGCAGGATCATCTCCTTCGCCCGCTCCAGCTTGACCTGCCGGACGTATTCGCTGTAAGGCTGGCCGGTGACCTTCTTGAACGACTTGCTGAAGTAGCCCCGGCTCATGTTGACCGTCCGGGCCATCTCCTCCTCGCCGATATCGGCCTTGTCCCCCGACCGGATGTGTTCGACGGCGCGGAAGATCGCCTCGGCGATCTGTCGGGACGTATTCCGCCCGACAGTCTCCCGGATGGAGGCGCGGAAGCTGCGCAGCCAGGCCTCCCATTCCGTCCAGCCCGGACTCGTGTCGGCCGTCCGGAGGAACGTCTGCAGCCCTCCGGCGCTCAGCAGCCGCTCCCATTCGAGCGCGACCGGGTACAGCAAGCTTCGCAGTCCGCCCGCGTCCAGGCCGGCTTCCGCCGTCCGGCGGAGCAGCTGCTCGAACCGCTCTTCGTCGTACACCCATTCGAGGCCGTTCCAGTCGGCCCGCAGCCCGGCCAGCTCCGCTTCGCCCGCCGGCGGCTTGGCCGCATCCGGCTTCCTCGCGGTTGCCGGCGCCGCTCCGGCCGGCCGCTCCTCCCGCAGCCTGGCGGCGATGCGCGCCAGCGTCTCGTCCACGACGTCGTCCTCGATCTCCGTCTTCACGATATAATCGAGCACCCCGAGGCGCATCGCATCCTGAATGTACCGGAAGTTGTCGTGGCAAGTCAGAATGACGACGGGCAGGTTCCCCAGCGTCTGCCGAACCCGCTTGATCAGCTCCAGCCCCGACATGCCGTTCATCGTCAGGTCGGTGACGAGCAGATCGACCCGCTCCCGCTCCAGCAGCTCGAGCGCTTGCTCGCCGCTGCCCGCGCTGCAGGTCACCTTGAATCCGTGCTTCTCCCACGGGAACGTGGTCATGATGCCTTGCCGGACGAGCTTCTCGTCGTCGACGATCATAACGTTCACCATATCGGTTCGCCTCCCTCTTCATGCTTCGCGAGCGAACGAATGGAGGCCGAGACGGCCTCGATGTTCACGGCGCTCTCCCGGGCCTGGCGCGGCAGCGGTCGGCGTGGCGGTCGCCGCCACAGGATTCCGCCCGCGCGCCGGCCGGATCCGGCCGGCGGCGCACCTTCTTAAAGCGGCTTCTCCTTGATCGGATGCCCGAACTTCACGGCGTTGCGCGGCATGAAGCCGCAATCGCCGCCGAGCGGGCACGAGCCGCCGATATCGGCCGGTATGGCGCCTTCGGCCACGAAGAAGCGGCCGATACCCGACTTCACGATAGCCGCCGCCTCCTCGGGCGATGACGGGCCGCTCCCGCCGCGGCTGACGGTCCGGCATCCCGCCGTTGCCGACCGCATGGCGGCCCCTCGTCTTCCTGCGGCGCAGCACCACATTCTCATGTTGCGTCCGCCTCCACATTCGGGATCGTGAAGCGATAGACCGTCCCGGCCCCGGGCACGCTGTCGATCGACAGCCTGCACCCTTCGCCGTAATGAACTTCGAGCGTCTTGTTCACGTAACTGAGACCGATGCCGAGGCCGACCTCGGATAAGCCGTCTTTCCCTTTTTCCAACACCTTCTGCCGCTGTTCCCGGGACAATCCGGCCCCGTTGTCCATAACCTTGACCGTCACCCGGTTCGGACCGTCGAGAGCGACGCTCACGATAATGGTGCCCCGGCCGTCGGTGAGCCCGTGGTAGATCGCGTTCTCCACCAGCGGCTGCAGAATGAACCGCGGAATCGCTACCCGGCCGGCCCGCTCGTCAATCTCGTACCTGACCTCGAACTGGTAATCGTTCCGGGCCAGTTGCAGGGAGACGTAATCCTTCAGCGCGGCCACCTCCCGGTCGATCGTGACGACGGAACCTTCCTTGCCGAGGTTGTAGCGAAGCAGCCGGGTCAATTCGGCCACCAGCTTGACGATGCGCGGCTGGCCTTCCGAACGGGCCATCCACTGGACGGTGTTCAGCGTATTGTACAGAAAATGAGGGTTGATCTGCGACAGCAGCTTGTCGACTTCGAGCTGCCGCTTGTCGTTCTCCTTCTGCTTCACCTCGGCGAGCAGATCCTGAATCCGCTCCTTCATCATGTGGAACTCCTTCAGCACCTTGTCGAACTCGGCCACGTTCGTGCGCTCCGTGCCGGTGTCGAACTGGTTGGAGGCGAGCAAGCCGATCTCCTTCTTGAACAACCGAATCGGCACGTAAACCGCGCGCCAGACCAAATAGCCGAGCAGCAGGCTGACCAGCATGACCCCGATGCCGATCAGCGCCAGCCGCAACGCCCAGCTGCGCAGCTCCATCGTGAAGGCGCTCTTGTCGAAGGCGGCCACCAGCTTCCAGCCGTAGCGGCTGCCGCTCTCGAACAGGTAGGCGTCGGAGGTGCTGCGAATGCCGCCGTCATACCGTTCGCCGACCTTCAGCGTGTCGGGCAACTCGCTGTACACGATGCGGCCTTCGTCGCTCACCAGCGCGTAGCTGACGCGCATGCCGAGCTGCTCCGGCTTCAAAACGCGGGGAAGCACGGTCTGATTCGACTCCAGGTACAGCTTCAGGTTATAAGGCGAACCGATGTTGACCGGCCGGGACAGCGAGATGACCAGCTGATCGGGGTCGCCGGTGAACGAAGGGTGGGGACCGTAGAAGGCAAAGAGTGTCTGCTGCGTCAGCAAGGGGAGATTTTCCAGAGTGAAATTGCGGTTCAGCTTGCCGTTCCCGAACAGAATGTCGCCGTCCGCGCCGGAGACCGGGTTCGAACGGTAGTAGAAATGAAACCCCGCCGTCGGGTTCGTATAGTCGATCAGGCTCAAATACGAGTTGATGTTGTCGTAGTGGGTTCGCTTGCTGGCATAACTGTCCGTCGAGAGGAAGTTGAACAGGTCGTTCGACACGATGCCGCCGTAGCTGAGCTGGCTGGACACCGACAGAAGCGTGTCCATCGCGGAATCGGCGTCCGTGGACACCTGCGCCATGGTCAGTTGGATGCTCTTCTCGATCTTGTTGTACAGAATCGAGTAGATCGTATAGTACGAGGAAGCGCTCACAAGCGCGAACGTCATCGTGGTGCTGAGCAGAAAGACGGCCGTCACCCGGTTTTTGAGCGAATAGAATAGTTTGTTCTGCACAATTGCGGCGCGAAGGGCTGCGACCTGGCTTTTCAAATGGTGTCACCTCGATGAGGGCCATCGGCCGTTGCTACCCCCATACTAAAGGATGGGGCGCTCTTTCCGCAACCGCATGCAGCGCCTTTCAGGCGGCTGGACGCATGCCTCTTTCTGGAGGAAGCGGAAATCAGGGAGAATTGACCTTGCCGTCTTGTCGGATTCGGAAGAGGGGCGTGCTGCGTTGCTCGTTCCGGACGAGCATCTGGCCCGTGACGCGCTCCTTCGGGATTGCGTGAATTGCATAATGGCGACTTCGGGCCCAACTCTCGCCAATACCGTCGGAACGGTTCTTCTGGTGCGAAAAGAACCACGCGGAGCCGAGTCCGTTGGGATGATTTTCATCGCATGGAGAGGCCGAGGGGAGCGGCGTCGTGGCCGTTGCGATGATTTTCATCGCATGGGGGGGCCGAGGGGAGTGGAGCCGAGTCCGTTGGGATGATTTTCATCGCATGGGGAGGCCGGGGGAGAAGGGTCGCGTCCGGTCGGAGCCCGTTCGGCGGACTTGGGCGGCGAATCGGTGCGCTTGCGGAGCCGTCGGAGCGCTTGCTTGCGGAGAGCCGTCGGAGCGCTTGTTTGCGGAGGACCGGCAACGAGCCGGCGTTGGCGGCGGAGCCCGCTCTTTCGGCGGCGCCGCTCGCGTTCGGTTCGCGTCGGACGGGCATTATGTTAGAATAGAAGGGACATTCAAATCGCTTCCCCCCAAAGGAGGCTTCGAGCAATGCCCGGGAAAATAATGGTGGTCGACGACGAGCGGCCGATTGCCGATATTTTGAAGTTCAATCTGGAGAAGGAAGGCTACGAGGTCGTGTGCGCGTTCGACGGCGACACGGCGGTGCGGCTCGCGTTCGAGACCGAGCCGGACCTCATCCTGCTCGACTTGATGCTGCCCGGCAAGGACGGCATGGACGTCTGCCGCGAGGTGCGCAGCCGGCTGTCCACGCCGATCATCATGCTGACGGCGAAGGACACCGAGCTGGACAAGGTGCTCGGTCTGGAGATGGGCGCCGACGACTACGTGACGAAGCCGTTCGGCACGCGGGAGCTGCTGGCTCGCGTCAAGGCGCATCTTCGCCGGCAGCGGAAGCTGGAGGCGCCGCGCGCGGAAGAGGAAGCGTCGGGCGAGCCGGAGCGGCAGGGGCTGAAGATGTTCAACCTGTTCATCGACACCGACATGTACGTGGTGTACAAGAACGGCCAGCCGCTCGACCTGACGCATCGCGAGTTCGAGCTCATGCACTACCTGGCCCGCAACAGCGGCAAGGTGATGACGCGCGAACATCTGCTGCAGGCCGTCTGGGGCTTCGAATATTTCGGCGACGTCCGGACGGTGGACGTGACGATCCGCCGGCTGCGGGAGAAGATCGAAGACGACCCGAGCAAGCCCGACATTATTCTGACTCGCCGCGGATTGGGCTACTTGATGCGCAATCCGAAGATGGCGCCGGGCGGTTACGGGGGATGAAGCTGCTGCAGCCGTTCCGCACGATCCAGGCGAAGCTCATCGTCATGGTTCTGCTGCTCATCCTGATCGCGCTTCAGCTCATCGGGGTTTACTTCATCAGCACGATGAAGAGCTCGCTGATCAACACGTTTACGGACAACTTGAACCGGCAGGCGCGGCTGCTGACGGCGCTGGCCGCTTCGGAGATCACCCAGGAGGACAAGACCGGCAACGCGGAGGAGACGGCCAACGTCCGGCTCAGCCAACTGGTCGGCAACCTGTTCGGCAGCAGCGGGACCGAGACGCAGGTGCTCGATTCGAGCGGCCGGGTGCTCGCCACTTCGCTGGAGGAGCACCAATCCTACGTCGGGCGCAAAAACACGTCGCTGCTCGTCAGCCGCGCGCTGCAGGGGATCAGCGACAATTCGGAGGAAATTATCGACTCCGACAACGTGCGCAAGAAGGTGATCGCCAAGCCCGTCATGAGCGGCGGCAAGATCGTCGGGGCGGTCTATATCGTCGCCTCGATGAAGGATTTGTACATGACGGTGGAGCGGGTGAACCGCATCTTCGTCACCGGCATGCTGCTGGCGCTGGGGATGACGGCGCTGCTCGGCATTCTGATCGCGGGAACGATCACGCAGCCGATCAAGGCGCTGACGCGGCAGGTGACCGCGGTGGCGGAAGGCCGGTTCGAGGAGCGGGTGCCGGTGCTCGGCAACGACGAGATCGGCCAGCTCAGCACCGCGTTCAACGAAATGACGGAACGGCTCAGCGAAGCGCTCTCGGTCAACGAAGAGGAGAAGGAGAAGCTGGCTTCGATTCTCGCCAATATGAGCGACGGGGTGCTCGCCACCGACGAGATCGGGCGCGTCATCGTCGCCAACCGCCGGGCGCGGACGATGCTGGGGCTGAAGGAGATCGAGGGCAAAACGGTATCGGAATGCCTGGACATCGACAAGCAGCCGGTGGCCGCGGCGCTGCAAGGAACGGAGTCGCAACTGCTGATCCAGCGCCCGCACACGGATGAGGAGGACGCGCTCGTCTTCCGCGTGACGCTGACGCCGATTCGCCGCCGCGACAAGGGCGTCGTCGGCACGATCGCCGTGCTGCAGGACGTGACGGAGGCGGAGAAGCTGGAGGCGTCGCGCCGGGAGTTCGTGGCCAACGTCTCCCACGAGCTGCGGACGCCGCTGACGACGATCAAGAGCTACGCGGAAGCGCTGGGCGACGGCGCGCTCGAGGAGCCGCCGCTGGCCGAGCGCTTCGTCGGCGTCATCCGCAGCGAAACCGAGCGGATGATCCGGCTTGTGACCGACCTATTGCATCTGTCGCGGTTCGATTCGCAGCAGGCTCCCCTTCGGCGGCAGCTCATCGACATGGGAGAGATGATGGAGGACGTGGTCGACCGGTTCTCGCTGCAGCTGCGGCAGAAAGCGATCACCGTCAAGGTGGAGGCGGAGCCGGGACTGCAGAAGGCGTGGCTGGACCGCGACGGCATCGATCAGGTGCTCGACAATCTCGTCTCCAACGCGATCAAGTACACGCTCGACGGCGGCTCCATCGCGCTGTCGGCCCGCGTGAACGAAGCCGGGCAGCTCGCGGTGGCGGTGAAGGATACCGGCATCGGCATTCCGAAGAAGGATCTCGGCCGCATCTTCGACCGCTTTTACCGCGTCGACAAAGCCCGCTCGCGCAGCATGGGAGGCACGGGACTCGGCCTGTCCATTGCCCGGGAAATCGTGCGCGCCCACGGCGGCAACATCGCGATCGAGTCCGAGCCCGGCGTCGGGACGACCGTCACCGTGACGCTCCCTCTGGCGCAGGAAGGAAGTGAGCAGGCATGATCGAGAAGGGCAAGTCGGTTCTGCTCGCCGCGCTGGTGCTGATCAGCCTGGTTCAAAGCTATTTTCTGGCCTACAGCATGCCGAGCATGGAGGCGAACGTCCGAACGGAGCAGGACTACGTCACGACCGACCCGCTCGGACCGGAAGAGAAGGTGGAGCAACTGCTGCTGCCGGAGGAACTCGTCGTGCACATGGGAGGGGACAAGCACACGGTGTTTTTTCCGAACGATTCGTTCTACGACCGGGTGCTCGACAAGCTGATGGCGCGGGAGTTCAAAGGGTTTCAGAGCGATTCCGTCGATTCCATCGACTGGGATCAGGTGCGGCGGGAGGACCCGGGGATCGAGGTGCGGTTCGGACGCGCCGTGCCGTTCGAGCTGCTGCAGCGGGTGTTCAAGATCGATTCCAACTTCCTGTTCTCCGCCGACTCGATTAGCCGCATCTGGATCTTCGCCCGCAAGGACCGGGAAGAAGTGCGCACGTTCTTCTTCAGCGCCGACGGACGCAACGTCTACGAAGCGCTTCACGCCGATCTGACGGTTCAGGACGTCAACCAGTACACCGGGTTCGGGCAGTACTGGACTCCGTTCTCCTACTGGCAGGACGGCGTCTACATGCCGGATAAGCCGAGGACGTACGGGTCGTTGCAGGTTCCGTTCACCCGCTACACGCCGGACCAGATTCAGCGCAACCTGTTTTTCGACCCCGGCACGACGCGCATGATCCAGGACCGGCAGGACGGCACGCAAATCTATACGGACGGCAAAAAAGGGCTGCAGATCGAGCAGCAGGGGGGCTGGATGTCCTACACCGACCCGGCCGCCCCGACCGACAGCCAGAACGACCTCGCCGACAACATCTCGTCGGCCGTCCAGTTCGTGAATCAGCATGGCGGTTGGATCGGCACCTACCGGTTCGTGCGCGGGGAAGGCGCTGTGGCCGACAGCGTCATCCGGTTCCAGCAATACTACAGAGGGATGCCGATTCTGTCGGGCGCCGGCTTCCGTTTCGGCTACATCCAGCTGACGATCCAGCAGGGATTCGTCTCGTCGTACGAGCGCTCGCTGCTCGTCCTGAACGAACAGGAACGGCAAAACCTCGCCTCGAAGCAGCTCCCCGGCGGCAGCGAGCTGAGCAGCCTGATCCGGCAGGCGGCTGGGAATGACATCGTCGAAGCGGTGTTCCCGGCGTTCCGGCCCCGGCTGCTGAAGAACGCCATCGCCATGGAGCCGGTCTGGGCCATTCGCACGGCGAGCGGCGAGATTCGGGCCGTCTCCTGAGCAAGCGGATGCGGCCGGCATTCCGGGACGAACGCGAAAGGAGGGATGCGAAGTGGATTGGGGACGGGCCAAAAGCGTGCTGATTCTCGCGTTCCTGCTGCTGAACGCGGTGCTCGGGTATCAGCTGTGGATGGAATGGCGGGAGCGGATCGACTCGGCCGTCGATTGGACTTCGCTTCCTCCCGAGACGAGGCAGGTGATGGCGAACAAGAACATTCGGATCGACGCCGAGATTCCGACCGAGACGCCGCAGATGCGGGAGCTGACCTACCGGCTCATCGATTCGCGGGGCTCCTCGAACGCGCCGATTCCGCTCGATCCCCAGCCGAATACGCGGATCGTCTTTTCCGAAGACGAGCTGCTGCAGGCGCTGGGGGGCACGATCCCGGAGCTCGCGAAGTACCGCTTCGACAACCCGGACAGCAACGAGAAGATGTTCGTGCTCAACCGCGTTGTGGAAGACTGGCCGGTCTTCGATGTACGGATCGAGCTGTATTACAAGGATCAGAAAATAACGGCTTACCGGCAGGACCGCATCGAGATCTTGCCGGCCGGAGGCGCGAAGCCGCAGAAGGTGCTGCCCGCCACGCAGGCGGTCGACAAGCTGATCAACAACTACTTGCCGGCCGGCTCGGCGATCAAGGAAATTCAGCTGGGCTATCACGGGCAAATTTTCGACTCGGAGACGCAAGTGTCGATTCCGTCGTGGAGGGTTTTGCTGGAGGACGGCGAAGTTTACTATGTGAACGCCATCAGCGGCGAGGTCGTCACCGACCAGGCCGAATCGTCCGGCGCGCCCGCGGGCGGAACGAACGCGGCTGCCGGGTCATAGGGCGAACATTCGGAGCGCCTGGTCGTCGCGGAATCGAAATTCGGGAGAACGGGGAAACGAAAGGACTTTCATCATGGGACTGCGGTTTACGGTGCTCGCCAGCGGGTCGACCGGCAACGCGACGGTCGTGTCTTCGGACGCGGCGACGGTGCTGGTCGACGTCGGCCTAAGCGGCAAGAAGATCGAAGAATTGCTGAAGCAGCGCGGCCTGTCGGGAGAGGACTTGGACGCGATTTTGATTACGCATGAACATTCGGACCATATCAAGGGCCTCGGAGCGCTGGCCCGCAAGTTCGGGCTGCCCGTCTACGCCAACGAGAAGACGTGGGCCGCCATGGCCAAAGGAGTCGGCGAGCTGGCGGACGGCCAGCGGCGGATCATGCCGACGGACAGCGAGATGGAACTGTTCGATCTGCGGATCGAATCGTACGCCATTTCGCACGACGCCGCCGAACCGGTCGGCTACTGCTTCTGTGCGGACGGGGCCAAGCTGAGCCTGGCGACAGATCTTGGCTACGTCAGCGACAAGGTGATGGAGCGGCTCCGGCAGTCGGACGTGCTCGTGCTCGAATCCAACCACGACGTCAATATGCTGCGGATGGGCCGGTACCCTTGGAACATCAAGCGGCGGATTCTCGGAGATACCGGCCATCTGTCGAACGAGGCGGCGGGCGAAGCGCTGTGCCGGTTGCTGTCCGGCGGCACCCGCCGGGTGTACCTCGCCCACTTGAGCCAGGAGCACAACCTGATGGATTTGGCCAAGCTGACGGTGAATACGATATTGGAAGACAACGGTTTTTTTTATCAGCAAGACGAGTTCGCTCTCTGCGAGACCTATTTCGACCGTCCTACCGAGTGGGATCACGTCAAAGATTAGCTTCCAGCTCGTCTTCCATTTCGGCGGCTTTGAGGCGCAACTCGTCCAGCGAGAGAAACTTCTTTTCTACCAATAATTCGATCAGCGTACTGAGCGCGAGCAGTTGCCGATAGTGGGCTTCTTTCAAATCCGACAGCTCGGCGGCGAGGTCGGGGAAAGAGCCGGTTCGGGCGGGTGAAGACACTGGAATCTCTTCCTTTCTTTACATAGATGCGGGGCGAAGTCTATTCTTGCTTCAACCCGGCTATTCTATTAGTATTTTAGTCAAAACGGGCGCGGATCATTCCGTAGATTCCGGCGGTTGTTCATAGAACGGGGGCGCGTGCGGGCCTTCAGGGTCCGGGAAAAGGATGGTGCGGCCATGAGCTTTTTCGATGACGATTTTTATTCCACGCGGGTTCCGCGCCGGGCGCGCAGAGGCTTCGGGTTCCGCCGGGAGCCGTCCTTCGGGCGAAGCTCGCCGCCGGGGCAAGGCTCTCTTCTTCGCGTCGCCCTCGTCTCGTCGCTGGCCAGTTCGCTGCTCGTCGCCGTGCTCTTCACGATCTTCTGGGGCCGGGGTGCGGAGCCGCGCAGCGCGCCGGCGCTCGCGTCGGGGCAGCCGGTCGTGGAGACGTCGGAGCGGATCATCTCGGCTGCGGCGAAGATTCGTCCGGCGGTCGTCAGCGTCATCAACCGGCCCAGGCAGGAGGATGGCGAAGGGAGCGGGACGGGCGACGGCGGCGGAGCGGCTCCGGGCGACGATTCGTCGCTCGAGAACGCGAACCTGGGGTCCGGCGTCATCTTCGAGAAGAAGAACGGCAAGGCGCTGATCGTCACGAACGCGCACGTCGTCGCCGATTCGGGAAGCCTGCAGGTCGTCCTGCTGAACGGGGACCGCAAGACGGCGAGGATCGTCGGTTCGGACACGATCTCCGACCTGGCGGTGCTGGAGGTCGACGGCAAGGGAATCGGCGCCGCGGCGACGTTCGGGAAGTCCGCCGATCTTCGGGAGGGCGAGACGGTCATCGCGGTCGGCAACCCGCTCGGCCTCAGCGATTCCTTGACGGACGGCATCGTGTCCAATCTGAAGCGCGTTCTCCCCGTGTCGCTGGCGCAGAACGGCGTGTACGACTGGGAGGAGGAGGTCATCCAAATCTCCGCCCCGATCAATCCCGGCAACAGCGGCGGCGCGCTCGTCAATCTGAACGGCGACGTGGTCGGCATCAACAGCATGAAGGTGGCGGACATGGGCGTCGAAGGGATCGGCTTCGCGATTCCGATCGACGACGCGGTGCCGGTGCTCGACGAGCTGATCGATCACGGCAAGGTGATGCGGCCTTACCTGGGCATCTATGCGCTGGACCTGTCGGTCTACCTGCAAGGACTGGCTTCCGCCCAGGAAGGCGAGAGCGGCGATGCGGACGGCGGTTCCGACTCCTCCGCGGAGGACGGTCAGGAGGAAGATGCGATCGTCGTGCCGTCCGGCGTCAAGAGCGGCGTCATCGTGCTGGAAGCCGACGGGCCCGCCCAGGCGGCGGGGCTCAAGCTGAACGACATTATCGTCAAGCTGGACGGCAAGCCGGTGGGCAGCATGCTGGAGCTGCGCAAATATTTGTACAACTCCAAGCGGATCGGCGATACGCTGAAGATCACGTTCTATCGCAACGGGAAGCAACAGGAGCTCGATGTGAAGCTGTCCGAGAAGCCGGAAGACGGCGAGCCCTGACGAAGAGAAGACGAGAGGGAAAGAAGGATAACCTGCCGAATGTACTGTGTGTGCAAGGATCATGTGGAGCTGGCGATCGACAAGTTCGTGGACGAATTCGAGGACGCCCCGGACCTGGTCGACCTCGCGACGACGCATTTCTCCGCCTGGACGCCGCCGGAGCGCTGCGAATGGTGCGACGCCCCGCCGGTGCTGCTCATCGTCTAGTGGCCGGAGATGGTGCTAACGATAGAGATCTTGAGACTATGTTGGTGGAAGTTCACCAAATACTTTGACAGTGAGTCTTTGGGAGAGCGATGGAATCCTTAGCCCTGATGACTTTATAGGGAGTGTCCAAGTGACCCCGTCGTCAGTTGAGGGAGGATCCGTCTCGATCAATAAAAACTTCGGCAGTCAAGCTCCTGACGGAAGTGGAGACAATTTGGGTGAATATTATTTCATTGTTCAAAGGGCGACAAAAGATGGCTTTGATCTCACCGGCTCTGGAACATTAACAAGCACATATACCACTTCTTAAGTGATTCCTTTCCATTTCGCGGTAAAGAACTGCCCTTCGGGTGGTTCTTTACCTTATGGAGGTATACTATGATTCAATTTCACAATTTGTATTTTGTAATGTTTATCCCTATCTATTTAGGAATTGCTTTTCTCTTAAAAAAGAAAAGGAAGAATAATTATTATATAATATTTTTTGGTATTTTTATTTACTATTTGATGTATGTTCTAAAAGTCACACTCTTTCCGATTCCTATCGATGAACGCTACCTAGAATCTGTGCGCGAGTGGAACTCCTTCGAGGCAAATATAAATTATGATCCACTATGGATGGATAGCGACTTTTCCATAATCACAAGGGAACATGTACTCAATATTGCAATGACATTCCCTTTTGGCTTTATGATCAACTTCTTATGGAAGAAGAATCTATTCCGTGTATTTGTTTATGGCTTGATTTTTAGTCTTGTCATTGAATCTCTCCAATGGATAATTTCTTTATGCATCCAATATTATTATCGAGTGATTGATATTAATGATATTTTATTTAATCTGCTTGGAGCCGTTTTGGGTTTGGCCTTATTTAAAATAATAATCTCCATTTACGTAAAAATAGCAGATGATACAAGGATGGAACATAACCGATTTACGCAATATCTATATCATATCGCCACAGGCAAATGATTTCCAGGTAAATAGCCCCGACTCCGTTATCGGAATCGGGGCTTCACTGCTTCCGGCCACGCTATTTGATGCCCGAGAACGTAATGCCGCGGATGAACGCCTTCTGCACGACGAAGTACAGGATGATGATCGGCAGCGTGATCATGACGTTGGCGGCCATCATCATTTGCCACTCCGCGCCGTGCTGCGTCTTGAACGAGGACAGGCCGAGCATGAGCGTGTACTGCGCCTCGTCGGACAGGTAAATGAGCGGCCCCTGGTAATCGGTCCAGCTGCCGATGATCTGGAACAGCGCGACCGTCAGCAGCGCGGGCTTGCACAGCGGGAGCATGATCCGCGAGTAAATCCGCGGCTCGGAGGCGCCGTCGATCCGTCCGGCGTCCTCCAGTTCCTTCGGCAAGCCCATGAAGAACTGCCGCAGCAGGAAGATGTAGAACGGGGCTCCGAAGAAGGCCGGCAGCCACAGCGGCACGTTCGTCCCGACGAGGCCGATCTTCTTGAACACGATGAAGATCGGAATCATCGTGACCTGGTAGGGCAGCATCATCAGCACAAGCGTCAGCCCGAACAGCGGCTTCGAGCCCTTCCACGGAATGCGCGCCAGACTGTAGGCGACGAGCGGGCAGGACAGCAGGACGCCAATCGTCGCCAGCACCGTGATGCCGAGCGTGTTGCGCAAGTAGGTGAAGAACGGGAAGTAGTCGAGCGCATCCGGATAGTTGCTCCACACGAACGTGCCCGGAATCCATTTCGGCGGCCAGAGGAACAGCTCCGTGTCCGGCTTCAGCGACGTCGAGACGAGCCACAGGAACGGCGAAAGGAAGAAGAGCCCGAACAGGATGAGAAAAAGATGCGCAGCCAAATGCCGGATTCGCCGGGCGGTCGCGTTCTTCATATCGGCTCAGTCCTTTCCCTGATAATGGACCCATCGCTTCTGCGTGACGAAGATCAGCGCGGTCAGCAGCGCCACGATGAGAAACAGAATCCACGCCATCGCGGAAGCGTACCCCATCTTCAAATAATTGAAGGCGTTCTGGTACAAGTACATGACGTACAGCATCAACGAATTGGCCGGCGAACCGGTTCCGTTCGTCAGCGTATACGGCAGCACGAAGTTTTGCATCGCGCCGATCGTCCCCATGATGAGGTTGAAGAAGATGACCGGAGTCATCAGCGGGAGCGTGATGTGCCTCAGTTTGCGCATCGTGCCCGCTCCGTCCACCTCCGCCGCATCGTAATAATCCTGGGGAATGTCCTGCAGACCGGCCAGGTAGATGACGATCGCCTGCCCGACGCCCCACACGCCCATCAGGATGAGCGACGGTTTGGACCAATGCTCGTCGCCGAGCCAGGGCGGGCCGGGAATGCCGAACTGTTCCAGCACGTAGTTGACGAGACCGAACTGCGGATTGAGCAGCCAGAGCCAGATGATGGTCGACGCGACCGCGGGGACGAGACTGGGCAGGAAGAACAGCGTCCGGTAAATGCCCTGGCCCCGGATCTTCATATTGAGCAGCAGCGCGAGTCCGACGCCGACCGCAATGTTGAGCGGCACGCTAATCACCGTGTAATACAGCGTGTTGCAGATGCTGATCCAGAACGTGTTGTCCGCCGTCAGCTCCTTGTAGTTGCCGGCGCCGACCCATTCCCCCGGGTCCAGCACGCTGTAAGTCGTGAAGCTGTAATAGACCGACATGATCAGCGGGTAAGCGTTGAACAGGACAATGCCGAGTATCCACGGCAACGCGAACAGGAAGCCGTACAGCGACATTTTCCGCTTGTACGTGGAAGATCGGCTGCTCGGCTTCGCGACGGGACGAACCGTTCTCGCCGCAGGGTCGCTTACGGCCATGTTTTCCTCCTTTTTCCGGGACGTCCCGGGCGTTTAGGATTGCGAGATTTGGGCGAGCTCGTTATCCACGTTCTTCTTCACTTCGTCCAGCAGCGCCTTGGGATCGCCTTTGCCGTTGATGGCCAGATCCCTCACCCGCGTCAGTTCGTCCCACATCTTCTGGCCGACCGGCGTGACCGGGCGGAACTTGGCCGTCGGCATCAGGTCCAGGAACACCTTCAGGTTCGGATTGTCCGCCATCTTCAGCTCCTCGTTGATCTGCGGCATGGCCGTAATGTCATTCGCGCCGTCCGGCCGCTTCGCCCACAGCAGCGTTCCGTCGTGGCCGGCGATAAACTTGATCAGCTCCCAGGCCGCTTCCTTATGCTTGGCGCCTTTCGGGATCGTATAGGAAAATCCGCCGGACCACGTCGTCGGCGGCAACCCCTCCGGAGAAGGAATCGGCGTGACGCCCCATTCGAAGTTCGGCTTCGTCTTGGCCAGATCGTTCAGAATCCAGTTTCCGTCGGTGACGAAGCCCACCTTGCCCGTCCAGAACGGATTCATGCCGGTCTGGCCCATCGCGTTGGAGAAGCTCGACAGCGTGGCGATGTCGTATTTCTTCGCGTAACCGACCATCCATTCCAGCGCCTTGACGACCTGCGGATCGTTCGGCGTCAGCTCCCCGTTGTCCTCGAATTTGCCGCCGAAGCTCCACCCGTACGTATAAAGATGGCCCTGGTTCATCCACGGAATGAAGCCGATTTCGTCGTATTTGCCGTTGCCGGCCTTCTTGAACATTCGGTCCGCCATCTGATCCAGTTCCTCGATCGTCGTCGGCGGCTTGTTCGGGTCGAGGCCCGCTTTTTGCATCATCGTCTTGTTATAGTAAAGCGCCCGGGCGTCCGTCCCCCAAGGCAGGGCGTACACCTTGTCCTTGTACGTCGTTTCCGCCCAAACGCCGGGATAATAGTCTTCCTTGCGGATGCCGTCCCGGTCGACCAGCGGGGTCAAATCCTCCAGCGACCCCTTGGCCGCCCAGGAGCCGACCATGAACCGGTCGAGCTGCGCCACATCAGGCGGATTGCCGCCGGCAATCGACGTGAGCAGCTTGTCTGTTCCTTCGACGTAGGTCATCTTCACCTTGATGTTCGGATGCGACTTCTCGAACTCGTCGATGACGTACTTCTGGTAGTCCTTCTTGAAGTCTCCGCCCCAGTTGACCCAGAAATCGACGGTCGTCACGGCGCCTCCGTCGGCGCCCCCGTCGTTGCCGGCGCTCGGACTCGCGCCGTCCGGCGTCCCGCTGCCCTCGGCCCGGTTGCCGCCGCTTCCGCAACCCGGCAGCACGACGGCGGCCGAGAGCAACGCGGCGGCAAACAGAATGAACGATCTCCGTTTGTTCATGTACATCCTCCCTCTGTGTTTTGGAACGCTTTCTTTCGATTGTAAGGTTTTCCCCGGGGGCTGTAAGGCGGGTGACTTTTGTTTTTAGGGGGTGCGGTTTTGGCAATTCCGGTCGATCGGCAGCAGCACCGCGACCCGCGTTCCCGCTCCCGGCTCGCTGGTGATGTCGATGCCGAATTCGCCTCCGTAAATCATCTTAATGAGGGAATTGATGTTCTTCAGCGCGAAGTTGCCGCCTTCCCGAATCGATTCGCCGCCCTTGAGCGATTCGCGGATTTCGTTCAATTGGTCCGGGGCGATGCCGACGCCGTCGTCGGTCACGACGAACTGCAGCTTGTCCCCGAGCCGATTCCAGGCGATGCTCACCTTGCCGCTTCCCCGCTTCTTCTCCAGCCCGTGGAAGATGGCGTTCTCCACGATCGGCTGGAACGCGAACTTCAGCACCGTGCAGTCCGCCAGCTCCGGGTCGGCGGCGACGGACGTTTCGATCCGGTCCCCGAAGCGGATCTTCTGGATTTCGAAGTAGTTGTCGATCAGCGCCATGATTTCGCTCACCTTGACGAACTCCCGGCCTTCGCTGAGGCTGGCGCGAAAGTATTGGGACAGGGAGAAAATCATCGTGTCGATCTCCTCCACCTTGTAAATCTTCGCAATCCAGCGGATCGAATCGAGCGTGTTGTACAGGAAATGCGCGTTCAGCTGGGAAGCGAACATCTTGAGCCGCAGCTCCTGCTGAAGCAGCCGCTGGACGTACAGCTCGTCGATCAGCTCCTTGATGCGGGCGATCATCTCGTTGAAGCCCCGGGACAGAATGCCGAATTCGTCCTTGCGGTCGGCGCGGATGCGAACTTCGAAGTTGCCCCGCTTCGCCTCCTGCATGCCCCTCAGCAACCGCTGAACCGGCTTGTTCAATTGCCGGGCCGCGAACAGCGCGTAGCCGAGGGCGACGGCCATAATGCCGGCGGCCAGGTACAGCGTGATCCGCCCCACCGTGCGGGTCTCGCGGACAAGCGCTTCCGACGGCAACAGGCCGACGAGATTCCAGCCGTTCGACAGCTGCGTATGCATGACCATCGTCCGCTCGCGGCCGATCCGCACCGTCTCGATCCGGGAGGCCGGTTCGGGCAACCGGAACGGGATCGCATGAAGCAGCATGCCCTCATCCGGATGAACGACGATGCGCCGGTTGCCGTCCACGATCATCGTGCCGATCGATTCGCCCAGATGGATCTGCGACAGAATGGTCGCCGGATCGATCTCCATGAGCATCACGCCGATCGTGCGGTTCAGATTGTTCATGTCCTTGATCGCCCGGCCGAAGCAGAAGACCGGTCCCTTCCACCGGTCGTCCGCCCACGGCTTGGGGACGAGCGTATCCCGCATGCCGAACCAGACGACGCGGCCGTCCCCCCGGACGATCTCGCGGTACCAGATCTGCGACGTCAATTCGTTTGTCGCCGGAGGAATCGGAATGTAGCTGGTGGAGTATTTGTAAGAGGCGCGTTCCCCGAAGATATACAGGTTGATCAAATCGTTCTTCGAATTGAGCAGATTGGCGATAAATTCGCCGATTTCCTTATTCGTCTCCTCCCGTTCGTAGTTGTCCGCGAAGTCGTCCTTGATGCCCTGCTGCAGCTTCTTGCTGCCCAGCAGATAGAAGGAGCGCGTGCCGTACTCCTCCATCACCAGATCGAGGCGCTCGCCTGTCTGCCGGATCGCCTGCTGCGTGAAGGAGCCGACCTTCTCTTGCATGATGCGGGTCGACTGGTCGTAGAAGTAGAAGCCCATCATCGCGATGCTGACGGAGATGCCGACGAAGCAGAGGAAGAACAGGCGGTGCCCGACGGACGTCCATTGCAATTTCGGCAGCCAGTTCATGATCCGGCCACCCCGTCAGACGCCGTGTTCCCGGAACCGGGCCGGCGGAAGCCCTTCCAGTTCCTTAAACACCTTCGTGAAATGACGGACGTCGGCGTAGCCGACCGCCGCCGAAATTTCGTAAATTTTGAGCGGGGTTTCCTTCAGCAGCTTCTTGGCCCGCTCGACGCGCAGGCGAACGACGAATCGGCTGAACGTCTCGCCCATCTCTTCGTGGAAAATTTTGCTGAAGTAGGAGTGGTTCAGGTAGAGATGCTCCGCCACGTCGTATAGCGTGACCGGCTCGTCCAGGCGATGCTCGAGGAATTGCAGCGCGCGCTCGACGATCCACTTGCGGCTGCGCGGGGATCGCGTGTCCGGCCGCAGTTCGGGCAGCTGGCCGAGCAGCGCGTTCTCCAGTTCCGGCGCGGGGCACAACGGCAGGCGGAGCGGAACGGGTTGCTCGTCCGCCGGGGACAGATGGCGGGACGCGTGCGCTTCGCGCTTGAGGTTGACGTTCTGAAAAAGCAGCCTGAGGCCGCGCAAAACCGTCAAGGGAGGGAAGGAGTCCATTCCGTCGCGGACATGCGCCGCCAGCTCGCGCACGAGCTGTTCCTGCAGCCTGGCGTCGCCTGCCTTCAGCGCGGACGCGAAGCGCGCGTCCCATCCGGCGGGGCCGCCATAGCGAGGGGCCGGCTGCGGCTCCGGGCCGCCGGCGAACACGCCCTCGCCCTTGTAGAACCAGAAGGAGACGCCGTGCAGCGCTTCCTCGTAAAGTTCGGGAAGCCGGCCCAGTTCCGCTTCCCTTCGCGAATAGCCGATGCTCATCCGCACGCCGAGCATCCGGGCGGCGTCGTCCGCCAGCCGGGGCAGCTCGGAGACGATCGCCGGCTCCCCGCCGCCCTCCGGACCCGTCTCGGATTGCAGCATCGCCAGCTCGGCCTCGCCCGCGCTTCTCTGCTCCGCCAGCGGAATGGCCAGCAGCGGGCCGCAGCGGCGCCCGGTCTCCTCCAGCATGTTGCCGAGAGCGTACAGGATGAGCGCGCGGTCGCGGGGCGACTCCGCCTTGCGGCCCCAATCGGTGATCTTCACGGCGTAGGCGCGGACCCGCTGCGGGTTCAGCTCAAGGCCCAGCGCGAGCAACTGTTCCTCCAGGCGGCCGGCCGTATACGGCTCGCGGGCCAGCAGCAGATCGAACAGCCGCTGCCGGGCCAGCAGCATCGATTCCCGCGCCGACCTGGCGAGCGTATGAAGCTCCGCCTTCCGCTCCCTCTCCAGGCGCAATTGCGCGACGCAGCGCCGGACCACCTCGAGAATGCTCTCCTCCTGGAAGGGCTTGAGAATATAGTCGAATGCGCCGTTCTTCAGAGCGCTGCGGGCGTACTCGAATTCGCTGTAGCCGCTCATGATGATCACCTTCGTGTCCAGCTTCCGTTCCCTCAACTGCTGGAGCAAAGCGATGCCGTCCATCCCGGGCATGACGATGTCGGTAATGACGATATCGGGCTCCTGCCGCTCCACGAGCCGCAGCGCCTCTTCCCCGTCCGAAGCCTCGCCCGACAGGCGGACTCCTTCGGCCTCCCAGTCGATCGTGGCGCACAGCCCTTTGCGAATCCAACGTTCATCTTCCACTATCAGCAAGGAAAACATCTGATTCCTCCTTTCGCATGCGCTTGCACAGCTTCTCGAATTTGGCGACCTTCCGCGAGCGGGAACTGCGCGATCCCTCCCTTCCCCAAGAGATTGGAACATCCTGGATAACCCGGATGTATCCCATAATGTAACATAGACGGCGCGCGGCCCGTATTACGATTTCATGTCTTCCCGACTATGAAAATGCGACACCGAAGCTGCAATCTGGGGCCGAATCGCAGGCTTTTCGTCGGCGGTTTCCAACCATTCCCCGAAGTTAAAGAATGGGTAAAATGAAAAAAACCTTGGCAAACCGATTGACAGCACTTATTGCCAATGGTAAAGTGTCAAATAGATTTCACAATTGGAAGGAGGATTGCGTTTCATGCACAGCGATTTGATGGTTCCGGATGCTTTCGCTCGTTTTCGCCATTTTCGCCTATCGCATGGACGTAATCCATCGGCGCTTCTGTAATCGGCTTGACCTCCCAGGCGCATGGTTACGTCCCCGTAATCGTGCGCCTTTCTTACACAAGCGGATGGGAACGTATGTTTCGATCCGGCGACGGAAGGCGTATCGCTTGCGGCGGTACGCCTTTTCCTTTTCCAGAGATCGCCGGGCATGGGGCGGGATTTCGGTTCGCCGTTCCTCCCGGAGGCGTAATTCCGACAGAGAGGTGTGAGAGAGAGGCATGTTCATCGTTTTGAAGAAGTTGAGCTGGTTCTTCAAGCAGCATTGGCGAAGATACTCGCTCGCGATCGGGCTGCTCATTCTGTGCGGCATCGTCGACGTCATTCCGCCGCGGCTGGTCGGCTATACGATCGACGGCATCCACGACGGCACGATGTCGGGAGCGGAGTTCGGCCGGACGCTGCTGCTGTGGGTCGGCCTCACGGCCGTCAGCTACGCCACCACATGCGTGTGGATGTACCAGCTGTTCGGCGGCGCATTCGTGCTGGAGAGGCTGCTTCGGAAGCGGCTCATGCGGCATTTTCTGAAGATGACGCCGACGTTCTACGAACGCAACCGGACGGGGGACCTGATGGCGCGTTCGACCAACGACCTGTGGGCGATCTCCAACACGGCGGGCTTCGGCATCTTGACGCTGATCGACTCGTCGCTGTTCACGCTGACGCTGCTGTTCATGATGGCAGTGCTGATCAGCTGGAAGCTGACGCTGGCGGCGCTGCTGCCGATGCCGATCCTGGCGCTGCTCATGACGACGTTCGGCCGGAAGATTCACGACCGCTTCACCAAGGCCCAGGACTCGTTCGGCGAGCTGAACGACCAGGTGCTCGAATCGGTGTCCGGCGTTCGCGTCATTCGCGCTTACGTGCAGGAAGAGGCCGACCGCGAACGGTTCCACGCCAAGACGAACGAGGTGCTGGCGAGGAACATCGCGGTCGCCAAGATCGACGCCCTGTTCGAGCCGACGAACAAGGTGCTGGTCAACCTGAGCTACATTATCGGGCTTTGCTACGGCGGCTACCTCGTGTTCCGCAGCGAGATCACGCTCGGCGAGCTCGTATCGTTCAACGTGTTCCTCGGCATGCTGATCTGGCCGATGTTCGCCATCGGCGAGCTGATCAACGTCATGCAGCGGGGCAACGCCTCGCTCGACCGCGTCAGCGAGACGCTCAGCTACAAGCCGGACGTCGACGACGGCGACACGCTTCGGCCGGTCGAGAAGCCGGAGAGCATCGAGTTCAAGCGCGTCCGCTTCCGCTATCCGAGCTCGTCCATCGACAACCTCGTCGATATCGACCTTTCGCTGAAGCGCGGACAGACGCTCGGCATCGTCGGGCGCACCGGCAGCGGCAAGACGACGCTTCTGAAGCAACTGCTGCGCGAATATCCTCTGGGAAGCGGAGAGATCGCGATCTCCGGCGTTCCCCTCGGGCAGATCGAAATCGACCGGGTGCTCGGCTGGATCGGTTACGTGCCGCAGCAGCCCATTCTGTTCTCGCGCACCATCCGCGAGAATATTCTGTTCGGCCGCGAGGACGCGACCGAGGAGGAGCTGCAGCGGGCGCTGGAGCGGGCGTCGTTCGCCAAGGACATCCGTTTCCTTCCGGACGGGCTTGAGACGCTCGTCGGGGAGAAGGGCGTGGCGCTGTCCGGTGGCCAGAAGCAGCGGGTGAGCATCGCCCGGGCGCTGATCGCCGACCCGGAAATCTTGATTCTCGACGACGCCTTGTCGGCCGTCGACGCCAAGACGGAAGCCGAGATCGTCGAAGGCATCCGTACCGAACGCGCGGGCAAGACGACGCTGATCACGACCCATCGCCTGTCGGCGGTGCAGCACGCGGACTGGATTATCGTTCTGGACGAAGGCCGGATCGTCGAACAGGGGACGCACGAGCAGCTGCTCGCGCTCGGCGGGTGGTACAAGGAGCAGTACGATCGCCAGCAACTGGAGGCGATGGTCCAGGCGTCGTAGCCGCCGCAAAGTTCGAAACTGACAAGGATAGAAGGTGTGAAGATACCGTGGGAACGACCGGCAAGCGATTGTTGCAATACGCCTTGATCTATAAGAAGCCGATTGTGTTCGCGCTGGTGCTGCTCGCGCTCTCGGTCACCGTCGAGCTGGTCGGGCCGTTCATCGCCAAGCGCATGATCGACCAGAACATTCTCGGCATCGAGAAAACCTGGTACGAGACCGCCGCGGCGGACGGGAACGAGACGGTCGAATACAACGGCAAGTTTTACAAGCGGGAGGACCACTTCTCCGCCGGCGAGCCGAGGGGGGCCGCCGCCCGCGTGCTGCTCGTCGGGCGCGCCTACTATTGGCTCGAAGGCGAAGCCGCCGCGGCGTTCGCAGACGGCGCGCGCCGCGTGTCGGACGACGGCCGGACGCTGATCGTGACGGCCAAGGACGGAAGCGAGCGCTCCTATCCGGCCGCGAAGCTGACCCCGGCCGAGCTGTTCCGCTTCTACAAGCCGGAGATGCCCGGCCTGCTCCAGCTGGCCGCCGCCTATGTCGGCCTGCTCCTCCTCGCGGCCGTCTTCACGTACGGCCAGCGTCTGCTGCTGCAGACGTCGGCGAACCGCATCGTGCAGCGGATGCGCGAGGACGTGTTCGCGCACACGCAGCGCCTGCCGGTCGGCTACTTCGACAACCTCCCGGCGGGCAAAGTCGTCTCGCGCATCACCAACGACACCGAGGCGATTCGCGAGCTGTTCGTGGCGGTGCTGGCGAACTTCTTCACCGGCGCGGTCTACATGGCCGCCATCTTCGCCGCGCTGTTCGTGCTGAGTCCGACGCTGGCGCTCATCGCCCTGCCGCTCGTGCCGATTCTGATCGTCTGGATCATCGTCTACCGCAAGTTCGCGACCCGCTACAACCGCGTCATTCGGACGAAGCTGAGCGACATCAACGCGATGATCAACGAGTCGATAGGCGGCATGCCGATCATTCAGGCGTTCCGCCGCCAGAAGCGGACGATGGAGGAGTTCGACGCGCACAACGAAGAGTTCTATACTTACCAGAACAAGATGCTCAGCTTGAATTCGTTTACTTCGCACAATCTCGTCAACGTGCTGCGAAATGTAATCTTCATCCTGGTGATCTGGATGTTCTGGGGGGACCTGTTCGGATCGGCGGTGACGGTCGGCATTCTGTACGCGTTCGTCGACTACATGAGCCGGATGTTCCAGCCGATCGTCGGCATCGTCAATCAGCTCGCCAATCTGGAGACGGCGCGGGTTTCCGCGGAGCGGGTGTTCTCGCTGCTGGACGAACCCGGCGTCGAGGTGGCGACCGGCCAGATGCCGCGCTACCGCGGGGAGGTGTCGTTCGAGAACGTCACCTTCGCCTACAAGCCCGGGGAAAATGTGCTGAAGAACATCACCTTCCACGCCCGGCAGGGCGAGACGGTCGCGCTGGTCGGCCATACCGGTTCGGGCAAGAGCTCCATTCTGAATCTGCTGTTTCGCTTCTACGACACGGAGCAGGGCTCGATCAAGGTGGACGGCATCGACGTGCGGGACATTCCGAAGCAGCTGTTGCGCCGGCACATGGGCATCGTGCTGCAAGATCCGTTCCTGTTCACGGGCACGATCGCTACGAACGTCAGCCTCGACAATCCGGCGATCAGTCGGGAGCGGGTCGAGCAGGCGCTGCGGGACGTCGGCGCTTACGACATGTTCATGAACCTGCCGGGCGGCATCGACGAGCCCGTCATCGAGAAGGGCAGTACGCTGTCCGCCGGCCAGCGGCAGCTCATCTCGTTCGCGCGGGCGCTCGCCTACGATCCGGCAATTCTCATTCTGGACGAAGCGACGGCCAGCATCGACACCGAGACCGAGTCGATCATCCAGGCGGCGCTCGACGTGCTCAAGAAAGGCCGCACGACGTTCGTCATCGCCCACCGGCTGTCGACGATCCGGCAGGCCGACCAAATTCTCGTGCTGGACCACGGCGAAATCGTCGAACGCGGCAACCACGATCAGCTCATGGAACTAAAAGGGAAATATTACGCCATGTACCAGCTGCAATCCGGCGGTTCCGCCGTGATGTCCGCCTGATCGGCCGTTTTCTTCCGAGAATAGCGCTTCGGACGGCGTCTTCCACCTTCACCCCCGCTCCCCGCGCGGACCGGGGTGAAGCCGTTTCGGTCCCTGTTCCCGCCCGCCCGTCCGCTCCCGCCCTTTCCCTTGCTCCCACATCTCGCCGTTTTTCTAGGCCGCCGAGCTGTCCTTGAACAAAAGAAGATAAAGAAAATAGGGCGCGCCGATCAAGGCCGCGACAATCCCGGTCGCAACGCCTTCCGGCGCCCACACGTTCCGTCCGATCGTATCGGCCAGCAGCAGCAGCCAGCCGCCGGTCAGAACGGATACCGGTATCATCTGCTGATGTCTCGGCCCGACCAACGCTCTGGCCATATGGGGCGCCATCAAGCCGATAAACGCAATGCCGCCGGTGACCGAAACGGCCGAAGCCGCCAGCGCGACGGCCGCCAGCATGAGCAGGATTCGGTCTCTGCGGATCGCCACGCCGGCCCCGATGGCCGTCGGGTCGTTCAGCGCCAGCAGGTTCAGCGCTCTGGATTTGTACAGCACGTAGGGAATCAGGACGATCAGCCAGGGAAGCAAGGCCAGGACAAACGGCCAGTCCGTTCCCCAGACGTTGCCGGCCAGCCACTTGGAGATGAAGTCCACCTTGGTTCGGTCAACCGTGGACATGAGCACGATCATGATTCCGGAGAGAGCCAAGGAGAACCCGACCCCGGTAATGACCAGCCGGATCGGTTGGATGCCTTCGCCGCGGGTGTAAGAGAACGCATAAATGAGAACGGCGGTGCCGATCCCTCCGGCAAACGCCATAAGCGGAATCACGTAAACGGACGAATCGACGTCCAGCGGAGCGAACAGGAAGAATACGGTAACGCCGACTCCTGCGCCCGCATTGATGCCGACGATGCCCGGATCGGCCAGTTCATTGCGGGTAATCCCTTGCAGGATGGCGCCGGACAGCGCAAGCGCCATCCCCGCCAGCATCGTGATCAGCATCCGGGGCAGGCGAAGCGAGAACAGCACGAACCGATCCTCAAACGTGCCGTGGCCCGTTATCGTCGGGATCAGCCTGTCATACGACACGGGGGACGAGCCGATGCCCAAGCCGATCAGGACGGTTGCCAGCGTAACCAGAGCCAGGACCGCCACGACGACTTGCAGCCGGCTGAGAAGCCGCAATTTGGTCATGAGAACGAGCGCACTCCTTTGCGAACGATAAACAGGAAGAAGGGCAGACCCAGAATGGCCACGATAGAAGCGACCGGCGTCTCGAACGGGACATTGATCATTCGAGCTAGCGTGTCGGCGAACACCATGAAGGTGCCGCCCACGATGGCGGACAAGGGCACAATGGTACGGTAATGGGTTCCGGCGAAAGTGCGAACGAGATGCGGGATCATCAGGCCGACAAACGCCAGATTGCCGACGAGAGCGACAGCGGCGCCGGCCAGAAGCGTAGTCAGCACGTACAGCGCGATTTTCACCCGCGTCGTTCGAAGTCCGAGTCCGATCGCGGTCCCTTCGTTCGTGCTGAGGATCGTCAACGGCCGGGACAGCAGGACGGATACGATGAGGCACGCCACGATGACAGGGGCAATCGTCGCGATCTGTCCCCAGGTGGTGCCGATCAGCCCGCCGGAGGTCCACATCGAGACGTTCTTGGAAATTTTATAGTGGAGACTGATGCCGTCGGCCACGGCCGCGAGAAGCGCCGAGACGGCCGAACCGGCCAGCACCATTCGCAGGGGCGATAAATTCCGTCTCCGCAGGGCGATGATGCCGAACACCAGCATCACGCTGACGGCGGCTCCGATGAAGCAAGCCACCATCGTGCCGAAATAGCCGACGGCGGGAAAGAACGCGAGCGCGGCGGCCAGCGCCGCATTGGCGCCCGCCGTCAGGCCGAGCAAACCCGGGTCGGCCAGCGGGTTGCGGGTCAACCCCTGCATGATCGCCCCGGCGACGGCCAGCGCCGAGCCGACCAGCGCGCCGCCGACTTCGCGGGGCAGCCGCAGCTCGCGAATGACGGAGATATCGTCACCTTTCGCATGCGGATCGGTTACCGCGCTCCAGATGTCGGCGAGAGAGACGTTCTTCGCGCCGAGGATGACGGCCAGCGTGAACATCGCGACGAATAGAACCAGGCAGACGAACACTTTGAATGCATAAGAGCTTGACGGTTTGGGCGGAACTTTCCGGGACACTCGATCATCCATCCTTCTTCACCTGCAGTAGAAGGAACGCCAAGGGCGTTCCTTCGATTCTCCGGCATGCGGTTTGCTTAATGGTTAGAATCGGAAGCCGGGGATTCATTCCCGTTCCCGAGCAACGCCTTGGTGATGAAATCCAGCTGATAGTCGAGAGACAGGGCGTCGTTGAAATAGAACGTACGGGCGTCCACTTCATAGACATGATGATTTTTGACGGCCGGAATATTCTTATAGGTAGAAGTCTGCTGGAAGGAGGCGTCGGCCGCCGGGTCTTTGCTGTAGATGACATAGTCTCCCATATATTCCGGCAGAACTTCCAGCGACAAATCGTAATAGCCTTCCTTGGCCGTCATTTCTTTGACCTTGTCCGGCATCTTCAGGCCCATGGCCTGATAGACGATTTCCGTTCCGCGTCCCCAGGCGTCGCCGAAGGTGTACAGATTTTTGGAATCCCCTTCGATAATGGAGATGGTGCTGTCGGCGCCGATTTTGGCTTTGATTTCTTCGCCCGCCTTCCGGGCGCGTTCCTTGAAGTCGGCGATCCAGTCGGCCGCCTTCTGTTCCTGGTTGACCGCTTTGCCGATTTCGAGAATCTGCGTCAAATAATCCACCTTGTTGTAGGTGTAGGTCACGAGCGGCGCGATTTGCTTCAATTTGTCCGCATTCCGAAGGTTGTCCGACATGGCGATAATCAGGTCCGGCTTCACGTTCAGAATGCTCTCCACGTTCTCGTCGGATACTTCGGGGACGTCCTTCAATTGATCCTGGAAGTTAGGGTCCGCTTTGGTCCAGGAATCGACGCCGACGAGAGGAACGCCGAGCATGAGCAGATTGCCCGCATAACCGAAGAGGGCGACGACGCGTTGCGGATGCGCGGGAACTTCGATCGGGCCGTTCTCCGACTGATAAATAATCGTGTCGTTGTTCTCCGAAGAGCCGCTTGCGCTTGGGCTTGCCGGACTGCTCACTTCTGCCGTGCCGCTTGCGCTTGCCGTGCCGCCGGCGTCGGCGTTCGTATTCGCCTTGTTCCCGCAGGCGCCCAGAACCAGAATGACGACCAAGGCAAGAGGAAACAACCATTTCTTCATTTCTCCTATCCCCTTTAATCACGTTATTTATGACAATGAGAATCATTATCACAACCGCATCTAAAAATTTAATGACTAATCGTTCATTTGTCAATATCCAAAATGCTCGGGGGGGAGGGCACGGGAGTGCGACGGGAAGAAAAAGAAGCGCGCCGGATGCCCGAATGTTCGGGAACCGGCGCGCGGTTTGCGGGGCACAGAGGCAGCTTAGCGGGCGGCGAGGGCGCCCGCTTCCGACCAGTAGGCGGCGATTTCAGCGGAAGTCGATACTTGGCCGAATACGCTCGCGAAGTTGTCGAGCGTCGCCTGGTGGGCGGCCGGGCTGGAGCCGGCGACGGCGTCGGACACCATCGTGACGTTGTAGTCCAGCATGAAGCCGTCGCGGGCGGTCGACTCGACGCACACGTTCGTCAGCACGCCGGTGAGCACGATCGATTTGCGTCCCATCGAGCGAAGGATGAGGTCCAGGTTGGTGCCGATGAACGCGCTGTACCGGTGTTTTTCCACGACGGGATCGCCCTCCTGCGGGATAAGCTTGTAAAACTCGGCTCCCCAGGAACCCTTCTCGATAATCGACATCTCCGTCCCGAATTTGTTGATCCACGCTTCCGACTTCGTGCTCTCGTCCAGCGTCATATAGACGAATATGACGGGGACGCCGGCCGAGCGGGCCGCCGTGATGAGCCGTTCGATCTTGGGCACGCAAGCCTGAAAAGCCGGGATGTCGGCCATGCCCCGCCGCGCGGAAGCTCCGTCCTCATGGCAGAAATCGTTCTGCATGTCAATGATGATCAGGGCCGTCTCCTCTGCATGAAGCCATTTGTTCATCGAAATTCCTCCTGTATTTTCAGATCATCTGGCACCAATAAGTTGATTCCATCATCTGAAGACTACTCACCCACACTATTGTGTAATAGAATATTACATATAGGGGGAGGCGAATGGTCGTGGATATGGAAGGCTTGCACTCATTCATCGCGGTGGCCCGCGAGAAAAGCATCTCCAAGGCCGCCCAATCGCTGCATGTCACCCAACCGACGCTGAGCGCGAGGCTGCGCAAGCTGGAAGACAGCCTGGGCGTTACGCTCGTGGAGCGGGGCTGGGAAGGCGTCCGGCTCACGAAGCAGGGGCGCTTCTTCCTGTCGGATTCCGTCCAGCTCTTTCAGGAGCTGGAGGAGGCGGCGGCCTTGCTTCGCAAGCGGGCGTCCCGCGAGCTGGACCGGCCGATCGAAGCGGTGACGAACGACGGCCGGCTGCGGATCGGCGTCGAGGCGTTCCTGTATCCGGCCTACATGAATCCGATCATTCAAGCGATTCAGGAAGTGCTGCCGGATGTCGATTGCAACTTTGTCAGCAAATCTTCCAACCTGCTCCTGAACATGCTGGAGAGCGACGGCCTCGACTTGTGCGTCAATTACGTTTTCCAGCCGAAGCCGGGTCTTACGACGATCCGGATCATGGAGGAGACGGCGGTGCTGATGTATCCTTCCCGCGGGTATCCGGAAATCCGGGACGACCTCGGCAACGTCGGATGGCTGTTCGACAAGCCGTTCATCCTGTTCGAAAATTCCCCGTTGCTGCTGTATCGCGACGTGACCGAGAAGGTGTTCCTGTACTTGTTCGGCAAAGTGCCGGAGCGGTTCCACATCGTCGACAACGTCTCGGTGGCGATCGACATTCTGTCCGCCGGCTTCGGCTACACCTTCATGCCGGGTTCCAGCATCGCCCACCTGGCGGGCAAGCCGCTGCCGTTCCGTCGGCTTCCGATCCCGGCGTCGTTTCTGATCTCTCCCGTCTATGTCAGTTACCTGGAATCGCGATCGGCCCGGTTCCCGACGGAAGCGCTCGTGGACCGCATCCGCCGGCGGCTGCTCGCCCATGACGGCGGCCGGTTCGGCTGAGTTGGGCGTCCGAAGGATAGCCGGCGAGAAAAAAGCTCCAACAGGACGAAGGAGGAAGCGGGCATGGATACGGAAAGCGTGCACTCTTTTATCGCGGTCGCCCGGGAACGAAGCATCTCCCGCGCGGCGCAGGCGCTGCATGTCGCGCAACCGACGCTCAGCGCCCGACTGCGCAAGCTCGAGGACGATCTGGGCGTCAAGCTGCTGGCGCGGAGCTGGGACGGCATCCGGCTGACGACGGAAGGGCGGTACTTCCTCTCCTATTCGCTCCAGTTGTTCCAGGAGCTCGAAGAGTCCGCGGCCTTGCTGCGCCAGCGGGAGACCCATGGCCGGGACGGACCGATCGAAGCCGTGACGAACGCGCGCCGGCTGCGCGTCGGCGTCGAATCGTTCCTGTATCCGGCGCTGATGCGCCCGATCATTGAAGGCATCCGCGAGGCGGCGCCGGACGCGGAATGCCGGTTCGTCGACAAGACGTCGGACCTGCTGGTCAACCTGATCGACTGCGAAGGGCTCGACCTGTGCGTCCGCTACGCGGGCCTGGAGAAGCCGGGCCTGGTGTCGCGCGAGCTGTTCGAGGACAGGTTCGTCCTGCTCTACCCGAAGGACGGCGAAGCCCTGATCGGGGAAGATATGGCCGGAGCCGGCCGGCTGCTGGACCAGCCGTTCGTCCTCTTCGACAAAACGCCGCTGCTCCGGTTCCGCGAAGTGACCCAGCCGGCCATGATGCGCGTGTTCGGCGCGGTGCCGGAGCGATTCCACATCGTCAGCGACGTCGAAGTGACCCTGGACATTGTGGCGCGGGGCTTCGGCTTTACGTTTCTGCCCGTCGTCAGCATTCTTCAGCTGCTGGACGATCCGCTGCCGTTTCGCGTTACGCTGATGGATCCGGAACTGCTGCGCTTGCCCCTCTGCCTCACCTACTCCGCGTCCGCCCGCTCTCCGCATCCGATCGGCGACCTGGCCGATGCGGTATACGCTCGGCTGAGAAGCAGCCTGGACGCCCTCTACTCCAAGCTCGCCGCCGCTTCCGTCCGCGGTTGAGACGCTTCCGGCCGGCCCTCGCCGGCGCTGCCGTTCGCCTCGCCCGCCCGCTGCGCGCGCTGCCGTTCGCTTTGCTCGCCCGCTGCGCCCGCAGCCGCCCGCTTACTTGGCTTTGTAACGGCTTGCCCGGTATGTCGGGGGGAGCAGCGGTTCGATGTCGGTCAAGTCCAGTTCCTTGAAGTCGCTGAAGCCGGTCATGAACCGCCGGAACGCATCTTGTTCCCGCGTCGGGCTCGCGTCCGTTGTGTTCGCAGCCGCCTGGGCGTTCTCGCGTTGTTCCATGGCGAATTCCTCCTGTTCGAATGAATGATGAAGCGTGGACGACAAGGTATTTCCACGCGGCGGATGGCGCCGCCGCTTCCGCTTGCCGGCGGCATGGCGGTCCGGAAAATGGACGGCGGCCGGCCGAAAGGACAGCTGTCGCCTGGCGCCGGAATGGCGGATGAGCGACAGACCGGCACGGATGATGAAGCGATCAGAGCGACGGATGGCGCGTGTGCCAGTCGGTGTTCTGCTCGTAGCCGTAGCCGATGCCGAGGACGGTCGCTTCCTCGAACGGCTTGCCGATGAGCTGAAGGTTGACCGGCAGCCCTTCCGGCGAGAAGCCGCACGGCATCGACAAGCTGGGCAGCCCGGTCAGGTTGGTCGGCATCGTGAACTCGGCCAGCCGCAGCGTGCGGGCGAAGTCGTCCGCGGTCGGCGCGGTCAGCGGCGTGGCCGGCGTCAGCAGCACGTCGACGCCCGACAACGCGTCGAGGAAGTCCTGCACGACCAGATGGCGGGCCCGCTGTGCTTGCAAATATGTGGACGCGGGCAGGTTCCGTCCGCTCTCCAGCATCATGCGGACGTCCGCACCGTAATCTTCCGGGCGGCTAGTCAGCCAGGGCTCGTGGTAGGCGACCAGCTCGCCCATCAGAATGGCCGATGTGATGCTGCGGGCGTAGTCGATCTTGGACAACCCGACCTCGACGATCTCCGCGCCCAGCTCTGCGAATTTGGCGATCGCCGCCCGCACGGCGGCCAGGACGTCGGCTTCGACGTCGTCGTAGTAGTAGCGGGTCGGAATGCCGATGCGCACGCCCTTCATGCTGTCCGCGTACGACGTGGTCAGGCCGGGAGCGGGCAGATCGACGGTCGATTCGTCGTGCGGATCAAGCCCGGACATGGCGTCGAGGGCGACGGAGGCGTCCCAGACGCTGCGCGCCAGCGGGCCGGCATGGTCGAGCGACCAGCCCATCGCCACGATGCCGTAGCGGCTGACCCTGCCGTAGGTCGGCTTCATGCCGACGACGCCGCAGCAGGCGGCCGGGATGCGAATGGAGCCGCCGGTGTCGGTGCCGGTTCCCATGTAGGCGATGCCGGCGGCGACGGCCGCGCCCGTTCCGCCGCTGGAGCCGCCGGGCACCCGCTCCAGGTTCCACGGGTTGCGGCAGGGGCCGAAGTGGGGGCTGTTCGTCGTCGTCCCCGAGGCGAATTCGTGCGTCTGCACCTTGCCGAGCAGCACCGTGCCGGCAGCCGCCAGCTTGGCGACGGCGGTGGAGTCGTAATCCGGCACGAAGTCGGCCAGAATCTTCGAACTGGCGGTCGTGCGGATTCCCTTCGTGTAATACAGGTCCTTGTGCACGATCGGGATGCCGTGCAGGGGGCCCTTGTAGTTCCCCTTCAGGATGTCCTGCTCCGCTTGCTTCGCTTGTTCCATCGCAAGTTCGGCGGTGACGGTGACGAACGCGTTGAGCGCCGGATTGACTTGCTCGATGCGCGAGATTGCCTGCGCGGCGACTTCGACCGGCGAGATCTCGCGGGTGCGGATTCGTTCCGACAGCTCGCGGATGGTGGCGTAGGTCAGTTCGGGGTGCATCGTTTTCATGGAACTCAACCTCCTCGATGGATATTGGAGAACCTGAGCGGGCAGCCGACGAAGCTCCGGATCCCCGCGGCTGTCGCTTCAGATTCTATGTGTGATGAAATATAACACAAATATGGCGTGTTGCGTCGCTAAAAAGGGTATAGAATGTTTCAATACCCTCCATTTGCAAATGTTGTGTTAGTATTGATTACACAAAAGGTCCGACATCGCCAAGGGGAGGGAACGACATTGACCGAACTGCTGACCATCGACCATTTGGTCACGGAGTTTTCGATTCAGAAGAAGACGGTTCCGGCCGTCAGGGGCGTTACGCTGCAAGTGCGCAAGGGGAAGACGCTCGTCATTCTGGGGGAATCCGGTTCCGGCAAAAGCGTGATGCTCCGCTCCATTCTCAACCTGAAGCCGCCCGGCGCCCGAATTGCCGGTTCGATCAGGCTGGGGGAGGAAGAGCTGCTGGCCAAGTCTCCGAAGGAGATGGAGGCGATTCGCGGGAACCGCATCTCCATGATCTTCCAGGATGCGCTGTCCGCGCTGGACCCGCTGTACCGGGTCGGGGAGCAGATCGTGGAGACGATCGTAGCGCACCGGAAGATCGGCAAGGCGGAGGCACGGCGCGAGGCGGCGGAGCTGCTGCGCAAGGTCGGCATTCCGTCGCCGGAGGAGCGGATGCGGGCGTTCCCACACGAGATGAGCGGCGGCATGCGGCAGCGGGCGGTCATCGCCATGGCGCTGGCTTGCCGGCCCGATCTGCTGCTGGCCGACGAGCCGACCACCGCCCTCGACGTGACGATCCAGGCCCAAATCCTGCGCTTGTTCAAGGAGATCCAGGCCGAATACGGCATGTCGATCATCCTCGTGACGCACGACATCGGCGTTGCGGCCGAAATGGCGGACGATATCGCCGTCATGTATGCGGGCAAGATCGTCGAGTACGGCCGCGCCCGGCAAATATTGTCCGCTCCGGCGCACCCGTACACGGTCGGGCTGATCGAAGCGACGCCGAAGCGGGGGCAGAAGGGCCGGCTGCCCGTCATTCCGGGCCAGCCGCCGCTCATCACCGCGATGCCCGACGGCTGCTCGTTCGCGGACCGCTGCCCGATGGCGAGAAGCTCGTGCCGGGAGGGCGCGCCCGCCTTCACCTACTACGGCGAGGCGCACTGGGCCGCCTGTTACTTGCTGGAGGAAGAACAGCCCGTCGCGCAGTAGGCGGCATTTTCCGCAACATGAAGTCTGAATAATCAGAAAAAAAGAAAGCGCCGATCGCGCTCGCCTCGGAGGGGTTAAGATGAAACGCATACTCGCACTTGCCAACGCCAAACGAACGACCGCCTTTCTGCTGGTCGCGCTGCTGCTGGTTCTGTCCGCCTGCGGAGGCGGCGGCTCCTCGAGCGGGGACGCCGCGGCCGGGAGCGCATCCGCCGGCTCCAACGGATCAGGGAAGGAGCAGACGCTGATCATCGGCATGACGGCCGCCAACCTTCCGGTGCCGGACACGTATCCGACCGAAGGCTACGAAGGCTTCCGGTTCGTCGGCTACCAGCTGTACGATGGGCTCGTCGATTGGGACTTGTCCCGATCCGACCAGCCGGCGACGCTGAAGCCGGGTCTGGCGGAGTCGTGGGACACTTCGCAGACCGATCCGACGCTCTGGACGTTTCATCTGCGCAAGAACGTCACGTTCCATGACGGCACTCCGTTCAACGCCGACGCGGTCATCTTCGGCCTCGACCGGATCATGAATCCCCAGTCCGAATATTATGACGCCCAGCTTGCGGGCAACAGCGGGTCGGGGCTGCGCTACGTCGATTCCTACCGCAAGGTTGACGATTACACGGTCACGATCAAGACGAAGGGACCTTACAGCTTCCTGTTGTACGATCTGACCAACATTCTGTTCGCCAGTCCGGACGCGATCAAGAAGAGCGGCAAGGACTACGCGAACCATCCCGTCGGCACCGGCCCGTTCAAGTTCGTCAGCATGAAGCAGGGGCAGGAGATGGTGCTGGCCAAAAACGAGAGCTACTGGGGCGGGGCGCCCAAGCTGGATAAGCTCGTTCTGCGCCCGATCAGCGATCCGTCCGCGCGGCTTGCGGCGCTGCAGTCGGGAGAGATCGACTGGGCGGAAGTGCCGCCGACCGAGTCGATCGCTCAGCTGAAGAGCGCGGGCTTCCAGATTTTGACCAATCCGTATCCGCACATCTGGCCGTACGTGCTCAACCTGCAGGACGGCCCTTGGAAGGACGTCCGCGTGCGCCAGGCCGCCAACTACGCGATCGACCGCGAAGGGATGAGCGCCGCGCTGCTGAGCGGCGCCGCGACGCCGGCCACCCAGCCGCTGTACAAGGGCCACGCCTGGTACAGCCCCGACGCGGAGCCGTACACGTACGATCCGGAGAAGGCGAAGCAACTGCTCGCGGAAGCGGGGTACCCGAACGGCTTCCAGACGACGTTCATCGTGCCGACGAGCGGCTCGGGCAACATGTGGCCGGTGCAGATGAACGAATACGTGCAGAACAACCTGAAGGCCGTCGGCATCAACGTGAAGATCGAGTCGATCGAATGGCAGACGCTGCTCAGCTCCTTCATCCAGGGCTTCCCGAAAGACAGGGAGGTGGGCGCGTACAACATCTCGCTGCCGACGATCTCGCCTTCGTTCTACTCCCAGTTCTTCGCGACGTCGTCGATCTTCCCGAACGGCATCAACATCGGCGGCTATTCCAATCCGCAGTTCGACGAGCTGGTGAACAAGGCGATGGCCGAGTTCGATCCCGCCAAACAAAGCGTGTATTTGCAGCAGGCTTCAAAAATATTGGCGGACGACGCCCCGTGGATCTACGTGGTGCACGACCTGAATCTGCGGGCGCTGTCGCCGAAGGTCAAGGGCTTCGTGCAGCCGCAATCGTGGTTCGCGGATCTGACGACCGTCTCGATCTCATAAACCGAAGGAGGGATCGCGCGTGGCATCGTTCGTCCTCAAACGGCTCGCCCTGATGATTCCGACGCTGCTCGGCGTGTCCGTCATCGTCTTCCTGATGCTCAAGATCGTCCCGGGGGACCCGGTCAACGCCATCGTCCCTCCCGACGCTTCCGAATCGGAGCGGGCGGCGGTGCGCGCCCAGCTCGGCCTCGACAAGCCGCTCGTCGTCCAGTACGGCATCTGGCTCGGCCGGGTCGTCCAGGGCGACTTGGGCGACTCGATCACCCGCCGTCTGCCGGTGACGGAGATGCTGCTTCCGGCGCTCAAGAACACCGTCATCCTGACCGCCGCCGCCGCCGTCACCGCCTTCCTCGCCGCGCTCGTCGTCGGCGTCTTCAGCGCCTACTACCCGAACTCGCGGCTCGCGGCGCTGTTCAACGGGCTGAGCCTGGCCAGCATCGGGCTGCCGAACTTCTGGACGGCGCTCATCCTGATCGGCATCTTCTCGGTGACGCTCGGCTGGCTGCCGTCGTCCGGAATGAACACGGTCGGCAGCTCGGGAGCGGGCGATCTGATCAAGCACCTGGTGCTGCCGACGGCCGCCACCGCGCTGTCCAGCGTCGGCGTCATGACCCGGATGGTCCGCAGCACCGTCTCGGGAATTCTGAAGCAGGATTTCATCTTCGCGCTTCAGGCGAAGGGCGTCCGGCGGGGAACGATTCTGCGCCACGTGCTGCGCAACGGCATGCCGACCATCCTGAACGTGACCGGACTGCAGTTCGGCGCGCTGCTGGCCAGCTCGGTGCTCGTCGAGACCGTCTTCTCCTGGCCCGGCATCGGCCAGGTGATCTACCAGGCGATCGGGCAGCGCGACTTCCCCGTCGTGCAGGCCGGCGTGCTCGTCGTCGCGATCGCGTTCGTGCTGCTCAATCTGATCGTGGACGCCGTCCACGCGGCGATGGACCCGCGCGTCCGCCAGGCGTAAACGCCGCACCGAACGTCCAACACCCCACAGGAAGGAGACCATCCCCATGGCGATCAACGCACCGACGACGTCCGACGCGGCCCGCCTGGCCGCCGCCCGCCGGGAGCCCTCCCGCGCGGCGCAAGTGTGGCGAGCCTTCGCCCGGCGCAAGGTGGCGATGGCCGCGCTCGGCGTGCTGCTGCTCATCGTGCTCGCCTGCCTGCTCGCGCCCTGGATCGCGCCCTACGGGCCGACCGACGGCGCCGTGACCGACCGGCTGAAGGAGGTCGGCAGCCCCGGCCACCCGCTCGGCACCGACGAGCAAGGGCGCGACATTCTGTCGCGCATTCTCTACGGCGGCCGCCTGAGCCTGCTGTCCGGCGTGCTGCCGGTCGTGCTCGCCGGCCTGATCGGCGGCGGGCTCGGCGTCGCCGCCGGCTACTTCGGCGGCTGGACGAACACGATCATCATGCGCGCCCTCGACATCGTCTTCTCGTTCCCGGCGATTCTGCTCGCCATCGGCATCTCCGCGGCGCTCGGGCCGGGCATCGGCAATATCATCATTTCCGCCACCGTCGTCTTCATCCCGCCGATCGCCCGAATCGCCGAGAGCGCGACCAAGGAAGTGCGCAAGGAGGAATTCATCGAGGCCGCAAAGACGAGCGGCGCCGGCGCCGGCCTGATCGTTCGTTCCCACGTGCTGCGCAACATCTTCGGCAAGCTCTTCGTCTTCGCCACCTCGCAGATCGGGGTGTGCCTGATGGTCGCTTCCGGCCTCAGCTTCCTCGGCCTCGGCGTGTCGCCGCCGACTCCGGAGTGGGGCTTCATGCTGAACAACCTCAAGCAGCTCATCTTCGTCAACCCGATCGTCACGATCGTGCCCGGCCTGTTCATCTTCCTCACTTCGCTGTCGCTCAATCTCGTCTCCGACGCGCTCAGCGACGCGCTCGAAATCAAACGTTAGGAGGCCGCCCGATGAATGCGATCCTCGAAGTCAAAGCGCTCGGCAAAACGTTCCCGGTCCGCAACCTGTTCGGCCGCACGAAGGGCGGCGTGTCCGCGGTCGACAACGTCTCCTTCTCGCTCGGTGCGCAAGGAACGCTCGGCATCGTCGGCGAGTCCGGCTGCGGCAAGTCGACGCTCGCCCGGCTGCTCATGCGGCTGATCGAGCCCGACGCCGGCGAGGTGAACTACCGCAACCGCAACATTCTGGAGCTGTCGGGCCGTCCGCTCAAGGAAGTGCGCCGGCAAATTCAGATGGTGTTCCAAAATCCGTACTCCTCGCTTGATCCGCACATGTCCGTGCTGGACAACGTCGCCTTCTCGCTGTGGGCGAACGGCGTCTCCAAGGGGGAAGCGAGGAAGGCCGCCTACGAATATCTGGATGCGGTCGGATTGTCGCGCACCCACGCCGACCGGATGCCCGGCAGCCTGAGCGGCGGCCAGCGGCAGCGCGTCGCCATCGCCCGGGCGCTCATCCTGAAGCCGGAGATCGTCATCGCCGACGAGGCGGTGTCCGCGCTCGACAAATCCGTGCAGGCGCAGGTGCTGAACTTGTTCCAGGATTTGAAGAAGGAGTTCGCGCTCTCGCTCCTCTTCATCTCCCACGATCTGCACGTCGTGGAGTACATGAGCGACGAAGTGATGGTCATGTACCTGGGCCGCGTCGTCGAGAAGGGTCCGACCGAGCGCATCTTCTCCCGCCCGGCCCATCCGTATACGCAAGCGCTGCTCGCGTCGGCGCCGTCGCTCGACGTCGAGCAGGCCGGCGGCGCGCCCGCGCTCGCCGGCGAACTGCCGAGCCCGCTCCATCCGCCGTCCGGCTGCCGCTTCCGCACCCGCTGCCCGCTTGCCACCGAGCGGTGCGCGCAGACGGTTCCGGCCTTGACCGACGTCGGCCCGGGCCACCAGGCGGCCTGTCTGCTCCTGGAAGAGAGCAGGACGGCGTAGCGTTCGAGGCGGCGCCTGGAGGGCTTCCGGACTGCTTATATTTTCATATTTCATGGGAAAGGATGTTGGGAAAATGGCATACGAAAACATCGTGAATGTGGCGGCGATCAACTTCAACGCGGAGTGGGGCAACAAGGCGGGCAATCTGGCCCGGATGAAAGGCTACATCAAGTCCGCAAGCGAGCGGGGGGCGAACATCATCCTGTTCCCCGAGACGGCGCTGACCGGCTACAACGTCAAGGGCGATTCGATCGAGATGCAGCTGGCGAACGCCGAAACGGTGTCCGGACCGGTCGCCGGCGAATTGGCGGCGCTGACCCGCAAGTACGGCGTGTACGTCGTTCTCGGCCTGCCGGAGCGGGACGCCGCCACCGGCGACGTGTACAACTCCGCGCTTGCGCTCGGGCCGGAAGGCATCATCGGCTGCTACCGCAAAATTCACCCGGCGGGCAAGGAATCGATGTGGGCGAAGAAAGGCAGCGAGCCGCTCCTGTTCGACACCCCGTGGGGACCGGTCGGCGTCGGCATCTGCTACGACACGTACTGCTTCCCGGAACTGTTCCGCTACTACGCGGCGCTCGGCTCGCGCCTGTACCTGAACCCGACCGCCGTCTCCAACGTGCCCGGCTGGAACGAGCTGTACTACACGCTGCTCAAAGCCCGCGTGCTCGAGAACGGCTCCTTCGTCGTCAGCGCCAACCTGGCCGGCCCCGACCAGGATCTGCACTTCCCCGGAGGCAGCCTGATCGTCGGTCCGAGCGTCACCCCGTTCGGCACGAAGTACTACGCGGAGCCGGTGGAGAACGATGAGGCGCTGCTGATCGCCACGCTGGACTTGTCCATCGCCGACAAGACGCGCAAGCTGCTCACGCTGTACACCGACAACCCGATCACCGGCGTCCCTGACTGGCGGCCGGACATCTATGAGACGCTGCTGGCCGGCGTCAAGCGGCACGAGAAGTGGAGCGGCAAACCGGTCGGCAAACCGGTCCCGGCGGCGGCCGGGGTGTAAGCAGGCGAGAAGCGCCCGCTTGTCTCCGAAGACAGGCGGGCGCTTCACTTGGCCTGGGCAGATCGCTTGCCGGGGGCGGTACACCTCCGGTTCGGCGTTCCCCTCATGGGAGACTCCTCATCCGGCCGCGCGGCTTCTTCCCCGGCGAGGCGCATTCGACCGCCTCATCTTTCCCGCGGCCTCAAGCTTCCAAAATGTTCTGGCCGATGTAACTCCCCTGCCGAAGACCGGCCGGGCAGGCGAACAGGCCGCTCGCCACGTGCGAGACGTATTCGTTCAGCGCGTCCTTGCTCTGCATCAGCCGAAGCATCGGGATGAACTGTTCGTCCGGGTTGCGCTGATAGCTGATGAACAGCAGTCCGGCGTCGACGTTGCCCGTTCGGGGGTCGACCTTGTCCGTGTAGGAATAGGCTCTCCGATGAATCTGCTGCTTCGTCTGCTTGGCCAGGGCGACATGGGAATCGGCCGGCAGCTTGGAGACGTCGACGGGATCGAATTCGCCCTTCGATCCGAACGCCGCTCCGGACACCTTGTAGCGGCCGAACGTCGCCTCCTGGTCGGCGAGCGAAGTCCGGTCCCACGTCTCGATCTTCATCTGGATCTTGCGGTAAGCCATGTAGGAGCCGCCCTTCATCCAGTCCGGCTCCCCGTCGCCCGCCCAGACGATCCGGTCGTAGCCGTCCGGAGAGTCATGGAGGCTGTTCGCCGTTCCGTCCTTGAAGCCGAACAGGTTGCGCGGCGTCATCCCTTCAGTTGCGCTGATGAACCCTTCCTGCAACCATTTCAGCGAGGCGGCGCCGACCGACAGCCGAATCAGGTTGCGCACGGCATGGAAGGCGACCTGCTGGTCGTTCGCGCATACTTGCACGCATATGTCGCCGCCGGAAATCGAAGGATCGAGATTGTCCCTCGCCATCCGCGGAATGTCCTTCAAGTGCGGAGGCGCAAGCCGGGCGATGCCGAAGCGGTCCTTGCCTCCGTCCTGGAAGAACGAAGGCCCGAAGCCGAACGTAAAGGTCAGCTTCGAGGCCGGCAGATCCAGCGTCTCTCCCGTATCCGTCGGAGGAACGAGCGGATTGTCGCCCGTCTTCATCGTTCCGCCGGAAGCGCTGAGGTCGCAAAATTTGGTCCAGTCCTTCAGCATGTTCACCAAGTCCGACTTGCGGTCGGTCGTCACCCGGAAGCCGGCCAGGTACATATACGTTTGCTGCGGGGTGATGATGCCGGGCTGATGCTCGCCGTAGAGCGGGATGACGTCGTCTCCCGCTGCGGCCGGAGCGGCGGTCTTCGCAGCGGACAGCGTCTTGCCGGTCGCCCCCAGAATCGCGCCCAAGCCGGAAGCGCCGAGCGCGATTCCCGCGCCGGCGGCCACCGACATCTTGATGAAGTCTTTGCGTGAAAGACCCGCTTGCTTGGATTCCAACTGACTCTCCTCCTTAGAGGATGGCGGCGGTTTGGGACATCAGATTCGACAGCTCGCTCAGCTGGTCGCTAATCTGGCGAACTTGATCCGTCGTCAACTCGTTGTACGCCACGTATTGTCCGTTTTTCACATAGCCGGCAAGCGACTGCTCCATCTTCATAAACGCCTGGTCCAGCTTGTCGGCCAGATCGGTGTTGCTCTCGTTCAAAGCCGGAATAATGGCCAGGTATACCGTCTTGGAGCCGTCCACGTTCGCGGCCAGATCGACCAGGTCGAGGTGCGAGTACAGCTCTTCCTCGCCGGTGATCTTCGACGTCGCCGCTTCGTTCAGCAGCTCCATGGCGCCGGCGACCATCGCTTTCGGCTCCAGCTTGAGCGTCTTCACTTGCTCCTGCAGAGCCTTCACGTCGGTCATCAACTGATCGGCGTACCGGTCTTGCCCATCCAGGGAGTTGTCCTGCCACAGCGCCTTCTCGATGCGGTGGAAGCCGGTCCACGCGTTCGGATCGTCGACGTCGGCGAGGCGGGCGTCGATCTTCGGATCGAGATCGCCGAAGCTCTCCGCGATCGGTTCGATATTCTCGTAATAGACGCGCGCTTTGGCATATTCCGTCTTCGCCTGGTCGGCGTTGCCGGCCTTGACGGCGTCGACGAACGCCTGCGTCTGCGTCACGAGCTTGTTCGTCTGATCGACGACATAATCCTGATATTTCGCAACCGCCTGTTTGAGCAGTTCGGAAGAGCTCTCGGTCGTCGGCTTGGCGTTCTGCAGCTTCGTCAAGGCGTCGGCCAAACCGTCCGCGTTCGCCTTCAGCTCGTCGAAGTCGATTTTGTCATAGGCGGATGCGGAGAAAATCGGCATTTCGTATTTTTCCACATCGGTATATTCCAGCGGGAACGATTGGCGGACGGCGTTCTCGAAGGACAGCCAGGTGTCGTTGATCGTTTGGCCGAGCGTCTTGACGCCGGCGGCATCCTGCTTGGCGATCGCGTCCTGCAGCTGCTTCACGGCGTCGAGCATGCTGCTCGTGCCTTCCTGAATCGCGCCCGATTGGCCCGCAGCCGACGCCGAGGCGGCCGGGGCCGAAGCCGTGGCCGATGCGCCTTGGGACGAGGATGCGGAAGGCGAAGCGGAACCGGCGTTTGCCGCGCCGTTCGAGTTGCTGCCGCAAGCGGTCAGAGCCAGCAAGCCGGCCAAGGTCAGAACGCTCAAAGACGATTTTAACATAGAAGAGAACCTCCAATAGGTCGTAAATTTTGGCTAGGAACGGGTTGCCGGCCCCCGGCGCCTGCCCGTCCAAACGGAGACGATCACGGCGACGACTCCTGCCGCCAGGAACAGAAGCTGCGGCAACGTGCTGTACCACGAAGGGTACAGGCTCAAGGAGGCGAAGTCGGGCAGGCCGTCCTGAATCGTCGCCGGCAATACGCCCGCCATCTGCAAGCTGTGAATGCCGGAGCCCATAAATTTGAAGCAAAGATAGAAGACGATGACGCTCGAGACGAGGAACACGGGCCGAATCGGCAGCCGGGAGCCGGCCTTCACGATGATCAGGGCGGCGGCGGCCAATACGCCGAAGCCCGCCGCGATGCCGGCTGCGAGTTGTGCGCCCGGCATTTTGCCGGCCATGCCGATGAGGAAGAGGACGGTTTCGAGTCCTTCCCGCACGATCGCGAAGAACGCGAGCAGGCCGAGCGAGAACATGCGTCCTCCGGACAGCGCCTGCGAGCTCTTCGAGGCCAGGTACCGGCTCCAGCGCTTCGCGTCGGAATGGCGGTGGAGCCAGTAGCTGACGTACAGCAGCAGCACGCTGGCCAGCACGCCCGTCCAGCCGTTGATCAGCATGTTGTTGCGGCCGAAAGCGGCGGACGACAGCGCCAGGGCGACGACGAATCCGACCGCGACGCACGTCGCCAATCCGACGGCCGAGCCGCCGACGACCCACCGCCGCGCGGGCTTGGAACCGGCTTTCTTGGCGTACATCAGCAGCGCGCCGATGACGAGCAGCGCCTCGAAGCCTTCGCGGATCGGAATGAGGGCCGCGTCCCACCAGGAATAATGCGCATCCGCAAGCGGAGCCAGCGAGTCGATCATGCGGTCGAAGATCGGCCCCGCCTGGTCCCGCTTGTTCGGATCGCTCAAATAACCGTCCAGCAGCACGAGGTCCCGTTCGGAATCGTTATAGACGCTTTGCGACCGGCTGACGACGTCTCCCTCGACGGCGAGCCACTGCTGCTGCAGCACCTTGACCTCGCTTCTCGCCTCGTCCCACTTGCCGTGCTTGGCGAGGTCCGCGGCGCTTCTCAGCTTCAGGACGTACGTGGAGAGCGTCAGCTGGCTTTTCCCGTTGTTGTCGGTATAGGCTCCGTCCTTCCAATTCGTGACCGAGAAACGCAGGTTGCTGGCCTGGGCCTTCGCTTCGTCGAGATTGCCGCTGACAAACGCCAGCGAGATGGATGCGATCTGGCCGTCGATCTCCATCGCCAGGTCGAGCGAACGGCTCTTGACGTCGTTCTTGTCCGCCGTCCACCACTTCTTGACCGCCGCGAAATCCTGCTTCGCCGCAGCGGTGTCCCCCGCATCCAGATGCTGAAGAAGCTTATCGATATCGGCGGCCGCCTGCTCTGCGTCCGCATCCGCCGCATAAGAGGCGCCGGGCAGCGCCGCAACGGATGCCGAGCCTGCCGCCGCCAGCCAAATCGTCAACACCAAAAGGACCCTCAAGATCGAGCGGCCGGATTCCGTCATGAACGGTGCCTCCTTCCGAATCCGTCGCAGTGGAAACCGCACTTGATAATCATTCTCACTTAACTGATTATAGGGACGCCATGGTCCGGCTGTCAATCGAAAAAATGAGAAATATTTTCACCCCGGCCGAAACGAAATCAAGCGGCGAACTCTTTGGCGAGCTCGCCGCTTTTTCGGCTCAACATCACCTTTCGCGCAACAACACCATTCGGCAACATTTCGCGAACGGAAGTCCGGGCAGCCGACTTCCACCGCTTTCACGTCAACGTTCCTGCGATCGAGAAGCGCCGGGCGGCTTCCGCTCTCAGTAAGCCCGCTCGTACTGCTTCGGCGGCGGAGTCTGCGCGCCGGTGGCGCGGAGGGCGTTCAGCGCCCAGTACGGATCGCGCAGCATGCCGCGGGCGACGGCGACGAGGTCGGCGTCTCCGTTGGCTACGGTTGCCTCGGCCAGCGCAGGATTGTCCAGCATGCCGACGGCGATGACGGGTACGCCGAGCGCTTCCTTATAGGCGCGCGCGAACGGTACCTGGTAGCCCGGATAGTTGCCGGGCTTGCGCTGACCGGCCGGCGGCCCTTCGCCGCCGCTCGAGACGTGGAACACGTCGACGCCGGCGTCGCGGTAGCGCTTCGCGATCTTAAGGCTGTGGTCGAGATCGTACCCGCCGTCCATATATTCAACGGCGGAGATGCGCAAGAGCAGCGGCATGCCGGCGGGCATGACGCTTTTGACGGCCTGGACGACTTCCGTCCCGAAGCGGGCCAGGTCTTGCCCGTACTCATCGCTGCGGTTGTTGATGGCGGGCGAGTGGAACTGATGGATCAGGTAGCCGTGCGCGCCGTGCAGCTCGATCGTGTCCACGCCGGCTTCGACCGCACGCCGGGCCGCGTCGCGGAACTTGCCGACCATCTCGCGAACCTCCTGCGTCGTCAGCGCCCGGGGCTTCTTGTACCGTTCTCCGGCGGGAATGTCGGACGGACCGACCGGAACGGGAGCGTCCTCCGCTTTGCGTCCGGCGTGGGCGATCTGGATGCCGAACTTGGCCCCGTATTTATGGACTTCGTCCGCAATTCGGCGGAACGCGGGAATGTGCTCGTCGGACCACAGGCCGAGATCGTAGTCGGAGATCCGGCCGTCCGGCTCGACGTCGGTCATCTCCGCGATAATGAGGCCGGTGCCGCCGACTGCGCGGGATACATAGTGGACGTAATGCCACTCGTTCGGAATGCCGTCTTTGGCGGCGACGGAATATTGGCACATCGGTGCCATGACGATCCGGTTTTTGAGCTGCAGGCTGCCGACCGAGAACGTCTTCGCCAATGCGGATGCTGTCATCTGTTCTCTCCTCCTCATCTCTATTTTGCCTATTGTCCTTTCATTGTAATCCTATCAATTCGCTATGGGAAGTCGTCATATCCATCGAAAAAAACGCCCGGCTCTATTCGCTCTATTCATGGAGGATTTTGGCGGGATGGTTCCGCTTCGGACGCACCGGCCCGTGAAGTTCTTCGCCGGCTTGAGGAAGACCGATCGGCTGCGGCGTGAATAAAACTTCAGCCGGACCCAGGCTCCCGTGCCCTCTCCCCAATTTCCCTGTCCGTCCTCGAACACTTGGGCCTGCTCGCGCGGCTTTTTTCCGGGCCGATGCTTGGCGGATCGTCACTTGACTCCGAACGCTTCCGCCTGATGTGTTAGAATGGAAGAAACGCGCGAACAAGCTGCGGAAAGGAACATGCCCGTGAAAACGTTGGTCATCGCGGAAAAACCGGACATGGGCCGGAACATCGCGTCGGTCATCGAGCCGAAAGCGCACAACAGGCGGAACTATCTGGAGGGAGAGCGTTACATCATCACGTGGGCGATCGGCCATCTGGTCGGCTTGGCCGAGCCGGACCGCTACGATGAGAAATACAAGAAGTGGAATTTTGCCGACCTGCCGATCATTCCGGAGTCGTTCAAGCTGCTGCCGAACCCGAAAACGAAGGATCAGCTCGCCGTCATCAAGGAGCTGGCGCAGCGGTGCGATTCGCTCGTGAACGCTTGCGACGCCGGGCGGGAGGGGCAACTGATCTTCTCGCTGATCTGCCGGTATCTGAAGCTGCGGCTGCCGACGAAGCGGCTGTGGATTTCGGACCTGACGGCCGAGACGATCCGGCGGGGCTTCGCGGAGCTGAAGGACGAGGCGGAATACGCCGACCTGACCGAAGCGGCGCGGGCGCGCAGCGAGGCGGATTGGCTCGTCGGGATGAACGGCTCGCGCGCCTTCACGACGAAGCATCGCGAGCTGCTGTCGGTCGGTCGGGTGCAGACGCCGGTGCTGGCGCTGATTTACGAACGCCAGAAGCAGATCGAGGCGTTCGTCTCTCAGAAATTTTACGAAGTGCGCGGCGTGTTCGAGCAGGGGGCGACGACGTACCGCGGCCTGTGGCAGGGAGACCGCATCGTCCGCCCGAAAAAGGCGGAGGAGCTCGCCGCCAAGGTGAAGGGCAAGCCGGGCGCCATCGAGAGCTACGAGATCAAGGAGACGAAGGAGTATCCGTTCCGGCTGTACGACCTGACGCTGCTGCAGCGGGAGGCGAACGGGAAGTACGGTTTTTCGGCGAAAAAAACGCTCGATCTCGCCCAGGCGCTGTACGAGAAGCACAAGGTGATCACGTACCCGCGCACGAACAGCAACTATGTGGGCGACCAGAACATTCCCGAGATGCACCGCGCGCTCGACATGCTGCGGGGAACGCCGGAGTATGCGGCGCCGGCCGGGGGCGCCGAGAAGCGCTTCGTGCACAAGAACAACCGGGCGGTGTGCAACCCGGCCAAGGTCGAAGATCACCATGCGATCCTGCCGACGTTGAAAAAGGCGGGGGCGCTCACTCCGGACGAGCGGAAAGTCTACGATCTGATCGTTCGGCGGTTTTTGTCGCATTTTTATCCGGCGGCGGAATACAAGGTGCATACGATCGTCACGCTGGTGGAGGGGGAGCGGTTCAAGACGACGATCAAGCAACGGCTCTCGCCCGGCTGGAAGACGGTCTACGAAGGGGAAGCGGAAGCGAGCGGCGGACGGGGCAAGAAGGGCGGCCGCAAAAGGATCGACGCGGAGGAGACGGACAGCGAGGAGGAGGAGACGGACGGCGCGTTCGAGCTCGACGCTGCGCAGCCGGTCCGCTGCGCCGATGCGGAAGCGAAGGAGAAGGAGACGCAGCCGCCGAAAGCGTACACGGAAGGCACGCTGCTGAAGGCGATGGAGAGCGCGGGCAGGCAAATCGAGGACGAGGAGCTGCGCGACGCGATGAAGGACAGCGGGCTCGGCACGCCCGCGACGCGGGCGGCGACGATCGAGCGGCTCAAGCAGGTCGGGTACATCGACATGCAGGGCAAGAAGATCGTCATCACGCCCAAGGGCCGCACGGCGATCGAGCTCATTCGCGGCGCGGGCGTGGAGCTGCTGACGTCGCCGGAGATGACCGGGCAGTGGGAGCGGCGGCTGAACGAGATCGCGCGCGGGCAGGCGTCGGCGAAGGCGTTCATGGACCAGGTGAAAAGGTTCGCGGCGCAGATCGTCGACAAGGTGCGGGCGCAGCCGTCCGCGGTCAAGAGCGCCTTCGCGCGGCCGGAGCCGGCCGCGCGGGGAGCCCGCCGCCCGCGCGCAGGCGGCGGATCGGGCGCCGCCGCCGGCGGGCCGGGCGCCGCGGGCGGCGGCAAGGGCGCGCGCGCGGGCCGGGGCGCAGCCGCGTCCGGCCGCGGCGCGAGCGGCGGGAGCGCGGGGGCGGGCGAAGCCGCCCGCGCTCCGCGGGAGACGGCCGCAGCCGCTCAGGCGGCGCCGGCCGTCATCGGCGCGTGCCCGCGGCCGGGGTGCGGCGGGCAGATTTTTATGGGCCGCAGGGGGTACGGCTGCAGCCATTACAAGACCGGTTGCTCCTTCGTCATCTGGAAGGAGAGCATGGGCCGCACGCTGAGCGACGCGATGGTGCGCAGCCTGATCGAGAAGGGCAAGACGAGCAAGCTCAAATTCAAAACCGCCTCCGGCGAAACGTACGCCGCCCGCCTGCTGCTGGCGAACCGCTCGACCGGCGAGTTGGCGCTGGAGCGGGAATAACGCCGCCTCACTTCGCGGGAACCGCCCCGTTGGCACATACGCCGGAACCATCAGCGGATGCGCCCGCCCGGCCGCCCACCAGCCGGCGCCCATGCGATGAAAACCATCGCATCAGGCGCACCCTCGCCGGCGAACCGTCGCCCATGCGATGAAAACCATCGCATCAGGCGCACCTTCGCCGGCGGGCCGCCGCCCATGCGATGAAAACCATCGCATCGGACGCACCTTCGCCGGCAGGCCGGCGCCCATGCGATGAAAAACATCGCATCGGGCGCACCTCCGCCGGCCTGCCGGCGCCGGACGCTTGCGATGCTTATTCTGTTCGCCGATTATGCTGTCGTAGAAAAAAAAGGCGCGCTCCCCGCCGGGGATGCGCACCTGGCCAGCGATCAGAAGAACTTGAGCAGCTCCGCCTTCACCGCGTCGGTCGTTCCCGCGACCCGCGTCTGGAACTGCGGCTTGCCTTCCAGCGCCTGGATCTGCGGCGGGAACGTCTGCTCGATTTGCAGCAGCTCGATCGCCTCGTTGAACTTGGCCGGATGGGCGGTAGCCAGCACGACCGTCGTCTCGCCCTGCGCCGTCTTCTTGACCGCGGCCGCCGCGCCGCAGGCGGTGTGCGGATCCAGCAAGCAGCCGTGCGTGTCGTAAAAATCGCCGATCGTGGCAAGGCATTCGTCGTTCAGCACGGCGTAAGCGGAGAAGTCCCGCTGCACTTGCGCCAGGACGTCGGCCGGCACGGTTAGGCGGCCCTCCGCTTTGAAGCGGTCCATGAGCGCCGAGACGGCCGCGCCGTCTTCCCCGTACAGGTAGTACAAGTACCGCTCGAAATTGCTCGCCACCTGAATGTCCATCGACGGACTGTACGTCATGCGGAATTCCCCCGGCTCGTACACGCCCTCGGCGACGAACCGCTCGAGAATGTTGTTCTCGTTCGTCGCCAGAATGAGCTTGCCGACCGGCAGTCCCATCCGTTTGGCCAGATAGCCGGCGAAGATGTCGCCGAAGTTGCCCGTCGGGACGCTAAAGTTGACGCCCCCCGCCCGATCGGCCTCGCTCAGCCGGAAATAAGCGTAGAAGTAATAGACGATCTGCGCCAGCACGCGCGCGATGTTGATCGAGTTGATGGCGCGCAGATGGTGCTGCTGCTTGAACGCCACGTCGGCGAACAGCTCCTTGATGATGCGCTGGCAATCGTCGAAGTTGCCGTCGACGGCCAGATTGAGCACGTTCGCGTCGTTCACCGTCGTCATCTGCAGTTCCTGCACCTTGCTCACCTTGCCGTGCGGGTGAAGGATGCAGATGCGGATGCCTTCCTTGCCGCGAACGCCTTCGATCGCCGAGGCGCCCGTGTCGCCCGACGTCGCGCCGAGAATATGAATGATGGAGTTCGTCCGTTGCGAAATATAGGAGTAGAGATTGCCGAGAAATTGCAGCGCGATATCTTTGAAGGCGAACGTCGGCCCATGGAACAGCTCCAGCACGCTAAGACCGTCGCTCACCCGGCGGACCGGGGTCACCTCCTTGTCGCGGAACGCGGCGTAGCTGTCGCTGACCAGCCGCTTCAGGTCGCCGCGCGGAATTTCTTCCCCGATATAGAGCGAGAACAGCTCGAACGCCAGCTCCGGATACGAGAGCTTGCTCCAAGCGGCCAGCGTATCGGCCGAAACGTGCGGGATGCGCCGCGGAACGAGCAGCCCTCCGTCGTCGCCCAGTCCCATGAGGACGGCATCGACGAAGCCGACCGCCCCTACTTTCCCCCGTGTGCTGATGTAATCCATAACGATCCCCTTGTGCATGCGATTTTCACTTCATTGTAGCAAAAAAACCGTCCGATTTCGAACCCGTTATTTGGATATGCGTGCTGTGATCATGTCGCTGCGGGAGGAAACCATGGGCTTTCGGCTACTCCTGCAAGAAGGGCGAAAAGTCGCAGGCCGGCGGGGCCTGCGTCCCTTGTCTCCTCTCGACGACTTCGGCAGCGTACCGGTCTCCCCACTCATGCATGGCCAGCAAAATCGGCTTCAACGTGCGTCCGAAGTCGGTCAAGGCGTATTCCACCTTCGGCGGGACTTCCGGGTACACTGTCCGGCTGACGATGCCGTCCGCCTCCAGCTCTCTCAATTGCAACGTCAAGATCCGCTGCGTAATGTCCGGGAGCTCGCGTTGGAGTTCGGTGAACCGCCTCGTCTTTTCGGCCAGCAATCCGAGGATAATGCCTTTCCATTTGCCCCCGATCACATCCAGCGTGACTTTCATGGGGCAGCTGTAAGGCGCATTCCCCTTCCCCACCCGCTTTCCCTCCGATCCGTTCGCTGCATAATCGTTTCATTAATGTCACTATAGCACAATCATGTGCGTTATTGCATTTTGTTGCAAGCCTTACTATATTGAGATCGTCGCTTTCCGGAAAACGGCGCAAAATCTCTTCCAGAGGCGGTGCCGGATGAAAAATCATGGGATCGTTCTAGCGCTTATCGTCTGCGTCTTCGGCAATACGACGGGCGAGTTCGTGATTGCGGGAATCCTTCCCGAGATTGCGGACGACCTTCAGATCTCGATATCGGACGCGGGTCTGTTGGTCACCGCCTACGCGATCGGCATGATCGTCGGCGGACCTCTGCTTACGGCGTTCACCGTCCGCTTCTCCCGCAAGCCGCTCGTCGTCTGGCTGCTCGCGGCGTCGGCGATCGGGAATGTGGCGTCGGCCGCCGCCCCGAATAACCCCGTTCTGTTCACGGCGCGGATTTTCACGTCGCTGGCGACTTCCGCGTTCTTCGCCAACGCCGTCGTCATCGTGGCCGCAACCGCTCCGGCGGGAAAGCAGGCTTCCGCGGTGTCGAAGCTCGCCTTCGGGATGAACCTGGCGATGATTCTGGGCGCGCCGATCGGAACCTTCATCGGAACCCATGCAGGGTGGAGAGCCGCCTTCCTGGCGATCGCCCTGTGCGGCGCCGTCGGATGGCTTCTGGTCATTCGCCTGGTCCCGCATCTTGCGCGCGAATCGTCCCCAACCTCCGTCCGGACGGAATGGCGGGTCTTCTGAAGTCGCGACGTGCTGATCGCGATCGCCATCACCGCCGTGGGCAATGCCGGACAACTCGCCGTCTTCACCTACCTCTCGCCGCTGCTGATCAGCGTCGGCGGATTCGCCGAGGAAGCGGTAGCGCCCTTGCTGCTGGCGTACGGAATCGGGGCGACGATCGGCAACTTCGTCGGCGGCCGGCTGTCCGACCGCGCGCCGATGCTGTCGCAGGTGTCTTTGCTCGCTTCGCTTGCCGCTTGCCTGCTCTTGCTCGGCCTGTTCGGTTCCGATCCGTTCACGGCGGCCGTCCTCGTTATACTGATGGGGGCGTTGGCCTTCTCGGTCATTCCCGGCATGCAGACGAGGGTGTTTGCAACCGCCCGGTCCGCCCCGACGCTCGCGATCGCCGTCAACGCTTCCGCGTACCAGCTTGCGGCCGCCTTGGCGGCATGGTGGGGGGGCGCGGTCATCCACGGAGGTTTAGGATTAAGGTCGATCTATTTCGTAGGCGCTGGCGTGACGATCGCCGGCGTCATGCTCAGCGGCTATGCCTGGCTTCTGGATCGCCGAACGCCGGGTGCGAGCGAGCCGTCCGATTCGCGCCTGCCGACAGGCCGTTCCGGGATGTAAACGCTGCTCTACAGCAATAATAAAGGCGGGTTCTGCGTCGCCGCGCAAACCCGCCATTAACCATTTTGGGGAAGAGGATCGGAACCGGAGGCGCGATGGAACAAGCGGACGAAAAGCCGGCCAGGCCGGACGATCTGCTGTTGCGCGGCGCTGCCGTTCTACGATGGAGAAGGAACGTCCTTCGGTACGAGGGTGAAGATTTCTCCTGTCTCGAACGAATCGATCAGACGATCGAGCCACAGGTAATAGCGAATCGCTTCGTCCATCTTCGCCAGATCGTTCTGAAGCTGTTGCTGCAACAATTCGTCGTCGGGATACCGCTCGGACAATTGGAGAAGCTCCGCTTTCGATTTGCGCAGCGCGCTCAGATTGATCTCCAGCGCCTTGCGCCACTTGAGCGCGAAGAAGTCGGCGAACGTCTGGAACCAGTCCATTTCGACCTCGTACAGGTCTTTGCGGGAGCCTTTGCCCCACACTTTGTTGACCATCTTCAGATCGACGAGCGTCCGCACGCCGGTGCTCATGCTCGTTTTGCTCATCTCCATGGCTTGTCCCATTTCGTCGAGCGTCATCGGTTTATTCTGAAAAAACAGCAGACCATACAAATGGCCGGTCGATTGCGTAATGCCGTAAAGTTCCATGTTGTTTCCAATCGCTTCGATCACTCGCTTCCGCGCCTTGGAAATCGCTTGTTCCTGCTCGGTGGTCAAGCCCTCGATGCGTTCCATGTCCGTATGTTCACCTTCCTTCCGCTGCCTTCTCGCTAATTGTAAGAGACGTGCAAACCATTGTAAAGAATGAGAATGCGCCGAAATAAGGAGCATTCGAGAGCGTTTGGGAGTTCATATCGTACGGATTTTTCTGTACAAACGGAAATAACGGAAAAAATTCGTTGACATGCGTTGTCCGTTGTTTTTACACTTATTACATGCCCAGCCGAAGAGGTTCGAGAAACCCGGCAACCGAACAAACCGCCTTAAGACCGGTCCACGGTTGCGGGGCGAAAGGGGTGAACGTAATGGCGATAATCGAGGTGCGGCAAGTCACCAAAGTGTTCGGACCCGATCCCGGCGCAGCCGTTCGTCTGCTGGACGAAGGGTGGTCGAAGGAACGGCTCTACCGCGAGAAGAAGCTCACGGTCGGGGTGAACAACGTCTCGTTCTCCGTGGAGCAGGGAGAGATCTTCGTGATCATGGGGCTCTCGGGCAGCGGCAAGTCGACGCTCGTGCGGATGCTCAACCGGTTGATCGAGCCGACCCGGGGGAGCATTGCGATTCACGGTCAGGACATCCTGAAGATGAACAAGGAGAGCCTGCTGCAAGTGCGGCGGAAGCAGATCGGCATGGTGTTCCAGAAGTTCGCGCTGTTCCCGCACCGGACCGTGGCGGAGAACGTCGAGTACGGCCTGGAAGTGCAGGGCGTTCCCAAGCGGGTGCGCCGGGCCAAGGCGCTGGAGGCGCTCAAGCTGGTCGGGCTGGAAGATTGGACCGACAGCATGCCTTCGCAGCTCAGCGGCGGGATGCAGCAGCGCGTCGGGCTCGCCCGGGCGCTGGCGAACGATCCGGACATTCTGCTGATGGACGAGGCGTTCAGCGCGCTCGACCCGCTCATTCGCAAGGAGATGCAGGACGAACTGCTGATCTTGCAGGAGAAGATGAAGAAGACGATCGTCTTCATCACGCACGATCTGGACGAAGCGTTGCGGATCGGGGACCGGATCGCCTTGATGAAGGACGGCAGCGTCGTGCAGATCGGCACGCCGGAAGAAGTGATGATGAATCCGGCGAACGAGTACGTCGAGCGGTTCGTCGAAGATGTCGATTTGTCCAAGGTGCTCACCGCCTCCTCCGTCATGCGGAGGCCGGAGACGATCGGACTCGACCGCGGGCCGCGGGTGGCGCTGCAGCTCATGCGCGAGAGCGGCATCTCGAACCTGTTCGTCGTGGACCGCGGACGCCGGCTGATCGGCGTGCTGACCGCGGAAGACGCATCGGACGCGATTCGGGACGGACGCGGGCTGGAGGACATCGTCATCCGCGATGTGCCGACCGTGCAGCCGGACGCGCTGTTGTATCAACTGTTCGACATTTGCAGCAGCTCGAAGTACCCGGTGGCGGTGGTGGACGAAGGCAAGCGTATCATCGGGGTGATCGTGCGCGGCGCCGTGCTCGGCGCGCTGGCCGGACATCCCGTCCAGTCGGAGGAGGTGAGAAGCGATCATGTTCCCGAAGATTCCGTTGGATGAATGGGTGGAACACGCGGTCGACTTCCTGGAGACGTATTTGTCGGGGCTGTTCAACGTCGTCTCGGTTGTGATCGAGAGCATCGTGAACGGAATTGCGGCCTTTTTCCATTGGATACCCGCCCTGGTGTTCATCGTTCTCGCAGCCGCGCTCGCCTACTACCTGGGCCGCTGGAAGTTCGCGGCGTTCACGGCGATCGGGCTGCTGCTGATCGATAATCTCGGCTACTGGGACAACACCCTCGACACGCTCGCCCTGGTCGTCACGGCGGCGCTCATCTCCGTCGTCATCGGCGTCCCGCTCGGTATCTGGTGCGCCCAGAGCGACCGCGTGCGAAGCGTCCTGACGCCGCTGCTCGACTTCATGCAGACGATGCCGGCCTTCGTCTACCTGATCCCGGCCGTCACGTTCTTCGGCCTCGGCGTCGTGCCGGGCGTTATCGCTTCGGTCATCTTCGCGGTGCCGCCGACGATTCGGCTGACGAACCTGGGAATCCGCCAGGTGCCGGAAGATTTGGCAGAAGCGGCAGACGCCTTCGGCTCGACGCGCGGACAGAAGCTGATCAAGCTGCAGATTCCGCTGGCGATGCCGTCGATCATGACCGGGATCAACCAGACGATTATGCTGTCGCTGTCGATGGTCGTCATCGCCTCGATGATCGGGGCGCAAGGGATCGGCGCCGACGTGTACGGCGCGGTGACGCAAATCAAGACGGGGCAAGGGTTCGAGGCGGGGCTGGCGATCGTCGTGCTGGCCATCGTGCTCGACCGCATGACGCAAAATATGGTGAAGAAGAAAAGGAGAGGGTCAAATGTTTAAGCACTCGGCCAAGATGCTGATGATTGCGGGGGTCGCCGGCATGCTGGCGCTCGCCGGATGCTCGAAGAGCGATTCCGCAAGCGGGAACGCCAGCGTCGGAGACCAGGTCAAGCACCAGATCATCGGCATCGACCCGGGCGCCGGTCTGATGAAGCAGACGCAGCAAGCGATGAAGGATTACGGCCTGGACGACTGGAAGCTGGTGGAAGGCTCGGACGCCGCGATGACGGCCGCTCTGGACAAGGCGATCAAGAACGAGGACCCGATCATCGTGACGGGCTGGACGCCGCACTGGATGTTCGCCAAGTACAAGCTGAAATATTTGCAGGATCCGAAGGGCAGCTACGGGAAGGACGAGGAGATTCATACGGTCGTCCGCAACGGGCTGAAGGACGACGCTCCGTCCGCCTACGCGTTCCTCGACAACTTCAACTGGACCCCGGACGACATGGCCGTCGTGATGAACGCGGTCGTGGACGGCCAGAAGCCGGAAGACGCCGCCGCGGATTGGGTGAAGAACAACGCGGACAAGGTCGACGCCTGGGTGAAGGACATTCCGCAGGAGTCCGGCAAGAAGATCAAGCTCGCTTACGTCGCCTGGGATTCCGAGATCGCCAGCACGAACGTCGTCAAGCAGGTGTTGGAACAGCGGCTCGGCTATCAGGTCGACATGTTGCAGGTCGAAGCCGGACCGATGTGGGCCGGCATCGCGAACGGCAGCGCCGACGCGATGGTCGCCGCCTGGCTGCCGACGACGCACAAGGACTACTTCGACAAGTATGAGGGCCAATTCGAGGATTTGGGTCCGAACTTGAAGGGAACGAAGCTCGGCCTCGTCGTGCCGGAATATATGCCGATCGACTCGATTGAGGATTTGAAGACGAAGTAAGCGGAAGAAGAACGGCGAAGGCCGCCCCCAGGTCCGAATGGACCCCAAGGGCGGCCTGTTTCTTAGGCGTCCGGCTCGGACACCAGCCTCTGCAGGCCCGATAAAAAAGCTTGGAAGCTGCGCGAACGATTACCGGTCAAGTTCATATGCGGCGCGATGTCCCGCGCTCCGCCGAGCTTCTGGTAGCCGGGAATCAGCTTGGCCAACTCTTGAGCCGGATTGGCAAGCCGGTCCGGATCGCGGTATTTGGCCTTTGTCTGCTGAGCGGCGAGATTCGTCTTTCCGAACGCTCTTTCGACCGCGGCCAAATCTCCCAGGAACCAGGACTCCAACTCGTGGCAAACGATTCGTACGAGCGTATCCGGGCGTCCGGCTTCCCGGCAGAGAGACGCCAACCGCAGCTTCAGCTCCACACAATCGGAAGAATCCTGGTCGCGCACGATGACAAAGAACGTTTCGGGCGTACGGATCGCTCTCAGCTTCTTGGGAATCGAACGCTCCAGGTCCGTTTTCCCTTCGTGCTTGACCGTCAAATAGGTGACCTCCTGAGGCAGGACCCGGGGAAGCAGTTCGTCCAATACCGCCTTCATCGAAGGCTCTTCCAGCAGAAAGACCAGATGCATCAGGAAGGGCCCGCCCCCTTGAAAAATCCTTGCTTCCAAAGCGCTCCCGGCAGGTCGCCTTCCTTCACCAGGTTGCGCAACGTCTCGTCGTCGCTGGCTCTTCTGACGTGGCTGAATCCGTTCTCCTTCGTCAGCCAGAACAATTCGTGCAGTTCGATCGCGTTCACGAAGTCCGGAGAATGGGTTGAGATAAAGACCTGGTCTCCTTCGCTCGTGTAGGCGCGGAATTCTTCCGCCAGCTCATGGAGCAGTTCGGGGTGCAACTGGTTTTCGGGCTCTTCGATGCACAGAAGCGGATGCGGCTTCGGATCGTTGAGCAGGACGAGATAAGCGAACATCTTGATCGTGCCGTCGGAGACATACCGGGCGACGAACGGGTCTTTGAAGGAGCCGTCCTGGAAGCGCAGAACGATTCTACCGTCTTCGGTCTCGGTTGCTTCCACGGAGCGGACGCCCGGCACGCGCTTTTCCATCTTCCGAAGAATATGACGGAACCGCTCGGGGTAATGCTCGTACATGAACTGGGCGACGAGAGGCAAATTTTCCCCGGTCGGTGACAGATGCTCGGCATACCCGGCATCCTGGCTGGAGCGAGCGGCGCTCACATGGAAGTCCGATACGTGCCAGCCCTCGATCAATCGGCGGAAAGCGGCGACCTGCTTGAATTTCTGGAACTGTCCCAGCCCCTTGATGGCCAGAATGTCGGGGGAATCGAGTTTTTGTTCCTCCCGTTTCTCTTCGGCGCCTTGCTGGCCGTACTCGTTCTCGTTGATAATGGCCGTCCCCGATCCGTTGGAAAAGTCGAGGAAGTGCCAGGGTTTGCCCTTCTGCCCGCGCCGGTATTTGAGCAACTCCTTGCTTACGATCGGCAAACCGCGTTCGTCCAGCCCGATGTGCAGCTCGTAAGTGACCAACGGTTCATCCGGTTCCGGGCGAAACTTGATTTCGAATTCGATCGGGCCGGTTTCGCCCCGCGAGATGACCTCCTTGAAGCCTCCCCGCTTCGTCAGCGCCGCGCGCACGTTGTCGACCAGGGCATCGTGCAAAAATCCGAACGCATCGAACAGGGTGGATTTCCCAGAACCGTTCGCTCCCAAAAAAACGACCATCTTGGGCAAATCGGCAAGCCGCAGGTCTTTGAAAACCTTGTAATTTTTCAACCTCAATGCTTCGATGCGCATACTCACCAACCCTTTTTACCGAAAGTATTAACGCGCACATCCCGATAAACGTAATCCGGCGCTTGCCAGCTGCTGTCCGTTCCTTCTTATCATACTTCCTTCGACGGCAGCAAGCGAATTCCTTGTTGCCCGTCGCGAGGGGGGATGCCGGCTTTTCGCTCCATTCGCCATTCGTTTTTCATATCACCCCATTACCTGAAAATGCTATAATCGTAGAAGCAAGCTGTCCATTCGGAAAGGGCGAAAGACGTTGAACTACAGATGGTGGCTGGCCGCAGTTCTGCTTGTTATTCTGCTTGCGGGCTGCAGCGAAGGCAAGGTCGAGCGCGGCGCCGCTCGGGGAGACATCGTCATCGGCGTCGGATGGCCGCTGGCAAGCCGGGACGAGGGGCTGGCGGAAGGCGTGCAGCTGGCGCTGGAAGAGGTCAATTCCGGCGGAGGCGTATTGGGGCGCAAGCTGCGCATCGTAAGCGCAGACGACGGCGGCTCCGTTTCGGAAGGCTTGTCCGCGGCCGCCCGGTTCGCGGCCGATCCGGAGACGGTTGCCGTCATCGGCCACCGGGGCTCTTCGGTTTCGATGGCAGCCGCCGCCGTCTACGAAAACGCGGGCATCGTCATGCTGTCGCCGGGCTCCACCGCTCCGAAGCTGACCGAGAGCGGTTACCGCTATGTGTTTCGGATGATTCCGAGCGATTCCCGCATAAGCGAGCGATTGGCGCGATACGCCGCTTCCAAGGGCTACCGGAAGGTGGCGATCCTGTACACGGATGACGAATACGGCCGCGGACTTGCCAACGCCTTCGAGGATCGGGGCAAGGAACTTGGAATCGAGACGGTCGACCGGCTGGACGGTTACACCGATTCGAGCGATTTGACGCGTCTCGTTCGGGAATGGAAGATGCTCGGCTGCGACGCGGTCTTCGTCGCGCAGGTGATGCCGCAAGCCGGCGTAACGCTCGCGGATTTGAGGCGGGCCGGCTCCGATATGCCTGTACTCGGCGGAGACGGACTGGACTCGCCGCAGCTGGCGCAAGCGGAGGGTCATGCGGCCGAAGGGGCTGTCGTGGCTTCTATCTTCGATCCGACGGAGGATCGGACCGAAGTGAAAGATTTTATCCGAAAGTACAAGGCGAAGTACGGCGAAGAACCGGGCAAGTGGGCTGCGCAAGGCTACGACGCGGTGAATTTGCTTGTCCAGGCGATTCGCAGCGCCGGCTCCGCCCATCCTTCCGCGCTCGCCGACGCGCTGCGCGGAATCCGCGATTGGACGGGCGTAACGGGCAGCCATTCGTTCGACGATTCCGGGGATGTTACGAATAAACCGATCGTATTGAAAAAGGTCGTAAACGGGGCATTTCAGTACTTGAAAGACTAGGGGGATCCGCTTGGACAAAGGCCTGTTTCGCAAATCCGCGGTCGACCGCCTGTCTTCGCCCGATCAACTGGATACGCTGCCCCGCCTCACTTCGCCCAGAGGCTGGCTTATTCTCGCCGCCGCCGGAATCTTGGTCGCGGTTGCCGCAGTATGGGCGATCGCCGGCAGTCAGCCGGTCACCGTCAAGAGCCAGGGCGTTCTCGTGCGGCCGGGCGGCATCGTCTCGATCGGCGCGTTCACGAGCGGCCAATTAACCGACGTCCGCATCCGGTTGAACGATCAAGTCCGGCGCGGCGATGTCATTGCCCGCGTCCGTCAACCGGAACTTCTGGACCAATTGGCCGAGCTTTATAGCCGGAAGCAGGCGCTTACGAAGGGAGAAGAGAAAGAGGGCCGCGAAATCGACGCCAGCATCGAACAACTGCGGGAGATGATCGCCGAACGCTCGCGGGTGGTCAGTCCCTATGACGGACGCGTGATCGATGTCGCTGTCAAAAAGTACGACATGTTGTCCGAAGGAGATCCGGTCGCTACCCTGGAATTGGACACCGGTTCGGACGAAAAGCTTCAGGCCGTCATGTACGTTCCGGTTCAGATCGGCAAAAAAGTCGTTCCCGGCATGGACGTCAAAATCAATCCGACCTCGGTGAGCAAGGAGGATTACGGGAATTTGCTCGGAAGAGTGGTCTCCGTCTCGGAATACCCGGCCACGGAGCAAAGCATGATGAACACCCTCGGCAACGAAGCGTTCGTCCGTCAGCTTTCCGAGGCCGGGCCGGCTTTGCTGGAGGTGCGGATCGAACTGTTGGTCGATCCCTCGACGCCGAGCGGGTTCCGCTGGTCGACGAAGAAAGGTCCGCCCATGGCCCTCGAGAGCGGAACTTTGATGAACGGAGAAATTACATTGTACCGGCAACGGCCGATATCCTATTTGATCCCGTCCTTCCGTTAAAAGCGGCGACATGTGCAGGAGGGCACCATGAGCAGATTCCCGGTCAAGAAATCGGTGGGCGGCCCGATGGGTAATTCGAGGGTAAGGACGCCGACCATCCTTCAAATGGAAGAAGTCGAGTGCGGCGCGGCCGCGCTCGCGATCGTTCTCGCTTATCACGGTCGTCAGGTCCCCCTGGAGCGGTTGCGCATCGATTGCGGCGTTTCCCGCGACGGCAGCAACGCGCTGAATATCGTGAAGGCCGCGCGCAACTACGCGCTGGCTCCCAAAGCGTTCCGCAAGGAGCCTGCCGATTTGATCGGGATGACGTTCCCCATGATTATCCATTGGCAGTTCAATCACTTCGTCGTTCTGGAAGGATTCGGAAAAGGCAAGGCGTACATCAACGACCCTTCGACCGGTCCGCGAACGGTGACGGCCGAGGAGTTCGACGCTTCGTTTACCGGCGTCGCGCTGACCTTCGAACCGACGGCCGAATTCGAACGCCGCAAGGAGAGCTGGCGGACCGTTCGCTCCTTGCAGAGCCGCCTTTCCGGCACGGGCGATACGCTGACCTACGTGGTGCTGACGGGATTGCTGCTCGTCGTGCCGGGTCTCGTCATCCCGGCGTTCAGCCGCATCTTCGTCGATGACGTGCTTCTGGCGGGGCTGAACAACTGGATGCTGCCGCTTCTGGCCGGCATGGCCTTAACCGCCCTGTTTCGCGGGGTGCTGACCTTCCTAAGGCAACACTATCTCATCCGGCTGGAGACGGGTTTGGCGATGAACATGTCCGGCCGGTTCATGTGGCATGTGCTGCGCCTTCCGATCTCGTTCTTCCAGCAGCGGCACGCGGGAGAAATCGCGTCGAGAATCGCCGTCAACAGCCGCCTCGCGCATCTGCTGAGCGGGGAGCTGGCGGTCGCCCTGCTCGATTTGCTGGCGGTCGTTTTTTACCTTGTTTTGCTGGTTCAGTTCAGCTGGTTGCTGACGTTGCTCGGCATCGCCATCGCGCTTGCGAACTTCGTGTTTCTGCGATTCATCGCCAGGGTTCAGAAGGATCGCAATCTCCGGCTGATGCTGGATGACGGCAAAATGGACGGCGTGTCCATGTCGGGACTCGGTTTGATCGAAACGTTGAAAGCGAGCGGATCGGAAACCGATTTTTTCCGACGGTGGGCCGGATGGCAAAGCAAGCTGCTGCATTCCGAGCAGAAGCTGGGAGAAACCGGGCTGTTCGTGTCGACAGTACCGGCTTTTCTGTTCGCGATGAACTCGACGGTCATCCTGGCGGCCGGCGGCCTGTACGTCATCAACGGCACGTTCACGATCGGCATGCTGGTTGCTTTTCAAAGCTTGATGGGAAGCTTTCTCGATCCGGTAGGCCGCCTGCTTCGCCTGGGGGCTTCCTGGCAGGAAATTTCGGGAGGCTTGAGCCGGCTGGATGACGTGTACCGGTATCCGCTTGCGCCCGGCGCCGCTTCCCCCAATCCGTCCGCAGGCTCCATGTTTCCGAAGCTCAAAGGCGCATTGGAGATGAAGGGCGTCACGTTCGGGTACAACCCGCTGGAGCCGCCGTTGATCGAAGACTTTCATCTTTCGCTCAAGCCGGGCGAGCATGTCGCTCTCGTAGGCGGCACGGGCAGCGGCAAATCGACGATCGCCAAGCTGATTACCGGGCTGAATGCGCCGCTTAAGGGGGAAATTCGTTTCGACGGCATGAGGCGCGAAGACATCCCTGCCGACGTGCTCGCGGTATCGCTGGCTGCCGTGGATCAGGAAATCCGCTTGTTCCAGGGCACGATTCGCGAGAATGTCACGCTCTGGGACGGCACGGCGCCCGAAACGGATATCGTTCGAGCTTGCAGGGACGCGCAAATCCACGATGAAATCCTGTCCCGACCCGGCGGGTACAACCATCCGGTAGCGGAAGGCGGCACCAACTTCAGCGGCGGTCAACGACAGCGTCTGGAAATCGCCAGATCGCTGTGCGTCAACCCTTCGATTCTCGTGCTGGACGAGGCGACGAGCGCTCTCGATCCGCTTACCGAGAAGGCCGTGCTCGATGCGGTCAAGCGGAGGGGCTGCACCTGCATCACGGTCGCTCACCGTCTGAGCACGGTCCGCGATGCCGACGAAATCATCGTGCTTGACCGGGGGAAAGTGGTGGAAAGAGGACGACACGAGCAATTAATCCGGCAAGGCGGCGCTTACGCGTCGCTGGTTGCGGACGATTAAACCGGGATGGAGGCTGGAACGTGGGGCGGTCGGAGACGGAAAGGGAAGTCGCGGCGGCTGTCGCGGAGCGGTACGGAGCGGATGCCGATTCCGCCGTCAGGTCCGGCGGCATGTTGCTGAACGGAAACGGGCTGTGGATCGTTCGCCTCGGATCGGTCCGTTTGTACTCGGTGCTGGCCGAGGAGGATGGCAGCTGCTCCAAACGTTCTTACTTGTTTGACGCCGGACCGGGAAGCGTGCTGTTCGGACTCGGGGAGCCGCAGCCGGGCCTGTCGGCACAAGGGACGACGAGTGTGCTGGCTGTCGGGAGCGAATATGCGGAGCTGATCCCGCTGCCCAGGTCCGCCGTTTTGGCCATGGCTGACGACCCGTACATGCGGCAATGGATGATCGACCGGCTGGACAGGTGGATCGAAGAGTGGCATGAAGCCTTCACCGGCGAGACGGGAGCCGGGGCCGTTACCGAGACGGTCGTACGGACGGATGGGCGCGTGGAATGGATACAACTGCCGGAATCCGGCGCCGAGCCGCTCCGCTGGTATGTGCGCGGGCTGAAGATCCCGATTCCCGGCGGAAGCCGGACGGCCTTTCCTCTGGGAAGCGCAGGCCGATTGGCCGCTTCCGGCACCGGCTTCCTGGCGCGAACGAACACGGACGATTGGTGGCGCGCCGATCCGCAGTGGAACGGACTCGACGCTTTCCACGCGTTTACGTTGTCCACCTTGCAGCTCTTGCGCGAACAGGAAACGCAATCCGAGCATGAGCGGTTATTGGCGCGGGCCAAGCAGGACGAAACGATGCTGAATCAGGCGCTCACCCGGCTGCAAGGCGTGCATGGCGATGCGGGAGCGGCCGTGTTCGAAGGACATGACATGCGAAACCCGCTGTTGGCCGCAGCGCGGGCCGTCGGCCGGCATATGGGCATCGAGGTGCGGACGCCCCCGCATATGCCGCGTGGAAGAAGCGATCAGTTGCAGGCGATCGCAGAGGCTTCCCGGTTTCGTATCCGGGAAGTATCGCTTGCGGGCCGTTGGTGGCGCGAGGATAACGGGCCCTTGCTGGCATTCGCGGGACCGGACGGCCGCCCCGTCGCCCTGCTGCCGCGCAAGCCGGGTCGCTACCGCCTTTTCGATCCGGCCGACGGTTCTTGGAACAACGTCACGGAGGAAACGGCCGGTCTTCTCAAGAACGAAGCCTACATGTTCTACAAGGCTTTGCCTTCCCGGGCGCTGAAGCTGACGGATATCGTCCGGGCCGGGATGCAGCGCGGCTTAAGGCGCGATCTCGTCGTGATGCTGTCGGTCGGCGCTTTGATCGGACTGCTCGGATTGTTGACGCCGATTATGACAAGGAGCCTTTACGACAACATTATACCGGATGCCGATCGGCGGCAGCTGGTTCAGGTCGCTTTGATCCTTGCCAGCTCCGCCGTCGCGGTATTTTTGTTCGAGACCGCCCGGGGCTTGGCCATGTTGAGGATCGAAGGAAGAGTGGACATGTCGATTCAGGCGGCGGTCTGGGACCGATTGCTTCGGCTGCCGGTTTCGTTTTTCCGCGGCTATTCGACCGGCGATTTGTCTTTGCGCGCGAACAGCATTAACGCAATCCGCCGCAAGCTTTCGGGCATCGCCGTTTCTTCCTTGTTCTCGGGTCTTTTTTCGCTATTCTATTTGATCCTGCTGTTCACGTTTCACGCCGGCATCGCGTTCATCGCGCTCGGTCTTGCCGCGGTCGGCATCCTGGCAACGGCGGCATTCTCCATCGTGCAGCTCAAGTATCAACGGGAGTTCATGGAGCGCCAAGGGCAAGTGCGCAGCCTGATGGTGCAAATTTTGGCCGGCATCGCCAAATTCCGGGTGGCCGCCGCCGAAGGCCGGGCTTTCTATTTGTGGTCCAGCTTGTTCGGCAAGCAGAACCGGATCCAGTTCCAGATCAGCAAGCTGGAGTCTTTCTATGCCGTATTCCAGGCCGTGTATCCGATCGCGACGTCCATGGTGTTGTATTACGCGGTCGTATCGATCGGTACGAAATCGGTCAGCACCGGGAATTTTATCGCGTTCTTCACCGCCTTTTCCGCGTTGCAAAGCAGTTTGATGGCCATGTCGTCCTCGCTTCTCTCGATTCTGAACGTCGTTACGCTGTATGAGCGGGCCAAACCGATTCTCCAGGCTTTGCCGGAAGAGGCGGAAGGCGGAGAACATCCCGGAACGCTTAGCGGCGGAATCGAATTGTCCCACGTTTATTTCCGTTATTCGGTCGATGGCGCGTGGACGATTCAAGACGTGTCCTTAAAGGTAAGGGCGGGCGCGTTCGTCGCGATCGTCGGGGAATCCGGAAGCGGCAAATCGACGCTGCTCAGGCTCATGCTCGGTTTCGAGAAGCCGGAATCCGGCACGATTGCCTACGACGGCAAAGATTTGGCCAGACTGGATCTGCAATCGGTCAGGCGGCAGATGGGCGTCGTGCTGCAGCACGGAGGTCTCCTGGCGGGCGATCTGTACTCGAACATCGTCGGGTCTTCGGGACTTTCCATCGACGACGCCTGGGAAGCGGCGCGAATCGCGGGATTGGAGGCGGACATCCGCAATATGCCGATGGGCATGCACACCGTCCTCCCCGAGGGGGGAGGGACGCTGTCCGGCGGCCAGGTTCAACGGCTGCTCATCGCCAGAGCCGTTGTGCGCAAACCGAAGCTTCTGTTCTTCGACGAGGCGACAAGCGCATTGGATAACCGGACGCAGGCGGCGGTCAGCGACAGCCTTGAAAAGCTGCAGGCGACAAGGGTCGTCATTGCGCATCGGTTAAGCACGATTCGACACGCGGACTTGATCGTGGTCATGAACCGCGGAAAAATCGTGCAGCAGGGAACATACGAGGAATTGATCTCGCAGGAAGGTCTGTTCGCGGAAATGGCGCGGCGGCAAACGGTGTAGCGGAAAGCGAATTGACAAAACGAACGATTGTCAATTCGGGCTTCCAGGAGCTATACTAAAAATTGGGAACCTAGTTGTTCACCAATAGTGAAGGCGGGATCTTGATGAGCCAATGGACCCAGGAAACGATCAACGGAGTATTGAAGCAAATCTATCAATAAGCGGCCACGGACAAGGCGTTTCGGGAACTTTGTCTCAGCCGGCCGGAAGCGGCGGTCAAGCAAGTGACGAATCAGGAGCTGCCGGAAGGCTTTACGGTGCGCTTCGTCGACAACGGGGGCGCGAACGCCACGTTCGTGCTGCCGGACTTCCTGGGCGACAGCGAATTGTCCGATGCGCAGCTGGAGGCCGTCGTCGGCGGGAAGAAGAAAAAGAAAAAAGACGATGACGATGATTTCGATGTGTTCATGCCCGCTCCAACTCGTATTCCGATCGACTTTAAGTGACGAATCCGCGAATGGAATTCGAAGACAGATCGCTGTCCCAATGAACAGCATTTATCATCCGTTCATTTCGAGGACGCCGGCTTTGGGCCGGACGTCCTTCTTTTAAATTGGGGAGATACACCGCCATGTACGTTGTTTCACAATTGAACCGCGAGCAACTCGCGTCCTACGCGGAACTGACTTTTCCTTCCTTGCGGGAGGAACTCCTGGGCGAACCCAAGAAGGCGGCGGTTGTGGCCGTAGGCGCCTCCTGGTTCGGCAAACCCATCGGTTTGATATGGGGGTATTATTGGGCTGATCTTGCCGCCGGACGGATCCGGACGATCTTCGTGACCGGGAACTGTCGCCGAAGAGGCGTCGGGGCGGCCATGCTTCGAGAGATGGAATCGGCCATGGGACGGTTGGGCTGCAAGGAGCTGTTTTTCGAATACCGGTACGATCCCGATCGTTCGACGATGTGGGAGCGATTGTTTCGCAAGTCGGGCTGGGATCGTAAGCACGGTTCGCTTCATACGTTTACCGCCTCCATCAGCCGGTTCCTGGAGCTGGATTGGGTACGGCGGCGGAGCGCAGGCTTGCCGGAAGGCTTCGCATTCTTCTCGTGGGGCGATTTGACGGAAGCGGAGCGGACCGTCGTCAAAGCGGGTGAAGGGGCCTGGTATCCCGCCGGCATGAGCCCGATGTTCAATGAGAAACGAACGGAGCCGAATTTGAGCGTCGGCTTGCGTTTTGGAACGGATATTATCGGTTGGACGATCATTCACGACTACGACGATGATACGGTGGTCGGGGACCGGATGTACGTCAGGCCGCCGTACCAGGCCCAGGGACGCGCCGTGTTGACGATGGTCGAATCGGTGCGCAGAATCGCGGAGGCGGGGTATCCTTTGGTCCGCTTCGATGTGTCGGGCAACAACAAGCCGATGCTGCGCTTCGTCGAAAGAAGAATGAAGCCGAGTCTGGTCGAAGCTTATGAGATGGTAAGGATGAACAAAGAGATGGCGGACAACGGCTTATGAGCGAATGGATGCGGGACATTGTCTGCCGGTCAAGCAGCATGGCGGAGCGCCGGGCGGGGGAATTCCAGGCGGCGGAAGCATTGGATGAAGAAGAAGTCGCAGCCGTTCGCAAAAAGTGGGACCGTTGGTGCCATTCCGCGGCCAAAGGAGACTGGGAGAGCTTCTCCTCCCGGCTTGCGCTGGCGGAGCTCACGATGCACGATGCCGAGCGTTTGCTCGGACCCGCCCGGCTGCGCGAAGGCGCCGAGCTGCCGGAATGGACGGTTGTGTTGCAGCGAATCGCCAGCGCCGTGGAACAAGCCGGGAAGGGAACGGCCGCACCCGAGATGCGGCTTCACGATCCGATCATGGTGCCGGGCGAGCCTTTTCCTTTCGAGCATCTGTTCCTTCCCGTCCTCGAAGACGCCGAACGCTCTCTTAAGGAACGAGCGGGCTCCCTGGCCGATGCGCTGACCCCGAATGCGTGGACGGCCGTGAAGCGCAGCCTGCTTCGATCCTTGACGCAGCTGAGCTGGCGTCCTTTGGAATTGGAGTTTTCCGTTTTCCGGTTCGGAACGGTAACAAGCCCGGATAGCCGGACGGAGTATTTCCGGTTTATCGGGGAGATGCTCCGGGGCAGGTGGTCCGTCTTTTTACGGGAGTACAGCGTCCTGGCGAAGCTTATGGCCGTTACGGTGCGGAATTGGGAAGACGCGCTGCTCGAATTTCTGCAGCGTTACGAGACCGATCAACCTTGGCGAAACGGACGGATCGTCTCCGGGCCACGATCGTCCGGCGCCATTGAGGCGTTGGAATGGGACGGAGCCGACAGCCATAACGGCGGCCGCAGAGTGATGATCGTTGCGCTTAAGGATGGAGGCAAGCTCGTCTATAAGCCCAAGAGCCTGGCTCTCGATGCCGCCTATTCGCGTCTGCTGGTCTGGCTCCGCGAACAGGGCGCGCCCTGCGACCTGGCAACGACCGAACAGATGGACTGCGGCAATTACGGGTGGCAGTCTTTCGTCGGACATGAGCCGCTGGCGGATGATTCGGAATTTGTTCCGTACTACCGGAGAGCCGGGGGGCTTCTCTGTCTCGCCCATATGCTGGGCGCAACGGATCTTCATGAGGAAAACGTGATCGCGCACGGCGCCTGTCCGGTCCTCATCGACGTGGAAACCTTGCTGCAGCCCTTGGCAGGCCATGAACGAAGCGACGATCCGGCTGCGGATGCCGAAGAGCTTGCGTCCGGCCGGAAAGCCCGGTCCGTGCTGCGCACGATGCTGCTGCCGAACTGGAGGAGTGCGCGCCATGCCGACGGCAAAGAGATCAGCGGCTTGTTCGGCGGACCGCTCTACGAACCGATTGCCGTTCGCGGATTAATCCATCCGAACACGGATGCGATGAAGATGGGTTCTGTCCCTTATAAGCAGCCTGTGACGGCCAATCTTCCGTTCCTTCCGGATCGGGGACGGGATTTCGATTTTGCGGCCGTTAGCCGTGCGCTGATTCAAGGTTTTCGCGAGATGTACCTGTTCCTGCTGGCCAATCGGGACCGTCTGCTGGCCGAGGAAGGGCCGCTTTCCGCTTTCAAGGGGTTGCCGGCGAGATTGTTATTCCGTCCGACGGCCGCTTACAGTCAGCTGCTCGAGTCGAGCCTAAGCCCGGAATTGTTGCGTAGCGGAGTCGATCGCGACATTCAACTGGATGCGATGAGCCGCTTTCTCGCTGCCGACGGCGAGATGTCCGACAGATGGCCGCTCGTGCAACGAGAGCTTGACGCTCTTTGGAGCATGGATATTCCGTATTTCCAAATTAGAACCGACGATTTCCGTGTCAGCGACCGCAACGGACCGTACGGACCGGTTCTGTTCGACAGGAGCGGTTACGACAGCCTGATTCGCACGCTGCGGCAGATGAGCCGGAACGATTGCGACTTTCAAACGTCCATGATTCGGGGAACGTTATATGCGAAGCTGGTCGAGCGCGACTCCGCGCATTCGGCAAGCGGCTTCAGGAGCCGGGATCAAGCCGCCCGGCTCGCCGATACGGAACCCGCGACCGGCGTGCTGGAGGCAGCCGAGGCGATCGCCGCCCGCTTGAACGCCGAAGCCGTTATCGCCCCGGACGGCACCCGCACCTGGATCGCCCCCAGGCTCAACGGGCGCATCTTCCGGCAGCGATTGCTCGGGCCGGACCTGTATGACGGTGTTTGCGGCATTGCGCTTTTTTATGCGGCATTGGCCGGCATAACCGGCAAGACGAGCTATCGCGCCGGCGCGCTGTCGACGCTTCGATTGCTTCGCGTGAAGCTTGGCAGCGAGGAATTCTTCGCCAATACCCGGATCGGAGGCATGGTCGGGCTGGGGTCGATCCTCTACACGTTCGTACGCGTAAGCCGGTTGATCGACGAACCGGAACTGCTCGGCGTCGCGAACTTGATCGCATCCCGCATCACGGAACAGCGAATCCGGGCGGACGACCGGTTCGATGTCATGCATGGCGCTGCGGGAGCGATCCTGTCTCTGCTTGTCTTGTATGAAACGGAGCGTGAGCCCGGCGTATTGAAGAAGGCTGTGCAATGCGGGGAACATCTGCTGCGCAACCGGACGACGAGGGGAGAGGGATTCCGGGTTTGGGCGGCGGAAAGCGGAATCGCATTGGCGGGCTTCTCGCACGGGGCCTCGGGAATCGCTTATGCGCTGTTCCGTTTGTTTGTGCACACGCAAGACGAACGGTTTCTCGAGGCGTCCCGGGAGGCGATCCGTTACGAAGCCTCGATATTCAGGAGCGACAGGGGATTATGGCCGGATTTGCGAATGCCCGAGGGGGAAGAAGGCTTGACGGATGCTTGGTGCCATGGCGCCGCCGGCATCGGTTTGGCCAGATTGGGCGCCCTGAATGCGATGGATAGGGAAGCTCTGCATGCCGATATCGAGACGGCGGTTCGGATCGTCCGTTCCGGCTTGTATGGAAGCGGCAAAGACCATTTATGCTGCGGCGCGATGGGGCGGGTCGAGTTTTTGTTTTCGGCCGGAAGGCGGCTCAACCGGCAGGATGTCGAGAGCGAAGCAAGGCATGCCGCGGCGCGTATCGTCGCAAAGGCGAGCGAGTGCGAGTCCGCTAGCCTTTACCGGCCGCTCGGATTTTTTGATGGGCTTGCCGGCATCGGGTATGAGTGGCTTCGGTTGCACAGGCCCAATGAGCTGCCTTCGGTTCTGGTTATGGAATAAGGCGCGTTATGAGAGTTGATCGTTCGGAGCCCGCTTTTTTTCGAGAGCTGGTTTTCTAATTTAGGGAAGAGAATCTCCGTTCGATCTGATGGCATAAAAGAACGAAGTTTTCGGCTGACGGAGAACCTGATGAAGGAGTTCTCTGGTTCGCCTAAGCGCGGACATGGAGGAAGTTCCGTCCAAGCAGCGAAGACGAAGCAAGCAAGAGAAGAACGGCAAAGGCCGCCCCTTGGGTCCGCAGAACGGACTTGGAGGCGGCCTGTTCGGTTTCGCCGCCTGGGCGCGGGCGCCGGCCGGGGCGTGCCAATGCCTGGATTCAGGCATAATCGCCCTGACGCGAAGGCGTTGCAGGGATCATACGAACTTACGAGGAGGACGATATTCATGGTACAAGAACGCACAGGAGCAGCAACGCTGGAAGGACGGCCTCTTACCTTGCTGGGGCCGGAATTGAAGGTTGGAGATCGGGCGCCCGATTTTCGCGTCAACAAAGATCTGCTGACGGAAGTGAGCCTGGCCGACTATCAGGGCAAAATCAAGTTGATCTCCGTCGTGCCGTCCCTCGATACCGACGTTTGCGACGCGCAGACGCGCCGATTTAACCAGGAGGCGGCGAACCTGGACGACCATGTGGTCATCCTGAACATCTCCGTGGATTTGCCCTTCGCGCAGAGCCGGTTCTGTTCGATTGCCGGGATCGATAAAGTCGTAGCGTTGTCGGATTACAAGCATCGTTCCTTCGGGCAAGCGTACGGTGTTCTCATCAAGGAGCTGCAGCTCGACCAGCGCGCGATCTTTATCGTCGATGAAGGCGATACGATCCGATATGTGGAGTACTTGAAGGAAATGACGTCGCATCCGGATTATGAATCCGCGTTGACAGCACTGAAGGAAGCATCTGGGAGATCCTAATTGGATATGCTATGATCAGGGCAACGATATCAAACGGAGGGATCGGCTCGTGATAGGACGAAGCGGCAATCCGACGTTGAACGAGAAGACGTTCGAGCGGACCGGAGGGTATGCGGGAACGTCCCGCATGACGATCGACGGCACGGTGCACAAATCGTTCATCATGCTCGCCCTGCTTCTGGGCGGCGCGTTCGTGACCTGGTCGCGTTATGTCGACGGGTACGATGTGGGAGGCTACGCGGTCGGTGGAGCGATCATCGGGTTCGTGCTTGGCCTGATCGTCAGCTTCCGGCCGGCTGCGGCCCCTTACCTGGTGCCGGTGTATGCGGTGATGGAAGGGGTGTTTCTCGGGGCGCTGTCCGCGTCTTACGAGGAGCGGACAGGCGGCATCACGATGCAGGCCGCGCTGCTGACGGCGGGCGTGTTCGCGGCGATGCTGCTGGCCTACCGGACCCGCGTCGTCAAGGCGACGAGGGGGTTCAAGCTGGGCGTCGTCTCGGCAACCGCCGGCATTGCGCTAATGTATCTGATCAGCTTCGTGCTCGGGCTGTTCGGCGTGGAAGTGCCGTATCTCCACGAGAGCGGCTGGATCGGCATCGGCATCTCGCTGGTCATCGTCGCCGTCGCGGCGCTCAATCTCGTGCTCGACTTTGATCTGATCGAGGAGGGCGCCAGGCAGGGCGCTCCCAAGTACATGGAATGGTACGGGGCGTTCGGCCTGATGGTGACGCTCGTCTGGCTGTACGTCGAGATGCTGCGCCTGATCGCCAAATTTTCCAGCCGGGACTGACAGCGAAGCGAAGCCGTCCGCATTGCGGGCGGCTTCATCATTTGTACGCCCGGCATGGGCGCTGTCCCTTACATTATCCTGAATTTCGAAAGTACGGCTCTTTGAAAACGTGAAAAGGGCTCCGAATCTTTGGCAGAATGGGCCGCGGCGCCGATCCACTGAGCGGTCCATTCCTCCGGGCGGAGAATGCCCATATCGAACGAAGCGGCCGCATCGGCTTCGTACAGCCGCCCGTCCCGGTCCCAGCACCGGACCGTCCAGTAGCAGCGCTGGCCGCTGACGAGCGGTCGGCCGGCATAGGCAATATGGAAAGTCTCCGCAGACTCCACCCGGCCGGAGTCCCACCAGTCGCCGATTCCGGCGAGCGTGCTCTCTTCCGATTCGGAGACGAAGATTCGATAGGCCGCCTGTCTGCGGCCCCGCTCCTCGGAGCGCAGCTCCCGGCTGAACCTGGGCGCGCGGGTCTGCACGCCGACCGGATTGTGAACATATTCGCACCGCAACCGTACCGCCTTGTTCATGCCGTTTTCTCTCCTTTTGCTATCCTCATGCCAAAACAGCCCCTCCCGTTCCGGGGAAGGGCTGTTCGCGCCCGCCGCTATTGCATGCGCGTCCAATCGAAGCCGATCGCCTTCAGGAACGCGCGGGCCAGCACCAGGTGTCCCGTCCAGTTCGGATGCACGCGATCGGAGGCGATCGCCGTCGGATGCACGTGCTCGAACAGCGGAGCGAACGCCGCCTGCGTGTCCACGAACGTCGCGCCGCTGCGTTCCGCCACTCTGCGGGCCGCCGCGCCGTACTCGTCCATCCGTCGGCGCATGCGGTCGTCCGCGTTGGGCTCCAGATAGAAGGGGGACATGAGGATAAGCCCCTTTAGTCCGGGCCGGGCCGCTTGCACCAACCGTTCCAGCGTCGACTCGTACTCGTCCAAGAGCACGTGCGATTCCGGAATGGTCGGCTGGTCGAATTGGCGCCAGACGTCGTTGATGCCGATCATGACGGACAGCCAGTCCGGCTTCAAGTCCAGCACGTCCGTCTGCCATCTGCGCTCGAGGTCCCGGACGGTGTTGCCGCCGATCCCCATGTTGGTGACGCGGATCGACAGTTCCGGATACGCCGCCTGCAGCAGCGCATCGACGAAGGCGACGTAGCCTTTGCCGACCCCTTGGAACAGTCCTTCGCCGTGAGGGAAGCTGCGCTCGCAATCGGTGATCGAATCGCCGATCATCACCAGTCGTTGTCCCGCCATCAATTTCATGACTTTCACTCTCCTGTCGTTCGGCGCGACGTCAGCCGCACTGTCTTGATTTCGAACGGCCGGAAGACCAGCCGAATCGAACCTTCCTCGAAGGGCAACTCTTCCGAGCCGTCCTCCAGCATATTGACGGCAAGAGCCTTCGCGAACGGCACGGTGGTGCGCAGCTCGCACGCGACGGTCGCACCCTTGCATTCGTACAGCCGGACAATCCAGTCGCCCGACCCGTCCTCGGCCAGCTTGATGGTCTCCACGATAATATTACGCCGATCCGTCTGCATCAGCAAACGGCTCTCCCCGCGCATCCCGCCGGGCGCCACCGTGAGCGGACAGTTCAGCTCGTACGCTTCCTGCACGACGGAGCTGTCGAAGAACGTGCCGTTCCATGCGTAGAAGCCGTAGGTGAACCGATGCGTTCCCTGATCGGACGTTTCGTCCGGATACGTCGGCGCCCGCAGCAGCGTCAGGCTCATCGTGCGGCCGTCGACGGAGATGCCGTACTTGCAGTCGTTCAGCAGCGCGAAGCCGCGATTCGCCTCCGCCAGCGCGGACCACTTGTGCTGGCTGACCTCGAATTGATCCGCGTCGTGCGGATGCGACGCGTGATTGGGCCGCTTGACGTGGCCGAACTGAATCTCGTGCAGCGATTCATGGGCGTGAACATGGACGGGGAAGTCCACTTTCAGCAGTTTGTTCGTCTCCTGCCAATGGACCGTCGTCGCGAATTCCACCCGCCGGCTGCCCGCCCGCAGGCGAATATCCTGGATCAAGGCGGAACGGTTCAGCTTCCGCTCGACCCGAACGCTCGCGAACAGCGGTCCGTTCGCAGTCACGGAGACAGAAGCGGTGGAGTCCAGCCCGACCTCGGCCGACCGGTACCGCCGGTCGATCTCCCAGGCGTCGAAGTCGGAGGGCTGGTCCCGGTACATCCGGAAGACGTTGCAGGTGTCCGCCGCCCAATCCGTCCCGGTCTCTTTGTCGAATATGCGGATCAGCTCGCCTCTGTCGTTGATCTCGATCGCGAGCAGCTCGTTCTCGAGAAGGCTCTCCGTCGCCCGGACCGAAGATGGCGCGGCCGCCTCTCCCGGGCTCGACTCGCGCTCGACCGCGTAGGTCGTCCAGCCGAGCGGAGGAACCGCGACTTCCGCATAGCAGACGCCATCGTGCCACTGAACCGGCAGCCGGCGGCCCGCTTCGTCCATGACGGCCGTCACGCCTTCGGGGAGGGCGACCGCTCCGGTTCTTGCCCACGACAGCGAATTGAACACGGTGACGGTCTCCTCGCCGCCGGCCGCAATCGCTTCTCGCGCGTCTAAGGCCATGCCGGACACTTGGCGGTTGAGCTCGCTCAAGGTCGCCTGGGCTTCCTCATGCACGCGATGAATGGACGAGCCCGGCAAAATGTCGTGGAACTGATGCAGCAGCAGCGTCTTCCACAACCGGTCCAGCTCCTCGTAAGGATACGTCCGGCGGCGGAGCAGATGCGCGGCGGCGGCCCACAATTCCGTCTCCCGGAAGCCAAGCTCCGCCTTGCGGTTCAGCTTCTTGATCGGCGCCTGCGTCGTGTACGTTCCCCGGTGCGCCGGATAATACAGCTCGCCGACGTATTTGGCATCCGGAACGCCCTTCGCGAGCTGATCCTCGAAGAAGTCGATCGGCGAACCGTGCTTCGTACAGGGAACGCCTTCCAAATTTTTTATACGTCGCAGAAATTCCATGTCGTCGCGGTTGGCGCCGCCGCCGCCGTCGCCGTGGCCGAACTGTGCCAGCCTTGTCGTGACGCCCTCCTTCTGAACCCGCTCCTTCCATTGACGGATCAGGAACGACGGGGTGAGCCGGATCGGATAATCGTCCCCGTATTGAAGCAGATGCGCCAGCACTTGCGACCCGTCGATTCCCTCCCAAACGAACGTGTTGAACGGGAACGGATCGCCGATGTTGTTATAGGTTCCGAACATCTTCACCGAGGCGAAGTAGTTTAGTCCGCAGCCTCTCATAATCTGCGGCAAGTTTCCGGAATACCCGAAGACGTCCGGCAGCCACAGCAACTCGTTGTCCTTGCCGAACTCTTCCTTGAAGAACCGCTTGCCGTGCATCGCCTGGCGGATGAGGCTTTCTCCGCCCGGCAGATTCGTGTCCGGCTCGACCCACATGCCGCCCTCCGGAATGAGCCGGCCTTTCCGGACGGCACGCTTCATTCTCGCGTACAGCTCCGGGTACAGATCCTTGACCAGTTGGAACAAATACGGCTGGCTCTGGACGTAGCGGTATTCGGGGTATTCCTCCATAAGCGCCAGCTGATTCGACATGGTGCGGGCGATCTTCCGCTTCGTCTCCGCGATCGGCCACAGCCAGGCGATGTCCAGATGCGACTGTCCCATGAGGTACACCGTCGGAGCCGTCGATCCGTTGACGCATTCGAGAAGAGGCTGCAGCAGCCGTCGGCATTGCCGGACGTTCTCGGCGAGCGCTTCCCCGCGCCAACTCAGATCGATGGCCGCGAAGACGCGGGCGAGCCCGCCGTCGATCTCGGCGACGCGAAGCGAGTCCGCGTCCAGATGGTTCCGCAAGTCATACAGGCATTCGAGGTCGATGAAAAATTGATAAATGTCTTCTTCGACGACGGCCAGGAAGGATTCCCCGAACGTCGGCTGCCGCCCCGAATGGCCGGCGTACGCCTCCGCGACGATGTCGAACCGCTCGCCGGCTTGCGCGCAGCGGGTGAGCGTCAGGTCGTGGTGATGCATATCCATCGCCCCGCGGATGACGCCGTTCACGTAGACGGTGGCCTCCGACCCGAAGTCGAGCTTGACGGCGAGGCGCTTGCCTTCGGCTTCCGGCGGCACGACGGCCGCAGACCGCAGCCAAGCGTACGTCCAATCCTCGCCCCAGCGTTCGCCGGCGGCGAACGGCCGGAACGTTCTTCCCTCCAGTTCGTCGACGGACAGCTGCTCGCGGGTAAGGAAGCCGGAGAAGCCGAGCGGGGCCACCTTGGTATACACGAAGTCGTCTTTTTGCTTCAGCAGCTTTTCGACATGGAATAATATTTCCTTTATTGTTTTCAACGCTTTGCTCCTATCCCGGAATTGCGCGATCATGCGCTTACGAGGCGGAAGGCGAAACGTCCCCCCGGCGGACCGCCGGCCGCCGAGGAACGCCGGCCGTGCGGCCGTTAATTCAGCGCTCGTTGGGCGGCGTCGTTGTAAATCTTGAGCACCTTGTCGATGTCGCCCATTCCTTTGATCTTATTTATGAAGTTGTCCCAGTTGTCGAAGCTTTCCTTGCCGGCCACGAACTTGGACTCTTCGGTTTGAATGTACGTCTTGATCGGCGTCATAATTTCCGAGATTTGCTGGCTTTCGTCCTGCGTGAACTGAATGGCCGGCGCAGTATACGTCGACGGCACATAGTCGTTGTTCGGCATCGGCAAGCTTCTCAGGTAAGGCGACTTCTCAATCGGCGTCTCTTCATACTTGCCGTTGAAGTAAGTATAGTCCATCGCCGCGAAGTCGACGAACGCCTTGGGATCGCTCGACATCTCGAGGCCCGGTGTGTAGTGCTTGCTCGCACGAATGCCGTATTTGTCTCCGATCACCCAAGGGTCTTCCGCCTTCTTGAATTCGTCCGTGAAGGTCGGTTGGCCGTTGACAATATTGTAGGTCGTGCCCTCGATCCCCCACGTGAGCAGCCGGATCACTTCCGGGTCGTACTGCAAGTCGACGAACTTCACGATATCCTCGGGGTTCTTCGCCTTGGAGCTGATGCTGTACTGCCCCCAGCCCAGGTCCGGCGTATTGCCGTTGGCCACGTTCTGCCACGCCTTGCCGTACTTCGGATTATCCGGATACAGCGTCACGACGAACACCTTGCCGTCGTTGGCCTCTCGCGTATAATTCCCAGGGTCCGTGAACCATTGGGCCAACCAGATGAAGTTTTTGCCGTTCAGCGCCTTTTGCTTCAGCGTGTCGTCCGTATCGGTCAGATACTCCGGGTCGAGCAGCTTTTCCGAGTACAGCTTGTTCGCGAATTGCAACGCTTCCTTGTAGCCGTCCTGGAAGATTCCGAACACATATTTCGAGCCGTCCCAGTAGATGTCATTGACGACATGGTTGGCGTTGAAGAGGGAGCGCAGGTCGTTCCATCTCGTATTGATCGGGTATACGTCCGGATACAGCTGCTTCAGCTGCTTGGCCGCGTCGTACAGTTCGTCCAGCGTCGTCGGGATCTTGATGTTGTGCTTCTGGAACAGGTCGTACCGGTAAGCGGATACATTCTGGATGAGCATCCCTTTGTCCTTTTCAAATCTCGGATAGGACGTTTCCCGGAAGGCGAACATTTGCCCGTCCGCGTTCGTGACATTGGTCAGCCCGTTCTTCACCTGGCTCAAGTAATTCATGTAATTGGGCATATCATCCTTGTACTTCATCAAATCGATGATCTGCCCGTTCTTGGCCATTTCGGAGGTGTCGTAGAACAGCGGCGTCATGAAGAAGTCCGTCAGGTCGTTGCTCGCAATCAACAGCTTCACTTTCTGGTCGTAGTCGGAAGAAGGAATGTAGTTGAACTTGATGTCGATTTTTCTTCCCAGCTTCTGTTCCATCAGCTTGAGCCATTCCTTCTGAATCATGCTCTGGGAATTGTCGACCCCGTTGGAGGACAGCGTCACGGAGAAGCTGAGCGGAGCGCCGCCGGGGCTGCCCGAAGCGCTTGCCGTCGCATCCGAGCTGTTGCTTGCGTTTGAGCTGTCGTTCGAATTGGAGCAAGCCGTTACCGCAAAGGCGAAAATGGCGGCTGCCGACAGAAGGCCAAACGATTTTGCTTTCTGATTCATACCCATCCCCCGTTAAAATGGTGATTTGAAAATTATGATAAAGATGCTGAAGAAACAGGCGCACGCAATCCTCCCCCCCTTCCCGCACCCGTCGTTTCTTGAACATCTTGTACCCGCGGCCCCTCTAACCTTTGATCGAACCGACGAACATGCCTTGCGTGAAGTACTTTTGGAAAAACGGATAGATGATCATGATCGGGAACATGGTGATCACGATGACGGCCATGCGGACGGATTTGGGATCGAGCGTGGAACCGGGCGAATTAATGGCGACGTTGCCGGCCCCGACCCTTCCTTGAATGGCGTTCGTGTCGAGCGTAAACAGGTAATTTCTCAAAATCATTTGCAGCGGATATTTGTCCTGGCTCTGAAGATAGATGAGCGCTTCAAACCAGCTGTTCCAGCTGCCCACGATGCCGAACAGGGCGAACGTCGCCAGAAGCGGCTTCGACAGCGGCAGAATGATTCGGAACAGCACCACGACTTCGTTCGCCCCGTCGATATGCGCCGCATCCTTCAACTCCGACGGAATGTTCATGAAGAACGTCCGGAACAGGAACACGTTGTACGCGCCCACCGCGCCCGGAATGATCATGACCCACAGCGTGTCGAGCAGATGCAGGTTGCGGATGAGCAGGTAGGTCGGAATCATGCCGCCGCTGAAGAACATCGTGATCATGAGAAAAATCGTCAGAAACTTCCTGCCCACGAATCCCGGAACGGTCAGCGGATAGGCGAACAGGGAGGTGAACAGCAGCATGATGAAGGTGGACGCAAGCGCGTACACAATGGAATTCAAGTACCCCGTGAAAATATAGTGGTCCTTGAAGATGCCTTCGTACGATCGCAGATTGAAGCCTTGCGGCCAGACGGTGACGCTGCCCATGGACACGTAGCGGGAGCCGCTCAAGGAAGTGGCGATAATATTCAGAACGGGGTACAGCACGACGACCAGGATGAAGACCATGATCAGAATGTTCACGACGTCGAACGCCCTGGAGCCCAACGACTCTCTTCTCAATTTTCTCCCCCCCTTAGAACAGGCTCGTCTCCGAGACTTTGCGGCTGACCAGATTCGAAATGTACAGGATGATGAAGGAAATGACGGACATGAACAGGCCGATCGCCGTCGTATACGAATATTGCGCGCCCAGGATGCCTTGCCGGTACACGTAGGAGCCGATGACGTCCGATACACTGTACGTTGCGGGGTTGTAAAGCAGGATGACCTTCTGGAAGTCGGTTCCCAGGATGCCCCCCATGGCGAAGATGAGCAGGATGACCGTCGTCGGCCGGATGGACGGCCAGGTCACATGAAGCACCTTCTTCCACCGGCCGGCGCCGTCCACCTCGGCCACATCGTACAGCGACGTGTCGATTCCGCTCATTGCGGCCAGGTAGATGATCGCCCCGAACCCGACGCCCTGCCAGATGCCCGAGGAGATGAAGATCGTTCGGAACCATCGCGGGTCGAGCAGGAACGAGTTGCGCTCTCCTCCGAAGAAGACGACGATGTCGTTGATCAGGCCGTCCCGGGACGTGTACATCTGAATGAGCCCCGCCACAATGACGATCGAGATGAAGTGCGGAAAATACGAAACCGTTTGCACAAATCGTTTAAAGCGCTTGCTCTTCAGTTCATTGAACAGCAGCGCGAGGATGATCGGCGCCGGAAACGACCACAAAAGCGAGTACAGCCCTAGAAGCAGCGTGTTCTTCAGAACGGTATAGGCCATCGGGTCGTGAAAGAAGGAGTTGAAGTATTTCAGACCGACCCACGGACTTCCCCAGACTCCCTGGACGGCGTTGAAATTTTTGAACGCGATGAGAATTCCGTACATGGGGAAGTAGCTGAAAATCAACACGGTCAAAAAGCCGGGAAGGACCATCAAATACAGATAGCGATGCTTCCAGATTTTCGAAAACGTCGTTCGTCCGGTTGGTTGCAACCATAGCCCTCCTCTACATCCGATTGCTTGAATATAGTATACTAATACAAAGTTTAAAGCATGATTTTTCCTTTTCCAAGCCCTCCTCTTAACAACGCTTACACTCCCATTATAACGTGCAAGTCAATAAAAATTTGCGACACCTTATACAATTACACGACCTTTTTCCCGCATAGTTAGTATACGTTTTAAAAAAGCACATTATGGTATGTTTTTGAAAAACAAGCGGGTGGGGGGTGAGGATGCACGCTTCGCCGTAGTCGCTTAAGGAATATATTCCACTTTGGGCGGGACTTGCGGATACACCGTACGAATGAGGAGCCCGATGGAGGCGGATACGATATCCACGTCCAAAAATGCAAGCCGTTCCGGTTCATGAATATGGCGGCCATCGATTATCCCGCGACGGCTTTCGAGGATGTGGTCCAAGAGGCGGATCTGGTCGTCGACTTCGTGGGGAGAGATACCGGGAACCGAAGGGAACTTTGCAGGATTTGCAATGCGGCTGCCGAAGTTTAATGGACTGAACAGTGAGCTCGGCAGGAACGGGGGGAACGATCGGATGATGAAGAAATGTCCCGGATGCGGAATCGAATTGCCCGACCGGCAACTCGAGGACAGCGTTCGCCCTAACGCATCGGGAGAGTGTTTGCAGACGTATCATGAGCTTTCGGCCTACTTGATGATGCATCCGGATTTGACGTTTCGCGCCCAGCATGCCGTCGATGCTTACGCCGCCCAGCATTCGGGCGGAGCGACGAAGACGATCACGACCGCCTTCGCCGTGATCGGACTGTATCTGGCCGTCGAATGCGGATACACGGGAAGACAGGTGCAGCAGGCCCACATGGCGCTGGCGAACCGGAACCTGCAGTGGCCGTCATTGGATTTGCCGACCCGCCCGTATGCGGTCTTCGTTACCGACGTCCTGGCTGCCCGGGAAGAGCCGGACCGACACGAGATGCTGATGAAGTGGGCCCGTCATGTGTGGGACTTGTGGGAACATCAACGGGAATGGGCGAAGGACGTTTGCGAGCGGTACTTGAAGCGGGCCGAATAGGCTTGCTTGATCGGCATAATCGATTTTGTCCCCGGCATACAATCGGGTGAGAGGAAGCGTATGCGCCGCATATGCGCTTCACCGGGAGGTGTGCGAATGGGCAGAACTTACTTGAAGTCGTCCGTTAAAGGCGCGATCATGGGGGCTACCATGACCGGAGGCTGGCTTCTGGCGGACCTGCTGCTGCCGGAACCGTGGGGAGACGTCGTCTTGTTCGCGGCGATGGCGGTAGTCAATATCGGGATCGGTTGGAAGCTTGGCAAGCTGTTCGATCAGCAGGAAGCGAGGCAGTCCGACCTGGAAGCTTTGGCTGCGAAGAGCGCGGCCGACTGCGAGCCGCAATCCTGAAGGCAGGCGGGGGGCGGTGCGCCGGTTGGAACCACGCCCGACCGATCCCTTCGACGCGGTTTTTTTGGTCGTAATGCAAGTTAATCCCCCGGTTTGGAAATACCATAATCAGCGGAGGCTGCATGAAGCTGGATTTCGCGCGAGCTCGTGAAAATCGCATCCACATTCTGGGGGTATCGACTTGAAAAACACGCATGCCAAAATCGGAACGGCGCTCGCGCTCGCGCTGATGCTTAGCGCTTGCGCCAGGAACAACAACGCCGCGCCGTCGCCCACGCCGGGCCAGACCACGGCGGCTCCGACGCCCGCGGCCGGCGTCACCGGAACCTCCTTCGACAATTGGGGCTCCTACGGGTATACGCTCACGAACAATCGGCACGTTCCCTTCAAGGAGATCACGGCCGACAACGTCAAGGATCTGGGCGTCATTTGGTCCGCCGACCTGAAGACGCTTGATCCGGATGTCAAAAACGGCAATCAGTGCTATCCGGTCGTCGTCGACGGGGTCATCTACGTGACGACGGCCGGCAACCAGGTGTTCGCATTCGACGCCGTGACCGGCCGTACGATCTGGCATTGGAAGCCGTCGGCCGAGCAGGCCGCCAACTTCGCGAAAGCGGGGATCGTCGCCAATCGCGGCGTCGCGGTAGGCGAAGGCAAAGTGTTTATGCTGGCGGTCGACAATTCGCTGATCGCCCTGGATCAGAAAACCGGCGAACTGGTCAAGATGATCAAGCTCTCCGACTATATCGACGGGGTTACGCTGGAGAACGGGTACTACGAGACGACCGCTCCCCAGTATTACAAAGGGAACGTCTATATCGGAAGCAGCGGCAGCGACAACGGCGTTCGCGGTTTCGTCGCGGCATTCAAGGCGAGCGATCTGACGCCGGCCTGGGAGTCCCCGTTCTGGACGGTGCCCCCTAAGGGTCAGGATTGGCTGGCGACCAGCAAGTTCCAGGGAGGCGGCGCCGTCTGGAACCCGGTGGCGATCGACGAAGAGACCGGCCTGATGTACTTCGCGACCGGCAATCCGGCTCCGGACTTCTACGGCGCCAATCGGCCGGGAGACAACCCGCATACCGACTCGGTCGTGGCCGTCGATGCGATGACCGGCAAGCTGGTCTGGGCCCGCCAGGAAGTCAGCCACGACATGTGGGACTATGACGCGGCAGCTTCTCCGATGATCATCGAGGCCACGGTGAAAGGGGAGAAGAAGAAGCTTGTCGTCGAAGGCGGCAAGTCCGGGTTGTGGTTCGCCTGGGACGCCGCGACGGGGGACGAGGTGTGGAAAGGCGTCCCGTTCGCCAAGATCGATCATTCGCAGAAGGTGTCCGGAGGAACGATCGGCTATCCCGGCGTGCTGGGCGGGGAAAACTACGCGCCCGAAACGTACGATCCCGCGACGAATTACGTTCTGATTCCGGGCATCGAGCAGCCTTCGCTGTACAAATCCGCCAAGAGCCAGGATGAGGCGGCAACTCCGGATATGCCCGGCGCGGCGGCTTTCGGCACGTCGACCGGAGAAGTGCCGAATGCCGAAACGTACGGCACGATTACCGCGATCGACGTGGGGACCGGCAAGCAGGCTTACCAGATCAAGACGAAAGATCCGCAGCGCGGCGGCCTCACCAGCACCGATTCGGGCCTGGCGTTCTACGGTGAACTGGACGGCAAGGTGAACGCGCTCGACGTGAAGACCGGCAACGTGGTCTGGACGTTCCAGACGTCCGGAAACAACGTGCAGGCCGCACCTTCGATCTTCAGGGTCGACGGCAAAGAATACATCGTCTTCACCACAGGCGGACCGAAGCCGAAGGTGCACGTGTTCGGACTGGGCGGCGACAAGACGCAAGGGCCGGCCGGTACGGCCGATACCGGCGGAGCCCATTCGGCCCAATAACGGACAAGCTTGACCCGCGGTCAAGGCAGGACGCGCGCATCGCATCGTCCTGTCTTGGCCGCCGCACGTTAAGGAGGCTGCATCCATGAACAAGACGGTCAGAAGAGGGTTGATCCTGCTGGCGATTGCCGCGGCGGCGGCCGGGTTCGGCCCGCGCCCGGAAGCCGGCGCGCAGGAGGATGCGCTCCGCGGCCACAGCGCGCAGGAGGAAGCGGCCCGCGGCCAAATCGAGCTGGAACAGACGAAGTTTCCCGTCCGGGCATGGCGGAGCGACGGTTCCCATTTGGTTTCCGTCAAGGGCAGGCTCACGCTCGGCGGACAGCCGGTCGCCGGCGCCATCCTGGAAGCCGGCAGAGGCAGAAGCGGCATCCGGACCGGGGAGGACGGCTCCTTCACGCTGCTCGTCGACCGCAGCCTGATCGCCTATACGCCTGTCCGCGTCGCGTCGGTCCGCGAAGCGACCATCGCCGGCAGGCCGCTCGGCCGGGCGGAGGCGGAGCGGCTTCGGTCGGCCGCCTCCGCGTTTAGCGTCTTCCATCCGATCGAAGTGACCGGCACGGAGCCTTCGGAAACGGAGGCGGGCATGGTCAAGGTGCATGCGCGGATCGTAAGCGAGGCGGGAGACCGGATTTCCTTCTTCCGGGTCGACAAGTACCGGATCGCCGGGCGAGTGACGGACGCCGGCGGCAGACCGGTCCGGGACGCGGTCGTATGGATCGACCGGGACGGGGGAGAGGGCTTCGCCAAGTCGACCCCGACGGATCGGGACGGAAGGTACGAGATGTATTACTGGCCGGAGGAGGAAGCGGCGAACCTCACCGTCGTCGTCGGCCCGCGCCGCTACACGCTCGCGGACGGCAAGACGCTGGTCCTTCCCCGGCACACGAGCGTGGACCTTCGGATTCGGCTGCCCGGGGAGGGTACGGCCATCGCCGACAAGCCTCCGGCGCTCGTCTGCACGACCGCGAAGGGAGCGATGTACAGCGGACTGCTGGCCGGGCTCGACGTTCCGCCGGAAGTCCCCTATACGGTCACCCTCCCCGATCGCGACGGCCGGTTCGTGCTGACGGTGCCGAAGGACGTCTGGGAGCGGCGGCCGGCCTTCTTTGAAACCCGGCTGACGAAGTTCGTGGGGCGGGAGAAGGTGCTCAAGGCCGGAGACGCGCTGCCGGTCGGCTTCGTGCAGCCGGGAGACCGCGACCCGCGGGTGACCGCTTCGGTCGCGGGCGGCAGCGGTGGAAGCGCGGAAGCGGCTGGGCGGCCGAAGCGGCATTGACGGCTCAGCGGCCGCGGTAGGAATAGACCGGCGGGTTCGCCGAGCCGCTTGCGGCGGAGCCGATCCGGTCCTCAATCGCGCCGCGATGGGGAGACCGTCCGCAGACGGGGTCCGCCGCCCGCGCGTCGCCGGTCAGCAGGAAGGCCTGGCAGCGGCAGCCGCCGTAATCCAGCTCGCGCCGCTCGCAGCTTCTGCACGGCTCGGCCATCCAGTCATAGCCGCGAAAAGCGTTAAATGCGGGGGAGTCGCGCCAAATCCAGGCAAGCCCGCGCTCCCTCACATTGTCGAAGGTCAAGGTGCGGATTTCCGACGACGCCGGGCAGGGAAGCACCCGCCCGTCGGGCGCAACCGTCAGCGACAACCGGCCCCACCCGCCCATGCAAGGCTTCGGGAACGGTTCGTAATAGTCCGGCAAAATCCAGATCAGTTCGATTCGGTCGCCGAACCGCTCGCGCGCCCGCGCAAAGGCGGCTTCGGCGGCCTTGAGCTGCTCCTGTCCCGGGAGCAGCTGCGTTACGTTGCGCAGCGCCCATCCGTAATACTGGGCGTTGGCCAGCTCCAGCCGCTCCGCTCCCCATGCCACGCACAGCTCGACGATCTCTTCCACGAGATGAAGGTTGGCTCGGTGGAGCACGACGTTCATGTTGAGCGCCAGTCCGCAGGCGCGAATCCGCTCGGCCGCTTGCCGCTTCCACTCGTAAGCCCGGAACCCGGCAATTGCATCGGCAAGCTCCGGAGCCGGCGCCTGCAAGCTGAGCTGGACGCTGTCGATGCCGGCTTCCGCCAGCTGCCGCGTGCGTTCATCCGTCATGCCGACGCCGCTCGTAATGAGATTCGTATAAAGCCCCAGGTCCCGGGCGCGGCGGATGAGCCGCTCCAGATCCGGACGCAGCAGCGGTTCTCCGCCCGTGAAGTGGACCTGCACGACGCCGAGCTCGGCGGCCTGTTCGAGGACGCTCAGCCATTCTTCCGCGGCAAGTTCGCTTTCTCTCTTCTGAAGCTCGATCGGATTGGAGCAGTAGGGACAATGGAGCGGGCAGCGATGCGTCAGCTCCGCGGTCAGAGCGTACGGCAAGCTGCTTACCGTGTTCACCGGCATGGCTCCACCCATCCTTCCTCCGCGGCCGCGGCGAGAAAATCGACGATATCTCCGCCCAGGCCGGATTGACCGTACCTCGCCTCGAGCTCCTCGACAATTTGCGCAATCGTACGCCGCCCGTCGCAGAGCCGAAGAATCGCTCCCGCGGCCTCGTTCAGCTCGACGACCCGTTCCGGCAGCAGCAGCATGTCGGTTCGGCGGGCGTTGTCGTATTTCAGGCGGCCGGGGCCGCGAAGCCGCGGCCGTTCCGATAGCGCCCATGCGCTCATCGCCCGTTCACTCCGTCGGGATAAGCCAGGCTTAACGCATCCAACAGCGACCAGAGCACGTCGCACTTGAATCGCAGAGCGGCAATCGCCTGATCTTGATCCTCGCGATTCCGGCATTCCCTGAGCACGAGGCTCAGCCCGTGATCGGCGTCGCGCGGCGCCTGACGGAGCCGGGCTTGGAAGTAGGCGAGGCCTTCGGGCCGAATCCACGGGTACAGCCGCTCGAAGACGCCGATTCGCTTGGAGACGAGGGTAGGCGCGAACAGCTCCGTCAAGGAGGAGGCGACGGCGACGGGCCACGGCTGCAAGCGGCAAAAGTTGACATACGCATCGACGGCGAAGCGAACGGCCGGAAGCACATGGCGCTCATCCAGCATCTCTTCCCGCGGAATGCCCGCAGCTTCGCCCAGGCGAATCCAGGCCTCGATGCCGCCTTCGACGCCGTCCCGGCCATCGTGGTCGATGATCCGCTGTATCCACAGGCGGCGGTCTTCGCGGGACGGCAGTTTGGCCAAAATCAGCGCGTCCTTGACCGGGATGTTCTTCTGATAATAGAACCGGTTGGCAATCCATGCGCGAATCTGCTCGGGAGACAGCCTCCCTTCATGCATGGCGACATGATAAGGGTGCTTGTCGTGATAGCGCTCCTCTCCGACCTGACGCAGGCGCGCGACGAATGCCTCGTTCGACAGCAAACGCGAGTCCAACCTCAAACCTCCATTTCCATTCCGTCATAGCCGACTTCCATGCCGAGTTCCCGCACCCTTCGGCGTTCCGGCGAGCGTTCGTCCAGCATCGGGTTCGTGTTGTTCACGTGAACGTACACCTTGCGCCGCGCGGACAGGCGGGCGAACCGTTCGGCGGTGCCGCCCGGTCCTCCGACGGGGAGATGCCCCATGGCCGCCGCGTTCAGCTCCGATACGCCCATCGCAACCAGCTCGTCGTCCCGCCAGAAGGTGCCGTCCAGGAACACGCAGTCGGCTCCTTCCAGATGCCGTTCGAGCGTCGGCGACCACGTCTCGACCTCCGGCGCATAGACGGCAACCCCGCCCGTCGCCCGATCGGCAAGGCGATAGCCGACGACCCATGCTTCCTTGTCCCGAAGCCGGGCGCCGCCGACATAGCGGGGAGGCTTGCCGCCCAAATAAAACGGACATACTGTTAATTGTCCCCCAAAAAGAGGAAAAGATTCCTCAGGCCGCGCCTCCAGCCAGCGAAAGTCCGCATACGGTTCGACCACCCGCCGGATCGGGAAGCCGTCCGCCAGCGCCTGAAGAACGGGAGCAGCCGCATACACATCGAGCGTCGAACTTTGCCTCAGTTGCAACAGACCGCTCGTATGATCCAACTCCGCATCGGTCAGCAGCACGGCCCGGACGGGGGAGCCGCGCAAGGAAGGACCCGGGTGCAGCGAGGGGTGCGCTTCCAACTGCAGGCAGACATCCGGGCCGGCGTTCAGCAACGCCCATCGGCTGCCGTCCGGACTTATGGCCAGCGAATCGCTTCTTCGGGCCCGGACGAACGGATGGCCGGCTCTGGCGTTCCGGCAGTTGGGGCAAGCGCAGTTCCATTGCGGCAGCCCCCCTCCCGCGGCCGAGCCCAACACCTTGATGAACATGGCGGATCCCCTTTATTCTCTTGGCTTTAGCCCCTTCTTATGAAGAGATGCCGGATTTCTCCGGCATGAAACGTTACTTCCGATAGGCGTAGGCCGTCACTTCGGCGCAGAGCTCGATTACTTTAAAAGCGGGCTTCACCCACATGGCCGCACCTCCTTTCCGGCAACCGTCATGGCCGGCCGCTGTTCGCCGATCCGCACGCTTTATTGTATGCCGCCATCCGGAGGCCTCAGAAGCAAAAAAAATCACGATGCAAGCCGGAGAAGGTCTGCATCGTGATTCGTGCGCGATCAGCGGTTGCGTTGCGGATTGGCGTTGCGGAGGCCGGCAAGCCCGATCAATCCGAGCAATCCGAGCCATCCCCACCTGGAGCCTCTGTCGGCGGTGGCTTCCGCGGCGCGGTATCCGCCGACCGATTCGTTTCCGTATGTCCGGTAACGGTTGTTTGCATCCGCCGCGTTCGCATTCACATCCCGGAACTGGGTGCCGGTTCCCGTGCCGTAGACGCTGACATGGTGATTGGGCGTTGTGCCGAGCGCGCCGGCGCCGTCGCGGGATTCGACGTGAAGCCGGGCGTCTCGAGTCGCATCCATCCCCATTCCGTTGCCCAATCCGCCGTTTCCGCCGTCTCCCGACCCGGAATAAGCGTAGGCCGGAACCGCCGACAGCATTGCCGCTACGGCAACGGCCCCAAAACTGCTCAATAGCTGCTTTTTCATGGTGTACCCGCCTTTTTTTGTGAAGTGATGTTTTCTTGCAGATAGGATATCACGGCGGTCGCAATTTTATGCGAAGCTTGTCCGCGGGAGGCGCTTGTAATATTCTAGGAGAAAATGCGCGTCGGAAGGAGCAGAGGCATGCAACTGCTGGTGGCCTGGATGTTCACCTTGTCGCTCGGCCTCGATACGCTGATCGTTTCCGCTTCGTTGGGACTGCGGGAGCGGCGGCAGGAGAAGGCGCGAATCGCGCTCGTCTTCGCGGCGGCCGAATCCGTCATGCCGATCGCCGGGCTGTTTATCGGCGAAGCGTTCGGCCGCTTCTTCAGCCACGCGGCCTCCGCGCTCGGCGCGCTGCTGCTGATCGGCGTCGCCGCCTACCTTCTGTTCATCGATCGCGACGACGGGGAGGAGGCGGCGTTCCTTCGGCAGTCTTCCGGGTGGCCGCTTGTGGCCGCCGCGATCGGCATCAGCCTGGACGAATTCGCGGCGGGCTTGTCCGTCGGCTTCCTCCAGACGCCGATCGCCCTCACGATCCTGTTGATCGCTTCCCAATCGCTGCTGTTCACGTTGATCGGCATGACGCTCGGCTCGAAGCTCCGGCCGTATCTCGGCGAATGGGCCGAGAAGGTGTCGGGCGTCGTGCTGGGACTGACGGGCGTTTGGCTGCTGCTGGAGGATCGCCTCTGAAAGCTCGGGCGATGTTGGGAGGAACGGCCCCGTAAGGAACATGCGAATATTCGGAAGTTCGTTTCGTTGACAACCCGAAACAATGCAGCTATATTATTAAAAGTGAAACTGAGAATCAATATCAGTTAAAGGGGTTCCGAAATGAGCAAACGATTGCTGCTGTCCGTCCTTGTCGTTCTTTCCGTCCTTTTCATCAGCGCTTGCGGGAGCAATGCCGCCAACAACGGTTCGACGTCTGCCGCCACGAGTCCGAGTCCGAGTGCGAGTGCGGGAGCCGGTGAGAATGCGGCATCCGGCTCGCCTTCTGCCTCTCCATCCGGGGCCGCGGCCGAGAACGGCACGGTGACCTATTCATCCGAGCTCGGTCCGGTGGAAGTGCCGGCCCATCCGCAGCGCATCGTCGCGCTGACGTATGCGCCGAACGTGCTCTTTCTGGGCGGAACGCTCGTCGGCGTAGACGAATGGACGGCGAAGAACCCGCTTTTCGCGGATAAAGTTAAAGACGTCCCCGTCGTCTCCGAAGACAATCTCGAGAAGATCGTCGAAGCCGACCCCGATCTGATTATCGCCGACGCCACCAGCAAAAATCTCGACAGGCTGAAGGAGATCGCCCCCACCGTCGCCTACACTTGGGGGAAGCTGGATTACTTGTCGCAGCAGATCGAGATCGGCAAGCTGCTGAACAAGGAGCAGGAGGCGCGGGCCTGGGTCGACGACTTCAAGCAGCGGGCCGAAGCAGCCGGCAAGGAGATCAAGGCGAAGATCGGCGAGAACGCGACGGTGTCGGTCATCGAGACCGATTCGAAAAACTTCTACGTATTCGGCGACCATTGGGCGCGCGGAACCGAGCTGCTGTACCAGGCGATGGGGCTGAACATGCCTCAGCAAGTGAAGGAGAAAGTGACCGGCCCCGGCTACTATACGCTGTCTCCGGAAGTTCTCGCCGACTACGCCGGCGATTACATCGTGCTCAGCCGCAGCGCCGAGGGAGACAACTCCTTCATGCAGACGGATGCGTGGAAGAGAATTCCCGCCGTTCAGAACGGTCACGTCATCGAGATCGACACGGAAGCTTCCACGTACAGCGATCCGACGACGCTCGAATACCTGCTCAACATCTTCAAGGACGGGTTCCTGAAATAAGCGGCTGCCGATAGGGGCGAACCGAAGAAGGCCGGGATTCCTCGGGAAAACGGAGGCTGTCTCGGTCTTCTTCGCGCCGTGGACGGCGGGGGAGGAGGAGTGCCGCATGGGCGGAAGCCGGCGGCCGAAATTTTTGGTTCTCGGCATCGTCGCGAGCGTGGCGGCGCTTGCGGTCATGTTTTCGCTGGCGATGCTGCTCGGCGCGAAGGAAATCTCCCTGCGCGAACTATGGCTGGTGCTGGCCGGCGGCGGCGGAAGCGACGATACAATCGCGATGCTTCGGGAGATCCGGTATCCGCGGGAGACGGCCGCCGTGCTGGTCGGCGCCGCGCTGGCGGTGGCCGGAGCCATCATGCAGGGGCTGACGCGAAATCCGCTGGCCGACCCCGGTCTTCTCGGGCTGACGGCCGGGGCGAACGCGGCGCTGGCCCTGGCGGTCGCCGTCCTGCCGGGGCTGAATTACTTCGGCATCACGCTGGTCTGCTTCGCAGGCGCCGCGCTGGGCATGTTTCTCGTGCTCGGCATCGGCGCGCTCAAGAAGGGCGGCTTGTCCCCGTTCCGCATCGTTCTCGCGGGCTCGGCGGTGTCCGCCTTTCTGTACGCCGTGGCGGACGGCATCGGCCTCCTGTTCAAGACGTCCAAGGACATGACGATGTGGACGTCGGGAGGCTTGATCGGCACGACCTGGGGGCAGGTGCAAGCGCTCGGCCCGGTCATCGCGGGTTCCCTGCTGGCGGCGGCGGCCTTGTCGCGGCCGCTTACGATACTCAGCCTGAACGAGGAGGCCGCCGTCGGCCTGGGGCTGCGAACCGCAACCGTCAAGACGATCTTGTATATTCTGATCATTCTGCTGGCCGGGGCGGCCGTCGCGCTCGTCGGCAATATGGCGTTCGTCGGGCTGATGATTCCCCATATGGTAAGGGCCCGGTTCGGCACCGACTATCGCGCCGTCATTCCGATGTCGGCCGTCTGGGGGGCGACATTCATGCTGCTGGCGGATACGCTCGGCCGGACGATGTATGCGCCCTTCGAGACGCCGGTCGTGGCGATTATCGCCGTGCTCGGACTTCCGTTCTTCCTGTTTGTGGTGCGCAAAGGAGTGAAGTCGCTGTCATGAATCGGGCCGCCCGCGTACATAATCCGACCGCCGTCTTCGCAATCATGCTGCTGGTTCTAGTGGCGACGGTCGCCGCCTCGCTGTGCATCGGCTCCGGGGCGCTCTCTCTTGACCGTCTGTTCGCGACCTTGTCCGGCCACGGCACTTCCAAGGAAAATCTCGTGCTGTTCTCCATCCGCATGCCGCGGCTGGCGGTGACGCTGCTGGCCGGCATGGCGCTCGCCTTGTCCGGCGCCATTCTGCAGAGTCTTACGCGCAACGACCTGGCCGACCCCGGCGTCATCGGCATCAACGCGGGAGCCGGCGCGGCGATTTCGGCCTTCTTCCTCTTCTTCCCGTTCGATCCGCAGACGTTCGCTTACGCGCTGCCTCTCGTCGCCTTCGGAGGAGCGCTGGCGACGGCCTTTCTGCTCTATCTGTTCTCCTATTCCAGAGCAACGGGGCTGCAGCCGGTCAAGCTCGTGCTCGTCGGCGTCGGGTTCGCCCTGGCGTTGTCCGGCCTGATGATCGTGCTGATCTCCTCCGCCGATTATCGCAAAGTCGACTTTATTGCGAAGTGGCTGGCGGGCAACATCTGGGGGACGGACTGGCCGTTCGTCTGGGCGCTGCTGCCGTGGCTGGTCGTTCTGCTGCCGTATACGCTGTACAAGTCGAGCGCCCTCAACCTGCTGGCGATGGACGAAACGGTCGCCGTCGGGACCGGCGTCTCCGTGAACCGCGACCGGCTGCTGCTGCTCGGAGTCGCGGTCGCGCTTGCCGCCGCGGCGGTGTCGGTCACCGGGGGCATCGCGTTCGTCGGCCTGATGGCTCCCCACATCGCCAAGGCGATCGTCGGGCGCCGGCACCAGTCTTCCGTCCCGCTTGCCATGCTGATGGGCGGATGGCTGCTGCTGCTCGCCGACACCGTCGGGCGCAACCTCGTCGAGCCGGCCGGCATTCCGGCGGGCATCATGGTCGCGTTGATCGGCGGGCCGTACTTCCTGTATTTGCTGTTGAAGAAGTCGCCGTGACGGGAAGGAACACGGCCCGCTTGAACGCGCAGAGCCGGGCGGCGCATAAAACGTTTCGGAACGGGGAAGCCGATAGAGCATCGAGCCGAAAAAGGCAAACATCCTCAAAGCGCGGCTTCGTGCAGATAAGGAGAAACGAATGGCCAAGACGAACGATACGGGCTGGAACTTCGACAACAGCTACGCCCGCCTGCCGAACCTCTTGTTCACCCGGCTGGACCCGACGCCGGTCCGCTCGCCGCGGCTGACCGTGCTCAATGAGCCGCTCGCCGAAGCTTTGGGCTTGAACGTAGACGCGTTGCGGCAAGAGGGAGCCGAGGTGCTGGCGGGCAACCGGATTCCCGCAGGAGCCGAGCCGCTGGCGCAAGCCTACGCGGGGCATCAATTCGGGCATTTCACCATGCTGGGCGACGGCCGCGCGGTGTTGCTCGGCGAGCAGATCGCGCCGGGCGGGGGGCGGTTCGACGTTCAGCTCAAGGGCTCGGGCCGGACGCCGTACTCCCGCGGAGGCGACGGCCGCGCGGCGCTCGGGCCGATGCTGCGCGAATACATCGTCAGCGAAGCGATGCACGGGCTCGGCATTCCGACGACGCGCAGCCTGGCGGTGGCGGCGACCGGCGAGACGATCCGGCGCGAGACGGAGCTGCCCGGCGCGGTGCTCACCCGCGTCGCGGCCAGCCATTTGCGGGTCGGGACGTTTCAGTTCGCGGCGGCCTGGGGGACGGAGCAGGATCTGCGGACTTTGGCGGATTACGCGCTGCAGCGGCATTTTCCGGAAATCGGCCATGACGGCGACCGCTACCTCCGGCTTCTTCAGGAAGTGATCCGGCGGCAGGCGTCGCTCATTGCGCAATGGCAGCTCGTCGGCTTCGTTCACGGAGTCATGAACACCGACAACATGGCGATCAGCGGGGAAACGATCGACTACGGGCCCTGCGCCTTCCTGGACGCGTACGATCCGGAGACGGTGTTCAGCTCGATCGACGTGCAAGGCCGCTACGCTTACGGCAATCAGCCTTATATGGCCGCGTGGAATCTGGCGAGATTGGCCGAAGCCTTGCTGCCGCTGCTGCATGACGACGAGGCGCAGGCGATTCGCATCGCCGAAGAGGCGGTCGCCGGCTTCGGCGCGCAGTATCGGCGGCATTGGCTGGCCGGCATGAGGGCGAAGCTGGGGCTTGCGAACGAGGAGGCGGAGGACGAGGAGCTGATCGAAAGCCTGCTCGACTTGATGAAGGTTCATCGGGCCGATTACACGAACACGTTCCGCGCGCTTACCTTCGACAAGCCGGACGATTCCGTGTTGGCCGGGACGCCGGCATTCGCGGCGTGGCGGGAGCGGTGGCAGGCGCGGCGGAGCAGGCAGCCGTTGCCGGAAGCTTCCTTACGGGAATTGATGCGCCGAAGCAATCCGGCCGTCATCCCGCGCAACCATCGGGTCGAGGAGGCGTTGGCGGCCGCGACGGAGCGGGGAGACGATTCCGTCATGCGCCGGCTGCTCGCGGTCTTGGCGCGCCCCTACGAGCACTCGCCGGAGCAGGAGGAATACGGCGCGCTTCCGGAACCGTCCGGCGTCCCTTACCGAACGTTCTGCGGGACTTAAGCGACGGAGGGCGCTTCTAGGCTGAGCATTGCGGCTTCAGCTGATGGACGCGACGCCTGTACGCGAACATGCCGGATTCATGCCGGCTTACGCCTTGCTCCACGCGTCCTTGACGCCCTTGCGTGCAGAAATCTCCTTCCCGAGCCGATCCGAATCGGCAGCAGCCTCCCGTCCGCGGAGATGCCGACGCCTATGATCCGTTTCCTTTAGCGCAACGATTTTTGCTTCCGGTATTCCCGCGGCACCATCCCTTTGGTTTCGTGGAAGACCCGGGAGAACGTTTTGTAAGAGCCGTAGCCCACTTCCAGCGCGATCTCCGCCACGCTCATCTCGGTCGACACGAGCAGGCTGCAGGCGTGGCGGATTCGCAGGTCGTGAAGGAAGTGCAGGAAGTTCTGGCCCGTGGTCTCCTTGATGACTTCGCTGATTCGCGACACGCTCATGGAGAAGCGTTCGGCCAGGGCGGACAGCTTCAAATCCTCCTGGTAGTTGAGATGGATATAATGAATGATCTCCCACACCGAGCCGGGGCGGGCGCCCGAGCCGAAGCGATGCGCGGAATGTTCTCCGGCCGGGAGGCTGCGGGTTCTCGCCCGGTCGAACGAGATAAGAATTTCCTTGAGCCTGAGCTGCAGCATCGTATGCTTCCAGGGCTCCTGTCCGGAAAATTCCCGGTACAAATCCTCGATCAGCCGCCTCATGGCTTCCTTCTCTTCGCCTCGCAGTTGAATGTACGGCGAGGCGCCGCTTCGGTCGATCAGGCTGAACAGCGCCTCCGGCTTGCCTGACTCCGCCAGCATTTCCATGCCGAACATGCAGTTGAACAGAACGAGCGTGCTCCCCGGGGCCGTGAACAGCTCGTGCACCTGGTAGGGCAGCACGAAGGTGAACGTGCCGGGAACCATCTCGTGCCGCACGCCGTTGATCGCTTCGCTTCCTTCGCCGTCGATCACGAAGGAGAATTCCAGGAAGTCGTGGCGGTGGGCCCGGAATCCGTTCTTCAGCCGATTCAGGCTGATCGATAGCGGGGAGGAGCTGTTCATGTTCGGATATGATTTCAAATAGTCCGGGAAATAAGTCATCGTCGGGAGTTTCCTCCGAAAAACTGGGACTTTTATCGAAAATCGAGCAAGCCATAAGGTCCGAGTTTATCTTACCATAAGAGGCGGAGCAGTCGTACTGCGACAAGGACAGGCATATGAATGAACAGGAGGAATCGTCGTGGGCAGCGGACAAAAGGTCAGAATCGGCATGATCGGGGCCGGCAACATCGGGAACGTTCACGCGACCGAATTCGGCAAGCTGAAGGATTTATGCGAAATAACGGCGATCACGGACGCCTACCTGCCGCTGGCGCAGCAGCGGGCGGCGCAGCACGGTATCGCGCGGGTGGCGGCGACGCCGGAGGAGCTGATTCGCGGCGAGGACGTCGATGCGGTCGTCATCGGCGTGCCGAACCAGTTCCACGAGCCGCTGGCGGTGCTGGCGATCGAGGCGGGGAAGCACGTGCTCCTGGAGAAGCCGATGGGCATCAACGCCGCCGCCGCGCGCCGCATCTTGCAGGCGAGCCGGGCCTCGGACCGGGTCGTCATGGTCAGCCATCAGATGCGCTGGGAGTCGGTTCCCATGCAGATCAAGGCGCAGGTGGAGCGCGGGGAGCTCGGGCGCATCTACACGGCCAAGACGGGGTGGTTCCGGCGCAAGGGGATTCCCGGCTGGGGCACCTGGTTTACGCGATCGGACCAGTCCGGCGGCGGCCCGCTGATCGATATCGGCGTGCATATGCTGGATCTTGCGCTCTACCTGATGGGCAACCCGAAGCCGGTGTCGGTCTTCGGCTCGACGTACGCGGAATTCGGACCGAAGCGCAGAGGAATCGGCAACTGGGGCAGGCCGGACTGGAACGGCGTCTTCGACGTCGAAGACCTCGCCACCGCCTTGATCAAGATGGAGGACGGCAGCTCGCTGACGCTCGAGGTCAGTTGGGCGGTTCACATGGACACGGACAATACGCCGTTCATCCATCTGATGGGCACGGAAGGCGGCGCTTGCTACAGAGGTTCGTACGGCAAGCTGCTGACGGAGAAGTTCGACCGTCCGATCGAAACGGACATCAGCCGTCCCCAGGACGACGAGGGAGAGCGCGCGCGGCTCAGCCGCCATTTCCTCGAATGCGTGCGGGAAGGCAAGGAACCGATCAGCTCGGCGCTGAGCGGCTATACGAACAACCTGATTCTGGACGCGATCTACGAGTCTTCCCGCACCGGACACGAAGTGCGGCTGAACTGGGATTCGGTCTGATCGCGCGCCATACCGGAGGGGATCACATGCTCAGAGGATTGGGAAGAGCGGGGCTCGGCGCCCTGGAGAGCGACGTTCAGCTCATCGAGCTGGCGGGCAAGTACGGCTTCGCGGCGGTCGACATCGACGCGTCGGCGCTGATCGCGCGCCTCGGGGCGGAGAAGGCGCGGCAGCTGCTGGCCGAGAACGGCGTCGTCGTCGGGGCGATCGGGCTGCCGGTCGAATGGCGGACGACGGAGGAAGCGTTTCGGCGGGACCTGAAGATGCTGAGCGTGCGCGCGGCCGAGGCCAGCGAGCTTGGGTGCACGCGCTGCTGCACGTACATCCTGCCGTCGACGGACGAGCCGGCGGCGCCTTTCCTGGCCGTGGCGACGCGGCGGCTGCGCGCGTGCGCCCAGGTGCTCGGCGCGTTCGGCATCCGCCTCGGCCTCGAATTCGTCGGGCCGCACCATCTGCGCACGCAGTGGGCGAACCCGTTCATCCGGACGATGCGGGAGACGCTGGACTGGGCGGACGCCATCGGCGAGAGCAACGTCGGCCTGCTGCTGGACTCGTATCACTGGTACACGACCGGGCTTGCCGTCGCCGACATCGAGGCGCTGCGGCCGGAGCAGATCGTTCACGTCCACCTGAACGACGCCCCGAACGTGCCGGTGGAGGACGCGCGGGACGGCGAACGGCTGTACCCGGGCGAAGGCGTGATCGATCTCGCAGGCTTCCTGCGGGGGCTGCGCAAGATCGGCTACGACGGTCCGGTCGCCCAGGAGGTTTTGGCGCGGGAGCCGCGTCCGGGCACGCCGGAAGAGCTGGTCCGGCACTCCAAGGCCTGCTACGACAAAGTGTTCGCCGCGGCGGGACTGTAACTGCCCGTCCGTTTATTCGAGGAGCCGCCCCTGCTCGCCGCCCTGAGCGGCCGGGGCGGCTCTTCTGCGTCGGCTCCGTTCATCCCGGATGAGCGCATGCGGCTGCTGCCTTCGGGCATTTTCGACTTATGCGCGAAGTGGGCCACTTCGCGTTCCGGAGGGCCGATCTTCGGTGGGGCCGCAACCGTTTTCCGTTCTCTTGCTTCGAAAAGTCTTGCCGCCTTCGGCTTGAGAACAGTCCGGCTCGCGATTACAATAGGCGTATTCGCACAATACCCTTGGGCTTGGCAAGGAGGTCGATGGATCTGAAAAGGAACCGTCTGGGCCGCTCCGAACTGTTCGTCGGGGAGATCGGGCTGGGTTGCATGTCGCTGGGCACGGAGGAGAAGAAGGCGGTCGCGCTCATTCACGAAGCGCTGGAGCGCGGCGTCAACCTGCTGGACACCGCCGATCTGTACGACGGCGGCCGCAACGAAGAGCTTGTCGGCAAGGCGATCCGCGGGCGGCGCGAGCAAGTCGTGCTGGCGACGAAGGTCGGCAACCGGCGCATTCCCGGCCGCGACGGCTGGGTGTGGGACCCGTCCAAGGCGTATATTCTGGCGGCGGTCAAAGACAGCCTGCGCCGGCTCGGCACCGATTATATCGATTTGTATCAGCTTCACGGCGGCACGATCGACGACCCGATCGACGAGACGATCGAAGCGTTCGAGCAGTTGAAGCGGGAAGGGGTCATCCGGGAATACGGAATTTCCTCGATCCGCCCCAACGTCATTCGCGAATACGCCGCGCGCTCCTCGATCGTCAGCGTGATGAGCCCCTACAGCATTGTGGACCGCCGCGGCGAAGAGGAGGTCTACCCGTTGCTTCGGGATCGGGAGATCGGCGTCATCGCCCGGGGACCTCTGGCGGGCGGAGCGCTCGCGGCCGGACGGGAACCGGCCCGGGGCGTGCCGGATTACGGGCTGGAAGAGCTGATCGCGCTTCGCGGGCAGTTGGCCCGGCTGGAGACGCCCGGGCGCAGCCTTACGCAGCTCGCCCTCCGCTTCCCGCTCAGCCATCCGTCGGTGGCCGTTGCCATTCCCGGCGCGAGCTCCCGCGAACAGTTGCTGCAGAACCTGGCCGCCGCAGAAACGCCGCCTCTCACGGAGGAGGAACTCCGGACGATTCGCAGCCTGAGCAAGGCGAATCGCTACGTTCAGCACCGCTAAGCCGATGATAGGCGGCACCGCCGGGGTGCGGGGGCGCTCGCAGCCAGCAGGACGCCAAGGCAAGGGCGAACGGGGGGCTATCGGCTGGCGAAGCGGCCCGAGGACATCACGCTGGCCGCCGTGTACCGCTCGCTGTACGAAGCCGAGTCCGTGTGGGGCGGGATGGCGGGCGCAGCCGGAGAAGGGACCTTCGGGGAGCGCGTCGGGGAGCGGTTCGAGCGGATTATGGCGGGCATCAGCGCGGGAATTGCCCGGGAGTTGGGCGCGTATACGATCGCCGATTTGCTGAAGTGAATTTTTTTACGGGCTTAAAATGGGCTCGGATCGGCACAGATGAAGCGAAAACCGTTCACCGGTCGAGCGGCAACCAAAGGGAGATGAAGCGGCTTGCGGATTCGCTGGTTCGGACGATCGTCCTTCCCGCTCCCGGCGTCGGACGGCGACCGCCTGCAGACCGATCCGCGCGGCCGATCTACGATTCAAACCTATGCACAGAAAGAAGAGAACGCGACATGGCCCTATCTCCAACAGAAGCTCCCGCCAAGCCCGTCCGGTTCCTCATTACCGGGGCGACGGCGCTTGTCGGAGGCTTGGCGTTCGAGTTGCTCCGCCTGCCGATTCCGTGGCTGCTCGGGCCGATGATCGCCGTGCTGGTCGGTTCCAACCTGCGGCGGGAATGGTACGCGTGGCCGGGAGCGGTGCGCAGCGGCGGGATGATCGTCGTCGGCTATACGATCGGGCTGTCGCTGACGGAGTCCGCGCTTAGGGAAACGGTCCGCCAGCTGCCGACGATGGTGCTGATGACCGTCTTGCTGCTGCTGTTTTGCGCGGGGATGGCTTATGCCATCGCCAAGCTGTCCGGCGGCGATTTTTTGACGGCGCTCATGGGCAGCGTGCCCGGAGGCCTCACCCAGGTGCTGCTGCTGGCGGAGGAGACGTCCGGCGTCAACATGACGCTGGTGACGGTCACCCAGGTGATCCGGCTGATGATGATCGTCATCTGCGTCCCCTTGCTGATCTTCAGCCCGTTGTTCGGCCTGCACCACGACCCCGCGGCGGCCGCTTCCGCCGCGGCGGCGCACGCGGCGGCTGCGGGGCAGTGGACCGGCTTGTTCCCGAACATTCTGCTGTTCGCGCCGGTCTGCGTGCTGTGCGCCTGGGGCGGCAACCGCATCAAGTTTCCCACCGCGTTCCTGCTCGGGCCGACGTTCGCGACCGCCGTCTTGCAGCTGTGCGGGGCGCACGGGCCGGCGCTGCCTTCGGCCTTGACCGCCGCCGCGCAGTTTGTGATCGGCACCTACGTCGGCATGCTGCTGCGGCCGGGCGACCTTACGCAGAAGGTGCGCTCGATTGCGCTGGCGTTGGCGGGAGGGACGGCGCTCGTCGTCGGCGCGATCAGCCTCGCCTGGCTGCTCACCCGCATGCACGACGTGTCGATGGCGACGGCGCTGCTCAGCCTGGCGCCGGGCGGCATGGACCAGATGGGCATCGTCGCCCACGAGGTGCATGCCGACTTGTCGATGGTGGCGGTGTACCAGCTGTTCCGCACCTTCTTCATCTTTTTCCTCGTCCCGCCGCTCATGCGGGCGCTCATTCGGCACATTCGCAAGAAAGCGGCGGCGGAAGCGCAACAAGCGGTTGACAATGCCCGCGAATTGTATTAATTTATTAATAAATAAATAAATCGAGGTACACCATGGCGAGACCAAAAGAGAACGACCTCGCGTCCCCGGGCCGCAAGGATCAGATCCTGGATGCCGCGGCCGCGCTGTTTGCGCGCAACGGCTTCTACAAGACGACGACGGCGATGGTCGCGGCCGAAGTCGGCGTGACGCAGCCGTACGTGTTTCATTTTTTCAAGAGCAAGGAAGAGCTGTATCTGGCGGTGCTCGATCGGGCGTCCGGCCGCCTGATCGAGGCGTTTCGCGCCGTCGAGGCGCCTCCCGGGCAGTTGGCCAAACGGATGGGGAGCGCCTTCGAGGAACTGATGGCGACGCACCGCGATGAAATCTTGCTGTGCATGCAGGCGTTCTCGACGCCGGAGGCCGGCGTCCGCCGGTACGTGCGCGAGCGGTTCGAGACGATTCACGGCATGGTGGCGAAGCGGTTCGCCGACGCCGGCATTCCGCACGCCGACCGGCGGGCGAGCATGTTCATCGCTTGCGGAATGGCGATCACCCTGGCCGAAGTGCTGGACGTTCCCCAGCTCAAGATGCTCGACCTGCCCGACTTCGAACAGGAGTCGTGACGAACGCGCCTGACGGCGGACGGACCTAAGGGCGTTCGCGAAGGGGAGTGTCCGGCCTTTGTCCGGCGGGTCCGCTCGCGCTCGGGCGGCGGTGAGCCTCCCGCCGGGACGGTGAAGAGGAAAAGGCTGCTCGCCGGCCGCCTTGCGCTTTTGGCCGTTCGTTCGGCTTTCTTTTTTGACCTCGTATTTATTTATCTATAAATAAAAGAAGGAGAGTGTTTGAAACATGACTTCGGCTGCGGATCGGGTTCGCTTGTTGATCGTCACTTGCATCGCGCTGTTCATGGCGATGTTGGACAATCTGGTGATCGGGGTGGCGCTGCCCTCCATCCAGTCGTCTCTGCATGCCGGCATGTCCGACCTGCAATGGTTCCTCAACGCGTATACGCTGGCGTTCGCGGTGCTGCTCATCCCGTTCAGCGCGCTCGGCGAGCGGTTCGGCCGCAAGCGGATGTTCCTCGCCGGCGTCGTTCTCTTCACGCTGGGCTCGCTCGCGTCGGCGCTGAGCGGCACCTCTCTGCAGCTGACGCTGGCGCGCGCCCTGCAGGGCATCGGCGGCGCGGCGATCATGCCGATCAGCCTGACGCTGGTGAACGCCGCTTTCCCGCCGGAGAAGCGGGCGGCTGCGATCGGCCTCTGGTCCGGCATTTCCGGCCTGGGGCTGTCGGTTGGGCCGCTGGTCGGCGGCGCGATTCTCGAGGGCGCGCCGTGGGAGGCGATCTTCTGGGTCAACGTGCCGGTCGGCGTTCTGACAGTGCTGCTTGGCATGTTCTGGCTCCGGGAATCGAAGGGGGAGCGCAAGCCGATCGATCCGTTCGGCATTGCGCTGCTCGGAGCCGGCCTGTTCGGGCTCGTGTTCGGATTGGAGCGCGGCAACGATTACGGCTGGGGCACGTTCGGCGTCTGGGGGCCGCTCACGGGCGGCGCGCTGCTGCTGATGGCCTTCTTCGCCTGGGAGCGGGGCCGGAAGCAGCCCTTCGTGCAGCTCTCGCTGTTCCGCAACGGGAACTACGCCGCCTACCTGTCGGCCGGCTTCTGGATGAACGCCGGCATCTTCGGCGCGATCTTTCTGCTCACCTTGTTCCTGCAGCAGGCTCAAGGCTACACCGCGCTCGAAGCCGGCGTCCGCGAGATGGTGTGGACCGCCTGCACGATGATCGCCGCTCCGCTGGCGGGACTGCTGGCCGGCCGGGCCGGCTCGAAGCGGGTCCTGCTCGTCGGCCTGCTCCTGCAGATCGCCGCCATGGTCGGCTTCGCCCTGGTTATCGCCGAAGAGGGAGCGCATTTTCCGTTCGCGCACATCGCTTTGATGATGGCGGCGGCCGGCGTCGGCATGGGCCTCAGCCTCACGCCGCTGTCGCACGGGCTGCTCAGCTCCGTGAAGGAGGAAGCGGCCGGCGAGGCGAGCGGCATGAGCAGCACGGCCCGCGAGCTGGGCGGCGTGTTCGGCGTCGCGATCGGCGGTCTTCTGTTCGCGCGCGGCGGGGCTGTCGCGACGCCGCAGGACTTCGGCGATCACCTCGCGCCGGTGCTGCTTGTGTTCGCCGCGATGCTGGCGGTCGCGTTCCTGTCCGCAGCCGTCTTCGTGCGCAGCGTCGGCCGGCCGGCGCAAGGGGCAAGCGCGCCCGCCGACGTCGCGGCGGAACGCCGCGGCTGACGGCGCAAGGCTCTCGCCAGGGGGGGCCGGCGTCGCTCGCGCGGCCTCCTGCGGATAACCGGTTACCAGACGGTATAGCCGCCGTCCACCGTGAAGACGCCGCCGGTCGCATAGGAGGAAGCATCGCTGGCCAAATAAACGACGATGCCGCCGAGCTCGTCCGGGTTGCCCGGCCGGCTCATGGGGATGAGCGACGTCCAGCGGTCGGACCACTCCTTGCGGTTCTCGAACGTCGGGCGCGTCATCTCCGTCAGCATGTAGCCCGGCGCAATCGTGTTGACGCGGATGCGATGCTCGGCCCACTCGGCGGCAAGGCTCTTGGTCAGGTGGATGACCGCCGCTTTCGACGCGTTGTACGAGGCCTGCGGCTGGGGCGTGTTGACGATCAGCCCGGACATCGACGAAATGTTGATGATGCTGCCGGACTTCTGTTCGATCATCACCCGGCCGACGGCCTGCGAACAGAAGAAGACGCCGTTCAAATTGATGTTGATCACCTTGAGCCACTCTTCGGGCGTGACCGATTCGGCCTTCGTATTGATGCAGATGCCGGCATTGTTGACGAGCACGTCGATTTTGCCGAAGGCGCCGACCGTTTCCTTGGCCAATTGCTCCGCGTCCGCCGGAGAGGTGACGTCGCAGCGGACGACCAGCGTCCTGATCCCGCAGTCCGCTTCCAGCCGCCGCGCCGTCTCTTGCGCGAGCGGCACGTTGATCTCCGCGATGACGATATCCGAGCCCGCCTCCGCCAGGGCGGTCGCCATCGCCTTGCCCAGGCCCTGCGCGCCGCCGGTTATGATGCTGACTTTGCCGCTCATGTCGAACTTCCGTAACGTCTTCATCCATCCCGCACCTCGCCGTCTGTAAGAATGAATCCGGTTCCATTCCAGCTTACCACCGGCCGTCCCTTTTTCCAAGGCGAACGTGGGGAGAGCCGGGTCCTTGTTTATTTCGGTCAACTCTGGGAAAATAAAAGGAAACGAAAAGGACCTGGAGTTCGGAGAAAAGAGGGCGAACGAGTGAACAAGGAATCGGTGTACGGACTTCCGTTCGATCGGCTGGTCGAATGGCTGGGCGAACGCGGACATAAGAAATCCCGGGCGGAGGCGGTGCGGGAGAGCCTGTACCGGAAGCGGGTGACGGACTTCCAAGACATGACGGATGTTCATCCGGACGTCGTCCGGCTGCTGTCGGAACATTTCCGGATCGGAACGATGACCGAACACCTGAAGCAGGAATCGGCCGACGGGACGGTGAAGTTCCTGTTCCGGCTCTCCGACGGCAACCTGATCGAAACGGTGCTGATGCGCCATCCGTTCGGCCTGTCCGTCTGCGTGACGACACAGGTCGGCTGCAACATCGGCTGCAGCTTCTGCGCCAGCGGCCTGCTCGCCAAGAGCCGCGACCTGACCGCCGGCGAGATCGCGGAGCAGATCATGCAGGTTCAGCTCTATTTGGACCGGGCGGGCAACGGGGAGCGGGTAAGCCACGTCGTCGTGATGGGCATCGGCGAGCCGTTCGACAATTATGCGAACCTGATCGACTTCCTGCGCATTGCGATTGACCCGAAGGGGATGGCCATCGGGCCGCGGCATATTACGGTGTCGACCAGCGGCCTTGCGGACAAGATCCGCCAGTTCGCGGACAGCGGGCTGAACGTCAACCTGGCCGTGTCGCTGCACGCGCCGAACGACGAGCTGCGGACGCGGATCATGAAGATCAACAAGGCGATCCCGATCACCAAGGTGATGGACGCGATGGACTACTTCCTGGAGCGGACCAACCGCCGCATTACGGTGGAATATATTTTGCTCAAGGACGTCAACGACCGTCCGGAGCACGCGCTCGAGCTCGCGGCGCTGATCGGCAGGATGAAGCGCCCGCTCGTCAACATCAACCTGATCCCGTACAATCCGGTGAACGAGCACAGCCAGTACCGGCGGAGCGAACCGGAGACAGTGTTGGCGTTCTTCGACACGCTGAAGAAGAACGGCATCCGCTGCAGCATCCGGGTGGAGCACGGCGCCGACATCGACGCGGCCTGCGGGCAGCTGCGGAGCAAGCAGATCGCCCGGGGAGACCGGCGGGAGACGGCCGGGGCGGTTTGACGGCCGCCCCTTGATCGCGCACCCTTGGGCGGGGTGCGTTTTTTTCTACGACAGCATAATCGGCGAAAAAGAATTCCCATCGCAAGCGTCCGGCGCCGGCCCGCCGGCCGCATAGGCTCCCGATGCGATGGTTTTCATCGCATGGGCGCCGGCGGTGGGTAAAACACGGTGAGTGAGTCATGCATGTCCCACAAACCTTTGTTCGTCCATCATGCTTCTGTAGTTTTTTTACAATATCCGTTATAAATTTCCTGAATATCCGCAAAGTACCTGAGCAAGCTTCGTAGCCACGCTCCACTTTGTGGAGTTATTTTATGGAAGATTCGATGTTTAAAATCGCAAGCGGAAGCAGACAATGGAAGAGGAACGCTCGCCGGACGCCGCTATGAACCTTCGCTCCCCCCAATCTTATTCACAACTTGTGGACGACCTGTGCATAAGTATGGGGATATCTTGCTGGCGGCAGCCTACCGTACATTCTGTCAACAGCCTTCATGACGAAACGTGGTTTTCCTTTGATTGAAATTGCAAGCGCTTACCTATTATGATTATTTCGCAACGCCATCTTCCATCTCCATAGTGAGAATAGATAAAGGAGGCCGTTTCTCATGAGTCAAGCGGTTCAACCGCAAGCCGTTCGCGCTTCCTCGCCATCCGCTTCGGAAAGCGGGGCGAAGGTCGCGGTCCAGAAGTTCGGACGGTTCCTGAGCGGCATGGTGCTGCCCAACATCGGGGCGTTTATCGCCTGGGGGCTCATCACCGCGCTGTTTATTCCGACCGGGTGGATCCCGAACGAGAGCCTGGCGAAGCTGGTCGACCCGATGATCAAGTATTTGCTGCCGCTTCTCATCGGCTACACCGGCGGCAAGATGGTTCACGACACCCGCGGCGGCGTCATCGGCGCGGTCGGGACGATCGGCGTCGTGATCGGCACCGACATTCCGATGTTCCTCGGCGCCATGATCATGGGCCCGCTGTCGGCGTGGATTCTGAAGCAGTTCGACCGCGCGATCGACGGCAAGATCCGCTCCGGCTTCGAGATGCTCGTCAACAACTTCTCGTCGGGCATCATTGGCGGTCTGCTCGCAGTCGGCGCTTACGCGGGCGTCGGGCCGGTCGTCGAGGCGTTCAGCAAGGTGCTGGCGAACGGCGTCGAGTTTCTCGTGAACCATCACCTGATTCCGCTGGCGAACATTCTGATCGAGCCGGGCAAAGTGCTGTTCCTGAACAACGCGATCAACCACGGGGTGCTCGGCCCGATTGCGCTGGAGCAGTCGACGGCGACGGGCAAGTCGCTGCTGTTCATGCTGGAGTCGAACCCCGGCCCCGGCCTCGGCATCCTGCTCGCTTACTGGCTGTTCGGGCGCGGCATGGTGAAGCAGTCGGCCCCGGGTGCGGTCATCATCCACTTCTTCGGCGGGATTCACGAGATTTACTTCCCGTACATTCTGATGAATCCGCGCCTCATCATCGCCGCCATCTGCGGCGGCGTCGCGGGGACGGCTACTTTCTCCGCAACGGGCGCCGGTCTGGTCGCGACGCCTTCGCCGGGCAGCATCTTCGCCTACTTCGCGATGACGCCGAAGGGCGGGTATCTGCCGATGCTGAGCGGCGTGGTCGTGGCGGCGGCCGTCTCCTTCCTGCTGGCGTCGCTGCTGCTCAAGACGACCCGGCAGACGGAAGAAGGGGATCTGGAAGCGGCCACCGAAAAGATGAAGCAGATGAAGGCGCAGGCCAAAGGCCAGCCGGCCGCCGCCGCTTCTGCCGCCGCTTCCTCCGCTTCCGCCGTTGCGGCGGCGCCGGCGAGCGGCGCCGTGAAGTCGAAGGCGGAAGTGAGCAAGATCGTGTTCGCCTGCGACGCGGGCATGGGCTCCAGCGCGATGGGCGCATCCATTCTGCGGAAGAAGCTGAACCAGGCGAAGGCGAACGTCAAGGTGACGAACACGGCCATCGGCGACATCCCGGCCGACGCCGACATCGTCGTCACCCACCGGTCGCTGACCGATCGGGCCCGTTTAAAAGTGCCCGGAGCGGAGCATATTTCGATAGACGACTTCCTGAAGGCGGCGGAATACGACGAGCTCGTCCGGCGCCTGGGGAACAGCGATTCGGATTGATGAGCCGGGACGCAGCGCTGACGATCGTTCGTCGGCGTTGCGTCCATTTCTCGGAAGGAGACGTGATCGTCCATGATCGTCTCCAACAGGCAACGCCGCTTGCTCGAGCTGCTGCTTCGGCGGCAAGGGGAAGTGACGGCCGGGGAGATCGCGGAGGAGCTTCAGATCAGCGCGCGCACCGTGCACCGCGACATGCAGGAACTGGAGCCGCTGCTGGAAGCGAGCGGCCTTACGCTCGTGCGCAAATCGGGCATCGGCATCTCGCTGCAGGGCGACCCGGAGGCGCTCGCCGGCTTCCGCAAGCAGCTGGACGCCTCCGTCAGCGCCGCGTTCTCGCCTGAAGAGCGCAAGGCGCTGATTCTGTGCCAGCTGCTGGAGGAGGATGAGCCGGTCAAGCTGTTCGCGCTGGCTCATCAGCTTCATGCCGCGATCCCGACCGTAACCCGTGACCTCGACGAGCTGGAGCCGTACCTTCGCCGGCAGGGGCTGGAACTGGTCCGGCGCCGGGGCTACGGCGTGGAGATCGCCGGCGACGAGGAGAGCAGGCGCGGCCTGATCGCGGCCATGGCCCGGCAGTATCTGGACGACTCCGAGCTGTTCGGAGCGTCCCTGGATGCCGCCAAGGCGGGGCCGGTCGCCCGGAAGCTGCTTCGGCTGGCGGGCAAGGACGTCTTCCACGCTGTCGAACAGCTGCTGTGGAAGCTGGAGGAGCCGTGGCCGCGGCGGCTGTCGGAGACGGCGTACACGCGCCTGCTGCTGCGGCTGTCCGTGGCGATCACGCGTCAGCGGGAACGCCGGTACGTGCGGCGGGAAGATCGGCCGGCGGCGGCCAACTCGGCCGCTGCCTCCACGGCCTCCCCCGCCTCCACCACCGCCGCCGCTTCGCCCGCCCTGGACCGCTTCCTCGCGGCGTTCGGCCCGGACTGGCCGGACGCCGAGAAAGCTTACGTGCGGCGGCTGCTCGACGAGGCGAAGGCCGAGGCCGAATCCGGCGATGCCGCCGCGCTGCTAGGCCGTTACGGGCCGGCGCTCGCGGAGACCGCCGTGGCGCTCATCCAGGCGGTGGGGAAGCGGTGGGACGTTCCCTTTGACCGGGACCGTTCGCTGCTCGACGGGTTGGTCCGGCATCTGGGACCGGCGCTGGCGCGGCTGCGCGCCTCCGAGGCGATCCGCAACCCGCTGCTGCCCCAGATCAAGAAGGACTACGGGGCGCTGTTCGAGGCGGTTCGGGCCGGCGCGGCGGAAGCGCTCGGGGAGTACCGCGTTCCGGAGGAGGAGATCGGTTATTTGACGATGCACTTCGGCGCGGCGGCGGAGCGGTGGCGGCTGTTCCCGCGCTCGGTGCGGGCGCTGCTCGTCTGCACGAGCGGAATCGGCTCTTCCAAGCTGCTGGCGGTGCGCATCAACAAGGAGGTCCCGCAGATCGAGCTGGTCGGGCATTATTCGTGGTACGAAGCGACGAGAATCCCGCCGGACCAGTACGATCTGATCATTTCGACCGTCGATCTGCCGATGGATTCCGCCCGCTACATCAAGCTCAGTCCGCTGCTGACGCGGGAAGAGACGGAGCGGCTGCGCGACGCCATCCGGAAGATCGCCGCCGCGCCCGGCCGCGCTTCTTCCGCTCCCGCCGCCGGGCGGAAGGAAGAGGACCCGCTGGAGCGGCTGAAGCGCGTGAACGCCTATACGACGGAGGCGGTGCAGCTGCTAGACCGGTTCCAGGTGACGACCCTCGATCCGGGAGAGGGAAGCGGGGATCTGAAGGCGGTCCTGGAAGCGATGCTGGAGAGGGCGAAGCAGTCGGGAGCGGTGCGAAATCCGGAAGCGATCGCCCGGCGGCTGATCGAGCGGGAAGGCAGCGGCTCCCAGCTCATCACCGGCACTTCGGTGGCGCTGCTTCATACGAGGAGCGAATGGGTCGTCCGACCGCTGCTGCTTCTGTTCCGGCTAGCGTCTCCGCTGCCGCTCGGCTCAGGCGAGGCCGGTCAGTTGCTGCTGATGCTGGCGCCTTCGGAACTGAGCCGCCCAGGCCTCGAAGTGCTGAGCGAGATCAGCGCCATGCTGCTGCAGGCGGAGATGATCCGGCTTCTGCAGGAAGGCGGCGCGGAGGAGATCAAGGCGCACATCTCGAAAGAACTGGAAGATTGGTTGAGACAACAAGAGGAATGGGGAGAACCGTCATGAGCATCTTATCCAAACAAAAAGTGAAGTTGAACGCGAAGGCGCAGGACAAATTCGAGGCGATCCGGATGGCCGGCCAATTGCTTGTCGACGCCGGGCACGTGCCCGCCGAATACGTCGACAAGATGATCGAGCGGGAGCAGGTGTCCTCGACCTATATCGGCGGCGGATTGGCCATGCCTCACGGAACGAACGAATCGAAGCCGCTGATCCGCTCGACCGGCATGTCCGTGCTCGTTTTTCCGGAAGGGGTCGAGTTCGGAGACGACAAGGCGTACCTCGTCATCGGGCTGGCGGCGGTCGGGGAGGAGCATCTCGACATTCTGACGAGCGTGGCGATGCTCGTGTCCGAGGAGGACGACATGCGGCGCATCCTGCAGGCTTCCACGGAGGAAGAGTTGCTCGCCATCTTCGAAGAGGGGATGGGCGAATGAAGGCCGTGCATTTCGGCGCGGGCAACATCGGGCTCGGCTTCATCGGGCTCGTGCTTTCCCGCTCCGGCTATGACGTGCGGTTCGTCGACGTCGACGCGGAGCGGGTCGCGCTGCTGAACGAGCGCGGCTCGTACCGGGTGACCCTGGCGGACGAAAAGGCGGAGACGACCGTTGTCGGCGGCGTCTCGGCGATCGACGGGCGGGATGCAGAGCAGGTCGCGCGGGCGGTTGCGGATGCCGATCTGGTGACGACGGCGGTCGGGCCGAACGTCCTGCGGCTGATTGCGGAGAACATCGCGAGAGGAATCGAGCTTCGCTTGGCGGAGGAGGCGGAGGCCGGGACGGGGGCCGGGCGCCCGCTCGTCGTCATCGCCTGCGAGAATGCGATCGGAGCCACCTCGGAACTGAAAAAGCACGTGTTCGCCCATCTCTCCCCCGACGCCCGGGCCCGGACGGCCGGCGCGGTCTTTTTCCCGGATGCGGCGGTGGATCGGATCGTGCCGCTGCAGCAGCACGAAGACAAGCTGCAGGTGACGGTCGAGCCGTTCTACGAATGGGTGGTCGACCGGTCGGCGCTGCCGGAAGGCTATCCGCCCCTTGACGGCGTGCACTACGTCGACCGCCTGGAGCCGTATATCGAGCGGAAGCTGTTCACCGTCAATACGGGCCATTGCTGCGCGGCTTATCATGGGTATCGGAAAGGGTATGCGACGATTCAGGAAGCGATGCGCGACGAGAGCGTCGCTGCGCAGGTGCGCGGAGCGATGAACGAGACGGGCGCGGTGCTCGTGCGCGTGCACGGCTTCGACGCGGAGGAGCACCGCCGCTATATCGAGCGGATCGTCGAACGGTTCCGCAACCCGCATCTCGCCGACGAGGTCGTGCGCGTCGGCCGTTCGCCGCTGCGCAAGCTGGCGCCGAACGACCGGCTCGTTCGGCCCGCCCTTCTGGCCCACGAGCTCGGGCTGGAAACGGCGCATTTGACGAACGCGATCGCGGCCGCGCTGCGGTTCAACTACGCCGGCGATGCGGAGGCGGTCGAGCTGCAACAAGAGATCCGCGAGCGGGGACTGTCTGAGACGCTGGCGCGCGTCTCCGGCATTCCGGCGGACCATCCGCTGCAGGCCGCCGTGGCCGCCGCGTACCGGGCGATGGCGGAAGGAGGGGGTGTGCAATGACGCAGCGGCTTACGGGCATCGCCGCATCGCCGGGCATCGCTGTCGCCCGGGCGGTCGTTCTGAACCGCGAGGAGTACGTGCCGGCGCGGACGACGGTGGAGCGGCCGGAGCAGGAGACCGCGCGGCTGCATGAGGCGATCGGGCAGGCCCGCGCGGAGATCGAGCGCATTCGGGATGCGACGGAGCAGAAGCTCGGCGCGGAGAAGGCGGCGATCTTCGAGGGCCATCTGCTCATTCTCGAGGACCCCGATCTGATCGAGACGACCGAGAGCCGCATCCGCGAGGAAGCGGTGAACGCGGAGTACGCGCTTCACGAGACGGCGCAGACGTTCGTCGAGGCGCTGACGGCGCTGGAGGACGAGACGCTGCGCGAGCGGGCGGCCGACGTGCGCGATGTGAGCGGCCGGATCATCGGCATTTTGCGCGGCGCGCCCAGGCGCGACCTGTCGCAGCTCGACGAGGAATGCATCGTCGTGGCCGCCGATCTGACGCCGTCCGATACGGCCGGGCTGAACCTGGATGCCGTGCGGGGCTTCGTCACCGAAGTCGGCAGCCGCACGTCCCACTCGGCGATCATGGCGCGCTCGCTGGACATTCCGGCGATCGTCGGCGCCGGCCCCGGCATCCGCGCCGTGGCGGACGGCGCGCTGGTGGCCATGGACGCCGTCGAAGGGGTGCTGCTGATCGATCCGAGTCCGGAGGAGTTGGCCGCCTACACGGACAAAAAAGCCGCCTACGAGCGGCGGCAGCGCGAGCTGCGGGCTTGGGCGCAGCGGCCTTCGGCGTCGGCCGACGGACGCCGCGTCGAGCTCGCCGCCAACATCGGCAAGCTGGAGGACGTGCAGAAGGCGCTCGACAACGGGGCGGAAGCGATCGGCCTGTTCCGCACCGAGTTCCTGTACATGGGTCGCGACCGGCTGCCGACGGAGGAAGAACAGTTCCAAAGCTACAAGTACGTGCTCGAGAAGCTGGCTGGCAAGCCGGTCGTCATCCGCACGCTGGACATCGGCGGCGACAAGGAGCTGCCCTATCTCGGGCTGCCGCAGGAGAGCAACCCGTTTCTCGGCCGGCGGGCGCTCCGCTTCTGCCTGTCGCGGCCGGACGTGTTCCGCCCCCAGCTTCGCGCGCTGCTGCGGGCGAGCCGGTACGGGAACCTGAAGATCATGTTCCCGATGGTCGCCGTGCTGGAGGAACTGACGGAAGCGAAGCGAATTCTGGAAGAGGAGAAACAGGCGCTCGTCGCCTCCGGGGAAGAAGTGGCGGACCGCATCGAAGTCGGCATGATGATCGAGATTCCTTCGGCGGCCGTGTCGGCGGACTTGTTCGCTTCGGAGGCGGACTTTTTCAGCGTCGGCACGAACGATCTGATCCAGTACACGATGGCCGCCGACCGGATGAACGAGACGGTGTCCTACCTGTACCAGCCGTACCACCCGTCCGTGCTGCGGCTGATCCGGCACGTCATCGACGCGGCGCACGCGGCGGGCAAGTGGGTCGGCGTCTGCGGCGAGATGGCCGGCGATCTGACCGCGATTCCGCTGCTGCTCGGCCTCGGCCTGGACGAATTCAGCATGAGCGCGGGCTCGATCCTGCCGGCCCGGGAGCGCATCGGTTCGCTGAATTACGGCGAGTGGCAGGCGCTGTCCCGGGAGGCGCTGAATCTGCGCGGCAGCGGCGACGTGCAAGCTTTCGTTCAAGATCGACTGGAAGGGAGAAGAGATATATGATCACGCAATCGTTCACGGTCGCCAACCCGGCCGGTTTCCACGTGCGTCCGATCAAATCATTCGTTCAGGCGGCGGCGGCGTTTCCCTGCAAGGTAAGCGTGAGCTGCAAGGGCAAGACCGTCAACGGCAAAAGTTCGCTGAGCATGCTTACGCTCGGCATCGCCGCCCAGGACGAAGTGACGCTGGAGATCGACGGCGAGCGGGAGGAGGAAGCGATGAAGACGCTCGGCGAACTGCTGGTGAAAATTCACGAGTAACGCCGGCGCCGGACGGAACCGTTGGGGACCTTGTTCTCCGGCGGTTTTTTTTGTTGTGGCGGGCCGGCCGGATTCTGTGATCGGGCTGCACCAAGCGGGACAGTGGGGTGACGGAATGGCGTCCTTTTTCGACGGGCTTGGGTCAGGTTCGCTTGGCTTTCGAAGGCTGCTGGAGGGCGAAGCGGCGGCGCGGATCTGTTGGGCGACGCGGCTGTGTACGGTACGAACGCGGGCACATGCAGGCCATCAGCACGCAGAAGACTTCGTTCCGGCCGTCGAAGCCCATCTGGCTTGCCGGAATGCGCGACCGCCTGCTTCGGAGCGGTCAACTTGAGGCGAGCGGTCCCCTGGAGCGATCCCCTGTTAAGTCTAGTCGGCCGGAAAAGAATTTTTTCCACAGCATGTGGACAACTTGTGCACAACAATGGGGATAAGCATCGCAAGCGCCCGACACCGAGCTGCGCAATGCGCCGCTATTGGCACCTGTGACCAAGGCAATTGGTTGGCCATTCCTGATGTTGACGCAGGAACCATAAGACGTTGCAGATACCTATAAGGTTGATCAATCAACCGGGAGTGCGCAAATGCCGTCCGTCCCTGCACAAAGGAGAGGATCGCTTCTACTATGATGCTATGGACAAGAACGTGCTAAGCGAAGAGGAACTGCGAATTCGGCATCCTTTTTTTATTTCGTTGTTGCCGCTCCGTCCCAAGCCCCCGCATGATCCTTGCGTTCCAGAGCCTTCATCCAACCCGTTAGAACGATGGCGCCGAGCACCATCAGGGCGCCGCCCCATGCCGTATGCGTGATGCCGATCGAACCCGCAATCCGTCCGCCCAAAAAGGAACCGATGACGATGCCGGCATTAAACGCGGTGATGTTCACCGCGGAAGCGACGTCTACGGCCGCGGGGACAAACCGTTCCGCCAGCATCACCACGTACAGCTGCAGCCCCGAAGCGCTCATAAAAGCCATCAGGCCCATCAGGAAGACGGCCGCGAGCACCGCCGTTTTGGAGCCGGACGCGAAGGCGAACGACAGCAGCGCCAGCACCAGCGCCTGCGCCCCGAAAATCAAGATGAGCGCGGAGAGCGGACGGCGGTTCGCCGCCTTTCCCCCGACCACGTTGCCGATTGCGACCGCGATTCCGTATACGAGCAAGATGACGGCGATCGTGCTCTGGCCGAAGCCGGAGACCTCTTGCAGCAGCGGGCTCAAGTACGTGAACACGACGAACGTTCCTCCGTAGCCGAGAGCCGTGATGACGAACATGAGCAGGATGCGGCCGTTGGAGAGCAGCTTGAACGGCTCTCCCAAGGCGATGCGGCGGGCGTTGTTCTTCAGGCCGGACGGAACCAGCAAGCCGTTGGCCGCCAGCGCGACGATGCCGATCGCGGTGATCGTGGCGAAGGCGGCTCTCCACCCCATTTGCTGACCGAGATAGGTTCCGAAGGGGACGCCGGCGATGATCGCTGCCGTCAGACCCGAGAACAAGATGGAAATCGCGCCCGCCCTGCGCCCTTCCGGCACAAGGGCCGCTGCGGTCGTCGCGCCGACCGACATGAAGACGCCGTGCGAGAAGGCGGCAATCATGCGGGCCGCCAGGAGCAGCCACAGGCTCGTCGAGACGGCCGCAACCGCGTTGCCGAGAATGAAGACGAGCATGATCGCGAGCAGCAACGTTTTGCGCGGCAAGTTCGAGGTCAAGGCGGTCAAGACGGGGGCTCCGATCATGACCCCGAACGCGTACAAAGAGACGGTCAGCCCGGCGGTCGTGACCGGGACATGCAAATCGTGCGAAATGAGAGGCAACAGCCCGACGCTGATAAATTCCGTCGTCCCGATGGCGAAGGCGCTGATCGCCAAAGCCAGCAAAGCGAAGACGCCGGATTTCGAATGATCGCCCATTCCACTCCACCCTTTCCTCAAGCGGGGATGTTTTTTTAAATCATATGATATATACTGTGTTTGTTAAAGTACGCATAATTTTTTGATATAGTATGAAAAAACAAACCATTGGAGGCCGAGGACGATGAGCGGCAACAAATACAGGTACGAGGAAAAGTATTCGGAAGGCTGTCCGGTGAAGACAACGCTTGAAGTGATCGGGGGCAAATGGAAGGGGATCATCCTGTACCATCTGATCGACGGACCGAAGCGGTTCAACTTCTTCCGCCGGGTGTACCCGGATCTCACGCAGTTCATGCTGACCCTTCAGCTTCGCGAACTGGAGCGCGACGGCATCGTCCATCGCGAAGTTTACAAGCAGGTTCCTCCCAAAGTGGAGTATTCGCTGACCGGGTTCGGGAGAACGTTGGAACCGGTCATTCTCGCGATGAGGAACTGGGGGGACGCGAATCAAAGCCGGCTGGACGAAATCCGAATGCGAGCGGAAGGGACGGAAGAAACGCTGTGAATCGGATGGCCTCTGTATGCGGTTCGCGTTCGCGTGTATAATGACGGTGCGAGCCGATTATCTGGAGATTAGGAGTCTGATCGAATGCCTTTGTATGGAAAAGATGCGCAGCTCCCGGAGCGGAAAAGAATCGTGTTTCTCGGGGACAGCATCACCGACGACGGGACGTACATCGCTTATTTGGACGCTTACTTCCGCCTGCATGCGCCGGACAGCCGGATCGAGCTGATCAATCTCGGCGTCAGCAGCGAGACGGTCTCGGGCCTGAGCGAGCCCGCCCACCCGTTCCCGCGGCCGTGTCTGCACGACCGGCTGGATCGGGCGCTTGCGAAGACCCGGCCCGACTGGGTCGTCGTCTGCTACGGGATGAACGACGGCATTTACCACCCGTTCGCGGAGGAGCGGTTCCGGGCTTACCGGGAAGGCTACCTGCGCACGCTGGGCAAGATCCGGCAGGCGGGCGCGAAGGCGATCGCGATGACGCCGCCGCCCTTCGATCCTCCGTCGCTGGAGAACGGCGCCGAACGGCTGCTGCCCGACGGCTGGACCGACTATAGCTACTTGACGCCTTACGCGAACTACGAGGCGGTGCTGAAGCGCTATGCGGATTGGGTGCTGACGCTGGGCGGGGACGCCGCGGACGAAGTCGTGAGCATCCACGACGAGATGCTGGCTCATATCGCCAGGGAGCGGGAAGCGGACCCGGCCTTCTTGTCGGGCGACGGCATCCATCCGTTCGCGCCCGGCCATTGGGTGATGGCGAAGGCGCTGCTGCGGACGCTGTTCAACGTCGTGCTGGAACGGGCCCCGGATGAGACGGCGCAGCCGGAGCGCGCGGCGTTCTTCGACCTCGTCCGGTCCCGGCACCGGCTGATGAGCGCGGCCTGGAAGGAGCACGTCGGCCACACGAACCCGAACAAAGCCGAAGGCGCGCTGCCGCTGGCGGAGGCGATGAAGGAAGCCGAATCGCTGGAGGCGCGCATCCGTAAGCTCGCGGCCGCTCACCCGGAGCTTAGCTCAGCCGTGAGCCGCTCGGAGTGGGAAGGCCACGAGCGGGTGGACTTCATGTTGGACGGGAGGGAAGGCTTCGTCGTCTTCCCGCGACAGCCCGCGCCCGGTCGGCCGTGGGTGTGGCGGGCCGAGTTCTTCGGCGCGTTCGCGCAGGCGGACCGCGCGCTGCTAGCGCAAGGCTGGTGCCTCGCCTACTATCGGCTGAGCGATCAATACGGCTGTCCGGGGGCGGTGGAGCGGATGCGCGCGTTCCAGGACTACGTGACGGAGACGTTCCGCCTGGCCCCGAGAACGGTGCTGTTCGGCTTCAGCCGCGGCGGCCTCTACGCGTTCAACTACGCGGCGGCCTACCCCGACCGCGTCGCGCTGCTCTACCTCGACGCGCCGGTGCTTGACATCCGCAGCTGGCCGGGCGGGCAAGGGGCCGGCCCCGGCGCCGCGTTCGAATGGGCGCAATGTCTGGCCGTCTACGGGCTGACCGAGGAGACGGTCCGGAACGCCGAATGCTCGCCGCTCGACCGGATCGAGCCCGTCGCCGCGGCCGGCATTCCGATTGTGCTGGTGGCCGGAGATGCCGACGAAGCCGTTCCCTATGGGGAGAACGGCGCCCGGCTTGCGGAACGCTACCGCCGTCTGGGCGGAACGATCGAGACGATCGTGAAGCCGGGAGGCGGCCACCGTCCGCACAGCCTGCCCGATCCGGCTCCGATCGTCGCTTTTGTCGAGGCTCACGCCCGTCGCTAAGCAGGAATAAAGGCGCCGTGGTTGCAGCGGTTTCGGAGCCTTTTTTTTGCACATTTCACCGGGAGGACGGCGGCTATAGCCGATCGCCCGCCAAATATTTCTCCACCAGCACGGACAACAGCTGCACGCCGACCTCGTTATGCCCTCCTTCGGGAATGATCAGATCGGCGTATTTTTTGGAAGGTTCAATGAACGCTTCGTGCATCGGCTTGACCGTCGTCAGATACTGATGATGAATCGACTGGATCGTCCGCCCACGCTCCTCAATGTCCCGCAGCACCCTGCGCAGAATGCGCACGTCGGGATCGGTGTCGACGAACACCTTAATATCGAGCATTCCCCGCAGCAACTCGTCCGACAGCACGTGAAGCCCTTCGATGATGACGATCGGCGTCGGCTCGAGCTTGATGCGCTCCTCTGCGGAGCGGGCATGTACCGTAAAATCGTAAACGGGCGCATAAGCCGTCCGGCCTTCCTTCAGCGCCCGCAGGTGCTCGACCAGCAGCTCGTTGTCGAAGGCGAACGGATGGTCGTAGTTGATCGCCGCTCGTTCCTCCAGGCTCAAATGCGAGTGGTCCTTGTAATAGTTGTCCTGTGAGATCAAAGTGGCTTGTCCCGTGCCGAGACGCTCCATGACAGAGCGGGCAACCGTCGTCTTCCCCGATCCGGTGCCGCCGGCGATGCCGATCGTGAGCATTCGCGTCGCTGGTCCTCCTCCGGTTCCAGATGTCATTCCCCCTAGTATAGCACAACCTCGCCCTCCGTTTTGAGCTTGCGTTTTCCCTTTTTTCGAATTCTCCTTGGCAAGCGGTGATTCGATCGGATAAGCTGTTGCCATAAGGTTCTGGAAGGATCGGAGGCCACGGAAAAAATGCACATCCAACTCGTATGCGTCGGCAAGCTGAAGGAAAGGTACTGGTCGGACGGCGTGGCGGAATATTCGAAAAGGCTGGGCGCCTACGCCCGCCTCGACATCCGCGAGCTCCCCGACGAGAAAACGCCGGACTCCCTAAGCCCGGCGGAGGAGGAGCAAGTCCGCGCCCGCGAAGGCGAACGCATCCTCGCCGCCCTGCGAGACGGCTCACACGTCATCGCCCTCGCCATCGACGGCGAGCCCTGGTCCAGCGAGCAGCTCGCCGCGCATCTGGAGAAGCAGTCCGTCTACGGCGGCGGCTCCGTCGCCTTCATCATCGGCGGCTCCCTCGGCCTCTCCCCCGCGGTACTGGCCCGCGCCGACAAGAAGCTGTCGTTCGGGCGCATGACCTACCCCCACCAACTCATGCGCGTCCTTCTTCTCGAGCAGATCTACCGGGCTTTCAAGATTAATCGGGGGGAGCCGTATCATCGCTAATGGTAAAATATGAAGGGACTTCATCAAGTCCCTCAGGCTTTCGGTATGGGTGCTGTTCAGATTGTCCAGCACATAAGGTTCAAGCGGGGAAATAAAGTCACATTCTTGGATCGCCGCTAGGCGGGTAAGGAGTATCGAGGAATCCTTCTGTAATGTTTCGATAGTAAAGTCGAATAGAAGGTTGATTTGGGTAATCTGCCGACCGACTCGCTTGGGAGCATCCTTGGTTATGCGGATACTTTCAACCATCAATCGCAGTAACGCCTTTTGTTCATCCGCATCTGCTTTTAGTAGTGTGTCCTTGATCAGACTCAGCAAATTATGCAAAGAGTCAGGGTCAACCGGCTTTTTGTTTTGCCCATCCAGTTCAGCTTCAATAGCTTCCAACCGCTTTTGAAGCTGTTCCAGCTTGGCTCTATCAATTGTTTTTGTGGACTATTGGCTTGTTTCATTGGGATTCTTGCCTGGGTAAGGCGGTGCTGAAGCAGAAACATCAATTTTTTCAAGTTCAACACCCAATTCACGTTACAAAAGTCAACATCGAACAATATATTTCCTCAAATAGGAAATCAGAACTACTTCAAACAAGGAATTTCAGCGGGGGATGTCGAATAGGAAAAGTTGCGTGGTTTCGGGCGGAACAAGAGGTGAACTATGGAAATCATCAATAATATCGACAACCTTCTCGGCGAAAATTTGAAACTTGAAGTTCGCAAAGGCAGCAAAGTATCGATTGCTGCATCATGCTTCTCCATTTATGCATATGAAGCCTTAATGAAAGAACTGAATCAGGTGGAAGAAGTCCGGTTCATCTTCACCTCTCCCACCTTTATTGCGGATAGCATAAAAAAGGAGAAGCGGGAATTTTATATCCCGAAACGGAACCGGGAAAAAAGCTTGTACGGCACCGAATTTGAAATCCGGCTCAAAAACGAATTGACACTCAAAGCGATTGCAAAAGAGTGCAGTGACTGGATTCGTAAAAAAGTCACGTTCAAATCGAACCGTACTTCAGGTTCAATGCAAGGCATGCTGAATGTGCAGACTGCAAACAATGCTGTCACTTATATGCCGATCGATGGCTTTACGACCGTTGATCTTGGTTATGAAAAGGGCAATGCTCTCTCCAAAATGGTAAACAAGTTCACGGAAGCTCCGTTTACAAAAATGTATTTCGATCTGTTCGATCAGGTGTGGAACGACAAAAGCAAGCTTGAAGATGTCACAAACCAGGTCGTGGAGCATATTTCATCCGTGTATAAGGAAAACTCTCCGGAGTTCATTTACTATGTCATTTTGTACAATATTTTCAACGAGTTCCTATCGGACATCACAGAAGACATATTGCCCAACGAAGCAACTGGATTCAAAGAGACGGAAATCTGGAAACGTCTCTATCACTTCCAGAAAGACGCGGTTCTTGGTGCGATTAATAAACTGGAAAAATACAATGGATGCATCCTGGCAGACAGCGTCGGTCTGGGAAAAACATTCACGGCTCTTGGCATCATTAAATACTATGAACTTCGCAACAAGTCCGTATTGTTGTTATGTCCCAAGAAACTCGGCGACAACTGGCTTACCTATAAACAGAATGTAACCAACAATATTTTGTATGCCGACCGATTCCGCTATGATGTACTCTACCATACGGATATATCTCGGGAAAGGGGCAAATCAAACGACATTCCGCTCGACCGGTTGAATTGGGGGAATTACGATCTGCTCGTCATTGATGAGTCGCATAATTTCCGCAACAACGAAGCCAAGAAAGATAAAGAGACGCGGTACCAGAAGCTGATGCGGAAAGTGTTGAAAAGCGGCGTGAAAACGAAAGTGCTCATGCTCTCCGCTACTCCGGTGAACAACAAATTCATGGATCTTCGCAACCAGCTTGCCTTGGCTTATGAAGGGAATCCTGAAGAAATCAACAGCAAGTTGGGGACGGAGCGGGGTATTAATGACATCTTCAAACGAGCCCAGTCCGCGTTTAACCAGTGGTCTAAGATGGATGTTGCTGAACGAACAACGGAGACGCTTCTTGGTATGCTCGACTTCGACTTTTTCGAGCTGTTGGACAGCTTGACGATCGCCCGGTCACGCAAGCATATCCAGAAGTATTACAAGGCAGAGGAGATCGGCGAGTTCCCCAGACGGCTGCCACCTATCTCGAAATTTTGCGATTTGACCGACAGGACCGATGTGATCGGGTATAATGAAATTTTTATAGAGTTATCCAGGATCAATCTCGGCATCTATGCACCATTCAAATATATTCAGCCGAGCCGATTGCGTTTCTATGAAGAGTTGTATGACACCAGTGTAAGGGGCGGGAGCGGGAACTTCAGGCAGATGGATCGCGAAGGCAGCTTGCAGCTCTTGATGCGGATCAACCTGCTGAAACGCCTGGAAAGCTCAGTGGAGTCGTTCCGATTAACGCTTTCCAAGATTGTATCCAAACTCGATCAGACGCTTCAGCAAATCGAAGCGTTCGAGCGAAGCGGGAAGTCCGATGCTGTAGGTTATACCGATATTGAGGATGCCAATCTTGACGATGACGATTGGCTGGACGATGATTTCAGCATCGGGGATACGATCAAGATCAATTTGTCCGATATGGATGTTCTTCGCTGGAAAGAAGATTTGATGAACGACCACAACATTCTTTCCGCCTTGCTGACCGAAATGCAGAAAGTAACGCCTGAACATGATGCGAAGCTAAACACATTAAAGCAGGTTATTGATCACAAAATCAATCATCCGATCAATCCCGGCAACCGCAAAGTCATCATTTTCAGTGCGTTCACGGATACCGCGGCGTATTTGTACACGCATTTATCTGCGTACATGAAGGCGAAGTACAATATCGACACGGCCAAAATCGTCGGAAGCGATGAGAACAAAAACACCGCTGGTTTGCGGAATGATATCAGCACATTGCTGACTTGCTTCTCGCCTCGATCCAAGGAGAAGAAGCTGACCATGCCGGATGTCAAAGGTGAGATTGATCTGCTCATTGCTTCCGATTGTATTTCTGAAGGGCAAAACTTGCAAGATTGCGACTATCTTATCAACTATGACATTCACTGGAATCCAGTGCGGATTATTCAACGATTTGGCCGAATAGACCGGATCGGTTCGCAGAACAAGGAAATTCAATTGGTGAACTTCTGGCCCAACATGACGCTGGATGAATACATACAGTTGAAAGAACGGGTCGAAAATCGCATGGTCATCATGGATATGACGGCAACCGGCGATGATAACGTTCTGTTCAATCAATCCAGCGATCTGGAATATCGGAAGCAGCAGCTTCATCGTTTGCAAAAGGAAGTCGTCGATCTGGATGATATGAACACAGGCGTCTCTATCACCGATTTGGGCCTGAACGATTTCCGCATGGACTTGGTGAACTATGTCAAGGAGAACGGAGAACTTGATTCCGTTCCGAGCGGACTGCATGCGGTTGTGGCTGCTGACGAAGAGAAGGGAGCAAAGCCCGGCGTCATCTTTGTTCTTCGCAATGTCAATGAGGAACTGAATCCCGACAAGCAGAACCGGCTACATCCCTTTTACCTAGTCTATATGAGCGAAGACGGCGAAGTCATCACCAATCATATGGATGTCAAAAAGACGCTGGATATTTTGCGAGCTCTATGCAGAGGACAATCCGAACCAATGATGGATGCTTGTCGGAGCTTCAATCAAGCGACGAAAGACGGCAAAAAGATGGACATGTATTCCATGCTGCTCCAAGAAACAATCCGCTCGATTGTACAGGTGAAAGAAGAAAACGATCTGGATAGCTTGTTTAGTTCGGGAGGTACGACAGCATTGATCGACTCGATTAAAGGGATTGAGGACTTTGAACTCATCACCTTTGTCGTCATCAGGCAGGTGAATGCGTGATGTTTCAATTGCCGTCAAGTACACTCGTAAACCGTAAAATTCCGAAGAACAAATTTTATGAGAAGCTGCGAGCAAATCATCATCTTAAGGAACTGTTTACTGAACAAGTCGAATCGATCCTCTGGAAGCACAAGCTATCCAAGGACACGATTCGTCTTGAACCGAAAGAGGATATTGAAGAAATTCAGATTTTCGAAGTCCATTTGAAGGAGCAAACGTACTCCCTTGACTTGCTACGGAGTATAGACAAGGCAATCCCTTATCCCATTTTGCATGTCTTAACGTATGATGGTCAGGCCAAGCTTGCCATCGCGTATAAAGAACGAAATCAGACCGACGACAATCGGTCTGTCGTTCGTTCCTACCATGAGACGGACTGGCAGCCGGTGGAGAGTATCGAGCTGAATATCCTTCAAGGACTCGATCTGAAGGCTGTTTACGAGAACATCATCCGTCAACTGCTTCCCATTAAGATGAAGCCGGAAATTGAACTTTCAGAGGTTTTGGAGCGGCAAGCCCAGATTGACAAGTTGATGCAAGAATGCCAACGGCTAGAGTCCAAGATGCGGGCTGAAAAACAATTCAACCGCAAAGTAGAACTGAACATGGATCTACAACGTAAACGTAAAGAACTTAATCAACTACTCGATGAGTAATCGGAGGCGTACCTATGAACAAATTGACGATGAAGTCGGTCGATTTGACTCAAGTCAATATCGACAAGATTGCAGAGTTGTTCCCAAACGTGATTACCGAAGCCAGAGACGAAACAGGGAAAATCAAGCGAGCGATCGATTTTGATTTGTTGAAACAGGAACTTTCCGATGTTCTTGTTGAAGGCGATAAAGAACGGTATCAACTGACATGGCCAGGGAAGAGGGAAGCTATTCTTAATGCAAATTCCCCCATTGATAAGACACTTCGTCCAATCAGAGAAGACAGCGTCGATTGGGATAATACGCAAAACCTTTTCATTGAAGGCGACAACCTTGAAGTACTGAAATTGCTTCAAGAATCTTATTTGAATAAAATTAAATTGATTTACATTGACCCACCATATAATACAGGTAAGGATTTCATTTATAAAGATAACTTTAAAGAATCTGTAGATGAATACCTTGAAGAATCTGGACAGATAGACGAAGTGGGAAATAGACTTTTTCAGAACACTGAATCAAATGGCCGTTTCCACAGTGACTGGTTAACTATGATGTATTCAAGGTTAAAAATTGCAAGGAATTTGTTACGTGAAGACGGATTTATTTTTATCAGTATTGATGAAAATGAAATAGATAATCTAAAAAAAATATGCAATGAAGTCTTTGGGGAAAGTAATTTCATTTCTTGTATTACTCGTGCAACTGGGACACCGACGGGGGGCGGGAATAACGCTATAGTAAATGAGTTGGATTATATTCTTGTATATGCCAAATCCCAAGCCAACGCACATATCGAGGGCTTACCAATGTCAGAGGAAGATTCAAAAATTTATGATATGGAGGATGAGTACGGAAAATATTTAATTAGGCCATTACGCCGAACAGGTGGAGAGGATCGCCGAGAAGATAGACCAACCATGTTTTATGGAATTGAAGCACCGGACGGAAGTGTTGTCTATCCGTATGGTCCTACTGGCTATGAAAGTAGGTGGATTTGCGGCCAACATAAATATCATGAGTTAGTAAAAGAAAATAGAATAGAATGGAAAAAAACAGAAAAAGACGGCGAGGTCATTTGGCAAGTTTATCAAAAATTTTATTTAGAAAATAGGAGAAAACAGCCCTCTAACCTTTGGGATAAAATTGAAGGAAACAAGAAGGCTACAAGAGATTGTAAAGCTCTTTTTGAGAATGTAAAGGTTTTTGATTTTCCTAAACCTGTTGAATTAATTAAAACTATTATTCAGATGGTTGCAAATGAGAAAAATGCAATAATTCTTGATTTTTTTTCAGGTTCTTCTACCACTGCACATGCCGTTATGCAACTTAATGCGGAAGATGGAATTCAAAGGAAGTTTATTATGGTTCAAGCAACTGAGCCAACGGATCAGGAAAGTGAAGCCTATAAGGCAGGGTACAAAAACATCTGCGAGATTGGTAAAGAACGAATCCGCCGTGCTGCGAAAAAAATCAAAGAAGAAACCGGAGCCGACATCGATTACGGCTTCCGCGTATTCCGCGTGGATTCATCGAACATGAAGGACGTTTACTACACACCGGACAAGCTGAAACAGGGCGATATGTTCGATCTCGCCTCCAACATCAAAGAAGATCGTACCGGGGAAGATTTGCTCATCCAGGTCATGCTGGAACTCGGCCTTGAGCTTTCGTTGCCTATGGAAATGAAGCAACTTGAAGGGAAGACCGTTCATTACGTCGCCGGGAACTCTTTAATCACATGTTTTGATGACAAAGTGCCGGAATCCGTCATTAAACAAATTGCGGCGGAACATCCGCTTCGGGTTGTATTCCGCGACAGTTCCTTTGAAAATGATTCCGCACGCATCAATGTGGAAGAATTATTCAAGATGCTCTCTCCGGGCACAGAAATCCAAGTGCTGTAAGGTGGTGAGCTCAAATTGAAGATCAAATTCAAACATCAGCAGTTTCAGTTGGACGCCGTAAAAAGTATCGTGGATTGCTTCGAGGGGCAACCGAATGAGTTGTCCCGATTTACTCTTGACCGAGGCAGAAGACAAAAGCCTGAACAAATGGTCATGGATGATGTCGCGAATGCCGAACAAGCAAATATCGGTTTCAAGAACAACGCCATTCAATTGATTGATCAGGAAATCTTGAAAAACATTCAAACGGTGCAACGGAAGAACGGCCTGAAAATATCCGAGAAGCTTGAGGGCAAATATAATCTGACGATCGAAATGGAAACCGGGACAGGCAAAACCTATACGTACATCCGTACCATGTTCGAATTGTACCAAAAGTACGGATGGAGCAAGTTTATTGTCGTTGTTCCTTCTATCGCCATTCGTGAAGGTGTGCTCAAGACGTTCCAGATCACGGAAGATCATTTCATGTCCGAATACGGCACGAAGGCACGATACTTTGTGTATAATTCGAAGCAATTGCATCATATTGAGAAATTTGCCAGCGACGCCGGGATCAATGTCATGATTATCAATTCGCAGGCCTTTAATGCGAGAGGGAAAGATGCAAGACGGATTTACATGGAACTGGATGACTTCAACAGCCGCAAACCGATAGACGTTCTGGCGAGCACGAATCCGATCATGATCATAGACGAGCCGCAATCCGTGGAAGGCAAGCAGACGAAAGAATCCCTAAAGGCTTTTAATCCGTTGTTCACCTTGCGATATTCGGCGACGCATCGTGAAGATTACAATAAAGTGTACCGGCTCGACGCTCTGGATGCATACAACAAAAAGCTGGTGAAAAAAATCAGCGTGAAGGGAATTTCAGCCAAAGGGACAAGCGGCACGAACAGCTATTTGTTTTTGGAAGGCATCGATGTGAGTACGAAACAAGCTCCGGTGGCCCGGCTGGAATTCGAAGTGAAGACAAAAACAGGCCTTGCAAGAAAAACGCAAAAAATTAGGCAGAATGATGATATATACCAATTATCCGGTGAGCTTGAGCAGTACAAGGGATATAAAGTGTCCGAAATTAATGGACAAAATAACAGCATTAGCTTTATAAACGGCGTAACTTTATACGCTGGAGATGTTCAGGGGGATGTAGGAGAACTGCATTTCCGCCGTATTCAGATTCGGGAAACGATTAAGTCGCATTTCGAGAAGGAACGAGCGTTATTCCATCAAGGGATTAAAGTATTATCGCTCTTTTTCATCGATGAAGTGGCGAAATACCGGCAGTATGACAAAGATGGTTCGGAATTAAACGGCGTCTATGCAGATATGTTTGAGGAAGAATACACGGCTTTGCTCAATGAGCAATTGTCGCTGTTTGCCGATGATCCATACATCCAATATTTGAACCGGATACAAGTGAAAGAAACGCATAAGGGTTATTTCTCGATCGATAAGAAAAGCAACCGTTATGTCGATCCGAAGGTATCGGCAAGAGAGACGGACTCCGATGATGCGGACGCTTATGACCTGATTATGCGGGATAAAGAACGATTGCTTAGCTTCTCGGAACCAACCCGGTTTATTTTCTCCCACTCTGCTCTTAAGGAAGGTTGGGATAATCCGAATGTGTTCCAGATTTGCACCCTGAAACACAGTGACTCCACCATAAAGAAACGTCAGGAAGTTGGGCGTGGACTGCGGCTTTGTGTCAATCAGAACGGGGAACGTATGGATTCAAGCGTACCGGGTATCGACGTTCATGAGATTAATGTGCTGACCGTCATTGCCAGTGAGTCGTACGAGCAATTTGCGAAACAGCTGCAAAATGAAATCGCCGAAACGCTGTCCGATCGCCCACGCAAAGCAGATCGCGACTTCTTCTTGGATAAAGTGTTGAAGAATGCACGCGGCGAGCAATTGAAATTAGAAGATGCCTTGGCAAGCAAGTTACTGTACACGTTCATTAAAAATGATTATGTGGATGATCAGTACAATTTGACGGATGTTTATTTTAACGCTGTAGAAAACCAGAGTCTCAAACTTCCTGAGGAATTGACGGACTTTCAGGAACCGTTGGTCGAATTGGTTAAGTCGATTTATGTAGAGGGTAAATCGAATTTGGCTGATAATGAACGGAACCGCAATATTGCTTCGGTTACGGTCAACAACAATTTTTATAAAAAGGAATTCCAAGAGCTCTGGAACCAAATTAATCGGAAATCTGTGTATACTGTCAAATTCGACTCCGAGGAACTTGTGAAAAAGTGTGTATGGGCTTTGGACAGTCATTTACAAGTGCCTGCGATCCGATATGCGATCAGGCATGGCGAAATGAATCGAATTGAGTCCCAGCAACAGCTAAAGTCGGGGGAAGCCTTTCAGACGCGAGAAACCAAAACAGAGCTTGTGGAAGTGAAACCGGAATTTCGGGTGAAATATGATCTGGTCGGAAAGCTGATGGACGAGACGCGGCTGACGAGAAAAACGATCGTGGCCATTTTAACGGGAATCAAAGAAGCCACATTCCTGCAATTCCGCAAAAACCCGGAGGAATTCATGCTTCGTGCCGCCAAGCTGATCAACGAGCAGAAAGCGACGACGATTATTGAATCCATCACTTATGATGTTCTCAATGATAAATTCGAAGCGGACGTATTTACGAAAAACACATTATCCGGGAAACTGGGGGAAAATGCGATTCCGGTTGAGAAGCACGTTTATGACTATGTAGTTACGGATTCTAAGATCGAGCGTGCTTTTGCTAAAGAGCTTGATGTCAGCAATGAAGTCCGGGTGTACGCCAAGCTGCCGCGGGGATTTTTCATCCCGACGCCAATGGGCAATTACAATCCGGACTGGGCGATTGTTTTCAAGGAAGGCGATGTGAAGCACATTTATTTCATCGCGGAGACGAAAGGCTCCATGGAATCCATGGAACTCCGTGAAGTGGAGAAGGCGAAGATTGAATGTGCCCGGAAACACTTTGCTAAGCTGAATACAGGACAGCTGAAGTACGATGTTGTGAACAGTTATGAGAAGTTGTTGGAAATTGTGAAGGCTTGAATTAATCTTTGGGCATAATATTGCTGGAATTTGTTAATCGGTGATATTGGTTGAATAGCTACAGCTAAAAATTGTAATTCCAAATACCAATGAAATAGCATAAAATGAACTAAAAAGGAGGTGGCGGAAGTGGCAAGAGTTGCAGTGAACCCGGAAGTGATTCGATGGGCTTTACAACGTGCAGATATAGCTGAGACGATTGAAAAGAAGTTCCCGAAGTTGATGAGTTGGATGAACAATGAAACACAACCAACATTAAAACAGCTGGAACAGCTTGCTAAAGCCACTTCCACACCACTCGGGTTTTTCTTTTTATCTAAACCACCACAAATACAGTTGCCTATTCCACATTACAGAACAATTGACGATACTTATGCTTCTAAACCAAGTCCTGACTTGTTGGAAACGGTTCAGATGATGCAGCGACGGCAAGCATGGATGCGTGATTATTTATTGGATATGGGTCAAGAGCCGCTATCCTATGTTGGATCCTGCCAATTGACGGATAAACCCAAGGACGTGGCCCAAGATATTAGAAGGACTCTGGAAATTGAAAATGGTTGGGCAGCAGACTGTAGAAGTTGGCAGGAAGCTCTCCAAATGTTACTGACTAAAATCGAAAATATAGGTATCTTGGTTGTTAGAAATGGAATAGTAGGGAATAACACTCACAGGAAGCTGGATGTGAATGAATTCAGGGGTTTTGTACTTGTGGACGAATATGCCCCGCTAATATTCATTAACGGAGCTGATGGCAAGGCTGCTCAGATGTTTACGATTGCTCATGAATTAGCTCACATCTGGTTCGGGGCAAGTGCAGCCTTTGATCTTTCTAACTTACAGCCTTCTGATAAAGAGATTGAGCAAGCTTGTAATCAAACAGCAGCAGAATTTCTCGTGCCAGAAGTTGAGTTGAGATCGGTATGGGAGGGTATCAATAATGCCCCTGATCGGTTCAACCTTTTGGCAAGACATTTCAAGGTGAGCAGCATTGTAACAGCTCGAAGAGCATTAGACTTGATGTTAATATCTAGAGATGAGTTTTTTGATTTTTATCGTGCATGGATGGAAATTGAGCGTAAACAAGCTCAAGATGGTGAAGGTGGGGGTAACTTCTATTTCAACCAACACTTCCGAATTGGCCGGCGTTTTGCGGAAGCTGTGTTTACAGGTGCAAAGGAAGGGCGTTTGCAATATAACGAAGCATATAGACTGACAGGCCTTAAAGGAGATACCTTTGCAGAGTATGCGAAACACCTTGGAATTGAGGTGTATTCATGACAGAATCATTAAGATTTGTTTTAGATACTAATGTTCTAGTCGAAGCACACAGGAGGTACTATGCCTTTGACATCGCACCTTGTTTTTGGCGTGTCCTGTTGGAGTTAGCAGATAGAGGTCATATAGTAAGTATTGATAGAGTTAAGGATGAGCTGATGAATTCAGGCCAAGAAGATGCCTTAAATAAGTGGGCACTCTCGGAATTTGATCACTGGTTTGCCTCGACTGAAAATGAAGAAGTATTCGAAGCATATCGTCAGTTAATTGACTGGTCTATGGGAGAAAATCAATATCATGACTATGCCAAAACGGAGTTTGCAGATGTTGCGGACAGCTGGGTAGTTGCTTTTGCTAAAGCGTATAATTGTGTTGTAGTTACTCAAGAACAGTATAGCAGGGATGCTAGGAGAAGAATTTTGATCCCTAATGCCTGTAGAGCTATGGGGGTTGATTATATGAACACATTTGAAATGCTCCGTAAGCTAAATGCTAGCCTTGGAGAGTAATGACAGCGACAAATTAACACATACACATAATTTAAGGAGAGGCGGAAATTTTGCCCCTCCTTTGCTGTTTAGTTTACCCTATCAATAGATACGGTGAACCATACCACAAGTGAAAATTTTTTGAATGAGCGCAATGGAACCATTGACAGACAGTGGTTTTTATTTACTCAACTTTCGCACCTTGAAAATTAGTGTTAAGCCTTGATATGACTAGGATTTCTTATTGAAAAATCTCGTTCTTGACAGAAAAACACCTTTCCGTTTGGTAAAATGGAAGTGGATAGTCTTCCCA
>Ga0207789_1000049_pt1 | contig 134138 bp, 125 predicted proteins | sample HigsolmetaGSP12D_FD_184840 | JGI IMG/M metagenome (GOLD analysis project Ga0207789, IMG submission 184840) | High solid enriched microbial communities from the Joint BioEnergy Institute, USA - SP1-2-D (SPAdes) | ecosystem: Engineered > Bioreactor > SSF (Solid state fermentation) > Aerobic >... | reverse complement strand
GCGAATGCAAGCCTGCTCATCGCAAAAAAGCGCCCGCACTTGCTCGAAATCGATGAGTCCCCCGAACATCGGCACCACCCCAATGCGAATGTTTGTTCTTGTCTCCATTATAGCAAACACATGTTCCCATATCAACCCCCAAATTCCACACCGACCCAAGAGCGTCAAGAAGCTGAACCTGATTGAAAGGGATTTCGGCCGAAAGAGAGGTAAGGGGAGGATGCTCGGATTCCTGAGCGAGCGGGATATCGGTGAAAAAAGCGAGAATTAGGGGATAATGTGCGGGTTCCTGAGTGAGAGGGAATTCGATAAAAAGGGGCGGATAGCAAAGGCGCTGTTGAGACACCTGAACGAGAGGGATCTCGATCAAAAGCGAGGGAAAGAGGAACAACCAGCGCCGGACCTGAGTGAAGGGGATATCGATGAAAAGCGAGGAAGGGAGGAACAAGCCAAGCCGGTCCTGAGCGAAAGGGATTTCGATAAAAAGGAGCAAAAAAGCGAAGGCGATGCATGGTTTCCTGACTGAAAAGGATTTCGATGAAAAGTGAGGGAAAGAGGAAGAAGTGCGTGACGGAGTGGTGGCGTGATGGCGTGGGGGTGTGCGGCCGCCTGAAAAAAAGGGGAAGGCTAAAAGGTGTGTATCCAGGGCTCTCCAGCCGGACGGATGAAGCGGGGCGATGGGAAGATTTTTGCAAAAAATTCGGAAGCAGGACAGAATAAAGCAACCCTGAAAGACAACCGAAGCAGCGCAGAGGTTCGCGGATAACCGAAGCAGCCGCAAAAGTTCGCGGCTGCTTAACGAATGAGAATGATACCCGTCCAATTCGATTCAGACGTATGGGGGCTCCCACGCTTTTTTGTACCAGCCGAGCTTTTGTTCGACCACGTTCAGCTGACGGTCCAGTCGAACTTCGGCACGGAAGGGCCAATCTCGCTCGCGCCAGAAGCGAAGGTCGGTCCAGACGACAAGATAGCCGCCGTCCGGTTGGGCTTGCCACTTCACGTAGGCGCGCTTGGCGAATTGGAGCAGCGCCTGGACGGGCGCGACGCCGCGCGACGCACGGACGCAATCGTGGGCGGCTCCGACGGGCTCGCTCGGCAGCGTCGCCGCCGGCAGCAGCTTTCGGCCGTCGATTTTCCCCATATAGAAATCGGTGTCGGTTTGAACGACGTAGTGCCAGCGCCGCCAGCGAAGGTCCGGCAGTGCGTGCACCGCCTTCCAGCCGTGGAATCTCGCTTTGAGGCGGCGTACGATGACCTCGTGGTAAGCGATTCGCCACACCGTGTATATGGCCGTTACCAGCCAGGCGATTCCGCAGAGGGTTCCCGCCTTGCGCCCGCCTTCGATCAGCCAGTCGATGAGGGCCGCTCCGTGAATGAGCAACAGGAACGGATCGGTCAAACAAAGCGCATCCAGGTGCTTCCAGCCTCTTCGGAACGGAAGCAAGCATTGAACGCCGTACGCGTTGGTCAGATCGAAGGCGACATGCAGCACGACCGCCAGCAGCGTCCAGGCCGTGACGAGCCAAAGATCGGAGGAGCAGCCGAACGCCCAGGCGGTCAGCGGGCCGATCGCCAGCGGCCAGAGCGCGACCGCGGGCAACGAATGGCTCCAGCCGCGATGGTGCCGGAAGTAGGCGTCGGCCCCTCCGAGGCGGAACACCATATCGAAATCGGGAGCATGAGAACCGATCATCGTTGCGCAAAGAACTGCCGCGGATAAGGTTGGATCGCTTTGCACCGCAGGGCTGAGATGCGCGAGTCCAGCCAGCGTTGCGCCAAATAGCAAATGAGAGCCCGTATCCATCGCCTATCTCCCCCTTTTGTCTCAAGATGTGCCAACAACTTTTCTAAGGATTGAAAGGCCTGACGCCGCTTTGGGCCGCCGCTCTATCCTAACAGGAAACTGTTCTCGCTGTGTCAACGCCGACATGCAACCGAGTTCATCAAACGGATAGAAACGCGAACGAATTGTCATCCTACTTAAACGGGAGAAGACGCACACCGGCTTCACCCTATTCGAACCAAAGGAGATTTTCAACCATGGACAAACCCGACAACCGCTCGGACAACGCCGCGCACTTGCGCACCGCCATCCACAACACCAAGGAAAACATTGAGGAAGCCGAGGCTTACTTGGACGAGCACGGCGACGAGATCGGTTCGGAGGAGTCCGAATCGATCAAGGATAAAAACGCCAGAAGGCGACACAGCATCAAGCGCTTCAAAGAGGAGCTCAAGGACGAAACTTGAGCCTCCCGGCGCCCGATGTAGTCGGCGGCAAGCAGCGGGCATCGCCCGCTGTTTGCCTATCTCGCGTAAGACCTCTCCTGCCGATTGCCGTCTCCTCTTTATTATTAACGCGATTAACTTTTATCCACGTTAAAATATTGGGCTTCCGGGTGAGCGAACACCATCGCCGAAACCGACGCCTCCGGCTCCATCATGAACCCTTCCGTCAGATGCACTCCGATGTCTTCCGGCTTCATCAGTTCGAACAGCGGCTCCTGGTCCTCCAGATCGGGACAGGCGGGATAGCCAAACGAAACGCGGATGCCCTGATAGCGGGCGCCGAAGCGCTGCTTCATCGTCATGTCCGCCGGATCGGGGAAGCCCCAGTTGTCGCGCATGATCTGGTGGACCCGCTCGGCCATTCCTTCCGCTACTTCCAGCGCGGTCGACAACAGCGCATGCGAGCGAAGGTAGTCTCCTTGCTCTTTCCACCGTTCCGCCTGTTCGCGGGCACCTTCCCCCGCCGTTACGACGAGGAAACCGACCGTGTCCATGATGCCGCTCTCCACCGATTTTAGAAAATCGGCCAGACACAGAAACGGCTCGACCGCTTGACGCGGAAACGAAAACCGGTGCAGCACACGGGACGTGTCGGCGGGATCGTAAACGAGAATGTCGTTGCCCTCCGACTGGGCCGGAAAAAAGCGATACATTGCCTGAGGCCGCAACCAACCGTGCTGCTCCGCTTCCCGCATGATCTCCTCGACCGTTGCTTTGAGCTGAACCGTCTTCTCGTCGCCCGCGGCGAGCAACTCCTCCACTTTCCCTTTGACGCCGAGATGGTGGCCGAGCAGCATCTGCCAGTTGACATAAGGCATGACGTGGGCGAGCGGATAGTCCCGCAGCACGTGGCGCTCATAGTCCGGCGGCAAAAAGACCGGAGCGTCCTGGGAGATGTTCGATCGGCGCGCGCGCGTCAGGGGCGGCAGTTCCTTCTTCTTCTCTCCTTCGAGCGCCAGCGTCGCCAGCGCCGCCCGGTGCTCCTGTTCGATCGCGGCGCGCTGCGCCGGGTCGCTCAGCTTGTTGGCCAGGTCAAGGCCGTCCATCGCGTCCTTGGCATACAGCACGACTCCGTCGTACTCCGGCGCGATCCGCGTCTTGGTAAACTTACGGGTCAGCGCCGCTCCGCCGACGAGAATCGGGACGTCGATGCCGGCGTTGCGCAAATCTTGCGCGGTGAGCACCATCTGCTGCGCGGACTTGACGAGCAGCCCCGACAGCCCGATCGCGTCCGGCTTCTCGGCGCGGTAGGCTTCGATCAGCTGTTCCGGCGGCACTTTGATGCCGAGGTTGACGATCTTGTAGCCGTTGTTGGCCAGAATGATCTCGACCAAATTTTTGCCGATGTCGTGGACGTCTCCCTTGACGGTGGCCAGCATAATTTTGCCCTTGACGGCGGAATCGGCCTTCTCCATGTGCGGCTCCAGGTAGGCAACCGAAGCTTTCATCACTTCCGCGCTCTGCAGCACTTCGGCGACGATCAGTTCGTTGTTGTTGAACAGCCGGCCGACCTCGGACATGCCGTCCATCAGCGGCCCGTTGATAATATCGAGCGGTCCGTACTTTTTCAGCGCCTCGTCGAGATCGGCGAACAGCCCTTCCTTGCTGCCTTCCACCACGTAGTTCGCCAGCCGTTGCTCCAGCGTCAGGTTGTCGGCCTTGACCTTCTTCTCGATTTTCTTGTCGCGAAAAGCGGCCACGAACGCCGCCAGCGTCTCGTCGTTCGTCTCGTACAGCAGTTGCTCCGCCAGCTTGCGCTCATGTTCCGGAATCGAGGCGTACCGCTCCAGCTTCTCGGTGTTGACGATGGCATAGTCGAGGCCCGCCTTCGTGCATTCGTACAAAAAGACGGAGTTGAGCACTTCGCGGCCGGCTTCCGGCAAGCCGAAGGAGATGTTGCTGATGCCGAGAATCGTCTGGCATTGCGGCAGCGCCTCCTTGATCAGCCGGATGCCCTCGATCGTCTCCTTGGCGGAACCGATATATTGCTCGTCCCCGGTCCCGACCGGGAACACGAGCGGATCGAAGATCAAATCTTCGGCCTTCAAGCCGTACTTGCCCGTCAACAGCTCGTACGACCGTTTGGCGACTTCGAGTTTGTCCCCGCGGGCGATGGCCTGTCCCCGCTCGTCGATCGTGCCGACGACGACGGCGGCTCCGTAGCGGTGGACAATCGGGACGATCTTCTCGAACTTCTCCTCGCCGTCTTCGAGGTTGATCGAGTTGATGATCGACTTGCCTTGGATGCATTTGAGCGCGAGCTCGACGACGGCCGGGTCGGTCGTATCGATCATGAGCGGAGCTTTGACTTTCTTGGTGACGAAATCGAGGAACCGCTGCATATCCGCCGCTTCGTCGCGGTCCGGGTCCTGCACGCATACGTCGATGACGTGCGCGCCGTTTTTCACCTGGGCGCGGGCGATCTCGGACGCTTCCTCGTACTTGCCTTCGGCGATGAGCCGCTTGAACTTCCGCGAGCCGAGGACGTTCGTCCGCTCGCCTACCATATAAGGGCGGCTCTCGCGCTCAATGTACACCGTCTCGATGCCGGACACCGCCGGCGGATGGGTGCCTTCCGGACGGCGCGGAGCGACGTCCCCGAGCGCCGCGGCAATCGCCGCGATATGCGCCGGCGTCGTGCCGCAGCAGCCGCCGGCGATGTTGAGCCAGCCCTGCTCGGCGAACGCCCGCAGCTTCTTCGCCAGCGATTCCGGCGATTCGTGATAGTGTCCGTTCTCATCCGGCAACCCCGCGTTCGGGTAGCAGCTGATCGCCGTATTGGCGAGACCCGACAGCGTGCGGATATGATCGCGCATAAATTCCGGTCCGGTCGCGCAGTTGAGGCCGACCGAAATCGGACGCAGATGCTCCAGCGAGATGTAGAACGACTCGATGTTCTGCCCGGCCAGCGTCGTCCCCATCGGCTCGATCGTGCCGCTGATCATAACCGGCAGCTCGCGGCCCGATTGCTCGAACGCCTGCCGCACGCCGATGCCGGCCGCCTTGACGTTCAGCGTATCCTGGCACGTCTCGATGAGCAGCGCGTCCGCGCCGCCTTCGATGAGCGCCGCCGCCTGTTCCCGATAGTCGTTCACCAGTTGGTCGAACGTGACCCCGCCCGTCACCGACAACGTCTTCGTCGTCGGCCCGATCGCTCCCGCCACGAAGCGCGGCTTCTCCGGCGTCGAATACCGGTCGCACGACTCGCGCGCAAGCCGTGCCGCCGCCAGGTTGATTTCCCGCGCCTTCTCGGGAATGCCGTACTCCGCCAGTACGACGGCCGTCGCGCCGAACGTATTCGTTTCGATAATATCGGCTCCCGCCTGCAAGTAAGCTTCATGAATGCCGCGAATGACGTCGGGGCGCGTCAGCACGAGCAGCTCGTTGCAGCCTTCCAGCTCTTCCCCGCCGAAGTCCGCCGCCGTAAGGCCGGCTTGCTGGATCATCGTACCCATCGCGCCGTCCAGAATGAGGATGCGTTTCTGAAGCTCCCCTTGCAAAGAAGGTTTCGTATACGTTAAAGTCATGATTAGATGACTCATCCTCCGTCTGTCAAAATCGTTAACCTTTATACTACCAGATTCGCTAATGGACGAAAAGATGAGATTGGCCGCGCTGTCGACAGAGCAAGCTTTTTGGAGTATACTTATTTCAATAATTCTTATGGGGAAAGAAGGAATAATTCATGGCCAAAATCAAAGTGCGCAACACCGGAGAATGGATCGAAGGCGAAGAGAACGTTCGCTCCTTCCTCGAGAAGCAGTCCGTCCTTTACGAGCATTGGGATCCGAAGAAGCTGCCGGAGCGGCTGCAGGATAACTTCAACCTGAGCGCCGAGGACAAAGACGAAATCCTGAAGACGTACGACAGCGAAATCAAAGATTTGGCGCAGCGCCGCGGCTACCGCACGTGGGACATCGTCGTGCTGAGCGAGCAAACCCCGAACATCGAGGAACTGCTCAAGAAGTTCGAACAAATCCATACCCACACCGAGGACGAGGTTCGAGCGATCACCGCCGGCGAAGGCATCTTTATCATTAAAGGAGACGATTCCGTCGGCTACTTCGACGTCGTCCTCTCCCCCGGCGACGTCATCTCCGTTCCGGAAGGCAATCCGCACTTCTTCACGCTGACGGACCTGCGCAAAGTCGTCGCCGTCCGCCTGTTCATCGAGACGGAAGGCTGGATCGCTCATCCGTACGAAGATCCGACATTCGTCAAGTAAGACCGATCGTCGTCTTGCAAACCGAAGCAAGCCCCCGCTTCCGGCCGGTACGGCTCGAAACGGGGGCTTGCTTGTTGCGCGCTCCTTATGCGCTTAGGGAGCGAAGCAAGGGGGGCAGCTCCCGCAAGCTGGCGATTTCGAAGCTCGGCACGGCGGCGTCTTCCGGCCGCTTCGCTGCGTGCCGATTGATCCATACCGACTGCATGCCGACGCCGTTTGCCCCCTGGATGTCGGTCGTCAGCTTGTCGCCGACCATGACGCCCTCATCCGCCGCGATGCCGAGCTTGTCCATCGCGAATTGGAACAGGCGCGGAGACGGCTTGCCCTCGCCGAAATGGCCGGAAATGACGATATGTTCGAAGTAGGGCTTCAGTTCCGGCACTCCGTCGAGCTTCTCCTGCTGCAAGTCCGGCGAACCGTTCGTGAGCAGCAGCAGCCGGTACGAGCCGCGCAGCTCGTCCAGCACCTCGAACGTCTCGTCGTAGACGAGCGGCAAGCTCCGCCGCTTCGCCGGGAACAGCTCCCCGAGCCGCTCGCCGAGCGCCGGATCGTTCACCCCGAGGGCGGCCAGCCCGGCCGTCCAAGCGTCGCGGCGATAGGCCGGCGCCAGCCTTTGCAGTTCGCGGAACATCGGATGCTCGCCCTGCGTGAAGTTCCCCCACAGTGCTTCGAACGGATTGATGCCGATCATCTTCGTAAACGCGTACGTCTCGTAGCTCTCGTACAGCTTCCGGGCTTCGCGGCGCACCGCTTCCTCGAGCGCCCGGCCGTCCACGCCGGCCGCTTCCGCCCCGACGCGGCAAGTCGCCTCGAACGCCTGCGCGATGCTCCGCTCGTCCCACAACAGCGTATCGTCCAAATCGAATAAAACGGCTTTGATCGTCATCGTCCGCTCTCCTATTTCGTCTTATGTTCCCATTCGATATGATGCGTAGCCGCGAACGCCTCCAGGCGCCGCCCCATCGCTTCGATCGGAAACCGGTTCATCAGCCGGGAAAATACCCAGTTGCTCCCTTTGACCGTCTCGACGATAACGTAGCCCGGCTGCTGAACGAGCTTGCGGATTTCCGCGGGCTTCAGCCGCTTGTAGCCGGAGAAGCGGCGCGTCTCCAAATAGTCTTTGCCGACGATCAGGTACGGCCGGCGGAAATAATAAAACACCGCCAGCAATAAGTAACAGCCGACCGTCACCCAGAACGTGCCGGCCGACTCTTCGTACGCATCGGTCCACGGCTGATAAATAAACACGAACAGCAGCGTCAGCAGCACCAGCAGCGCAGGAATGACGTAGCTTCTGCCCTTGAACCGGTCGACTTGCCCCGCCGGCGACGAAATGGCGCTTTTGCCTTCCTTTTTGCGGCGCTTGTTCAATTGCTTCGTGTTGCGCTCGACCATGCGTTCCCACGATCGCGACATGGCGGACCTCCCCTTCGGACCTTGGCATTAATGTTTCAGATGCGGCTTGGGCGGCTCGTCGGTGAACTCGATGCGGTCGAGCTGCTGGCGAAACGCGCTGCGGAACCGGGTCAAATATTGGCGGCGAAGCCGCTCGCGCTCGGCTGTCTCCTGCTCGGTCAGGCCGACCGTTTTATGTTTGCGGGCGAGCTCGTTAATTCTCGCAACCAGTCGGTCCATCTCGTCTGCTCCCTCCCCTGCTCTTCAAAACCATCTTCTACTTTGACATCTCCGACCGGGCATTGTCAAGGCAAGAACGCAAGCGCCAAAAAGACCGGAGGCCGCTTCCCCCCGGTCCTGAATTCGTCCTTCATTCTCGCCGATGCGCCGGAACTTTCGATCTTACTTGGGAAGGACGTTGGCCGGAATAATGAGCCGCCGCCCGCTGTCGATGTTCGAAGAGACGAGACCGTTGCGCTCCATGATGCGGTAGACGGCTTCCCGCGTATCCAACCCCTGCCGCTTGTACGCTTGCGCAATGCCCCACAGCGTATCCCCCGTGTCGGTCGTCACGACCTTCTCGTTCGGCGCGGCGGCTCTCGGCGCCGGGGCGTCGGCATAAGAACGCATGAACGAGAAGCCCGCGAACAGCAGCAGGAACGCGCCCGCCAAAAAGATCAGCCTGGCCGTTCTCCAGCTCCGGCGCCGCGCCTGCGCCCCGGAACGTCCCTCCGCCCGGCCGTCCGGCAAACGATTGTTCCTATGCTCAACGCGCGCATTCCGATTCGCCGACGGATTCGCGTCCGATCCGAGCACCCAAGCATGCACCATATTGTCTCACGCTCCAAACGTTTGTTCTGGTCCCATCTTAACACGAACATACGTTTGAGTCAATTGTTTTTCGAACGTTCGTTCCCCGGGAACGAGTGTTTGTGCGAACTCCGGTTCTGTGTTATAATTTGTCATCATGAACCTTTTTCATTAGGAGGTAGCGATGCGTGTCCAAGATGTCGAATCGTCAAACCGCGATATTGGAATTCATTAAGAGCGAAGTGAGGGAGAAAGGGTATCCCCCTTCGGTGCGCGAGATCGGGGAAGCCGTCGGCCTTGCCTCCAGCTCCACCGTCCACGGGCACCTCGACCGGCTGGAGAAGAAGGGACTGATTCGCCGCGATCCCACCAAACCCCGGGCGATCGAGATTTTGGACGACGAGAACGAAGCCGGCGTCCATTACGCGTTCTCGGTGCGCAAGGTGCCGATCGTCGGCAAAGTGACGGCCGGCGTGCCGATCACGGCGACGGAGAACATCGAGGAATATTACCCGCTGCCGGAACATATGGTCGGCGATCACCAGGTGTTCATGCTGTCCGTCATCGGCGACAGCATGGTCGAAGCCGGCATTCTGGACGGCGACTACGTCATCGTCCGCCAGCAGCAGACCGCCAACAACGGCGATATCGTCGTCGCGATGACCGAGGACGACGAGGCGACGGTCAAGACGTTCTACAAGGAGAAGGACCATGTGCGGCTGCAGCCCGAGAACAGCACCATGGAGCCGATCCGGCTGAAGAAGGTCAGCATCCTCGGCAAGGTGATCGGCCTGATCCGCAACTTTCAATAGAGGTAGCTTTCGGCAACGCAAGGAAGGATCGCCGGGCGGGAACGTTCCCCCGCCGGACGATCCTTTTTTTTGCTGCGCGGTCCGGCGCCGATGCCGCGCACCCGCTCTTCCGGCCGAACGCCCCCGGCTCTCGGCGGACGGGCCCACGTTTGCAGCCGGCCCGGTCGGGACGGGCGAGAATAGCGCTTCGCGTTCCGTTCCATACTAGGGCAAACGTAGCGAAAGGAGGAGCCGGCATGTTGAAGAAAAACGGAGACGTCGAGTCTTACACGGAAGCTTCCTCGCCGACGCCCCCGGGTCAGGAAAACGTGACCCCGACGGACATGATCGACGACGCGGTGAGAGAAATGGTCGACAACCTCGAAGCCGCCTTCGGCGGCCATCCTCCGGACGAAGCCGAAGAGAAGTAGCGGCCGGCGGATCCCGGCGGCCTTCCCGCCCGGCGGGAAAGGAGACGGATGTAGGGAACGGCCGTTTCATTCGGCTTGCCGGATCGACGCCGGCCGCGTCCCCGTCTCGGGGCCCCTTCGCCCGCCGCCGCTCCCGAAGCTTCGAGTCACGGTCCGGCTCTCCCCTCCTCCTTCAGCCGGTCGATCATCTCCTTGCCGTATTTGCCGAGCCGCTTGCGAATCTCGGAGGCGAGCGTCTCCCGCACGATGCCGAATCGGTCCTCGTAGCCGCGGCACCAATAGCGGTGATAAATAATTCCGTCCTGCGCCTCATCCGCTTCAATTTTGATTTTGCGGTCGCGGAGTTCGCGTTTGATCCGGTAAAGCTCCTTCGCGATGAGGTCCATGACGATCTGGGTCATGGCGGCATAATGATGCTTGAACGGATTGCCGGAGCGCATCACGTCGTCGTGGGCCCGCTGGCTGATCGTGAGCATGTGGGGCAGCATGATGGCGTCGCGGATCATATGGATTTCCTCCGCCGTCGCCCGCCCCGCATGCTTGGGCGCGCGGCGCCGTTCGTATTGCTCCTGGTGCTCCGTGAGCAGCATCTTGGATTTCCAGCGTTCGTTGCCGTCCAGCTTCGTCACCGATAATGCCCTCCAATCTGCTGCGCTCTCTCGCGGGCGACCCCGGCAGACAGAAGCGACGAGGCCCGCATCAGCGCGGCGTCTCCGTAACGATCCTTCATCTCGTCCACGACGCGTTCCAGCGCGTAGGCCCGCCGGCGGTCGTCAAACAGAGTGAGCTGGTACGTCTCGTCGCTCGAAAGCTCGGTCAGAGCGACGAACAGCCGGCCGACGGGCTTGCCGCTCCAATGCTGCTTGAGCAATCGCCGCGCCGCGGCGGCAACCTCGTGCGTGAGGGAGGTCGGCTGGGGCAGCGTCGCCTGGCGGCCGAATCCGCTCACCCGTTGGCCGTCCGTCTCCATCGCGCCGACGGCGACGACGCGTCCCTGCTGGCCGAGCCGGCGGGCCCGCCGGCACACCTCGACGACGAGCTCGAGCAGCACCACCTCGATATCCTCCAGCCGGCTGTACAGCTCGGCCCGCAGCGCTTTGCCGTGGCTGATCGACCGGAGCGCGCCGCGGATCGACGGCTCGACCGGACTCGGATCGATGCCCCGCGCCGTCTGCCAATAATACTCGGCCTGGATGTCCGATTGCCTGCCCATCTCCCGGCGCATGCGCCGCTTGAATTCGCTGAGGTCGAGCCGCGCGATGTCCCCGATCGTCGGCAGCCCCATCCGCATAAAATGCCGGGTCATGCGCGAGGCGACCATAAACATTTGGTGCACGGGCAAAGGCCAGAGCTCGCTTTCGATATTGTCCGGGCCGAGCCGGAAAATGCCGTCCGGCCGTTTCTTGGCGAAGTTGTCGGTCGCCATCTTGGCCAGCACTTTGCTCGGGCCGATCCCGACGCGCGACCAGACGCCGGTGGAGAGAAAAATTTTTTTCTGCAACAGATCGGCGATCTCTTCGGGAGCGCCGCAGCCCGAAACGTCCAGAAATTGCTCATCGATCGAATAAGGCTCCACCCGGTCGGTCACCGACTCGAAAATTCCGGTAATCATGAGCGAGATCGTGATGTACCGCTGCATCCGCGGCCGAATGACGACGAGATCCGGGCATTTGGCCAGCGCCTCTCCGACCCTCTCCGCCGTCGTCACGCCGCGCGCCTTGGCGTCCGGGCAAGCCGCCAGAATGATGCCCGACCTGCGCGCCGGGTCCCCGACGGCGATCGGCCGGCCCTCGTATTCGGGGTGGGCCGCTTTCTCGATGGAGGCGTAAAAAGACTGGCCGTCCACCAGAAAAATCGTGCGTTCAGGAAGCATGAAGAACCACCGGCACCCAGGCCAATATCCCGTCGGCGCGAAAGCTGCGGGGCTCTCCCTTGCCGAAGTCGAACACCCGCACCGTGTTCCCTGCGACCCGAACGATCCGAACCGTCCGCTCGCTGAAACGCTGTTTTTCGTCCATGTAAATGATGCGAACCATCCGGCCGACGTACTTATCAATGGACATGACCGTTCCCTCCAACCGAACATATATTCCCCTATATCATAATACGAACGATTGTTCCCGTTCAATGCATAAAATATTCCTTCCCGCGCAATTCAGGTGCATGCATTTTTTTTCGCAGGGAAGCTTTGGACGTCGGAAAAACCGGCCGGCGGCCGCGGACGCGCATGAGAACTTCGCTTGAAGGGGAGCGTAACGGCGGGGCGAACGGACGGACCGGAACGGGAACCGGTCCCTCCGACGCGAAAGCAGCGGCCGAGCGGCCGCTGCTTGGTCGAATATAGGGGAAATGCCGACCAACCGTTCGGGAAGCGCCCGGCGGTTGGCTTATTGGATCGCCCGCAGGACGATGCTCAAAATACCGGCCCATAGGACCAAACTGATCGGAAGGGCATAAAAAATCCCTTTGTGCAGCTGGTTGTTATGCATCTTTGGATCGCCTACTTTCTGTCCAGATACCTACAACTATAGGCGTCCATAACCAGATTGTACATAGGCCTCAAGATCCATATCATGTCTGCAAAAAGAAAACCCGCGGCCGAAGCCGCGGGTCCCCTGCGTCAGCGGATCAATACATGGTCAGGTATTGATCCCGCTCCCACTGGTGCACTTGGGTGCGGTACATGTCCCATTCGATTTCCTTCATCTCGTAGAAGTGCGTCAGCGCGTGGTCGCCGAGCGCTTCGCAGATGACTTCGTCGCGCAGCATTTCCGACAGCGCCTCGATCAGGTTGACCGGCAGGCTCGGGATGCCGGCGTCGATCCGCTCTTCCTCGGTCATGACGTAGATGTTGCGGTCGACCGGAGCCGGCAGCGTCGCCTTCGTGCGGATGCCGTCGAGGCCCGCCTTCAGCATGACGGCCAGCGCCAGGTACGGGTTGGCGGCAGGGTCGGGGTTGCGCACCTCGATCCGGGTGCTCAGGCCGCGGGAAGCCGGAATGCGGATCATCGGGCTGCGGTTGCTCGCCGACCAGGCGACGTAGCAAGGCGCTTCGTAGCCCGGCACGAGCCGCTTGTACGAGTTGACCGTCGGGTTGGTAATGGCGGCCATGCCGCGCGCGTGCTTCAGGACGCCGGCCATGTACTGGCGGGCCACGGCGCTCAGGCCGAGCTTGTCGTTCGGCTCGTAGAACGCGTTCTCGCTGCCGCGGAACAGCGACTGATGGCAATGCATGCCCGAGCCGTTCATCCCGAACAGCGGCTTCGGCATGAACGTCGCGTGGAGGCCGTGCTGGCGGGCGATCGTCTTGACGACGAGCTTGAATGTCTGAATCTGGTCGGCGGCGCGCACCGCGTCCGCATACTTGAAGTCGATCTCGTGCTGCCCCGGCGCCACTTCGTGGTGCGAAGCCTCGATCTCGAAGCCCATCTCCTCGAGCGTCAGCACGATATCGCGGCGGCAGTTCTCGCCCAGGTCGGTCGGCGCCAGGTCGAAGTAGCCGCCCTGGTCGTTCAGCTCGGTCGTCGGGTTGCCCTTCTCGTCCGTCTGGAACAGGAAAAATTCCGGCTCGGGACCGACGTTCATCGCGGTGAAGCCCATTTCGGCCGCCTCGGCGAGCACCCGCTTCAGGATGCCGCGCGGGTCGCCGGCGAACGGCGTGCCGTCCGGCATGTAGACGTCGCAGATGAGCCGGGCGACCTTGTCTTCCGTCACCCAGGGAAACACCACCCACGTGCTCAGGTCCGGGTAAAGGTACATGTCAGATTCTTCGATGCGGACGTACCCTTCGATGGACGAGCCGTCGAACATCATTTTGTTGTCGAGCGCCTTCTCCAGCTGGCTGACCGGAATTTCCACATTTTTGATGATGCCCATCAAATCGGTGAACTGCAGCCGGATAAACCGTACGTTCTCTTCCTTGGCAATCCGCAAAATGTCTTCGCGCGTATAGTTCGTGTTCATGGCTACCTCCTTGGTTTGATTCGCAGCCCGATCTTTATTTGTTCTTGAAAAAACGCGAGAGCTCCCCTTGAATCAGGGACACCTTGCCCAGCCGGTTGCCGGCCATCAGCTCCTGCTTCAGCATGCGATGCAATTGCGACTCCGACAGCTCGCGCCGCCGCACTTCGGATTGCTCGTTGATGATCGTCCCCCCGTCGCCGTCTTCGCCGACCGGGTTCATCACCTGCTTGATGCCGGCAATGTTGACGCCCTTCTCGATGAGCGCCTTGATCTCCAGCAGCCGCTCCACGTCGTTGAACGAGAACAGCCGCTGATTCCCCGCCGTCCGGGCCGGTTGGATGAGCTCGTGCTGTTCGTAATAACGGATTTGCCGGGCCGTCAGGTCCGTCAGCTTCATGACGATGCCGATCGGGAACAACGCCATATTTCTGCGAATTTCGTCTCCTGCAGCCATTTCGATCAACCTTTCATTGTGACGCCTGTTATTGGTGAAACCTCTTCCATTGTAGCTTCATTCCATAAAAGTGTCAAGGAATGTAAGGTTTAATAACGATCAATTGGGGCGCAAAAGCGCGAAAAGACGGCTTCCGGGTTCATAACAGCCCTTGTTTCTGCCAATCGGCCAGCGCCTGGCGCACGGCAAATTTGACGTGCGCGTACGTCAGCCCGCCCTGCATGAAGGCGATGTAAGGTTCGCGGATCGGCGCGTCCGCGGACAGCTCCAGGCTGCCGCCCTGAATGAACGTGCCGGCTGCCATGATGACGGGCGATTCGTAGCCGGGCATGTCCCACGGCTCGGGCACGACGTGCGAGTCGACCGCCGCCGCCTTCTGAATCGCCTGCACGAATGCGATCAGATGCTCCGCCGACGCGAACCGCACCGCCTGAATCAAGTCCGTGCGCGGGTCGTTCCAGCTCGGGTGCGTCTCGAAGCCGAGCTCCTCGAAGACGCTGGCCGCGAAGATGCTCCCTTTGACCGCTTGTCCGACCAGGTGCGGAGCGAGAAACAGCCCCTGGAAAATAAGCCGCGTCGTCCCGAGCATCGCTCCGACCTCGCCGCCGATGCCCGGCGCGGTCAGCCGGTAGGCGGCCAGCTCGACCAGCTCCTTGCGCCCGGCGATGTAGCCGCCGCTGACGGCGAGGCCGCCTCCCGGATTTTTGATCAGGGAGCCGGCGATCAGATCGACGCCGACCTCGGTCGGCTCCCGCTCCTCGGTAAATTCGCCGTAGCAGTTGTCGGCGAACACGATCGCGTCCGGCTTCAGCCGCTTCAGCCGCGCCGCCATCTCCGCCATGTCGGCCACCGTGAACGACGGCCGCCAGTCGTAGCCGCGCGAGCGCTGGATGGCGAACACTTTCGTGCGGGGAGTGACGGCCGCGGCCACCGCTTCCCAGTCGACGTTCCCGGCCGCCGTCAACGGCACTTCCGATGCCCGCACCCCCCAATCGGCGAGCGACCCGGTGCCGTCGCCCGGCTTGCCGATCACCTTGTGCAGCGTATCGTAGGGCCTCCCCGTCACGAACACGATCTCGTCTCCGGGACGCAGCACGCCGAACAGCGCCGTGGCGATCGTATGCGTCCCCGAGACGAGATGCGGGCGGACGAGCGCCGCCTCCGCGCCGAACACGTCGGCGTACACCTCGTCGAGCACTTCCCGTCCCCGGTCGTTGTAACCGTAGCCGGTCGACGCGGCGAAGTGGAAGTCGCTCACCTTCCGCTTGCGGAACGCTTCCAGCACTTTCCACTGGTTGCGCTCCGCGATCCGGTCCGTCTCCAGCAGCCTGGCGGCGGCTTTGCGCTCCGCCGCCGCCGCCAGACTTTCCCAATCTCCGTCCCACTTCTTCATTCCGGTTCCGTCCCCATTTCCGTCGAGGCGGCGCCCGCTTCCGTCCGGTACGGTTCGAGCGGTCCGCCGTATTTGGCCATATCGGCCGGATGAAGCCTTAGCGTCAGCAGCAGCCACTCGTCCTCGATCCGCCGCTCCGTCACCTCGCCGACGCGGTAAGCGAGCGCGGCCAAATCGCCGCGCTCCGCCGGCAGGCGGAAGCGGCCGACTTCGCCGAGCAGCTTGTCCTCGATCCGGCGCAGCAGGACGTCCATGTCGCGGCGGCTGAACGCGCTGACGCGGACCGTCTCCGGCCCGCCGGCGAGCAGCGACAGCGACGCGGCCGAGCACGCGTCGATCTTGTTGTAGACGAGCAACGTCGGCTTCCCGGCCGCCCCGAGCTCGGCGAGCACCTGCTGCACCACCTCGCGCTGCCGGTCCCGCATCGGCGAGGAGGCGTCGACGACGTGCAGCAGCAGGTCGGCCTCGTTCGCCTCCTCCAGCGTCGCCCGGAAGGCGGCGACAAGATCGTGCGGCAAGTGCTGGATGAAGCCGACCGTGTCGGTCAGCAGCACCTCCTTGCCGCTCGGCAGCTTGAGCGCGCGGGACGTCGGGTCCAGCGTCGCGAACAGCTTGTCCTCGGCCAGCACGTCGGCCGCGGTCAACTGCCGCAGCAGCGTCGACTTGCCGGCGTTCGTATAGCCGACCAGCGCGATCTGCACCGCCCCGGCCTTCTTCCGCCGCTCGCGGTGCAGGCTGCGGTGCAGGGCGACGCTCTCGAGCTGCCGCTTCAGCTCGGAGATGCGCCGGCGGATATGGCGGCGGTCGGTTTCCAGCTTCGTCTCGCCGGGTCCCCGCGTGCCGATGCCGCCGCCGAGCCGCGACAAGTTCTTCCCTTGTCCCGACAGCCGCGGGAGCAGATAGGTGAGCTGCGCCAGCTCGACCTGCAGAATGCCTTCCCGCGTCTTGGCGCGGCCGGCGAAGATGTCGAGGATGAGCTGCGTGCGGTCGATGATCTTCGCGTCGAGCGTCTCCTCCAGGTTGCGGACTTGCGCGCCCGACAGTTCCTGATCGAAGATCGCCGTCGTCGCCCCGCATTCGCGGACGAGCTCCTTCAGCTCCAGCGCCTTGCCCTTGCCGACGAACCACTTCGAATCGGGGACGTCCCGGTTCTGCATGACCGTGCCGACCACCCCGACGCCGGCCGTCTCGGCGAGCTGCGCCAGCTCCTTAAGCGACAGCTCCGGGTCCGCCCCGGAGCGGCGGGTCTCGTCGGTCACCAGGCTGACGAGAATCGCCTTCTCCGCCGGCTCCCCGCCGATTTCGTACGTGCTCGGTCTCATCTGTGGCTTCAACGTTCCTTTCGCACCGTTTTTCGCGCTTCCCGGCCGGCCGCCGGCCGCTTCAGCCCTGCGCCGCCCCGCCCGCACCCGGAACCCCCGGGGAAGCGGACGGCAGCGGCCGCAAATCTTCCGGCCGCAGCGACATCAGCTCCTGCCGCCCCGGCGACGAATCCGGGTACTGCGACATCAGCCGCACCGCCTGGCTGCGGATCGCCCGCTCGAGCAAGTTGCGGACGAACCTGGCGTTGCTGAAGTGATAGGGAGATTGTCCCTTTTCCTGCATGATCAGCTGCCGAATCCGCCCGAGCGCCGACGGCACCCAGACGTATTCCCGGTCCTTCGCCATGTTCTCGGCGATTTGCACGAGCTGATCGAGCGTGTAGTCCGGAAACTCCATCTGGATCGGGAACCGCGAAGGCAGTCCCGGATTGGTCATCAGAAAAAAGTCGATCTCCATCGTATAGCCGGCCAGGATGAGCACGAATTGATTTTTATAATCTTCCATCGCCTTGACGAGCGTATCGATCGCTTCCTTGCCGAAGTCCTTCTCCCCGCCGCGGGCCAGGCTGTAGGCCTCGTCGACGAACAGCACCCCGCCCAGCGCCTTCTTCACCAGGTCGCGCGTCTTCTGCGCCGTGTGGCCGATGTACTCGCCGACGAGATCGGCCCGCTCGACTTCGACCAGATGGCCCTTCGACAGCAGCCCCATTCCCTGGAACAGCTTCGCCAGCAGGCGGGCCACCGTCGTTTTCCCCGTGCCGGGGTTGCCTTTGAAAATCATATGGTACACGTGCGCCTCGCTGCGCAGGCCGGCTTCGCCGCGAAGCTGAGCGATCTGCAGCAACGCGTAAATTTCGTAGACGAGCTCCTTGACGCTGTCCAGCCCCACCATCCGGTCGAGCTCGCGCTGCCATTCCAGCCAAGGGCCGCTCGCCGGCAAAGATCGGCTCGGCTCGGGCGAAGCGGCCGGCGTCGGAGCCGCCGTCTCGGACGTGCGCAGCACCACGTTGATCTGCCGCGACGGCCGGGCTGCCGCCGCGTCCCGGCTTGGCGCCGTTCCCGCTCTTTCGTTCAACGCGCATCCCTCCGCTGCCGCATCAGTCGGCAAATTCGCCGCCATATGAATGTATTCAGGCGGATGAGCCGACATGCAACAACCCCTTCTCCGCCAGCCACTTCGTGTAGGCGAGCACTTCGCGGGCGCGGTAATAGGCCAGGTTCATCACCTTCGATTCCGTTACGCTGACCTGGACGGGATCGTAACCGAGCGTCCGGGCGATGTCCGCGGACCGGGAGCCGTGGAAGCGGTGGGTGACGATGACGGCCGTCCGCCAGCCGTTCTCTTTCATGATGTCGCGGCTGAACCGCAAGTTCTCGTAGGTGCTGCGCGCCTTGTTCTCGAGCACGATCGCGTCCGGCGGCACGCCGCGCGCCAGCAGGTAGTCGCGCATCCCTTCCGCTTCGGTGAGCTTCACGCCGCCCCTGTCGAGGCCGCCGGTGACGAGGAAGCGATCGAACAGACCGTCCCGGTACAGCTTCATCGCATAGTCCAGCCGCTCCGCCAGCGCCGGGCTCGGCCGGTCGTTCCAAAGCGAAGCGCCCAGCACGATGCCGACGTCGGCATGACGCAGCTCGGCTTCGGACTTGCCATGGTACGTCAGGATGACGGCATAGAGGATCAGGCACCAAACGGCCAGCGCAGCCGCAGCCGCCAGGGCGCACCGGACGAGGATGCGGAACGTTCTCCTCGCTTTGGGTTGTGCCGGCACCGGCTATTTCGCCTCCGCAGCCCATCCGAGCTGCTGCAGCAGCGCCTTCCGATGCCGCACGCTCAGCTCGAAATACGGGAACTTCTTCTGCCGGATCAGCGTAAGCAGGCGGTCGGCCGTCTTCTGCGCCAAGGCGTTGTCGCGCTGCGTGATATGGCCTTCGTCCAGCGCCTCCTCCAGTTCGTCCTCGTCGAGCAGAAGCATCTCGCCCGTCGGCAGCACCACGATATCCAAATACAAGTCGTCGAACCACGGAACGCGCTGTTCGGTCAGCCCTTGCGTCTTGCAAATATCGATGTACCACTGCACGACCCGGCCCTGGTCGTCGAACATCGTCGTGACGACGTAATGCTCCCCGCGCGGAAAGTGCTGCATCCACAAGTAACCTTTGTCCGCCAGACACATTCTGCGCCCGTTGTATTCCTTCCACAGCGGCTCCCTCAGCTCGTGAATCCGGTACATCGTCACGAGACCGCGGAACTGCGGTTCGTCGAACGGAATGCAAGCGTAGCTTTTCTTCAGGATGCGACGCCAGTTGGCCCGGTCGGAAAATTTACGTTTCATCGGCTGGTTCTCTCCGCAATTCGATTTACACAAAGCTTACCACAACTTACCGCCCGCCACCAGCAAACGGGACACGGCTAGGTCCATATTTTGCCCATTCGCACATGGGGAATGCCCGCGTCCCAAAACGTCTCGCCCGTCTTCGCCGCATACCCGAGCTTGCGGTAGAACGGCTCGGCCGCCAGCTGCGCATCCAGCACGACGCCAAGGCATCCCTGCCCCCGGGCGTCCTCCTCCATCGCCTGCATCAGCAGCCGCCCGACCGAGCGGCCCCGGTGCGACGGCAGCACGGCGATGCGCTGAAACTTGGCCAGACCTTGGCCGTAGTCCCGCCACCGCCCGGCCGCCACGGCGACGTCCCCGTCCCGGACGAGAAAGTGCCGGCAGGCGGAAGGAGAGGCGTCGTACTCGTCCCATTCCAGCTCCGCCGGGACGCCTTGCTCTTCGACGAACACCCGCCTGCGGACGCTTAACGCTTCGGCCAACTGCTCCATGGTGGCCACGCGAACCGTTTCCATTTCCAGATCCGCCTCCATTCCCAGTCTCTGCCCATTTTAACATCGAACATCCCCTGGGGACAGGCCGCATGGTCAAATTCAGCTTTGCCGGAACTTAAAAAGGGAGCAAGCCGAAGCCTGCTCCCTGCTTGCTCCCTTCCTGCTGCAATTCCCGATCGCCGAAGCCGTTCGCTACGGATTGGCCGGGACGGCGGGCGAATTCGCCGCCGCGCCCTGGAGCTCTCCGGCGGGCGAATTCGGGTTCCCCGCGTTTGGCGGGCCTCCCGGCGGCGGGGTCGGGGTGGCGCCGCCGACCTGCTGCCCGTCCGGCGGAGGCGTGGCGCCGCTCCCGCCGGGCGACGGCGTTGCGCCGGCTCCGCCTCCGTCCGGTCCGCCCGGCGGCGGCGTCTGCGAGCCGTCGGGCGGCGGTGTTGCGCCGTCCGGCGGGGGCGACGCGCCGTCCGGAGGCGGGGTTTGCGAGCCGTCCGGAGGCGGCGTCTGCATGCCGTCGGGCGGCGGCGTCGCCTCGTCCGGCGGGGAAGGCGATACCATGTCGGACGTCACCGTGACCGACACCTGCGGAGATGGCGCGCTCTCGGCCTGCGTGCTGGCCTGGTATGCCGTCACGTAATACGTGTACGTCGTATCCGGCAAGATCGCCATGTCGGAGAAGTTCGGCTCCGCGCTTTCCGCCAGTTGCTTGAACGTTCCGCCTTCTCCCTCTTTGCGGTAAATTTTGTACGTGATCCCTTCGGGAGCGGGCGACCAATTCAGTTCCACCGACACCTGGATCGGATCGTAGCTGGCCATCAGCCCCTGAATCGCGTCCGGCGCCTGCGGCTGCTGGTCCTGCTCCTGCTCGACCCCTTCCGGCTTCGGGAACGACAACTTCTTCTGCCCTTTGAGCGCGGCGGACATCACCTTCGAGAACAGCGCCGCCGCCTGGCCGCTGCTCTTCTTCACGTAATGGTCCTTGTCCGTCTGGTCGTACCCCATCCACACCGCGGCCGTCCATTCCGGCGTGAAGCCGACGAACCAGACGTCGCGGTTGCCGCTCGACTTGACGCCGGAAATGCCGAGCTGCGTCGTGCCGGTCTTGCCGGCGACGGTGCGGCCGCTGATTTTGGCCTTGACGCCCGTGCCGCCGGATACGACCCCTTTCAGGATGTCCGTCACGTAGTAGGCGGTCGTGTCCTTCATCACCTGCTTCGCGTCCGACTTGAACTGGTAGATCGTATCGCCGCTCGAATTGACGATCTTGACGATGCTGTGCGGGTCCTGCAGCGTGCCGCCGTTCGCGAACGCCCCGTAGGCCCGGACCATCTGCAGCGGCGACACTCCGTGCGTGAGCCCGCCGAGCGCGATGGCCAGATTGCGGTCGTCGGACCCGAGGTCGATGCCGAGTCTGCGCGCGAATTCGACGCCCGTCTGGATGCCGATCTGGTTCAGCAGCCAGACGGCCGGCTGGTTGCGCGAATCCTTGATCGCGTCGGCGATCGTCACGCCGCCGATATACTTCTTGGCGTTGTCGTCGGTCGGACAGTACTTGCCGTTGTCGTAGCACGTCTTGTCGTCCCGGATGATCGTCCACGGGAAGTAGTCGCCCGACTCGATGGCCGGCCCGTAGGCGACGATCGGCTTGAACGACGAGCCCGGCTGCCGCGGCTTCGTCACCCGGTTCCACGACTGCTTCTGATAGTCCCGGCCACCGATCATCGCCACGAGCGAACCGTCGTGCTGGTCCATGATCACCATCGCGCCCTGCATCGGCGTGCCGTCCTCACTCTTCTCGAAGTTGCTGTCGTCGGCGAACTGTTTGTCCATCGCGTCCTGCGCCGTCGTGTTGAGCGTCGTGTAAATCGTGTAGCCGCCGGTGAGCAGCTGCTCTTCCGTCAGCTTGGTCACGTCCTGCGCCTCGTCCACGACGTAATCGACGAACGTCTGATACTTCGAACTTTGCCGGGCCGTCGCGGGCGGCACGTATTTCCAGGCGAGCGCCTGCTGCTTCTCCGCCTCCGTGATGAGCCCCTGATCCTCCATCAGACCGAGCACGACGCCGCGGCGCTCCAGCGACTTGTCCGGGTTGGAAATCGGATTGTAGACGCTCGGCGCTTTCGGAATGCCGGCGAGAATGGCGATTTGGGCCGTCGTCAGCTTGTTCAGATCGTCGACGTTGAAGTAATATTTCGCCGCCGTCTTGATGCCCCACTGGCCCTTGCCGAAATAAATCCGGTTCAGATAAAGCTCCAGAATTTCGTCTTTCGATTTATGGTTTTCCAGCGCCAGCGCGATGGAAGCTTCGGTTCCCTTGCGGAAGAGCGTCTTGTCCGCGTTCAGGAAGATGTTGCGCGCCACCTGCTGCGTGATCGTGCTCGCGCCTTCCACGGCGCTGCGCGCCACGATGTCCTTGAAGAGCGCCCGGCCGATGCCCCACAGATCGACGCCGCCGTGCTCGTAGAACCGCTTGTCCTCGACCGCGACGAACGCCTGCTGCACCTTTTTCGGAATTTCGCTGATCGGCACGTACTCGCGGTTGCTGCCCGCTTCCGGATCGTACAGCTTGGAAATTTCCTTGCCCGAGGAATCGATGATCTTGGACGCCTGGCTCATGTCGGTCAGCTTGTCCAGGTTGCTGCTCAGAATGCGTTCCCCGTTCAAGATGACGAGCAAATATCCGACAACCGCGCAGACGACCGCGAACAGCAGCACGAGGCTGAGCCAGATCCACACCCGGCCCCTTCTTCGCTTGCTGCGGGTCCGCTTGGCAGGCCGGCGCGGCGACTTGGCGTTCTCCTTCGACTGCATGAGATCTCCCCTTTGCCCATCTGGAAGCCCGGCGAAGGTCGTCTGGCGGACAGCGCCGGTTAAGGCGACGACGCGTTCGCCGGTCTCCCCTGTTGTCTCTGTCTGTGTTCCGTCTCTTGCGCAACACCGGCAACTTCCTTCATAAAGAAGAACAACCCGTCATTCGGGTTGCTCGAGTAGCCGGTCTATTCAGTTAGACGCAAGGTGGGGGTGAAAAGTTTCAGAAAAAAGCCCCGGAAGACCGCCTCAGGCGTCCGAACCGGTGTCCTGCTGCTGCAAGGATACGTTGCGCTGGGGCGTAAACGTGCTGATGGCATGCTTGTATACCATCTGCTGCCGCCCTTCGCTGTCGATGATGATCGTGAAGTTGTCGAAGGCGCGAACCACGCCGCGGATTTGGAAGCCGTTGGTCAGGTATACCGTGACCGGAATGCTGTCCTTGCGCAGTTGGTTCAGGAACGTATCCTGGATGTTGATGGACTTATTCATTACAGATAACCCCCATCGCCTATGGATTATGAACAAATATATTCAAGATCGAAAGGAAACTTTCCTGCTATTATAGCACAGATCTTCGCAAAAAGATCGCTGTTTTTTGCCCCCGGATCGACTTCGACCCATATCAACTCCTTCATGCGCCGAAACCACGACAGCTGCCGCTTGGCGAAATGCCGGGTATCGCGCTTCAGCATGGCGACGGCCTCCTCGTAACCGATCGCTCCGGTCAGATAGGCCGCGATCTCCTTGTAGCCGAGCGCCTGCATCGAGGACGCCCGCGGCGACAGGCCTTCCGCCAGCAACCGCTCCACTTCCTCCACGAGCCCGTCTTCCAGCATCCGGTCGACCCGGGCGTCGATGCGGCGGTACAGCTCGGCGCGGTCCATGGTCAGGCCGATCAGGCACAGCCGGTAAGGGGAAGCTTTGTCGTCGCCGCGGCGCTGGCTTTGCAGTTCCGACATCGGACGGCCCGTCGTCTCATAGATTTCGAGCGCGCGAACGATTCTGCGTCCGTCGTTCGGATGCAATCGGGCCGCCGCGGCCGGATCGACGGCGGCCAGCCGCTCGTACAGCGCCTGCGGGCCGCGCTCCTGCGCCAGCTGCGCCATCCGCTCGCGGAAGCGCTCGTCGCCGCCGCCCTCCTGGAACCGGTAGCCGTAGCAGACCGCTTCGACGTACAGCCCCGTTCCACCGACGAGAAAAGGCAGCTTGCCCCGGGACCGGATCTGCGGAATGAGGCGGACGCATTCGGCCTGGAAGTCGGCGACGGAAAACGGCTCGTTCGGATCGCGGACGTCGATCAGGTGGTGGACGATGCCTCTCCGCTCGGCCGGCGGCAGCTTGGCCGTGCCGATGTCCATCCCGCGGTACACTTGCATCGAGTCGCCGCTGATAATTTCGCAACCGAATTTCTCGGCGATCTTCAGGCTGAGCTCCGTTTTGCCGACGGCGGTCGGGCCGACGAGCGCCAAAAGCGGCGGACGTTCATCGGCGGGGCCGTGCGGACGGGGTTCATGGTTCATGACAGGCGAATCACTCCGTAAGCGACCGGGCGGCCGCCGCCCCGGCTTCGCGCGAAGCCGAGGCGGGCGGACTCCCCGCTGTCGCGATGTTCTTTGAGCACGACGGCTTTGCGGGCGACGCGGCGGGCTTCCGCCACCGCCTCTACAGAGAGCGGGGCGGTCCGCGCGACGGCCCGCAACGGCAGCAGCGAGGCCGAGGCGAGGACGGGCTTCGTGAACATCGGGTCGAAGTAGACGATGTCGAAGCTGCGGTCCGGCAGCCCGCGCAAATACGCGAGATGCTCGGCCCGGCGCGTCTCGATCCGGCGCATCGCATCGTCGAGCCCGGGCACGTCCGAGCGGTAGCGGCGCAGCCCTTCGCGGACGACGACGTGCAGCACGGGCGACGCTTCGAGCGCGACGACGCGCCCTTGCGGTCCGGCGGCCAGCGACAGCACGATCGCGTCGGAGCCGAGCCCCGCCGTGCAGTCGAGCACCGCGTCGCCGGGCCGGACGCCCGCCGCCCTGACGAGCGCGTCCGGCTCGCCGGCGAGCATCCGCTTGGCGCGGACGAGCGCCATGCTCGGATGGAAAAAAAGCGGCGGTTCGTCGCCGCTGATGAAGCGCATCGTCTCGGCGCCGACGACGAGCACGCCGTCCGCCGCGTCGGCCCGCCGCCGCGCCAGCGCGCGGATCGTATCGCGCCGCCGGGGCACCAGGGCGCACTCGAGCTCCGCCGCGATCCGGCCGGCTTCGCGCTCGTCTTCCGGCGACGGCTTCTCGGGAGTCGTCACGATCAATTCATCACCCTCTTGAACATCTTCTCCAGTTCGTAGGTGGTGAAGCTGACGACGATCGGCCGGCCGTGCGGGCACGTGTAGGGCTGCCGGCATTGCGCCAGCCGGCGCAGCAGCGTCTCCCCGGCCTCCCGCGTCAGCGCCTGGTTCGCCTTGATCGATGCCTTGCAGGAGCAGAGCACCGACGCTTTCTCGCGCAGCTTGCGCAGGTCGACGGCCTTCTCGGCGAGCACCCACTCCGCCATCTCGCGCGCGATGTCGGCCTCGTCGCCTTCCGGGAACCAGTGCGGCACCGCGCGTACGATAAAGGTATTGCCCCCGAACTCCTCCAGGTATACGCCGACCTGCTCGAACAGCGCGAGCCGCTGCCTGAGCGCGACGGCCTCGTCGGGGGCGAAGCTCAGCGTGACCGGCAGCAGCAGCTCCTGGCTCGCCTCTTCCGGCCGGCCGAACTTGTCGTAATAAAATTCGTAATGAATCCGCTCGTGCGCCGCATGCTGGTCGATCAAATACAGCCCGGTCTCGTTCTGGGCGACGATGTAGGTGCCGTGCAGTTGCCCGATCCAGTGCAGCTCCGGGAACGCCGGCGGCTGCGCCTCCCGGGCCGGCGAGCCGTAGGCCGCCTGCCACACCTGTTCCGGCAGCTTGCCGGAAGCGGACGGGCGGGCGGGCGCCGCGGGCTTGGCCGGCGAGGCCGGGGCGGCTGCGCCGCCGGACTCGCGCCGGCCCGGCTCCCGCGCGGCGCCGAAGCCGCGCGCGGGCGGCTCAGCCGCGTCCGCCGCCGTCCGCGGCCCGGCGGAGACGGCGTAGCCGGCGGCGGGCGGCGCTTCGCGGACGAGGCTATCGAACGCCGCGGCCGACTCCGCCGAAGCCGACTCCGCCGCGGACGACTCCGCCGCGGCGTCCCGCCCGTCCGTCCCGGCCGCCGAACCGGACGGGACCTGTGCCTTGGCGGCGGCCGCGCCTTCGGCCGGCGGCGGCATCTCCGGCGGCGGCATCTGGAAGCGGATCTGGTCCTGCACCCACGTCTGCGCCGCCTTCGGCGCGCGGGCGGCGGAGCCGGACGGAATGTACGCCCGGGAGCGAAGCGCCTCCCGCACCGCCTGCTCGACGAACGCCCGCAGCTCGTTTTCCTTGCTGAACCGCACTTCCAGCTTGGCGGGATGCACGTTCACGTCGACCAGCGACGGGTGCATCCGCAAGCTCAGCACGCTCAGCGGGTACCGGTGCAGCGGCAGCAGCGTGTGATACGCTGCGAGCAGCGGCTGCACGACCGCCGGGCTGCGCACGTAGCGCCCGTTGACGAGCAGCGTGATCGCGTTCCGGTTGGAACGCGTCTCCACCGGCAGGGCGGTCAGCCCTTGGAGCGAATAGTCCGGATGCTCGGCCGCCAGTTCGACCATCGCTTTGGCCGCGGCCGTTCCGTAGATCGCGGCCACGACCTGGCGAAGATCGCCGTTTCCCGGCGTCCGCAGCAGCGTCGTGCCGTTGTGCGCGAACGTGAAGGAGATGTCGGGACGGGCCAGCGCCTGCCGGTACATGACGTCGGACAGATGACTGAGCTCCGTCTGAACCGTCTTCATGTATTTGAGCCGCGCGGGCGTGTTGTAGAACAGCTCCCGGATCGTCATGTCCGTGCCCCGCGCCGAAGCGGCGTCCTCTTCCCGCTTGATCTCGCCGCCCTCGATCTCGAGCAGGCGGCCGAGCCCGCTCGAATCGGCCGAGCTGACGCAGCGCACCTTGGCGACGGCCGCGATGCTCGGCAGCGCTTCGCCCCGGAAGCCGAGCGTCGCGATCTGGAACAGATCTCTGGCGGAGGCGATCTTGCTGGTGGCGTGCCGCTGGAATGCCGTCCGCAAGTCTTCCGGCGCGATGCCGCAGCCGTTGTCGACGATCCTAAGCAGCGCAAGCCCCCCGTCCTCCGCCGTCACGTCGACGGCGGTGGCGCCCGCGTCCACCGCGTTCTCGATCAGTTCCTTCAGCACGGACGCCGGCCGCTCGACGACCTCGCCCGCGGCGATCTGGTTCGCCAAATGCTCGTCCAACACCCGAATGACGCCCACGGCGCCGCCTCCTTTCCTTGTTCCCGCCCGGGAGCGGTCACGAATCTTGCAAGCTCAACACGACCGTGCCTGCCGAACGGGACCACTTGAGCGCCGGAACCCACTTCGCCAGCAGCCGGACGTCGACGTAGCTGGCGCCTTCGGAAACTTGCAGCCCCGCGTCCGTCGTCTTCACCCGCACCGTCTCGCCGCCGCGCGTGAACGCGATCGTCTTGGCCGCGGAATCGTAGCGGACGACGGCTCCCGCGAACGCGGCCGCCAGCCGCAGGTTCACGTACGGCTCTCCGTCCCGGCGGAGAAGCGCCGCCGGTTGGCCGGTTCGCACGCCGTTGACGTCGACCGTCCCTTTGCCGACGGTCATGGTCGGCGACTTGCCGCCGGCCGCCCGGTAGGCCGCGAGCAGCTGCTCGACGTCGCCGCTGACGGCGATATCCGGCTTGAGGCCGCTGCCGTTGACCTTGCGTCCGTTCGGCGTGTAATATTCCTCGATCGTCACCTTCAGCATGCCGCCGGACGGGACGTTCAAAATTTGCTGAACGACGCCTTTGCCGTACGTCTGCGCGCCGATCAGCTTGGCGACGCCGTAGTCCTGCAGCGCGCCGGACAGCAGCTCCGAGGCGCTCGCGGTGTTGCCGTTGACGAGCACGTATACCGGATAGCTCTTCGTTACGCCGTTCAGCTCCAGCGGATGGTCCGCGCCGTCTCGGTCCGTCATGTGCGCCAGCACGCCGCTGGCGATGAAATCTTCGGCGATCTTCTGCGCCTGATCGATGTAGCCCCCGCCGTTGTCCCTCAGATCGACAATGAGCGACTTCAGGCCCGCCTTTTCCAGCTTCGCGAGCTCCGCGTTGAATTTCTCGGCGGCGCCGGTGTTGAACGCCGTCAGGCGCAAATAGCCGACGCCGCCCGGCATCATGACGGAAGTGGCGGTCGGAAGCTGGATGTCGGCGCGGACGATGGTGCGCGTCAGCCGCGCCCCGTTGCGGTTGAACACGACGACGACTCCGGTGCCCGCCTTGCCGACGAGCATGCTGTTCAGCTCCGCGTAGGACTTGCCCTCTACGCTCTGCCCGTCGACCGAGACGATCCGGTCGCCGGACTTTACGCCCGCCTGGGCGGCCGGACCGGACGGAATGACGTCCTGCACGTACGTTAGGCCGTCCTCTTCGGTCAGCACGATGCCGATGCCGACGTACGTTTGCTCCAGATAGTCCTGGAACTGCTGCCACTCCTCGTCGGTGAAATATTCGGTGTACGGATCGCCGAGCGCGTCGACCATCCCCTGGATGGCGGCGTCGTTCAGCTCTTCGTCGGTCGGCTTGCTCAGATGGTATTCTTCAAGCAGCTTCTTGACGTCTTCGGTCTGCGTCGCCGTGGCGGCGGCGGCCGTCGCCGAGCTTGCCAGAAAGGAAGACAACAAGAGCAATGAAAGCGCGCGGCGAACGATGCGAAAGTTGACTGGCCGTTTTCTCAAATCGAATCCCTACTCTCCAAAAGTTGATTGCGCGCGTCGTTGAGCCATTCCAGCGCTTCGAGCGGCGTCATCCGCAGCACGTCGAGCTTGCGCAGCTTGTCGGCGATCCGCTCCGCCGCCGGCGAGGCCGGCTTGCGGGGCTTCTCCGGCGCGGCCGGTTCCACTTCGAACATGGCGAGCTGCACGGGGCCCGCGCCGGCCGGCTCCGGCGAAAGTTCCGCCGCCGGGGCCGCAACGGCCGCCGAAGCGTCCGCGGCCGCCGGAGCGTCTGCGGCCGCCGGCCCCGCGGCGGGCGCCGTCTTCGGGGAAGCGCCGGCGCCCTCCTTCGGTTCGGCCGGCGGCCGGGCCCGGCCCCGCAGGTCCGGCGGGCCCCCGGCTTCCAGCGACGCCGCCGCTTCGAGCAGATGGTACGCCCGGTTTACGATCGACGAAGGCAGGCCGGCGAGCTGGGCGCAGTAGATGCCGTAGCTCGAATCGGCCGCGCCCGGCACCAGCTTGCGCAGGAACGTGACGCCGTCGGCGCTCTCCTTCACGGCCATGCAGCCGTTGCGCAGCCGGGCGAGCGAACGCTCCAGATGCGCCAGCTCGTGGAAATGCGTCGAGACGAGCGCCTTGCAGCCGATGACGTCGTGCACGTACTCGATGACCGCCTGCGCGATCGCCATCCCTTCGTCCGTCGACGTTCCGCGCCCGAGCTCGTCGATGATGACCAGGCTCCGCTCGGTCGCCTGCCTGGTCATCACCTGGATGTCCTTCATCTCCACCATGAACGTGCTCTGCCCGCCGACCAGATCGTCCGCTGCCCCGATTCGCGTGAAGATGCGGTCGACGAGCGGCAGCTCGGCCCGCTTGGCCGGCACGAAGCAGCCGATCTGCGCCAGGATCGAGATCGTCGCCACCTGGCGCATGTACGTGCTCTTGCCCGCCATGTTCGGTCCGGTGATGAGCAGAACGGACGCGTCCCTGGTAAGCAAGGCGTCGTTCGCCATGAACGGCGCGCCGTCGGCGACGGCCTCGACGACCGGATGCCGCCCGTCCGTCACCTTCAGGTCGTAGCCGTCGCTCCAGCCCGGCCGCACGTAGCGGCGCTCCGCGCTCACCTCGGCGAACGACTGCAGCACGTCGAGCGACGCCACCTGCTCCGCCAGCTTCTGCAGCCGCGGAATTTGCGCGGCGACGCGGTCGCGCAGCTCGACGAACAGCTCGTACTCCAGGTCGGTCATGCTCGCTTCCGCTTCCAGAATGAGCGCTTCCTTCTCCTTCAGCTCCGGTGTGACGAACCGCTCCGCGCCCGCCAGCGTCTGCTTCCGTTCGTAGCGCCCTTCCGGCAGCGCGGACAGGTTCGCCTTCGTCACTTCCAGGTAATAGCCGAACACCTTGTTGAAGCCGATCTTCAGCGACTTGATCCCCGTCGCCTCGCGCTCCTTCCGCTCGAGCTCGGCGATCCACGCCTTGCCGTCCGTGCTGGCGACGCGAAGCTCGTCCAGCCTGGCATTGTAGCCCGGCCGGATGAGGCCGCCCTCGCGCAGCGACACCGGCGGCTCATCGGCGATCGCCTCTCCGATCGCCGCGGCCACGTCCGCGCAGTCGTCCATCGCCGCCGCCATCTCCCGAAGCGGTCCCGCCCCGAGTCCGGCGCACAGGTCGCGGATGGCGGGGATGCGCAGCAAGGAGCTGCGGAGCGCGTTCAGATCGCGGGCGTTGGCCGTGCCGTAGGCGATTCGGCCGACGAGGCGCTCCAGGTCGTACACGTTCTTCAGCTCGTTGCGCAGCTCCTCCCGCTCGAGCCAGCTGCCGTGCAGCGCCTCGACGGCGTCGAGCCGGCGGTCGATCGCCTGACGGTCCATGAGCGGCTGGTCGATCCACCGCTTGAGCAGCCGGGCGCCCATGGCCGTGCGCGTTCTGTCCAGCAGCCAGAGCAGCGAGCCTTTGCGGGAGCGGTCGCGCACCGTCTCCGTCAGCTCGAGGTTGCGCCGCGTGAACGCGTCCAGCGCCATAAACTGCTGCGGGTCGTAAAACGACACCGAGCGCAAGTGGCCGAGCGACCTTTTCTGCGTCTCGCCGAGATAAGCGAGCAGGCGGGTCAGCGCGTGAATCCGCACCGGCTCCTGTTCGCGCCAGGCGGCGTCCGGGAAGCGGGCCGCCAGTTCGGCCGCCGAGCCTTCCTCTTCCCGCAGCGTGCACAGAAGCGGGCTGAGCGAAGCCTCCCGCAGCCGCCGGTTCGCCGCCTCGTCCCCGACCGCTTCGGCCGGGCGGTATACGTTCAGCTCGCCCTGCACCTTCTCGGCCGACGCCTCGAACGAAGTGACATACAGCTCTCCCGTCGTCAGATCGCAGGCGGCCCAGCCGAACCGGCCGTCCCGCTCGGCGACGCCGACGATGAAGTTGTTCGCCGTCTCCCCGATCGCCTTCGTCTCCATCAGCGTTCCGGGCGTGACGATGCGGACGATCTCGCGCCGCATCATCCCTTTGACGCCGGCGTCGTCAACCTGCTCGCATATCGCGACTTTGTAGCCTTTGTCCACCAGTTTCGTTATGTATCCTTCCGCCGAATGGTAGGGGACGCCGCACATCGGAATGCGCTCTTCCTGCCCGCCGTCGCGGCCGGTGAGCGTAATCTCCAACTCTCGCGACGCGATCAGGGCGTCGTCGAAAAACATCTCGTAAAAATCGCCCAGCCGGAAAAACAGCAAGGCGTCTTTCGCCTCTTCCTTCACGGCGAGATATTGCTGCATCATCGGTGTATAACCGGCCATCGGAATCCTCCCGAATCGCGCGAAGCCGTCGCCGGCGGCTTGCTCATTCTATGATCCTCTCATTATAGCAAAAAGAAGGAAGACACGCTTGCCGCGAAAATCGCGAAAAAACCGGCCCCATCCGTCGGATCAGCCGATCCGGACGAGCCGGTCCGTCGCTTGGAGAGCGTGCACGTTCGCCGCGCCGATGCCGAACATCGCGGCCCGCAGCTCGAACTCGACGACGGCCAGCCGCTCGTCCAGCCGCTCGTCCGATTCGGCGGCGGAAGCGAGCAGCGAACGGCCGAAGCCGGCGAGGTCGGCGCCGAGCGCCAGCGCCTTGGCGGCGTCGAGGCCGCCCGCAAGGCCGCCGCTGCCGACGATGCAGGCCGACGGCGCCGCCCTCCTCGCTTCGACGATGCAGTCCGCGGTCGGGATGCCCCAGCCGGCGAACGCTTCGGCTGCGCGCCGCCGCACCGGGTCGGTCCGCGCCCGCCGCTTCTCGACCTCGGTCCACGACGTTCCGCCCGCGCCGGCCACGTCGACGAAGGCGACCCCGGCTTCCAGCAGCCGCACGACCGTTTCGCCGTCCAGCCCCCAGCCGACTTCCTTGACGCCGATCGGCTTTTCCGATGCGCGGCACAGCGTCTCGATCCGCTTCAGCAAACCGCCGAAGTCGGTGTCGCCTTCGGGCTGGAACACCTCCTGCAAGCCGTTCAGATGCAGCACCAGCGCGTCGGCGCCGGTGATGTCGAGCAGCCGGCGGCATTCGTCGGCCCCGTAGCCCAGCGCCAGCTGCACCGCGCCGAGGTTGGCGAGCAGCGGCACGGTCGGCGCCGCCTCTCGCACCCGGAACGAGCCGGCCGTGTCGGGCCGCTCCAGCGCGGCGCGGCCGGAGCCGAGCGCCATCGCCCAGCCCCGCCGCTCGGCGGCCGCGGCCAGCCGCCGGTTGATTCGGCCTGCTTCTTCCGTCCCTCCCGTCATCGAGCTGACGAGCAGCGGCACCTTGAGCGGCCGGCCCAAAAAAACGGCGCTCGTGTCGATCGCCGCAAAGCTGATCTCCGGCAGCGCGTTGTGCCGGAACCAGTAGCGGTCGAGGCCCGTGCCCCCTCCGGTGCCGTTAACGTTTTCGCGCAAGCAGATGTCGATATGTTCGTTTTTGCGCCGTTCGATGTCCGACGGTTCCCGTCCGCTTCGCATGTCGATCCTGTCCCCGTGAAAGTCCGATTCGTCCCGCCGCGCCGTCCGTCCGGACATGCAAGTCCCGGCGGGCCGGTCGGCGCCCGACGAAACCAGTTTACCATACGGTTCCGCCTGTCCGCCAACGGGAAAACGCTGCGGCCAAGAAAGCGCCGGTCCCAAAGAGGCGCCGCGTCCGCGCTTGCGCAAGCAGCGCGGCCTGGCCCCGCGCTTCGCGTCGGTGCGCGATAATGAGCCGCGTTCGTCTCGCTCGTGCGGACAGCTTAGGGCCCCGCCGCATTCCCGCGTCGGTTTGCGGAGACGCCTGCCCTCGTTGCCGTTGCGGTCGCCGCGTTCCGCTTCCGTCCGCTGGTCGCCGCGCTCCGTTTCTGTCCGCGGTTCGCCGCGCTCCGCTTCCATCCGCGGTTCGCCGCGCTCCGCTTCCATCCGCGGTTCGCCGCGCTCCTCGTCCGACCGCGGGTCGCCGCCGCGCCTGGCTGCCGAAGCCTCTTGCCCTCCCGCGTCAATCCGTGGAGATGCGCCACGCCCGCCGGATGTCGCGCGTCTCGTCCCAGTGCCACCCCAGCTCGATCGCGCGGAACACCGGCTCGATGTCGCGCCGGTGCGCCTCGTAGCCCGACGTCCGCCGCAGCGCGGCGTGCACGCGGCGGGCGCCGTCGAGCAGCCGCTCGCGGTCTCCGCCGTAGAAGGCGTCGCGCATGGCGTCGTCGTCGAGCGGCCGCTCCGCGGCGAGCTCGCGGGCGTGCTCGGCGGCGACCTTGGCGAGCGCCAGCGCGCCGCGGGCGACGAGCGGCGACACGAGCCAGCTCGGCGGCGTCCGGTACTCGAAGCCGCCGTGCGGCTTCGGGCGGAAGTCGCCCAGCGCGCCGTAGCGCGGCCGCCGCCCGGCGGCGCCCGGCGGCTCGAGCAGGCGCAGCGGCAGCGCCACGGCGTTGTCGAGCGCGCGCAGCCGCTCGCCCGTCAGCGCGGCGCCGCTGATGTGCAGGTGGCCGCCGAGCGGCAGGCCGCGCACGGGCGCGGCGCCCGCGAGCCAGCGCAGCTGCGGCTCGGCCGCGGCGCGCCGGGCCGCGGCGGCCAGCAGGCCGCGCAGCCGCAGGGCGACGGCGCGCGGCTCCTTCGCCGGCGCCGGGCGCAGCTCCGCGAGCGGCCAGCGCAGCACGCCGCCGACGAGCGCGGCGTCGGCGCCGGCAGCCGCGCGCGGCGCGAAGAAGCGCGTGGCCGGGACGACCTTGCCGGCCGGCGACACGAGCACGAACTCGGCGTCCGCGCCGATCGTCGCCTCCGCCGTCCCGCCCGCTTCCCGCGCCCAGGCGGCCGCGAAAGCGGCGGCGGCCTCCTGCAGCCGGTTCCGCCCCTCTTCGGTGCGCAGCCCGAGCCGCGGGCTGACGCCGACGATCGTGCCGCGCCGCCCGCCGCCGCCCAGCCGCCAGCGGACGGTGCCCATATCGAGCCCGAGCGCCAGCAGCGCCCTTGCCGACGCCCGCTGCAGACGGCGCACGAGCGCCTGCTCGCGGAAAAATCCGTGCGGATAAGGCTCCAGCTCCACCGCCTCCAGCCCGAACACCGTCACCGCCAGTTCGAAGCTGTCGCGCCAGCCGCCGGCGTCGGCTCCCCGCGCCGCAAGCCGGCTTGCCGGCCCCGCCATGCCGCCGGTCCCGTCGCCTCCGGCGCCCCGGCCGGCCGCAAGCTCCGCCGCGAAGCCCTCGCGCTGCAGCCGCCGGGCGATCTCCTCCGGCCCGAGCGCCAGCACCCGGTCCGCGGCGGCGTTCCACACCCAGGGGCCGCGCCGTCCGGCCGCTTGTCCCGCCGGGCCCCGCGGCGCATCCGGCCAGCTTCCGAGCGCCAGCACGGCGTCGTCCTCCCCGGGCACGAACGGGTCGCCGGCCAGCACGTGCAAACCGCCGACGCCGCGCCACCACGGCGACGCCGGCGCGACCGCGGCCGCCGCCGGCGGTTCGGAGCGCCGGTTCCGGGCCGGCGGGCCGCTGCCCTTTTTCCCGCCGGGCGGTCCCGTCCATATCCATACGCTGCCGGCCATGCTCCGCCCCCTTCCGTCTCCTGCCCCTCCCCAAGCCCCGCAACTGCAGAACGCCGCCGAAACGCGCATCGCCTCTTCGCTTCAGCGCTCCGGTTCGCAATCGGCCCGGCCGGATCCGCCCGGACGGCCCCCCGCTTGTACGACGAAGCGGGACAGCGGGATTTTTTCCCCGGTCCGTCAGGCCGCCGCCCCGCTCCCCGCAAAAGGAGAAGGGCCGTCCCGCCGGCGGATAACCGCCAAAGCCGAATGACCCTTCCCCATCCGCGATCCGACGCGGCCGCAGAGCCGCATCCCGAAAATTAGGCTGCCACCGATGTCCCGACCGGGCATCCGCCCTCGACAGTTCTCCCATTTCGGCATAAGCTTAAGTACCGACCGCAACCGGACGCTTACAGATCGTCTTCGAGCAGATCCGCATCGAGGTCTTCGAAGTCGCCTTCTTCCAGGCTGAAATCGGCATCCTTGGCGTCATCTTCGTAGCCGTGCGGATCAACGACGACCAGCACCTTCGTCTCGGCGACCATCTCGACCGCGTATTCGCGCTCGACGCGAACGAGAACCGACGAGCCGTTCGAGCTGACCGTCGCCTCGACGCAGTTGGGCTCCTGCGTCGCTTCGGCGGACACTTCCTCGGTAGTCGCCCGGTGGCGGGGATCTACGTACGAGAGAGGCACGAGCTCCGAATAGGTGACCGTTTCTTTGGCGACGTCGGTTTGCGAGTTTTTGTCATAGGAATACCAGATGTTAATATCGTAAGACCCGATGACTTCGACCCCCGCGCCCGCTTTTGCCGCCTCGTACTGATGGTTGATGATCCACGCGCCCAAAATGCTGGTCGGGTGGTGCGGCGGCGTCACGGTGTGGGTGACCGTCGAGAATTTCCGGCCTTTGCCGCAAACCGCCTTCGTGATGATCTCCCTTCGTTGCAGCCGCTTATCCGCAATAGCCATACGGTAGACCTCCTCCATACGATCAAGTCAATTCAGTCTATGCAGGACATTCGTCTAGAGTGACAAAAATGTATCCGTGCACAAGCACTCCCGATTCATTCTATGACCGATCGCGGAGAAGATGACCGGTGTTTTTGGGGGCGGCGGCATCATGAACCAACCCGGCTTGCGGGACAAGCATGCCCGACCGGCAGGGCTTTGCCTGCCGGCCGGCTCGCATGCGATGCAGCCGCGCATACCGAAGCCTGGCGCGGCTGGTCCGCGTGCAGGCACCTCGCCGCGCAGATGGCAGATCGCCGCCAGGCGCCGCCGCTGCCTGCGGCGCCCGCCCCCCGCCGCGCGGCGGCTTCGCCCGTACGCCGGAGGCCGCGGCACCGGCGGCTCGGCCGAAGGCATCGTCCGCGCCGGCTGCGGCTTCGCGCTTCCGCCCGGTCGGCGGGAGAGGGGCCTTTTTCCTGTACTTTTGCCGCTGGCGCCGCTTCAAGCGAAAGAGGAACCGAACGTCCCCGAAGGGGCCGTCGGTTCCTCCTTTTTTCGCCTTACGCCAGGCGGTAAATGTCGCGGTACTTGCGTTCCAGGTAGTCGGCCAGATCGTCCGAGCGCAGCGGGCCTCCGCTCGTCCGCGCGATGATTTCGGCCGGCTGCAGCAGCTTGCCGTGGCGGTACACCTGCTCGGTGAGCCACTCCTTGAGCGGCAGCAGGTTGCCGGATGCGATCTGCGCTTCCAGCTGCGGCAGCTTCTCCTTCGCCGCGTTCATCATTTGGGCGGCGTACATGTTGCCGAGCGAGTACGACGGGAAGTAGCCGAACGAACCGCCCGACCAATGGACGTCCTGCAGCACGCCTTCCGCGTCGGTGGCCGGCGTCACGCCGAGCGCCTCGCGGTACTTCGCGTTCCACACCTCGGGCAGGTCGCGAACCGGCAGCGCTTCATTAAAGAGCATTCGCTCGATCTCGTAGCGGATCATGATGTGCAGGTTGTACGTGAGCTCGTCCGCCTCGATGCGGATGAGCGAAGGCTCGACCACGTTGATGCCGCGGTAGAACGCCTCCGCCGACACGCCGTCGAACTGGCCGGGAAAATGCTTTTGCAATTCGGGAAGGTACCGTTCCCAGAACGCGCGGCTGCGGCCGACCATGTTCTCCCACAGGCGCGACTGCGATTCGTGAATGCCCATCGACGTGCCGGTGCACAGCGGCGTCCCCGCCAGCTCCGGCGCGATGTTCTGCTCGTAAAGGGCGTGCCCGCCTTCGTGGATGGTGCCGAACAGCGCGCTCGTCACGTCATGCGGCAAATAGCGAGTCGTGATCCGCACGTCGCCGGGACTTAAGCCGGTCGCGAACGGGTGAACGCTCTCGTCGAGGCGCCCCGCCTCGAAGTCGTAGCCCATCTGCCCGAGAATGTAGAGGCTGAACCGCTTCTGCGCCGCCACGTCGAACGTCCCTTGCAGGAACGACGTGTCCGGCCGGTCGCCGTCCCTCGCGATCGCTTCCGCCAGCGGCACGAGACGGCGCTTCAGCTCGCCGAACAGCCGGTCGAGCTCCGCCGTCGTCATCCCCGGCTCGTACAGGTCGAGCAGCGTGTCGTACGGCGTCCCTCGAACTCCCCAGAGCTCGACGAACCGCCGGTTGAAATCGACGATGCGCTCCAAATAGCGGGCGAAACCGGGAAAATCGTTGTTTGCCTTGGCGGCCTCCCACGCGGACTCGGCCTGCGACGTCAGCACGACATATTCGCGGTGCAATTGCGGCGGAATTTTCCGGTTGCGGTCGTATTCCTTGCGCGTCTCTTCCACAAGCCTCCGGTCGATCTCGCCCAGCTCTTCGTATGTACCCGGTTCCTCCAGCTTGCCGAGCAGCTCCCCCATCTCGTCGGAGGAGGCGATGCGGAACATCTCGGACGATAGCGCGCCGACCGCTTCGGACCTGAGCTCGATGCCTTTGCGCGGGGCGCCGGTCCTCATGTCCCAGTACACGACGCCGAGCAGTTCCTCGTACTGCTTCAGCGTCCGCATCCGCTCGCGGAACGCGGTCAGCGCCTCCGGCTCGCGCCGCCGTTCGTTCGTCATCCGTCATCCCACCCTTTCGCGCTTGCGCGCCGAATGTGCGTCCCCTTGATCATACCTTTCGCTGTATCTATAATCAACATAATAAGCCGAAAGACCGTGATGGAGGGGATGGCGATGAAGGTGTCGCTCAGCGACCGGGCCGTCCGCGAGCTGCGCGAACGGCTCGGGGCCGGCGGCGGAGCCGTCAAGCTGGTATACGACAACGAAGGCTGCGGCTGCGCGGTCGACGGGGTCCCGGCCTTATGGGCGGTGGACCGGCCGGCGGCGGACGACGTGCAGACGGACGGGGCGGCATTTCCGCTCTGGTACGAGCGTCGTCAGGAAATTTTTTTCGAACCGGAACTTCGCATCGGCTACCGGGAAGACGCTCGCGCGTTCACGTTGACGAGCGACCGGCAAATTTATACGAACCGGCTCGCTTTTGTCGACCGCAGAGCGGACGAAGCGAAACTGTAAAGGAAGGAAAGGAGCAATCGATTGCGTAGAGTCGATCAAATTCTCGAGCACAACCGGGCTTTCGTCGAAGGAAAAGAATACGAGAAATACTGGCCCCAGAAGCCGCAGGACAAGCGGATCGTCATCGTCAGCTGCATGGACGCCCGCCTCACCGAGCTGCTGCCGAAGGCGTTCAACATCCAAAGCGGCGACGCCAAGGTGATCAAGATCGCCGGCGCCATCATCACCTCTCCGTTCGGCAACGTGATGCGGAGCGTTCTGGTGTCGCTCTACGAACTGAACGCGAACGAAGTCATCGTCTGCGGCCACTACGATTGCGGCATGACCGGCATCGACCCGAAAATCGTCGTCGGCCATATGGTCGAGCGCGGCGTCTCGAAGGAAGTCATCCGCACGCTGAAGCATTCCGGCGTCAACTTCGACCGCTGGCTCACCGGCTTCGAGGACGTCCGCAGCAGCGTCGTGAACAGCGTCGACATCGTCCGCAACCACCCGCTGCTGCCGCCGGATACGCCGGTTCACGGCATGATCATCGACCCGAAGACGGGCAAGCTGGACTGGGTCGCGGACGGCTACGCTTATCTGGAAGCGGCGCAAGCGGCCGATTCGTAAGCCCGACCGCGCCGAATTAAGGGAGTTCACGCCGACAGCGGCGGACTTCCTTTTTTTGTTGCGGCGGAAACGCCGGCTAGCTCTCGTTCTCCCCGCGGCGGCGGGCCTTCTCCGCCGCCGCGGCTTGGCGCGCGGCGATAACGGCGCTGCGGTCCCGGCGCAGATGGCGGTGGACGATGTCCGCGCCCGCTTCGCCGGCCGGCGTTCCCCACGTCCAGCCTTGCTCCGCGCAGCGCTCGCGCGCCGCTTGCAGCAGCGCCGGATCGGCGACCGGCAGCGCGAAATCCTCGTACCGGACGCCGGCCGGGCCTTGCCAGCGCGCGACGAGGCCGCGCAGCATGTCCGCCAGGCGCTCGCCGTCCAGACCGGCGGCGTCCATTCGGGCCGGCTCGATTTCCTCGGCCGCCTTGGCCATCATCTTGTAGGCGCCGGCGCCGTTCCCCCGGCGGGCGTGATACTGCGCCACGGCGATGCGGACGAGCACGAGCCAGCAGCGCTCGCGGTCGGTGCCCTTCTCCTTTTTCCACAAGGCTTCCATCTGTTCGTGGCATTCGAAATAGTCCCGCGAACCGAAATATTCGGCCAGATAGGCGATCCATTCCGGCGGATAAGGCCCCGATGCCATCGCGGTCACCCCCAAGACGCTTCTGCCTATGAATCTACTTTACAGCATACCCGAAAAAACCGCACGCGTCCCCCATCTTTCGTCTTCTCTTTGAAACCGGCCGCCGCTTCTGCCGTATATTCACCTAGCCATCCCAAAAAAAATCATTTTCAGAAGGAGTCGCGTCTATGTTTTGGAAAAAAGCTTTGCTGCTGTTCAGCCTGTTCACGTTCACCGTCGCGGCGGCGGCCGTCCCGCTCGACACGGCGGACGCCGCCCGCAAAGGCGGCTTCAGCTCCGGCAAACGATCGTTTTCGCAAACGCCGAAGAAAATTCAAGACAACGTTTCCAAGAGCACGAGCGGGACGAAAACCAATGCCGGCTCCGGCGCGTCGACGACGACGCAACGCGGCTTTTTCAGCGGCGGGAGCTTGATGAAGGGGCTTATGATCGGCGGCCTGGCCGGCCTCTTCTTCGGCAGCGTCTTCGGCGGCATGGGCTTCTTCGGCGACCTCCTCGGCCTGATGGTGAACGTGCTGGCGATTATCGCGCTGATCGCGATCGTCCGGGCCGTCTTCGCGGCGATCCGGCGAAACCGCGACCGTCGCAGACCGGGCGATTTCCGCAGGTGGTAATGCGCCATGCGCCTGTCCATGGATGAGATCGTCAACGCCGTCTGCCTGCATCTCGCCGAGCGCCACGACGTCCCGCTCGCGGACGTCGAAGTCGAGCTGCTCTGGGACGAGGAGCAAGGCTACAGCGCGGAAGCGTGGGTGCAGGGCCGCAGCCGCTTCCTTGTGGAAGCGAACTTGAAGGAATCGATCGTGCGCTACGTGCTGCACGAATACAATGAGCGCGTCTACCCTTCCCAGATCCGCCTGGAAGTGGACGACGAAATCTGGGCCGACATCGCCGAATGACCGCTCGCCGCAAACATCGAGGCGAAGCAGACACCCGTAGCCCTTCGACCGGACGTCTTAAGTCCGGCGGAGGGCTTTTTTTCTACGGCAGCATGATGGACGAACAAAGGTTTGCGGGACATGCATGCCCCATTCACCGTGCTTTATCCACCAGCCGGCGCCGGGCGCTAGCGATGCCTGATGTGGAAATTCTGTTCGCCGCTGTCGTCGTTTTTTTGCGTCTGCAGCCGCAGGCTGTCGCTGCGGGCGGCTCGATCCGGCGCCCTGCCGGCGAGCCAGCCGTTTCCTTTTCGGAAAATGGGGCGTTGACGCCGGAAAGTCAGGGTGGTATTTTATTGGTGATGAATTGGTATTAGATTGGTTATGTAATTCAACTTTGCCGGGAAAGGGGACGGTCATGGAGGAAAAGCCGCTGGTCAAAGACAAGGTGACCGAAGAGTTGCGCGACCAAATTCAAAGGCTGCAGACGGACGCCTTCGTCCGCATCCCGTCCGAACGGGAGCTGTCGGAAACGCTCGGCGTCAGCCGCATCAGCGTCCGGGCGGCGATCAAGAGCCTTGTCCGCGAAGGATGGCTCGTGCAGGAGCAGGGCCGGGGGACGTTCATCAAGCCGAAGGCCGGCCTGCGCATGCTGCACATCGTCTGTTCGCCCGATTTGAAGCAGCACGACCCGTTTTACAACGAATTTCTTGTGCAGCTGACGAACGCCGCGGCCATGCGTTCGATCCATCTGTTCATCGTCCGGCCGGAACAGCTTCCGGAGCGGCCGCCCAATTGCCCGCTCGTGGCGGTCGGCCAACTGGACGCATCGCTGCTCGCGGAGTTGGCCGGCAAGTACGAGCGCGTCGCGACGCTGCTCGGCGATCCGGCGGGGACGCCGGGCGTGGCGCAGCTCGCCTTCGACGACGAGCGGATCGGCCGCGACGCCGCCGACGCGCTGATCGAACGCGGCCACCGCAGCCTCGCCCTGCTGGCCGGCCCCGACAAGTTCCGCTCGGCGCAGCTGCGGACGCGGGGATTCGTCGGCCGCGCCCGGGAACGCTCCGTGGCGGTGGTCGTCCGGCGGGCGAAGATGAACTGGCAGGGCGGCTACGAATCCGGCGACGACATCGCCTCGCTGCTGCGGGGACCGGCCGCCCCCTCCTCCCCGCCGACGGCGCTGTTCGCCGCGAACGACTGGATGGCCGCCGGGCTCATCCAGAAGCTGAAGGAGCGGGGCTTCCGGCTGCCGGACGATCTGTCGGTCGTCGGCTGCGACGACATCCCGCTGTCCGCCCAGTTCGAGCCGGCGATCGCCACGTTCCGGCTGGACGTCCGGGCGCTGATCGCCGAAACGCTGGCCGTGCTGGAGCGGCCGCCCGCCCCGGCGGACGAACCGGCGCCCGCGATCCGGCTGCGCGCCGACTTCATCGAACGGGCTTCCTTAAGATCCAACCTATTCGAAGGGAGATTGAACCAGGCATGATTCCGCTCAAGATCAAGGCCGGCAAACGCCAAGGCCGCATTCACCGCAACATCTATTCGCACTTCTCCGAGCATCTCGGACGGTGCATCTACGAAGGGTTCTGGGTCGGCAAGGACTCCCCGATCCCGAACACCGACGGCATCCGCAACGATGTCGTGGAAGCGCTTCGCAAGATCAAAGTCCCGGTGCTGCGCTGGCCGGGCGGCTGCTTCGCCGACGAGTACCATTGGCAGGACGGCGTCGGCCCGTACGAGAAGCGTCCGCGCATGATCAACACACACTGGGGCGGCGTCGAGGAAAACAATCATTTCGGCACCCACGAATTCATGCGCCTGTGCGAGCTGCTCGGCGCCGAACCGTACATCAACGGCAACGTCGGCAGCGGCACGGTGCGCGAAATGCAGCAATGGGTCGAGTACATGACTTTCGACGGCGAATCGCCGATGGCGAACTGGCGCAAGGAGAACGGGCGCGCCGAGCCCTGGAAGCTGAAGTACTTCGGCGTCGGCAACGAGAACTGGGGCTGCGGCGGCAACATGCGGCCGCAATATTACGCGGACGTCTATCGGCAGTATGCGACGTACGTGCGCAACTACTCGGACAACAAAATCTACAAAATCGCCTGCGGAGCGAACGACTTCAACTACGAATGGACCGAGGTGCTCATGCGCGAAGCCGGCAAGCATATGGACGGGCTCAGCCTGCACTACTACACGCTGCCGACGGGCGTTTGGAGCGACAAGGGCGCCGCCACCGGCTTCGGGGAGGAAGAGTGGTTCGAGACGCTGCGGCGCACGCTGTTTATGGAAGAACTGCTGGAGAAGCATTCCGCCATTATGGACAAATACGATCCCGAGCGCCGGGTCGGCTTGATCGTCGACGAATGGGGCACGTGGTACAACGTCGAGCCGGGCACGAATCCGGGCTTCCTCTACCAGCAAAACACGCTGCGCGACGCGCTGGTGGCGGGCATCAACCTCAATTTGTTCCACCAGCACTGCGAGCGCGTCCATATGGCGAACATCGCCCAGGTCGTCAACGTGCTGCAGGCGATGATTCTGACCGAGGGCGAGCGGATGCTCGTGACGCCGACCTACCACGTGTTCGACATGTACCAGGTGTTCCACGACGCCGAGCTGGTGCCGGTCGAGTTCGACAACCCGTCGTACCGGTTGGGCGACCGCCGGATCGGGCAGCTCAGCGTCTCGTCGGCGATCGGAACCGACGGCAAGCTCCACTTGGCCGTCTGCAACCTGAGCCATCGGGACGGCTGCAAGCTCGTCTGCACGCCGGAAGACTACGACTGGACCCGCGCCGCCGGACGATTGCTGACGAGCGACAAGCTGGACGCGCACAACACGTTCGACGCGCCGGACACGCTGAAGCCGACCGGCATCGAAGCGGAGCGAGCCGAGGATGGAACGCTGCGCCTGTCGCTGCCGCCCGCCTCCGTCGCCGTTCTGACGCTGGGGTAAGCGATGCGGTCCGATCGAGCGCTCGAACCCGAAGCCGCCTACGGCGGAAGCGGCTGCAAAGGCTGCTCCGAGACGGTCCGGCAGTCGCCGGAACAGATCGCGGAATGGATGCGGCGGCGCATGTCGGGACCGGATTGGCCCGCGGTGGCGGACGACGAGTATGCGCGGCGGCTGGCCGCCTGCCGAAGCTGCCCATCCCTTGCGTACGGCACGACTTGCCGAATTTGCGGCTGCCTCGTGCAAGTGCGGGCCAGGCTGCCGGACGCCCGCTGCCCCTACCCGTACGAGCCGAAATGGTAGACCTTGGCGGGCGGTCAGTCCGCCGGCCGGGACGTTCCGCTTGCAGAAGACCGGGCTTAGCGGCCCGGTCTTCTCCCGTTGCAGCGGTACGATCGACCCGAATCGCCTTCTTCACCGCAACTTGCGCGCCGTTTCGGCGTCCAATGGGAAAACGGCTTGCGCAATCTTTTCCGACGGAAACGAGGTCGATACCGCTTGAGCTCCACCTACTGCCTGATCGTTCGCCGCGGCGCCCCCTACGAAGAGGGGACAACCTTGCCGCTGGACAAACCCGTCACGGTATTGGGACGCAAAGGCGCCTCCGCTCGACCGGACATCTCCTTCGACAACGTCTTCGTCTCCCGCCGCCAAGCTTCGATCCGCCGGGCGGACGGCGGCGGCTTCTATTTGACGGATCTGGGCAGCAAGCACGGCACTCGCCTGAACGGCGTCCCGTTGCAGCCGCACGTTCCGGCGCTGCTCGCTCCGGGAAGCCGCATTGCGCTCGCCCGCGGGTTGATCGAGCTCTCGTTCGGCCCCCGGCCGCTGGAGGAAACGCTCGACTTCACGCTCCGCCCTGAACGTCTTCTCGCCCGAACGGCGGAGGCGAAGACCGCGTACGAGCTCGATCCGGTGCGGTATACGATGCGGCTCGGGGCGCGCAGCTTTTCGTTCTCCGAGAAGGAGTACCGCTGCCTCGAGCTGCTCGTTCTCAACGAGAAGCAATTCGTCTCGAAGGAAGACATCGTCCGCTATGTGTGGCCGGAGCGGGCCGCCGCCGACCCGTCGCTGGCCGCCGGCGCCGAAGAGATCAATTCGCTGCTGTACCGCATCCGCAAAAAAACCGGCTACGCCCTCCCCATCGAGAACATCCGCGGAAAAGGCTACATTTTGCAACAACCCGCCTGCGGCGATTGCTGAACCATGCGCTGACTTGCGGCGTTACGTACTCGCCGCCCCATCCCCTTTATGGCGTTTCCCGCCCCTGTCGCGTGACGGCGTGCTGACCGGCGCGGATGCGCCCGCTCCCACCGGGACGCCGCAAACGATGGCGATCGGCACGAACAAATCGCCTTCGCTTCCCTTTCTTTTCCTTCCGGAATCCACTCATATCCGAAGCGTGTTGCGATCATATAGCTGCAGAATCATCGAACCATCTTCATTTCCCCAGCAGCCGCGGGCTTGGCTCTCGGCGAAAATGCAACCAGACCGACCCTTCCCTCTCACGGGGCGGATCGGCCTGCTTCACTGCCGAAAAACTGATGCCAGCGCAAGTCCAGTCCGAGCAGCCACGACGGGCGGGCCGCCGACGCGCGGGGCAGCTGCAGCGCAGGGCCGCCGACGGCGGGGCAGCCGCAGCGCAGGGCGGCCAACGCGCGGGGCACCCGCAGCGCAGGGCGGACGACGCGAAGCGCTGCCGATGTTGGCGCCGCCGCACAGGGATTGCCGGCGCGCGATGCCTCCGCTGCGCCGCCACGCGCTTTTACCAGGCGTAGGCCTTGGGAGCGTCGCCGCCCGGCCCCGGGAAAATGTCGTCGAGCCGGGCGAGCGTCTGCTCGTCCAGCCTGAGCTCGACCGCGCGCAGCGAATCCTGGAACTGCTCGAGCGTGCGCGGCCCGATGATCGGCGCCGTCATCGCCGGGCGCGTCAGCGTCCAGGCGAGCGCCACGTTCGCTTCGCTCTCGCCCAGTTCGCGGCACAGCTTCTCGAACGCTTCCAGCTGCGCGCGGTGCTTGTGCACCCGCTCGGGATTGTTCGCCCGCCGGGAGCCGCTCACCGGCCTGAGCGCATGCCCGCTCAGCAGGCCGCCGTCCAGCGGGCTCCAGGCGATGACCCCGATGCCGTGCTCCTCGGCAGCCGGGAGCACTTCCAGTTCGGGCAGCCGGCAGAGCAGGCTGAACTTGTGCTGCTCGGACACGAGGCCGAGCATGTTGCGGCTCTTCGCCTCGTATTGCGCCTTGACCAGATCGCGCGCGGCGAAGTTGCTGGAGCCGACGTAGCCGATCTTCCCTTGGTAAATCGCCGCGTTGAAGCCTTCCCACAGCTCGTCCCAGGAAACGTTCCGGTCGACGTGGTGCATCTGGTACAGCTCGATATGGTCCGTCCGCAAGCGGCGCAGCGATCCTTCCAGATGCCGGCGCAGCTTGTAGGCGGACAGCCCGCCCGCTCCGTTCGGCCCGTCCGTCTTGTCGCTCATGTCGCCGTAGAACTTGGTGGCCAGCACCACCTTCTCCCGGCGCTGTCCGCCCTGCGCGAACCAACGGCCGATGATCTCCTCGGTTCGGCCCGCGTTCTCGCCCCAGCCGTAGATGTTCGCCGTATCGAAGAAGTTGACTCCCGCGTCGAGCGCCGCGTCCATAATCCGGAACGCTTCCTTCTCGTCCGTATCGACCCCGAAATTCATCGTGCCCAGGCACAGCTTGCTGACCTTCAGCCCGGATCTTCCCAAATACGTGTATTCCATCGCAACGGTCTCCTCCTTCTATCGGCAATCGCTTCCATTCCAGTATAGCGGCAGGAGCGGCCAATGGAAAGGTTTATCGCGACGCCCTTGCGGCCGGGCGCGAACGCCGGCTCGTACAGCGCGGCTGTCTCCTCTGCGGGGAAGTCGGCCTGCGCTGGACGGCGCGGAAGCGCTGCGTCCGATTCCCGTCCGACCGAATCGCCGGCGGCGGTCCCGCTTTTTTCCCGGACGGAACCAATCTTCCCGGGCCCTCCAGCTCGCCTCATGCGACTTCTCTCCCGCTTTTCGCAGCGGAATCCGGCGTCCCTCTGTCGAAACATAGCAAGATATCGGAAGTTTTGTTGAAGCTATTGTATTCCACTATCAAATATATTAAATATATTTGTGCCATACATTTATATCATTACTTTCAAATTGCGCTTGTTCAGGAGGTGATTTTCTCTTGCGAGCTTGACGCTTTACCCGATTTTGACTCCAAAAATGAGGTGATCCGATTGTTTCGAAAAGTAACGGCAGCCGGCCTGGCGCTCGCCCTGCTCTGCGCGCCCGCCCTCTCGTCCCAAGCGTCTGCCGCGCAGGCGGACCCGGACCATGCCGGCCGGAACGGCACGATCTCCTGGCCGGCCGGGCAAGCGCTTCCGAAGTTCGCGCCGGCCAAACATCTGGACGTCGTCGACGTTCACGGCGAGTCCGGCGATGTCAAGCTGCTCATGACGACGCTGCAAGGCATTGTGAACCGCGCGGAACCCCGCATTTACGTCATTCAGAACGACGCCGACCCTTGGGTCGACAGCCTGGGAATTCCGCACACGGACTACGGCAACTACCTCGATGTCTTCAACAAGTATAAGACAGAAGTCAAAGGCGTTATCGTCTACGACCCGTCCGTTCCCGACTCGATCAACGTCGCGACGACGCTGGCGGGCCTGAAGGACGCCGTGGTCGTCAGCCCGGACTGGGCGGCCACCCTTACCTCCGCCCCGTACAACCTCACCGTCGTGGACGATCTGCGCGGCAAGTTCAAGGACAAGCTCGACGCCTACACGTGGGAGTACGAGAACTTGTGGAGCCAGACGACCCACCGGATGCTGATCGGACTCAGCCCGAATACGTCGATCCCGATTCCGCCGGGCATTCCGGACACGTTCGATACGATCGCGCAGGAGACCCGGCAGCTTCGCGACGCCAGCAACCGCGACGTATACGACTTCGATCTGTCGAAGTACGCGGGGCACGACGCCGTCTACGTCCGGTTCGACGACGCCTTCCCGCAAGACGGCTGGGGGCCGGCCGTGCACTCCGTGACTCTCGTCGCCGACGGCCAAACGATCGCCCAATTCGACGCGAACACGCCGGACGAGGAGCCTTACCTGTACGACCGGCAAGGTTCCAAGGCGCTGCCCGGCGCCGATCACCGGTTCGCCGACAACGGCAACTATTTCGTCTACAAGTTCGATACGCCCACCGACGCGAAGCAGCTCACGCTCTCGGTCGAGATGTGGAACCAGTTCAAGGTGTCCGTCGGCAACATTCAGCCGCTGTCGTCCGAGCAGAAGGAGCCGTTCGGCTATTTGCGCGACTACGCCGTGGCGAACAAGGCGATGGTGTTCTGGCTGTCCGTCGGCGTGCCGGAGGAGAAATCGCTGTTCGAGAAAATCGTGTCCGGCGTCAAGCCCGGCACCCCGTATCTCGGCTGGTTCAGCAACGACTTCGAAGGCGAAGCCGCTTCCGTCGACTTCCTCTCCGCGCACAGCGTGTTCACGCTGGCGGCGGATTGGTTCCACAACATGACCGTCTTCTCGGGAACGCGGCCGGCGAACGCTGCGGAGCGCAAGCCCCCGAAGGAACGGCTGCAAAACAAAATTTACGTCACCTTCACGTTCGGCGAAGGCGACAACCTGCAATACGACCAGAACCATATGCGCCAAAACTTGTGGACCGACCCGGCGCGCGGCAAAGTGCCGATCAACTGGACTTCCAGCCCGCTGCTCCTTGACGCCGCGCCCGCGATACTGAACTACTACCGGCAGACGGCGACCGCGAGCGACGAGCTGGTGGCGGGTCCGTCCGGCGCCGGCTACTTCAGCCCGCATCCGTGGCCGGAGACGACGTTTGCGGATTTCCTGAAGAGCGGATTTTCTTATATGAAGAAATCCGGCATGACCGTCCCGATGGTCATCAACCGCGACGTCACGCAGGACGTTCCGCTCACGAAGGAAGAAGCGGCCGCCTATGGCAAGTACGCCCACGTTCCCGGCATTTTGCTGGCCGGCGGCAAGTTCGGCATCGAGATCGTCGGCGGCGTGCCCGTCTCGAACATGCGCGGCATCGCAACCGTTCAGGACGGCAAGGACGCATTGGCCGAAGCCCGGGCGGGCTGGGACGGCAACTCGCCGCTGTTCCTGTCCGTCGGAGTCAACGCCTGGGGCATGAGGCCTTCCGACGTCCTGGCGATCGTCCAATCTCTCGGTCCGGAATTCGAAGTGGTCAACGCCGACACGTACTTCTCGCTCGTTCGCCAATCTTACGGGCTGAAGCCGTAAGCGCGCGACCGGGGCTGCCTCCGTCCGATTCGGACGGCGCAGCCCCGTTTTTTCGCCGCCGAACTTCCCCCGCCGGTTCCCGGCGCCTCCGTCACGAAACGAGCCGATAGACGAGAAAGACGGCCGACCGGATCATACGAAGAGCCCGCACAGATTTACCCCGGAGCCCACCAGTTCCAACGGCCGAGCAGCTTCATGAGCGAGGGGACGAGAATGAGGCGGATGACGGTGGCGTCGATCAGGATGGAGGCGGCGACGCCGATGCCGAGCTGCCGGACGCCGGCGACGTCGGCGAAGGCGAACGGCGCGGTCACCGCGATGAGGATGGCGGCGGCCGAGACGATGATCGTTCCGGTCGAGGCGAGGCCCGACCGGATCGCGAAGTCGTTGTCCCCGGTCCGCCGATACGCTTCGAAGATGCGGGAGACGAGAAACACGCCGTAGTCCATGCTGATGCCGAACACCAGTCCGAAAACGAAGACGGGAATCATGACGGCGATGTCGTCCGGGAAAATCCGGGCGAGAAGGCCGAACGAGGCGCCCAGGCTCAGCAGGTTCATCGCGATCGTCTTGAGCGGAACGAGCACGGAGCGGAAGGCGGCGAACAGGACGAGAGAATTGGACGCGAGAATAAACAGCAGCGCCTTCCCCATATGGCGGAAGATCGCGTCGAACACTTCCTGGCGGTACTTCGGCTCCCCGCCGATCAGCAGCTTGGCGCCCGCTTCCCCGCCCTCTCGTTCCCAGCGCCGAATCCATTGCTTCGTCCGCTCCGACGCCGGATCGCCGGCCAGCGTCACCCGGATGAGCGCGTGTTCGCCGCGCACGAGCGGCCCGAGCGCCTCCTGCACGTCCGGATCGCGCTTCAGCTTGGCAAGCCAGCCGTCCGCGGCCGCCCGTTCGCTCGGGACGACGATCAGAATGGCGGCGTCGGCCGAAGGAGCGAAGCGGGCATGCCAAGCTTCGGCGGCGAGGCGGGATTCGTAGCCGGCGGGCAGCGAGGATGCGTCCGGTATGACGAGCTTCATCCGCAGCAGCGGCAGGAAGCAGACGGAGAGCAGCAGCAGGGCCAGCAGCCCCATGCGGATCGGCTTTTTCGTCGCGCATAGCGAAACCGCATGCCAAACGCTCGGCCTGCCCCGCCCCATCCGTTCCTCCGGCGCGGAAGGCCGCACGAAAGGCCGCAGGACGGACAAGATGGCCGGCAGCAAGGTCAGGTTCGCCAGAACCGAGACGGTCAGAACCGCCATCGCCGCCAGCGCGACGGTGCGGAAGATCGGCAGCGGGACGAGCAGCGTTCCGGTCAACGCGAGAAACACGCACGCCGCCGACCAGAGCACGGCGCCTCCCGCCGTCCTCATCGCGACGGCGAGCGCTTGCGCGGCTGTTTTTCCCGCCAGTTCCTCCCGATACCGGCTCACCAGCATCAGCGCGAAGTCGATGCTCAGTGCGAACCCGACCATCGGAATGACGTTCACGACGAAGTGGGAGAGCGGGACGACCGTCCCGATCCAATACATGACGCCCATCGTCGCGGACACCGCCACCAGGCCGACGGCCACCGGAATGATCGCGGGCACGAAGCCGCCGAACGCGAGCCGCAGCAGAATGAAGGCGACCGGCAGGCCGATCAGCTCCGCCCTCTTGAAATCCCGCCCGCTCGCCCGGTTCACGTCGGCTTGGACGACCGGTTTTCCCGTCAGCTTCACCGAGACGTCGCCGTCGGCAGGCAGCCGATGGCGAATTTCGTCCAGCACCGGACCGATCGCGCCTCCCTGCCGGGCGAACCCGAGAAGCGCGTAGGCGAAGTTCCCGCTGCGCATGTCCGCCCGATCGAGCGGAGAGACGACTTGTTCCAGGCCGACGATGCCTTGCATCCGCGCCAAAGTTTCCCGGATGAAGCGCCGGAACCGCTCCGGGGCGGCGGACTCCCGCTTCTCGAACAGCAGCACGACCGGATCGGCCGGAATCTGAAAATCGGCGGCGAGAATGTGCTGGACCCGGGCGTACTCGCCGTCCGCGACCAGGCCGTGCTCCAGGGCGACCGACGGCAGCTTGGGAGCGTAAGCGCCGCAGCAGGCGAGGAACAGCAGCCAGAGCGCCACGACGGTTTTCGGATAGCGGAAACCTGTCGTCGCCATGCGGCTAGCCGTCCGCTTCCTTCAGGCGGGTCGCCCGCATCAGGCCCCGCGCCAGGCCGGGCGCGAGATGCCCGAGGCCGAGCAGCAGGCGGAACGACGCCGGACTTGCCAGCATCGCTTGCGCCAGCCTCCCCCACCGCAGCGGGCCTGCAAACTCCCGCCGGATCGCCCGGACGTATTCCTGCTCCCACCGGGACAGGGAGAGCCGCCCGCGCAAGCAGCCGTCCGCCAGCAAGGCGCACCGCTCGGCCGAGCGCAGCGCCATCGACATGCCGTCGCCGCACAGCGGCGGAAGCATGACGGCGGCGTCGCCCACGCGCGGAACGACGTCCCATGCGGCCGGGCGGCGGCTGAAGCGGACCGGGGCGACGGCCGCCTGCGAGCCGGGAACCGGAACGGCGCCGGCCAGCTTCTCGCGCAGTTGCGGATGGCGGCGGGCGGCGGCGGCGATCAGGCCGGCCACCGACGGTTCCGCATGCGCGAACGCTTGCCGCGACAGCAGCGCCGCCGCGTTGACGAGGCCGTCTTCGACCGGGGCCAGGCCGAGGTAGCCGCCGGGAAAAAAATAAAGCTCCACCACCGGACCCAGCCCGACGCCGCGCAAATGGGTCTTCACGCCGAAGTGCGCACTCCCTGCGGAAGCGGCCCGGCCCGGAAGCCCGGCGCGGCGGTTCGCTCCCCAGGCGGCGATGACGGCTCTGGCCCGGTAGGTGGTCCCTTGCCTCGTCTCGATGGCGAATCCGCCGCGTTCGGGGGTGACGTTCGTAACGCACGTGTTCGCGACCAGCCGCGCCCCCGACGCCGACGCCGCCTGCCGGAGGGCTGCGTCGAGCGCGTAGCGGCTCACCCCGAACGCCTGGCCGGGCAAGGCGATTTCCAACGCTTCTCCCCGGTCCGGAACGAGGCGGGCCCGGGTGATCGGGCTCGGGCGCAGCTGAGCCAGCGTCTCCGTCAGACCGAGCGAAGCGAGCGCGGACCGCGATTCGGGCGACAGAAATTCGCCGCACACTTTGTGCCGGGGGAAGCGTCCCTTGTCGATCAGCAGCGTCTCCCACCCCCGATCCGCCAGCGCTTTGGCGGCGCTGCCGCCCGCGATCCCCGCGCCGATTACCGCCACGTCCACTCTCCCGCTCATCTTATCCAGCTCCCGAATCCGTTTTCCGAACAACGACGACATATCGGAACCAAGGCCGCCACGCGTAGAACATCCCGGGAGCTCCCAGCGCCGCGCGCAGTTCGCGCCAATCCGCCGCACGGAACCCCTTCGCCACGGACAGCGGCCCGTCGTGCAGGATGTACCGGTTGCGGGAAATGAGGCGCGTCGCGAGCCAAACAGCGGTCCAGGCGATCCAATGCCGATGGATGTCGCTCAGAACGACGCCGATCCGGCAAGCGTCCAGCAGCTTGCGGACAAGCCCGGGCAGCGCATCCGCGGCGAAATGGTGAACGAATTGCGAGCCGGTCACGATATCCGCGCAAGCTTCCGGAAGCGCCAGCGCGTTCCGTTTGACCGCCGTCACCCGCGGTTCGTCGGCGTAATAGCGCGCTGCCTCCGCGACCGCCTCATCCGTCGCGTCCGCAAGCGTGATGCGGACGTCGATGCGGTTCGCGTCCGCCCAGCGCAGAAGCCGCCGGTTCACATCCCCGGAGCCCGCGCCGACGTCCAATATCGACAGACGCCTCGGCTTCCCCGCCTCCGTCCACAGTCTCCTTACGCCGTACAAGGCGGGAGACGCGGCGCCGAACAGCCGGTTGAGCGCCCGAAGGTGGCGCAGCGCCTCGCTTAGCTCGGGACCGCCCGCCGAGAAGTCGTCCATCAGCTCCGGCGTTTCGGCGCGCCGCCGCAGCCGGTCAAGCATGACGGAGGCTCGCGGCCGGTTGCCGCTTCGGGCCGGCGGCGGCCGGCCGGTACGCGAACGTCAACATTTCCACGGTCAGCCCCGGACCGAACGCGAGCGCGATGCCGTCGTCCGGACCGGAGCCGCGCGCTTCGAGCTCCCGCTTCATTTCGCTCAGAACGAACAAAATGGTGGCGGAGGACATGTTGCCGAAGCGGCGCAGCACGTCCAGGCTCGGCCGGGTTTGCTCGGCGGTCAGTCCGAACGCGTCGCCGAGCGTCTCCACGATCCCCCGACCGCCGGGATGAACCGCCCACAAAGCCGGCTGCTTCCCTCCGCGCAGCAGCGGCTCCGCGGCAGCGGGCACCGTTCGGCCGATCCGCTTCGGGATGTCGGGAGACAAATAGAGCTCGTAGCCGTAATCGCCGATTTCCCACACCATTTCCCCGGCGGAGTCCGGCAGCAGGACGGAGCGGTCCTCGACAAGCCGAAAGCTTGAGCGCGTTCGAGGCTCCGCGGAACCGACCACGCAAGCCGAAGCGCCGTCGCCGAAGAACGAGGCGGCAAACAGAGCTTCCCGCTCGGCGGACGGCTGAATGTGGAGGGTGCACAGTTCGACGCACACGACCAGAACTTTGGCGGCCGGGGCGCCGGCGGCGATTCGCCGCGACAGGGCGGCGGCCTTAAGCCCTGCGGCGCAGCCGAGGAAGTTCAGCGGAATCCGGATCACGTCGGGCGCCAGCCCCATCTCGGCGGCAAGAGCGGCGTCGAGTCCCGGAAGGAACTGGCCGGTGCAACTGACCGTGATCAGATGGGTGATGTCGGCGGCGTCTGTTTCCGAGTCCGCCAGCGCCTGTCCCGCCGCCTGCAGCGCCAGCGGAACGGCGTTCCGCTTGTACGTCCGCATCCGTTCCGCGGTCGTCGGGGCGCCTGCGCGCCCGGCGGTCGGAAAATAGCGGCAGCCGGAGGGGGCTTCCAGCAGGTTGGGCTCGCAAGTGTAGCGGGTTTGCACGCCGCACTGCCGGAAGATTCTTCTCGCCCAGCGCGCCGCGTCGGATCGGTCGCCGAGCGCTTCCGCCAGGCGGCGCGCGGTCTCTTCCTGGTCGAGCCGGGCATCCGGCACCGCGGTGCCGATTCCGAGAATCGCGGCGGTCGGGGCGGTACGTTCCATCTTGCATCCATCCTTCCAAGCGGAATGTTTCGAAGTCGGACAAGAATACGGCTGTAAGAAACTGTATTCCAACCGGGGCTTGTGTATGACGGAAATCGCTTGCGCCGCCGTTCAATAAACAAAAGCAGGCCGATCTCCCCCATGATGACGGAGAAGATCGGCCCGCCTGGCCGCCAGTTGCCCGCGCTGCGCTCCAAGGCGAACCGGGCAGCGATGCCTGGGCGCCGCTCATGCCGCTCCGGGCGTCATGCGGTTCAGCCTTTGACCGAGCCGGTCGTCATGCCGGCGACGATCTTTTGGTTGAAAAAGAGGAACAGCACAAGCGGCGGAATCGTGATCAGCAAAATATCGGTAAACAGCAAGTTCCACTGCGAGATGAACTGGCTCGTGAAGTTGTACAGCGTCAGCTGCACGGTGACGTTCTTGGCGCCGGGAAAAAAGTACAGCGGATTGGTGAAATCGTTGAAGATGAACACGGCTTGCGTCACTATAATGGTCGCGGTCACCGGCTTCAGCAGCGGGAAGATGATCGTGAAAAACAGCCGATACCCGCCGTATCCGTCCACGACCGCCGCTTCGTCGATGTCTCGCGGAATCGCGGCCATGAAGCCGCGGTACAGCATGACGCAGAACGGAAAGCCGAGCGCGACCTCGACCAGCACGAGCCCCGCCATCGTCTTGAACAGATGGATTTCGTTCAGCACCCAGATCGTCGGCACGATGGCCGGCGGAATGATCAGACCGGCCAGCACGAAGAAGCTGATCCACGGCGTCGCCCTGTCGTTGCGGCGCTGCATGACGAAGGCCGCCATCGAGCAGACGACGACCATCGCGGCCAAAGACAGCACCGTCAGCGCGGAGCTGTTCCAGAAGGCGCGCAGCAGCATGTAGCCGCGGAAGGTGACGACGTCCGCGATGTTTTGCCACAGCCGGATTTGCGAAGGCCAGGCCAGGTTCATGTCGGAAGCTTCCTGCGCGCTCTTCATCGCCGTCAGCAGAACGAAATAGAGCGGAACCCAGAACAGCACGACGCTCGCCAGCACGGCGACCGCTTCGATCGCGAATTTGCGCGCGGTCCGGCTCATAAATCCACCTCCGTGCGCGTCAAATAGCGGGACAGCGGATATACGACGGCGGTGACGAACAGGAACAGAATGACGTTGCCCGCCGTCGCCAGACCGTAAAATCCGCCCTGATACTGCTTATAAATGATCGAGGCGATCACGTCGGTGGCAAAGCCCGGACCGCCCTTCGTCATGGCCCAGATCAGGTCGAACGAGCGCAGGCCGCCGATGAACGACAGAATGATGACCGCGTTTGTCGCCGGACGGCTGAGCGGCACCACGATGTTCCAGAACTTGTTCCAGCCGTTTCCGCCGTCGATCTGAAGCGCCTCGTGGTATTCCTCGGGAATGGCCAGAATGCCGGCGATATAGATGACGGTGGCGAGCCCGACGCCCTTCCAGACGTCCACGAACGCGACCGACAGCAGCGCGACGCCGGTGTCCCCGAGCCAGTCGGGCCCTTCGATGCCGAACGTGGCAAGCGTCCGGTTGATCAGCCCCTCCGTCGGATGCATCATCATGCTGAAGGCGATGCCGACCGCGATCGTGCTGACGAGCGTAGGGAAGAAAACGACGGAGCGAAGATAGTGCTTCGTCCGGATCTTGCCGGTCAGGAACACGCCCAGGAGCAGCCCGCCGGCCACTTTCGCCGAACTGGTGGCCGCCGCGTAGATCAGCGTATTTTTGAAGCCGATGCTCAAGGAAGGCTCCTGGAAGAAGGTGCGGAAATTTTGCAGCCCGATGAACTCCCAGTCCGACAGCGTCCAGCGGGTCAGGCTGAAGAAGAAGGACATGACGGTCGGCACGATGAAAATGACGGTATAGACGACGGCCGCGGGCAGCAGAAAGTTGTAGGTGTAAATTCGTTTGAATACTTTGGTCATCCCGTTCCCTCCCGATTTGCGGCGAGGCGGCCGGCCCTGCTGGGTTCCGCAGGGCCGGCCCTCCCTTCCGGCGCGCGGCAGCTAGCGTTTACCAGCCGGCGAGCCCGAGCTGCTGCGCCTGCTTCTTGACGTCCTGGTCGTACAGCGCGGCCGCGTCCGCCGCCTTGCGCTTGCCGGAGCCGACTTCGACCGTAATCTGCTCGAGGCTCGGACCCTTGACCGGCGACAGAAACTCCAGAGCCGGGGCCGTCTTGCCGGGCGTGTCGAAGTACGGCAGCATGTCTTTGACGACCTGCGGCGTGTCGTCCGGCAGCGACGCTCCCTTGATCACGTAAGGGCCGGACGGTTGGGATACTTTGGCGATGACGGCCGCGCCTTCCGCCGAGGCGACGAAATCGACGAACTTCTTCGCCTCCTCGAGATGCGGGCTGTTCTTGTAGATGTAGGCGGCGCCCGGCATCCAGACCGTCAGGCCGTTCTGGTCCGGGCTGTCGCCCGGCTGGGCGAAGAAGCCGATGTCGCCGATCCGATCGGGATTGTTCTGAAGGAGAGCGGGCACGGCTTGCGACAGCATCGGATAGTGCGCGCCCTTGCCTTCAGCCAGCATCTTGATCCCCGCATCGTACGTCGCCGCCAGAAAATCCTTGTTGTAGTAACCGACCGTCTCCTCGAGCTTCTCGAAGCTGCGAAGCGCAGCCGGCGTCGTCGCGTATTTCGCCTTGTTCGCCGTGTAGTCGGCGGCGAAGTTCGGTTCCTGCGCCTGCACGTTGAAGTAGTCGGCCAGCACGATCAGTTGGGAAGTCCACGTGTCCTTGTAGGTGCCGATGATCGGCGTAATGCCCGCCTCTTTGATCTTCTTCACATTGTCCATCAGCTCCGCCCACGTTTGGGGCACCGACAGGCCGAGCTGCGCGTATATTTTCTTGTTGTAAAACCACCCGCCGCCCATCGTCGAGCCGACAGGGGCGCCGTACACTTTGCCGTTCAGCGTGACGGTCGGCTTGAACGAGTCGAGCACGTTTGCCTGAAACGGTTCGTTCGTCAGGTCCAGCAAGTTTTGCTCAGGGTTCAGCGCCTGCATGAGCGAGCCGGAGTTGTAGATGAAGACGTCGTTCATGTCGCCGGTGGCCAGGCGCGTCTTCACGAAGTTGTCCCCTTCGCTGCCCTGCGGCCGGGTCTCGTGCTCGACCTTGATGTTTGGATACTTCGCCTCAAACGCTTCGATCAGCGCCTTGGTTTGCGTCACCATATCCTGCGAGTTGTCCGTCAGCAGCGAAATGGCCACTTTCTCTTCCGGCTCCGCGGAGGCGTCGCCGGACGCCGGCGCGCTCGCGCTTGCGGACGAGGAGGAGGCGGAGGAAGTCGCTGCGTTCCCGTCATCGTTCGCGGACCCGCCTCCGCAGCCGGCGAGCAGGCCGGACAGCAGCGCGGCGCCGGACAGCACGGCCAAAGCTTTGTTCGGTTGGTTCATTCGGTCGGTCCCCCCTGATTATCGGATTGAATAGCGGAAAAGGGCCCGGGCACCCTACGTCTTCATTTTATCGGAAAGCGCATTCACCATAAGCGCCACATTCTTTGGATCGCGGTTCCGATTTTTTTGGAAGCCGAAGCGGCGCTTTGTACAATCCCCCTCGGGTCACGACTGTTTGAATTGGCCGGGCGTCTGCCCCGTGTACTTTTTGAACACCTCCGTAAAATGGCGGTGCGTCAAATAGCCCACCCGCTCGCTGACCTCGCTCACCTTCAGCCCCTGGCGCAACAGCGACTTGGCCAGTTGCATGCGGTAGCGCGTCAAATATTTGATGTACGTCTCGCCCATCACTTCCTTGAACAGCACGCTCAAATACGACGCGTTGAGGCCGACGTGCCCGGCCACCTCCTGCAGGGAGACGTCCCGCGACACGTTGCGCTCCGCGTAGAGACGAGCTTTCTCCACGACCGCATGCTTGTTTCGCTCGCGCACGCGGAACGCCCGGTCCGCGATCGCCTCGATGCGCCCGCGGAACCATTCCGGCAATGCGCCCCGTAAGGCCGCCTCCCGAATCTCGACGTGGGGCAACGATTCGTCGGGCAGGGCCGGGCTTCCATCGGACGGCTCCCCATGCTCCTTGGCGGCTTCCATCGTCAAGTAGATCAGCTTGAGCAGCTCGCATTCGGCCACTTCGGGGTCCGTCTTCGCCGACCGGATCCATTCGAGGAAGCGGTCGACCTGCTCCATCAGCAGCGCCTTGTTGCCCGTCCGCATGCTGAGAAGCACCGCTTCCTCGCGTTCGCTCAGCGCTTCCGGCGACGCGATCCGTTCGCCCAGATCCGCGAAGCGGACGACGCCCTTGACCTGAAGGAACAAGGCCGACTTGAGCGCCCGGCGCGCCTCGCCCAGGCTGCGGGGCGCGTCGCCCGCCCCGCGGTACGTCCCGCCGACGCCGAGCGCGACGCCCGCCGTCTCGAGATCGGCCGCGACGTCATCCCAGTACGAATGGGGCAGCTCCAGCAAGTGGAAGACGACCGCCAGCCGCTCGCCGTCGTTGCGGATGCGAACGACGCGATAGGCCGGATGCTCCGGCAGCGCGAACTCGTCCTTGGCCGCCATCACGGTGACGCCGATGACGCGGCCGGCTTCCGGGCCGAAGCTGCTCTGCCACTTCGCCTCCGCCTCCGCACCGAGCGCGAGCAGTTCCCAGACCGACTTCTCCAGCAGTTCCCGGCGGCTGTCCGCCCATCTGCGCTCCAGCTCCCGCCTTTCCTCCCGCCGGCCGATCCGGCCGAGCGCCTTGCGCAGCGCCCGCTCGATGCTCTCCTCCGTGATCGGCTTCTCCACGTAGTCGGTCACGCCGAGCCGGATGGCGCGCTTGACGTACTCGAATTCGTTGAAGCCGCTGAAGACGATGAAGCACGTCTCCGGCGCCTCCTCCATCATTTCCTCGATCAGCTGGAGACCGTCTTTTCCCGGCATGCGGATATCGGTCAGCACGATGTCGGGCCGCACCTCGCGGAACGCCGCAAGCGCCGACAGGCCGTCGCCGGCGGTCGCCGCCAGCTCGATCCCGAGCCCTTGCCAATCCACCAGGGCGCCGAGCGCCTCCAGCACGATGTATTCGTCGTCGAACAGAACCGCCTTAAGCATGCGCTCTCCCCTCCCCTTCCTCCGCAAACGGCTTGATGCGAATCTCCACGCGGGTGCCGCAGCCGGGCCGGCTCGTCACGGTGAACGTGCTGGCGGGACCGTAATACAGCATCAGCCGTTCCCGCACGTTGCGAAGGCCGTATCCCTGCTCCGTCCGGTGCACGTCGTCCATGCCGACGCCGTCGTCCTCCACGGCGAAGATCAGCTCGCCGCCTTCCTTGCGCCCCTCGATCCGAATGCATCCCTCGCCGATCTTCGGCTCCAGCCCGTGGTAGATGGCGTTTTCGACGAGCGGCTGCAGCACGAGCTTGAGCATCTCGCAACCGAGGATGGACGGATCGACGTCGGCGACGTAGCGGAAGCGGCCGTTGTAGCGGATGTTCTGAATCGTCATGTAGTGCTCGATATGCTTCAGCTCCTTGTGCACGGGAATCGTCTCGCGGCCCTTGTTCAGGCTGAGCTTGAAGCTTTCGGACAGCGCCAGCGCCATCGCCGCCGCCTCTTCCGTCTTCTTCAGCCGGACCATCCAATAGATCGAATCCAGCGTGTTGTACAGGAAGTGCGGCTTGATCTGCGCCTGCAGCGCGCGCAGCTCCGCCTCCCGCTCCTTCAGCTCCGAATGGAACAGCCGGGCGTCCAACTCCTGGTTTTCCCGCGCCATCCGCTTGAACGTTTCCCCGATCGCCCCCACTTCGTCGTCCCGGAACGTGCCGCCGATGTCGCGGGAGCCTTTGTTCCAGTCGATCATCATCTTCTTGAGCTGCAGCAGCGGACGGGTGATGCTGCCGGAGACGACGTAGGAGATGACGAGCGCGACGAGCGCGATCGCGGAGGCGATCCAGGCCGTCGCCGCGCCGATCCGGCTCGATTGTTGGAGCAGCCGGCTCTTGCGGATCAGATGGACGAACGTCCACTGCGTCGTTTGGTTGCGGAATTCGCTCGTCAGGTAACCTTGCCGCTGCAACCGCTCCATCATCTCCGCCAGGCTGCCGCCGGAGGCGATCACAGGCCCGGTTCCGTCGGTTTCCGGATAGACGAGGCGGGGCGGATCGGACGCGGCATCGATCGCCAGAAAGCGCCCGTTGTCCTCGCTGCCGTTGAAGATGCTGCCGAACATCGATTTGGACAAGTTCGTGACGATGAGTCCGATCGGGGTCCCGTCGGGGCTTGACGAATCGCGAAACAGCTTGACGGCCGAGAACGTGTTCGCCTTGTCTCCGAGCACGTTGTATGCGAAAAACACGACCCGCCCCTGCGCCGCGAACGCTTGCCGGTACCAGTCCGACCGCTCGATCGCCTGCTTCTTGTCCGGCGTCTCGTACTTGCCGGCGTCGTCCGACCTTCCCCAGCAGTACGTCTGTAAATGGACGTCGAAGACGCACAGCGCATCCAGATAGCGCGTGTCGAACGAGTTGCTGTTGATGATCCGCTGCAACCGGTCGATCGTCAGTCTGTTCATCTCGCTCCGCTCTTCGCTGCTCTTGATTTCGCTATTCCGCAGGTCGTCGCGGATCTCGTCGCTTTGCACGATGAACCGGTTCAGGTTCACGATGTTGCGCAGCAGAAGGTCCGCCACCTCGCTGGACGTCCGCAGGTGGTCATAGTTCGTCTTCGTATTGTTGTCCATGAGCGTGTCCCGGGCGACGCCCGCGGAGATGTACCCGAGCAGAAACAGAGGCGGCAGCGAGAGCAGGATCATCGCCGCGAAAAAGCGGCTGCGCACTTTGCGCAAACGGAATCGGAGCCGGAAACGGCGAAGTCGGCCGGCCATCTGCGCTTCCCCCTTCCGGAAACCGGCAGGCAACCCGAATGGCCGCCGGGCGCCCGCCAATGGTGTATCTTCCATTGTAAAGCAGAAGGAAGCGACAATGAAAGCGCTATTTTTTTCGAAACCGGCGACCGGTTTTCTCAAAAAAACGACTCTTGACCGGAGGCTGTGGAAAAGATTCGCGGACCGCGGCCGGAATGCGGAGAAGCCGTGAAGGCGCAAGTGGACCGGTAGCGGGAGGGGCCCGGTTTTTTTTGGCGAACGGACCGTTTCCGACGAACCCCTCAAGCGCCCGGTTCATACAGTGTAGACGAATGACCCGATCGAATGGAGGTTATCTGGAATGGATCGCTTTTTTCCGCCCGCCGGATTCGGATTCGGACGTCCCTTCTTCCGACCGTTTCCGCACCCTTTCTTTCCCAACCGGTTTTTGTTCCCGTTCTTCTTCTTCTCGCCGTACTTCTTCCCATTCTTCCGGGACGGAGATCCGCAGCACCTGATTTACGCGCAGCACCAGGTCCAGCCGGGCGACACGCTGGAAGGAATCGCCCATCGGTACAACATCCCCCATGCGATGCTGGAGGAAGCGAACTCGCATCTCGCTCATCCGGGCGCGCTCAGCCCGGGCGAGACGGTCGTCATCCCCCGCATCTCGAACATGTATTGCCACAAGACGTACGCCGAGATGACCATGCCGGCGCAATCGCAAGCGCATCACGGCTACGGGTATCACATGTAAGGTAAAACCCGGCAGGGGCTGCCCCGCTCGCGGAACGCGCGAAGCGGAGCAGCCCTTGGGATTTTGGCATCGAATTCGGCGGACGGATCGCGCCGGCGGCAAGTTCAGCGCGGCGTGGCGGAGACGGGGCGTTTTTTTCGGAGACGGTACAGGCGGAGACTGGCGAAGAAGAGAGCGAGGCCGAGCGCGCCGCCGGCCAGATCGACGGCCACGTCCGCGGCGGCCGGCGTGCGTCCCGGGGCGAAGCGCTGGTTCCATTCGTCCAGCCCGGCGACGAGCAGCACCGCAAGCAGAGACAGTGCGGCGGCCGCCGGCGCCCGCAGGCGGAACGTTCCGAGCGCGAGCGCCGCCGCAGCCGCCAGCGAAGCGTAGACGAGCAGGTGCGCGCCTTTGCGGACGAGCAATTCGATGAAGCCGAACGGGTTGACGTCCCGCCGGTACGGTTTGCCGTCGTAGCGGATGTCGAGATGAGGAAGCATCCGTTCCGCCTTTTCCGGGCTTAACGTTCGCTGCAGGAAAGGCTGGATCGTCTGCACCCTGTACGGTTGCGAGGAGAGAATGAAGATGGCGGCGACCAGGCCGCACAGCAGCGCGAACGCCGCCGGCCGGACCCAACGGCTTCGGTTGCGCATGTTCGAAGATGGCCTCCTTCCGGCTCTATGCCAACGGAGCTTTCTCTTCCGCTCCGATCGTCTGCAATACTTTGGACACCAGGCCTTGGACCGTAAACCCCGCTTTCGGCCTGCTCAGCCGGTACATGGCGACCCGGCCGGCAATCGCGGCGGCGGTCGCGAAATGCCATTGCTCCAATCCGAACGGAGGAATCAGGAAGCGGCGGAACGTATGGTATTGAAGCGTCGGCAGGCGCGCCAGCCCTTCAATCGTCTCGATCTTCGGACCGTCCCCGTCCCCGTCCGCCGCCGCCAATTCGAAGATGCCGGCCAGCCGGACGGGCCCGCGATGGAAGCGGGTCGGCACGGGCACGGCGTATTTGGACTCATAGATCGGCATGTAGAGAGCCTCCTCCATGCCGAGCCGGTACAAGCTCTCGAGCCAGAGCTTCTGCTGAGGATAGGCCGGCATGGCGACGGGAGATCGGTCCGGACCGGCCGCCACGGCGATCACGTCGTCGCTGAGCAGCGGGCAGCCGCGGCCGACGAAGGCGGCGGCAAGCGTCGACTTGCCCGCGCCGGAGTCGCCCACGAACGCATAAGCTTCGCCGCCGATGACGACGGCGCTCCCGTGCAGCGGTATCGTCCGCCGCTGCAGAAGCAGCGCCCCCATGCAGGTGCCGAGCAGGTACATGCGGACGACGCCCTCATCGGCTCCGGGCGACGGTTCCACGTCGATCCGGTTCCCTCCCCGGACGCGGAACAGCGCCGTATCCGGGACGCGCACGAACAGCTCGTTCCCGCGAAATCCGTAAAACTCGTCGCCGTCTTCGCGAGCGTTCCAGGCTTCCGCCAAGTCCGCCCGACCGATCGCCGCGTCCGCTGCGGACGCCTGATCCTCGGCGGGAAGAAGCTCCCGGAGCGGAATTTCGCTCGCCAGCCGCAAGCCGAACGCCTCATAGACCGTCTGTGTTTCGCAAGCGATCAAATGGCTCACCTGTTTCTTGGGAAGTATGGCGCCGCGATGCAACCGTCGAAGAACCCCAACCAAGCGGGGCCCGGCTTCGGGCTAGCCCGGGCACTTTGCGCCGGACCCCGGGAACGGAAAGGAAGCCCCCGTGCGCCGAGGCGCACGGGGGCCGCTTGCTTTCGTCCATCAGAGAATCGATCAGGAAGCGTGTGGGTGACCGTTATTGTGGCCCTTGCCGTTCTTGTCGGGATAGATGCCGTTCGGACCGCCCATCGTCCGGCCGGCGTCGAGCACTTCCAGTACCGGATGCTGCCATTCGTTCTTCGTCTGCTTCTCCATTTTCCCTTCACCTCCTTTCAACGGCCGGTTCGCCAGCTCAATTGCCGCAGGAAGCGGCCGACGATCAAACCCTGCATCAGGAGGCGCGCGTCCGGATCGAAGGCGGATTGCGGCTCGGGCGCCGGCCCGATCTTCGCGAGGGAGCGCCTGATTTGATCCACGTTCAGAAAATGCGCGACGGCCGGATCGCGGCAGAGCCGGTGCAGCTCGTCCGTCAACTCGCGCCAGCGGGGAAGCATGCGGTGAAGCCAGTCGGCTCCCTGCACGCCCCGCACGCGCTGATTGAGGCGAATCGAGTCCGGCAAGCAGCCGGCCGTCGACCTTCGCACGAGCGAACGGTCCATGCCGTCCTGCACGTACTGCTCAAGCGGCAGCGACAAGCAGAAGCGGACGACCCGCGGATCGCTCGTCGGATCCCGTTCCCATACCGCATAGCGCAGCGAAAACTTCGTCACCGACGTCCCCTGGTGGTTCGACACGTACAGCTGTTCGAACTGCTCGGCTCTTGCCGCAAGCTCGTCGAACGGAATGCCGGCCAGGCCGACGTCGCGACGGCGGAGCCGCTCGAACACGTTCGTCCGGCGCGCCAATTCCGGCGCGATCAGCTGCGGCGCCAGCGCTCCGGCGGAGGACGCCAGCCGTCCGGCCAGGCGGGGGAAAGCGGTCTTGGCGACGAAGCGCAGCATGCGGCGTCTGCCGACGCCCGTCCGGCTCCCGTACCGCTTCAGCTCGCGGAAGAGCCGCACCCATCTCAGCCGGCGGAGCAGCCGGGCGTATTCGTCCGCGGCGGAGCCCCACGAGACGGTGTAGTTGCCGCGGGCTCCCGTCAGCAGAACGCCGACGCCGCCGGCCGACGCCCGCTCGAGAATGCCTTTGATCCACACCGAATTTTCAAAAAACTTGTACGGCGCTTCCATTAGCCCGATGAGATCGTCCACTTCGGCGAGCGGGTCGCGGTCCGGGAATGCCAGATAATGTTCCGACAAACGGCCGATATGCGCGGCCGTCTCCCGGATATAGCCGCTTTCGTCGGCGGCCATCGATTTCGGCGTCCAGTCGGCGAAGTCGGCGGGAGGAACGTAGCTGTAGGCTTGCAGCGTCTTGCCCGCGCGCCGCAGCGGCTCGGCCGCGAAGGCGGCCACCGCGCCGGAATCCAGGCCGCCGCTCAGGCTGACGCCGACCTGCCGGAACGTCCTAAGCTTCGCTTCGACGGCTGCGCGGAAGACGTCCCGGAACGCCTCCTCGTATTCTTCGTTCGAACGGAGGCGCAGCTTCCGCTTCGGCTCCGCGAGCGAATCGTACTGCCTGAGCGCCGGCCTCCCGTCCGCCACCGTCAGGCAGTGGGCCGGCGGCAGCTGCTCGATTCCGCGGTAGACGGTGGCCCGAACGTCCACCGCGTCCAGAATGACGGGAATGGCCAGAAACTCGGCCAGCCACGACTCGTTCACGCCCGGCTGCGCCCCGGGCAGAGCCAGCAGCGGACGCATCGCCGTGCAGAACGCGAACCTTCCGCGGTCGCAGCGGTAGTACAACGTCCGGCTGCCGAGCAGGTCGCGCGCCGCGAACAGGCGGCGCCTCCTTAGGTCCCAGACGGCGAACGCGTAATCGCCGATCAGGTAGCGGGGAGACTCCTCCCCCCACCGGAGATAGGCGGCCAGGATGAGCTCGGCGTCGGTCATCCGTTCGCGCCGGTCCCGCTCGACGCCGAGCCGTTCGAACAGCTCCTCCCGGTTGTCGACGATCGCGTCCGCCGCGACGGCGAGCTGCGATCGCTCGTCGAACAACGGCATCTTCTCGCCGCGGGACTCGGGCGTGATCCATTGGGCCCGGCATCCCAGGAAGACTGGACCATCCTGCCAGACGCCGGTTTCGTCGGCCGGGTACGCTTGCAGCGCGTCCATCAACAGGCCGCCTTCTTCCGCGGCAGCGGCCGCTCCGTCGCAGCGCCAGACGCCGGCTATCGCGCTCATCGCAAAGCCCGATCCCTCCTTTCGATTCGAACCTGGGGCACGGGCGCGGCCCTTCGGCAGTATGCTAGAATGATCGTACCGCACGCAAGAAACGGAGGGGTCATCTTGAATTCCGACAAAAGCAACATCGCCTGGCAGCGCTCCAACGTCACCCGTCTCGACCGGCAGAAGAGAAACGGCCATTCCGGCTGCGTGCTGTGGTTGACCGGTTTGCCGGGAGCCGGCAAGTCGACGCTCGCCTTCGCGTTGGAGCAGGAACTGTTCGCCCGCAACGTTTCCGCCTACGTGCTCGACGGCGACAACATCCGGCACGGGCTCGGCCGGGACCTCGGCTTCTCCCCCGAAGACCGGACGGAGAACGTCCGCCGGGTCGGCGAAGTCGCGAAGCTGATGCTCGACGCCGGCCTGATCGTGCTGGCCGCCCTCATCTCGCCGAACAGCTCCGACCGCCGCATGGTGCGCGACCTGTTCGCGCCCGGCGACTTTATCGAGATTTACGTCAACTGCTCGCTCGCGGAATGCGAAAAGCGCGACCCGAAAGGGTTGTACAAGAAAGCCAGAAGCGGCCAGATTCCGAACTTCACCGGCATCGGCTCCGGCTACGACGTCCCGGCCCGCCCCGAGCTGACGCTCGATACGGAGCGCCTGACGGTGCCCGAGTCGGTCGCCGCCGTCATCCGCTATCTGGAGGTGCGAGGTTACCTGGCGCCACGATGATGTTCCTCCCGCGACATGACCGTTCCGCCTTCGAGCACGATGACCTGATCGGCATTGCGGATCGTCGACAGCCGGTGGGCGATGACGATCAGCGTCATCTTCCCCCGCAGCCGGTCGATCGCCTCCTGAATCCGCTCCTCGTTCTCGGTATCGAGCGCGCTCGTCGCCTCGTCCAGCACCAGAATCGAAGGCCGCCGCAAGATGGCCCGAGCCAGCACGATCCGCTGCCGCTCGCCGCCCGACAGCCGCACCCCGCGGTCGCCGACGACCGTATCGAGCCCGTCGGGCAGCCGTCTGACGAACGTCTCCGAAGCGGAAAAGCGCAGCGCCTCCCACAAATCCGCCTCGCTCGCGTCCGGGCGGACGATCCGCAAGTTGTCCCGGATGCTGGCATGGAACAGGAACGGGTCCTGGGCGACGTAGCTGACCGCATGCCGCAGGGCGATCCGCTTGTCGGGCGTCACCGGGACGCCGTCGATGAGAACCGTGCCGCTCTCCGGCTCGAGCAGCCCCATCAGCAGATCGACGAGCGTGCTTTTTCCCGCGCCGGACTGGCCGATGATCGCCGTCATCTTCCCCGCCGGAATGCGGACGCACACGTCGCGCAGCGCGTATTCGGCGGACGGCGTCCGATCGTAGCGGAAATAAACGTTGCGGCATTCGATTCCCTGCTTCACCGGCAGGTACCGGTTTTCTTCGCCGCGGCCGTCCTCCTCCGGCTCCCGCGCCAGCTCGCACTCCCGCTCCAGCCGCCGCAGGCTGCGAAACGCCGGCACGGCGGAGACGATCTGTTCGGCCGAGGCTTGAACGGCCGTAAACCGCGGCCACAAGCGGGCGAAGATGATCACGATCAGCACGAGCTGGCTCGCCCCGACCCGGAACACCTCGAACGCCAAGTAGACGAACAGCGCGATCAACGCCGCCGCCGCGATCTTGTACAGGCTCTCCGTCGTCGCCTGAAGCCGCGAGAAGGAGACGAAGTTGGCTTCCATCCGGCCGGTCAGATCGCGGAACCAGGCCAGATAGGACGCCTCGAGCCGGTTGCTCTTGATATCTTTGATGCCGTTGAAATGATCGGTGACGCCGGCGTAATACGTTTCCGCAAGTTCCCCGGTTTCGTTGCCGACCTCTTTGGCGCGGCGAATCTTCTTGCGCATGACGAGCGCGATCGCGGCGCCGCTGACGAGGACGACGGCCGTCAGCTTCGGCGACAGCCAGAAGGCGAGGCCGACCTGGATGACGGTGAAGATGAGCGACGACGCCAGCTGGAGCAGCAAGTACGTCGCCTGGCTGACGCGGGCCAGCTCGGACGTCAGCACGTGATGGAAGTCCGACTTCCGCCGGCGGATGAAGAAGGACCAGTTCGACCGCATCAGCGCTTCGTAGAGGCGAAGGCGCAGATGGCGGATAAAGCCCTGCTGCAGCCGGGAACTGCGGATGCTCTGCTCCCGCTTCAGCACCGCCTGTACGACCAGCACCAGGAAGTAGACCGCAAGCAGCGCCGGCAGCGCGTAGGCGTCGGGAATCCCGTTCAGCGCCGCAAGCCAGCCCGCCGCCGGCGGGAGGCCGCCCGCGCCGGCGCCGGAGCCGAAGAAGCCGAGCAGCCCGAGCATGGGCGCGAGCAAGTAGATGCCGATCCCGTCGAAAAAACCGAGACCGACCATGGCCGCAAGCTGTACGTACAGCCGAACGCCCGCATACCGCCGCAGCCGGTTCGCATAAAACCACAGATCCGTCATGGCCATTCCCCATCTCTCAGGATTGCTGCCGCACCTGCCTCCACAACCAGACGAACGGCCGAAGCGGAAAATAGAGAAACTTGAGCGGTTTCGGCAACGGCAGCGCCTCGGCGTCCCGGAAGCTGGGGTGCAGTCGGCTGATCGCGAAGCGCCACTTCTGCGGCGTCGTCTTCAGCGCGAACAAGTAGCGCTTGTACGAGCCGCTCCGCTCATCGGACTGCGGGTGGACCGGCTCCCGGATGAACGGCTGCGAACGCTGCGCCAGCTCCAGGCCGCGGCCGCCGGAGACGATGGGCCGAAGCGCCGGCGGAACGGGCGTGTGCAGCAGCGCGGAAGCGAGCACGAGCGCCTGGCCGGCCGCATCGCGCGCCTGATAGCGCCTGAGCAAAGCGGCAAGCGCTTCCCAGTCCAGCCGGCGGCGCGCCAGCCGGTCGATGTCGACCAGCCAGCGCAGCCGGAACCAGGCATGGCGGGCGCCGTGGGTGGCGAGGTACAGAAAGAGATGTTCGTTCCCCGGCAGGTACAGCCCGTCGGCCAGATCGCTGCCTTGCCTGGCGTTCCACAGCTCTTCGAAGGACGGCTCCTTGCCGTTGTCCCCGTTCAGCCGCCAGTGCACCTCCACCTGGATTCGCGTCTGCGGATGGGTGAAGGACACGTGGTGCATCTTCCACTTCCAGTCGCCCGTTCCCCGCGGAATCGGCTTGTCGATCGCATAGCCCAGATCCTGAAGCAGGCTCTCGGCCCGCTCGACGTCGCGGGAGGGCACCAGAATGTCGAGGTCTTTGGACGTGCGCAGCGACACGTCTCCGTACAGCAGCCGGGCGAGCGCAGGCCCTTTGAGCGCCAGCGAACGCACGCCCTGCCGGCCCAGTCCCCTGCAGAGGCGCACCGTCTCCCCGCTCAGTTGGAGCATGTCGAGCGTGTTCAGCCGATAGTCCCGGCCGACGGCTTGCAGGACATCGGACGGAATCAATCCGGCGCCTCCCGCATTCGTGTAAATCTGCGGATAGACGCGATGATGTCGGACCAGCAGCAAAAATTGATTCCAATCGATGTGCGGCAACGGACGCTCCGGCGGACGCAGGCGGCTCGGTTCGGCGTCCGCCCGCAGCGTCTCCAGCATCACGGTCAGTTCTTCGGGAAATGCGCTTAAGTCAAGGCCGACGGCCTGATTCATGTTCGGGCCCACCTTCAATCTTCTCGTACGTTTTTTCCGGTTGCGAATGTCGCCACCGTCGTGAACAGACGGCGCTCCCCCGCTCCGGTCAAATAGATCGGTCCGCTCCGCAGCCAGGCGTGCGCGATCAGCTTCCCCTGCTTGTCTCTGGCCGTGCCCAAATAGAGCGTGCTGTCCAAGCGGCGCCGCTCCAGCATCTTCTTGGCGGCGAGCGCCTGCACCAGGCACTGGCTCTCCCAGAACGTGTGGCGGCTCATGATCCGGACCGCCTCCGAGATTTGCCGGACCGTCCGTTCCGCCGACAAGTCGTGGACGTGCGGCGTCTCCGTCATCGGCTTGCCGAGCGCGGGAGCGAGCCGCGAGAACGGAAGCAGCTTCAGAAGCCGCGCCCAGGCGAGGAAGACGAACGCCTCAAGCAGCAGCTTCCGCTTCTCCGCCGGCTGTTGCATGAACTTCCGCAGCTTGCGCATCAGGACGGACGAACCTCGATCAGCGCTTCGCGCTGCAAGCTTTGCAAAAACTCGGACACCTGCCGCTCGCACACGGGCCGCTCGACCTCGTATTCCTTCGTCAACTCGTCGACCAGCCGGGAGACCGGGATCGGAGCGGCGATCAGCTCCCAGATTCTTCCTCCCACCCGGCCAAGATTGTAATATTTGCCGGTGTGCAGGCTGAACATGACTTTCTCCCCGTTCATGTCGCTGACGATGTTCCCTTCCGCTTGAACGATCGTCTGTCCGGCATAGCGCATGTCCGTCATTTTCCTTGCACTCCTTCCCTGGCGATGCGAATGACCGCTTCCGCGAGGCGGCGGGCGGTGAACATTTGCGGCGGCCGCTGCAGCCGGCAAACCTCGATGCGGGCGGCGGCGCCCGCAGCCGTGCGGAAATGCCAGTCCTCAAGCCCGAGCCGCGGGACCAGCCAATTCCGGTACGTATGCATAAGCAGAACGCGCAGCCGCTCCAGATTGGGCAGCCGCTGGACGGCGACCGGCCCTCCGTCCGCGACGGCCAGCTCGAACGCTCCCGCCAGCGGGAGCGGTTCGGCGCGAAAGGCCCGGCCGGCCGGCACGGCGAATTTCTCGGTCTCCCGGTAGATCGGACGATACGATCCGCCCGCGATGCCGAGCCCTTCGAGACTTTCCCGCCACAGCTTCTGCTGCGGATAGGACGGCAGAACAACCGGCTTCCCGTCTTCGGAACAGGCGACCGCCACGACGTCGTCGCTGACGAGCCGGTGCCCCATGCCGACCAGAGCCGCGGCCAGCGTCGACTTGCCGGCCCCGGAATCGCCGAGGAAGGCGTAGGCCCGCCCGTCGATGACGACCGCGCTGCCGTGCAGCGGCAGCACGCGCCGGATCAGGAGCAGCGCGCCCAGACAAGTGCCGAGCAGGTAGACGCGCACCTTCTCGCGGTCCGCGCCGGGCAGCGGCGCGACGGTCACGGTCCGCCCGTCCTCGATGCAGAAGACGGCCGTCTCCGGAATCAGGAACAGAAACCGGCGGCCGGATTGCGAGAAATTGTTGCCGCACGCTTCCAGTTCCGGCCACAGGCGGCCGGGCTCGGCTGTTTCGATCACGACGTCCGCCGCTTCCCCGTCGGCCTCTTCCTCGGACAGGGGCAATTCCGGCAGCGGAATGCGGCTTAAGATGCGCAGGCCGAAAGCCCGATGAACGGTCGGCCGCACGGCGACTTCCATGACTTTCACCCCTTCCGCTTCTTGATCAAAAAGGGGCGTCCTTATACAGCCCGTTGCGGCCGTATAAGGACGCGGGAACAGGATGCGAACGGCCGCCTTTAGCTCGGTTGATAGATGTCCATGTCTTCCGTCGTGACGAAGTCGATGTTGGTCATGCCTTTCCCGTACATCGTTTCGCCGACGTTCAACGTTTCGAGCTCGGGGGCTTGCCATTCATTTTTGGCGCGAACTTCCATGGGGATCACCTCCTTTCATGGGAGACGGCTTCAACGCGAACGCGCCTGTCCGCCGGCCGTCAGGCGAACCGCCGGATGAACCGTCCGACGATCAGGCTGCGCATGAGCAGCCGCATTTCCGGGTGGAAGGCGAGCTCCGGCCGCGGCTCCCGCCCCGTCCCGTCGAGCGCCGCCCGAATCCGCTCGACGTTGAGATAGTGGGCGACGGCGGGGTCGTTGCACAGCCGCGCCAGCTCCGCGGTCAGCCGCGGCCACGCCGGCGCGGTGCGGTGAATCCAGTCGGCTCCCTGAATGCCGCGCACGCGCTGGTTCAGCCGCACTTCGTCGGGCAGCACGGCCGCCGTGCTTCGGCGGATGAGCGCGCGGTCCATCCCGTCGCGCACGTACTGCTCGAACGGCACGGCGAGGCAGAAGCGGACGACGCGCACGTCGCACGTCGGATCGCGCTCCCAGACGCCGTAGCGCAGCGACAGCTTCGTCGCCGTCGCGCCGTTCTTGTTGGCGGCGGCCGGGCTGGCGAGCTTGTCCAGCCGCAGCCGGAACGCGTTCGCGCCCGACTCGCCGCCGCGCAGCCGCTCGAACACGCCCGTCCGCGCGGCGAAGTCGGGATGGATGAGCATCGCCGGCAGCTCGGCGCCGGCATCCGTCCGGCGGCGCCGGGCGAGGCCGGGGAAGGCGAGCTTGACGGCGGCGGGCAGCAGCCGGCGGCGGCCGACCCCTTTGTTCGCGCTGTACAGCCTGAGCTCCCGCATCAGGCGCAGCCAGCGCATCTGCTTGAGCAGCAGCGCGTAGTAGTCCAGGGCGGGCCCCCACGAGATGGTGAAGTTGCCGCGCGCGCCGGTCAAAAGAACGCCCGCTCCCCGCCGTCCGGCCTGCTCGTAGATGCCTTTGAGCCAATGCGAGTTCTCGAAAAACTTGTACGGCGCCTCCAGCAGGTCGAGCCAGTCGTCCACTTCGGTGTACGGGCTTATGCCCTCGAAGTCCAAGTCGGTCTGCGCGATGTTGCCGACGTGCCGGACCGTCGCGCGGATGAGCGGGCGCTCGTCGGCCATCGTCGAGCTCGGCGTCCAGTCGGCGAAGTCGCGCGGCGGCACGCTGCTGAAGGCGTACAGCGTCTTGCCGGCCTGCCGCAGCTCCCGCGCGGCGAAGCCGGCGACCGCGCCCGAGTCCATGCCGCCGCTCAAGGTGACCGCCACCTCGCGGAACGTGCGCAGCCGGCAGCGGACGGCCTCGCCGAACACGTCCCGGAACGCCTCCTCGTACTCGCCGTCCGACTTCAGGCGCAGCGGCTCCTCCGGCTCCAGCGAGCCGTATCGGACGAGCGCGATCCGCCCGTCCGATACGGCGATCGCGTGGCCCGGCGGCACCTGCCGGACGGCCCGGTACGGCGTCGCCCCGGCGTCCGTGCATTCGAACATTTCCGGGATCGCCATAAATTCCGCGAGCCACGCCTCGTCGAGGCCGATCGGCGCATCCGGCAGCGCGAGCAGAGGCGCGACCGTCGTGGCGAAGGCGAAGCGGCGCCCGTCGCAATGATAATAGAGCGAGCGGGCGCCGAACGTGTCCCGCGCCCCGAACAGCAGCCGGCGCTCCTCGTCCCAGATCAGAAACGCGAAGTCGCCGACGAGCGCGGCCGGCGCCTCCCGGCCCCATCTTTGGTACGCGAGCAGGATCAGCCGGCTGTCCGTGATGTCCGCGCGCTGGCCGTAAGGCACGTTCAGCCGCTCGCACAGCTCGCCGCGGTTGTCCAGGATGGCGTCGGCCGCGATCCGCAGCCGGCTGCCCGGCTCCGCTTCCGGCATCCGCTCGGCGGCCGATTCGGGCGTGATGCGGCGAATGCGGCAGCCGAGAAACGCCGGGCCGCCGCGCCATGTCCGGACGTCGTCGGCCACGTACGGCCGCATCGCTTCCATCATCGCCGCGGCGTCGGCGGGGTCGGCCTTGCGCCCGTCGAAGCGGACGATGCCGGCGATCGCGCTCACGGGTCCCCGCCTCCCCTGGCCATCGCCGAAGCGATGCGCGACAGGCGGCGGCCGAACGGGATCGCCGACTTGAGCCAGTCCGCCTTCCGCTTCATCGCGCCAAGCTGCGAGCGCAGCCGCCGCTGCTCCGCATAGCTCGCCTCGAGCCGCTGCTCCAGCACGCGGACGGTCATTTGCAGCTGCCGAAGGTGCGCCTGCTCCGCCGTCAACTTCTCCTCCGGCGCCGCTTCGGCCGGCCCGCCGGGCAGCCCCGCGTCCGCCCCGGCCGCCTCCGCCGCGCCGCCGGACGGAGCCGCCGCCGGCCCGCCGGACAGGCCCGCGCGCATCCGGTAGTCCGCCTGCCAGCGCCAGCCGGTCGCCTCCGCCAGCTGCCGCGCCCGCAGCGCGAGCGCTTCGCCGTCCGGCTCCGCGCCGATACGGACGCCCATCCACCGCTCCGCTTCGGCCAGTTCCTCGCCGTAGCCGAGCTCGGCGAACAGCTCCGCGCCGAGCAGGCGCGCGTACAGCTCCGCCTCCCGCTTCGTCAGCACTTCCTTCCAGGCGTCGACGGATTGTTCGTGCGGCGCCGAATGGTCCGCGACGAACGGATCGCCGACGCCCATGCTGAAGTACAGGTCGGTCTTCGCGGACGACCGGCCGCCCGCGCCGTAGCGTTCCATCCCTTCCTCGTACGCGGTTCCGAGGAACCGGCAGACGGCGGCCAGCTGCGCCTTGGGTTCCGCGACCAGCTTCTCGTACGGGAGCCGGAAGGCGTAATCGCCGGGCTGCGAGAAGTAGCGGCGGTAGCGCAGCAGCCCGACCGTCAAATCGGCGGCCCGGATCTCGAATCCGGGCCCGGTGAGCAGCGCCTCCAGGTCGAGCTTCTCGCCCCGGAAGGCGGCGAGCTTCTTGTAGGAGGCGAGCACCGCCAGCGGATTGCGGACGAGCCAGATGCGCCGCGAGCACGGGAACAGCGTGTCGAGAAATTCGAGCAAGCCATAGTACCGCGGCGACTTGTCGACGACCAGGTCCGCGCCGCCGCTCCCGCGCAGCAGCCCGTTGTACGTCCGGAGCGCGAACGATCGGCACGCCCCGGCGAACACGTCGTCCGGCAGCACACCGTTGAAAAACCGTTCGAGAATCGCCCTGCCCCCGTAGGCGCGCTTCGGCGGCGTTTTCAAGTCGAGCAGGCTCATCACAAACCACATCTCCTGCGTGGCGAAGATGCGGCTGTGGTTTTGCAGCAGAACCGTCGCCAGCGAGCTGCCGCTGCGCGGCGTGCTGAGCAGCAGGACAAGACCGTTGCCGTGCGCGTCGACCATGCGGATTCCTCCTTCCCGCAACCATATGAAGTCAACCGGGTTTACTTTGCGCTGAAATCGTAGTAGAACTTGGGCCGCTGCCCGAGCATCACTTTGTAGATGTCGTAGTTGGTATCCATAATCGCCTGCAGGTAGTCCTTGTAGGGACGGTCCGCGACGTTGACGAGGCCGGAGTTGTAATGCTCGCCCCACACTCCTTGCCAGTAGCGGCCGAGCCCCGCCTGGTCGACGTAGTTGAACAAGTCCGCGCCGACCACGTAAGGCAGCGCCGCCACGCCTTCCACGTAGTTCCGGTAGCGCATGCCCCGCTGGAACTGGTTGAACGCGGCGTTTTTCATCAGCGGCGCCAGCCCCTGCTCCGACGTCCCGTAGCCGAACTCGCTCATGAGCAGCGGCTTGCCGCCCGACAATTCGTAGACTTCGTTCAACAGGGCGGTCTCGATCGAATACGTATAGTAGTTGATGCTGATGACGTCCATATATTTGCCCGAAGCTTCGGCCAGCGTCTGCCGGACCTTCTCGTTATGGAACGTCGTCGTGATCCACCGGTCGCCGAGCAGCAGATGGTTCGGATCGTACTTGCGGAACAGCTTCGACACCGTTCCGTAGAAATCGTCCAAATACTGCGCGAAGAAAGCTTCCATGTCGCGCCACGCCGGCGACGCCTTCAGCGTCAGCTCCGCTTCGTTCAGTTCGTCGAACGAATGAAAGCTCATCTTCCAGGCGGCGTCGAACGCTTCGATGGTGCCGTATTCCGCCTTGAGCGACTCGACCAGCTTCCCCTTGATCGCCGCCGAGCTCGCCTTCAGCTTCGGAACCTCGGTGTAGAACCGGTGATAGTCGTATTCGTTGCCGAGAAAATAACCGACGAGCATCTTGTCGTCCGCGTGCGGCGCGACCGACTTGGCGAACGCCTGATCCAGCTTCGCTTCCGCGTCCGGGGCGTAAATGTCGAACAGCGACAGGCCGTCGATCTTGGCCCAGCTCATGCTGTCCAGCGGCAGCATGCGGACGTACGGGAACTTGCCTTCCTCGCCGTATTTCTCCGGCGAATAGGCGCCGATGCCGTTGAAGCCCCACTTCTGCAGCCGGCCGACCGCTTCCATGTAGATGTCGTGCTCGGTCGGGAAGCTGCCGGTCTTGCGGTACTTGTTCGCCACGTAGAACGAGAAGTTGTCCGCGCCGAGATAAGCCGCCTTGTATTTCCCCGCATAAGGAGGAACGGATTCGAACTGCTCCTCCCGGCCTTTCACCATGGTGTACGTCTCCTGCGCCGTCACGCCGTTGACCGCCAGGCTGAAGTACAGGTTGCCCTCCGGCGTCGTCAGCACCGGGCGCCCGTTCATCTGCTGCACGGCGAAGAAGCCGGTCGCCCGCAGGCCGTACTTGGCCGCGCTGCCGGCCAGCCCGCCGTAGGCGTCGCGGTCCGCGGGCGGCTGCAGGCTGCCGTAATAGGCGGTGTCGGCCCGCGCGTCGGCTTCAAGCTGCGCTTCGCTGGTCACCTTGCCGGCGAAGTTCGCGTCCTTCATCTGGCCGAACCGGTCGAGCCGCACGTCGCCGCCGGCGTTGACGGTATAGCTGCGAAGCGGGCTCGGCAGCATGCCGTCCTTGACGGCGTAAGTCTGAAGCACGTTATACCCTCGCAATTCAAGCGGTCCGACATACGGGACGAAGTCTCCCGCTCCGTTGAGGCGGTAGTAGATGCGGGCTCCCGGCGTCGCCGACGTCAGCGTCGCCCGCAGGCCGGTTGTGGTGCTTGCCGAAGCGAGCGCGACGGACGCCGTCGTCTGGTTTATCGACACGTCCGCCACCTGCGGCGTCCATGCCTTGGCCGAGCCGGAGAGCTCGATTTTCAAATACCGCGTATGCGCCGGCAGGGACGCGTTCTCGTAGGCGTACGGCTGCCAGTTGCTGACCGGATCGCCCGCCGAGTACCCTTCCGCCTCGACCTCCTCGTACGTCTTGCCGTCCGCCGAGACGTAAAACCGCAGCTTCTCGAACGGCAAGCCGTTAAAGTAGGAACTGCGGACCGTAAACGATGTCATGTCGGTGTCCGAACGGTATATCAACGCCCCCGTCTCCGTCGTGGCGCGCACGGCGCGGCCGGCGTCGTTGCCGAAGTAGACCGGCGTGTCGTGCGCCGTGTATAAGTTGGTGCGGGAGTCGGCCAGCTGAAAATCGTTCAGCGGATCGGTCGTTCCCGGCAGCAGCGGGGTTTGCGGGTAAGGCGTGTACGAGAAGGTGGACACCGTGGCCGACGCTTCCGTGTCGTCGCCCGACGGCACCGCCGTCGTCTTCAGCAGCGTCGGCGACGTAATCGGAATCGGCGCGACGTAGCGCATGCGGGTCTCGGAAGTGCGGGGGTCGCTGCCGTCCGTCGTGTAATAGACGGCCTCCCCATCCGCCGCCGGGTTCAGCAGAACCATGCTGCCGTAGAGCACCGGCCCCGACGGCTTGCTCGCGACCGCGTTGCCGGAGCCGTTCAGCACCACTTTGCCGAGCGTGAGCGCGCCGTCCGGAGTCCCGTCCGCAAACTCGATTTTCAAATAACGGGTGCCGGCGGGAAAATCCCGCGACTCGTACGTGACGGTCGGCCGCTCGCCCTCGTCCACATGCACGTCGGGCGTGACGCCAAAGTACGTCTTCCCGTCGGCCGAGACGTAGAAGCGGAAGGCGCTCTCCGCGCCGTCGGCCTTCCCGTAGACATACGCCGCGAACGACCGCAGCTTGCCCTCCGACCGGTAAATCAAATATTCGCCGGGGACGCCGCTGCCGGCGACGACGGTCGGGTCTTGCACGCTCCCGGACAGCGTCTCCAGCCGCAGCGAGTCGGCATGGCGGTAGACGGCGTTCCAATCCGCAAGCTCGTCGACCACCGCTCCGCCGTCAGCCGCCGCAGAGTCCCCCTGCGTAGGCGCAGGAACCGCAATGGCCAGCAGTCCGTACATCAGGAGCAGCACCGTCTTGATCTTCATGATGATCCGCTCCTTTCCGGACTTTCTTAAAATTGCAAAATCGGCATCTCCTCCCTGACTCCCTGATTCAGGCTCGGACGACCGACGGAATCGTAGATGAACGCCGTTCCCGCCAGGTCCTCCTCCTTGAACACGTTTCGTCCGTCGATCAGAATCGCCCGGCGCATGAGCGCCTGCAGCTTGCGCAAGTCCACCTTCGCGAATTCCTCCCATTCCGTCAGCAGGCAGAGGGCGTCGGCGCCGGCGGCCGCTTCTAGCGCCCCTTCGCACCATTCGACGCCGGCTTCTCCGAACTGACGGCGGAAGTTGGGCAGCGCGATCGGATCGTACGCCTTGACGTGCGCCCCGGCGTCGACCAGATGGCGCATGATTTCGAACGCGGGCGAATCCCGCACGTCGTCCGTTGCCGGCTTGAACGACAGCCCCCAGACCGCAACCGTCTTCCCCCGCAGCTCGCCTTCGAACAACGTTTCCAGCTTGCGCACGATGCGCAGCCGCTGGTCCTGGTTCACCTCGACGACCGCCCGCAGCAGCTTGAACTCGTACTCGACATGGCCGGCGATCTGGATGAGCGCCCGCGTGTCCTTCGGGAAGCAGGACCCGCCGTAGCCGATGCCCGCCCTCAAGAAAGCCGGGCCGATGCGGCGGTCGAGGCCCATGCCTTCGGCCACCTGGGTGACGTCGGCGCCGACCTTCTCGCAGATGTTCGCGATCTCGTTGATGAAGGATATTTTCGTCGCCAGAAAAGCGTTGGACGCGTACTTGAGCATCTCCGCGCTGCGGATGTCGGTCACCATGATCTTGTCCGTCAGCGGCCGATGCAGCTCGGCCACCTTGTCGGCGGCCGCGCGGGAATCCGCGCCGATGACGACCCGGTCGGGCCGAAGCGTGTCTTGCACGGCCGATCCTTCGCGCAGAAATTCCGGCAGCGAGACGCTGTCGAACGGCACGTTCGTCCGGCTGCGGATCAGGTCGCGCACCCGCTCGTTCGTGCCGACGGGCACCGTGCTCTTGACGGCGACGATCGCGTAGCCGTCCAGCGCCTCCGCGATCTCGGCGGCGGCGGCGTCGATGTAGGACAGGTCGGCCTCGCCGCTCGGAAGCGGCGGGGTGCCGACCGCGATGACGATGAGGTCGGCGCCGCGGACGGCCGACCGCAGATCGCCCGAGTAGCGCAGCCGGCCGGCGGCGGTGTTGCGCGCCGACAGCTCGGCGAGACCCGGCTCGTAGATCGGGATGACGCCGCTTTGCAACGCGGCGATCTTGGACGAATCCTTGTCGACGCATTCGACCGTGTGCCCCAGTTCCGCGTAGCAGACGCCCGAGACGAGCCCGACGTAGCCGGTGCCGATAACCGCGATATTCATCGGATCCCTCCTTAAGCGTGGCAAAGTTGGACGATCTCGTCCCAGTCGTGTTCGAGCCGGACGATGTCCTCTTCAATCAGCGGCGTGCCGGTCTGCACTTCGATGATCTCCAGATCGGCGATCGCCCGCACGCTGTGCTTGCATTCCTTCGGGACGATCAGGACGTCGCCGGCCGAGACGGCCTGACGGCGTCCGTCCAGCACGACCGTTCCGCGGCCGGAGACGATCGTCCACACTTCGTCCCGGCAGCTGTGGTATTGGTAGCTCAAATTGCGGCCGGCGGCGATGAAGATGCGCTTCGTCAGCACTTCCCGCCCGTCCGGATAAACGGCGTAGTCCAGCACCCGGTAGCGCCCCCAGCGCCGCTCCTCGTACATCGGCCGCTGCTCCGAATGCTTCATGATGTCCTTGACGAGCGGGCTTAAGCTCTTCTCCGCCACGAGGATGCCGTCCGGGCTCGCCGCCACGACGACGTCGGTCAGCCCGAGCACGGCGATCGGCACGTCCAGCTCGTTGATGACGTGCGTGCCCTTTGTCTGCTCGGACAGGAGCCCCTTGCCGATGACGGGCGAGGCGATCTCCTCGGTCAGCGTGTTCCACGTGCCGAGGTCCTTCCATTGCCCGTCGTAGCGGATCGCCGCAATGCGGTTCGCCCGCTCGACCACCTCGTAGTCGAAGCTGATCTTCGGCAGCGAGCCGTACTGCTTGCGCATCTCCTCGAATTGGATCGGCAGTTCGTGAGCGATGAGCAGATTGATCAGGAAGTCCAGCTTGAACGCGAACACGCCGCAGTTCCACAGAGCGCCCTGCCGGATCAGCGCTTCCGCATCCTCTTTGCCGGGCTTCTCGCGGAAGCCCAGGACGTTCAAATACGGCCGAGCGGCGTCCTCCTCCGGCTGCGGCACGATGTACCCGTACTTCTCGGAAGGGTACGTCGGCTGCACCCCGATCAGCGCCAGATCGGCGCCGGACGCCTCAAGCGCCCCGTCCAGCCGCTCAAGCCCGCGGAAGAACGCGCCGTCGACGTACGGATCGACCGGCATGACCACGATCGTCTCGTGGAGACGGACGCCCTCCATCGCATACAGATAGGTGGCCGCGAGGGCGATCGCCGGGAACGTGTCGCGGCGCTGCGGCTCGGCGATCAGGCGAACTTCGCTGCCGAGCTGGCTGTACAAGATTTCGACCTGGGACTTGCCCGTCGCCACGTATGCCCGATCGCGCAGGCCGGCGTCGCCGAGCTGCCTCCATACCCGCTGGATCATCGATTCCGGCCGGCCGTCCGGGTCGCGGAGCACCTTCAAAAATTGTTTCGAGCGGGAATCGTTGGACAGCGGCCATAGCCGCTTGCCCGAACCGCCCGACAGCAGCACGATTCTCATTCCGTTCCTCCTCCTATGCAACCGCCGTCGTCAGCCGATGGCCGAAGCTTCGGTTGCCGCGCTTGTCCGGTCAGCCGGTTCCGCCAGCAGCGTCGCGGTGGCGACACCCTGCGTCCAGGTGCGATAGTAGTTGGCGTTCTTGCCGTAGGCGTTGTCGAGCAGCTCGTGCGGCTTGTCCATCAGGCAGGACAGGATGTGCCCGTGCAGGCGCGAAGTCTGCACGGCGCGGTAGCGGCCGAACCGGTCGATCGCCTTCTGGACGAGCCGGTCGGCGTATTTGCTCCACATTTTGCCGACGGCCAGCCGGCCCCCGCCCTTGCCCAGCATGACGGCGAAGGCGCGGATCGACTTTTGCTCCGTCCGGCTGAACAGCGTCGGCCAGTCCAGGCAGTCGCCGGCGTCCGAAGCCGCCAGCCGTTCCTGCCCGGCCGTCTTCTCGATATCGGTCCGCAGGAAGCGCAGCAGTTCCCGGTCGGGAGCGGTCCGGCTGCGGATCGGCCACAGCTGGTGCGCCATGTCCGGCGACAGATAGACGCTGCAGCGCTTGAACTTGTCCCGGGCGAGCTGAAGCGACAGCGTGTCGCGAACGTACAGATGCACGTCCGGATGGCGGTTCAGAACGTCCGCTGTCCGCTCGAACTCGTCCTCGCTGCGGTAAAAGATCGTTTGCGGCAACATGACCACGCGATTGCGGGGGTACTGCGCGACGATCCTTTCCCGCAGCTTCTGATGGACCGGGTACAGGTCCCCGAAGTTGCCGCCGCCGTGCAGCACGAGAATGCAGTGCCTGGGAACGTCCAGCCCGCTCGGGAAGTCGAGCGCGCTGTACCTGGCCCGAACGCGAATGTCATAAGCCTTGAAAAAAGCTTCGGTTCCCTTCATGATCAGCAGATCGCCGCCGTTGCCGTGCACCGGATAGTCGATGTAGCAAATGTCCGACCGCGGCGGAATGACGTTCAGAAGAAGCCGAAGCCGGTTTTTCAGCTCCTCCATCGGATGAATCAGCGGTGCGGTTTCCATGTAACAGTCTCCTTCGCTCGTTTCGCTCGTCGTATGGCCGTCACAGCGTCCAGCTGATCTTGTCGCGGACGACTCTCGCCGGAACGCCGGCCACCAGCGCGCCCGCCGGCACGTCCTTGGCCACGACCGCGCCGGCGGCGACGACGGCGCCCCGGCCGATCGTGACGCCCTTCAAAATGACCGCCTTGCAGCCGATCCACACATGGTCTTCGATGACGACCGGCTTGGTCGGATTCGTTCCTTCCAGGGAGTGGTAGTCGGTGTCCGTGATCGTCACGTCCCAGGAGATGGCGCAATGGCGGCCGATCGTCACCCGGCGCTTGCACATCACTTCGCTTCGCCGGTTCAGAAACGTGCCGTCGCCGATCTCGATGACGGCATCTTTCGAATCGAGGAAAAAGCCGGTCTGCCGGTGCAGGATGACGCCGCTGCCGATGATCAGCCGGGCTCCCTTCGTCTTGGACACTTTGACGGCGCCCGCAACGCGCAGCAGCCGGCCGCACCGGTCGACCTTCCGGCGGAACCAGGCGCCGCGAACGAGCCGGAAGCCGTTTTTCGCATAATCTCGAACGCTTCTGCGTGGCAGACGCATGTTGCTTGGTCGTCCTTCCCGTCACGATGTCAATTTTGCGCGGCTCGTTGCGCCGCCTGCGACAGGCGTCCCCGCAGGAAGCGCCAATCGCCCTTGTCGAACAGAATCTTAAAGATCGGCGCCTTGAACACGATCTTCATCGCCGCCACCGTGATCACCAGGCGGACGCAGGCGCCGAGCAGCATCGCCAGCGCGATGCCGTTCAGGCCGTAGGCCGGTGCGAGCAGGAAGATGAGCCCGACCGTCAGCGCCAGGGCGATTCCCTGCCTCAACGCCACGAGCCCGGGCCGGCCCGTCGCATTGAAGGACGAGGCGAGAATCCACGAGCCTCCGCCGATGATGCACTCCAGGGAGAGCAGATAAAACGCCGCGCCCGCTTCCAGAAACGGACGGCCGTACAGCAGCCCGAGCAGGAAGCGGCCGATCGCCAGCCCGGGGATAAGGGCGGCGACCATGAACAGGAGCGACAGCCGGAACGACCGGCATACCGTTTGCACGACTTTGTCGGGCGCCAGCCCCGTCACCTTCGGGAAGACGACGCCGGTCACCGCCGTCTGCACGATGTTGAACACGCGGGACAGCGTGTACACCACCGTGTAGAGGCCGAACTCGCGCGGCGCGAGCAGCGACAGAATGATCAGCTTGTCGCATTGCGAATACAGCGTACCGAGCAGTTCGACGCCGTACACCCGGCCGCCGTAGCTGAACAGCGAGCGGATCGCGGCCCGGTCCCTGAACTTGCCGAACCAGCCGACGGTCAGCTCCCGCCGCAGCCGGACGAGCGACCAGGCGACGACGAGCAGGCTGGTGCCGAAATAGACGAGCGCGGCCGACCGTTGGCCGAGCGCGCCGCACGCCCACAGCGCCGTGAGGCCGAGCAGGTTGCTCAGCGGCACGTACAGGCGAAGGCCGTTGTACAGGTTGAAATTTTCCATGCTTTGCGCCAGCGCCGACAGCAGGTTGACCGCGAGCAGCAGCGGCAGCATGACCGCGTTGTACCACTGGGCGATCCGCACGATCGGCTCCGGGTAGTTGCCGAGCCAATCGGGCAGCCAGATCCAGGCCGCGGTTCCGGCCGCCAGGCTGATCGGCAGCTGGATCAGGAAGCTCGCCCGGACGAATTCGGCGCCTTGCGCAGGATGCGACTTCCGGTTGTAGATGAGGGAAGTCGGCAGCCCGAAGCTGAGCGCCCCGGCCAGCAGCGTCGGCCAGAACAGAATTGCCGAGAACTCGCCCTTCCCTTCCACGCCGAACCAGCGCGCCGTCGCGATCGAGGACAGCATGCCGAGCAGCGTGATGAACAGGTTGGCGGCGCTCGTTCGCGCGATCGCCGCCATGGAGCCGCGGCCGGACAAGAGGCGCGCAAGTTGGGGTCGTTTAAGCATCGCTGCCGACATCCTTATTCGTTCGATTTGGTTGATGCCATCGGACTTGAAGATTCGTGAAGCGGCCCCAAGGCTCGTACCATGGAGCCGATTCGCTCCGTTCGCCGCCCGGTGTCGTCTCCAAGCTTCCTCGGGCAGCCGGGACGCCCCGGGCGTCCGGGCCGGCCGGATCAGGATGGAGGCGTTCGCAGCACGCCGCTGATGAGCCCGTTGTTGTAGGCGATCCGGCTGATGTTGCGGAAGACGCGCCGCTTGTCGAACAGAACCGGGATCGACAGCAGCGCGAACACCGGCACCTTCAGCAGCGACCGGACGAACAGCCCCGACTTGCGCGGCGAGCTGACGGCGCGGCTGACGCCCTGCCAGTAGATGCGGCGAAGCAGCCAGCGCCGGCTGATCCGGCTGCGCGGAATTTTGTGCAGCACCGCGGCGTGCGGCGTGTAGTAGACCGCATAACGGTCGCGTATGCGCTCGATCAGCTCGCTCTCCTCGCTCGACAGCAGGTTGCTGCCGACCCGGCCGAGATCCTCGCGGAACGGCGCCGTCGTCTCGAACACCGACTTGCGGAACGCGACGTTGGCGCCGAACGGAATCGCGGGACGGCGCATCTCCACGACGTCGTCCGCATAGTCGAGAATCGTGTACAGCGTCCGGTTTTCCGGCGCCAGCCATGCCGGCGCCCCGCCTTCCCACGCCGGGTCGATCTTGCCGCCGACGCAGCCGATCGCGGGGTCCGTGTCGAACACCCGGACGATCTCGGCGATCCAATCCGGGGACGCGGTCGCATCGTCGTCCAGGAACAGCACGAATTCGCCCCGGGCTTCGCGAAGCGCGCGATTGCGGGCGACGGAGAGGCCGAGCCGCTCCTCGAACAGGTAGCGAACCGGGAAACGGACCGTCATCTCGAACTCCGCCACGACCCGCTTCGTGTCGTCGGTGGAGCGGTTGTCCACGACGATCACCTCGAATTCGCCGCCGAAGCGTTGCGCAAGCAGGCTGAGCAGCGCTTCGCGCAAGTCGGCGGCGCGATTGTGCGTGCAGATGGCGACCGTCGCTCTCATGCTTTCGCCTCCAGCTGCTCCAGCGGCGTCAAGCCGCCGTAGACGCTCGTCATGATGCCGGCGATCCGGTCCCAATCCAGCTCGCGCAGCTTCGCGTCGATCCGTCGGGACACTTCCCGCGGATCCAGCTCCATGCAGGCGAGCAGCGCCCGGCGCAGCCCGTCCGGGTCGCCCGGGTCGTACAGCACGCCGCATCCTTCGGAGACGTACTCGCCGAGCGAGCCGATGCGGGGCGCGACGACCGGCCTGTGATGCGACAGCGCCAGAATCGCGCTGCCGGACGTCGTGATCTGCCGGTAAGGCAGCACGACCGCGTCGGCCGCTTCCAGGTAGTCGGCGAGCTCGTCGTCGTCGACGAAGTGCGGATGCACCTTGACGGATTCGCCCGCCGCTTCGGCGAAATCGAGCTTGTACCCGGCGTCGGCCTCGCCCGCGATCAGCAGCGCGGCCGAATGGAGCCGCAGCGAGCGGTACGCTTCGACGAGCCGGTCGACGCCCTTGTACGGATTGATCCGGCCGATGAACAGGAACAGGAAGCGGTCCCGCGGAATGCCGAACCGCGCCCGGATGTCCGTGCCCCGGCCGGGATAGGCGCCGACATAGTGGCCGTGCGGCGTGACGACAAGCCGTTCCTCGCGCGCCCCGAAGGCGGCGGCGGCTTCCCGCCGCACCGATTCGCTGAGCGCGAACGCCCCGTCGCACATCCGCAGCAGCCGCTTGCGCATGAGCGCGTCCCAGCGCGTCTTGCCGCTGTGCGGCCAAATGTTGTGAACCGTCCAGAACAGCCTCACGCCCCGCAGCTTGTAAAACGACAGCAGCGCCAGAAAGAACAGCGACTTCGCCACCGTCAGCGGGAAGGAGGAAGCCTGGTACGTATAGCTCGGCCAATGCAGGTGAACGATGTCTCCCCGGCCCGGCCTCAGCAGCGCCTTGCGGTCGTAATGCTCGACGCGCAGTCCGCGCCGCTCGATCGATTGGGAGAGCAGCTCCGTGTACTTGTTGTGCGGGCTGAGCTTCGGCCACATATAAACCGTCCGTTCCTTCATTTGCTTTACTGCACCTGCCCGTATACGGCCGCAACCGCGTAATCGCCGCCGCCGGACAGCGTCCGGGCGTACAGTTCCAGGTGCCGCTGAAGCTGCGCGGCCTGGGTGAACTGGCGGCAGTGCTCGAGGCACGACGCCTGAATGCGCCGCTTCTCGTCCGCCGGCTTGGCGTAGAACGCGACGATCTTGTCGCGGATGGCGGCGGCGCTCCCCGGAGGGAACAGAAATTCCGCCGGATTCCAGACGGCGTCGGGAATGCCGCCCACCCGGGCGGCGTACACCGGCGTGCCGACCTGGTACGATTCGATAATGACGCGGCCGAACGGCTCCTCCCAGATCGACGGCACGAAGTTGACGTCCGCCTCCCCCATCCGCCGGCGCGCTTCGGCCGGCTTCACCTTGCCGAGGAAGACGAAGCGGTCGTCGCGGGCGCACAGCTCCTGAAGCTGCGCCTTCTGGCCGCCTTCCCCGCAGACGAGCACCCGCGCCACGATGTCGCGGGGCAGCGGCAGCACGGCGTCGATCAGCTCGCGCACCCCCTTCTCCGGCTCGATTCGGCCGAAATAGCCGATCGTGAGCGGACCGGGGTCGAAGCGTTTGCCGGGCGGCGCCGCGATCTCCCCCTCCACCGCGTTCGGAATGACCCGGCGCTCCGCGTTCGGGAACAGGCCGGCGTCCGTATGGCGCCGCAAAATATGCGACGAAATGCCGACGACCGCCGCCACCCGCCGGCTGAAGGCGCCGGAAGTCATTGCGTACAGCCGCGCCAGCGCCGGGTTGTTCAGCGGCGAGCTGAACGGCGACAGCAGCGAGTAGTCGCGCAGCGTATGGACGATCGGCGTGCCGCTCTTCGGCGCCGCGGTCCAGACGGCGGCGCCGAAGCCGGACAAGTTCTGCGTATGAATCAGATCCGGCCGGATGTCCTGCATGAGCTCCCGCACCGCTCCGATCAGGCGCGGATTGTACAGATCGACCAGCCGGCGGATCGTTCGCGGCAGCGTGCCGCGCCCCTTCGAGTCGCCGAGCCAGTACAAGTTGTGATGCGGCAGCCGGTGCACCGTCACGCCGGCGATTCGCTCCTTGCGGACGCCCTCGCTTCGCTTCTGGGGGCCGAGCGTCACCATGTGAACCTCGGCCTCGGAAGCGAGCGCCTCGGCCAAAATTTGCGTCGAGACTTCCGCCCCGCCGACGATGTGCGGCGCGTACAGGCTGCCGATGATGACGATTTTCATGCGATGCGTTTCAGCTCCTTCCCGTTCTGCGTATCCGGCAGGGCCGCCCGGCCGGCGGACCAGCCTTCGAAAAATCCGCACCGGATGAGGCCGATCAGCAGCCAGAAGTTCACGAAGGAATAGGAATCGAAATTCATCACGAGCGATATGCACAGCGCGAACGCGAACTGGGCGAACGGAGCCGAACGCGAGCTTCGCAGCGCCGCCGCCATGAATCCGATGAACAGGAAGGCGCCGACCAGCCCTTCCTCCGCGAACAGCTTCGACCACAAATTGCGCGAGGTCGCCATCTCGGGATGAAGGTTGACCAGATCGCTCACCTCGGTGAAACTCATGCCGTAATCGAAATGGGCCAGCAGCAAGTCCGCGAACTCCCGGTAGTAGAAGCCGCCGCCGACGCCGAAGAGCGGGTGCCGGGCGAATTCCAGGAAGCCGATGGCCGGGAACACGACGCGGATGAAGACGGAGTTGTCCGCCTTGAGCAGATGGTCCACGTCGAAGTTGAACCGGTCCGTGAAGTAGCCGCTGACGTGCAAGGTTTGCAGCAAATACGGCACGCCGACGCCGATGACGAGCGCAATGCCGCCGAGCGCGAGCAGCATCCGCCCGCGGTAGCGGCTGCCGATCAGCACGTAGAAGACGAGCGCGATCACCAGCACGCTGTAGGCGTACGCCGAGAACGACAGCACAAGCAGCAGGCCGATGCCGGCGAGCGGAAGCAGCAGCAGCTTGCGGAAGCCGTTCCGGTACAGGAAAAGCATCAGCAAACCGCCGCTCAGCAGATGAATGCCGGCCCACGACGGTTCTCCCGACAGCATCTGAATGCGTCCGCGGTACACCTTCTGCGAGAACAGTCCCGTGAACGCGCCGGAGACGCCGCTGTGGAGCGCGTAGGCGTCGGCCGCCTGGACGAGCCCGGCCGCGAGCGGCGGCACGAAGCCGATCAGCAGGCAGACGGCGATCCGCCTGCGCAGCTCGGCGTCCTTAAGCGCCAGCTCGCCTACATAGACGGTCGTCCGGTAGATCGACAGCCCGAACAGCAGCGTGAGCGCATGCTTGACGCTGCTGCCCGTGTCCCCGCAGCCGACGGACGCCAGCAGCGAATGTCCGACGCTGTAGGCGGCGAACAGGACGAGCAACGAGTCGCCCCGCCGGAACCGGAAGTCGGTGAACAAGATCAGCAGGGAGGCGGCGAACATCGGAAACATCGCGAGCGGCCGGTACACGGAAAACGGAAAGTACGGCATGCTGTCGTAGGTGATGACCGCCAGCGAGCAGAGGAAGAGAGCGACGATCGCCGTCCGCACCTCGTCGCGGGGTCTGTCTCTCACCGCTAGGATAAGATCAGCTCCATCTGCCGCCTGGTGGCCGAACCGCTGAACCGCCGGGCCACATAGCGGATCGAATTGCCCGACACGCGCTCGTTCGTCTCCCGGTCGCCCATCAACTTAAGCACGCTCTCCACCATCTCGTCCTCCGACTCGCAGATGAACAGTTCCTCCCCGTCCAGCGCATCCAACCCCTCGCTGCCGATTCGGTTCGTCACGACCGGCACGCCCCACGACATCGCCTCCAAAATTTTCGTCTTGATCCCGGTTCCGAACAGCAGCGGCGCCACCATCAGCGCCGCGTCGCACACGATCCGCTTGACGTCGACCACTTCCCCCGTCACGACGACACCCGGGCACTCGTCCTGCAGCCGCCGCACTTCCGCGGTCGGGCTCTTGCCGACGATATAGAAGACGGCGCCGGGCGCCCGCCGCCGGATGCGCGGCCAGATCCGGCGGCAGAAGTAGACGGCGGCGGAACTGTTGTGCGGAATGTCCATCTTGCCGACGAACACGACCTTGTTCGGGTCGTAGCTGCGGGAACCGCGCGCCCGGGCGTCGGGCTCGACCTTCATCGGGATGCCGTGGCAGGACCGGTGGCGGGTCGCCATCCGGAAATCGTGAGCTTCGGCGGGGGAGGTGAAGATCAGATGATCGAAGCGGGGAGCGACCTGCTTCTCGTAGCGGGCCAACAGCTCGCTCTCGAAGGCGATCAGCCGTCTCTGCATGAATTTGAGCTCCGCGAGCTTCTTCAGGCTGCCGGGCAGCTTGCCCGCGAAGCCGCCGAGCACGGACGGAATGTACTGAAACCAGTCGAGCTGGCGCCGGTAGCGGAGCGACAGCAGGTCGTCGTAGCTGAGCACCTTGCGGCCTTCCCCTTCCGACCAATATTCCGCCACCCGAACCATGTCGTACAGAACGAAGTCGGGCTTTTCCTCGCGGATGAATCGGCGAATTTGCCGGTGCGTCTGCCGGCGGTAATAAGCGGATACCTGTAGCGGCCACCTGCGGCGAACGAGCGAATGAACGAAGACGTTGTACAGCTTCTCGGCCAGCCCCGGCAATCGGAGCTGCACGAGGCGGTCGATCTCCGGAGGCTGATGCTTCAAATCGTTCGGTTCGTCCACGAACGACAGGTTGACGACCTCGCTGCCGGGATAAATCTCCTTCATGTGCCGGATATACTGCAGCAACATGTTCTTGCGCCCATCCGTGGCGGGAAATGGCAGCCGATTCGTAATGAACGCGATTTTGCGCATCAGTCGCCACCTCGTCGGAATGAGTCAAACTTGCCGGCGCCGCCCCAAGCGGGAGCCCCGGCGCTTCAGTAAGCGTCTTTGGCTCCGAGCAGCAGCTTGAACGTTCGGAATATGATCTTCAAATCCCCCCAAATGCTCCTTTGCCGAATGTATTGCAGATCCAGCTCCACCATCTGTTCGAAGCTGAGCCGGTTGCGTCCGCCCACTTGCCACAAACCGGTGCAGCCCGCATGAACCGTCAGCCGGAGCTTGTCGTATTCCGTGTATTCGGCCACCTCCCTCGGCAGCGGAGGCCGGGGACCGACCAGCGACATCTCTCCTTTCAACACGTTGACCAGCTGCGGCAGCTCGTCGATGCTCGTCCGGCGGATGAACTTGCCGATCCGGGTGACGCGCGGATCGTCCTTCATCTTGAACATCGCGCCCTCGATTTCGTTCCGGTCGAGCAGCTCCGCGAGCTTCTGCTCGGCGTCCGGCACCATCGAGCGGAACTTGATCATGCGAAACGGCCGCCCGTTCTTGCCGATCCGGGTCTGATGGAACAGCACCGGCGCCTTCGGATCGTCCAGCTTGATGAGCAACGAGACGGCGGCAAACACCGGAGCGAGCACGATCAGCCCGCACAGGGCGCCCGTCACGTCGATGGCCCGCTTGGCGATGTTGTAAAACACCAGATTGCCGCTTTGCTCCTCCAGCCGGCGCTTCTCGAACTCGGCCATCCGGCGGGCTGATTCCCGATCATACTGCAGGGCCATGACCGCCACTCACCTTCTCGCGCATGAGAAGTTCCTCCAGCTGGTTCATCAGCTGGTACTTGAGCTCGTCGTTTCGCAACGCGAAATCGACCGTCGTCATGATGTAGCCGAGCTTCTCCCCGACGTCGTAACGCACGCCTTCGAAATCGTACGCGTAAACGCCGCTGTCCTCGTTCAGCTTCTGAATGGCGTCGGTCAGCTGAATTTCGCCGCCTGCGCCGATCTCGTGCTTGCCCAAGTATTCGAAAATTTCGGGGGTCAGGACGTAGCGTCCCATGATCGCCAGGTTCGAAGGCGCCTGGCCTTGCGGGGGCTTCTCCACAAAGCGGCGAACCTTGTACAATCGTCCGCGCTTCTCGATCGGGTCCAGGATGCCGTAGCGGCTCGTCTGGTCCGTGCCGACGGGCTGAACGCCGATGACCGACCGGCCGGTCAGCTCGTACTGTTCGATCAGTTGCCGCGTGCACGGCGTGTCCGACTGGACGATGTCGTCGCCGAGCAGCACGGCGAACGGCTCGTTGCCGATGAAGCTGCGGGCGCACCAGACGGCATGTCCGAGCCCCTTGGGCTCCTTCTGCCGGATGTAATGAATCTCGACGTTGGACGATTGCTGCACTTTGCGCAACAGCTCGAACTTGCCCTTCTCCTCCAACGTATGCTCGAGCTCGAAGGCGATGTCGAAATGATCCTCGATCGCCCGCTTGCCCTTGCCCGTCACGACGATGATGTCCTCGATTCCGGATTCGATCGCTTCCTCGACGATGTACTGGATCGTCGGCTTGTCGACGATCGGCAGCATTTCCTTCGGCATCGCCTTGGTCGCGGGCAAGAACCGGGTTCCCAAACCGGCAGCGGGTATAATCGCTTTGCGCACTTTTTTCATTTCGCTCTCACCCCATCTGGTCTCTGTCTTATCTCTCTGTAACGCGAATAGAGAAAAAAACGGGCATCGAACCCACCCTCACGCCACACCCTCGACGATGAACGTCTAAGGTCCGCAAACCCACAGCATGGCCGAGTGCCTCCGGTGATAAAGGAGCAGGAGACATTTCCTTCCCTTGCGGGACTTGCGCGGGCGAGCCGCGCGCCGGATGGCGCCGAACCCGTGTCAAATCGCGTTGAAGACGGCGCCGACGAGCCGCGCCCGGGCGGACGCCAGCGATTCCTTCGCGTTCTCGACCGCGCCGAGCTTCGTCTTGCCGCGCCGGATGACGAGCACGGCGCCGTCGCACCGGTCGGCGACGATCAGCGCGTCCGCGCCGGCCGCCAGCGACGGCGTGTCGACGATGACGATGTCGTACCGCCGCTTCGCCGCCGCGAGCAGCTCGGTCATCGCCTCCGAGTCGAGCAGCTCGGTCGGGCTGGCCGGAACCGGCCCGGCGCACAGCACCGCCAGGCCGGCGAATTCCGACTGCCGCACCGCCTCGCCGAAGCCGCATCGTCCGGCCAGCAGCGCGCTTAAGCCCATCGCGTGCGGCAGATTGAAGATGCGGTGCTGCACCGGCTTGCGCAGGTCCGCATCGACAAGAAGCACGCTGCGGCCGGCCTGGGCGTAAGCGATCGCCAGGTTGGCGCAGGCGGTGCTCTTGCCTTCGCCCGGTTCGGCGGAGGCGACGGCGATCGTCTTCAACGCCGCCTCGCCATCCCGGCCGGCCAGCTCGATGCCGGTTCTCAGCCGGCGATACGTTTCGGCGGCCGCCGACTTCGGATTCGTGCCGGCGACGAGGCCTCGTTTACGCATCCAACGTGACATGGCTCTTCCTCCCCGGCGCATTCATCGGCTTCCCGAGATCGCCCTTCTCCTTCAAATCCCGCCGCCGGATTCGCGGAACGTCCGCCAGCAGCGGCAAATTCAGCTTGACGCGAACGTCGTGGTCGGTTCGGACCGACTCGTCGAGACGGTCCAGCAGGAAGGCGAGGCCGGTTCCGATCATCGCCGACAGCACGAACGCGATCGCCACCAGCTTGCCCGCACCGGACGAAGCCGGGGCCACCCGCTGCTCCGGGTCCGCCCAATCGAGCACCTTGACGTTGTCCAGCTCCAGCAGCGAACGGACCTCTTGCTGGAACACGCTGGAGACGGCGTTCGCCATCCGCGCCGCCCGCTCGTAGGAGGCGTCCGTCGCGGAGACGGTCATGATCTGCGTCTCCGCGACGGAACTGACGCTCACCTTGGCGCCGAGCTCGGCTTCGGACGTATGCAGATCGGGGTACTCGGCCGCAACCTGCTTCAAAACCCGAGGAGTCAAAACAATCTGCTTGTACGTCTTGATCAGCAAGATGCTGGAACTGATCGCTCCCGCATCGGGCTCCGCCCCCGGCTTGTCCGAGGCGCCGCCGGCGTAAATCAGCAGTCTGGCGGACGCCTGATACTCCGGCCTCGCCGTATGGCTGGCGTAGTAGCCGGCGGCCGCACAGCCGACGACCACGATCAGCGCGATCAACCACAGCCTCCTCCGGACTACGCTCAAATACCGTTGCAATTCCAAAGGGCATCCTCCGAAAATCAAAATTTGCACATAATATTCTCAGAATTTTCAGATTTATTGTCCGACAAACGATGTCGCGAAAGCTTCGGGGACTCCCCCGAATGCGATCTGTTTTCATTGTAAGTTGTCGACGGCTTTCAAAACTATTACGCGCCGGAATGATTTTTCCCCACCCCCAAGAGCAGGCCCGGGTGACGCTTCGGTAGCCGCCGATGGTATACTTTCGTGCCGTACCGGCCGCAAAAAAAGAACGGCGCCGGAGCGTGCCCGCCCCGAAGCGCCTGCCGCTTACGCGCCGCCTCCCTCCTTCCGCCCGTCGGGCGGAGAGAATCCGCCCAGCCCATGCGCCTGCGCGAACAGAGCGGCCTGCGTGCGGTCGTTCAAGTTCAGCTTCTGGAAAATGCGGCTGACGTGCTTCTTGACCGTAAACTCGCTGATGACCAGCCGCTTCGCCATGGCCCCGTTCGAGAGCCCTTCCCCGAGGCCGCGCAGCACCTCCCTCTCCTTGGGCGTGAGCTTGTCGAGCGGGTCGTCCGCTTCCTTGTGCAGCAGCGCGTCCAGCAAACTTTGGTCGAAATATTTGCGCCCCCGGCCGATCATCCGGATGGCCAGCAGCAGCTCGTCCGGCTCCGCCTCCTTGAGCACGAAGCCGTCGGCGCCGCATTCCTCCGCCCTCCTCACGTCCGCTTCGGTCGCCGCCGACGTGAGCATCATGAAGCGGCACGGCAGATGGCGGAGCGACCGCACCAGGTCGTACCCGGATTCGTCGCCCAGCTTGACGTCCACGATGGCAAGGTCCGGCTGTTCCCGTTCGATCAGCGCGATCGCTTCGCGAACCGTTTCGGCTTCGCCGGACAGAACGATCCCCTCTTCCTTGGCCAGAATGGACGACAATCCTTTGCGAACGAGCGGATGGTCGTCCACGATGACGATTTTCATGCAATCACCCGATCTTCATAGTCTGGCGGACGGTTCGGGCGCGTCGTCGAGCGGAAGTCTGACGACGATGCGCGTGCCGCCGCCGATCTCGCTGTCGATTTGCAGCTGGCCGCCCAGCGAGGAGGCGAGCGACTTCATGTTGCCCAGCCCGAACCCGGAACCGTCCCGGCGGGCCTGCCGCTCGCAAACGTCAAACCCCGATCCGTTGTCCGAGATACGCAGCGTAACGGCCGTCGGCCGCAGCGCCAGCTTGACGTCCACGGCGGTGCTCGCTCCGTGCCGGATCGCGTTGCCGACCGCTTCGGCGATGATCCGGTACAGAGCTTTCTGATGATGAACGGACAGGCGACGGTCGGACTGGGGGGCGCGAAAGCGGATGCGCACCCCGTGGAGCTTGGCCTGGCGGGCAAGATAGGATTCGACGCTTCCGATCCATGACGCGCCGCCCTTCTCGGACAGGCTGAGGCCGTAAATCGCCGCCCTCAGCTCGCGGGAAGCGGTGGCCGCCGCCTCCTGAATTTCCCTGAGCTGCGCAAGCTTCTGCGATTCGGTCGTCCCGCGCCATTGTTGCTCCAAGGAATGGAGCGCGCAGGCGATGCCGAACAAATGTGGACCGATTCGATCGTGCAGCTCTTCCGCAATCCGGTTGCGCTCTTCGAGCAGAACATACGGCTCCGATCCATTCTGCTTAGCCATCCTCTCCATCACCTTTCTCTCATTTAAGATGAGAAAATTCAAATTTTTTCGTCATCTTCCCTCATTTCTATGCTGTGGCTTCATTCTCAACATACCCTCTGGAGCCGTACATGGACATACTGCGCGAGTACCGTTTTATCGAATGAGGCTACACTCCGTATTCATGCGACCTTGGTCATAACAACCGCTCGGACAAGAAACGGCGGAAGCCGAGGAAACCCAGACGGGACGTATGAAACAGCGCGCATGGTCGTTTCCGCTCAGATGCGTCCCGCTTCTTCCTCCTCCCGCCGCGAAATCTTCGCCTCATAGGTCCAATGGAGCAGAGCGCGAGGCGCGGGGCCAAAATTCATTTCTCTCATCCAAGGCGATCCTTTCCCTATAAAGCGCTTCCATCTTTTGTGCGAAACGTCGCTCTCAAACTCCAAATGAGAGAAAAAGCTGACACAGATGAGAATCCTGAGAAAAAGGATAGACGCCGCGCACCGTTCGAAACGCCCCGTTTCCGGCGATGCTTTGCGAAGCTTCATTAATAAGATCGGACTCGTCGCCAGCCGCCGGGCGCCGTTGTTTTCACAAATGGACGGACTCCGTATAAAATGGACGAAGGCGAAAGCCTGCCCGCCCGTTTCCGGCGAACGATACCCGCATGAGCAAAAGGAAGGTTGACCATGGAAGACGCGCTGACCGCCGCCATCGCCCCGTTCGATCCGAGCAGCTGTCTGATCTTCGCCAAGGACCGGCTCCTGTTCGAATATTACCGGGACGAGAGCGCGGCGCGAGACAAGGCGAAAATCTATTCGTGCACGAAGAGCGTGCTGTCCGCGCTTCTCTGCATCGCCTTCGACCGGGGGCTGCTGCCCGGCCCCGAGACGCCGGCGGAGACGTTCTTTCCCGCGCTCGCACGGGCCGCGGACGAGCGCAAGCGGCGCATCACGCTGCGGCATCTGCTGACGATGACCGCCGGCTTCGAATGGACCGAGTTCGGCGGGCTCAACTCGTTCCCGCGCATGACCCGATCGCCCGATTGGGTCGGCTTCGTCCTGGCCCTGCCCTTGTCGGACGAGCCGGGCGTCCGCATGGAGTACAACTCCGGCGTCTCGCAGCTGCTGTCCGCCGTTCTGGCGCAGGCGGCGGGCATGCCGACGGCCCGGTTCGCCGAACAGCACCTGTTCGGTCCGCTGGGCATCGAGGACTACTACTGGGAACGCGACCCGCAAGGCATCCATACCGGCGGATTCGGCCTGCGGCTGCTTCCCCAGGACATGCTGAAGTTCGGCCTGCTCCTCTTGCAGAAGGGAACGTGGAACGGCCGGCGGCTCCTCTCCGCAGAGATGATCACCGCATCGACGCGCACGGCCGTCCGGTCCGGTCCGCCGCGTCCCGGCGGCTACGGCTGGCATTGGTGGACCGGCGTCCAAGCCGTCGCCCCCGGCGCAGAAGCCGCTCCCGCCCCGGCGCTGGAATACTTCTACGCCCGCGGCTACGGCGGCCAGTTCATCTACGTCGTGCCCGCGCTGGAAGCCGTCGTCGTGCTGACGCGGGACCGCTGGCGGAAGGGAAGCCGGCAGCCCGACGTCTTCGGCGAGCGGCTCCTTCCCGTGCTGGCCGGCGGGCGCCCGACCGACAGGCAATCGTCATCGTTCTATCATTGACAAGCGAGAAAGCGCCGGCCTATGATGGTTGGCGTGCGGCGGACGCCCTGTCCGTCGGCGCGCCAGGCGAAAACACGAGAACCGACCAGAATGGATGTGGCGTGCATGAAATGGATTCGCGTTGAACATACGCCCCGGCTGCAAGGCAGCGTCCGCATTCCCGGCTCCAAAAACAGCTCGCTCGCGCTGCTGGCCGCCGCCTGTCTGGCGGACGAGCCCGTCACCCTGCGCGGCATTCCCGATTTGGCCGACATTCGCGCGATCTTCCGGCTGGCGGAAGAGATGGGCTGCCGCATCGGCCGCGACGACACCGGCGCCGTTCGGGTCGACGCCGGCCGGATCGAGTGCGCCGTCCTCGACCCGAAGCGGTCGTCCTCGTTCCGGACGGCCTACTATTTCGTCGGCGCACTGCTCGCCAAGTACGGCAAGGTGTCGCTGGGCTACCCGGGGGGCGACGACTTCGTCAGCCGCCCGATCGATCAGCACATCAAGGCGCTGCGGCTGCTCGGAGCCGAATTCACCTTTTATCCGGACCATTATGTCGTAGAAGCCAAACAGCTCAAAGGAGCGACGATCTATTTCGATACGATCAGCAGCGGCGCGACCATCAACAGCATGCTGGCCGCCGTCCGGGCGAAAGGAACGACCGTTCTGCTCGGCGCCGCGCAGGACCCCGAAGTCGTCGACACGGCAATTCTGCTGAACCGGATGGGCGCCCAGATTGCCGGAGCCGGCACGAGCACAATTCGCATCTGCGGCGTTGACCGGCTCGCGGGCTGCGTCCATGCCGTCATCCCCGACCGCCTGATCGCCGGCGCCTTCCTGATCGCGCCCGGACTTGCGGGAGGAAGCGTGACGGTGCACGACGTCATTCCCGACCACCTCGGCGCGTGCGTCGCGAAGCTGCGCGAGACCGGCCTTGCGGTCGAAGTCGGCGACCAGTCGGTCTCCGCCCGCTCGGACGGCTCCGTCCGGGCCGCCCGGGTGCGGACGGCGATGTACCCCGGGTTCCCGACAGACCTGCAGCAGCCGCTCACCGCGCTGCTGACCCAGGCCCCGGGCAGAAGCATCGTCGCCGACAAAATTTACCCGAGCCGCTTCGGCCACGTGCCGCAGCTGCGGCGCATGGGCGCGGACATCGAGGTGCGTTCGGGCGTGGCCGTCGTCCGGGGGAAGACGCCGCTGACCGGCGCCCTCGTGCGCGCGTCCGACATTCGCGCCGGCATCTGCCTCATCCTGGCCGGACTGGCGGCGGAAGGCCGGACGTGGATCGCCGGCGTCGAGCATCTGGAGCGCGGCTATGAAGACGTCGCCGGCAGCTTCCGGGCGATCGGCGCCAACGTTTCGCTGGTCGATGCGGCCGAGGCCGACGCAGAGCTGCGGGAGCAGGCGCGATAAGGCGACAGAAACGACAAGGCGGCGGCCCTCGCGAGCATGCAAGCGCATGCCGCGCGAGAGCCGCCGCCTTGTCGGCGAAAGTCCGGCCGCCGCCGCTCTGGCCGGAATCGGGCCGATGCCGGCCGGCTCCCCTAGATGCCCGTTCGGGAGAGCGTGTCGATGGAGCCGCCCTTCGTGTTGATATGAATGGCGTCTGCGATCAGCTTGGCGATCGAGATGACCTTCAGCTTGCCGACCGGATGGTCCGCATGCGAGATCGTATCCGTCACGGCGACCTCGGCGATATGCGGGTGGTCCAGCAGTTCCAGAGCGCGGTTCGTGAACAGGCCGTGGCTGGCGACCACGTAGCACGGAAGCGAACCTTGCTCCTGAAGGGCGTCCACGGCCGGACGCACCGTCTTCCCCGTGTCGATGATGTCCTTGATGACGATCGGCGTCCTTCCTTCCACCTCGCCGACGATGCGCATGCGACGGCCCGCCGCGCGATCCGCCGGGTCGCCGACCATGATGGCGAAATGCGCGTCCAGCGCGTTGGCCAGCTTCTCCGCCGCGGCGGCTCGTCCCGGGTCCGGCGAGACGACGACGGGCCGCTCCAGGTTGAGGCTGCGCAAGTACGCCGCCGCTTTGTTCAGCGAAGTCAGATGATCGACCGGGATGTTGAAGAAGCCCTGGATCGCGTCCGCATGCAGATCGAGCGTGATGATCCGGGAAGCCCCCGCCATGCTGAGCGAATCGGCGATCAGCTTGGCCGAGATCGCCTCGCGGGGAGCCCGCTTGCGCTCCTGCCGCGCGTAGCCGTAGTACGGCATGATGACGTTGATCGTCTTGGCCGACGACCGTTTGGCCGCGTCGATCATGACGAGCAGTTCCATGAAATGGTCGTTGATCGGGTGCGACAGCGACTGCACGATGAAGATGTCGCACGTGCGAATCGGCTCCTGGTAGGAGACGTACACTTCCCCGCTCTTGAACCGGGACAGCTTCACTTCTCCGAGCGGCAGCCCGAGCAGCTCGCATATTTTTTCGGTCAGCGGCCGGTTGGACGAACCCGAGAAAATTTTGACCTTGGCAGCATTCACATTCATCGACCTCCGATGCAGTTGAATTCATTGTAGCCGCCAAGGTTGCTTGTTGCAAGACAACTCCGCAAAAGCGGAACTCGGCTGCGAAGCTTACTCGGCAAGAAAAACGGCGCCCGGCTAATCGCCCAGGCGCCGCGTTGCGGCGAGCAGCAGGAAGGACAGCAGAACGATCGAGCCGGTCCACGCCCAGGCCAACGTCCAATCGCCCGAGTCGACCGCCACGTAGATGGCCGTCGGCACGGTTTGCGTGCGCCCGGGAATGTTCCCGGCGATCATGAGCGTCGCCCCGAATTCGCCCAGGCAGCGCGCGAAGGCGAGGACGAACGCGGACACGATCGACCGCAGCGATAGCGGCAGCGAAATGTAGCGCAGCACCTGCCATTCGCTCGCCCCCATGCTCCGCGCCGCTTCTTCCAGGCTGCGGTCGACGGAAGCGAAGCCGGCCTTGAGCGTCTGGTACGCGAGCGGAAAGGCGACGACGGTCGCCGCGACGACCGCCGCCCACCAGGAGAACACGATCGGCGCGCCGAACAGCCATTCGATCAGCCGGCCGAGCCAGCTTCTGCGCCCGAGCAGCACGAGCAGCAGGAAGCCGACGACGGTGGGCGGCAGCACGAGCGGCAGCAAGAACGCCGTCTCCAGCAGCGCCTTGCCGCGAAACGCCCGCCTCGCCATGAGGCGGGCGATCGCCGTGCCGAGCAAGAGCGCGAGCGCGCTGGACAACAGCGCCACCTGCAGCGACAATCGGATCGGCGTTAAGTATTCCGCCCCGTTCATGCCCCGCTCACTTCGGCACGGAGAAGCCGTACTTGACGAACACGTCCAGCGCTTCCGGCGACTGCAGATAGTTGTATAGATCTTCGGCTTCCTTGGCGTGCTTGCTCGCCTTGACGATGCCGATCGGGTACTCGATCTTCGTGTACGCGGACGGATCGACGGCGAAGGCGACCTTGACCTTCTGCGACGTCAGCGCATCCGTCCGGTACACGAAGCCGGCGTCGGCGTTGCCCGTTTCGACGTATTGGAGCACTTGCCGGACGTCCTTGGCCTGCACCGTCTTCGCCTGAAGCTTGTCCCAGAGCCCGGCGTTCGTCAGCGCTTCCCGCGCGTAGCTGCCGGCCGGCACGCTGTCCGGAATGCCGATCGCCACCTTCTTCACGTCCGCCCCCGCCAAGTCCGCGATGCCGGCGACGCCGCTTCCCCCTTCCGCCGGGACGACGACGACCAGCTCGTTTTGCAACAGTTCGGTCGTCTTGTCTTCCTCGACCAGCTTCTTGTCGACGAGCGCCTGCATGTTCTTGTCCGCCGCCGACAGGAACAGATCGGCCGGGGCCCCCTGCTCGATCTGTTGCTGCAGCGTGCCGGAGCCGCCGAAGTTGAACGTGAGCTTGACGTTCGGATGCCCGGCTTCGTACGCGGCCTTGATCTCGTTCAGCGCATCCGTGAGGCTGGCCGCGGCCGACACGGTAAGCTCCGTCCGCCCGGCTTGCGGCGATGCGGCAGCGCTCTCCGGCGCCGCCGTTCCGCCGCTTGCGCCGGCGCCGGCGGACGGGCTGCTCCCGTTGCCGCCGCAGCCCGCCAGCGCGAGCGCCAGCGCCAGGAAGGCCGCGAGCCGGCCGGTTTTCATCGCCGTTCCTTTTCCAATCTGCTTCAGCATGTTCGGTTCCTCCGCTCTATCATCATGATATCCATCCATGAACACACGCCTCTTGACGCACGCCCCGGCATCAACTTCGCCGGCCGTTTGTGCTACAATCGAAGCGGTAGCGAACGAACGGACCTTAAGTCGAAGCAAGGAGAATGCGGATGGCCCCCGATATGTCCTACACGACCGAAGAAATCGCCGGCTTGCTGAAAATATCGAAGCTGACGGTGTACGATCTGATCAAAAAAGGCGAGCTGCCGGCTTACCGCGTCGGCAAGCAGATGCGCGTGGACGCGGCCGATCTGGAAGCCTACAAGCGGCGCATGAAGGAGCAGCGGAGCCCGGCCGCTTCGGCCGCGCCCGCCGACGCGCTCCCCCCCGCCGGTTCCGCCGCGCCATCCGCCGCCGGCGGCGTCCGGCCGCTTGTCATCACCGGCCAGGACGTCAGCCTCGACATTCTGGCCAAGCGGCTGGAGCGCGAAGTGCCGGCCGTTCGGCCGCTTCGCTCTTACGCCGGCAGCCTCGACAGCCTGGTGTCCATGTACCGCGGAGAATCCGACGTCGTCAGCACGCATCTGCTGGACGGCGACACCGGGGAATACAACATTCCCTATGTCCGCAAGCTGCTCGTCGGCTCCCCTTGCATCGTCGTCAACCTGCTCGCCCGCCCCGCCGGTCTGTACGTGCTGCGCGGCAATCCGCTCGGGATCGGCGGCTGGAGCGACTTGCGCCGTCCGGGCCTTAGGCTCGTCAACCGCGAGCGCGGCTCGGGCGCCCGCGTCCTGCTGGACGAGCAGCTGCGCCTGCACGGCATCTCCCCCCGCGAGCTGGCCGGCTACGATGCGATCGAGACGAGCCATATCGCGGTGGCCGGCCGGGTCGCTTCCGGGGAAGCGGACGTCGGCGTCGGCACGGCAAAGGCGGCGTCCCTCGTCGGCGACATCGATTTCGTCCCGCTCATCTCGGAGCGGTACGATCTCGTGCTGCTGAACAAGCCGGAGAACCGCGGCTGGATCGCCGCCTTGCTGGACATCTTGCAATCGGAATCGTTCCGGCGCGAGCTGTCCGCGCTTTCCGGGTACGACCTGTCGCAAACCGGACGCATTATGTACGAAAACTAATTATATCTAATTATAACGAAATCGATTGATACACGATGAATATACCGGATGATTCGTTTGATTTCAAGTTGTTTTATGATGTTTTGTTATGTTTTATAACATGAAAAAAACCGGTCCGCATTCGGACCGGGCGCCGGGGACCGGAACATGTTCCGGTTACGTCGATACCGTCGTCGTGGAGCTGGGCGTGAAAGTCGTCAGTTCGAGAACGACGGGCGAACCGGTCGGGATGCCCGGTCCGCCGGCCGGAACGGCGATCGCCAGCGATCCCGTGCCGGTCGCTCCCGGCGTATAGGTGCAAATGCCCTCCATCTGGAGAACGCCGTTGACCGATACTTGGAAGAAGCTATTGCCCGCCTCCAGCACGGGAAGCTCCGTCACCGCGGCACCGGAATCGTCGAAGAAACTGGCGGCGTCGATCGTGAGCGTCGTGCCGGCGGCCGTGTCGGTCGTCGTCACGTAGAAGTATTTGTTCGAAGCCGGCCCCACCGCTGTGGTCGTCGTAGCCGTCACCAGCAGCTTCATCAACTGCAACGCCATGGATGCTCCTCCTCTCCCCGTTCCCCCTCCTTCTCATCTGCCAAGGGGGATAGTTCATGTTATTCTCCGCCAGACATGCCGCAAGGGCGGATCGCGCCGTACAGCGCCCCATTTTCAGCGGACGGAGGCGGCGAAGCCGACCGACTCCAGCACGATCGGCGTGCCGGCGCCAATCGTCTGTCCGGTCGGCACGATCGTGAGCGCTTCGGGGCTGACCCGGTACAGCGCTCCTTCCTGCAGCACGCCGTTCACGAACAAGTTGTAATAGCCCGACTCTCCGAAGTCGGGGAAGCGCTCCGCCGGCTCCCCCCGGTCGTCCATGAACGAACCGGCCCCAAGCCGCCGCTCCTCCGTCAGAACGAGATCGGCAGGGGGCAGCATGAAGAAGCGCTGCACGATCGGGCGAACCGTCACGGCGGGCGGCGGGGCGCCCGCTCCCGGCGGCCCTGGCGGCCCTAGCGGCCCCGCCGGCCCCGGCGGCCCTGGCGGCGCCGGCGTACCCGGTTGTCCCGGCGTACCCGGCGCTCCCTGTGGACCCGGTTCTCCCGGCGGCCCCGCCGGCCCCGGAGCTCCCCCCGCTCCCGGCTCCCCGGCCGGCCCCGGCCGGCCCGCAGCGCCGGAAGCGCCGCCCGGCGAACCGGCGCCGTACGCGCGCCGCACCGCGGTCCGCCGCCGCCGAACCATCCGCCGCACCGCGGTCCGCCGCCGCCGAACCGTCCGCCGCGCCGCGCTCCGCCCGGCCGGGCTTCTTCCGCCCCGAGCGGCCTTCTTCCGGCAACCGCGCGCGATGAAGCGGCCGACTCGCACCGCCCGCCGGCGCCTCCCGCTTTGGACGCGCTCTGTTTTCCGTTGAGCGGACACCCCCCTCACCCCCCCCCGAAAAACTTCATTTGGTTTACTGTATGCCTCCGCGCGAATCGCGCCCTAAGACAAACATCCATCCGCAGCATCTTTTGGCGGTCCGGACAAGCCGTTTCGGGCGGCGCGAACCGATAACCGGACGCAGCAGATGAAAATATTTTAATGACGATTTCCCAACCGCTCGACCGAATCGGCCCGAAAACGCTCCTGTTGCGACAAATAAACAAGCAGAGCCGGCAGAACCTTTGACAAGCTTTGCGATCGCTTCTCAGTACAATCAGGGTAAACTCCCTCATCAAAAAAGCGCGAAGGAGCGATCCTCATGCTGAACCAAAGCGAGCGGAAATCCGGTTTGATCGGCTTGTATATAGCCGCATTCTTTGCGATATTCGTCTGTTTCGGCCTCTCCCGCGCCCCGCACGCTTCCGCCTCCGCGGCGTCTTCGCCGGAAGCGCAAGCCACGCGCCCGGCGGCTTATGTGACGACGGCGTACTTTCTCAACGTGCGTGCCGAAGCGTCCAATCGGTCCCGAATTATCGATGTGGTGGAAAAGGGAACCGTGCTCTCCGTCACGGGCCAGTCCGGCAAATGGCTGAAGCTGGAAGGCGGCGGATACGTGCACGGTTCTTATGCCAAGAAGGTCGAAGGAAGCGCCGGCGGGAAGGCGGCGTCCGCCGGCTCGCCCGATCGGGCTTCGGCCCCGAGGCCCGCGCCGGCGGTCCTGAAGGTCGACGCGAGCCAGCCGGCGGAACTTCGCCGGCCCGATTCGAAAGTGCGATCGGCGTCGGGACTGACGGTGGAACGGATCCGTTCGCTCTTCGACGGCACCGCCTTGGAAGGGCTCGGATTGGAGAAGGTCGTGCTGGAAGTGGAGGAGGAATACGGGGTCAACGCCTTTTTTACGATCGCGGTCATGCGGCTGGAAAGCGGGAACGGCAGCAGCAAGGTCGCCCGCACCCGAAACAATCTGTTCGGGCTCAATTCCAGCAACGGCACCGGCTACCTGCGCTTCGAGAGCAAGGAAGCGAGCGTGCGCAAGTTCGGCCAGCTGATCGCCAAACATTACATAGGCAAAGGGTACACGACGATCGAGAAAATCGCCCGAAAGTACTGTCCCGCCAACTCGAAGTGGGCCTCGCTCATCCGCAACGTGATCAACCGCGATTACCGGGCGGTCGTCTGAAGGCCCGCGCCATGCCGGCAGCCGCCGCCCGTCCGCAGGGCGGCGGCTGTTCGTCCGCCGGCGGCGCAGGCGGGCTACAGCTCGGCGACGATGTCGCCGGCGATGAGCGAAGCCGGCGACAGGCGGCGGGCGGCGGCGCGGTCGCCCGCCGCGCCGTGCAGCCAGACGCCGAGCGCGGCCGCGGCGGCGGCGGCCAGGCCCTGGGCCAGCAAGCCGCCGATCAGCCCCGCGAGCACGTCGCCCGCGCCGGCGGTCGCCATGCCGGCGTTGCCGTTGCCGTTCACGTAAGCGTCGCCATTCGGCGCGGCCACCACCGTGCCGGCTCCCTTCAGCACGAGCGTCACGCCGTGCCGCTGCGCGTACCGCTGCGCCAGCCCGATCCGGTCGCGCTGCACTTCGCGCGTCGGCAAGCCGGCCAGCCTGGCCATCTCGCCCGGATGCGGCGTCAGCACGACGCCGCCCGGGCGGCGCGGCCAAGCGGCGAAGTCCGCCGCCTCCGCCAGCAAATTGAGCGCGTCGGCGTCGAGCACGAGCGGCAGTTCGCCGGGCAGGAGCGTCCACAGCCGGCGCAGCCAGGCCGCGCCGCCCTCCCAGCGCCCGAGCCCGGGGCCGAGCACGAAGGCGTCCTTGCCCGCCGCCAGCCGGACAAGCTCCTCCGGCGCCACCCGGCTCCAGTCGCCGCGGCCGTCGTCGGGCACACCGGCGAGCATCGCCTCCGGGAAGCGGCCGGCGAGCGGCAGGACGAGCGCGTCCGGCAGCGCCCACGTGACGAGGCCGGCGCCCGAACGGAGCGCGGCGCGGGCGCACAGCAGCCCCGCCCCGCTCATCGGCCGGCTGCCGGCGGCGATCAGGACGTGGCCGTACGTCCCCTTGTGCGTGTCGGCTCGGCGGGGCCGCGCCGGATCGGCGCCGAGCCGGCTGCGCAGCGCCGTCTCACCCAGCCGGAAGACGCGCACGCCGTGCCGCTCCGCGAGCGGCTCCAGCGGCAGCCCGAGCGGCCGCACGACGACCTGTCCGGCGGCCTCCGCCCCCGGATGCTGCGCCAGCCCGCGCTTGGCCAGCCCGAACGTCACCGTCCGCGCGGCGCGGATGTGCGGGTCGTACGCTTCCCCCGTGTCCGCGTCGATGCCGCTCGGCAAGTCGACGGCGACGATCGGCAGGCCGCTGGCGTTCGCTTCGTGAATGAGAGCGGCGTAAGCCCCCCTCGGCGCGCCCCGGGTGCCGGTGCCGAGCAGCCCGTCGACGACGCCGTCGTACCGGCTCCAGTCGATGTCCTCCCCGCCCTCGGCGTACGTGCGCGCCGGCAGGCCGAGCGCAGCGGCGATGTCGCGCTGCGCCGCCGCTTCGCCGGCGAATCCGGCGGGATCGGCCGCATAGACGATCTCCGCGAAGTCGCCCGCCTCCGCCAGATGGCGGGCCGCCACGACTCCGTCCGCGCCGTTGTTGCCCTTGCCCGCCAGCACGAGCCAGCGCCGGGGGCGGCCCTCCGTTCCGGCGGCCGGCAGCGCCCTTGCTTCCTCGGCCACCGCCCGCCCCGCGTTCTCCATCAGCACGAGGGAAGGAACGCCGATCCGTTCGATCGCTTCCCGCTCGATCGCCCTCATCTCGTCGGAAGTTACCAGATACATCGCGCTCGCCTCCGTCTTCGCCGCAAGCGCCCTCCCTGCCCGTTCACGGCGGGGCGGGCGCTTGCGGCTTTTTCCCGCTTGGATGATTTGATTATAAAAGGCGGACGGAAGCGCGACAAGCCGCCGGCGAACGCGGTCGCCGGAGGCGGGGAAAAAAGCGGAGACGACGCGATGGCGGCGCATGCGGGGAAACGGAGGGGAAGCGGCAGTCGAGCACCTCTTCCGGCCAACCGTTCGGTTGCCGGGTTTGTCCGGGGGCGGGTCCATCCGGGGCCGCCTCTCGCGGCGACCGGCCCGGAGCGCGGCGGCGCCGGCTCCCGCGGCCCATCCCGTACCGGCCCGGACCGCCCCTGGCGCTGTTCAGCCTTCGACGCGCGGCCGCGCCGGGTCGCATTCGGGAGGCGGAACCGCCCCGGTTTGCGCCAGCTTGAGCAAGTAGTAGCACTCTTCCCGCGCCATGTGGTCGGGCATGAGCGGGCTGATGATGTCCAGTGCCTCGGCGCTCAACTCCAGCTCCTCCAGCTCGCGCAGGAACTGGCGGAACAGCGCCATCTCCAGGTCGATTTGCCGGTGGAACCGGCGCAGGGCCGGGAAGTCCCGCCATTGGGTCCGCATGTAGCCGGCCATTTCCACCGCCTTGAGATACAGCGCCTGAAAATGCTTCTCGAACTGCTCGCTGCGCTGAAGCAGATCCGCTTCCACCCGGTCCAGCCCCGACGCGAGCGTGCCGGCGTGGCCGAACGCGTCCTGCAGCCAGATCAGGTCGTGGTGCAGCGGATGGTAGACCGGCACCGGCTTGCCGGCCAGCAGCGCGGCCAATATCCGCTCGTACTCTTCCAACTCGTTCAGCATATGGTTGAGAAAAGTCGGCGGCAGCGACAAGAGCACCCTCCCGGCAAGCGAACGGGCCAGCAGGTTCAGCTTGAATTCCTTCAGCGCCTTCGTCTCCCGTTCGGCTTCCCGGTTCAGTTCGCCGAGATCGGCGCCGGGCGAAGCCGCTCTCGCCCGTTCCAGCAACGAGTCGAAGCCGGAGATGAACCGCTTCGCCCTGGCGATGTCGTCCGTCTCCTGCGGAGACAGGGCATTGTGGATGAAGCGCGCATGGTCGCCCAGGATTTGCAGCCAGAAGCGGTGCTCGAACAGCGCCGGCGAGACGGCTTGGTTCGGCATGTTCAACGGAATCCCTCCTTCCGTCAAAGGATCGCTCGAGAAACTTTATGACCGATCCCCCAAGGAGATTCCCGCGATTTTGGCTCTGGAAGGCGGCATGCCGACGGGCAGCCGGAAGCTTGCGCGGGCGGCGGCGCCGCGCAGACCAGGCGGCGAAGCCCCGCTTGCGATCCGGTCCGGCCGGGTCCTGCGCGGGGCTTCGCCTTGCGCTCATCTTTGCTCCGCTGCGGCCATCTCCAGCAGCTTCGCGACCGTGTTCCAATTGCGGTCGGTGCCGCCCTTCAGCTTCCCCAGCATCACGGGCAGCTTGGAATCCGACATTCGGCGGCGGTACAACTGGTAAATCTCCCGTCCATAGGCCCGGAATTCGTCCGGCGCGATGTCCGTTTCCGGCAACGCCGCAATCTGCTCCGGCGCGATCGGTTCGGCAAAAAAGAGCACGTGAACGCTCCATCCTTCCTCAAGCTCGTCCGGCGAGTACGGATTGCGGGCGGCGACGCCTGCCAGCTCCCCGGCCGTGCGCAGCATGACCGGCACCGGGAAGCCGAACCGCCGCTCGAGCTCCCGCTCCATCTTCCGCCGCAGCTCCTTCTCCGCCTCTTCCGATTCGAACACGAGATTGCCGCTCTGAATATACGTTTGCACCCGGCGAAGGCCGATCGCTTCCAGGCAAGCTTTGAGCTCCGCCATCTTGATCTTGTGGTTCCCGCCGACGTTGATGCCGCGCAGCAGCCCGATATAAATCGTCATTTTCCCGTCCCCTTCACTCGAATGAATCTTTTCTTCCGCCACCGGCTAGTTGCGCGGCCGCGTTTTCCCGCCGTTAACGGCCGGCCGGCCCGTCCTTCAGCGAGCGACGCAAGCTCCGCACTTCGGGCAGGAACCCCGCCTTGGCCCAAAACGAACGGCCGCGCCGGTTGCTCTCCAGCACATCGACGGCAACCGACTCGGCGCCGGCGAACCGTTCGCGCACGAGCGCCTCGATGCCTGCCGCGGCAACGCCGGTGCCACGGTATTCGGCCGCGATAAAATATTGGCGCAAATAAATGTCGAAGGCGCCGTCCTCCCGATAGGGAGCCGGCTGCCTGCAATAAAGCGCGTAGCCGGCGTCCTTCCCGTCCGCGACGATCCAGTCGGCGCGCCAATCCGCCCGGAGCCAGTCTTCCATCCGTCGGCGCAGCTGCCGCGAATTCATCGGATTGGCGCTCCCTTCGTCCGCGATCAACTGCCGGTTCCATTCGGCCAGCCGGACCGCATCCCGCACGGTTGCCGGCCGCAGCGCAACGCGCGCAGCCATGGCGGATGCGGACACATCCGGCTGCCGGGGACGTTCCGCCTTCGACTTCCGCTCTTCCGCCTCTTCGGATGCCGATTCCGGGAACAGCAGAGGAGTGCCGGCCAGCCGGCGCGAACGCTCCGCGAGTTGGCCGAGTCGGCAGCCGATCCGCTCCATCAGGAGGCCCATGTCCTCTGCGGAGACCGACGCGGCCAGGCGCCGCTCCGCTACGCCGGCCAACTCGGCGAACGCCTGCTCCGCCCGGTCCAGCAACTCCCGTTGGCCGATTCGCCCGGGCGGGTACGCGCGTTCGGTTGCCGCCGCGGGTCGGGAGGAAGGCTGGGCGAAGCGCTCGGCTTGACGTTGAACGAAGGAAGCCAGGCGCAGCACGATGTCTCCGACACAGCTGCCGTCCAGCGGTTCCGGCAGCCACACCGCTTCGTCCGGCAACGCGGTCAGACAAGCCCGAAGCTGCGGCACATAAAGCTCCTCGATCCTCCGCTTGCACAGGAAGGCAAGGCGGCGAACGCTTTCTTCCATGCGCATCCTCCTTTTTGGGCTCTTCGGTCTATTGACAAATTATTATATTTGTGATATAATAAATATTTTTATTATTTACAAGTTCAATTTTGTTTGCTATCCTACCGATGCGCGCAATCCGACTGCCGGCAGTCCCAAACACCCGAAACCCGCAAAAGGAGGATCAGGATGGCCGTAAGCATCGCAGAAGGAATCGCCATGCTGGAAGCCGCAACCGTCGTGCTGGGGAAAAGGGAGGCCGTCTGCCCTTCCCTCGTCTGGGACGAGCGGGATGTCGTGCTGATCGACACCGGCTATCCCGGAAAACATCCGCTTCTGCTCGAGCAGATCGCGGAGTCCGTCCCTTCCCGCCGGGGCGCGCCGTCGAGGATATTGATTTCGCATCAGGATATCGACCATATCGGCTCCTTGCCGGCGCTGCGAACGCTTCGGCAGCCGCCGGCCGAGGTGTTCGCCTCCGAGATCGAGAAGCCTTACATTGAGGGCGAGCGCCGGCTGCTGCGCCTGACGCCGGAGGCGGTCGAACAGGCGGTGCGCTCGCTTCCGGACAGCGTACCTGCGGAGATGAAGCGGGCGTTCCGCCATACGCTGGAACACCCGCCCGCGGCGCCCGTCGATTCGCTGCTCACCGACGGGCAGACGCTGCCGTTCGGCGGCGGCATCGACGTGATCGCCACGCCCGGCCATACGCCGGGGCACATGAGCTTCTACCATCGCCCGAGCCGCACGCTGATCGCCGGCGACGCCCTGACCGTCGCCGGCGGAGAGCTGCTCGGTCCTAAGCGGCTGCCCGCGCTGGACCCGGAGACGGCCCGGCGGTCGCTCAGGCGCCTGGCCGACTTCGACATCGCCGCCGTGATCTGCCATCACGGCGGACGGTACGCCGGCGGCGACGTGAACCGCCGCATCGCCGAGCTGGCGAAGTGACGCCGCCTGCGCCGAGGAACGGGAAGCGGCCACGCGGCCATTGAAGCTGCGCAAAGCCAACCAGAAGCACCGCGGGCGCTAGCTAGGCCCTGCGGCTTTGCGCCTTCCGCCCCTGGCGCAGCGAATCGGACCGGACCCGTGCCGGCCGGTCCGGTTCGCGTTTCTTCCGCCGTCGCGGTCATCGGCGAACCGCCTGCGGTTACCCGCCTCCCGAGGTCGCCTTGCAGAACGCATAGACCAAAAAGACCAAAAACGCCAGATCCGCGACGACATAGACGCCGTTCAGCAAGATGGCCGCGGTCCATTGTCCGCGCCCGGCTTCCTTCCGCGCCGCGCCCGCCTCCCGCGCCGTTCGCGCCGCTTCCTGCGTGGCGGCGCCGCGAGCCGCCCCGTCCGCTTCCTGCTCCCCTGCCCGCGCCGCTTCCCGGATGCCGCTCCAGCAGTCGAGACCGCTGCGCAGCGCCACGAACCCCCACAGCAGGCAGACGATCACGAGCAGGCTGTACAGGTCGACCAGATCGTACATGCGCGGCGTTTTCGCCGATGGGACCAAGCCGGCCAGCACGGCGAACCAGGCACCGCCGGCCGCCATGAGCGCGACGCCGATCCAGCCGACGGCCAAATGCCGGCGCGGCCGCCTCATGCCTTCTCGCCTTCGTGCCGAAGTTTGCGCGCGCCCGCGATGATCCCGGTTCGCGTCCGGAAACCGGCGTCCGCCCGGCGCCGTCCCCAATCGATGGCCACCATCGTCCTCATCCTTTCCGCCACTTGCGATCTCTCCTGTTATTTTTCAGTGTACCACGGGATTGGGAAAAGGGGGCAAAAAAATGACCCCCACCGCCGGGAGCGGGGATCAAGACGACAGGATCGGAGGATGGGACAAGCCGGAGAAGCGAAACCGCCCCGCAACCGGAAAGCCCGGCGCGGGGCGGATGAGAGCGAGGGCCGCCCGCGATTACGGTTCGTCCCAAACTTTCACTTCGACCATCTTGCTGCCGTTGCGGAGCCCTTCGACGTGCTCCATGCCCGACGTGACCCGTCCGAACACGGTGTGCACGCCGTCCAGGTGCGGCTGCGGCGCATACGTGATGTAAAATTGGCTGCCGCCCGTATTCCTGCCGCGGTGCGCCATCGCCAGCACGCCGCGCTCGTGCTTGTTCGGGTTGATCTCGCAATCGATCTCGTACCCGGGTCCGCCGGTTCCGTTGCCGTTCGGACAGCCGCCTTGGGCGACGAACCCCGGAATGACGCGGTGGAACGTGAGGCCGTTATAGAAGCCCGAGCTCGCCAGTTTCTCGAAGTTGGCCACCGTATTCGGGGCATCCTGTTCGAAAAATTCGAGTTCGACGACCTTTCCGTTTTCCAGCGTGATCGAGCCTTTCTTCATCCGGTTCCACCTCTTCGGTTAAGTTCGCGTTGCGGCCGCATCTTCGTTCGTTCGCTCGCGCGAAGCGGCCGCCGCAGCTTACGTTACTGGGCCACCGCCGCCTTGCGCAGACGCTCCGGAATCCGATCGTTGCCGACGATGTTCTCGTACGACTCGCGGGCCACGACCAGATCGGCCTGTCCGTCCCGCACGAACACGACCGCCGGACGGCGAATGCGGTTGTAGTTGCTGGCCATGGCATAATTGTACGCTCCCGTGCAGAAGACCGCAAGCAAGTCGCCGGATTCCGCCTTCGGCAGCTGCAAGTCCCAGATCAGCATGTCGCCGCTCTCGCAGCACTTGCCCGCCACCGACACGATCTCGGCGGCCGGCTCGTTCGCCCGGTTCGCCAGCACCGCCTCGTACTTCGAGCCGTACAGCGCCGGCCGCGGGTTGTCGGTCATGCCCCCGTCCACCGCGAGGTACTTGCGCACGCCGGGAATGTCCTTGCTCGTGCCGATCGTATACAGCGTCGTGCCGGCGTCGCCGACGATGCTGCGGCCCGGCTCGATCCAAATTTCCGGCAACGGGTAATCGGCCGCCGTGAACTGCGTGATGACGGCGTCGGCGATCGCCTTGACGTACGTGCCGACCGGCAGCGGCGCGTCGCCTTCCACGTAGCGGATGCCGAAGCCGCCGCCCAGGTTGACGACCGCAAACGTGGCGCCCAGCTTCTTCCGCACCTCGATCGCGAACGCCGCCACCTTCTCCACCGCCATGCGGAAGCCTTCCACTTCGAAAATTTGCGAGCCGATGTGCGAGTGCACGCCGAGCAGCGTCAATTGCGGCTGCGCAAGCGCCTGTTCGACCGCCTTGAACGCGGTGCCGTTGCCGATGTCGAAGCCGAACTTGGAGTCCTGCTGGCCGGTCGAGATGTAATCGTGCGTATGCGCTTCGACGCCCGGCGTCACCCGCAGCAGCACCTTCACCTTCTTGCCGCGTTCGGCGGCCATAGCGTTAAGAAGCTGAAGCTCGGTGAAGTTGTCCACCACGAAGCAGCCGATGTCGGCGTCAAGCCCCATCTCGATCTCTTGCGGCGTCTTGTTGTTGCCGTGGAAGTGAATCCGCTCGGCCGGGAAGCCCGCCTGCAGCGCGGTGTACAGCTCGCCGTCGGAGACGACGTCGAGGCTCATCCCTTCCTGTTCGGCCACGCGGCACATCGCCATGACGCAGAACGCCTTCGACGCGTAAGCGACCTGGAAGCGCAATCCCGTCTCGCGGAACGCCTGCACGTACTCCCGCGCGCGCCGGCGGACCAGCTCTTCGTCTACAATATAAAGAGGCGTGCCGAATTCCTTCGCCAGGTCGACGACGTCGCAGCCTCCGATTTCCAGATGCCCCCGGTCGTTGATGCGACTGGTTCCGTGAAGATACATCGCTCATTTCCCCTTTGCGTTTGCACATTTACCCCAGTATATCCGATATCGGCTCGCGCGGGAAATGGAGAATTTACCGGAACATTTGCACTCGTGCTTCGCGCCGCCATCCGGCCCGGGCTGCCGGACGCGTCAGGACGGCTGCTTGCGGTCTTCCTTCGCCCGGTTGATGGAAGGCCGAATCTTGGTTTCGGGCAGCGGCTTGCGCAGCACGACGCCGAGCAGCGCCTTGGCGTTGAACGGAATAAACGGCCACATGTATGGCGCGTTGAACGAGCGGATCAGCGTCAGGCCGATGAAGATCAACGTCGAGCAGATGACGATGCCCGGCACGCCGAGCGCGAACGCCGACAAGAGCAGGACAAGCCGCACGATCCGGTTGGCCAGCCCCAGTTCGTAGCTCGGCGTCGCGAACATGCCGACGGCGGCGACGGCCATGTACAGGATGACCTCGTTGACGAACAGCCCCGTCTTCACCGCGATGTCGCCGACCAGAATGGCCGAGACGAGCGACATCGCCGTCACGAGCGGCGACGGCGTATGAACGGCCGCCAGCCGCATCAGATCGACGCCGACCTCGACGAGCAGAAACTGGACGACGAGCGGCAGCCTCCCCGCTTTGTTCACGCCGAGAAACCAGAGCCAATCCGGCTTCAGCTCCGGATGCTGGGCGAACAGGAACCAGACCGGCAGCAGGAACAAGGAGGCGAGAATGCCGAAAAAACGGACCCAGCGCAAATACGTGCCGATCAGCGGATTTTGCCGTTTTTCCTCCGCGTGCTGGACGAGATCGAAGTACGTCGTCGGCAGCAGCATGACGCTCGGCGACGTATCGACCATCAGCGTGACGCTGCCGTTCAGCAGATGGGACGAGACGACGTCCGGACGCTCGGAATAGCGGACGAGCGGGAACGGATTCCAGTCCGTCTTGACGGTCATTTCCTCAAGCTGCTTGTCGGCGAGCGGAATGCCGTCGATGTTGACGGCTTGCACCTTGTCCCGCACCGCTTCGACGAGGCCCGGGTTGGCGACGTCCTCGATGTAGCCGAGCGCGACGTCCGTCTGCGTGCGGGTGCCGACGCGCAAAATTTCGAACCGCAGCCGCGAATCCCGCAGCCTGCGCCGCACCAGCGCGACGTTGAACAGCAGCGTCTCCGTGAAGCCGTCGCGGCTGCCGCGCACGACCTTCTCCAGCTCCGGCTCCTGGGGCGTGCGGCTCGGGAACTGCTTGGCGTCGATGACCAGCACTTCCGCCTCGCCGTCGACGTAGAGCGCCGAATTGCCCATCAGAACGTTCTCGATCATGTTCTCGAGCGATGAAGTGCGCGTGATTTGGCTGACGGGCAAATAATGGGAGAGGAACAGCTCGAGCGCGTACGGGTCCCGGCGCACCGAGTCCGGCTCCAGGTATGACAGTCGCTTCAGCATTTCGATGACGGTCGTGTCCTTGACGAACGTGCTTAAGAAGAGCAGCGCCGCCCGCCGGCCCCCGAACGTCATCTGCCGGACCTGAACGTCGAAGCTGGCTTCGTAGCCCGCCCGCTTCCGGAGCTGGTCCAGCCAGTCCTCGATACGCGGCGAGATCCGCTCTTCCGGGTCCTCGGGCGGCTTCTCGTAAGGAGGCTGCGCGTCCGGGTGCCCGGCGTCGTCCGGCGACCAGCCGAACCGTTCCCCGCGCACGTCGCCGTCCCAGTCTCCGCCATGCCGGCCCGTTCCGTCTCCGTCCGCGCTCTCCCCGCCGGCTCTCTTCAGGCGCGCTACGCCGTCCCGGTCCTCGCGCTCCCGCTCCGCTCCGTTCCGCCGCCACTCGTCCCGCTCCGGCCCGCCGCGGACGGCACGGCCGATCGGCCTCGGCCTGATCATGCCGGGCGCAAGCTTAGGTTCCCGGCCTTCCTCGCCGAGCAGGCGTCCGGGAAAGGCCCCTTCTTCGCGTTGCTGCTGCGTTCCGCCGTATTCGTTCGTTTCCATCGCCAGTCCACTCCCTCTTTCGTCATTTCGCTTGCAGGATCAGCCAATCGACCAGCGAGCCGGCCACCTTGCCGAGCGCCATCGCCATCAGCAGCGCGAACAGGTAAGGCTTGAGCCGCAGCCGCTTCGTCACGATCGGAATGACGTTGAGCACCTCCGTCAGCGCCGCGGCCAGCATGCCCACGAACACCCCCTGGAACACGGCGGGCGCCAGCAGCGCGACGTTCGGCAGCGGAAGCGTCCACCGGAAGAAGTCCGCGCAGCTGAAGTACATGGCGCCCGCAAGCAGCGCCGATTCGAACGCCCAGGAACGGCGGTGCGCGCGCGTGAACTGCACGAGCCTGGGCACGATGTCGAGCACGATGAGCAGCGCCACGAACGCGCTGCCGACCGCGAAGCCCGCGGCCAGCCCGAGAAACGCCACCGCAAACCCGCTGGCCGCCGCCGTCATGTTCGTCCCTCCTCTTCCCGCTCGTGCTTTTTCCGGTATTCGTCGGTGATGACGTAGTGGTTGACGTTTTCCTGATACATGAACATTTCCACTTCCAGCGGGTTGGGCTCGTCGTTCCACCGGCGGCTCAGCATCCGGTTGAAAAACAGCAGCATGCCGAATCCCACCCCGAGCGAATACGGAACCTGGAACAGCCACGGATGCCAGTCCGGATTGCCGGTGAGCAGCCGGACGATCCGCCGCTGCACTTCCGGCATATTGACGTCGGCATGGAAGTTGATGATCGCCATCCCGGAGCCGAAAAACAACAGTACCCAGGCGAGCGCGAACAGCGTCCGCCGCGGCTTCACGACGCCGTCCTTCGCCACCTCCACGAGCGTATGCGGTTCCCCGTACGTCTCGACGGCTACGCCCGGCGCCGCTTCCCGAATCACCTTGACGATGTGCAGCATGTCGATGACGAGCAGATGGCCGTCTTCGGGACGCACGCGCAGCACGGGAAGCGGAAGAAGCCGCCTCTCCCACTCGGGATCGGCGACGATGCGCGCCACGTCGGACAGCCGGATTTGCGCTTCGGGCGGCACAACGATTCGGCGGCGCAGCCGAATGTACACGGTCGTGTCCATGACGGATCCCCCCTTTGCCGGCGGCCGGGAAACGCCAACGTTTCCTTTAGTATGAAGCAAATCGCGGGCACGTAATCGGCCAAATGTTGCTGCCAACAAAGGCGAAGCCGCAGGAACGAAGGCGGGTTTTCCCGCGCCTTGGCCCCTGCGGCCGACGGCTATTGCGCGATTTGCTCCTTGATGTTTTGTAAAATTTTTTTCTCCAGACGGCTGACCTGCACTTGCGAGATTCCGAGCCGGCTTGCCACTTCCGACTGCGTCTGGTCGCGGAAGTAGCGAAGGTATACGATCAGCCTCTCCCGTTCGCTCAAGGCTTGAATGGCCTGCGTCAGCGCCATCTTGTCGAACCACTTCTCCTGCGAATCGTCCGCGATCTGGTCCATCAGCGTGATCGGGTCCCCGTCGTTCTCGAACACCGTCTCGTGGATCGACGTCGGCGGTTTGTTGGCTTCCTGCGCGAACACAATTTCTTCCGGCGTCACGCCGATCTGGGCGGCCACCTCCGAAATCGTCGGCTGGCGGCCGAGCGTCTTGGACAGCTCGTCCTTCGCCTTGCGCACCCGGTTCGCCATCTCCTTCAGGGAGCGGCTGACCTTGAGCGTCCCGTCGTCCCTCAGGAAGCGCTGAATCTCGCCGATGATCATCGGAACGGCGTAGGTCGAAAATTTGACGTCGTAGCTCAGATCGAATTTGTCCACCGATTTGAGCAAGCCGATGCAGCCGATCTGGAACAAGTCTTCCGCGTCGTACCCTCGTCCGGAGAAACGCTGCACGACGGACCAAACCAGCCGGATATTGTTCGATACGAGCGTTTCGCGCGCCGTGCTGTCTCCGGACTGGCTGAGCGCGATCAGACGCTTCACTTCCGCGTCATCCAGGTATCCGGGCGGCGACGACGAGCGCTTCCATTCGATTTCCATACCTCCAACCCCTGCCGCGCGGTATTAGTTGTACAGCGCTTTTTTCGATTCGATGCGCTTCTTCATGCGAAGCCTCGTTCCCCGGCTCGGCTCGCTCGTCACTTCCAGCTCGTCCATGAAGTTCTCGATAATCGTAAAGCCCATGCCCGACCGTTCGAGTTCGGGGCGGGACGTGAACAGCGGCTGGCGGGCCAGCTCGATGTCCTCGATGCCCCGGCCTTCGTCGCTGACCGTAATCGAAACGGTGTCGCCCTCGATTTCGGCTTCCAGCGTGACGACGCCGTCGGGCTCGTTCTCGTAGCCGTGAATGATCGCGTTGGTGACCGCCTCCGACACCACCGTCTTGATGTCGTTGAGCTGCTCCAGCGTCGGGTCCAATTGCGAGACGAACGCCGCAACCGTCACCCGCGCGAACGACTCGTTCTCGGAGCGGCTTGCAAACGACAGCTTCATGAAATTGCGTTCGCTCATGATACGACCTCCAGACTGGCCAGAGCCGAACGTTCCGTCTCGTAAAGAGACAAAATCTTGAACAGTCCCGACAGCTCGAACAGCCGCTTCACGCTGGCCTGCACGTCGCAAACGACCATTTTCCCGCCGCGGCTCTTGATCAGCTTGTACCGGCCCAGAATGACGCCGAGTCCGGAGCTGTCCATGAACTGCAGCTCTTTCAGGCTGAGCACCACGTGGTCGCAGCGCCCCCGCAAGATCGCATCCTCCATCTTGAACCGGACGATATCCGCGGTATGATGATCCAGTTCCCCTCTCAAGCGGACGACCAGCACATTCCGGTGCTGTTCCAATTCCACCTGCAAACTCATGCGGTTCTCCTCCCATCGAGATCAGCGTGCCGTTGCAGCCGTCTTCTGTCACTACCTTTCTACGAATCCGGCGCCCATTCCTGCCCTCCGACAAAAGTAGAAGAAGCCTCCCATCCGGCGACAAAAAGCGCAAAGAGGCGAAGAGACGCTGCAGCGTCCCGCCCCTTGCCCTCTCCGTCATGCGTCTTGTTTAGCCGTTCAGGAACAGCTTGCCCGCCGAACGCTTCACCAGCGTCCACCAGTTCGCGCGGGCCACGGATGCCGGCGCTTCGATCGGGAACTCCTTCATGACCTCGTTGCCGCGGTATACGATCAGCTTGCCGACCTGCTGGCCCGCTTTGACCGGCGCCGTCACGCCGGGGTCCAGCACCAGCTCGTGCCGGATGTTGCCCTTGCCCTCGCTCTTGCGCACCAGCACGCTGTACGGATGCTTGGCGACGATCGGCAGCTTGGCCTGCCGGCCCTTCTCCACCTTGAGCGTGCCGATGACGTCGCCCGTCTTGTAGATCGGCACGTTCGTGAATTGGGCGAACGCGTAGTCGAACAGCTTCGACACTTCGGCATTGCGCGTCTTCGTGTTCGGCTCGCCCATGACGACCGCGATCAGCCGCAAGTTGCCGCGCTTCGCCGTCGCCGACAGGCAAAACTTCGCCTCGCTCGTAAATCCGGTCTTCAAGCCGTCCGCGCCGCTGTAGAACCGGACGAGCTTGTTCGTGTTGACGAGCCAAAACGGATTGGGCGAATCCTTGCGCAAATAATCCTGATACTTGCCGGTGTAGTTCGTAATCTGTTCATGCTTGAGCAGCTCCCGCGACATGATGGCGATGTCGTGCGCCGAGGTGAGATGCTCGGGGGCCGGAAGCCCGTTGCAGTTGACGAACTTCGTATTTTTCAGGCCGAGCTCCTGCGCCTTGGCGTTCATCATCCTGACGAACTCCTCCTCGCTTCCGGCAAGCTTCTCCGCAAGCGCGACCGAAGCGTCGTTGCCGGAAGCCATCGCCACGCCCTTGAGCATGTCGTCGACCGTCATCTCTTCGCCCGGCTCCAAAAAAATTTGCGAGCCGCCCATCGAAGCCGCATACTCGCTCGTCTGCACCTTGTCCGTCAGCTTCAGACGTCCGTCGTCGATCGCCTCCATGACGAGCAGCATCGTCATTATCTTCGTGATGCTGGCCGGCGGAAGAGCAGCGTGGCTGTTCTTCTCGTAAATGACCGTTCCGCTGTCGGCATCGATCAATATGGCCGACCGCGCGTTCGCGGCCAGATCCGTCTGCGGCGCCGGCCCCTTGCCGGCACCGGTCTCTTCGGCCATGGCGGCAGGAGCCGCAGCGGCCGCCACAGCGGCAGTCAGCGTCCAAATCGCCAACGGACGAACCCATCTCCGAATGGTTGCAATGTGCATAATTGGCTGGTACCCCTTCCGATGCCGGATTTGGCGTTGGTCTGTTCTTCTTTCCAGTTTGCCCCGCCCCTCCATAAAATATTCCGATTCCGCCTCCCTTCGCCGCTCGCCCTTTACCCGCGGCTCCCTCGTCCCGCTTGGCTCCGATATCCCTCTCGCTCAGGGATTGGGCAGCTCAGGCGCTTGTCCGCCTTTCTCCTCGCTTTATACCGTTATCCCTGTGGCTCAGAGAGCCGCCGTCGACGTCTCCACAGCCTTTTCGCCGATATCCCCCTCGCTCAGGGCGCTCCGATCTTAACATCCACTTTTCCTTTTATACCGAAATCCCTGTCGCTCAGGAAACCGCCGTCGACGTCTCCACAGCCTTTTCGCCGATATCCCTCTCGCTCAGGGCGCTCCAATCTCGACATCCACTTTTCCTTTTATACCGAAATCCCTGTCGCTCAGGAAACCGCCGTCGACATCTCCACAGCCTTTTCGCCGATATCCCTCTCGCTCAGGGCGCTCCGATCTCGACATCCACTTTTCCTTTTGTACCGTTATCCCTGTCGCTCAGAGGACCGCCGTCGGCGTCTCCACAGCCTTTTCGCCGGTATCCCTCTCGCTCAGGGCGCTCCAATCCCGACATCCACTTTCCCCTTTATATACCGTTATCCCTCTCGCTCAGAGAGCTGCCGTCGGCGTCTCCACAGCCTTTTCGCCGATATCCCTCTCGCTCAGGGCGCTCCGTTCTTAACATCCACTTTCCCTTTTGTACCGTTATCCCTCTCACTCAGAGAGCTGCCGTCGGCGTCTCCACAGCCTTTTCGCCGGTATCCCCCTCGATCAGGAGCGATCATCATTTCATCCACAGAAGCAAGACTGATCAGTCAATTCCGGGGCTTGGGATTTGGTGCTTGTAACTCGGGCCTTAGGAACCAATTGGGCCAATTTGGACGAATTGATTTGCAAAGGATGAAGCCAAGGATGAGCACTGAACCTGAGCGAGCGGGATTCGATGTAAAGAGTGGCGGCCGCTGCCCCCCGGGAGACAATATGAACCCAAGAGAACGCGAGGAAAACGGATCAGACTCGACGTGAGCGATAAGGAAAAATCGAGAAGACTCTAGCGATCGCAACAACCCTGAGCGAGCGGGATTTCGATGAAAAGACTCTCGAACGAGCGAGCCCTGGCCAACCCTGAGGGACGGGGATTTCGGTCATAAGCGGGACGGTCACAGGGGTGAGGGGCTATCCTGAGCAAGCGGGATTTCGATGAAAAGACTCTCGAACGAGTGAGCCCCGGCCAACCCTGAGGGACGGGGATTTCGGTCATAAGCGGGACGGTCATAAGGGTGAGGGGCCAACCTGAGCGAGCGGGATTTCGATGAAAAGACTCTCGAACGAGTGAGCCCCGGCCAAGCCTGAGTGACGGGGATTTCGGTCATAAACGGGACGGTCACAGGAGCGAGGGACCAACCTGAGCGACCGGGATTTCGATGAAAAGACTCTCGAACGAGTGAGCCCCGGCCAACCCTGAGTGACGGGGATTTCGGTCATAAGCGGGACGGTTACAGGAGCGAGGGACCAACCTGAGCGAGCGGGATTTCGATGAAAAGACTCTCGAACGAGCCGAACCCGGTCCAACCCTGAGGGACGGGGATTTCGGTCATAAGCGAGACGGTCACAAGGGTGAGGGGCTATCCTGAGCGAGCGGGATATCGGCGAAAAGAGCCGGCCGGGGCGGGCGAAGAAGCCCCAAGCGTGGGAGCCATTTTCCGCGGAGGCCGGCTCAGGCGAAGAAGCGGGCTAGCGGCGAACGCCGTCGCGGGTGACGACGGCGTGGAGCAGCGGGCGCGAGACGGGAGGCTCAGCGCCCAATGCGTAGGCCGCGAGCAGCTGCGAGCGCGCCTCCTGCGCCGCGGCGTCGTCCGCGCGCGCATGCAGGAAGGCGAGGGCTTCGCCCCGCCGCACGAGGTCGCCGCGCTTGGCCGAGAGCTCGACGCCGACCGCATGGTCGACGGCGTCCTCTTTGGCCGCGCGGCCGGCGCCGAGGCGCATGGCGGCGACGCCGACCGCTTCGGCGTCGATGCCGTGCACGTACCCGTCCGCCTCTGCGTGGACGGGGATGCGCAAGGGCGCCGCAGGCAGCAGCTCGGGGCGCTCGGTGACGGCCGGATCGCCGCCTTGCGCCGCGATCAGGGCCGCCAGCTTGCGCAGCGCGGCGCCCGACGCGAGCGCCTCCTGCAGCTGCGCGCGGGCATCCGCTTCGCCGGCGGCGACGCCGCCGAGCACGAGCATGTGCGCGCCCAGCGACAGGCACAGCTCGCGCAGGTCGTCGGGCCCGGAGCCGCGCAACACCTCGAGGGCCTCGCGCACCTCCAGCGCGTTGCCGATCAGCCGCCCCAGCGGCTGGTCCATGTCGCTGATCGCGGCAACGGTTGCGCGACCGACCTGCGTGCCGATCGCGACCATCGCTTCGGCGAGCCGGATCGCTTCGTCCGCCGTCTTCATAAAGGCGCCGCTGCCGTACTTGACGTCGAGCAGTATCGCGTCCGCGCCGGCGGCGATCTTCTTGCTCATGACGGAGCTGGCGATGAGCGGAACCGAATCGACGGTGCCGGTGACGTCGCGCAGCGCGTACAGCTTCTTGTCGGCCGGCGCGATGTTGCCGCTCTGGCCGATGACGGCGACGCCGATCGCGTTGACCTGCGCGAAAAAAGCTTCCCGGCTCAGCTCGGTCCGAAAGCCGGGGATCGACTCGAGCTTGTCGATCGTCCCGCCGGTATGGCCGAGCCCGCGGCCGCTCATCTTGGCGACCGGCACGCCGCAGGCGGCGACCAGCGGCGCGAGGATGAGCGTCGTCTTGTCGCCGACGCCGCCGGTGCTATGCTTGTCCACCTTGACGCCTGAAATCGCGGACAAGTCGATCCGGTCGCCCGAATCGGCCATCGCCATCGTGAGCGCCGCCGTTTCGGCGGCGGTCATGCCGACGAAGCAGACGGCCATCGCCCAGGCGGAAGCTTGATAGTCGGGAACTTCTCCCGAAACGACGCCGTCCACGATGTAGCGGATTTCCGACTCGGTGAGCGCTTCGCCGCGTTTCTTTTTCCGAATCAAATCGACCATTCGCATCTCCTTGGCCCTCCTTTGCATGGGCGCGGCCCGCAGCCGCTCAAAGCTTCGGCAGCAGCGCCAGCACGAGCGAGACGAATTGCGACTTGACCCGTTCGGTCGTTTCCATCACTTCTTCGTGGGAGAGCGGCTGATCGAGAATGCCCGCCGCCATGTTCGTGATGCAGGAGATGCCGAGCACTTCCATGCCGGCGTGGCGGGCGACGATCACTTCCGACACGGTGGACATGCCGACCGCGTCGGCGCCGAGCGCCCGCAGCATGCGAATTTCCGCCGGCGTCTCGTAGTTGGGCCCGAGCAGGCCGACGTAGACGCCTTCGCGCAGCGGCACGCCGAGTTCGGCGGCCGTCTCCTTGGCGATTTGGCGCAGCCGGCGCGAGTAAGCTTCGGACATGTCCGGAAAACGCGGTCCGAGCGCGCTGTCGTTCGGACCGACGAGCGGATTGCGCCCCGTCAAGTTGATATGGTCGGAGATGAGCATCAAGTTGCCGGAAGCAAAGTCCAGGTTGATGCCGCCGGCCGCGTTCGTGACGAAGAGCGTTCTTGCGCCGAGCTGCTTCATGACGCGAACCGGCAGCGCCGTCCGCTCCGGCTCGTAGCCTTCGTACATATGAAATCGCCCGCGCATGAGCGCGACGGCTCTGCCCTCAAGCTTGCCGACGACGAGCTCTCCGGCATGGCCTTCCACGGTCGAGACGGGAAAATGCGGGATGTTCCCGTATGGAATCGTGACCGCCTCTTCCATTTCGTCGCCGATGACCCCGAGACCCGACCCCAAAATGAGGCCGAGCTCCGGCCGCAGCGACGTTTGCGACGCGATATACGCCGCCGCTTCCTCGATTATTTGCAAGTTCGCTTGTGCCAATGCGCTCTCTCCCCGCTCCGTTTAGGTGGATTGAAGCAAATGCAAAAAGCTGCTGCCGTTCCCTGTTCCCGGCACTTGAAAATTGTCGGCGATCGTCGCCGCCAAATCGGCGAACGTCGGCCGCACGCCGATCGAGCCTCCGCCGGACAGCGCCGGACTGTAGGCGAGAATCGGCACGTACTCGCGCGTGTGATCGGTCCCGGCATGCGTCGGGTCGTTGCCGTGGTCGGCCGTGACGACGAGCAGATCGTCCGGCCCCAGCCGCTCCGCAAGGCTCGGCAGCGCGCGGTCGAACGCTTCGAGCGCGGCGGCGTAGCCTTGCGGATCGCGCCGATGCCCGTAGAGCGAATCGAAATCGACGAGATTGGTGAACAACAGCCCCTGGAACGGGCGGGCCAGCTGCTCGAGCGTCGCTTCCACGCCGTGGTCGTTGCTCTTCGTCGGGATCGCCTTGGTGATGCCTTCTCTGCTGAAGATGTCGTTGATTTTGCCGACCGCCACGACTTCGAGTCCGCTTCGCTTCAAGGATGCGAGCACTGTCGGCTGCGGCGGCTTCAACGCGTAGTCGTGCCGGTTCGGCGTGCGGACGAAGGCGCCCGGCTTGCCGACGTACGGCCGGGCGATGACGCGGCCGACGGAATATTCGTCCTTCAGCGTCAGCCGCCGCGCCACCCGGCAAGCGTCGTATAGCTCCTCAAGCGGAATGACGTCCTCGTGGGCGGCGATTTGCAGCACGCTGTCGGCGGACGTATAGACGATCCAGGCGCCGCTGCGCATCTGTTCTTCTCCGAGCTCTTCCAATATCTCCGTTCCGGACGCCGGCTTGTTGCCGATGACGGGGCGCCCCGTCTCCGCCTCGAACGCCCGGATGAGCCCGTCGGGGAAGCCGTTCGGAAACGTTCGGAACGGCGTCGTCAGCTTCAGCCCCATCAGTTCCCAATGCCCGGTCATCGTATCTTTGCCGGCGGAAACTTCGGCCATCTTCCCGAACCGGGCGAGCGGCTGCGGCTCCTCCTTCCAATCGCCGAGCGGCGCGATGTTGCCCAGTCCCCACCTGCGCAGGTTCGGCAGCTTCAGGTCCGGCACGCGCGCCAAAATATGGCCGAGCGTGTGCGAACCGGCGTCCCCGTAGCGAGCGGCGTCGGGCAATTCTCCGATGCCGACGCTGTCCAATACGATGACGGCGATGCGTCGATAAGCCATGTTTGCGTTCCGCCCCCTAATTCTGTCCTCGCGCCCGCGGATGCGCGCGATCGTAAACTTCTTTGAGCCGCGGCTTGGCCGCCGGCTGATATACTTGCGTGCTGGCCGGCGCGGCGTGGCCCAGCATCTCCTGGACCGAGCGCAGGTCGGCCCCGCCCGCCAGCAGATGGGCGGCGAACGAGTGGCGCAGCGTATGAGGCGTGATCGCCTCGTCCACCCCTGCTTCCCGCGCAAGCTCCTTGATCCTTTTCCAACAGCTTTGCCGCGACAGGCGCGTTCCCAAGTGGCTGAGGAACAGCGCCGAATTGGGCTTGTCCTCGCGTGCCAGCAGCGGACGGGCTTCCTGCATATACTTCGCAAGCCAACGGATGCCGACGGAACCGATCGGCACCATCCGCTCCCGGCCGCCGGGACCGGCGCAGACGATGAGCCCGAGCTCCGCGCGAACGTGCTGCAGATCGAGCGCGAGCAGCTCCGACACCCTCAGGCCCGTGGCGTACAGCACCTCCAGCATGGCGCGGTCCCGAACGCCGGCGGGCGTGTCGGTTCGCGGCGTCTCGAGCAGCTTGCGCACGTCGGCTTCGGGCAGCGTTCGCGGCAGTCTGCGTTCGGGCTTGGGCGCGTCGAGGCGGACCGCCGGATCGCGTTCGACCAGCCGTTGGTCCGTCAAATAGCGGAAAAAAGCGCGAATCGACGCCCGCCGCCGCAACACCGTCGCATTGGCGCGGGACTGCAAGCGCAGCTTGCGCATGTAAGCCGCCAAATGCGGCGGAAGGACTTCCTTGGGGCGCCGGATTCCCTGGCGGTCCAGCTCGGCCAGCAAATCTTCCACGTCCCGGCGGTAGCCGTCCAACGAATTGGGCGCCAATCCCCGCTCTTCGCGCAGATGCCGCATAAATTCCGGTAACAACTCTTTCATGGGGGCCGCGTTTTCCTCCCGATGCTGCTGTCGATTGTGGCACGGATTGTGCACTGTTTCACCATTCCACGTCCGGGACGCCGATTCCTGCCGCCTGCCGATTTCCGCCGCCTTTTGTTCATTCCCCCAACCACCAGAACAGCTTCAGCCGCTCTCCGATGTCGGCGCCGAACCGCTCGCCCGTGCCCGCCTGGAACACTTTGGCCGCGTTGCCTTCGGGAATTTTGTACGGATCGAGCGGGGACAACCAGCCGGCCATCCAGCCGAACACATGGTGTACGCCGATCGTCAACGCGAGGAACAGCAGCGTGAACTGCAGCCGCTCCCACCATTTTCCGCCGCCTTGTCCCATCTTGTTTCCCCTCCGTTCAACGGATGCCGCTTGTTCACGATATGCGGACAAGGGATCGTTCATGCCGCCGGCGAAAAAAGCGCCCGGCCGAACGTGCTCCGCCCGCCGTCCGTTATCATCCGCGGCGAACGGGGCGGTCGGGCAGCGGCCGCCGGTCAATCACGATGAATGCGTTCCATTAGCTCCGTCATCAGCCTGCGGACGTTCGCCGCTTCCTCGGCCGAGACGCCGGCCTCGGCGAACAGCTTTTCCGGAATTTCGCAAGCTTTCAGCCTGAGCGCCCGGCCGGCGGGCGTCAGCTCGATCCGCACGTTCCGCTCGTCTTCGGGATCGCGCGTACGCGAAACGTAGCCGGCGCTTTCCAGCTTTTTGAGCAGCGGGGTCAGCGTTCCCGAATCGAGGTACAGGCGGCGGCCCAGCTCCTTGACCGTGACCCCGTCCTGTTCCCACAGCGCCAGCAGCGCGACGTACTGTGTATACGTAAGGCCGAGCGGCTGCAGCAGCGGGTGGTACAGTTTCGTAATCTCCCGCGCGCAGGCGTATACGGCGAAACAAAGCTGGTTGTCGAGCTTGAGCTGTTCGACGTTGTCCATGAGACCTCCCCTCCGCAGCCGTTGTCGTCAGCCGAAGGCCGATCGATCCGGTGCCTGGATCTTGACAACCGCATTACATTTTATACAATTTAATTGTATCATATAAGGAACGGGGAGGGAATCATCGTGAGCTTGTACGACATCGAAGTGACCGACATCCGCGGCAACCGACAGACGCTCGCCGACTACCGCGGCCGCGTTCTTCTGATCGTCAACACCGCCACCAAGTGCGGCTTCGCCCCTCAGTTCAAGGGGCTGCAGAAGCTGCACGAGCAATACGCCGACCGGGGGCTGGCCGTTCTGGGGTTCCCGAGCAACCAATTCGCCAACCAGGAGCCGGGCGGCAACGCCGAAATTTTGCAGGCGTGCGAACTGAATCACGGTGTCACCTTCCCGCTCTACGCCAAGATCGACGTCAAGGGACCCGGCGCCCATCCGCTCTTCCGGCATTTGACGAATGCGAAGCGCGGTTTTCTGGGCACGAAGGCGATCAAGTGGAATTTCACCAAATTTCTCGTCGATCGCGACGGCCGCGTCGTCAAGCGGTTTCCGCCCACGACCGCGCCGGAAAAGATCGAGGGCGCGATCCGACAGCTGCTCTAAAGCGGACGCCGCCTCCGTGGGACGCCCCCCGGCGTTCCCCGACCGCCCCGGAAATGGATAAAGGGATGCCCGAGCCGCAAGCCGGCTGCCGGAAGCATCCCTTTTTTTCAATAATCGGTTCGTTTGGTTAGGATGGGGCGTCGGTCTCCCCGTCGGCGCCTTCGGCGTCCGCTTGCGCTTTGGCGTTGCATTTCGCGCACACGCCCTGGAAGTCGAGGCGATGGTCGAGCACGGTAAAGCCGTACTCCCGCTCGAGCTTCTCCTCCAGCGGAATGAGCCAATCTTCCATGATTTCGGACATGGAGCCGCACTGAACGCAGATCAGATGATGGTGATGATGCTTGTTGCTGTCCGTCCGAAGGTCGTACCGGGCCACGCCGTCGCCGAAATTGAGCTTCTCGACGACATGCATCTCGCTGAGCAGCTCCAGCGTCCGGTAGACCGTGGCGAGGCCGATCTCCGGCGCAATGTCCTTCACGAGCATGAACACGTCTTCGGCGCTGAGATGGTCCTCTTCGTTCTCCAGCAGCACCCGGACGGTCGCTTCCCGCTGCGGGGTCAATTTGTAGCCCTGGGATTGCAGCTGCTGCTTGATCTTCTCGATTCGGGCTTCCATGCCTTCCCCCCTCCGGCCGCTCGGCGCACTTGGTTTCATTATAGGGGGAGGCTGTTTGGGAAGTCAAACCTGAAAACGCGATCATTCGGCACGATCGGCGTTCCGTCGCCGGGCGGCCGGGTCAAACGGCGGCTGGCGCGATCCGCGTCAGCAAGTAAGGCGAGACGTACGCCTCCAGCAGCGCGGCAAGCCCGAGCATGAGCAGCATGACGACGGCCACCGTCGTATGTGCCACAAACGGCGGCAGCAGCCTTCCCTTGCGCAGATAGAGCCGTTCGCGAAGCACGTAATGGGCGAAGCGCGCGGCGGAAGCGCTGGCGATCGCCAGGGACGGCACGATGAGCGCGTTCTGGGGAACGAGGGCGACGAGCGAGACGGCGACGCCTTTCCACGCCAGCTCGCGGACGATGAGCCCGACGGCGAAGCCGAGCAGGACGCCCTTGAGAAAATCGAGCGCGAGCACAAGCGGCATGCCGACGACCGATAAGCCGAGCAGCCAGATGAGACCCAGCCATTTCGCATACAGCCAGAAGCGGTCCCGGAACGCCTCGGCGGCGTCCAATTGGGCAAGGTGGTCGAACGTCGCCCAATATCCTCTCAGCTCGTCGGCCAAGTTCTGCTGCTGCTCGAGCGTCAGCGCATTGACGAGCAGCGCGCCGAACACGGCGCCCGTAAACATCACCACGCCGATGAACAGATACAGATTGAAGTGGATTCGCGCCGACATGTTCCAGGGACGAACGTTCACGGGCCCAGGCCTCCTTGTCCGACCGCATCCGGTCTGGTGCCTATGTGTATGTCGGACAAGGCCCTTTTATGCCCGTCTGCGCCCTCGGCTTTATGCCCGCCGGCCGCCCTCGGCGATGACGATCGCGCCGTATTTGCCGCCGCTTCCCGGCACGAAGGCGAGCTTCCCCTCGCGGGCGGCCAGAATGAGCCCGGCCAGCTTCTCCCCGGCCGCCTGCTCCAGCTCCGCGGGAGAAGCCCGGTGCAGCACGTACATTTCCGTGCCGAGCGCGGCGAGCAGCTTCTCCCGCAGCTTCGGGCCGGCTCCGGGGAAGAACGACAGCGGCACCTGCCCCCGGTACGGCGGCCGCGCGGCGGCGGCCGCTTCCGCCTCCGGCGCGTCGCGGTCGGCCAGCGCGGCGACGCGGCCGGCGACGCCGCGCACGAGACGAGTGCTGCCGCAGCGCGGACAGACGTCGGCCGCTTCGTTCCCGACAGGCTGCTTGCAGGCGGCGCAAAAGGTCGTATGGTACTTGCCCAACTGGGGATGCAAGCCGATATTGGCGGCGATTCCCCTTCCGCCCTCGCCCCGCAGCGCCCGCACCCATTCCGCGAACGTCGGCTCGGCGAGCGTAAGCTCGTTGCACTCCCGGCCGATCATCCCGGTCGAATGGGCGTCCGAATCGGTCAGGAACGGGAAGCGGTCGAGCTGGGACAGCCCTGCGGCCATGGCGGTGTCGGCGCTGAGGCCGAGCTCGATCGCGGCGACGCCGGCGGGATCGAGCCGGTCCGCGATCCGGTCGGCCGAGCAGCCGAGCAGCCCGCGGTGCGGCGTGAACAGATGCGCGGGAACGAGCACGCCGCCCCGGTCCATCAACTCCCGCTGGACTTCGCGGGCCGTCGCCCGGACGCGCTGCGAGCTGAGCCGGACGTTGGTCATCCGCGGCTTCAGCCATTCCGTCCAGCCGCGCATGGCTTCGAACGTCGGCAAGTAGGCGAGCAGATGGAACGGTCCGCCTCCCGGCTCCAGCACCTCCAGCTCGCAGCCGAGCAGGATGACGGTGTTGCGGTAGCGGATGCCGCCGCCTTCCGCCTCCTCCATCTCCCCCGTATCGAGGCAGGCGAAGATGTCCTCCTGCACCGCCGGCGAATGGCAGTCGATGACCCCGATCAGCTCGATCCCCTTGCGCTCCGAAGCCTCGTGCGCGATCGAGCGGAACGTCAGGTTGCGGCTGGCGCTGATCTTTACCGCTTCCCCCCGGCCGCTGCTGCCGATATGAACGTGCAGGTCGGCGAACACGGTGCGCAAACCGCTCATGCCCGCCATTCGCCCGTCAGCAGCCGGTTGCGCCACAGGCTGACCGCGAGCAGCGTTTTCGCGTCGCAAATTTTCCCCTCGTCGATGTAAGCTTCCGCCTGATCGAGCCCGATCGCCTCGCACGTCAGGAACTCCTCCTCGTCCAGACGGACTTCCCCGCGCTCCAACTCCTCGGTCACGTACAGGTGGACGACCTCCTCGGCGAACCCGGGCGAAGTCGAGAACGAGCGCAAATGCCGAATCGACTTCGCGCGGTACCCCGTCTCCTCCTCCAGTTCGCGCCGCGCCGCCTCAAGCGGGTCCTCGCCCGGCTCCAGCTTGCCGGCGGGAATTTCCACCTGCACGCGCTCCAGCGCCTTGCGGAACTGCTCGACGACGAGCAGGCGGCCGTCCCGCATCGCAATGACCGCGACCGCCCCCGGATGGCGCACGATTTCCCGCGTCGCCGTCTCCCCATTCGGCAGCCGGACCGTGTCGACCTGCAAAGAGATCATGCGGCCGTTGAAGATCGGCTGGGAAGAAACCGTCTTCTCGTAAAACGGATGTTTCGTCACGTCGGATCCGCTCATGTTCGCTTTTCCTCCAGTCATCAAAAAGCCTTCTCGCTCATAGGTAAACGATATAGGCTTGTCCGCCGGAAAGCAAGCGTTTCGGAGAGCCGGACACGAAGGAGGAAACCCGAATGCTCAAACGGTACATTTCGGAAAATCGGCTGCAATGGGTGGGCAAGGCTTGGGAAATTCGGTACGCGCTGCGTCAGGCGCAAAAGCAAAACGGCGGGGAGGCCCGACTGGCGGACCTGCTCCCCACCGCTCGACAGCCCGCGAGCAGCCGCGTTCGGAAAAAAGCGTAGAGGCGGCTACTCCGCGGGACGAAGCCGGATCGAAGCCGTCTGCGGCGACGTCGGCAGCGCGCTGCCGCCCTTCGGCTCGATCGTCAACATGAGCGCCTTCCATTGTTCCGGGCGCACGTTGCGGCTGTACAGATGGGCTTGATTTTGATGGAATTGCAGCAGCCCCAGATTGGCGCTTCCGCCGTCATATTCCGCCCATGCCTGGACGTCCAGCGAATCCGAGGGCAGTATTCCTTCGAGCAGCAGGAACAGCTCGTGCGTCCGCACGTTGATCCATACCGTCTCCTTCGTATCCGCGGAGACGCCTTGGGCGGCGCGGTCCAGCTTGTAGACGACCGTATCGGGCCGGCTCATCACCGCCGCTCCTTCCGGCTCGTGCAGTTCGGCGTACCGCTGCGGGCTGACCGATCCCGCACCGCCGCCGATGCGGTTTGCCAGCAGCAACCCGGCGAACACGACGAGCGCCAGCCCCGTTCCGGCCATCGCGACCCATGCCGGCCGCTGAACCGCCGCCCGGATGCGGGCCGCCGCTTTGCGCCGGAAGCCGTGCCAGACGACCGCCGCACGCAGCCGTCTTCTCAGCCGTCCGCTCAAAGCGGGCTCAGGCAGCGCCGCGGCCCGCCCCGCACCCGCCTCACGCTCCGGCAACGCCGCTTGACGCATCGCACCTGTGCCGCGCTCCGGCAGCGCCGCTTGACACCCGGCAGCCAGCCGCCACTCCGTCCAGCCGTCGCTTCGTTCCACCTCGAGCGCTCGCTGCGCGTTTTCCCGGCCCGTATCCGCCTTCAGCTCCGGAATCCCGCCCAGCAGCTCCTCCCACTGCCGCGAGCAAGCCTGGCAAGAAGGGCACGTTTCCCGGTGCCGGCGCAGCAAGGCCATCTCCTCCGCGCTCAGACTGCCCGAATGCCAGTCGATCCATTTCTCTTCGGCCACGCCGCAATCTTTATTCGACATGTCCGCCATCCCCTTCCGGACTGCCCCAACCCATTTGGGTCATCGCTCTCCTCAGATGGTTCAGACCGTACCTGACGCGCGACTTGACCGTGCCGAGCGGCACTTGCCAGTCCTCCGCGAGCTCGCGCTGGCTTCGGGAGGAGAAATAGGCGGCCGCCAGCGTCTTCCGCTGCAGGCCGGGAAGCTTCTGCAGCGCGCCGCGCAACGCCTCCCGTTCCATGCGCGCCATTACCGCTTCCTCCGGCAACAGTCCGCTGCGGCGGCCGGCATCGCGCTGCGGCGCGGCATCCTCGCTCAGCACGACCTTGCTCCGCTTGCGCAGCCGGTCGAGGCACCGGCTTTTGAGCTGCACAGCCAGCCACGCCTCGACCGAGCCGCGGACCGCATCGTATCGCTCCGGGTGGCGGATCACCGCCAGCAGCACGTCGTGGCAGGCGTCCTCCGCCTCCATGCGGTCGTCCAGCATCTGGCAGGCGAGCGGCATCAGCCACGAAATCGCGCGCTCGTAAAACCGGTCGAACGCTTCGGTCGAGCCTTCTTCGATCTCCTTGAGCCACTGCGCCATGTCCTCGTTATGGTTTCTCGCCATCGCATGCATGACGTTCCCCCGCTTCGTTCGTGTCTACCCTTTTCATATCAGAAACAACAGGGCGCGAACAACACCCGGCGGCCGTTTTTTAGTTTCCTTTAAGCTTGCTTTAAGCAAACTTTTATCGCTTTTCGACATTTCGCTAAATCCATAAGATATTCTGCCGCGTAGAGCATATGGAACCCATTACAAAACCCTTGGGAGGGGTCAAGGTCATGTTTAAGAATTGGAAAAAAAGCTTTGCCGCCGCAGCCGCGTTGCTGCTCACCGTCAGCCTGCTCGCCTTCTCGGCGCCTGCGAGCGCCGCGGGCGGCGTCGAGCTGTACACGCCGTACACGAGCCTGTCGGCGGCTCCCGGCGAGTCGATCTCGTACGACGTCGATCTGATCAACAACAGCGGCTCGATCCAAACCGTCCCGCTCAGCTTCAGCGGCCTGAACTCCAACTGGAAAACCGACTTGACCGCAGGCGGCCACCCGATTCACGAAATTTCGATCAAGTCGGGCGATACCCAGACGGTCAACCTGAGCGTCCAAGTGCCGTTCGAGGTCAACAAAGGCGACTACAAGCTGGTGCTGAACGCCGGCTCGTTCGGATCGCTCGGGCTCAAAATCAACATCTCCGAACAAGGTACCTACAAGACCGAGCTGACCGCGGAGCAGCCGAACATGCAGGGCCACAGCGACTCGACGTTCACGTACAACCTGACGCTCGCCAACCGGACCGCCAGCAAACAGCAGTACGCGCTGTCCGCCGAAGCGCCGGCCGGCTGGGACGCCAAGTTTTCGGCCAACGGCAACGACGTCACCGCCGTCGACGTCGACCCGAACGCCACCCAGTCGATCACGCTGACGCTGACACCGTCCGACAAAGCGGCCGCGCAGACGTACCAAATTCCGGTCCACGCGTCCAACAGCAACACGTCCGCCGACGCCACGATGGAAGCCGTCATCACCGGCACGTACGGCATTAACCTGACGACGAGCAATCAGGTTCTCAGCACCAGCGTGACCGCGGGCGGCACGCGCACCGTCGAAATGGTCGTGCAAAACACGGGAACGGCCGACCTGACCAACGTCAGCATGACGTCCACCGCGCCGAGCGATTGGGAAGTGACGTTCGAACCGAAGACCATCGCCACCATCAAGCCCGGCGAATCCAAGCCGGTCACGGCGACCATCAAATCGTCCAGCAAAGCGCTGTCCGGCGACTACGTCGTCGGCGTAACGGCCCAGGCTTCCGAGAAATCGGCCGACGCGGCGCTGCGCGTAACGGTCAAAACGTCCGTCTTCTGGGGCTGGATCGGCGTGCTGATCATCGCGGCGGTGCTTGCCGGCATCTACTTCCTCTTCCGCAAATACGGGAGGCGCTAAGCCATGGAACAGGCGGTCATTGAACTGAGCGGTCTGACCAAGCGGTACGGAGAATTCACTGCGGTTTCGGGACTGAACCTGTCGATCCGCGCCGGCGAAATCTTCGGGCTGCTCGGTCCGAACGGCGCAGGCAAGACGACGACCATTCTCATGATGCTCGGCCTAACGGAACCGACCGCCGGAACGGCGACCGTATGCGGCATCGACGCGACGCGCAACCCGATGCTGGTCAAGCGGCGGGTCGGGTACATGCCTGACGACGTCGGCTTTTATGAAGACCGTTCCGGCTTCGACAACCTCGTTTACACTGCCCGCCTCAACGGCATTCCGCTCCAGGAAGCGCGCCAGCGGGCGGAGCAGTTGCTCGAGCGGGTCGGCCTCGCCGAAGCGGCGCACAAAAGAACGGGAACCTACTCCCGCGGGATGCGGCAGCGTCTCGGCCTTGCGGACGTGCTGATCAAGCAGCCGGAAGTGATCATCCTGGACGAGCCGACGCTCGGCATCGACCCGGAAGGCGTGCGCGAGCTGTTAGCGCTGATCCGGGACTTGAGCCGCAAGGACGGGCTGACCGTGCTCTTGTCATCCCACCATCTGCACCAGGTGCAGCAAATCTGCGACCGCGTCGGCCTGTTCGTCGGGGGCAAGCTGATTGCCTCCGGCGACCTCGACGACCTGTCGCGCGAGCTTGAGGGCGGCCCCTCCTACCTGGTGGAGGCCGACGTCCGCGGCTGGACGCCCGAGCTGGCGGATGCGATCGCCGCCATCGAGCAGGTGACGTCGGTCTCCGCCGGAGACGCCGACGCTCTGGAAAACGCCGCGGTCAGCCACGAAGGCTCCGTGACCGTACGCGTCGCCGGAACTGCGGACATCACGCCGCAGCTCGCTTCGGTCATCGTCGGAAGCGGCGCCCAACTGATCGGGCTGCGGCCGACACGCTACGGCCTGGACGAAATTTACCATCGCTACTTCGAAGGAGGGGACAGCCGTGAACGCATTCATTGAGAAGCTGCGCCGACCCGCTCGCGAGGCCGCGGCTTCCGGAACGGACAAAGCGACCTCTCCCTTTTGGGTGATGGTGCAGAAGGAATTCGGCGACCATATCCGCAGTTGGCGGTTCGTCATCTTGCTGGCGATCGTCACGCTCGCCTGCGCCGGTTCCATCTACGCTTCCGTCACCGCTCTCAAAAACGGTCAGTCCAGCGACCAGAGCGGGGACACCTCGTTTCTGTTCCTGAAGATGTTTACCGAATCGGACGGTTCCTTGCCCAACTTCCTGACGTTTCTCTCGTTCCTTGCCCCGCTGATCGGGATTGCGATCGGCTTCGACGCTGTCAACTCCGAGCGCAACAAAGGAACGCTCAGCCGCATCATGTCCCAGCCGGTCTATCGCGACGACTTTCTGAACGCCAAGTTCGTCGCCGGGCTGCTGCTGATCGCCGTCGTCGTGTTTTCGCTCGGCTTCCTGGTCATGGGCATGGGGCTGTTCACGATCGGCTACCCGCCGACGCCCGAGGAGTTCTGGCGCGTGTTCGTCACGCTCATAATCACGACCGTTTACGTCGGTTTGTGGCTGAACCTGGCGCTGCTGTTCTCCGTCCGGTTCCGCCAATCGGCGACGTCGGCTCTTAGCGGCATTGCCGTATGGATCTTTTTCCTCGTGTTTTACGGCATGATCGTCAACCTGATCGGCAGCGTCACCGCTCCGAGCAATCCGAACGACGCAGCGGCGATCCTCCACCAACAGAATTGGCTTATGCTGTTGAACCGTCTCTCCCCGGCCTACTTGTTCCAGGAGGCGGCTTCGACGCTTTTGCTCCCGGACACGCGGACATTGAACCCGTTCATCACCCAGGATCAGGCATACCTGGCGATCAACGCTCCGCTGTCCTTCGGCCAAAGCCTGCTTCTCGTCTGGCCGCAAGTCGTCGCCATTGTGGCCGAAACGGCGCTCTCGTTCGCCGCTTCCTACGTCACGTTCATGCGCCAGGAAATTCGCGCCCGCTCCTGACCACCGCCGCCTAGACGCTTGCAACCTGCCCCGCGCCGGCCTTCTCTCGGCCCGCTCGGGGCCTTTTTCTTTAGAACACAGCCAGGACAGCCTCTCTCCTCCGGCTGCTTTGCATTCCAATCCCCTTCGCTCAGGTTGGTCTCCGGCTGTTCCTCTTTCCCTCACTTTTCATCGAAATCCCTCTCGCTCAGGCAGCCTCGCATCGTCCTCGCTTTTTTGCTCCTTTTTATCGAAATCCCTCTCGCTCAGGACCGGCTTGGCTTGTTCCTCCCTTCCTCGCTTTTCATCGATATCCCCGTCACTCAGGTCCGGCGCTGGTTGTTCCTCTTTCCCTCGCTTTTGATCGAGATCCCTCTCGCTCAGGAGTCTCAACAGCGCCTTTGCTATCCGCCCCTTTTGATCGAAATCCCTCTCGCTCAGGAAAACCGGACACCATCTTCACTTTCCACTCCTTTTCATCGTAATCCCTCTCACTCAGGAATCTTGACGGCATCTTTGTTTTCCGGCTCTTTTGATCGAAATCCCTTTCGCTCAGGAGTCTCAACAGCGCCTTTGCTTTTCGCCCCTTTTTATCGAAATCCCGCTCACTCAGGAATCTCGACAGCCCTTCGCTTTCCGCCCCTTTTACCGATATCCCGCTCGCTCAGGAATCCGCGCATCCTCCCCGCATCCCGATCTTTTGGCCGA